>VYLE01000002.1_pt1 | contig 392696 bp, 346 predicted proteins | sample 5114391 | NCBI WGS metagenome assembly VYLE01 (sample SAMN12291771, study PRJNA351875) | freshwater metagenome | isolation source: freshwater lake | place: USA: Michigan, Kent Lake | collected 2013-08-15
GGTGACGGTGCCGGCTACCAAGGTGACCTGGACGACAAGATCGGCTGGCAGTTCACGGTTCAGCCGTATATGAAGAACCTGCAGATCGTCGAAAACCCGAAGCGCGACAAGCCGGCCGGCACCGTTGACGAAATCGAGTTCAAGCGACTTCAGCACTTCGCCATGCCGGCTCGCGCCGCTTCGTCCGCTTCCACTGCGATCCAGACCCAAGGCTACTACCAAGGTACGCACGTGGGTTCGGCCACCCGCTACGAAGGTGTTGCTGGTTGGAGCCCGTCCGCCTCTCAGTGGGTGGCTTCCGTTGGTGCCCCGTCCTACAGCACCACGCAAGTCGAAGACATCTCGAACACCGCGCTGATCGTGGAAGGTTCGAACTGGGATGGTTGGTTCACGCTCCTCGCTTGGAGCGCCACCTCGGGCCCGCTCAGCAGCTGCGTCCGCTGGAACCCGTCCAACTTCAGCGCCAACGGTACGGCCTTCAGCTACCCGATCACCACGACCACCAAGACGGAAAACAATCGAAGTGGTCTGCGACATGGTGGCTTCACTTGTGCGATTCCGCAGGGTCGCACCACCTACACCGCGACGGACTCCAGCGCCAAGAGCGTGAACTTCCGCCAGCACTTCTACAACCCGACTCAGAGCACCAACAACACGACGGTCTTCGTCGTCAAGGGCCTGAACCCGACCGGCATCTAACTCTAAGTTAGGTTCCAAAGGCCCTGCTCCGACAAAGTCGGGGCGGGGCTTTCTCTTTTCCGGTACCCTAGAACCCAGCACACAAGGCCATGAGTAGCGACCTCTTTATGCCCAGCACGGAGACGATCTTCACCCAGGAGAGCGAAGGCACGATGATCGTGAATATGGGGCCCCAACACCCCAGCACCCACGGCGTCCTCCGCGTCATCTGCGAACTGGATGGCGAAACCATCGTGAAGGCCAAATGTGTCATCGGCTACCTCCACACAGGCATGGAGAAGGAGGCCGAATACCAGACCTACCACAAGTGCGTGGTGATGACCGACCGCATGGATTACCTGAATGCGAACGGCAACAACCTGGCGCACGCCCTGGCGGTGGAGAAGCTTCTGGGGATCGAAGTTCCCAAGCGCGGCCAGTACCTGCGCGTCATTTTGGCCGAGCTGAGCCGCCTGGCCAGCCACTGTGTATGGCTCGGTACGCACGCTTTGGATATGGGCGCGATGACGCCGTTCTTCTACATCATGCAGCAGCGCGAAATGGTGCTGGACATGTTCGAGATGTTCTCGGGTGTGCGCATGATGCCGAGCTGGATTGTCCCCGGCGGCCTGCGCGGCGACATCCCCGATGGCTTTGAAGTCAAGCTCCGCAACTTCCTCGAAGAATTCCCCAAGGAACTCGGCGTGGTCGAAGATCTCCTCGTCAACAACCCGATTTGGAAGGAGCGCAGCACCGGCGTGGGGGTGCTGACCGGCCCCGAAGCCCTCGCTCTGGGATGCAGCGGCCCGATCGCGCGCGCCAGCGGCGTGGCGTGGGACCTGCGCAAGAGCAACCCGTATTGCAGCTACGAAGACTTTGATTTCTTGATCCCGGTCGGCCAGCACGGCGACGTGTACGACCGCTTCCTCGTCCGCATTGCCGAAATGAAGGAGTCCTGCAAGATCCTCCGCCAGGCGATTGACGGACTTCCCTCCGGCCCCTATAACACGCTCGATCGCAAGGTGTCCCCGCCGACCCGTAGCGAACTCGATACGAGTATGGAAGCCGTCATCCACCACTTTAAGCTCTACACCGAAGGCTTCCGGCCGCCGGTGGGCGAAGCCTACGGTTGCGTGGAAGGTTCGAAGGGTGAACTTGGCTTCTACATCGTCAGCGACGGCACCAATCGCCCCTACCGATGGCACGAGCGACCCAGTTCTTTCATGAACCTCAAGTCGCTGGAAGTGATGGCCGAAGGACGCCTGATTGCGGACGTCATCGCCATCATCGGCTCGATTGATATCGTGCTTGGTGAGATCGACCGCTAAGCGCTGTCATCAATCTTTACTTTTTTGGGCATTAGGATGGATCGGAATGCACAGTTCGGTCCATTTATCCGTATTATGTAGCTAGGATGTCCATCCTCAAGCGCATTGGATTGTTCGTCGCGGTGAATATCGCCGTGATGATCACGTTTACGGTCGTCATGGCCGTGTTGCAAGGCTTCGGCGTCAAGATCTCTGGCAACTTGGCTACGGATGCCGTCGTCGCCGTCATCTTCGGCTTCTCCGGTGCCTTCATCAGCCTGCTTATCAGCAAGTGGGTCGCCAAGACCCTCATGGGCGTGAAGGTTCTGGACCCCCGGGCCAACCTCAACGGCTACGACCGCTGGCTGGTGGACACGGTGCACGCTCAGGCGCAAGCCGCCGGCCTCAAGAAGATGCCGGACGTCGGCGTCTACGATTCGCCCGAAGTCAACGCCTTCGCCACGGGCCCCAGCCGCAATAACTCGCTCGTGGCCTTTAGCTCCGGCTTGCTTTCACAGATGAGCCAGGACGAAGTGGAGGCGGTCTCCGCTCACGAAGTCGGCCACATCGCCAACGGCGACATGGTCACGCAAACGCTCATTCAAGGCGTCATCAACACGTTCGTCATCTTCTTCGCTCGCATCATTGCGCGCGTGGTGGCCTCGGCGGTCCGAGAAGAAATGGCGTTCCTCGCGTTCATGGTCGTGAACATCGTGCTGCAGATCGTGTTCGGCATCCTGGGTTCGCTGGTGGTCAATGCGTTCAGCCGCTACCGCGAATACAAGGCCGACGCCTTCGCGGGCAACATCGCGGGCCGCGACAAGATGATCTCGGCCCTGCGCGCCCTGCAGCGCAACAGCCAGGCGATTGATACGCGTCACCCCGCCATGGCCACGATGAAGATCGCGAACGTTCCGGCCTGGATGCAAGCCTTCAGCACGCACCCGCCGCTGGAAAAGCGCATCGAAGCCCTGCAGCGCGGTCAGTAAGGCCCCGTTCGCCCGAAACCACAAACCCCTCGCGGACCTTGTCCGGGAGGGGTTTGGCTTTTGCGGTTACCCTTCCGAGCTAGGGCGACGCTGGCTTGGCGGCGGCGAGTTCTTCAAGTCGTTTCAGCGTATGCACAACAACCGGACTCTCTCCGTAAGCTCGCTGAGGCACTTCGCGCTTGAAAAGCTCCAGAGCGTCCTTTGCGTTTTGCGGTGAAACTCGAGCGAAACTCACCAAGGTCGCTCCTCCCAGCTCCCACTGGTCACGTCCCGGCCCGCGAAGATAGCTGGAAACTAAGTCTCGATCTTCCCCTTCCAGCTTTCCCTTTGCCACGGCCCGCTCCAAGGCAGCATTGACCTTAGCCGTATCCTCGCGCATTTGGGCAATCTGCACATCCGTATGAACTGGTCCGTCACTTACGGCTGGGGCCGGCTCAGGAGGATTTGCTTCCTGCGTAGGAGTACAGCCTGTCCCCACCAAGGTCACCAATCCGAACAAGATCATGAATCTTCTGACCTGCATCCTGTTCATTATAGGGAAAGTTGGGCTGTCGACCGGCTTTACGGTGCCGAAATCTGATCTCTCAATACCTTGAAGTACTCAGGGGCCTCCGCTTGATGCTTCTCCGTGACGTGCTTCTTGTAGAGGTCCTGAGCGTCCTGTGAATTGGCCGCACTAGAACGAGCGTAAGCCATCAGGATCGGTCCCGCCAGTGACCATTCTTCCAAGGTCGAGCCGTTAAGCCGATCGACGATGAACTGCCGATCTGAGGCGCTGAGTGCCTTCGACTCGATGATTCGCTTGATGATTTCCTTCGATTCGGTTTGCCAGCCCTTGAATTCAGGCGGCAGTTCGTCGATGGTCGGGGCCATCTCTGGCGGTACGACTTCACTTGAGGTCGTACCGCCCTGGCAGGATGTTAGGAAAACTGAGAACGCACACAATGCGAATGCGACGGGGACGCTAGATCTTCCTTTCACAATTCTCCTAGATCGTTGGATTGTACTCGTAGTCAGGGTCATGTGACTACGGTGAACTCGACTTCGCGGCGGCGAGCCTCTCCAGTATCCGAAGAGTGCCGGGCACAAGGGTCGGACTCTCGTCGTAAGCTCGCTTGGGCACCTCGCGCTTGTAAAGCTCCAGTGCATCCTGCGCACTCTGCGAAGAAACACGCGCATAGCCCGTTATAAAGCCACTTCCAGCCGCCCACTGGTCAGGTCCTGGCCCGCGCAAAAAGCTGATGACAAGTTCCCGATCCTCTCCTTCTAGCTTTCCACTTGCGACGCTTCGTTCCAGAACGGCCTTGAGCACAGCCGTATCTCTTCGAACTTGTTCGATTTGCTCCTCGGTTTGGTATTCATCGTCCACAGTACGCGGATTGGCCGGTGCTGGCGCAGTGGTCGGGGCAGGGGCACAACCCAATCCCACCATAGCGACCAGGCCAAGAACGATCAACGATGTCCGTGACTTCACTTCTTTCAATATAGCCGAGGTTTTTGCTACCCTGTCTCAACCTCCATCGGGCCGGTGCCCCCAATTCCGGCCCCCGAACTGCGTAGAATAGGAACGTGAGCGAGTTGATTCAGTTGGGTGCCCAGCGCCCCAAGGCCCCGGCCCCCGACCAACTGGAGTTACGTTTCTCGGACAAGGCCATCGCCGAACTGGACGCCCTGCGGACCCACTACCCCACCGAGAAGGCCTGCATCCTGCCCGGACTCTGGATTGCCCAGCGCGAATACGACGGCTATCTCAGCCCCGCCGCCATCGCCGAAGTCGCTCACCGGCTGAGTCGCAGCTACGCCGAAGTCGAAGGCGTGGCCACGTTCTATTCCATGTACACCACGGCCCACCAGCCGGGCCGCCACATGATTGAAGTGTGCACCTGCCTGAGCTGCCACATGTGCGGCGCTTACCGAATTGCCGATTACCTGGAAGCCAAGCTCGGCGTGAAGCTGGGCGAAACTACCCCCGACGGCGTCTTCACCATCCACGAAGTGGAGTGCCTGGACGCCTGCGACCGCGCCCCGGTGCTGCAAGTTGGCGACCAATACGTCGGCCCAGTCACCGAAGCCGACATAGACGCCCTGCTGGACCGCCTGCGCAACGAGGACAGTTCTGCCGTGGTGCAGCTCGCCGATAGCATTGTCCAAGTCCACCTCCGCGATACGGAGCGTGCAAAGTAACCATGGCCGAATACAAGCTCCTTCTCGAACACTCGCACGAACCGGAATTTCGCACCCTCCACGGCTACCTGGCCCGGGGCGGCTACGCCGCACTCAACCGCGCCAAGGGCATGGAACGCCAGGCCATCATTGACGAAATCAAGACCAGCGGCCTTCGCGGCCGAGGGGGCGCAGGCTTCCCCACCTGGATCAAGTGGAACGGCATTGAGAAGGAAAAGACCCGCCCGCACTACCTGATTTGCAACGCCGACGAAGGCGAGCCCGGCACTTTCAAAGACAAGCAGCTGATGGAAACCACGCCCTTCTTGGTGATTGAAGGGATGACCATTGCCGCGCTGGCCACCCAGGCCGATGCGGGCTACATCTACATCCGGGGCGAGTTTGTGGATGCGGCCAAGTCTCTCCGCGCCGCTATCGACGAAGCCTATGCCCACGGCTATCTCGGCCAGAACATCCTGGGCACAGGCCTCAATTTCGACCTCTACATTCACATGGGGGCGGGTAGCTACGAATGCGGCGAAGAAAGCGCCCTGATGAGCAGCCTGATGGGCGAGCGCGGCATGCCCCGCCTCAAGTTCCCGCACGCGCCCCTGCCGACGGTGGCCGGGGTGTGGGATCAGCCCACCATCATCAACAACGTGGAAACCTACGCCGCCGCCGTGCCGATCTTGGCCAAGGGCGGAGAATGGTACGTCACCCTGGGCGCCAACACCAAGAACAGCCGGGGCACCAAGATCTTTAGCGTCAGCGCCCACGTGAACAAGCCGGGCAACTACGAAATCGAGTTCGGCACCCCGCTCATGGAATTGCTGGACCTGGCCGGAGGCATGAAGGGCGGCGCCCTCAAGGCCTGTGTGCCGGGCGGATCGAGCGTGCCGATGCTAAACGCCGAGGACTGCCAAAACGCCATCCTTGCCTACGAAGAGCTCTGGGAAACCGGCTCCATGGTGGGTAGCGGCGGCTGTATGTTCCTCAATGAGCACACGTGCATCGTCAGCTACACCTGGCGCACCGCCCAGTTCTACGCGATGGAGAGCTGCGGCAAGTGCACCCCGTGCCGCGAAGGCACCAAGTGGATGCTGCAGATTCTGGAGCGCATCCTGCGCGGCAATGGCCAGCCCGGCGACATGGATCTGCTGATGGAAATCACCAAGCAGATTGATGGCCGCAGCTTCTGCGGACTGGGCGACGCCGCCGCTTGGCCGGTGGCCGGCGCGATCAAGAAGTTCCCCGAGGAGTTCGAGTACTTCATCAAGAACGGTCGCAGCATGGTGGATACGCCCGAAGCCCGCGCCATGGCCCCGCGCTGGGCGCAACGCGCCTTCTCCGCGGTCTAACCTTCGTTTCATCCTTCCCCCGTGCAAAAAAGTGCATCTGGGGGAAGGATCATCGTATCATAGGGCTCATGGGCCGCCGACAACTGCCTCTTATGCTCAGCCTCAGCGCACTGCCGCTGGCACTGGCCTTCGCCATCCCGAGTTCTTCGCAACCGCCGGTTGACCGCCAAACGGTAACCACCTTCAACGCCAACGTCAAGCCCATCCTCCAGCAAAGCTGCGTAGGCTGCCACCGCCAAGGCAACGCCAAGGGTGGCCTGGACCTGAGCACCTACGAGAGCACCATGAAGGGCGGCGTGACGCCTAAGCATGTGGTGGCCGGCAAGCCGGATGAGAGCGTGATGCTCCGCCGCATCAAGGGCCTGGATAACAAGCCGCGCATGCCCAAGGGCCAGGCTCCCCTCAGCGCTGCCAAGGAAAACACCATCCGCAAGTGGATCCAAGACGGAGCCAAGAAGGGCTAAACCGGCGCTGAGTCTATGAACTTCAAAGGTTGGAATCGGCACTTGCTGTGGCTGGTGGCGGCGGCCCCGTTTGTCAGCCAGACCTGGTTGCAGGCCGCGCCTGCCCCGGTGGTTGCGTCGCGCGAGGAGATTCCGACCTTTGAAAAAGATGTGTTGCCCATTCTCAAGGGCCACTGCACCGCCTGCCACAACCCGGATACCAGCAGCGCCTTCCTCGACTTGACCACCTATGAGACCACGATGGAGGGCGGCCAGGCCGACAACAACGTGGTAGCCGGTGACCCCGAGGCCAGCAACCTTATGCGCCGCATTCTGGGCCATGGCGGCAAGCCGCAGATGCCCCTGGGCTTTGCCCCGCTGAGTCCGGAGAAGACCGAGACGATCCGCGCCTGGATCAAGGCCGGGGCCAAGCCGACCCCTGAGGGTGTGGACCTGCGACACTGGGCGTACATCTCTCCGCAGAAGCCGAGCGTTCCGGAAGGCGCCCACCCTATCGACTACTTTGTGGGCAAGAAGCTGGCCGAAAAAGGCCACTCTTTCTCTCCCGAGGCCTCACGCACCACGCTGATTCGGCGGCTTTCGCTGGACCTCACCGGACTCCCCCCGACCCCCGAGGAAGTGGACGCTTTCTTAGCTGACACCCGCCCCGATGCCTACGAGCGCGTGGTTGATCGTCTGCTGGCCTCGCCGCAATACGGCGAACGCCTGGCCCGCATGTGGCTGGACCTCGCCCGCTATTCCGACAGCAATGGCTACGAGAAGGACCTCGGCCGCCAGAACTGGGCGTGGCGCGATTATGTGATCAAATCGTTCAACGCCGACAAGCCGTTTGACCAATTCACCACTGAGCAGATTGCCGGAGACCTGCTGGACACGCCCACTCGCGAGCAACTGATTGCGACGGGTTTCCACCGCAATACCATGCTGAATGAGGAGGGTGGCACCGACCCGCAAGAGCAGCGGTGGCAAGTGCTGGTGGACCGGGCCGCCGTCACCGGCACCGTGTGGATGGCCAGCAGCACCGGGTGCGCCCAGTGCCACGATCACAAATTTGATCCGATTTCGCAGAAGGATTTCTACGAAACCCTGGCCTTTTGGGAGAGTGCGGACGAACCGCTGCTCGCCCTGACCCCGGAAGAAGTAAGCCCCTACGTGGAGCGGATCAAGAAGCGCGAGGAGTTCTTGCTTTCGTCCCCCGAAAGCGATGCACGCAAAGCGGCGCTCGAAAAGATTAAGAATGAGCAAGAATCGCTGGAGAAAGCGACCACCCTTGTTCTGCAGGAATCCAAAGAGCGCAAGCCCGAGACCCCCATCCGCGAGGGCGGGGTTTACCTGGCTCCGGGCGAGGTGGTCCCCGCCGGAGTGCCGGAAAACCTGGCCCCGTGGCAGCCAGAAATGCCTCTTAATCGCCTGGGCCTGGCGCAGTGGCTCACCCATCGGGATAACCCCCTGACCGCCCGCGTCACGGTCAACCGAATTTGGGAATTGATCTTCGGCCTCGGCATCGTCAAGACGCCTGGCGACTTTGGCACCCAGTCCGAGGCTCCCTCCCACCCCGAACTCCTCGATTACCTCGCCGTAGATTTCCGAGATCAAGGCTGGAGCCTCAAAAAGCTGATCCGCACCATCGTGACCAGCCGCACCTACCGGCAGTCCAGTGCGGTGACCGGCGCCATGCGCGCCTGGGATCCCGACAACCGCTACCTCGGCCGCGCCCCGCGCTACCGCATGGAAGCCGAGATGATCCGCGACAACGCCCTCTTCGTGAGCGGTCTGCTGGACCTCTCGATGGGCGGACCGAGCGTGTTCCCCCCGCAGCCCGACGGCATTTGGGACAACCCCTACAGCGGCGACCAGTGGATCACCGACCCCACGAAGGATAAGAACCGGCGTGGGATTTATACGTTCTGGAAGCGCACGGCCCCGTACCCCAGCTTCCTCACCTTCGACGCCACTAGCCGCGAGGCGTGTACCGACGTGCGTGTGCGCACCAATACGCCCCTGCAGGCGCTGGTGCTGATGAACGACCCCGTTTATCTGGAAGCCGCCGCGGCCCTGGCCGCCCGGATGGACGGCGAGAAGCCGGAGGATCGTATCCAAGAAGGTTTCCGTCTCGTCCTTGCCCGCACACCTAGCAAGGAAGAGTTCGAAGTTCTCAAGAACTACCAAGCTCTGCAAGCCAAGGTCTTTGCCGCTGCCCAGCGCGAGGATGCTGAAGAAGCCTCGTGGCGCATGCTAGCCAGCCTTCTCCTCAACCTCGACGAGGCCATCACCCGCGAATAAACGCCCCCAGGAACCCAAGACCGTGAACCAGAACGAACTCGACGAAATCATCTTGAAGGACATCACGCGGCGGCACTTCTTCCGCATGACGTCGTACGGCATCGGCACCTTGGCGCTGGGTTCGCTGCTCAATCCGGCGGCCTTGGCCGCCCCGCCCGTGGCCACCAATCCCTTCGCCGCGCGGGCGCCCCACTTTGCCCCCAAGGCCAAGCGCGTCATCTTCCTCTTCATGGCCGGGGCACCTTCTCAGCTCGACCTCTTTGACCCTAAACCCAAACTGAACGAGTACGACCGCGAACCCATCCCGGAAGAGATTATCGAGGGCGAGCGTTTCGCCTTCATCAAGGGCACGCCGAAGCTTTTGGCCTCCCCGTATGAGTTCAAGCAGCACGGCCAAAGCGGCCACTGGATCAGTAGCCTGATGCCGCACACCGCCCGCGTGGCAGACGACCTGGCGTTCATCCACAGCGTGCAAACCGACCAGTTCAACCACGCCCCGGCGCAGATCTTCTTCAACACCGGGCACCAGCTCCCGGGCCGCCCGAGCATCGGCTCGTGGCTGCTCTACGGTCTCGGCACCGAGAGCCAAGACCTCCCCGGCTTTGTGGTGCTGGTGAGCGGCCAGAACAATCCCGATGGCGGCAAGGCCTGCTGGAGTAGCGGCTTCTTGCCCTCGCACCATCAGGGCGTCGAGTTCCGGAGCAAGGGCGACCCCGTGCTGTACGTCACCGACCCCGATGGGGTGGACCGCACCTCCCGCCGGCACATGCTGGATGCGCTGCGCGAGATGAATGCCCTCAAATTGAGCGACCACGGCGACCCCGAAATCGCCACCCGCATTGCCAGCTACGAGATGGCATTCCGCATGCAAGCCAGCGTGCCCGAACTGACCGACCTGAGCGACGAATCGCCGGAAACCCACGCCATGTACGGCACCGAACCCGGCGCGGTGAGCTTTGCCAACAACTGCCTGCTGGCGCGGCGCATGGCCGAGCGCGGCTGCCGTTTCATTCAGCTCTACCACTGGGGATGGGATAGCCACGGCACCAACCCCGGCGACGACATCATGACCAGCCTGCCCGAGCGCTGCCGGCAGGTGGACCAAGCCTGCGCGGCCCTGATTGCCGACCTGAAGCAGCGCGGCATGCTGGACGACACGCTGGTGATTTGGGGCGGCGAATTTGGCCGCACGCCGATGAATGAGGAGCGCGATGGCTCGACGTTCTTGGGCCGCGACCACCACCCGCGCGCGTTTACGATCTGGATGGCGGGGGGCGGCGTCAAGGCCGGACTCTCGCTGGGGCAGACCGACGAACTAGGCTACAACGTGGTGGAAGACCCCGTGCACGTGCATGATATCAATGCCACGATCTTGCACCTGATGGGCATGAACCACGAGCGGCTGACCTACAACCACCTGGGGCGCGAGTTCCGCCTGACCGACGTGCACGGCCAGGTGATCGAAAAACTCATCGGGTAGCCTTCGGGTCCGTTCCCGGCCGTAGCTCAGTGGATAGAGCGCTTCCCTCCGGAGGAAGAAGTCGGAGGTTCGAGATTTCCTGTACCCCACTGGTACCCCACGAGGCCTGTGATTCAAGCCCGATTGAGGCTTCCCATTTTGTGAGCCAATCCCGTATATTTACCGGGGTGGGGTGTACGTAGAGATCGCCAATCTCGTGGGTCACGGATTGCCCCATGATGGCCATACGAACTGATCGCGGCATTCCCAAGAGCTCTGCTCCCGTCGCAAAGGCATGGCGCAGGCCGTGTTGAGCCGCATAGGGTACGTCTGAAGCGGCATAGAGCGGCCTCAGGTCTCGCGTGATGTTATCGCGCAAGAATCCGCCCTGGGAATTGGCACAGAGGTACCGAGTCTGCTTGCTAGCGTACTCGTGGAGCACTTCGCTGATCCCCGGGGAGAGCGCCAAGGTTCGGTGTGCTGCCTTGGTCTTCGTACCAGGGACGAGGAGCGTATCTTCGCCTAGCATGTCGAGCGTGATGGAGCGGGCCTCGCTCGAGCGCATCCCGAGCACGAACTCACAGAAGAGCAACGGACCAAGGTAGTGATCACGGTGATCCAGCCAGAGACGCATGGCTTCTTCAGCGGTCGGCACGATTTCCTTCCTGGTCGCTGCTGGTGCCTTGATTTCCCTGGTGTAGTCGTAAGGTGTCGTGCCGGTTCGAGCCCAAATTCCACATGCCCTCACCAAGAACTTTCGAATCGTTCGACGTGTGTTGGGCTTTGCGTATCGGCGGCAGGCTTCTCGCCATATTCCCAGCACGGCACCGAGGGTCAAGTCATCAATCGATAAGTCAGTGGGCGTGCAGTCGCAAAGAGTTTGGATTGCCCAAGCCGCTTGCTCTCTGGTCGCGGGCGAACTGTCTGCATAGAGCTCGCTGAGTTCGCTGGCAAACCAGATGATGACCAGGCGGCTACGACGGGTTTGCCCCTCGGCCTCTCGAACCGCGAGCAATGGCTTCAACCGAAGGATGGCGCTCTCGACGGCCGTCTCCCACGTTTCTCCGTAACAAGAGCTCCGCTTCTTTTCGAATGTCCAGCGGGCCTCGATCTTCCCCTTGGCGTGAACTCTCCCCGTGATCCGGATCCCTCTGTAGTTGCGTTCCATTGGTGCAGTTTTGTTCTGTCTTCAGTTGATGAATCAATCCCTCTAAATCGGACACGGCCACCGTGCCGAGATAAGGGAGCGGCTTCAATTTGCCTGCGTCGATCAGCCCTTGCAGAGCCTCCTTGGAAACTCCCAGTATGGTGGCCGCGTTCGACACCGATACCGCCAGGCGTGGGAGAGGCTGCGACGACATCATGCCCTCTCCGAGCCAAATCGGTGGGAATGGCCTGAGCACAGGCAAGCATCGTGCTGTCCGTGACTTCGCTCGCATCGGCTGTCACTCGCGCCCCGCTGACACTGGAAGCGGTGAATCTCCAAGCACCGGGCCCGGCCGCCTTGGCTCGCGGCGACCGTTGTGCAAGACCGAACCCATGTGCGCGTCTGGACGTGAGTTTCGTTTCGCGAATCCGCTTTCACTCCGGGCCAATGGCTCGAGCTAGGCACGCAAAGCCACGCGAGGTAGCTCCCATCCCAAGTCTGCTTGAATGCAAAAGGCCGGCCCAGATTCACGCCGCCGAATTACCAGCCGACCCACCCGCATGTCAACCCCACCAGACTTTTTTCTGCACTTTCGTGCAAATTTTGAACATCGGTGTCGGCTCGGAATTTCGCCAGTGTCGACTCCGAGTGTCGAGATCGACACCAGGTAACCGACCGTCGGTAGGTTCAATTCGCAGGCCACTGAGGGGCTCGAGTGTCCGAAGTGTCGGCTTTTTTTGTGATCTTGCGTAACCTGCATGTACAGGTGCATGTCCCTGCGTCTGCATGTTCGTTACGTGTTATGTTGGAAAAACCCGACACTCCCGACACTGCCGACACTCTTAGGTTGAAATTGGATGTCCAGGTCGCCTGACCACCTGACACTAACCCGACACTAGCTCGACACGAATCAGGTTGAGCTTGGATAGCCACTAGGCTTGAAGAGCACTGGGCACACCTGAAACATCAACCGGAATTGGGCATCTGCGTTCGGGATCAATGGACAGGGTCGGTCACAGCATGATCGAAGCGGAATGCCAGACCAATTTTTGATTCACTACTCGGTCGACGACTGGGTGGGTCTGCATCAGCGGTACCAACCTGAGTTTCACCCCGCCGAACATACGGGCCTGCGGGCTCCAGCAAGTAGCCCCCATTCTTCTGCACATTCGTGCACATTTCGGCGATTTGTGACGAGTTTAACTTGGCGTTGGTGACGGGTTTACTGGACGTGCTACGCGTCCCTGGCCACCTGCGGCCAGGTTCAAATTCCTGACCGATGTGCTCAACATTGACGCGTTCCGTGACGGTGACGGGTTTTTCTTGGTTCTTGCGTAGCATGTGCATGTAGGCGCATGCATCTGTGCCTGTATGTGCGTTATGTGTATTGTTGTGTTTATCCGTCACTCCCGTCACTCCCGTCACCTTTAGGTTCAATTTCCTGCCCTTGGCTGGCTCTATGTCCCGTCACTTTTCCGTCATTCCACCCGTCACTCGAACGTGCCAGGTGCCGCTTCTCGGCATTCACCATGCTTGGAAATCGAATGGACATCCCTAACCTCCCACCCTGCCTTTCGGTTGAGCACCCCACTCCTTGCTTGTTGACGCATGTCAATTTTCAGCTGGTCGAGTCGGATTGGAAAAGCAACTGCCAGATCCATGGCCAGCCAAAGATCTAGTGGATCTGCTTCAATCGCATCATGGTGAGGATCACTCTCACCAACCAGGCATCAGTGCGCTCCAGTCATGAGCTAGCCGTCATTCCCCAGCACTCTTTTGCAAGTTCCGTACATCGGTGACAGGTTGATCTTGGCGCTGGTGGTGGGCTTGCTCCGCACAGCCGTCACTGCCCGGTTCCTTCTGTAGGTTCACTTTGCTGGCCGCTACACGTCCAGGCGCCGGTAAGTAGCAGGGCTATCACTCCGGTCCTTGGTGCAGGTTACCGAAATTGTTTTTTTGTAATTTGCCACCCATCGTATAAGTCGGAAAGGCCTACGCTAGTCAAGCTACGCTCGAGGTAAACGCGTAGGCCATGAATCATGAAAGCTGGTCATAAAGTGTGACTTCATCGAGATTCCGCACAGGTCCTATCGAAAGCTTTTTGCCGCAATCGCTTCACCTCAACACATCATCATTGCCGAACATTACAATTTCAATGAGTTCATCGGAAAAAACACTCTATTCAGCAGCTTCTTACACTCGACATTGAAAGCAATCATTCAGGGATGCTACACACAATTGCAGGTGGCTATTTGGAAGTTATTCTCCACCTGATACTTTATCATCCATGCAAGAAACCACTCGCCCTTGATGAAGACGGCAGACCTTTCTGATTAGGTTTACTTCGCACTCTACCGCTCGTTGTAGGTGGTATTAAAGTTGCTGTCTCCAAGCCATTTCCGGAACGAGGGATTATCGGAGAACTGCCGAAACAGCTCCATATGATCTTTCATCATGCCTGCAATGACCTGCCCGAGAACCTTGTCGTGCTCCAGGCGGGCGTTTTGCTTGTCGTTGTTCTTGATGGCATTTTGGTAAGCCTGGTTCTGAGCGACCTTCTGCGGGATCTCTTCGGTGATGACTTGGCGAATCTTATCCTTGTCTTCCCACTCGATATTGCCGAACTGCTCGTTGAACGTCTTAACGATGTTGCTGAGTTGATCGAGTTCGGGTTCGGGAAGCTTGCCGCCCCAAGTGCCGGGAACTGGATCAATCTCCTTATCCTCATCAGCTAGGGCAATCGCCATTGTTGAGCGTGCTTCCACTCTGTAGCTCTCCATGTCTATGCTTTCGAGCACACCCTTCGCAAGGTCGGGCTCTATCGGTGCGGGGAGCTTCGGCACAAGGAAGTTCAGGAAGATGCTGAGCTTTTCCCAGCTAGCGTTTGAGTACGGCAAGATGGCCGCGAGGAATCCATAGGTTCGGATGAACGCCTTCGCCTTGCCCTTGAAGTCCACTTGCTGATCCTCGTCCAGATTCTCGACGTACGTCGCAACACAGAATTCGAGGGTCGGCTCAAGCTTGTCGCGTTCCGCTCCCGAAAGGTAAAGCTCAACGAGGCGATCAACTGCCTCGGAGTCGTAGACCTGATAGCCGTCCAAATCCGCCTTGAGGTCATGCAGCTTGTTCGGATCGGTCTCCCGAGCCAAAATCGTCGTTCGGTAGTAAGGCTCAAAGGATGCCTGGATAACGTCCAAATCATTCGAGAAGTCGAGAACAAAAGTGTCGTGCTTCTTCGGATGCGCCCGGTTGAGACGTGAGAGGGTTTGCACTGCCTTGATTCCGGAGAGTGCCTTGTCAACGTACATCGTGTGCAGCAATGGCTCGTCGTAGCCGGTCTGGAACTTGTCTGCGCAAATCAGGAATCGATAAGGCTCTTCCTGGATGTACTCCGGAATCTTCGAGCTTGGAAAGCCGTTCATTGTGGCTTCGGTGACCTTCTTCTGGCCACCAAACTCGTGCTCACCTGAAAAGGCAACGATGGCACGATAGGGGCTCTTCCGCTCGATCAAGTAGGCTTGGAACGCCTGAAAATACTCCATCGCCCGGCGAATACTGCCGGTAACCACCATGGCTCGCGCCTGACCTCCGATCTTCTGCTTCGCGAGCACTTGATCGTGGAAGTGATCAACCATGATCTCAGCTTTCTGGCGGATGGCGTGAGGATTCCCCTCGACGTACGCCTTGAGCTTGCGCTGAGCCTTCTTCTTGTCGAACTCTGGATCATCCTCGACGGTGACCACGAGGTTGTAGTAGCTCTGGTAAGGCGTGTAGTTTGCGAGAACGTCGAGGATGAAGCCTTCCTGAATGGCCTGCTTCATCGTGTAGCTATGGAACGGATGGTGCTTTACTGACCCATCAGACTGAGGATCAGGTACTCCGAAGACCTCAAGGGTCTTGTTTTTCGGTGTCGCAGTGAAGGCAAAGTAGCTTGCGTTCGGGAGCACCTTTCGCGCCGCCATGATCCGGTTGATCTCGTCCTCCAAATCCTCGTCGTCTTCTGCGCCTCCGACCTCGGAGAGGGCAATATTCATCTTGGCTGCCGTGCGCCCGCCTTGGCTGGAGTGGGCTTCGTCAATCAAGATGGCGAACTTGCGGTCGCGGTGCTCGTTCCCAATATCATCGAGCACAAACGGAAACTTCTGGACCGTGGTGACGACGATCTTCTTTCCAGCCTTCAAAAACTCCTTGAGTTGACCAGATCGTTCGGCGTGGCCGACGATGCTCCCAACTTGGGCGAACTGCTTGATCGTATCTCGAATCTGCTTGTCCAAGATCACGCGGTCGGTTACCACGATCACTGAGTCAAAAATCGGAACCGAGCCATCTTCGAGACCCACAAGCTGGTGAGAGAGCCATGCAATCGAGTTGGACTTCCCGCTCCCCGCTGAGTGCTGGATCAAGTACCGTTGCCCCGCACCCCTGGTCTTCGCATCAGCAAGAAGATTCCTTACCACGTCACGCTGGTGGTAGCGCGGGAAGATGAGTGTCTGCTTCTTCTTGCCGGTCTTGTCGTCTTTGGTCTCGACGAGCTGAGCGTAGTTCTCCAGAATGTCGACCAGACCTTCTTTGGTGAGAATCTCCTTCCAGAGATAGTCGGTCTTCATTCCATCTGGGTTCGGTGGATTCCCGGCCCCGTCGTTCCAGCCTTTATTGAACGGAAGGAACCAGGAGTCTTTGCCTGCCAACTTCGTGCAGAACATGACCTGCTGGTCATCAACGGCAAAATGCACCAGACATCGAGGGAATTGGAAAAGAAGTTCACGAGGGTCTCGATCCCGCTTGTACTGCTGGACGGCGTCTTCAACGGTCTGCCTGGTGAGTCGGTTCTTGAGCTCAAACGTCGCAATAGGAAGCCCGTTTAAGAAGAGACAAAGATCAAGCGCGAGCTGCGAATTGTCCTTGCTGAACTGAAGTTGCCGAGTGATGCTGAACAGGTTTGAGTTCCATTGTTCAGTAGCCTTCGCGTTGCCCTTAGAGGGGGTTCCGTAACAGAGTTGAACGGTTACCGGCCCGTGCGAAACGCCCTTTCGCAAGACGTCGACGATGCCCCGCTTGGCGATCTCACCTTGAAGGCGATTCAAGAACTGAAGACGGGCGTTGCCTTCCGTCGCCAGACCGAGCTGCTCAAAGGCCAGTGGTTGAGTGGATTGGATAAATGCCAGCAGATGGCGTAGATCAACGGCGTGATCCTTATCGTAGTCATTCGTGTGGCCAAGCAGGTAACCGGCCCCGGCATAGCCAGTCGGAGATTCAGTAACGACGCTAGATTGACCGAATGACAAAATCTGCTCGTTGGACAAACCTGTCAACGAGCGCATTATCAGAAGCTCTAGCCCCTTCTCACTTGTATCAGTGATCATACCTGACCCGCTTCACCAATCCATCCAGTTCTCAAGAGTTGATCATACGCGAGTCGAATCTGTCGTTGGGAGAATCTCTTCTTGCGATCGTTCCAAGCGTATGTCTTCTCGACAACATCATCCAGTCCGGTTGCGTTCTCGTTAACAACCACCCAGTGTACAGTTGCGAGGAGCTCCAGCCCGTGTGGTGTCTCCCAACCCTCAACTAGACGCGACACTCGCTCAAGCACTTCTTGGACAGACTCGTGATGGCTCAAAAACTCATTAGCATCGTGAATCGTCCCAGGCACTATCGATATCTGCTTGTTCGGATTATCTGCCTCACCATCGAAGCCTGACGTGAAATACCCCTCGGTTTTCTTCAGAACATGGCGAACATTCTTGCCATATGGTCCATAAAGAGCCTTGTTGAATGTGAGCCGCAACGGCAGACCTGCAGCCTGGGCTAGGTAAAGGAGCTTATGAACTTCCAGAAGCGACAAGAAGGGATCAAGGATCGCCATTTGATAGCGATTCATCAAGACAACCATAAGCGCACGACCCACTGTCCAGTTGGGTTGTTGATGATTCATGGTTGTCGATTTTTCAGCGGGCGCTGACGTCGGCTCATATAGCCATACGTCAAGATCGTTCATATCACTTAGGGCTTCCACAATCAACGGTCTCACTTCAGACCAGTTCAGCCCACCCAGACCACTACCGAGAGGCGGAATTGCGATTGATCGAATATCATATTCTTTGATGACATTCCTCAAGTCCGCCAAACCAGACACAATATCTTCAATCCGGCTCTTGCCCTTCCAGTGCCTCTTTGTCGGAAAGTTGATGATCAGTCTGGGATTCGTAAGTGATCCGGTCTGGTGGACGAACATTCGGCCCGGCTGGACTTCTCCTTGATCACAGGCTGCCTTGTACTCCTTGAAGTTTGCCGGGAAAGCATCCTTAAACTGTGCCGCGACTCCGCGTCCCATGATCCCGACGCAATTCACTGTATTGACCATTGCCTCGACGTCGGCATGAAGAATGTTGCCTTTGGTTGGGTGGATCATAGCCTCACTTAGTTCCATTAATAGTACCAATCCTGCTCAATGTCAACTTGAGGGCGGTGTTCGCAACTGGTGAGGATGCGCTGGACTGCACCTTGAGTACGGGCGTCAATCACGCCAATTCGTTCGACCAAAGTCCAGGGCACTTGCCGCTCTACCAGGAACTCGGCCTGCTTTCCTTCCTTGACGTCTCGATCTCGAAAGTCGGTATTACCTATAGCATCCCAGTTCAATTCATCCAATCCGCTCAACTCGTTTCTCGACTCAAAGAAGGAAGAGCCTGCATTGCTCAGCGTGATAGCCCACCGCGTGCCCCCTGTCCCGGCCCATGCCACAACGCTTTGAAGATCAAAGACAAGGTGAACGATGGGGCGCTGACCGCCTTTGTACGTCACATCCACGTGGTTGCCCATGTGAAGTAGGTAGAGCATGACAGATCGTGGGCAGTAGTAGAACGGGACGCACGCTCCGACCATCAGGCCGGGCTGACATTCGAGTTCACTGGTCAGGCGTCGCTGCTTGATCGTGTTCATTCCAACCACTGTTCCCCGTTCCTCAGCCAGATCCTGCATCACCGCATCCGAAAACAAGAACCCGTCACTTGCGATGAACGGAAGCTTGTCCATATGGACGATGTGATATAGCTTGGGGGATTCGGGGCGCGGCATACTTAGACTCCTGCCTCCTCCAAAACATCATCGGTTTCTTCAAGGTCGTCTTCAAGTTCGGCGTCGTGGGTAATAGCCTCGGTTGATTCCCCGATCTCGGTGTTCGCCCACGGGTGCGGCCGAACGTCGAGTTGGCCGGTCACCACGTCAGCGACGAGGCGGGTTCGGTATTCACGGATGAAGTCGATTTCGGAGCTTGCCTTGCTAATGGCTTGGTCAAATCCATGAGTTGACTCGCCCACGACCTTCAGAATATCGTCCTGTTCTTGAAGAGGCGGCACAGGCAATCTGAGTTGCTTGATGATGTCCTGGCTGATGTTGGGCTGTCCGCCACCTACTCCCAGCCGCACAATGTCGTCCCTGAAGGCAATGAATAGCTGAGCAGCGTATTCAGGTGACATGAACGGACTGTTGGCTAGAACACAGCATGCCTGGTTGACACAAGCTGGAATCCTCAGCAAGCCCACCTTGCCGATGGTCGCTCCGTACATTGCGACGATGACGCTGCCAGCCGGAAACATCTTCAGTGCGCTGCAGTCTTGGAGTGCATGCGGAGTGACGAACTTGCTCGTGGTGTGAAGCTCACAGTTCTTCAGGTCACCTGTGATAACCCAGGGAATCTCGCCCTCGTCATAGTATGTCCGGTTGCCCGTTGACGGGGTCGTACCACTGCCCGTCGTCCTGAACGTCCGAGAGACCTTCCGAATCGTCCAGTGCTCAGGCACGTCGCCCAGCCAGTCGATGCCGGAGGGTTTGAGGGGGACGGTGGGGTCGAGACCTCGGGTGACAGCACGGTGGATGATGGCTTGCTTCTGCTCGTTCAGCAGTTCGATAAGCCGCCGCTTGGTCTTGATAAGCCGATTCACCCGCTGGTCGAGGTGGCGGATAAAGCGCACAATCTGCGCCTGCTCATCGGGAGGCGGAACTGGAAGCTCAACTCTGAAAAGGTTCTCTGAATAGAGCCTCAGGCGACTATCGACGACGCCTCTGGAGTCAACCTTGATTCGCCCGTTGTACGCATCAGTTCGCAGAAGATGATGGTAATAGTCAGGTTGATTGTCGCCTTCGAATCGGTAGACGCAGTAAGCAGGGCTAACGACGCCATCGAATTTCGATGCTCCGAGCGAACCGTTCCAAGCCAGCATGATGTTGACCACAAGGTCTCCTGCTGCGACTTTTTTGTAGCCGACCAATCTCTCCGAGCGGGTGTCCTGCTCGTCGCTATTGTCCCTGGTTCGGCGAGGCGTTACTCCAGTGTATTGAGAAACGCTCAGGAGCACCTCATCCCCATTAGCTGAGCGTGAATCGACTTCACGAAGAATTAGCTTCGCCCGCTTAACATCCCAGTGAGAAGGGATGTTTGGAATCCAACTGAGCCCTGTGTCTTTCATGCTGGAGGGCGACCGAAAAGCTGTGCTCATACCTTCACCTCGCCCGTTTCGACATTGACCTGGCTGACCATCGCAATCTCGCTCCAACCAGCATCAAACGTGAAGGTTCGAGCGTTCCCGGCGGGGTCTTGGATTTTCAGAATTCGAGGCTCTTCGGAGGTGGCGTTCTCGACAATGTAGAGCCAGTATCGGTACCCCTTCTCAAGCGCCATCTCAAACTGCGCCTTCGACATCCCGACCGGGTGGTTCGCTAGAGTGCCGACCATCGCCTTGACCTCAATCCAGCGGTTCGTATGACCGTCCTCGTCCGTGCCGAAAAGGTCGTAGCCTTTGTTGCCTGGTGGCGTCCGCTGCAGGTCTGATTCGAGCGTGAGGATGTGGTCAATGGCAACCGCCTCGACCTTCATTCGCTGTTCATGCGTCTCGGAATCAGAAAACTCATCGCCCTCGACCTCAACTGGATGGGTCCTCAGATAGGAGAAGAACTCAGTCCGCCCGGCATGGGAGTTCTTGCTGGTCGATGAGCTAGACCCTCCACCGCCTGATGAACAGGAGGAGCTTGACCCGCCCGAACTAAAGCCATGCGAGCTTGACCGTCCTCCTCCGCCACCTTCTGAACCCTCCTCACCACCATCAGCATCATCGCCGTTGCCGTTATCACTTTGGTTGCTGTCGTAGCCTTGGTCGTCGCTTTCGTCCACTTCGTTCTCCCCTTCGTCAGCCCCAGTGACGAGCCCAAGGCGCCGAAGCACTTCTTCGTCGCTGAGTCCGCTCTTCTTGACTTTCCTCAGGAAATCCAGGCTGAAACCAGTCGCTTCTGCGAGTTGAGCCAAAGCTGAGGGTCGGAACTTCAGGGCGGCTTGGAGCACAGCATTTGGCGTCCAAGCGGGCTCGATTTGCTCGAAGACCGCTTCGTCGGGGGTGACCAACTTCCCACCGGAAATCGGAATCCATGCTGAGGTCTTCAGAGTTCGGATGAACGCCGCATCGAAGGGCATGCTTCTGGTCTTGTAGTAGTCCCAGGAATAGGTCGCCGTAACGACACCCTGCCTCTTGTCTTGGACAACGTCTGCAAGTGCATCCCAGAGTAGTTGGCTCCTAACCCCAGCCTCATCAAGCGGAAGTTCTGTGATTCGCGTCAAGATACCATCGAGACCGTGAAGTGTTCGGTCATCCTCGGTTTCGCCACCGGTGCAACCTGGGTCGCCATAGCTCTGCCGGAGCTTTAGGCGCTCGTCGGGAGAAAGCCCAACCGTCGGAGGAACCGTGTCGAGATACCTCTCCGACCCGCATGCAATGAGGATGTTTCGCATTGTCTCGCCCTGGAGACCGGCGACCGAGTCATCGACAAAGTTGACATCAGGAACACCTTCGAAGAGCTGCTTCAAGCGTTCCGTGGGAAGATAGCAATCGCAAGGCGTCAGCCAGTCCTTGTTGCCTTCGTTGTCGATAGACGGAATCCAGTGCTTGGACTTGAGAACCGTGACCAGTTTGTCCCTGGTGTTGCGGTTCTCATAGGCGGACTCAATGGCTCGGAGATGCTCTCGATAGAGGTCGAGATTGTCATGTTCCATGCCCTCTTCGTAGAGAGGCATGATGTTCACGATGACATCATCCACCGGGTCGGGCTCGGTGAGTTTCAGGGTGCCTTTAAGGAATCCGAGCGCATCTTCGGACTGACAAACCGTCGGGCGAACCGTTGCGAAGCCAGAGGTAGCTTTGGAAGGCAAATAGGCGTTTGGCAGCTCTCCCGAGTGAGATGCAACATGGCTCCCGTCCTCCAGCCGCACCCACGGAATGCGCAGGTAGCTCGCTGTCTTCCACAGATAGGATTGTCCGGCTAGGAACTCATAGAGCTTGGCGACCCATTCATCCTTTTGAGCCGCTAGAAACTCCTTCGTCACCCTGCTCACGAAGGTCTGCGGCTGAATCTCTCGGATGCTGTGCTCACCCATCAAGTAGGTGCGAAGCTTTGGCGTTCGGTCGATGGTGATGGCATCACTTAGCCATTGCAAGGGTTCATCTGACGCAAAGAGCGCTGAGAGCTGTGCGGAGTCCAAGAGGTCACAAAGCTCCTGTCCACGGGCGAGGGCAGCCCGAGAACTCGACATCCACCCACGACCGTTCTGTGGCAGAAGCTCCTGAGTTCGGAAGGCTTCGGCGACCTCATCGTAGAGAGGGCGGAACATCGACCCTTCCTGGAAGTCATCCTCGTCTATGGGCATCCCGCAGAGGACTTCGACGGAGAGGGCGTCCATATCACGAAGCACGCAGAGCGATTCGACGAGCAGCGATGCGGTTTCCTTAACCAGATGTTGATTCCAGGCGGCTTTCGGCGGCACGTTGTCGCGAGCCGGAGTGGTTCGATAAGGAGCTTGGAGTACGACCCCGAGATCGGTTTGAACACTCGTTGGAAAGAAGGCTGCCAGCCGTGAATCGGACACTGGTTTCAGTTTCAACTCGCCCGGTGGCGAGGACAAATCCACCGCGTAGGCAATCTCGACCGCACCGACTTCCTTGCCTTCCGATTCGACCGGTCGAGAGAACACGAGCCATTGCTCTTCCGAGAGGTCAGCACCATCGTTGGAAGTGCCGATGAGAGTGACTCGCCTCAATCCCGGCTGCAGCACTACTGACTCGCGGCAATAGGTGCCACTTGCCCCACCCTCGATGCGCCAATCCACTTCCTCGACGTGACGGAGAAACAGCAGGGTTTTCGCATCCAGGCTCTCCAGCCCTACACTGATTTCCCCGAAAGCTGAACTGTCTTCAGGACGAAAAGGGAACCAGAAACTCGTCTCGCCGTCTGGCTGATCACATGACTCCAGTTCGATTGGGTGAACATAGTCTTTGATGGCGAATTGCTGTCCTGATGAGCGAATCTCTGGTCGGTCGGTGACGGCATAGACCGACTTGAAACCAATGCCAAATCGCCCGATGGCAGTCAGCTCATCCTTCTTGGTGCTCTTGTTGATGCCGCAGATTCCTCGAACATCTGCTTCGTCGAACGGCTTTCCCTTGTGGGAGACTCTGAGCCCCTCACGACTTAGATCGAACCGAACAGAGCGTGAGCCAGTGCTGGCTCGCTTTCGAATTGCGTCCTCGGCATTTTGGAGAAGCTCGAAGACGAAGTGAGTTCGTTCGTGGTACAGGTTGGCGAGCAGTTCAGGAGCCCATTCGCCGACATCCGTGCCGTAGCGACGGAGGTTCTCTTCACTGAGGGCTGCGTAATCAATCTTCATCGGACGAACCTCAAAGCTCAGCTTTCCTTGGGCACGATGTCGAGCTTGTAGCCGCTCTCGTTCAGCCAACCGTAGAAGTCAACGCACTTGACTCCAAGGTGGTCACAAGCATCAGGCACCTTCAAACGCTGCTTTTCTGGCTTCTTACGCTTCTCCATCGTGACGACAATGGCTTCGCCAATAAAGAGGTCTTGACTCGGATTCCGATGATGGGCAAGTGCCGTGGCAACTAGGAAGTGGTCGGCATCGACAGATTCGGTCTTGGTGGCGTCAACAAAGTCCGGGATGGCAGCGACTTCCCGGATGACCTTCATAGTCTCGTTTGTAACTGGCTCAAAGCACTGCTCTTTATACTGGTCAGCCCACTCCTTAGCGACACCGCCTTTCATCTCCCGGAAGACATGCTCACATACTCGTATGCGCCCAGCATTGACCTGGGATTCGGCAAGTTCGTGAATCTTGGGGATTATTGTTGATGGGAACTGCTCGTTGAGCGTGATGATGATATTCGCATCCCAGTAGAAGATGGCTTCCATCAGTCCACCACCTTGCGCCGACTAAGCTCAAGTTCAAGCGCTTCGAACTGGTAATCCCTCAGACCAAGAAGGTCTTGCGCATCGGAGAATTCGAGCGTGCCCGAAGACATTGCCTGAAGCACCCGTCGGGTCAGGGTCTCGCCACGAGCGGAAAGGGAGTCGGCAACGGGCGATGCTCCTTTTCGTTCCTTGCCAAGCAGCTTGTTCTTTTCCTCTCTAGCCTTCTGCTTCGCCTCACGCAGTTCGGACTCTTCTTCGTCGATTTTTCGCCAAGCTGAGAACACAGCGGTGGATTTGGACTTAGGGACTTTGCCTGATTCGATGAGTCTGTGAAGCAAAACGTATTTGCTGACCCGGAATTTCTTTGCATACTTGTCCACTAGCCCAGCGTCCGTCGCACCTTCTTTCGAGATGTCAGCCACGGCATCTTGAACCTCCTTTGCCCCTGGTGGCAAAAGGAGCGCTGAGGCAAACCCGTTGCAGAACGTCTCGGTTCGTTTCACTGCATCCCGACCCGACTGCAATCGGTCGGCTCCTAAGTCCGAAACCACCGACTGGCGCAGGCATAAGTGCGCCAATTCATGGAAGAGAGTAAAGACCTGCTGAGATTTGTAGCCATCCAAGTTGAATCCAACCAAGGGGAAGCGGGAGTGCCAAATTGCAAACCCCAAGGCCTGCTCCCGCTCAACTCTGAATCCGAAGGTGAGCACGCCGGACAAGAAGAGAGCATGCCTCCACTCCCGGAGACCTCGATTTTCGAGTTTGAATTTTTTTTGCTGAGCAAGTGTTACGCCCAAGGAAGCTCGCACTTCGTCCGCTCGCACTACTGGGTCGTCATTGATTTGGAAAGCGGGCAGGTTTGAAGTCCACTCGGGAAAGACATCTTCCCAGTCCTCCTCCAATCGCGACTGGAGATAACGTGCTCGACGAATATCGAGAACTAGGTCTGCTGAGAAGCTACCTTTGCTTCGGTTGCCCACCGTCCTGTAATCCAGTAGGGGCTTGGGTTCCGAAGGTTCCTGGGGCATGAAGAAGACAATGCAGGGGCGTTTGACCTTGTTCGCTATCCTTTCAATCTGGCGAAGAGTCGGAAATGAAACACCAGATTCCCACTCCCGATATCTCTCGACTGAAACGTCAGCAACCTGAGCTAACTCTTCTTCAGTTCGAAGAGCGGCTTTGCGAGCCCATACCAGCACTTCCTTTGTTATTGGTGCTAAGACGCTGCTCACGTCTCGACCTCCACTAGAACCTCATCGAGCAAGCCTTCGGTTTCCTTTTCCAGCGCTTCTATGTCCCGCCGAATCTCCTCCAGCGTCCGCACCGGCTTGGGTTTGTAGAAGTAGCGCGTGAAGCTGATCTCGTAGCCCACCTGAACCTTGTCGGCAACGATCCAAACGTCGGGCACGTGAGGCAACACTTCGCGCAGGATGAACGCCTCGATTCCGCCCTCTTCGAGTAAAGGTACGTTCTCGGTGTCGCGCAGATCACTGTCAGGCTCGTATTCCACCACACATTGCTTGCCTGCGATGGTGACCTCGAACAGACCGCTCAACGGATCGGGCGCGACGTTGCCCTTGTGAATCTTCTTGATGACGGGGATGCCGTCTTCAGACCGCTCGCACTTCTCCTTCAGCACCTTGATCTCCTTGGCAGAGTAGGCTCGGTCGGGGTCAATGCCTTTCAGCTTGAGGGGTCGCTCGACGATTACCTTCCAATAGCCGAACGCCTCATTCGGGAAGATCTTGGACTGCTCGGTTTCCTCGAATTTTTGGAAGGCGTCCACGATGGCCTGGATGTGCTCCGGCGCGAGTTCGCAGTTCTTCTTGCCTAAGTTCTTACGGAGCGGCTTGAACCACGGCGTCGCATCGATGAGCTGCACCTTGCCCTTGCGGTGCTCGGGTTTGCGGTTGGTGAGCACCCACACATAGGTGGCGATGCCGGTGTTGTAGAACATGTTGAGCGGGAGGGCAATGATTGCCTCCAGCCAGTCGTTCTCCAGAATCCAGCGGCGGATGTTGCTCTCACCCTGCCCCGCGTCCCCGGTGAAGAGGGCGCTTCCGTTGTGAACCTCGGCGATGCGGCTGCCGAGCGGGGTGTTCTGCTTCATCTTGGCGAGCTTGTTCACCAGGAACATAAGCTGGCCATCGCTGCTGCGCGTGATGAGGGACATGTCCTCGCCGTTGTGCGAGATGGCAAAGCGCGGATCGCGCATGTCGCCCTTGCCGCCCATCTTATCGAGGTCGTTCTTCCAGCTCTTGCCGTAAGGCGGGTTGGAGAGCATGAAGTCGAACTCCCGCGCCGGGAATCCATCGGCGGAAAGGGTTGAGCCGTAGGTGAAGTTCTCCGCCTCTTCGCCTTCACCTTTGAGAAGAAGGTCAGCCTTGGTGATGGCGTATGTTTCGGGCTGGACTTCCTGACCAAAGAGGTGGACGGAGACTTGCTTGCCGTGTTCTTTGGCAAGGTCGCGGAGTCGGTCTTCAGCTACGGTGAGCATGCCTCCGGTTCCGCAAGCGGCATCGTAGACGGTGTAGGTTCCGTCTCGGATGTCATCGGCGATGGGTCGAAAGATGAGTTCGGCCATGAGTTTGACCACGTCGCGCGGTGTGAAGTGCTCTCCGGCTTCCTCGTTGTTCTCTTCGTTGAAGCGTCGGATCAGCTCCTCGAAGATCGTTCCCATCGCGTGGTTATCGAGGGCTGGAAGACGCTCCTTGCCGTCGTTGTCGAGAATAGGCTGGGGCGTAAGGTTGACCCGAGGATCGAGAAACTTCTCAATGAGTGCCCCAAGGATGTCGGCATCCACGAGGGTCTGGATTTGATTGCGGAACTTGAACTTCTCTAGGATCTCCTGGACGTTGGCTGAGAAGCCATCCAAGTAGGCTTCAAAGTCGGACTTTAGCTGACTGGCCTTGGTGCGTGATCGAAGGTCGCGGAGGGTGAAGGGCGAGGAGTTGTAGAACGCTTGCCCGGCGGCCTGCTTGAGCGCCACAGACTGGTTTGCGATGCCGGCCGCATCGAGATTCATTTTCATTTCAAGGACGGCTTGCTTGGTCGGCTCTAGTACGGCGTCAAGGCGGCGAATGACAACCATTGGAAGAATTACGTCGCGATACTTGCCCCGAACATAGACGTCTCGAAGTACATCGTCTGCGATACCCCAAATAAAGTTTGTAATCCAGCCAAGTTCGTGGGTTGTCATTGCTCTTTGCTCTCCGCTTTTCTCAGCCGATCGAGGAGATCTTGATAGCTATCGGCCTCCTGAATGACGAGCGCGGGCCTGCCTTTGACGGTCAGAACCACCGGCTTGTGGTTTTCGTTCAGCCTCGCGACCATCTCCTTGTGGTTCCTCAAGAAGTCCGTCAGCGTGAACACCTGTCGTAGATCCAGCATCATATCTCCGCCCCGCAAATCAAACATTTCTTTGATACCCCACCTCTGCATGCGAGGGATAGTAGATCTACGATCGGGAGCAGGTTGAGCAAGTGACCGAAGCCTCGCATCAAGGCAGCCTGCTCAGAAGGAGCGAAGATGCGTCCACGCGCGCTCTAGACGAAGCGTTCAACCGTAACCAGGTGCTGTTGATCCTTGGTGTTCGCACGGAACCCAACTTAGACTCGAGGTTGAGTTGAGGACTTCAGGTGTGTACCCCGTTACCCCGAGGAACCTGGGGTACGCACCGTACAATTACCAGGTCAAGCAGCTCTGAATTGGCAGAATCCGCCATTCGTTGAGTTCAGAGCATTAACCTCCGACTCCCTCCGGAGGAAGAAGTCGGAGGTTCGAGTCCTCTCGGCCGGGCCACTTTTCAGGTTCAAATGAGCCGATTTACTTCGGCACCCTGATTTCCTGTACCCCAAGCTCCCTTCTCCAAGACCCGTACCTCCAACTTGGCGCGATTATGCTCCAAGTACCCCCAAGTCGTCCGCGGAGTTCTCGTCCGAACCCGACCTCAGACCTTGCCACTCAGCGCGCCCAAATCGCCAAAACAACGCCGGGGTTACCACTTGGTCAAGGACCGTTGAGGTCACTAAGCCCCCTAAGAGAACAACGGCTACAGGGTGCATGATCTCTTTGCCCGGGGTATTTCCGGCTAAAGCAAAGGGAACCATGCCGAGAGCTGCCGAAATGGCTGTCATAAGCACGGGTGACAGTCGCTCTTGGGTCCCGCGCAAAATCATGGCTTGCCCAAAGGATTCGCCCTCTTCTCGCATGAGGTGGACGTAATGAGTCAGCATCATGATCCCATTTCGGGTCGCAATCCCGAAAAGAGTGATGAACCCCACCATCGCCGCAATACTCAAGTCTAAGCCGGTCAACTTGAGCGCGACGACTCCCCCCACGAAGGCAAGCGGGAGATTGACCATGACCTGGAGCGCCATTCGCCAAGACTTGAGCGCCATGTAGAGAAGCAGGAAGATCGCGACGATTACCACGAGGCCAAGAACGTTTATCACTTGACTTGCCGCTTGCTGACTCTCGAACTGACCTCCGTAGGTCACAAAGTAGCCATCTTCCATCTCCAAGTTGTTGTCGATCCGGGATTCAATCTCCTTGATCACCTTGCCAAGGTCTCGACCGCTAACGTTGGCGCTAACCGTGATCCGGCGCTGGGCGTTCTCCCGATAGATAGTGTTTGGCCCGGTGCTTTCCGATATTTCAGCCAGTTGGCGAACCGGAATCATCGATCCGCTGGGCGTCTTCACCAATGTCGAGCGAATGGCATCGAGGTCGTTCCGGCTAGACTCGTCAAACCAGACCACAAGGTCATAAATTCTCTGCCCCTCAATGACCTGGCTAACGGGGTGACCATTGAAGGCCGTCTCCAGTGTCTCGGCCACTTCCTGAATGGTCAATCCATACCGCGCCGCTGCTTCCCGGTCAATGCTGATCTTGATCTGGGGAATCTCCACTTGCCGCTCCACGTTCAAGTCCACAACGCCTGGAACCTGACGCAATTGGCCTTCAACCTGTTTGGCCAATCGTCGAAGGGTAGCAAGGTCGTCACCGAAGATCTTGAGGGCAATCTGGGCTCGTACCCCGCTGAGCATGTGGTCTATGCGGTGACTGATCGGCTGACCAATACTCGCACTCACTCCGGGGAGCTTCGCAAGTTCTGCCCGCATTTCCTCCTCAAAGATGGCCTGCTGTGTCCCCTTTTTCGGACGTAGTTCCATCTCCGTCGTGTTCACTCCCTCGGCATGGTCGTCGAGCTCAGCTCGACCGGTGCGTCGGCTCACGCTTTCGACCTCTGGCATCTTGAGCATGAGGCTCTCGGCGATCGCTCCGACTCGATTCGTTTCTTGCAATGAAGTTCCCGGCGGAAGGATGAGCTTCACGTTGTAGCTTCCTTCATTAAATGGCGGCAAAAAGGTTGTGCCCATGGTGCTGCCGATTGCGGCGGCAATTCCCACTGTAACCACCCCGAGCGTAATGACAAGCCCACTGCTGCGCATCGACCAGTTGACCAACGGCTCATTCATGCGCTTAAGCCACTGCACAAAGCGGGGATCCTCGGCGTGCTCCATCTGCTTCATCTTGGGAAGTAAGTAGGAGCACAATACGGGGGTCAGAGTCAGCGAGACTAAGAGCGACGCAAAGAGCGAAACGATAAACGCGATCGCGAGGGGAGTAAAAATCTTGCCCTCGATGCCGCTCAATGCAAACAGCGGCAAAAAGACAAGAGCAATGATGATCGTGGCAAAGACAATACTTCCTCTCACCTCCCGACTTGCGTTGTAGATCACCCGCAAAGTAGGTACGGGATTGCCGAGATGACGATTCTCCTTTAGCCTCCGGTAAACGTTCTCCACGTCAATAATGGCGTCATCTACCAGCACACCGATGGCGACAGCCAACCCCCCCAGCGTCATTGTGTTCACACTCATTCCAAAGAAGCTAAATGTAATCGCCGCAATGACCAGAGAAACAGGGATGGCCGTGAGAGAAATGAATGTCGTCCGGAAATTGAGCAAGAACAAGAAGAGAACAATAGAGACGAGGATGAACGCATCCCGCATCGCATGCTCGACGGTCGCAATCGAGGTGTCAATAAAGGTCGTGGCCCGAAACAGGTCGTCCCGCACCTCGATATCCTTGGGCAAGCTGGGCCGAACCTCTTCTAGTGCTTGAAGAACTTCCTCAGTCATGCGAATGGTGTCCGCTCCCGGTGCCTTTTGGACACTAAAAATCACTCCCGGATTCCCCTGCACGCTTGCGTCGCCTCGAAGCACGGGCCGCCCAAACCTCACTTCTGCCACTTGCTTCACCGTAATCGGCGTGCCACCCACAACTTTGATGACCGAATTCTCGACGTCGGCTAGGCTCTGAACTCGGCCAACGTTTCGGATGATGATCTCCTGATTCGGGTTCATCAAGTATCCGCCCCCTGAGTTCATATTCGCCTGGCTCACGGCTTGGTTCAACTCGATGACGCTCACGTTGAATTGACGAAGCTTTGCCGGGTTGGCAAGCACCTGGTACTGCATGGCTCCGCCCCCGATCACGCTCACTTGAGCGACTCCGGGAATGCTCAGCAGCCGCGGCCTCACGACCCAATCCGCCATGGAACGCACCTCGTAGCTAGGTCGATCCTTGCTGAACATGCCGATCTGGATGATCTCGCCCATGATGCCACTGATTGGCCCCATCGTGGGGTTCACGCCGTCCGGCATGCGCTCCTTCACAATTTGCAGCCGCTCATTAACGATTTGCCGGGCTCGGTAGATGTCTTGCGACCAGTCGAACTCAACGTAAACGAGGCTCAATCCCACCCCGCTGGCACTGCGCACGCGGGTCACACCGGGGGCACCGTTCATGGCGGTCTCAATAGGAAACGAAACCAGGGTCTCGACTTCTTCGGGAGCCATGCCACTAGACTCCGTGAAAATCGTGACCGTTGGGCGGTTCAAATCGGGCAAGACGTCAACGGGTAGACGCGTGCTCGTGTAAACGCCATAGGCCACGAGAAAGAGAGATACGGCGACCACCACGATGCGGTGCTGAAGCGACCAGGCAATCAGCTTATTCAGCACAGGGCACCTCCCTTAGCAAGCCAATCGTGGAGAACCAATGGGGGATTCGGATGAAGGAATTCATGGCTTCTCTCACTGGGCGGTGGCCATCATCCGCAGTTGGTAGGAGCCTTGGGTTGCCACTCGCTCACCAGGCTCGATTCCAGAACTCACTTGCCGTCGGCGGTTCGCACTCGGACCCAGGGTCACGCTACGGCGTACAAACCCTGTTGATGTCTCCACGAAAACAACCGGGAGCCCGCCGATCTCTTGGATGGCGCTCTCGGGAACGCTCAATACGGAACTCTCTTCATCGGTAAGAAGAAGGATCTGGGCAAACTCGTTCTGACGCAGCTGTGCTTCACGGTTACTCACCCTAATGCGAACCGGGGCAGTCCTCTTTTCGGGATCAACTACTTTGCCAACCTGCGCGACTTTGCCAAAGAGGATGTCCCGTTCACTACCGTCCATCTTGACTTCGACCTGCATTCCAACTTCAACTCGAGCCAGGTCGCTTTCAAAGAGATCGGCTTGCACCCAAACCTCACTTGTATCGAGAATCGTAAAGAGGTTTCGTCCCTGCTCCACCGATTCGCCTCGATTGACTTTGCGGGTGGTCACGGTGCCGTCAATGGGTGCGGTCAGGGCAATTCGTCCGCTTCCGCCGTAGGCTCCCACTCGGCCGCGTGCAGCCTGAACCGTCGCCTGGGCCCCTTTCAGTTCCGTTTCGGCGGCATTCAGTTCGCCTTCGGCTCTCCTTACCTCCGCCTTGGCGGTCTCAATCTCACGTCGATTGTAGAGTCCTTCTTCCTGGATTCTCTCCTCCCGAGTCAGCGTTTCTCGGGCATTCTTGACCCGAGAATCCGCTTGCGTCACTCTGGCTACGGCTTGTTGAACTCGTTCAGCGTCGAGGCTAGCTTCCAACTCAGCTGCTTCCACCTCCCGGCGGCTTGCAAGCTTGCTATCATACAGTTGCTTGATCCGTTCGAGTTCTCGGGCATGAGTCGCTTGCTCCGCCTTGGCTTGACGAATGGCGCTTTGGGATTCAGCGAGTTCACTTTGGGCAGCTGCCACCTCTGTTCGAGCGGCCTGAAGGCTGGGCTGGCTGAACGCCCCAGTTCGGGCGAACTCTTCCTGACGTGCTAGACTTTGCCGAGCCAACTCTAGTGCGCGAACCGCACGCTGGCGATTCGCTTGAGCTTGGTAAACGATGGCCTGAGCCGCCGCGACCTCCGCCTGCGCACCGGCGGCTTCGGGGGCCAACACAATGGCAAGGACCTGGCCCTTCTTGACTCGATCTCCTAAGTTGGCCGATACCTGCTCCAAGCGGCCCGCCGCGGGGGCGGAAATGTTAGCGATGCGACTCGGGTCGGCCTGAACTTGACCTGTTGCGCGAACACCTTTCCCAAACGCACCACGGCCAACGGCTTCGGTTTTGAGACCAAGGAGTTCACGCTGTTCGTCGGTAATTCGAACTAGATTCGGGTCAGGGGGAATGACGATGATCGTGAAGGTCATCGTGTACCCATCTATAGTCTTTGACGCCGACATCACACCGACTCTGCCTATGCCAATTTGCAGCGGCTCATCCGTCAAACCTGATTCACTCCCATGATCGTGGCCGTGCTCGTCCTGGCCCAGGGCGAGAGGCGTCGAGGAAAGCATGAGTGCGAAGCACATGACCGCTGCCCCAGCGGCCTTGCCTCGCCCCGAGGACCGACCGATGAAGAAGGCAAGGATAAGGGCGAGCGCACCCCCGCCGATGAGAAGGGGAAGGGATACTCCGGTCGCCGCCTTCTCTTCTTCATGCCCAACCACCACTTCAAAGGCGGCAGTTAGATTCTTGCCGTTCGCCGGCACCGACCATTCGGCCAAATATTTTCCTTCGTGCTCAAACGAGTGATCGAGGTGAAAGACACCTGGATCCTCCTCTGCGTGGGAAGTCGCATCGCGGAAGATCTCCTCACCTTCCTTTAGCGACACTTTGACCTGGTCGTTGACGCCCGAGACCGGATTACCTTGGGGGTCCGTGATCTTCAGGTTGAGCTCGACGTCAAGAGCGGATGCGCTCGGGGTGGCTGACTGTTCACCGTGGTCATGGCCGGGGCCGGCCCAGGCAAAGAGGGCAAGCAACGCCACAACCAGCGCTAGGCTGCTTCTCACGCGCCTTCCTCCAGGAGCACGCCCTCAGCTTCTAAGAGGTTCACATCCAAGGTCGCGAGGCGGAATCGAGCATCAAGGAGTGCCTCCTCAATCTCGCGAAGCGACCGCGCGGCCTCGAGGCTCTCCAAAAGAGTTAGCGCCCCAGCCTCAAAGCCTTGTTCGCTAATCTGCAGCAATTCATTGGCTTCCTCAACTAAATCCTTTAGCTGGCCCAGCAGTCGCTCGGCTCCCATTCTCTCTTGCAAGAGAGCTCGAAACTCGGACTCAGCTAAGCGCAACGTGTCGGCCTTCCTTTGCTCGATGGCCGCACGATTCTTGAGCAGGGCTTCCGAGTTTCTGCGGCTGCGGCCGTAATCCGTCAGAGGCATAGACACCTGAACTCGGAATCCAAATTGAGCGTCCTCCATCCATGGAGACCGTCGTAGCTGAACCTCCACATCGGGGCGCATGGAGTGGCGCTCCTGCTTAATCCGGGCCTCAATCACTTTGAGTTCCGCATCGAAGACAAGGCTACGAGGCACGCGCAGGCCAAAGTCTGGTTCTCGAGGCGTTCTCTGGGCAAAGATGCCGCTTGTCGACTTGCCAGGGACTCCTACGACTCCAAAGAGTCGCGTTCGAGAAGACACGAGCTCAGATTCCCTCAGAGCCAAGACCTGAGTCGCTCGCTCGCATTCGATCGTCGCTCGTAGCAGCTGTACTTCTGGCACTTGACCGGCGTCGACTCGGCGCTTAGCCGCGTCGCGAAATCGAGTTGCGATTTCCAACAGATCCCGGGCAATCTCAACTCGTCGTTCAAGCGCCACGACTTCATTAAAGTGCCTAAGCACTTCAGATTGAACGTCAAGTTTGATTTGACGGAGGTTGGCACGAGCCACTTGCATCTCAGCCTCCACGACCGTACCGGCAAGTCGATTCCGGCCAAACCAGTCGATGGGTTGAACAAAGGCCAGGTCATTATCCGTGGCGCCCGGAGCCGCGTCACTTCCCCTCCCGATCCACAACCGCAGAGGGTCCGAAGTTCGAGCGGCCCTCGCCTTCAGCTCGAGGGCGGCAATTTCCAATTGGGCGGCGGCCACGACGGGGCGGTTTTGCGTGGCCAAACGCACCGCTTCGACCGGTGAAATGAGGTCCTCAGCCGACTCTCTCACGGAGATTTCCGGCATCGTGGGCGAGGCAAACGACGTTGTGGCTCCGAAACTCGCGATGAAAATAGCGAGGCCGGACCAAGCGCGATTCCAGCGTGTGTGTGTGTTCATGTTTCCTTCAAGGCAAGGTCAGGGGCGAGGCACGCTCGCCCAAACGACTAAGCGGATTGAAGGAAAACGGGTGGGGCTCGGGATGTCCGGGAAGCCGGAGGAACAGTAGGCGGGCTTGCCGCCAATTTCTGATCTATGCTGCCGCTTTTGGCTACATAAGGCCAAACAACCGCCGGCAAATGAGACGATAGATTTGCCGCGTCGGAGAAATCATCTCGCTTAGATTCTTTGACGAAGACCTTCTCGACGACCTCATCGTGGCAAGGCCGGAGTTCACAGGTTCTCTCGTGATGATGATCGGGAGCATGAACAGAAACGCTGTTTCCAGAGTCATGCGTATCCACACAGACGGCCCCATCAGCGTGTTGGAAGACTTGAGCGCACACATGAAGTTGCCCGAGGAGCAATGCCCCTGACACAAGGTGCAGGAGCAAGACTCGCAGGAGGCTTTGGAAACGGTTCACGCGGGCGACAAAGTTAGCGGCGGCAATGGCTTAGCAGCAATCGCAATGGGGGCAGTTTTCGGGGCACGGGCAATTGCCGTTGGCACAGCAGGGGCACTTGCAAACTCCATCTTGGCAGGGCGGGCAGGCGCACTTGCCTTCTTGGCAACAGGGGCAGGTTTCGTTGTTCATTTTTTGGTGTCCTCGGCTCGGTCAAGTTGGCCCGGGCCAAAAACACATTGGCCTTGACTTCTCAAATTGAGCCTTTCTTGTATGCGTGCACGATCTCGAGTCAGTCGATGATCCACAGAGAGGGCGTCTTCGTGTGCCTGGAAAATCGGCTCAACCAGGCGCTTCGCATCCATCGTCAAGGCGTAACTCACCATTTTGTGGCGACGGGAGGTTTCAACAATCCCCGCCTGTCGGATGGTTTGGAGGTGAGCACTAAGAGTGCTCTGCCCCAATTCAAGTGCATCAACCATCTCGCAGACACACAGATCTGAGCGGAGCAAAGCATGCAAGATGCGGACTCTCGTCGGATCCGAAAGCGCCTTTCCGAGAAGCACGATGTCGTTCACCTCATATCATGATACCACGATATGAAGAAGTGATCGGGCCCTTGCAGGAGTATGTTGGTCCGCCGCTGGTTCGGCTCCCAGCACAAGCCCGCACCGGTACCCCCGTTACCCCGAGGAACCTGGGGTACGCACCGTACAATTACCAGGTCAAGCAGCTCTGAATTGGCAGAATCCGCCATCGGCTCAGTTCAACGTGCCTGCCTCCGACTCCCTCCGGAGGAAGAAGTCGGAGGTTCGAGTCCTCTCGGCCGGGCCAACTTCTGCGATCTAATCCTCGCTCGTCTCGGAACTTGGAACACTATGCCCGAGACGCGAAGCGAACAACGCTGACATCGATTCGGGAGTCGGCATGGCATCTCTGGGTACATGCGATAGAGCGTTTCCCTGAAGTAGCGAAACGAAGCCATGCAAGAGAGACCACAGTTCGACTGCGCGCCGGATAAGCTCATGTTCATCGACAACAGGGTAGGCTGCCCGAGTGCCTTCCAGAAGGAGCGAGAAGGCATCGCGAGATGCCTCTTCAAACTCCAAGGCACCTTGAGCGATGAAATCGCATGGACCAAACATCAAGCGAACCATTTCCGGACTTCCCTGAGCGAATCGAATGTATGCGCGACTAAGACCTGGCACCGTCACACCCTCCTCTCGAATAATCTGGGCTAGCATTCGAAAACCCACGCTTGCCACGGCAGCCAAGAGCTCGTCCTTGTCAGAAAAATAGTGGTACGGGGCGTTATGACTCACGCCGCAACGCCTAGCGACCGCCCGGAGAGAGAGTAGCTGTTGCGTCTCAGACTCGAGCATTGCGACTGCCGTTGTTACGAGTTCCTCACGCAATGACCGGCCATCTGAGTTCATTTTGTCATGATGACATGATGACAGCAACAGTGACTTGACAATGTCCGGCTTGAGGTGCTATCTTCTTACTTGACAGTGTCAAGCACGAGAGAATCTAACGTCCAGGACAGATACCGCACCGCCGGATGGCTGATGCTTGCGCAGGTTGCGCTGATCGCCATCCCGTTCTTGACCATGAGTGGAGCCACCGGATGGCCAGCTACTACCGGAGACCCGGGCTCAAAAATGCTTCCGCTCGTATTGGAGAATCTTACTTCAATTCGTATAGGATATGGCGGCTATCTTGCATATTCACTCCTCTTCTTTTTCACTGGTTGTGCCGCGCTACGGGCAATTCGGGAGGAACCTGATTGGATTGGTCTTGGAGCAGTAGGCATCTCGACTCTTGCGCGATGTCTCGGCATTCTTCGCTGGCTTACTGCGGCACCATCATTGGCGTACGCGTACTCCAACGCTGAAGATTCACAGCGAGCTCAAATTGCCGCCATTTTCGATGCCATCAATAGTTATGGCGGTGGAGTCGGCGAAGCTCTCGGCGTCAGCATCTTTGCGGCGATATGGGTTTACAGGATTGGAACTGCGGCCCGTCGTAACCCAATTGTGCCCGTTTTCCTCACTCGAATGACTTTCCTGTTGGCAGCTTTCATGTTGATTCCTGTCATCGAGCTATTCGGATTTGATCTTGGTCCGGTCCTCATGCTGACAGGCACTCTGTTCCACTTCTGGCTCATTGCGTTCGGGATCCTGATGGTTCGTCGAGGGAAATCATCATGAAATGCGTCGACAGCTCGATGATCGCTCGAGCCTACGGCATCGCCGCGACACCAAAGCGTCATACCCTCGCAGACCACCTACCTTTCCTGGGTCATGCACAGGCGGCAGATGCCATTCCGCCGGCCGGTAGCCTGAGTGCCCCGGGTAAGCTGTTGAAGCTGGAAGGCCTCTTTCCATGTGTCACCGCCATCCTGGTTGCGGGGGCCGCCGTCTTTAAACTCGCTCAGCAACCGACAAGGATGATCGGGCTGCAGGCGCTTGGTTACCCACCGACGCTCGTGTGGATCCTCGGTCCCGCGAAGCTCGACGCGGTCGCCGCGCTGTTGCACGAGCATGCGATCTGCGGCATGCAGTGCATCGTGGACGTCGCTACCAAGCGCCGCCTGAAGAGGGTGCCATGAAGCTCGCCCTCTTCGGTGCAACCGGCCTCACGGGTGGACTCGTGCTCGCTCAGGCGCTTGAGCAAGGCCACGAGGTCACTGTGCTGGTTCGTGATCCGAGCCGAGTATCGCTTAGCCATCCGCGGCTTACCGTTCTTGGAGGAAGTCCCATAAAGCCGGACGATGTCGAGCGCTGCGTTAGCGCCGCTGAGGTCGTCATCCATTGCCTTGGCATCGGCGGCAGGGGCGACGGTAAGTCCACCACGCTCATATCTGACTCCGTTAATGTCGTCCTAAAGTCAATGATGAACCAAGGCGTTCCACGCATCGTGTGTATGTCGAATGTCGGGGCTGGCGGTAGCGGGACGTGGTTCGCGAACCGCATCGTGCTCCCGCTCTTCATCCGGTGGCTACTGCCGATCATTGAAGACAAGGACCGTATGGAGGCCGCGCTCCGTGCGAGCTCCGTCGAGTGGGTGTCCGTACGCTTGCCAAACATCGTGGAAGGCCCGGAGAAGCCGCTGCGAATCAGCAATGATGGCCGAGGCATCGGCCTATCGATCACCGCCTCGTCAACTGCTCGCTTTCTTCTGCAACAGGTCAGTTCGCCCGAGTGGATCCGCTCGGCCCCAAGCATCAGTAACTGAGGTTCACACATGAGACCCCCAGCACATCTCCGCCGAATCTCGACCCGCGTCGGCACCCTTGCGTTCGTCGATGAAGGTGCGGGGACGCCGGTCGTACTGTGGCCATCACTGTTCAGCGACCACCGCTTGTACGCGCCCCTGATGCCCATGCTTAGCAAAGATTGGCGTACGATCCGCATCGACGGCCCCGGCTTCGGTCAGAGCGATGCGCCACGCGGCGACGTACAGCCGGACGTCTATGCCGAGGCCGTAGTCGACCTGCTCGATGCGCTCGGCCTTGAACAGGTCTTCTTCGCCGGCTGCTCCTGGGGCGGCCAGATCGCCGCGCACATCGGAGTGAAGGCGCCGGACCGTGTGCGCGGCGTACTGATGATGAACGCGCCTCTCGGACCGAGCCTCGGCGGACATTCGTTCGAGGTGTGGGGAACGCTGTGGCTCGGTTCAACCAAGTTCTGGGGCGGCGGCGTCGCGCGCTCGATGTTCTCTCCCGCGTCGCGGCAGACGTATCCCGAGCGGTTCGAGGCCTTCGCCTCCGCGTTCACGAGCTTCGACAAGGCCGCGGCCGCTGTCACCGCGCGTACCGTGCTAACCCGATTCGCAGGGCTCGGCGAGGTGCTGCCACGTCTCGCGGTGCCAACCACGATCCTAGTTGGAGCCGAAGACCGGCTTTACCCAGTGGAGAGCATGCGTCCGTTCGCGGCGCTTGCGCCGAACTCGACTTTCCAGGTCGTCCCGTCTTGCGGACACCTGGCGCCACTCGAAGCGCCCGAAGCAGTCGTCGCGGCGCTCAAAGGACTAGCTGAAGGCATGGTACAAAGGGGAACAGCATGAGAGAGGTTGCGATCGCGAAGAATCGTGTTGCCATGCTAAAGACATTCGGCGGGGCCGAATCCATCGAGGTCCTCACTGTTGATATTCCTAATCCATCGCGAAATCAAGTGCTAATCCAGGTTGAGTCATCCAGCCTTGTCTTTACGGATCTTCTAATCCGCAGAAATATGTATCCGATGTTGCGAAAGAAGCCTCCCTTTGTGCTCGGATACTCCTTTGTGGGCCATGTAATTGCAGTAGGCTTGGGAGTCACCACCGTCCAGCCTGGTGAACGAGTCGCAGACCTCACTCAAACGGGTTCAAACGCTGACTATGTTCTCAGAAGTCCAGACACCTTGGTCCGAGTACCGAAAACTCTGGACGCTGCCGAAGCCGAAACTTTAGTCTTGAGCGGCATGACCGCGTATCAGGCCCTTACCCGTTATCGAACAATGGAGCGAGGTCAGAGGGTTCTTATCACAGGTGCAGCTGGAGCAGTAGGTCATCTTGCTGGGCAACTTTGCACAGAAATGGGGCTTACGTGGTACGGCACTTGCTCGATGCCACAACGCCCCGCCATAGAGTCGTCAGGGGGAACGCCCATTGTCTACGATTCCCAGGAAGGTACTGCACAACTCGAACTTGAATCTAAGACTGGCTTTGACCTCATCCTTGATCTCTCTGGCGCAGACCCTCCAAGAACCTCACGACGTAGACTTAGGGAAGGTGGAGTCTTGGTGCTTCTAGGTATGCGAGCACTGTGGCATCGAGATGCGGCTGATCGGAATACCCATCTGCGAGACAAACTCTCCATTCTTAAGCACTTCTTCACAGGTATGCTACTTAAAGTTCGACAGCCACGCACAGTCGCAATCTATAGTATCGCAGATCGAAAACGCGAGAAACCAGGCGAATTCAGAGAGGATCTGTCCTCCCTTTATAGGATACTTGAAGCAGGCAAGTTAAAGCCAAAGATTGCCGAGAGAATTGAACTCGAGGAAATCCGCAGGGGGCATGAGAGGCTTGAACGTGAGAAACTTCAAGGTCGCCTTGTTATTGTTCATGCGAAGCATAACTCGCAAGTACACGCACCGAGTCAAGATCATTAAATGACTACACATCCAAAATCAACTCACTTGTCAACTGATAACACTGGAAGTTCATTGCAAACAGTGTTTGCCGTTGTAACCGGAGCATCGCAAGGTATCGGACGAAGCATAGCACTTGATTTCGCAAGGCGCGGCATCGTGCCCATCCTTATCGCACGTGACGAAAAAAACCTTGCCGCCGTCGCCAGCGAGATCCTCGATACATACAAGCTTGAACCTGTAACCATGAGTGCCGATTTGAGTGACCGTGCGTCGGTCAATCACTTGCTCGCGCAGTTTGAGGCTTTCCCGGGTCGCATAGAGTATGCAGTGAATAATGCTGGATTCGGCGACACCACACCGTTTATTGACTGCGACCCTTCCTCTCTTGACGAGATGATCGAACTCAACGTGCGCGCCGTTGTCAGGATTACTCACTTCTTTTCTAACCGATTCCGGTCACAGGGTTCGGGTCGGGTGATGAATGTATCTTCAACCGCAGCCTTTCAACCAACCCCCTATTTCGCCCTGTATGGTTCTTCAAAGTCAATGATCCTGAATCTCGATCAAGCAATCAATGAAGAACTTCTCGGGACGGGGGTTCATGTCTGTACCCTTTGTCCAGGCCCGACGGCAACGCCATTCCACGCCCGTGCCTCGTCCGATCGCTCGCTACTCTCTAGGATTACAATGTTGGACGCAGACAAGGTCGCCATAGCCGGAGTATCAGGCATGTTGCGTGGAAAGAGGCTCATCGTACCAGGCTTAACAAATCAGCTTCTTCGGCTATTGGTTCGGCTGTCACCAAGTGCCGTATTGCCAAAGGTTTCGGCAACCCTAATGCGGCCACGTGAATCCTAATCTCTTGATCGTACTGAGCATCGGCTTGACTCTTCATTGCGCGCCCCACGTCGAACCGACCAACACCCACCTGGGGCGCGACTTCCGCCTGCCCGACGTGCACGGCCAGGTGATCGAAAAACTCATCGGGTAGCCTTCGGGTCCGTTCCCGGCCGTAGCTCAGTGGATAGAGCGCTTCCCTCCGGAGGAAGAAGTCGGAGGTTCGAGCCTCGCGTAGGCTCAGGAGATGGCCCTTGCCGCTGCCCTAACTAGCCTGCGTGAGAACTGGCGACAGTCCATTCTCAGCGCGGTGGGCGTCGCCATCGCCAGCATCGCCATCCTCCTCCTGGTCAGCATCGGCCTCGGCGTGCAAAAGGACATCTCCGCCCAGGTCGAAGACCTCGGCGTCAACATCCTCATCGTGCTCCCCGCCCGTGTCGAGCTGGGCAGCATGAACTTCAACCCCAATTTCGGCGGCCAAAGCTTCCTCAGCCCGGAAGACGCCAACCGCATCGCCACCATCCCAGGCGTCCGCGAAACCGCCATGCTCACTTTCGCCGGCGGGGGCCTCAAGGTCGGTGAGAAAGCCGCCTATCCCCTTACCATCGCCGCCACTCCGGCTTGGTTTGCCATGCACGACGCCAAGATCGCGGAGGGCCAGTTCTTCAGCGCCACCAGCGACGTCAAGAATCCCATCGTCCTCGGGGCCATCGCCAAGGAAACCCTCTTCGGCACCGAAGACGCTCTCGGCAAAAAGGTGCGCCTCAACGACGAAGAGTTCGAGGTCGTGGGCATCCTCAAGGACGAAGGCGACAGCGAGAGCATGTTCAGCATGCAGTCCTTCGCCAACGTGGCCTACGTTCCCTTCGATACCTGGAAGGCGAACCACCCGGACGCGCAGATCGACCGGATCATGGTGCAGTTCGACCCCGCCACGGACCCCAAAACATTGGTCCCCGCCCTCGAAAAAACTCTCGGCGAACGGCTGGACTACCAGCAGTACAGCGTGCTGACCCAAGAGGACCTGCTCGGCCTCATCTATAAGGTGATGGGCATCCTGGGCACCCTGGTGGTCGGCCTCACCAGCATCGCCCTCTTTGTGGGCGGCGTCGGCATCATGACGGTCATGCTTATGTCCGTCAACGAGCGCCGCGTCGAAATCGGCATCCGCCAGGCCTGCGGCGCCACCCGCAAAGATATCTTCCGGCAGTTCCTCATCGAGGCCGTGCTCATCGGTCTCGCGGGGTCGTTCGCGGGGCTGGTCGTCAGCGCCCTCGTCAACTCTGTGCTCGCTGCCACTACCAGCATCAAGCCGCTCATGACATGGGGCACCGTGGCGCTGGCGTTCGGGGTGGGCGTCGGGGTGGGCGCGATCTTCGGGGCGTGGCCGGCGCGTCGAGCGGCCAACCAAGATCCGGTCGTTAGCCTAAGAAACCTCTAAGTTACTGGCCGTGCACGCTGCACGAGACGCGCGTGTTGCCGTTGCCAATGGTGTAGGTGCCGTTGCGCGGGCACCGGGGGATTTCCTTAATGTAGGTCGGTACGAGGTCGGCCATGGTTGGCTCATCCGCCGGAACCGCGCCGGTCGCCGCCATCCACTGCGCCTTCGCGTCGTTCATCTTGGTCCGGTTCGCTTCGCAGGCGCGCGCTTGGGTGCGTTGGCGGGCGTATTGCCAGGCGGGCACGGCCACCATCGCCAAGATGCTGATGACCAAGACCACAATCATGATCTCGATCAGCGTAAACCCTCTCTTTTTGAACTGACGATGAACCAGCAACCTTATATCTATTGGTTGCTGATGTATCCCCCGTTAGGGGTCATGGAAAAGATTGACAGGCGGCCCTAAGCGTTCGGGTCGCCCGCCTTCGCCACAAATTCCGCCAGAGTCATGGCTCCCAGGTCGCCATCCTCGCGGCTGCGCACGCTGATGGTGCCGTTCTCCACATCTTGGTCGCCCACCACAATCATGTAGGGCACCTTCTGCTTCTGGCTCTCGCGGATCTTCTTGCCCAGCGTTTCGCGGCGGGCATCCACTTCCACGCGCCAATTGGGCACGGACTCCACGGTCACCGGGGCGAATTCCAGTTCATCCTCGGTCATTTCGCGGGCCGGGACAAAGCCTTGCAGGGCCTCGGCAATCGCATAGGCGTAGCCGTTGTGGCGGTCGGCAATCGGCAGGATGTTCACCTGCACCGGCGCCAGCCAGAACGGGAAAGCCCCGGCGTATTGCTCGGTCAGCAGGCCAATCATGCGCTCCAACGAACCAAACGGCGCGCGGTGGATCATGATCGGGCGGTGGCGCTGGCCATCCTCGCCCACGTATTCCAGCTCAAAGCGCTCAGGCAGGTTGTAGTCCACCTGCACGGTGCCCATCTGCCACTCGCGGCCCAGGGCGTCCTTGATGATGAGGTCCAGCTTGGGGCCGTAGAACGCGGCATCCCCCGGGCTGACTTCGAACTCCAGGCCCAGATCATTGCAGGCATCCACAATCGCCTTCTCGGCCGCCACCCAGTTCTCGTCGCTGCCCACGTATTTGGTGCTTTCCGGGTCGCGCGTCCCCACACGCACGCGGTATTCGCTTAGGCCCAGTTGCCGCAGCACCACCATCATCAGGTCCACCACGCCCTTGAACTCGTCGCCCAATTGGCTCGGGGTCACAAAGAGGTGGGCGTCATCCTGCGTGAAGCCGCGCACCCGCAGCATCCCCGCCAGTTCCCCGCTCTGCTCGTAGCGGTACACCGTCCCGAATTCGGCCAGGCGCACCGGCAGGTCGCGGTAGCTGCGCAGGTCGCTCGCATAGATTTCGATGTGGAACGGGCAGTTCATCGGCTTGAGGATGAACACCTCGTTCTCGTCGTCCTGCATGAACGGGAACATCTTGTCGCGGTAGGTCAGGATGTGGCCCGACTTCTCATAAAGCCGCTGGCTGGCGATGTTGGGCGTCACCACCGGCAGGTAGCCCCGGCGGCGCTGCTCGTCGCGCAGAAAGTCGTTCAGCGTCTCACGCAGCGTGGCGCCCTTGGGCAACCACAGCGGCAGGCCCGGCCCCACCTTGTCGCTAAAGATGAACAAGCCCAGCTCGCGGCCCAGCTTGCGGTGGTCGCGCTTCTTGGCTTCTTCCAGGTTGTGCAGGTACTGGTGCAGGTCGTCCTTGGTCTCAAAGGCCGTGCCGTAAATGCGCGTGAGCTGCTTGTTCTTCACGTCGCCGCGCCAATACGCCCCGGCGATAGACATCAGCTGGAAATGCTTGATCTCGCCCGTGGCTTCCACGTGCGGGCCCCGGCACAGGTCAATAAAGCGGTGGGCGTTGCCCTGCTTGTCCGTGCCCTGCTGGTCGTAAAACGTGATCGGGTCGCCCTCGGGGATGGCGTCCAGCAGTTGCAACTTGTATTCCGCCACTTCGGGGCCGCTCCCCAGCGTCGTCTCTTCCAAGATGATGCGGCGGGCATCCTCGCGGTCTTTGGCGCTCACCGCCACGATGGGCTGGTTCAGCTTCGCCAACTCGCGCATGCGCTGCTCGATCTTCTTGAGATCTTCCTCGCGGATGCTAGTCGTCGTTTCCACGTCGTAATAGAAGCCGTTCTCAATCGGCGGGCCGATCGCGAGCTTGACGCCCGGATAGAGTTCCGTAATCGCCTGGGCCATGAGGTGCGCTGCACTATGGCGGAGGCGATAGAGATAAGATTCTTCGTACGACATGAGCTTGGAGAATGAACCCCAAGGATACCGCTGGAACCGAACCCGCCCCGGGTTCGTCTTATCAACCGTGCCTCAACCCAAACTGATGGCCCTCGCCTGCCTGGTGGCGGCATTCCCGGCAATGAGTTCGGCGGACATTCAGTCCGACGTGCGGTCCTGGCTGATGGACGATTACGTTCGCGCCAACACCGGGGGCCTGGCGCTGCGCCTCACCGGCACCCGCACCGTGGGTTCCAATGTGGTGAACCTGTACGGCACGCTGGCCTTCCGCATCATTGAGCGGGATGGGCGATTCACGGCTCAGGTCGAGAGCAACTACTACGAAAACGGGGTGCAAGTCCAGCGCGTGGTGGGTGACGGCCAATACTTCTTTGCCTACGATGTGGCGCGCAATCGCTACGTCTCGGTGCCCTACGGCTCGTTGGATACGCTCGCCCAGCGCCCGGACCACGTGTCCCGGCTCTGCCAAGCCTTGCGTCGCAATTCATCCGAAGGAATGGGCGCGCTCGCCCAAATCGCCGAGGACATGTACATTCGAGGGGCCGTGAAGTGGCAACCGATCATGCCCACCGCCAGCCTGAGCCTGGACCCCATGGATCCGCTGGTCGTGCGCGCCGATGCCACCACCCCGGTGCCCAGCCGCACAACCTATGTCTTCCGCAAGGTTGATACCGAACTCCAGCGGCTCAGCGAGATCCTGCACATCGCAGACAACGGTCGCCGCCGCGACGATTGGCGAATCCAAGTCTGGACCGGCGAAATCTTTGATGACACGAGCTTCGTGTTCCGCCCGCCGGTGGGATCGCAGGCCGTGACGTCCGAACGCGGCTAACCGAGCCGCCGCTCCATATCCTCCCACACCTCTTCCGTGGGGGGACCGATCACCAGGCACTCGCCGGCCCACGCCGCCGCCCGCCCTGCACCGCCTAACTCGCGAATCTGAGTCGTCAATTCCACGGCCGCGGATACCACCCGGGCGTGACGAGAAGGAGGCAAAGCCGCCTGCCACTCGGACTCGGTAAGACCGGCCACCCGCCACTGCCACCGCCCGGGGGCCAGCCGCTCCCAAATTTCGGCATCGTGGAAGCCTTTGGCTCCGTCCAGCCACAGCCAGGGCTGACCCCCTTCACTGGGGAAGGGAGTCAGAACCCGGGGCTCATAGGGGGCGCGCCACCTCATCCGCTGCGCGGGATGAAGGCCGCCAGCGTCTGCGCCAGACCCTGCGGTTGGTGGGTTTGCATCAGCACGCGACCCGGACCGGACATCACGGCGACAATGCCTTCACCGGAGGTGAACGATCCCAACAAGGATTTCGCGGCCTTCTGCAGTTGGTAGCCCATGCCATCTTCAAAGGCCACCAGGTGACCGGTATCGATGATGTAGCTCTGCCCCGCTTGGAGTTCGATTTCGCGGATCGCGCCGAAGCTGTTGACCAGCACCGTGCCCACACCCGAGGCCCGCACCATGAACACGCCCTCGCCGCCAAAGAAGTTCTTCATGTTGGCGGCCGTGCCGAGTTCCACGCTCGGGTCACTGGCCAGATAGGCACCGCTGGTGATCATCCACGCCTTGCCCTGCAGGGTCAGTGCTCGGACTTCGCCCGGCGTCTTGGGAGCCAGCACCACTTCGCCCGGCCCGTGCGTGGCCGTGAACATGGTCTGGAAGGCCGATTCCCCACTGAGAATGCGACCAAACATCTTGCCCAATCCTCCCGATTGCGATTGCATTTCCACCGACGGCGACATCGAGGCCATGGCCCCGCTCTCCGCCCGCACGCCCTCGCCTTGCTGCAACAAAACTCGGGCGACGGCAAAGCTCGGCCCGTGCATGATTTCGTAGTTCATGTCGTTGTCATTATCTCCGTTCATGAGACCCTTTTCAACTAGGACTGCAAATCGTTGCACTCGCAATTCTTGTAGAGTGAAGTGAAGTGCAATCCCCAGAGGAGGAAGAGAAACCAAAACTTGAGAATGAGCACCGGGTGGTATGGAAGCTGGCCGGCCCCGCCGTGTTGCTCAACATTCTCCAAACCATCAACGGTTTCTTAGACACTTCTTTCCTGGCACGCATCCAATATCAGGGCAAGCCCGACGAGGCGGCATTGGCCGGGGTGGCCTCCGCCAGCGCCCTCATCTTCCTGTTTTTCTCGGTAGGATTTGCCCTCGGCACGGCACCGACCGCCATTGTCTCACGGGCCTTTGGCGCCGGTGACCACGATGAAGTCAAGCTCGCTTCCCGAAAAAGCGTTGGCTTTTCGCTGCTTTTAGGGTTGATTGCGGTGGGCTTGGCCCTACTGGTGGCCCCCGTGGCCCGCAATTGGTTTGCCCCCGCCGACGCCCCCCGCGTGGGCGAGGTGATGGTGCAGTACCTCAGCGTGTTTGCCCTCAGCCTGCCGGCTCTCTACGTCATCCAGACCATCGCCGGGGCGTTCCGCGCGATTGGCGACGCCAAGAGCCCGCTTTACATCTCCAGCGTGCAGATTGCCTTGCACGTCATCTTCAACGTTTTCATGATCTTCCCCACCCGTAGCTGGAACGGCATCACGTTGCCCGGTTTGGGTTGGGGAGTCACCGGAGCGGCCGCTTCCATGGCCACCAGTGCCTGGATCGCGGCGGTGGCATACCTCATCTTTGCCGCCCGCAGCCCCCTAGAGATCAAGCGACCCGAGTGGCCGGAACTGCCCTGGGTCAAGCGCCTCTTGCGCCTCGCCGGGCCAGCCTGCGGCATGGCCGTGGTGCGGGTGGGCTCGTTTGCGCTGCTTCTCATGATTCTCAAGCAGGTGCCGAACGCGGAGCACGCCCTGGGCGCCATGCGGGTGGGCATCAATATTGAGGCCGTCGCCTTTATGCCCGCGTTCGGCCTCATGATTTCGGCGCAGGCCCTGGTCGGCCAATCCCTCGGAATGAAGGACCCCGATCGCGCTCGCCGCTTAGGCTGGCTGTGTGCGCACCACTCAGCCGCCGTGGTTGGGTTCGTCTCCATCCTGTTGGCGGCTTTTGCCCCGCAGGTCGCGAACGCGATGCTTGAAGGCCAAAGCCAAGAAGTCATTCACATCGCCGTGATGTACACCTACATCATCCTGGCCACCGAGGTGCTGTTCTCCTACGGCATGGTGTTGGTGGGGGCGATGCAGGGCGCGGGCGACATGGTGCGCCCCTTCTGGCAGACCGTCATCACGCTGTGGGGAGTGCGCCTGCCGCTGGCCGCTTGCCTGGCCTTACCCGCTGGCTGGATCCCAGGCATGCCGGGCTGGGCGCTAGGCGCCACAGGGGTGTGGTGGGCCATGTCCGTTTCGCAAACACTGAACGGGCTGATGGCGATGTATCAGTGGAAGCAAGGCGCCTGGCAAGCCGCCCGCGTGTGACGCCTTACTTGGCTAACGCCGACTCGAAAATCTCAAGGAACCGATCCGTAATGCGGCGGATGTCGAACGTCTCTTCGGCGTAGGCGCGCGCGTTCTGGCCCATCTGCTCGCGGCGGTCGGCATCCTGCGCCAGTTCCATCCCGGCGCGCACAAAGGCGTCCGTATCGGTGGGCGGCACCACGATGCCCGCTTCCCGCCCCGCCACAATGCGTGCAGCCAAGTTCTCCGGCGGCACGGCCAGCAGCAGCGCCCGCCCTGCACACAAGTAGCTCAGCACCTTGCTGGGGACGCTGAAAACCCCCGCATCCGGCTCCAAGATGGCCATCAACACATCCGCCGTGCCGAGCACGTTCTCCAATTGTTCAAAGGGCTGGAACGGCAACGTCTTGAGGTTGCCGAGGTTCAGCTCTTGGGCGCGTTGGGCCACAAATTCCAGCCCCGCCCCACCACTGATGACGATGACCTGCGCCCCCGGCACGCTCTGCAAGGACTTCGCCATCTGCACCAGCAACTCGGGGTTGTGCTTCATGCCCAGGGTGCCGCTGTAAACGTAGGTCAGCCCCTCGCTGGCGCCTTGCGCCGCCGCCCACTCGTTCTGGCGGGGCTTCACGCTAATCTCATCTAGCACCGCCCAGTTCTCCACCACGTGGATGTTCTCGGGCTTCACCCCGGCGGGCAGGTGCGGCCGGAAATCTTCACTAATCACCACCACCTTGCGGCTCCGCTCCAGCAGGCGGTTCTCCATGCTCTGGTAGTACTTGCCAATGCTGCCACCCACCACCGGCACCTTACGACGCAGGATCCGCACCGCCGCTTGGCCAATCAGGTCTTGCACCCAAAACAGGAACGGGATGCCGGCTTGCTCGCAGTGATCGAGGAACATGCGCTGAGCATCCAGCGGCGTATTGCCGCTCAGCACCAGGTCCGGTTTGAACTCGCGGATGACCTGGGTGGCGCGGCGGCCGTGCTCAATCTCACCCGCCCGGCGCTTGCGAAGGTTGCCCTTGTCAATCGGCTGATCGAGCTTGATGGAAATCAGTTGGAGGTTGTCTGGGTCATCGGCACGCCGTTCGTTCGGGCCTTGGGGCGTCAAGAAGCTCGAAGAGAAAACGTGGGCGACCTCGTGGCCTCGTCGGGCCAGTTCGCGGCTGAGGGTGGAGGTAAACGCGTGGCCGCTAAAGTCGTGGATCAGAATTCGCATCAGTCAGTCAGGGCCCGCCAAGCCCGGAGGGCACGGGCATGCCCCCGCACATTGTGGACCCGCAAGATTCGTGCCCCGTGGGCCGCCGCAAAAAGATTGGCGGCAAGGGTCGCTTCTTCCCTCTCGCTGGTGGGCAGGGGTTCGGCTTCGGTGCCGAGGATTCGGCCTAAGAACGCCTTGCGGCTCAGCCCAATCAGCAACGGATAACCCAAGGCAGTAAATGCGCCCATATGGCGAAGCAAAGCGAGGTTGTGAGCGGTGGTTTTGCCGAACCCAATGCCCGGGTCCACCCACACATCCTTGACTCCGGCCGCTTGCACCCGCTGTGCTTGCTCACCCAAAAACGCCGCAACCTCACCCACCACGTCGGTGTAGCTCGGGTTGGCTTGCATGGTGCGGGGCTCGCCCTGCATGTGCATGATGCACGCCGTGGCCCCGTGCCGGGCGCAGACCTCGCGCAGTTCGGGGTTCTGGAACCCCGTCACATCATTCAGAACCACCGCCCCGGCGGCCAGGCAGGCCTCGGCCACCGCCGGCTTGGTGGTGTCAATGCTCACCCGGATGCCCTCGGCGCACAGCGCCTGCACCACCGGCACCACCCGGCGGAGTTCCTCGGCTTCGGTCACGGGCTCGGCCCCGGGCCGGGTGCTTTCGCCGCCCACGTCCACCAAGTCCGCCCCGTCGGCCACCATCTGTCGCCCGGCCGCCACCGCCGCGTTCGCGTCCAAGAAAAGCCCCCCATCGCTAAACGAATCCGGGGTGACGTTCAGGATCCCCATCAGCGCCGGGCGGCCATCGGGCAACACGTACTTAAGCTCCCGTGGTGGCCAGCCCAAAGCGGGCGTGCAACGCCGAGACCGTCCGCCGAAGCTCTGATTCTGGGATCAGCACACTCAGCGAGAAGTCCGCGTCTCCGGTCTGCAGCACCGGCACTTGTTCTTCTGCTAGGGTGTCCAGCACGGTGCGGAACAGGCCCGGCTGGGCCAGGGCTTCGCGCCCCACCACGCTCACCATCGTGCAGCCTTCGATGCTCGCAAGCCGGATCACGCGGGTCTCGCCCAGCGGCTTGAGGAGCTCCACCTGGGTCTGTGTCTCGTGGCTCGGCTCGTCGCCCACCTGGAGAATGGCAATCTCATTGGTCTCGCCACGCAGGGGGATGACCAGGCCATCGAACAGCAACATGAACAGCCCATATTGCTCACGCGGCACCGCAAAGCCGAAGCTCGACGGGCTCAGGTTGGTCATGTAAAGATTAAAAGATTGGCGACCCAGAGTGTCATACATCACCTGCATCAGCTGGCGCCGTGCCGTCTCCGGCAGGTCCTGCAAATCCGCCTGCAGATACACCAGTTTGCCCGAGTGCGTCACGCCCGTCACCGCCGCCGTCTCGGCGTGGTCGCGGGTGGTGATCTCCGTGCCCTGGTGGTCACTAAAGGTGTTCTTCACCCACAGCGGGATGCCGAAACGCATGGCAATCTCCGCCGCGCGGGGGTGTAGCACCTTAGCGCCCAAGTGGGCGATCTCGGCCACTTCGTCGTAGCTCACGCGGCCCAGGGTGGGCGCGCCCGGCACGAAATCCGGGTCCGCCGATTTCACCCCGTCCACGTCGGTGTAAATCTCCACGCGGTCGGCCCGCAGGGCCGCGCCCAGCGCCGCCGCCGTGGTGTCGCTGCCGCCCCGGCCCAGGGTGGTGAGTTCCGCCCCCGGAAGCTTGCCGTCCGTCCACACGCCCTGGAAGCCGCACACCACCGGAATCGCGCCCCGACGGCTCACTTCCATCAAGCCGATGGGGTTTACGCCAAGGATTCGCGCCCGTCCATACTGGCCATCGGTGCGGATGCCCGCCTGCCCGCCGCGCATCGCCATCGCCGGGTGCCCCAGGCTCTTGAGCGTATGCGCAAAGATCACCGACGAGAGAATCTCACCGCAGGCCATCATCAGGTCGAGTTCGCGTACGTCCGGCTCCACCACCGGGTCAATCTCGCGCAGGAGCTGCACCAGGGTGTCGGTGGCGTAGGGTTCGCCGCGCCGGCCAATGGCACTCACCACCACCACGGGCTGGTAGCCCTGTTCCTTGCAACTGATGACCCGCAGGGCCGCCGCATTGCGCGCTTCCTTGGTGCGCACGCTGGTGCCGCCAAACTTGAGGACTACGTACTTCACGCCGCGCCTCCCGAGTTGGCTTCGCCCAAGTCTCGCAGGCGCGCCGCGAGGGCTTCGGCTTCCGAGTCCGGCACCACGATGAGGAGGCGGTCATGAGAATCGCCCAGGTGCTCGAGCTCGACACCCGAGCGGATGACTTCCGCCAGCACTCGCGAGATCAGGCCTTCCTCATCGCGCATGTTCACCGCGTGGATGATCAGGAGGCTGCGTTCGGCATGGAAGCTGGTGTGGTAGCCGTGCGGCGTCAGGCACTGCTCTACGGCCACCGCGCGGCTCTCCGAGACCACAAATGAGAGCCCCGTCGGGGTCAGCTTGAGAAAGTCAATGCTCACGCCGGCATCGGCGATGTAAGCCAACACGCGGCGGCGTGACTCGGCCAGCCCGCCCGTGAGCTGCGAGATGTGGACCCGCACCAGCCCCGGCCGGACCTCGACCCGGTGGATGCCGCGCGGCTTTTCAAACTCGGTTTCCCCCGCCAGCAGGGGCACTTCATCGCCGAACGAGTAGTCGCGGCGCAGGGGTTCGGAGATTGGGGTGAAGTCGCTCAATTCAGCTCGCCAGGATTCGTTCCACTTCAGTCCAGATTTCGGCGGGCACTTCGCGGCCCGCGGCACCGACGTTCTCTTCCAGTTGCTCGATGCGGGTGGCCCCCACAATGACGCTGCTCACGTTCGGCTGGCGCAGGCACCAGGCCAGCGCAAACTGCCCCAGCGTCAAGTCCACTTGGGCCGCCAAGGGAGCGAGTTGCTCCACCTTGCTCAGCACTTCATCGCGCATCAGGTTCGCCATGAACTGGTTGCTGGTTTCGTCCGCGCCTCGGCTTCCCGCCGGGGCGCCCTGGCCGGGCTTGTATTTGCCCGTCAGGATGCCCTGGGCGAGCGGGCTGAACACCACCTGCCCCAGCCCCAGCTTCTCGCTGGTGGGGATCACGTCGGCCTCAATATCGCGGGCGAACATGTTGTAGGGCGGCTGGTTGCTCACCGGCAACGTGCACAGCCACTCTCGGCTGGTGCGGACGACATCTTGAATCTGGTCGGCCGACCACACGCTCACGCCCCAGTAGTGCACCTTGCCCTGGCGCACCAGGTCATCAATGGCGCGCACCATCTCCTCCATCGGGGTGTCCGGATCGTAGCGGTGGAACTGCATCAGGTCCACGTAATCCATCTGCAGGCGCTTGAGGCTGGCATTGACCGATTCGACAATGTGCTTGCGGCTGAGGCCCCGGTCGTTTACGCCATCCGACATCGGCCAGAAGCACTTGGTGGCCACAAAAAGGTCTTCGCGGCGAATCCCCTTCACGGCCTTGCCCAAGGAAATCTCGGCTTCGCCCCGGTTGTAGACATCGGCGGTATCGAAGAAATTCACCCCGAGATCGAACGCACGCCTCACGATCGAAGCCGTGGTGTCATCCGAGATGGTGCGCCCGTGGGTCAGCCACCCGCCGAGGCCCACTTCACTTACCCGTACGCCGCTCCGACCGAGCCGCCGATATTCCATGCCCCGAGGTTACCGAAGCGGGGCGGGTTGAACTAGGAAGAGGGGACTTCGAGAAGGAGCGCCGACCGGAACTGACCGACCACGCGGAGGTCCCCCGAGCGAAGAGAATCCGCCAACAAACGCCTCCACTTCAAATCCAGATTCTCGTTCATCGCCGCCGATTCCTCGGCGGAATACGGCATTCCCCCTTCGATCAATCCGGCCGCCTGCAACCACCGCTCGCGGTCCTCGCGGGCCCAAAACCGCAGGGCCACATAGACGTGGGTGACCTGGTTGTCGCGCAGGGTTTGCCGATATTCGGGGCCGGTTTGGACTTTCTCGTGATTGATGAGCATGCTGTGGCCGGGGTTGGCCCACATGTAGTCGCGGTCTAGCAAGAACCCAAACACCTCATCGTAGAGCGCGATTTTGGAGTCCGCCGGGAGCTGATTGAGGGCGGGGGCATCGGCGGCAAACGGCACCAGGGCCTGCCGGTAGTCGGTGGGCGAAATCTGCCCGCTGACCACGCGCAGTTGATCCTGCCCCTGCATGTTCCAGATCATCCCCATCGTGTAGATGGCCTGCCCGAAGAGGGCGGCCGCTAGCACCGGCTGCCACTTGCGGTCTCTGAGGAGTGGCGCGGCGGCCAGGGCAATGGGCGGAATGAGAAAGGCGAGATATCGGCTTTGCTGGCTGAGCGCAAACCAGCCCAGCATGAGGATGGCGACAGCGGCGAGCGCGGCGCGGCCCGGTTTATCCGTGCGGCCACTCGCCCAGGCGGCCACGGCCAACAGGATGATGGCGAAGCCGACGGCCCCGGTCGGGAAGCCTCCGCCCTCGGTTTGCCGGGGGTTGGTGTAGCGGCCGGGCTGGTACGCCAGGCCGAGCGTGGCGTGGCCCAGCGCGGTGGGCTGCTTGCCCACTCCGAACGAGGCTTGCTCATTGGCGTAGATGTCCGCGCGCCACTGATCCCAACCGCGTCCGCCGAACGCCGAGTAGAAGAACGGGAACACCGGGTTACCGGTGAGGGCGGCATTGCGGATGAAGACCGGCAGGGCGAAAGCAAGGGCCACGGCCCCGATGAGCAGGGCTTCTTTGATCCGCTTTTGGCGAGCGGCGGCCACGAGAGCGACGACGGCACCCGCCAGGGCCACCTGGAGGCCCGTGTATTTGCTGGCCAGACCCAGCCCAAGCAGTGCGGCGGCCACCCACCAGGGCGCTCGATCTTCTTCCTTGGCGAAGAAGTGGAGCATGAGATAAACGAGGCCAAGACCCGCCCACGCCCCGTGCAGACCATCGATGTAAGCGGTGCCTGCCTCCCACGCCACCACCGGCGCGCCCATCCAGAGGAGAACGCCCAGCCACGCGGCGTTGGGATTGGCAGTGCGCCTTAAGAGCCCGAAGAGGGAGATCGCCCCCGCCACCGTGCCCCAAAGCATGTGGGCCTTGGCACCGGCCTCTCCTAACGGCCACCCGATGAGATAAAGGCTATCGGCAGCAAATGGGAAATAAGAGTGGTGAATGAAAGTAATGGGCGCGATGCGGCCCTCGGATATCCACAACTTCGGGACGGCCAAGTGGTACGCCAGCGAATCCCATTCGGTCGTGGGGGCCAACACACTGAACAGCGCCAAAACAAACAATAATGCCGCCACAATCATGGCGAAAAAGCTCATTCCTTCTGGTTTGGTGATGCTGAATGGGGGGCGAGTTTTGGCGGCGGAAATGACCCCGGCTGCCAGCAAAATGATGGCGATCCACGGGGCAAGTGCGACGCCGCCCAGGTGCCCAACCAGGAACACCAGCGTGCCCACAATGCCCATCCCGAGGAGGGCGCCGAGCCCCCAGATTTCGGCCGGATCGAGGTGATTGGCCTTGGCGTGCAGTCGGGCGCCCACCGCCCATCCGGCCAGCACCCAAAGCAGCCCCATCAGAATCACGCCCGCCATCCCGGCCAGTATACGGTAGCCTGAAAGCCATGGGGCGACTCGCGCGGATCTACCAAGTGTTCTGGCGAAGCAGCCTGGTGCGCGAGCTCGAATTCAAGGCGAACTTCTACGCCAAGATGCTGGAAAACGTGGTGTGGGCCGTGTTTTTCGCCATCGTCGTCAGCATCCTCTATTCGCACACCAAGAGCATTGCCGGGTGGACGAAGGGCGAGGGCTTTGTGCTAAGCAGCGCCGCGTTCTTACTCATTGCCACTTTCAACGCTTTGTTTTCCTCGGTCAAGGAGATCCCTGAGCATGTCCGCCGGGGCACCCTGGACTTTATTGCGGTGCGCCCTGTGGATAGCCAGTTTTGGGTGAGCCTACGGCGATTTAACTTCAACGAGATCGGGGCGATCCTGGCGGGGATCGGCATGCTGATTTACGGCCTGAACGTGGATGGAATCCAGCCTGCCCCGGGCGACTGGGCGGCGTTCGCTTTCTCCCTGTTTTGTGCCGGCATCATCTACTATTCCATCGACTTCGCGATGATGACGCTGGGGATCTACTTTGTCCGCGTGGACAACCTGTGGGTCTTGGGCGACACGATGATGACCATTGCCCGGAACCCGGTGGATATCTATGGGCTGGTGGCGCAAAGGTTCTTCTTATACGTCCTTCCTATCGCTTTGCTGGGCACCGTACCGGCCCGGCAGCTCACCCGCGGCGCCACCGTGCATGACCTCACTCTAAGCTTGGCGTGGGCTTTGGCGTTGTTTGTGGGCTCACGCCTCTTTTGGCGGCACGCGTTGCGGGCGTATTCGAGCGCCAGCAGTTAGCCGCCGAGGCCAATTAGCGACTGGCCACGCGTCCCTTGGCCGAACGGGCTGCCGCCCGGAAGCGCCTTGATACGCAGGAATAGGCCGACCTGCCGGCCGCTGCGGAACCCCACCCGCGAATCCGAGAACTCAAACACCATCTCCGCGCAGTGCAGGTCGTAGATCAGCTGCCATTGCTGCGAATCCAGTTGCTTGGTGTAACCGTTGTAGTCGAAGAGGGCGGCCGCCGTGATCTGCCCCGCACGGAATCCTTCAATAATCGCATTCACCCCACCCCATACCGACCTTCGTGCGTCGTACCGGGTGCCAAGAGTCAGGCGCAAATCACCTTGCTGGATGATCGCATCGAGGCGACCCTGGTTCCAAACGGATGAGAACGTATCGTAGTCAATAAACAGCCGGGCGGTAAGCCCCGGAGGGGCGAGATACTCCGCGCGAATCCCGACCTGTTGCCAAGGCGTAACTCCCCGGAAACCCGAGTAGAAGTCGTAACCCGTTTGTACGCCCAAAGAGGTGCGGGGATCAATTTGATAGCTCGCATCCAGACTAAGGGAGTCTGCTCGTCCGGTGCGGTCGGCCTGGATGGGAGTAAAGCCCACGGGCTTGAGATATCGGTAGGTCAGATTCAGGCTCGACTGTGGCCCAAACTGATACGAACTACGGATATCTGAGCGCAGAACGTATTGCGCCGTGTCGTCACTATAGATTCCTTGTTGGAGACGCGTTTGATAAGAAGTGCTGAGCGCGCCCACCCGGCGAGAACCCGAAATTCCCGAATCCAAGAAGAATCTCGAGATCGGCCGTTGGCGCACCGGGTCTCGCCATTCACCCAGACTTCCCTGGATATCAAATCTTAGGCCTGGCTTGGTAGGAAACCATCCCAGTCGGTCGCCATCTGACTTGAAGCTGAGAATTGGCGTACGATCCCGATTGTTGTTGAAGTTTCTTGACTCGCTGATGGGGATGCTTCGTTCGTAGAGGAGTTCCGCATCCACGGCACCCAGATTCTGCTGAGCGAGGAAGCGCAGGTCCATACGCTCGCTCTCCACGGCACTTGAGACCCCGCGGCTCTGGCTTCGGTTCCAGGTCAGGTTGATGTCGGTAATGAGGCCGCGGCCACCCCGCGTGCGCTGATCCCGGCGTGAGTTACCAACACCCCATGTGCGGCGATCTCGAAGAGAAACGGACTCGGCCACGGAGCTAAACCCCGAAGTTGACGTGCCCGTCCGGTAGCCAGAGAGATTGAATCCACCCTCGGCATAGTTGGCACGCAGACTCGTGGTTGTGGTCTCCGGGGCAAAGGCATAGTTGTTCCGCAAGAAGATACCATCAAAACTCAGATTTCCCCCGCCCAACTTGCCGTTATAGTTTTGGCTGGCCGTGAGCGAGGGGCTATTACCAAACAGTGAGTAGATTCGGCTCGTGCCACTATTGTTCGTATACTCCGCCCCTACCCCAAAGCCCAGCCTGCTCATGGCATCGGCCAGGATATCAACTACCTCGCGGCTCCCTACCGGCGTGGCAAATCGAGACTTGATAAAATAACCTTCGTCGCGGCTTTGGCCGATGAGCGGTAAGTAGCGAGGATTGCTGTTTTCTAAGAGCGGGATGGTCAGCGCGGGAAGCTTGAGAATGGTGGAGCCAAGGATGTTGATTCTCGCCCCGCGCAGAATGATGCGATCGGAGGGAAATATCTCAATCCGGTCGGCCCCTAAGTGATAGTGAGGATGCGACTCTCCACACGTTGTGCATCTGCCAGAGACGATAAAGTAACCGCGCTCATTGCCGTTGGCTTCGCCCGCGCGGACGTAAAGATCATCCGTCACCCGCCCGTCAAACCAACTCGGCCCCAGCCGGAACCGAGCGTCCGTTAGACTCGTGCGCTGGAATCGCAAGTCCGCCGAAATTCGCTCGGCCTGAATGTCATCCCCGGCCCCGATGACACTCGCCCCACCACTCACTTCCACGCGGTCGTTGGCCTCGTCAATAATGGCCGTCTCCCCGGTGATGTTCCGCTCGCCAATCTTGACCGCCGCGCCGTTCGTCAGGCGGATCACCTTGCCGCTGCGGTCCACCGAGCCCGCCCGCTCGATTCGGATGGGAGGTGTGCCCGAAGGGGGAGTGGGAGTCACTTCCCCTTCTGTCTTGGGCGGCAGACTGCGAATGGCGGCACTTAGCGCCGTGCCGTAGTCCACGGCCGACCCCAAGCAAACCCCAAGCAAGGCGACGATAAGAGCAAGCTTCCTCACTCGTTCCGCCTCGAAACTAACATCGCAATCAATAGGAAGATCGCATTGGGCAGCCACGCGGAGACAATGGGCGACGCCCACCCATTCCGCCCCACGATGTCCTTGCAAATCACATAAATGTTGTAATAAGCCAGCACCAAACCGAAACTTATCAACACCCCGCTAAAGGCCCCCATGCGCGCAAAACGAATGGAAGTCACCGCGCCGGTGATGGCAAAGATCAAACAGCTGGCGGGCAGGCTGAACTTGACGTGGTAGGCCACCTCCAGCAGACGCGTGGTATCCCCGCGCTCCCGTGCCTGCGTGATGGCCAGGCGGAGATCCTCCGCGTTCATCTCCTCGGCCATCGGCGCGCCAAAGAGGTCGGCAATGCGGATCGGTTCGTTGATCCGCAGCGGGTCCTTGCTCTCTAATACGTGAATTCTATCGCCATCAAAGATGCGCACTTCCGGCTCTTGTAATGTCCACACCCCGCGGGCGTAGCTCCCCACCTTGCTCCGGTAAGTCCACTCCTCATTCGGGTTCGGCCGTTCGATGGCCAAGATGTTACGAAGCTGGACCGAGCCATCGGGCTGGCGGATGACAGACTCAACCTGAACCGTGTATCGATCCAGCTTCATCATCACGTTGCTGGTGAATTCCGGAGCTGTGCCCAGCACGCCTACCTGCGCCTGCACTTCGCGGTAGCGCTCGGCGGACCACGGGATGAGCCGCTCCACCACCATCCAGTTCGCCACGGTGGTCAGCAATCCCACCACCACCACCGGCCACAGCACCCGGCGCACCGGCACCCCCGCCGCGCGCATGGCCGTGATCTCATTTTCACGCGTTAGGCGAGACAGAGCCAATGACACCCCTAGCGTCACCCCCACCGGCAATGTCAGGCTCAGCCAGCCCGGCAACTTGAGCAACACCAATTGGGCCACCATCACCTGCGGGATATTCGCGACATTCAGCTCTTTAAAAATGGCAATGACATCATTGGCCATAAAGAGCATGGCAATGACAATTACCCCCGAGAAAAGCGGCACGCCCATCTCCCGCCAAATGTAGCGATCGAGCTTCCTCATTTGGACTCCCCGCCCAAACGAAAGGCACGCATTAAGAAATAAACTCCCGCGGCGATCTCAAGCAACACAAGCCCCACCACCACCGGCACCGGCAACGCCGCCCCCGCCGTAATGGGAATGAGAAGAACCACCACCACCCCGGCCAGCCATGTGGTCACCCAACGGTTCAGTTTTAGGTTCGGGTTGAACGCCCCCCGAGCGGCCAGAGCCAAATAGGGCGCCCCGCAACCCGGGCAAAATGCGCCGCCCAAGCCGACCATCTGGCCGCAGCTTCGGCAGGCAATCTCGGCGAAGTAGCGAGGATGAATCCCCGATTCTTTCCACTTCGTAATCGCGGCAATCTCCCAGCGAAACTGATCTTTTGCCCGACCCGCTAATGCTTTATCCGCCAGCGCCACCGCGTGCCCCTTTAGGTTGCAAGCGTACGCACATTCCGCCACCTTAAACTGCATCACGGGATTCGTAGGATTGCGGCCAAGATGGTCATAAGCGTTCTCCAAAAGGTCAACGTTCAGCTGCGAGTGCTCGGTGGCTCCCTGCACGATCCGCACCACTGGAAAAGCGATCGTGAGGAGCACCATTGCCCCAAAGACGATGACGGAGAGAGTGGGGTTCGCCGCCGTCGTCACAAAGTGACCGAGTCCGATCCCGGCGAAGATCAGGCCAAACGCAACCGGCGGATCGAGCTCGCCATCAATCCCCGAGCGGACACCAAACAGCACCCATGCCAACGCCACCGGCCACACAAAAATGGCGGAGGCAAAGGCGTTCGGATTGGCCTGAACCCGGGTCAGGAACCCCAGCAACTCCAGGTCCATCATGGCGGCGGCGCAGCCTTCTTGCCAATCTTCGGCTCTTCGCCCTTGCGCAATCGCTCAAAGTTGGCGCGGTGCTTCACGATGATGTAGATCGCCACCAGCACATAAGCGGCCGAGACCGCCGGCGACAATCCCAGCATCAGGGCGGCCACGGCCGCGCTTGCCGCCCCCACCACACTGGAAACACTGACGTAGCGGGTCAGGGCCAGGCAAACCAGGAACATCCCAAAGCCAATCACGCCTCCCAGCCAGGCCGTCCCGAGCAAGGCCCCCAAGCCAGTCGCCACCCCCTTGCCCCCTTTGAACTTCAGGAACGGACTCAGGGTATGGCCAACAATCGCCATTAAGCCGGCATAAAGTGCGTGGTCCTGCGGCAACAGGCCGGGCACGTAGCCAAAGCCTTGCTGATCCGCGAGATACTTGGCCGCCAGTGCCGGTGCGCTCCCCTTGGCCACATCGAGGAGAAATGCCATGATGCCCGGCCCCCATCCCACATTGCGGACTACGTTTGTGGCGCCCGGGTTTCCGCTGCCCATCTTGCGGATGTCCACCCCAAAGGCCAGCCCCATCCACACGCTAAACGGCAAGGCCCCAATGAGGTACGCCCCCAGCAACACTCCCAGATAGGTCACCATTCTTGCAGCCTCCGCACGCCCTTGTCAAAAATCCTGCGTACGTCCGCTTGCCCCTGCTGGATGGCTCGCAGCAGGTCGTTCCCGGTTTCGTACTTCAGAACTTCGGCCAAGGCGTCTAGTTTATCTGGGTTCTCCGGCACGACATCGGCATCAAAGGCCAACACGGCAAGCGCCAATCTCATGCGCTGCCATAGCTGATACGTTTGGCGCAGGGTGCCCACATCCTCCGCGGGCAAGATGCGCGAGTTTTCTAGGCTGTTTAATTCCGCGCGCAGTCCATCGGCCACCGGCGGTCGCCACGCGGGCACCTTCATTAAGGCCAGGTGGATCAGCCACTCCACATCTTCCGTGCCCCCGGGCGAGTGCCGAATCTGACGCTTCCAGTGGTGCGCCGGCACCCGCTCTGTCTCAATCCGGTGCTTCATCGCGAGGAGTTCTTCAAACTCTTCCCCGCTCAGCGGCTGGGCCAGCAAGTCTTCAATCTCGGGGCGTGCCGTCGGGGCATCCCCCAGCACTCTCGAGCGCGAAATGGCCATGCGCTCCCAAGTTTCCAAGCGCTCGGCGCGGTATTTGCGGAAGGAAGCCGCGTTGGTGGCCAGGGGTCCGCTCCGCCCCTCCGGCCGCAAGCGCAGGTCCATCGTCAGGGGCGCCCCTGCTTGGCGCACGGCCTGCACCCGCGCCACCAGTTGCTCTGCCTCGGCCTCACTGCCCCACACCCACAGGTCACAGTCGGAGGTCATGCCCAGGTTTCGGCCCGCATAGCTACCCAGACAAACAATCTCTAAACCTTGCCGGTTCATGTGGAACCACTCATCCAGCACCCGGCTCCACTCCTCCCCAAAGGCACTTTCCGTCAGCAAGGCCCGCACGGCCGCCAGTAGCCAGGCCCGGCGCAGGGCGGGGGCCGAGCCATCCCGCACCTGCGGCACCATGTCCTCAAATTCGCCGCTCAGCAGCCACTCCGTCACCACTGGGTCTTGCCCCAGGTACGGCATCAGCGCCGGGGCCGCCCGGGAAAGCCATGTCACTCTCGCTAGGGAGTCACGGTTCTCGCGCAGAGATTCCGCCCAGCCCTCGCCGGGCAGGGCCCCCAGCCACGGGTCGGCCGCCTTCGGCCAGACACTCGCTGTGCTTTCTTCGCTGCGGCGCCCCAGGATTGCGGTGTAGAGTTCTCGCACCTCCCGGCGTGTGCGCTCCAGCCCTTCACGGAACACCTCCCCGTCCGGCTCGCCCATGCTCTTGGCCAGGGCCGTCCAGTCCTCGGCCCGAGAGGGCAATTGGTGCGTTTGCAGGTCGTCGCCTAATTGCAGCCGGTGTTCCACTTGCCGGAAGAATAAGTAGGCCTCCCGCAGCCGTTGCGCTTCCGCCGCTTGCAACCACCCGTGCTGGCTCAGGGCCGCCAATACATCCAGCGTGGAAAAGCCCTGCAAGTCGGGCTGATCGTGACCGTGCAAAAGCTGCAAGATTTGAGCGGCAAACTCAATGTCGCGGATCCCCCCGGGCGACCGCTTCAGATCATCTTCGCCCTTAAAGTTATCCAGTTGGGTGCGCATTTGGCGCAGGCCATCAATCACCCATTCGCCACGCGCCGGACGGAACACCACGCGCCCGCGTAGCTCTTGCCACCGCTGCGCATCACTCTCAGGACCCACGATGACGCGGCTCCGGATCATGGCCAGTTGCTCCCAAGGCTCGGCATGATTCTTGAAGTAAGCCTCCACCGCCCGCCAGCGCATGGCCAGGGGACCACTGCTCCCAAACGGCCGCAAGCGCGTATCCACCCGGTAAAGCGCCCCCCGGCCCATACGGTCGCTGAGGGCGCGCCCCAAGGCGATCAGGGCTTTGGTCACCAGGCTTTCCGTGGCCTCATCCGTGTCATCCGGCAACACATAAACCAAGTCAATGTCGCTGGATAGGTTCAGCTCGTGGCCGCCCAGCTTGCCGTAAGCGACGATCGTGGCCGGGAACGCCCCACTCGCACCGTGCCGCTGGCTGGTCTCGGCCCACACCACCTCGGTCGCGCTGCGCACCAATCCCACGGCCAGTTCGCTCAGGGCTGCCCACACTTGGTCCGGCGTCCACATGCCGGTGAGGTCATGCACCAGGCACCGGAGCACCCCGCGCTGCTTGACGTAGCGCAGTCGGTCCAATTGGTGCGAATACGATACGCTCCCGGTCACCAACCGACGGGCCGTCGCCTGCGCATCCTCGGCAGTAATGGGGAACATCCATTCCTCCGGCGAGAGCACCAGGGTGCCGAGTTCAGGGTTCTGAACGAAGACTTGCGTCCAGTATTCGCTGGCCCCCAGCAGGCGCACCACCGCCTCGCGCCCCGGCGCAAAGGACTGGAGGCTCTGCAGCGTCAGTTCCGGCTGAGATTGCGACCGAAGCCACCGGTCCAGACGCACCCGCGCTGCCACCGGATCGGGAGCCCAACGCCCCCACTCATCCGGGCGGATCGCGTCGTCCAGCGTGATCATCCCACCCCCTGGCGCGGGCACGGGGCCGCCACCACGCATTCGGCACACCGGGGTCGCGGGGCGCGGCACACCATGCGCCCGTGCTGGATCAATAACGAGTGATACGCGAAAGCCAACTCCGCCGGAACCACCTTCAGCAGGTCATCGTGGGCTTGGTTGGCGGTGGTTTTCGGGCCAATCAAGCCCAGGCGCATGCTCACGCGGTGCACGTGCGTGTCCACCGGAATCACGCCCTTACCAAAGCCGAAGCACAGCACAATCGCGGCCGTTTTCGGCCCCACCCCGGGCAAAGTTTGCAGCCAGGCCATCGCCTCGGGCACGGGCATCAGCCGCAAAGGATCGAGCGTGTAGTCCCCGAAAGCCTCGTCCAGTGCCTTCAAGCTCCCCACAATGAACTTGCCCTTCTGGTTGGCCAGCCCCGCCCCTTTCACAATCTCCGCCACTCGCTCCGGACCCGCCTGTACCACGTCTTCCCATTCCGGCAAAGTGGAACGGAGCAAGGTAAAGGCCGGGAAACTGTTGGCATCCGCCGAATGCTGGCTGAGAATGCAGCAGATGAGTTCGTCCACCGGGTCAAAGCGATTGACATAGCGCGGCCAGCCGTACTGCGTTTCCAGGGTTTTCACCAGGGCCCGGACGTCAGGTGCCCCCGATGCCTGGCGGGTACCCTTACCGTTGCGTAAGGGAGATTTTTGTCCGGCCACAGGCTGAACTTACCCCCCACAGAAACGCATATTATGGGAAATCGCAAGTGCGTCATCATGGCGGGTGGATCGGGCCAACGGTTCTGGCCGGTCTCTCGCCCCGAACGGCCGAAGCAGTTTTTGCGCCTGGCCGACCCGGAGAAGTCACTCCTCCAGCAAGCGGTGGAACGCGCGGAAGCGATTGCCGGCCCCGGCAACTTTGTGGTGCAGACCACGCCGGGCCTGGTGATTCCCAGCCGCCGCGAACTCCCCGAGTTGGCCCACGAGCAAGTGGACTCCGAGCCCATCCAGCGCAACACCATGGGCGCGATCCTGTGGGCCGTGGCGCGGCTGATCTCCCAGAGCGAAGACAACTGGCGCGGCATCGAGATGGCCGTGCTGACTGCTGACCACCGGATTGACCCGCTGGACGGCTTCCTCAAGACCGTCGAAGATGCCTTTGTGATGGCCCGCGAGCACAAGGCCATCGTTACCATTGGCATTGAGCCCAGCCGCCCCGATACGGGCTTCGGCTACATCGAGGTCGGCCAAGAGGTCGCCCCGGGCTACATGGTCAAGCGCTTCCGCGAGAAGCCCAACCGCGACACCGCCGTGGGATTCTTGAAGCAAGGCGGGTTCCTGTGGAACTCCGGCATGTTCTTCTGGACGCTGGACACCTTTGACCGAGCCCTCGAGCAGGCGGACCAGAGCCTGCACATGGCCCTTCACCGCATCGTGCAAGCCCTGCGGGCCGACAACCACGCCGAGGCCGTCGCCATCTTCAGCGAGATCGGCAACGACCCCGTGGACATCGCGCTGGTGGAGCACTGCCGCACCGTGGCCGTGGTGAAGGCGCAGTTCGATTGGGATGACCTGGGCTCCTGGGATAGCATCAACCGAAGTCTGCCCAGCGATGATGCCGACAACGTAGGCGTGGGCCGCATTCGGGCCGTGGAGTCCAACGGCAACGTGATCTACAACGAAGTGGAAGGCCTGCGGGTGAACCTGCTGGGCGTGGAAGATATGGTCATGGTGGTCACGGAAGACGAAATCCTTCTCTGCCCCCGCGACCGCAGTCAGGACGTTCGCCGACTCACGTAATCGCGCACCAAGCCCCGCCAGTCATCCCCGGCGCTCAACAGCCCGGGGATGTTTGCGTTTTGGGCGGCTTCAATATCAGTATCCCTGTCACCGACCAAGAAGGAGCGCCCCCAATCAATGGCAAAATCTTGCCCTGCTACTTGCAGCATGCCGGACTGAGGTTTGCGGGCCGGGCAGGGGTCATGCGGCAAATGGCGGCAGTGGTAGATGGCATCCACCCGGGCATGGGCCAACACCCAATCGTGCAGGGCCAGCACCTGGGGCTCCGTCGCGAGGCCGCGCGCAATGGCGGATTGGTTGGTCACCACGATCACCCAGTAGCCATGCGCCTTCAGCCATTCGATGCCCGCCCGTGCCCCGTGCATCCATTGCCAGTCGCGGACATGGCGCACATAGCCGAAGTCCACATTCACCACGCCATCCCGGTCGAGAAAGGCGGCCGGACGTGGCGGACCCGTCGGACGCCCGTAGCGAGGCCCATCACAAGCGCAATGGGCAAAACGAACATGCCGCCGATACCGGTTGGTATCAGCGGCATGCATGGATCGGCTCCGGGGCTTAGCCCTTGGCCAATCGGGCGCCGGCGCTGCGGTCCTTGTTGATAACCAAGCCCAGCACGTTGGCGTGGGCGTAGTCCAGCATCGCGACCGACTCGCGGAGGTCGCTCTTGCTCGGCGACACCAGGTCGGTGACGAAGAGCACCGTCGGCACGTGTGTCACGAGCGACTGGGCGTCGGCATACACAAAGCCCGGGGCCGTATCGAAGACCAGGAAGTCCGCCTTGGACTTCAGCACTTCGATCAGCTTGCCCATGTTGGCCGAGCCGAGCAGTTCGGTCGGGTTCGTCACCCGCTCCCCAGCCGTCAGCACTTGCAGACCCGGAGTGGCCGTTTCTTGCAGCACTTCGTCCAGGATCGTCGGGTTGAGAGCGGCTTCCGAGAGGCCCTTCTCATCCTTCAGGTTGAACATCTTGTGCAAAGCCGGGGCGCGCAGGTTGGCGTCGACCAGGATGACCCGCTTGCCTTCCAAGGCCAGCGCCACGGCGAAGTTCGACGCAATGACGGACTTCCCTTCGTTCGGTCGCGCACTCGCGATCACAAAGGCCCCGACGTTCTCCTCCGCCGTGGCCAGCAAAACACTTGACCTTAAGAGCCGGTAGTTTTCAAAGGCACGGGCACGGGCCGGGTCCGAGATGACCGGAGAGGCCGATCGGGCTCGAATCGGGATGCGCGCCAGCACGTCCTTCTCCGTCACGTAGGTGGCGTTGTCGGCCGTGTTGACCTTGTCCTGAGCGATATCAATCGAGATACCGATCAGCGCGCCCAGCACCAGCCCGAGCACAGCGCCCAGGAGCAGGTTGACCGGGATGTTCGGTCGGATCTTGCGGGCCGGCTGCGCCGACGTGATGACTTCCACCGGAGTGGAGAGTTCGTTGTTGCGCAGCTGAAGCTCGTCGCGGGTGGCCGTGAGGCGGCGCAGACTTTCCTGGCGCTCCGCCAGTTGGCGACCGAGTTCACTGATCTTGGCAACCAGCGGCGTGAGCTGATCCAACGACGACGACCGTTGTGAAACGGCGGACTGCGCTTGACTGACTTGAGCTTCCAGCGAACGGACTTCACCTTGCGCCAGCGCGACTTGCTGCTTCCAGTAGTCCACGTTCGGGTTGCGGGTGTCTTCGCGGCGGACGAACTCGCTCTTCAGGGCGTTCACGCGCTCTTCTTGCTCGCGAATGCGCTCGTCAATCGCGCGCACTTGCGGGGCATCTTCAAAGAAGGTCACCAGCAGCGCATCGCGTTGCGCCTTCAGCGTGTCCAGTTCCTTTTCTTCGGCCAGTCGCTGCTCGATGTTGGTGGTAGTCGTCGTGGTCACCCGATTCCCACTGCCCTCGGCCGAAGCGGCCTGCTGCAGAGCGGAGAGTCGGTTGCGGGCGCCGTTCAGCGCACCAATGAGGTCGTTAAGTCGGTTTTCGGCAGTAGCCTTGGTCTGCGAACGCACCCCGGCTTCCGTGCTCAGGTCCACCACGCCGGATTGGCTGCGGGCTGTGCTGAGATCTGTTTCGAGCTTGGCCACCAGTCGGGCTTCATCCGCCAGTCGCGCATTCACAAACTGCAAGGAGCGGCTGATGCGGTCGCGCTGTTCCGTTTCTCGGTAAAGGCGATACTGTTCAAGGAAGGCGTTCGTCAATTGAACGGCCTTGTCCTCGCGCTCGGCGACCACGCTCAACTGAACGATCTGAGTGGTGCCCACCTGGTTCACGCGGACTTCCGGAAGCTTGTCCAGGTCTGCCGCCGTCTGCGGGGCGGGGAGGCCGGCTTGGTCGAGCGCCCGATAGAATATCTTGGCCCCTTGCAGGAGCTGCATCTGGGTGAGAACGTCGAGGTCCACCACCGGGTCGGTGATTTGGTTCACCGCACTGTTGGGGTTTACGCCTCGGGTGGCCTGCGTCGTCCCTTCGAGGCGCATTTGCGCAAAGGAGAGGTAACCCGGCCGCTGGCTCATGGTGTACAGCCCGGCGGCAATCAAGCCCAGGAGCAGCATCCCCAAGACCCACCACTTTTGGCGCTTAAAAACGCCTAACAGGTCCTGAAACGTCAGGTCGCTCAGGCTCGCGGTCAGTGGCCGTTCTCGTCTCATGTTTCTCGTCCAGATTTCACGGGAAGGTCGCCATGCCGCAGACACGGATACCCCTTTCCCATACTCGGCATAGTCTACCTACGTCATCAGGGACGCACGACGCAATCCAAACGTCGCAAGGTCTTACTTCCCCGTATATCCACGATGGGCCATGCGTCAGATGATATGGAAGGTGTGAAGCATGGTGAACCGCGTCTATGGCGAAACGATCTCACGGGCGGTGGCTCGAACGGTCGCCCTTTCCACTGTGTTGGCGGGGGTGATGGCGATGTCCCCGGCCCGAACCGTTTTCTATGTCTCTCCTTCGGGCAACGACTCGTACAACGGGCGTTCGGCTACGTATACGGGAGCGAGTGGCCCGAAGCGTACGATTAACTCGGCCCTGGCCGAGATTCGCAACCTGCGACAAACCAACCGATTGGCGGCCGAAGGCGCCGAAATCGTTGTTCGCCCGGGTACCTACAACCTCCGCGAGGACCGGGTGGACATCACGGCCGCCGATAGTGGCACGGTCAATGCCCCGCTGATCATCCGCGCGGAAGTGCCCGGCACGGCGATTCTGGACGGTGCGCACAGGGTGACTCGATGGATTCGGCCGGCGCGAAGCGATCTTGCGATCTTAACTCCAGAAGCACGTCAGAAAGTGTACGTTGGGCTCTTGGACGCGCGCGTCTTCCCCAACCTGGGTCAGCTAGAAGCGTGGCAAGCGCAAAATGAACTCAGTACGAATCGTCTTCCGACGGCCCCCGAGGTCTTCGAGGGCAACGAGCGAATGCGCCTGGCCCAGTGGCCGAATGCCGGCACTGGAACGGCCGTCACAGGTGTCAGTCCGAACAACACCAAGGACGTCCCGGCCATCACGGCTGATCTCGCGGGGTTCCGCACGCCGTCTGGTACGCCCGACGTGTGGACGGTCGGCGACTTCACCAAGCGTAGCTTTCACGAAAACATGGAGCGCGTATCTAGCTGGAATCCGCAGACCGGCGAAGTGGTTTACGACCTTACCGGCCCGGACAGGTGGTTTGGCTCTCGCCATCCGGAGAACCAGTATCCGGAAACGCACCCGAACTATGTATCACGTGTTCGATTTGTCAACTCCCTCTATGAGTTGGATAGCCCGGGTGAGTTCTACATCGACCGCACCAACCGAAAGATTTTTGTCTGGTTGAACAACCCGGACAATCGCCGTAATGTGGCGATCTCTCTGCTGCAAGGTGGCATCGTCAGCATTGACAACGCCTCCCACGTGACCGTTAAGGGTCTGGTGCTTCAGCGTGGTCGCCACGATGGCGTGCGCGTGACCGATAGCCGCAACATCACGGTTGAAGATGTGACCATCAACAATGTCGGCGCGGCTGGCGTACGCATGCTGGCCACCTCCGACAGTGTCGTGCGACGAGCAATCATCACTGAAGTCGGCGGCACCGGGGTCCATGTGGAGAGCGGGGACCGCACCACCCTGCGCAACGGGAACGTTGTGGTCGAACAAAGCGAAATCAGCCGCACGGGCCGGGTGCAGCGCTTCTGGCGCCCCGCGATTCACCTCAAGGGTGTAGGTTTGATCGCACGTAACAACTACATCAGCGACCTCCCGCACTCGGCCATCACGTTCGACGGAAATCTCCACTTGATCGAAAAGAACGTGATCCGCAACACGGGCCAAGATGCCACCGACACGGGGGCCATCTATGCCAACCATGACTGGACGGAGTGGGGCACCCGCGTGGAATACAACGTGATCGAGGGCCACGCCCGCCGCATGGACTCGGCCTTCTTCAACCCGGCCATCTACCTCGACGGCGCCTCTTCGGGCTGGACGATCAAGGGCAATGTCTTCAAGAGCTGCGACGTGGGTGTCTTCGTTCTAGGCGGCCACAACAACACGATCGTGGACAATGTGGCCTCCGACTGCTACGCGAGCCTCCTGATCTACGCCTTCGAGTCATCCAATCCCCAGGCCTACTTGGCCGGTTGGCGAACGCTGGCGAGCCGCGCCCCCTATAGCAGTTCGGTTTGGCAAACCACCTTCCCGGGCCTGAGTGCCCTGCTAGCCCGCCCGGACAGCGAGTTGATGATCCCGCGCAATAACGTGGTTCGCAACTTCGTGACCTTCCAATCCCGACGCGGCTCCCTGCTGACTGGCAAGTCTTGGTGGGATAACCCGGTCCTCATCACGCCGTCCGTGACGGCCACGAATGAAAACCAGGTGACCGGGATGCTGACCACGCGAGATGCCAGCATGTTCGAGAATGCCTTTGCCAACGACTTCCGGCCCCGCGCCGGGACGCCGGCCGCGGAACTCGGATTCAACCCGGTGGCCCCGAATGAAGCCGGGCGTACGGACAGCACCGCGACCATGCGCTCAACGGCGCGCTTCGGCTGGTAAAGCGACCTTAGCTCGCATCATCAACCGTCGGGGCTCCCGGGCCCCGGCGGTTTTTGATATTTTTGAGGCTCTCATAAAAGGCCCTTGGGGAAAGTAGTGCCCGCCAGAATTCGATGGGCGATTCATCGATGACCCGGAACGCCCGCGACGTGACGTAAAGGCACAGCACCAATTCGTTCAGGAACCAGGCAGCGGCCGCCCCCTCCAGCCCCCACTGCCGGGAGGCCAAAAACACGGCCACCAACATGAACGCCTGGAAGCCAAACACAATCGTGCCTAAGCGCGAACCCTTGTTGATGCTCATAGGCACGATGTAGCTCATGCTCCAGATGCTGTTCAGCACGATAGAGCCCGCGATGAGAGCGTACACGTAAGGCTGGAACTGGAGCTTGTCCCCTTGGAGCCAGAGGCGATACACCGTTGGCGCGGCCAACGCCATGGCCCCCGTGACCAAGAGGGTGATCCAAAAGGAAACCCGGCTTGCCTTGCGGTGGAGTAGACGAGACTCTTTGATTTCCCCCCGGCCCAACATTCGGGCCAGTTCCACCCAAAGGATGTTGGAGAACGCCCGGGAAATCTGCGACGCAAACCGGGCCAGCGTCCGCATGGAGGAGTAATTCGTGGCAATGGTGGCCGACGCCATCGCCTGCGTGATAGTGGACTTGGTCCCATCATTCGCCACGACCTGGCTCCCCACGGCCCCGCTGTAGCCTAGCCCTTCCTTGAGCAACGGCCAGGGTAACTCGCGGAACTGGAAGGAAGGAGCCTTGGGAATCCAGGGCACCACCGCCCGGAGGTTGAAATAGGTGAACACCAAGCTAAAGAGCTTGCCCAGAGCGTAGCCCACGCCGTACATGGCCACCGACTGCGTGAAATGCGCCATGGCGAGGCCGCAAGCGACCTCAACGATGTTGAGGAACGTGATAACGATGAGCCCGTATGCGTACTTGTCGCCGGCGCGATACCCCGCATCCATCATCCCCGTATGCTGCGCAAAGAAGGCCGCCAGAACCAAGCCACTGGCCATGATGGTGAGATCACGGGCCGCCACCAGATCGCTCTGCACAAAGGCTTGCCACGACACCACCTGCACCACCCCTAGCAACACCAGAAGCCACGGCACCGTCACCAGCCACAGCAGATTCCAACCGGAGTTGTAGAGGGAGACCGTGCGCTCGCGTTCGCCCCGACCTTCGGCCATCAGCATTTCGTTGCCCACCGATTGCTGCACGTTCAGCGCCTGCAGACTGAGCACCATATTGATGGCGATCATCTGATTCCAGATGCTCATGGAGTCTTCGCCGAACCAGTGCCGGAGCAACGGCAACTGCGCCAACTGGATGACGATCTGGGAAAATTGGCTGGCGCCATTGGCCAGCAAACCGGACCGGAACGCACGGCGGGGGGCTGGACTCATGTCCGCTCACCGGGGAAAATCCCCACAAGGCCCCAACGCACGCCTTAGTTTATCTACCTTCCCTTAAAATGGCCTCAGTCTTGCGGTAGGTAGACTCAAACCGATGGCAAACATTCTCTACGTTGGCCCCGACGCGGTGGGATCTACCAGTCGCCAACGGAAGAATGTGCTTGAAGGTTTGGGCCATCGCGTCCGCAACATCTCCACGTCCCCGCCCGAAGGGGCATCCGGGCTGGTCCGGCGGGCCTACGACATCACGCAGTTTTTGCACCGGCAAGGACGGTCAAAGCGGATTCCCGGCCTCGTCCCGGATTTCTCACGGCAGATTCTCTCGGCCTTGCGCTCCGACCCCTTTGAGATTCTGTGGGTCGACAAGGGCATTCTCATTGCCCGAGAAACCTTAGAAGAGGCAAAGCGCGTACGACCCGATCTGCTCGTAGTGGGCTTGGTGCTGGACGCCATGACGATGCCGCACAACCAGACGCGGGTCTTCACCCAGGCGCTCCCGGCCTATGATGTGATGATTACCAATAAGTCGTTCGAAGTGCCTTTCTACGAGTTTCGGGGCGTGAAGCGGACGTACTTTATGGACAACTGCTATCACATGGGCACCCATCGCCCCGTGACTCTCACGGCGAATGAACAGCGGCGCTTCGGCGCGGACCTCAGCTTTGTGGGCGAGCACGAATGGCAGCGCGAAATCTCCATCTACCGCCTCGGCGAAGCCGGACTCAATGGCCTGGTCATTGGGGCCTGGCAGGGTTGCCGCCAGCACGAGAACTTTCGGTACTCCTTCGAGCGGGTGTGGGGTGACGATTACGCGAAGGCCATCTGTGGCTCCAAGATTCAGCTCGGGTTCTTGCGCCACATCAACCAAGACACCCAAACCACGCGATCTGTCGAGATCCCGGCTTGCGGCGTTTTTATGCTGGCCGAGCGGTCCGACGAGCACGAAGCCTTGTTCGCCGAAGGCAAAGAAGCCGCTTACTTTGACTCGGACGAAGAATTAGTCGACAAAGCCCGCTACTACTTGGCGCATAAAGATGAGCGCGCGGCGATTGCCCGCGCTGGACACGAACGCTGTGTGAGAGATGGATACAGTTACCGCGCGCGATTGACCCGGATCATGGCGCAGATTGATGCGGATTTCGGGCGACAATTTAGCGTTTCGCCTTAATAGCGTCTTCGGCCACCGCTAAGAAATCCCGAACGGAACCCTCAACACTAAAGTGCTCCTTGAAGCACGGCCGCGCTTGCTGGCTCATGGCTTCGCGTCCTTCTGCCCCCAGGCCTTCCCATTCGCGTAGAAGTTGGGTGGCTCCCGCTTGCGTATCGAGGGCCACAATGCCCGCTTTCGCCGCGATGACCTCGCGCCAGATATTGACCTTGTCGCTGATCAGCGTGGGTTTGCCGGCGGACAAGGCCTCAGCCACCACAATGCCAAAGTTCTCTTGGTGGCTAGGCAAAACGAAGGCCTCGGCGGCGGCAAAGGCACCCCATTTGCGTTCACCCTTCAGCATTCCCGGCCACACAATACGGTCCGCCACGCCCGCCGCCTGAGCTTCACTGCGCAGGGTTTCGATCCAATTCACTTGGTCCGGGCCGGCAACCACTAGCATCACGTCGGGGTTCTGACCATAGACCTCGCCGAACGCCCGCACCAGCAGGTCACACCCCTTCTTCGGATGAACCCGGCTGAGGAACAGGAGCACTCGCTTGCCCTGCAGCTCAGGAAACTCTTGCAAGAACGCCGCCCGCATGGCCTCGGCGTCACCCACGATCCCCCGGGTGCCATAGGCCACCACTTGCTGGCGGAACCGATAAGGACGGAACCGATTCTCGGCCAAGCGGCGCTCTTCCTCGGTGGTGAACATCACCGCGTGGGCGCGTTCTAGCACGGGCGCTAAGAAGCGCGGCCAGTAGATCATCTTCTTGAGGCGCTTGAGCTTGTTCTCGTCGAACCACGGGTCCAGCATCCCGTGCGTCCACACCACATAGGGGGTGCGAGAGTTCTTGAGCCCCGGCCCCATCGCCGCCACCCCTTGCTGCCAAATCCCGTGGCCGCTGATAAAGTCGAACTCGTCCGCATGGGCCGCCAGCCAAGGCGCAAGATCAGCGCAGTGCCCATAAATGCCTTGCCCCGGACCGAGGCTGACAAGTTGCAACGGGAAGCCGTCGGCGTAGGCAGGGTTCGGGCCGTCCAGCGCCACCACGGTCACCTCGTGGCCTAGCTCCTGCAGGCGTTGACCACGCTGTAAGATGCCCTCGATCGGTCCCCCTTCCTCGGGGTCGGCCGACCGGATGACATGGAGGATTTTCATGGGCGCGTATCGGGCGAAACGACACGTCCCATCCCGCGCGGTCTCTCGTAGGCATACGGAGCCTCACGAGTGCGCCGAGTCATCGTATTGGCAAAGAACACTATCACCGCCGAGAAGATCGCATAGACAATGAGGTCTTGGAACAGAAACACAATCTGGGCCGCGATTGTGCGCTCCGCAAACACCTGCGTGGCTTGGTAGATGATTCCTAAGCCCAGGATGTTGCGTGAGAGTCCGTCGCCAAACAGGAGGCTGATGAACAGCCCGTACGCCACCAGAGTCAAGAAAGCGGTGAGGAAGACGCACCACCACCCGTAGGCGTTGAATGCATCGGCAAAGAAGCCCAACGTGATCTGCGTGGTGAAGTCGGTAGGGCCGACCAAGCCGATCGCCTTTTGCCCGAGGTCATTGGCCGTCCCGATGACAGGCTTATTCGGGTTGTTGGCAAAGCGCGGGATGACCATGGCCCACCCATGGTAGATCCGGCCCCCGCCATCGTAGCCCTCGAGGTTCGTGCGATAGATAACACTGGAAACCCAGTTGATGAGCGCGTGCCGTTCTTTGAGGTTACTGGCCTCGCGGAAATAGTGCGTACGGCGCTCATCTTCGGTCACAACCTGGGCGTCCTCGACTTCTTTCTTTCGGAACTTCTCAGGCTCGGTGATGACCTCGGTGAAGACCTTAGCCATCGTCGTTAAACGCTCGGTCTGCGTTCCGGTTCGCACCTCGTTTCGAGCGTAGAGCGCGTACGGAGACAGCACCAACTGGAAGAACAGGGCAAGGCCAATGATCAAGCCGTACTGTTTGAACTTGAACTGGAAGCCAAACATGTGCGCCGAGAGCACGAGAGTGACAACCGCCCACACCATCTCTTGCCGCACAGCAAAGACGATCCCCCCGGCAATGGAAATGAGCACGCTGGTGATGTTCGTCCAGTGCAACCATTTCTTACCGTTACTCTTGACGATGGCGTATGCCGTGCCCAACACAATTGGGAGGTACTGAATGAAGTGGAACTGGCGTAGCGGACCAATTACCCCACCAACATAGAGGCCACCTTCATCGGCAACCCCAAACCGGTTGACCGCGTACCACCGCACCGCCGAAATCACGAGCAGAATCACGGCAAGAATGAACAGCCGATCTTCAGTTGGCTTCAGCACGATGAGCGGCTTCGCCTTGCCTATGCGGAGGAAATCAAGGAACAAGCTTCCCAAAATCAGTCCCAAGAAGCCAACGTTGTAGACCTGCAGCGTCTGAATAGGCACGTACATGATCTCGTCTGCGGGTTGCCAATGCAATACCTTCATGACCATGGCCGCTCCCACGTGCTGAATGAAGAAAAGGAGCAGGCAGCAGCCAAGAACCGACGCGACGCCCTTGGTTCGGGAGAACACGACTCCAAACTGAAGCCAAAGGAGGCTCATCCACAGGGAAAACTCCAGGGACGTGCCGGTGGCGAGCTGACCGATGAGCACCAGAGACAGCAAAATGAGGTGAATCGGCCAGAACCAACGCATGGCCGTGGATTCACTTCTCAGCGGCATATCTCGGATGACAGTCGTGCTCAATGAATTCTATTCTCGGTGCTTTCTGTTCGTCTCACGACTCTTTCCAGAGCTTGGTGAGTGCTTCGGCGAGTTGGTCACCGTATGACTGCCAACCCGCAAGTCGCTGAACCCGGGCCAGGGATTTCTCGGACATTTGGGCTTGACGAGCACGATCGTTGGCCAACAAGGTCATTTTGTCACAAAGACTGTCGGGGTCGCGGATCGGTACCAGAAATCCTTCGTCACCTTCGTCAATCAGGTCAAAGGCACCCGTGTTGGTGGTGGCGAGCACCGGGCAACCGCAAGCCATGGCCTCGGCCAAGACCATCCCAAACCCATCCTCGACACTCGGCAAGACGAGCAAGTGACTCGTTGAAAAAAGCTGCCTTAGGTCAGCAACATTCACTTTTCCGCGTATGTGGACATCGGGACGTCCCTCGTACTGGGCAATGAGCGGACGGATATCCTTGCGGACCGAACCCACCATGTGCAGCTGCTTCCCTGGCACATCGAGTTTGTCAAAGGCTTTGAGCAGATGAGGAATCCCCTTGCGATACGAGATCTGTCCGGCGAACGCAATCCGGAACTCATCGTCTCGGGGCTTACCCTCCGGAAAGAAATCCTTGAGATTGACTCCCAGGGGCACGCAAGCCACGCGCTCCGGCGCAAATCCGCGTTCGAGAAATGAGTTGCGCGCAAAGCTCGATGGCGTCATGATCAAGTCGGCCTGGGCGTACTCTGCCTCCTCACGCGCTATGATCCGGGGGTCAACGGCCTGCCGACGAATGCCATGGTCGTCGTACTCCCGTTGGATGAGTTCGTATTGCGTCCGGATGTGAGAACAGGGCCGGTCGCAGACGTACTTCATTCCCTTTTTCTTGGCCTGCGCTCCTGTCTTCACTCCCGCAGATGACATGGCCATCACGACGTCGGCATCCGGCAAACGCTTTGCGACAAATCGGTCAAAACAAGATGACGAGAGAAACTCCAGCAAGAAATGAAATCCCGTCAGTGGCTGTCCCAGAAGATCGTGCGCAACGTAAGGCACCCGCCAATACGGATAGGTGGTTACGCGGTCGACGGGAAAGTCACTCCAGCCTAGCTTCGCGCGTGGGTAGCCCGCAAAGAGCCGCTCCAGGAGCCCGCGCTCGTGCAACATCTGTGCGGCGTGTATGTAGTGAAACTTGCCGGATGTGCTCACAACGACTCGAGGGCGAATCGCAGACGTTTTTTCCCTCATCATCGTTGGCCTAATTGTCAGATCGGGACGCCACGCGCATCCCATAACCCTGCGGGCGGAGAATACCAGCAGACAGCTGGCCTCCTCCGCGTCTCTCAGGTTTAGATTTTGCCTTGACTGGTCCGCTCCACTTCGTCGATGTAGGCAGCGGCAAAGGCGTCCAAGTCTTCCTTGGAAACATCGTAGAGCGAGATGAATCGATAGAACGAACCGGCCTGCGGCTTACCGCTTCGGAACTCACGGGTGATGAAATCCCACCACATGGCATCGAAAGAATCGTAGAACTTCTTGTCCGGACCCTTGAAGGTGAACAGCGAGATCGCCGGTCCTCGCTCCTTGTGGTCCATCTCGATGTACTTCACCGGAATCTTGCCGAACGACTTGGTTTCAATCGTCCGCAGTTCGATGTGCTTCATTTCCCAGCCCTGGCCCTGGAAGCACCACTGCTGGTCGTGGAACGAGTCGCTGTCGTCGCTGGCAATCAGCACCGCATCAATGCGTTGGCCGGCGTTGTTCTCATACACCCGGGAGACGATGCCAAACGGCTTCAGCATCTCGTAGGTGACCTCGTCCATCTTGTAAGACTGATTCGGGTCGGAGTCGCTCTTGACGAATCGATAGCCCAGGATTTCATCCTTCGGCATCATTTCTTCAACTTGGTCTTCCGTCGGCCGGACGTAACCGGTCAAGGTTGACCGGAAATTGGCCAAGGCCCCCACGGCCAAGAACAGGGCGATGACGACAAAGATCTTCTGCTTCATGACTTCTTCTTAAACTCCAGGCCCTTGGTGATGAGATACAGCAGGTAGAAGCACAAGGCCAGGGCAATGTAACCGCTGTAGTCGTGGAAATCGTGGCCCGCCTTCTCGCCGTATTCATTCCCCACCATGCCTATCATGGCGATGCGAACGCCGTTGATGAACACGGAAAGCGGAATGGCGATGGTGGCCAGGATCAAGTTGGCAAAGAACTGCAACCGCGAGATGATCATAAAGAACACCACGGCCGCGCTGATGGCGATGGTCGTTTTGAGGCCGCTACAGGCTGCCGCTACGAACAAAGTGAACTTATCGAGGTTGATCGTCACCGAGTCGGTGCGGAACGGCTTGTAGCCCAGCACATCCAAAATTTGGTAGGCAACCTCCGTGCTCACTTGCTGGAGCGGCAGGGTCGCGCGGTCGATGATGCGGTCCAGAATCGGGAAACCGAGGATGAGGTAGGCAATGGCTGGGGCGAGCGCCCACGCCCAGCGCCAGCCTGCGACCAGCACCACCGAAAGCCAAATCGCCGCAATACACAGCACGCTCTGGATGAACGGCTGCTCCAGGCGCATGCTCATGGCGGCGGCACCCAAGATCGGTACCAGGCCCACCAGGGCCACCCACGTGCCTTTCACCGGGATGTCCTTGATCTTCGGCCACATGGTCCAAACCAAGAAGCCGGAACAAAGGGGTACCAGCAGGCCGTGGGCATAGTGGCTGTCCATGTCCATCCACTGCCGCCAAACCAGCTTGAAGAACGGCAGGAACGCAAAAATCAGCGCGCCAATGGCCAGCATGACGAGTTGGAATTGGGGGTTACGTCCCCAAGCAAGCACCTCATCTAGCGATAGGCGGCGCTCATCAGCGTCCACCGGTGGGGTGGTCGTCTGGACTTCGTTCAGTACGGCCTCGGTATCCATAGTTCAGTGCCTCTCCTTCAACCTTCGTGCCAAACAGAAGGTTCCCGGCAAGTGACCCAAGCCTTAGTAAGCACCCTTACGTTTGAGGATGGCCCCGAGGGTGCGGCCAATAATGCGCAGATCTTGCCGGATCGATGCCTCGTAATAATACTGGCGATCCAGCCGTACGCGCTCTTCAAACTCAAGTTCACTGCGCCCTTCGCACTGCCAGAGTCCCGCGCACGAGGGCTTCATTCGCAGATAGAACTCAATGCTGTCGCCGTAGCGATCCCATTCCGGCGGCAGGATGGGGCGCGGCCCCACCAGGCTCATTTCGCCCTTCACCACGTTCAGCAGTTGGGGCAATTCGTCAATGCTCAGGCTGCGCATCTTGTCGCCGAAGCGGATGAGGCGCGGATCGTTCTTGAGTTTGAGGTTCTTTTGGTACTCAGCGAATAGCTCAGGGTCGCGCCGCAGCACCTCGTCGGCGTTGCGCACCATCGTGCGGAACTTGAGCATCCGGAAGCGCTTGCCATTGAGGCCCACGCGCTCGGACCAATAGAAGATCGGGAAGCCATCTCCGGTGACGACGGCCAGAGAAGCCAAAAGGAAGACGGGGAAAAGGACGATCAACCCTATAACGCCGAGGACAATGTCCAGGCCGCGCTTCATGAACCGATACGAAGGTTCTTCATACCGGGGCAGGCGTTCGGGCGGAGTCATGCCCGCTGCGCTTGCCTTGTCTATCGGAATCACGGTTTCCCTCTTCTGTTGGTGCCCTGATCTCAAATCAAATGAACCTCGAAAACCGTCCAACCTGGTTTTCGGGGAAAAGCACCACCTTCTGTAGACGGAAATTGTTGGACGCTTGTTCACCGATTATACTAGCGGGGCCTGCTTCCATTTCGTAAGGAATCGCGCTCTTAACCGCCCGTGAACAAAGCCTCCGCCCTGTTTCGTCTGACTCGACCGCGCCAGTGGACCAAGAACCTCCTGGTGTTCGCGGCCATTCTTTTCGCGGGTCAGACGGGAAGCGCTGCCGCCTGGCAAGCGGCGGGCCTCACTTTTGTGGCGTTCATTTTTGCCAGCGCCAGCGTGTACGCCATCAACGATGTGCGCGACCGCCACGCCGACGCCGAGCATGAGAAGAAGCGCCACCGCCCCGTCGCCAGTGGACTGGTGAGCCCGGGCACGGCCCTGGTGCTAGCGGCAGTCTTGGTGGTGGGGGCCTTGGCGCTGGGGTTCAGCATCAATAGCGCCACCCTCGCGGCGGTGGCGAGCTACCTTCTGCTTCAGTTCGCCTATGTCTATAAGCTGAAAACGGTGGCCCTCCTCGATGTCTTTGTGGTGGCGTCGGGGTTTGTCATCCGTGCCATTGCGGGGGGCACGGCCATCTCGGCGCCGGTATCCGGATGGCTCCTGTTCTGCACGGGTGCACTCGCGCTCATGCTCGGCACGGCTAAGCGGCGTCAGGAATTCCGCAGCGAAAAGGGCCACCTCACCCGGGCGGTGCTCAAGGGATATTCCGAGAAGGCCCTGGATTCTCTGGTGGTGTTCAGCGCCACTCTCGCCGCCCTGGCCTACGGGATTTATGCGCTGGAGAGCCCCACCGGCCAGCAACACCCCATGCTCATGGCCACCACCCCCTTCGTGCTGTTTGGGATTGGGCGATACCTGCTGTTGGTGTTCGGCCAAGAGGTCGGCGAAGAGCCGGAAGAAGTCCTGCTGCGGGACCCCGCAATCATCCTCACGGTGGTCGGCTTCATCGTGTGCGCTGCCTGGGCCCTCAGCACCGGGGTCACGCCCGGTAGTCCCTCAGGCCTTTCGGTTGGCCCATAACTTGCCGTTATTGGAGTCAAAGGTAGGGTAACCCCCTGCGGAGTACAGGAAGTTTTATGAAAGTCACGGTCATCGGTACAGGCTACGTTGGTTTGCCCACCGCTCTCGTTTTCGCCGACCTCGGCAACGACGTGCTGTGTGTAGACAAGGATGAAGCCAAGGTAGCGATGCTCCGGGCCGGCCAGGTGCCGATTTACGAACCGGGCGTGGAAGCCCTGCTCCGCCGCTCCCTGGACGACGGCCTCTTTAAGGTCACGCCCAGCACGGATGAAGGCATGCAGCACGGCGAAGTCGTGTTCATTGCCGTGGGCACGCCGCAGGGCGATGACGGCGAAGCCGACCTGAGCGCCGTATGGGCCGTGGCGCGAGATATCGCTAAGTACATCTGCCACTACACCATCATTGTCACCAAGTCCACCGTGCCCGTCGGCACCGGCGACCGAATTGAGCAGATCCTGGTGGATGCTGGCGTGGACCGCTCCATGTTCGATGTGGTAAGCAACCCCGAATTCTTGCGCGAAGGTACGGCCCTCCCCGACGCCCAAAACCCGGACCGCATCGTGATTGGCGCCGACAACCAAGCCGCCGCCCACAAGCTTATGGAGCTCTTTGCGCCGTTGGAAGCCCCGGTCATCATCACCGACCGCCGTAGCAGTGAGCTCATCAAGTACGCCAGCAACACCTTCCTGGCGATCAAGATCTCCTTTATTAATGCCATCAGCCGAATGTGCGAAGAGTGCGGCGCCGATGTCTCTGCCGTCGCCCGGGGCATGGGTTCCGACCCGCGCATTGGCAACAAGTTCCTGCAGGCTGGCCTCGGCTGGGGTGGTAGCTGCCTGCCCAAGGACGTGGCCGCCCTGAACAAGATCGCCGCCGACCTGGGTTACGACTTCAAGATGCTGCAGGCCGCCGACGAAGTGAACGAGCAGCAAACCCGCCACTTTGTGCAACGTTTGTCGGACCGCATTGGCGGATTCCAAGGCAAGACCATCGGCTTGCTTGGCCTGGCGTTCAAGCCCAACACCGACGATATTCGCGATGCGAAGTCGCTGGAAATCATCGAAATGCTGAAGGCGGAAGGCGCGACGATCCGCGCCTATGATCCCGCCGCCGCTGAGAACGTGCGCGCGATCCACCCGGACATCACTTATGTAAATTCGGCGCTGGAAACCGGCCAAGACGCCGACGCGATCATCCTGGTCACGGAGTGGAACGAGTTCAAATCTCTGGACCTCACCCGCCTCGGCCAGATCATGCGCCGCAAGCTCATTTTTGATGGTCGCCGGGTGTTCACGCCCTACCAAATCGAGCGAGCGGGGTTTGAGTACGTCACGGTTGGCGCGAAGGGCTAACCGCTAGAATGGATCAATGATCCACGAGCTGAAGAGTCTCCACGAACTCGAGCAAGTGCAGCCGCAGTTCGTGGAGACTTTGGCTTCGGCCCGCCATGTGCTGGTGGCCAGCCACCTCAATCCCGACGGCGACGCCATCGGCTCTTCCCTCGCCCTTTCGTTCTTTTTGGACCAATTGGGGGTGAGCCACGAGGTGCTGAACCACGACCCCGTGCCGGATAACCTCCTCTTCCTCCCCGGCACCGACCGGGTACGCCAAGCCCCGGAGAACCCCGACGCCGACCTCGCCATCGTGCTGGACCTTGATGAGCCCTCGCGCATGGGGCGCGTGGCGCCCTATCTGGAGGCGGCAGACCGGATGATTGTGGTGGACCACCACGTGCCCAAGGTGCGCCCCGGCCACATGCGCATTGTGATGGAGGAAGCCCCCGCGACGGCGGCGATTCTGGCTGATCTCCTCATCCCCACCGGCAAAGTAAACGCCCAGGTTGCGGATAATCTATTGGCCGGAATCCTTACCGATACCGGCAACTTTCGCTTCCCTAACACCACCCCGCACTGCCTGAACCTGGCCGCGCAGCTGATTGAATTGGGCGCAAATCTGCCCAATATGGCGGAGCAAATCTACCACTGCGTGCCCCTGCCGGCTTTGCGCCTGCTCGGCTGGGCTATCACTAACCTCAAGGCCACGCCGAACGAGGACCTGGTGTATGTCAGTCTGCCGCTCTCGGTTTACCAAGAACTCGGCGCGCGCGAGCAAGACACCGAAGGCATTGTCAACGAACTCCTCAGCACCCGCCACGCCCGCATCGCCTTTGTGCTGCGCGAACGCAAGCCCGGCGTGATTCGCGGCAGCCTGCGCTCGCGGGGCAACCTGGATGTCGCGGCTATTGCCAACCAGTTTGGGGGCGGCGGCCACCGCAATGCGGCCGGCGTGACCTTCGAAGGCTCGCTCCAAGACGCCGAAGCCCAACTCGTGGAGGCCGCGCAAGCGTGCTTGGCATCCTCCTCGTAGATAAGCCGATCGGGCTCACCAGCCACGATGTCGTCAGCCGGGCGCGGCGGGTGTTCAGCACCAAGCGCGTCGGCCACGCGGGCACGCTGGACCCCCAGGCCACCGGTCTCCTCGTACTGGCTGTCGGTCCAGCAACGCGGTTCTTGCAATATCTGCCGTTGGAGCCCAAGGAGTACCTCGGCACCATCACGTTCGGCGTCACCACCAACTCGTTTGATGCCGAAGGCGAGGTCACCGATACCCAGCCCGTGCCCGCCAACTTGGAGGAGCTGATCCAAGAGCATCTGCCCAAGTTCCGGGGCGAAATCAGCCAACTACCGCCGATGTTTAGCGCAGTGAAGAAGGCAGGTAAGCCGCTTTACACCTACGCCCGCAAAGGCGAAGAAGTGGAGCGCGCCGAGCGCCGCGTGGTCATCGACACCTACGATATCGTCAAGATTGATGGACCCCATGTGGACGTAAGGATCATCTGCTCCGGCGGCACTTACGTGCGTAGCCTCGCGCACGACCTCGGCCAAGCCGTGGGGTGCGGAGCGCACCTATCGGCCCTCCGCCGCACCCGAATCGGTAAATTTAGTGTAGAAGAAGCACGGGTCATCGACGATTTCGGTCCGGAAGACTTGTGGTCGCTCGACCAAGCCCTACCCCCGATGCCGGTGGTGAAACTCAATGAAGGACAACTCCGCCACATCCAACACGGACAGCCCGCCCGACTCCGGGAGACGCCGAGCTACACGCACGTGGCTTTGGCCGATCCAGACGGTATGGTGGTGGGCGTGGGACGTGTCCACGGGGAACTTGTCCATCCGGAAATCGTCATCCCCTTCGACGCCCTCTACGAACTCGAAACCGAGTCTCTTTGAGCCCGTCGAATCCCGTAAGGAGTTAAAGGGTCACCTGGGATGGTGGCTGGCGTGGCTGGGGGTTACCCTGCTCGCCGTTTTCGTGCTCAAACCGAGCCCCGAAGGCCACGGCACCCACACTCAGCTCGGCTTGCCGGCGTGCGGGTCGGTGGCATTCTTCGGGCGGCCTTGCCCCGGCTGCGGCCTCACCACCAGTTGGACGGCCACCCTGCATGGGCAGCTCGATACGGCGTTCCGCGCGCACGCCCTCGGCACTTTTCTCTATCTGGTGTTCACCTTCTCGGCGTTCGCGTGCCTGGTGGGCTACCTCACCCAGCGCCGCTTCAATGACCGGTTCCGGCCGGTGGCGGTGATGTTCGCGCTCTCGCTGTTCAGCTTGGTCATCTATGGCGTCATCCGGTTCTTCTTGGTGAAGTACCCAGGCCAGGGCGCCCTGCTCTAACCCTCAGTGGGCAAAGATCGAGGGCGTGCCCCCGGTGTGCCAAAAGAGCGTCCGCCCTTGGATTTCGCCCGCCGCCACCAGTGCCTCTAACCCAGCAAAGGCTTTAGCGGAATAGATCGAATCCAAGAGAATCGCCTCCTCGGCGGCCAAGGTGCGCCGCGCTCGTTCCCCTACGGCGCTCGGCACTCCGTAGCCTTCCCCCGCGAACTCAAACCGGATATCCACGTCGGTCAAAACCGGAGCCACCCCAAAGGTATCCGCCAAACCCCGCGAGAGCCGCAAGACATCGACCCGATTCTCTTCCTCGGGGTCACAAGAGATGCCAATCATCCGGCAACCCGTGCCCTGCAGAGCCGTGGCCAACCCCGCCAGGGTAGACCCGCTGCTCGTCGCCGTCACCACATTGTCAAAGGACATGTCGAGTTCCTGCGCCGCTTGCCAAAACGCGTACGCCCCCTGCGGCGAACTCCCGCCAATCGCCACCTGATACACCTGCTGCCCAGCGTGGCGCAGCCTCAAAGCCCGCTCATCCGCCGCCGCAAAGAGGTCATCCCAACTGCCATCGGGTATCACATGCGACACCAGCCCAAAGAGCTCGTTCAGCACCATATTCCCGCCCCCGTGCGGCCCCGGTGAAGCGGGTTTGCCGTATTCCGGCTCGTAGGGCAGGTGCATCATCACCGCCTCGCATCGCACCCCGATCATCCGGCACGCCGCCGCCAGTTGACGCACAAAGTTGCTCTGGGTGCTGCCGCAGGTCACCACCACCTCGGCCCCGCTCGCCTGGATCTCGGGCACCAGATACTCCAGCTTCCGCCCCTTGTTGCCTCCGCCGGCAAAGCCCGTCAGGTCGTCCCGCTTGATCCATAGATCCACCCCCAGCCGCGCACTGGCCCGGGGCAACCGGTGGCAGGGCGTGGGCAGGCAACAGAGTTCAAATCGGGACGGAATCATTGCCTTCCTATTCTACGTGCGTTAGCATTAGTAGCATGAAACGGAATCGCGGTCGCCTGTGGATCTTCATTGGGGTGCCCTTGGCCGCGGCATTCTTCATTTGGGGGCTACCCATCGTGCTGACGGCGAACGACTTCCGTAAGGCCGGTTTCTTCGAGAAAACCAGCAAGACGGAATGGGACGGCGACGTGCGCGGCAACCTCGTAGCCCTGCACACCGCGCTCCGCCTCTATATGGATTCCGAGAGCCAGCTCCCCGCCGGTGAGGGCTGGATTGACGCGATCGAACCCCGCCTGCGCACCGCCGACCTCAAGGAAGGCGAGGCTGAGAAGAAGCTCCACGACCCCAGCGCTGGGTTGGGCCAATACGGGTTTGCCTTCAACAAGGCGATCAGCGGCAAGCACTTTGAAGATCTCCCCGGTGACACGGTGGTGCTCTACCAAAGCCAACAGAACCAACGGAACGCGGTGGGTGACCCGGCGCAAGATGCCCGGCCCGAGGGCTTAGGCATTTGTGTGGATGGGCAGGTGCGACCCGTTATCCCCACTCCGAACCAGCCATAATCACCCGCGTGGGGTCCGATGACGTACCCTACAGGTGGACCGATGTCGGTAATTCCAAGCGCAGATACCAAAACCCGTCTCGATTTCCTTCGGCTGATGATGACCAGCCGCGAAGGCGACCGCCGTGAAGGCATTTTGCTCCGGCAGAGCAAAGGCTGGTTCCAAGTCAGTGGCATGGGACACGAAGCGGTGGGGGCCTTGGCGCTCCATCTCCGCGAGGACGACTGGATCTACCCCTATTACCGCGACCGCGGTCTGATGCTGGCCCGCGGGCTTAGCACCTACGATTTGGCCCTCGCCTACTTCGCCAAGCGCGATAGCAGCAGCGGCGGCCGCCAAATGCCCGGCCACTACAGCAGCGCCGAGCACAACGTGGTCAGCGTTTGCACCCCCACCGGGGGCGGCCTCATCCCCGCGGCCGGTACGGCCTGGGGTGTGCAACTCGATGGCAAGGACAGCGTGGTCATTGCGACGGTAGGCGACGCCGCCATGCGCCAGGGCGAATTCTACGAAGCCTGGGCGTTTGCGGTGCAAGAGAACCTCCCGCTCATCCTCATCATCGAGGACAACAAGTACGGCATCAGCACCCCGACCGAGAAGTTCATGGCGCTGAACATTGACGGCATCCTGAGCCACGACCGGGTGCGCAAGATTGACGCCCGTCACTTTGACAAGGTGTACCAAGAGGGCGGCGAAATCATCCGCCAGGTACGCAACGGCGGCGGCCCCGTCATGATTTGGGCCGACCTGGACCGCTTGAGTAGCCACACCAGCTCGGACGACCACCGCGTGTATCGCGACGCCGACGACATCGCCGCCATGGCCGACCGCGACCCGATCAAGCTCCTCCGCGATGACCTCATCCGCGAAGGCGCCCTCACGATGGAAGCGTTCGAAGCCCTGCAGCAAGAGATCATCGAGAGCGTGGACGCGGACTACCGCCGCGCCGAAGTGGCCGAAGACCCGCGCCCCGAGGAGTACATGCTCCACATGGACGGCGACCCGGTGACCCCCACCCGCCCGCCGATGGAGATGGGTCCGCAAACCATGGTGGAAGCCATTGTTCGCACCTTCGATCAGGCCCTCAACGCCGACCAGGACATCATCTTCTTTGGCGAAGACATCGAAGACCCCAAGGGCGGCGTGTTCGGCCTCACCAAGAGCCTGAGCGACAAGTATCCGAAGCAGGTCTTCAACTCGCCGCTGGCCGAAGCCACCATCATGGGCGTGGCCGTCGGTTTGGCCACCTACGGCAAGCGACCGGTGTTCGAGATTCAGTTCATTGACTTCATCACGCCGGCCTGGAACCAGCTGATGTCCAACGTGAGCACCCTGCGCTGGCGCACGTTTGGCAAGCAGAAGTGCCCGATGACGCTCTACGCTCCGTACGGCGCTTACCTGCCGGGCGGCTCGCTGTGGCACAGCCAGAGCATGGAGGGCGGTCTCGCCCACGTGCCGGGCCTCAAGATCGCCATCCCCAGCACGCCGGAAGATGCGGCGGGCCTTTTCTGGACAGCCATCCACAACGACGAAACCAACATCATCCTGGTGCCCAAGCACATCTTCCGCAAGCGCGTGGATGTGTCCAACGTCGAGCCGATCCCGTTCGGCAAGGCGAAGGTGGTGCGCGAAGGCAACGATGTCACCATCGTCACCTACGGCAACACTCTGGAACTCGCCCACGAAGCCGCGGACAAGTTGGCCAGCGAAGCGAGCATCGAGATCATTGACTTGCGCACCGTGGTGCCGTGCGACTACGCGACCATCGCGCAGTCGCTGGAAAAGACCGGGCGCCTGGTGGTCATCCAAGAGGACGTCAAGACCTGTGGCTTTGGCCAGAGCATCATGAGCGAAGTGACGGGCAATCCCGACACCTTCAACCTGCTGCTCGCCGCGCCGCAACTGGTGAGCCGCGAGGATGTGCACATCGGCTACAACCCGATCTACGAATACGCGGCGCTGCCGGATACGGACCGCGTGGTGGATGCCATCCGCCGCACCCTGAGCTAATCCCGCAACGGGTAACAAGAAACCCCCGGGGCCGCAAGGCACCGGGGGTTATTCTTTGCCGGAGAAGGCTGGATTAGAACTGCTGTTCGCCTTCGAGGGCCGGGCTTTGCTGACGGCTAAGGCCCGATTCTGAGTAGCTGCCCGTCTTGGGGTGCTTCGGATCCTCGTGGAGGAAGAAGCCGAAGAGCGCGGCAATCCCAATGAGGCTGATCGCCGGGAACGCAATCTTAGCGACCTTGGCCATAGCATTCTGGCTGCTTTCGCTCACCGTGATGCCCCACCGGATGCAGAAGTTCCACAGGCCGTAGGCGAAGTGATAGGCACTGGCCAGAATCCCAATGATGTAGATGGCGAGGATGAGGTACGGGATGCCGAACGTCGGCCCCGCCAGCTTGTCAGCCCAGTTGTGATAGTAGTTGACCGACTCCTGGCCCTTGATGGTGCCGAGCACCGAGGTGGAAGCCACGTGGTAGATCAAGAACAGCATGGCCACGATGCCGGAAACCCGCTGGAGCTGGTAGTAGCGGTTCTCGCGGTACTTGCGGTTCTGCCCGACGTAGTTCGTTAGTTCACCCCGCGAGGCAATCACGAACCCGTACAGCGCGTGGAAGATGATGGACCCCCAGATCACGCCGTACTTCAGCACCCAAAACACGTGGACCGGAATGCTTTCAAAGAAGTGTATGACTCCGTTGAAGTATTGCGGCCCCGCCAGCGAGAAAGAGTTCAGCGTGAGGTGCTGAATCAGATAGAAGCCCACCGGGATCACCCCTGTGAGCGAATGAAGCTTGTGCAGCGTGTAGTTTTCGCGCATGCCGTCCTTGTTGATTCTACTCAGATATGCGGCAGTGGTCAGCGTGGGTTCAGGACGCCCCCGGCCACCCCGTCGTGCTACCGGTAACATCCGGGCGATGTCCGCGATTATCGAAATCACTGCCCGCGAGATTCTTGACAGCCGAGGAAACCCCACGGTTGAAGTTGATGTTGTTCTCGAAGACGGTTCGATTGGCCGTGCCGCCGTCCCCAGCGGGGCCAGCACCGGCGCGTTTGAAGCTGTCGAACTCCGCGACGAAGATGAAGGTCGCTACCTGGGCAAAGGTGTCCTGCAAGCCGTGGAGAACGTGATGGAAACCATCGCTCCGGCGCTGGAAAACCTGGACGCCACCGAGCAGGAACAGATTGACGGCATCATGCTCAATGCCGACGGCACCGACAACAAGAGCAACTTGGGCGCCAACGCCATCCTGGGCGTGAGCCTGGCGGTAGCGAAAGCAGCGGCAGTCAGCGCGGACCTGCCGCTCTTCCGCTACGTGGGGGGCGTGAGTGCCCGCGTATTGCCGGTGCCGATGCTGAACATCCTCAACGGGGGCCAGCACGCCGATAGCAACGTGGACTTCCAAGAATTCATGGTGCTGCCGGTGGGCGCGGAATCCTTCAGCGAAGCTGTGCAGATGGGCGCCGAAATCTTCCACAACCTCAAGAAGGTGCTGAAGAGCAAGGGCCTGAACACCGGCGTGGGCGACGAGGGTGGCTTTGCCCCCAACCTAGAATCCCAAGATATCGCCTTCGATCTGCTGATCGAGGCCATCGATCGCGCGGGCTATAAGGCCGGCGACAACGTGTGGCTGGGCATTGACGCCGCCGCCACCGAGTTCTACAAGGATGGCAAATACGTCTACAAGGACGGTCGCTCCCTCTCCGGGGCGGAGCAGGTGGAGTACCTGACCGCGCTGGTGGATAAGTATCCGATTCTCAGTATCGAAGACGGCATTGCCGAGGACGACTGGGACAGCTGGAAGGCCCTCACTGACGCCATTGGCGACCGCTGCCAACTGGTGGGCGACGACCTGTTCGTCACCAACGTTTCGCGCCTAGGCCGCGGCATTGCTGAGCAAACCGCCAATTCGATCCTGGTCAAGGTCAACCAAATCGGCACCCTCACTGAAACCCTCAACGCCGTGGAAATGGCGCACCGGGCCGGTTATTCGGCGGTGATGAGCCACCGCAGCGGCGAAACCGAAGACGTGACCATTGCCCACCTGGCCGTGGCCACCAACTGCGGGCAAATCAAGACCGGCGCCCCCAACCGCACCGACCGCGTGGCCAAGTACAACGAGCTTCTCCGCATCGAAGAGAATCTCGGCATGTCGGCCATCTATGCGGGTCGCGGCGCGTTCTCGCGCTTTGCCAAGCGCATGGCGCAAGGCTAAGCGGCCGCTCTCTGCGCTCCGGAGTTCCTTGTCGAAAGGACTCCGGGGCTTTTCTTTGGCCAGAACCACGCTTTCGCCTTGGGACCGATGCCCGAGAGTCCCTGCCTCCCTTCCCCTCCGCCCCGGAGCCCTTCGGGGGGCCTTGGGTACGCTCCCCTTAGGAACGCGAGATGCCAACGACGCCCTCCGCTAAACCGCTCGACCTGAGCGCCGCTACCGTTCACTTTAACCGTCCTGTTCCCGTGCTCGTGGAAGATGCCCTGCGCCGCGAGATCGGCGTGCTGGCGCACAACGGGGCCCTGGTGGCCTACACCGGCAAGTACACCGGTCGCACCCCCAAGGACAAGCATGTGGTGCGCGATGCCAACTCCGAGCCGCACGTGTGGTGGGAGAACAACCAGGCGATGTCGCCAGAAGAATTCGATGGTTTGGTCCAGCTCGCCCAGGAGAAGCTGGCCGGCCGCACCATTGACGTGGTGGACACCATCGGCGGCGCCGCCGCTGAGCACCAACTGAAGGTGCGCTTCTTGGTGGAAAGCCCGTACCACGCGCTGTTCATCCGCCAGATGTTGATCCGCCCGACGGCCGAGCAACTGGCCGACTTCGAGCCGGATTGGACAGTGGTGGACCTCGGCACCGTGAAGTACGAGCGCACGGTGGATGGCACCGACCGCGATGCGGTGATTGCGATTGATTTCAGCCGCCGCATGGTCATCATCATGGGCACGCTCTACGCCGGCGAAATGAAGAAGTCGGTGTTCAGCATCATGAACTACATCCTGCCGCTGAAGGGCGTGATGAGCATGCACTGCTCCGCCAACATCGGCAAGGATGGCGACACCGCCTTGTTCTTTGGTCTGAGCGGCACTGGCAAGACCACCCTCAGCGCCGACCCCGAGCGATTCCTGATCGGCGACGACGAGCACGGCTGGGACGACAACGGCGTGTTCAACGTAGAAGGCGGATGCTACGCCAAGTGCATTGACCTGAGCCGCGAGAAGGAACCGGACATCTGGGATGCCATCCGCTTTGGTGCCGTGCTGGAAAACGTCGAGATGACCGACGCCCGCGTGCCGATGTACGAGAGCAAGAAGTTCACGGAAAACACGCGCTGCGCCTACCCGCTGGAGCACATCAGCAATGCCGTGTTCCCCAGCGTGGGCGGCCACCCCAAGAACATCATCTTCCTGACGGCGGACGCTTTCGGCGTTCTCCCCCCAATCAGCCGCCTGAGCCCGGAAGAAGCCATGGTGCACTTCCTCAACGGCTACACGGCCAAGGTCGCGGGCACGGAAGCCGGCGTCACCGAGCCGCAGATGACGTTTAGCACCTGCTTCGGCGCGCCGTTTATGACCCTTCACCCGAAAGTGTACGCCGACCTGCTCCGCGCCAAGATTGCCGAGCACGGCAGCAAGGTGTGGCTGGTGAATACCGGCTGGACCGGCGGCCCCTACGGTGTGGGCAAGCGCATGGACCTGAAGTACACGCGCGCCATGATCACGGCGGCCCTGGCCGGGCAACTGGACAACGTTCGGTTTGAGCGCGAGCCGGTTTTCCAGCTGGAAGTGCCGACCTCCGTGCCGGGTGTGCCGAACGAGGTGCTGATGCCGCGCGAGACGTGGGCCGACAAGGACGCCTACGATCGCCAAGCCAACGACCTGCACGCCAAGTTCGTGGCCAACGCCGCGAAGTTCGGCCTCTAAGCTCGCAAGGGCGACAATCTCAGGAGATCCCGGTTTCGGCCGGGGTCTCGTTTTCTTTGGTGGGGCCGCCTTCGGACGGGGCCGGGTCATCCAGGCGCGGCGGACGGGCCAGGGCCAGCCCGGCCAGCACGCACACTAGCCCAATCCACTCCCCCGCCCCCATGCGCTCGCCCAGCACCAGCCAGCCCAAAATCGAGGCCACCGGCGGGATGAGATATTGCGTCAGTCCGGTGCGGGTCGGACCGACATCGGCGAGACCCTTGTAGTACGCCCAGAACGCGCCGAACCCTGCCACCAGGGCCAGGTAACCCAACGTCCACCAACCCGTAAAGTCAATGCGTTGCCACTGGATCGCCATCATGTCGTCCCAGCCGTAGGGCACCACCAGGAGCATGGCGGCCGGGATGCCCACCGCCAGCATGGTGAAGGGGCCAACCTCGCCCAGCACGGGCTTAGACATCACGACGCTCACGCCCCAGCTCAAGGCACTGGCCAGCAAGAGGAGAATGCCCAGGAGGCTTCCGTGGCCTTCACTGAGCGCATTCACGCCCACCAGGGCCACCCCGATGCTGGCAATCGTGAGGCCGGCCACCAGCCGAGGGGAACCCTTTTCGAGCTTCAGCCCCCACGCCAGTAAGATCGCCACCAAGGGCGAGAACGAGATGATGACCGAGGCCGGCCCCGCCCCGGCCATGCGCATCCCTTCCATGAATAGCACCATATAGATACCGCTGGCCACAAATTGGGCGAGCATGCTCTTCCACAGCATCGGGCGCGAGATGCGGAAGCGGCTCTCGTGCCATGCGGCAATCGCAAAGAGGGGCCACATGATGAGATAGCGCAGCACCGTGAGCGCGGCGGGGGCGCGGGCGGGGTCGAGCACCGGCTCGAACGCCTCGTAAAGCAGCTTAATGACGGTGAAATTGAATCCCCACGCGAAGACCACGAACAAGAGGGCGGGATGAAGAAGAGATCGCCAAGCCCGCATGGATTCCAACGAGTAAACCTTCAACGGTCGTTACAGAAAGGGGTACACCTAGCGCGGAGTTCATCATGAACGAAGCCATCCGCAAGCTCGAAATGGAGATTTACGAGCTGAAGCAGCAACTCTCCAAACTCCGAACGGAGGCCACGCCGGAACCCGTCGCCGACTACACCTTCCAAACCGCCACCGGCGACGTCACCTGGGCGGACCTCTTCGGCGACAAGGAGCACCTCTTCCTCATCCACAACATGGGAGAATCGTGTGATTACTGCACCCTTTGGGCGGATGTCCTGCACGGATACATGCCGATGCTGGAGCAAAAGGCCAGTGTGGTGCTGGTGAGTGGCGACTCCCCCGCCATGCAGCAAGCTCAGTCCACCAAGCGTGGGTGGCGGGTGCGGTGCGTCACGGATACATCAGGCGAATTCACCGAAGCCATGGGGATGATGAAGGACGGTCATCGATGGCCCGGAATGTCGGCTTTCCATCGAGGAGCGGATGGTGCCGTCGTGCGCACCGGGGTCACCCCGTTCGGCCCGGGCGATGACTTCTGCCCCGTGTGGCCCGCGTTCGACCTGCTCAAGGGCGGTGCCGATGGTTGGGAACCTAGTTGAATCCCCTCTATAATAGAACCATGCGGCTCTGGATTCCGGCTTCGGCCTTCGCTCTCCTCGTCATCGGTTGTGGCGGCCCGTCCGTCCAGCAGGACGGCAACAAGACGACCATCAACACGCCCGAAGGCAAGGTGGAAGTCACGAACAACAACGACAAGGACAACACGTCCATGTCGGTCACCACGGACAAAGGTACGGCGACTTTCGACACCAAAGATCAGGTGGATATCACCAAGTACGGCCTAAAGGCGTACCCCTCAACGTTCGATAACAAGGACGATGCGGGCGGCATGGTCATCACCACGCCCGAGGGTGAGCAAGCCACGATGATCTACTGGACCAAGGATGACCCGGCCAAGGTTTTCGAGTTCTACGGTTCTCAGCTCACGGCCGACAAGTCCGAGGTGAAGGACGCCAACGGCGGCATGGTGGCCGGCAAGACCTCCACCGGGGCCAGCGCGGTCATCATGATCCAAAAGGAAGACGCGGGCACGCGCATCGGCATCACCGCCGGCACCGAGAAGAAGGGCTAAGCCCGCGCGTAACGTTCCATGAGCGCGGGCCACGTCCCGCGCTCGATGGCTTCTCGAATCTCTTCCATCAGGCGGGCATAGAACGCCAAATTGTGCAGAGTGGCCAGGCGCGGGCCGAGCGGCTCCTTGGCTTTAAACAGATGCCGCATGTATGCGGCCGTGTACCGCTCGGTGGCCGGGAACACGCTCGCCGGATCAGCCGGGGCGTCTAGGCGTTCGTACTTCTTGCCGGCAATATTGATGCGCCCCTCCAGTGTATAGAGGCAGTGGTGCCGGGCCATGCGGGTGGGCAGCACGCAGTCAAACATGTCCATACCGGAGCTCACGGCATGCAGGATGTCTCCAGGGTGCCCGACGCCCATCAGGTAGCGGGGCTTATCCACCGGCAGGCGCGGCGCATTGGCCGCCACCACGGGTCGCTGCATTTCGGTGGGCTCACCCACACTCACCCCGCCAATGGCAAATCCATCAAAGGGCAATGACGTGATGGTACGCAGGCTTTCTTCGCGCAGGTCCGGGTGCACCCCGCCCTGCACAATCCCAAAAATGGACTGGTTCGGACCCCGGGCATCCAGGTTGCGAGGTGCCCACAGGTGCGTCAGGCGCATCGCCTCCACCGCTTCCTCTCGGGTGCAGGGGTAGGGTGGGCACACGTCCAGCGCCATGCTGATGTCCACCCCCAAGGCAGCCTGAATCTCGATGCTCCGCTCGGGCGACATTCGCATTTCGCTGCCGTCCAGGTGCGAGCGGAACGTCACGCCTTCGTCCGAGAGTTGCCGCTGGTGGCTGAGCGACATCACCTGGTAGCCGCCGCTATCGGTGAGGATGGCCCCGCGCCACCCCATGAACTTGCCCAGTCCGCCCAGCTCCTTCACCACCTCTTCGCCCGGCCGCAGGGCCAGGTGGTAGGTATTGGCCAGGATGAGCGAATAACCCAGCGCCTCTACGTCCTCTGCCTGAAGCGTCTTGACCGTGCCCACCGTGCCCACGGGCATAAAGCAGGGCGTCTCCACTGTCCCGTGCGAGGTGTGCAGGCGGCCGCGCCGAGCCCCGGTGTGCGGGCATGTGGCCAAAAGTTCGTAGTGGACAGGCATAGCGGGGGCCGCTCCCGAATGTACCGCGAGCCCACCAATGGGGCATGAAAAAGCCCCCTGCCACCGGGGCAGAGGGCGGGTTCGGATGATCCTCATACCGCTTAGGAGCCAGCGGCCGCCTTCTCGCGGGCCATCTTCAGAGCGTTATTGATCTCTTCGGTGAGTTCCGCCGGGAGGTCCATTCCCTTCAGCAGGGCCACGGAGCGTTCCAGCGCCTTGACGGCACCCGCCGCGTTATCGCACTCCATCAGGGCCATCCCCGCAAAGTACAGGCTAAACGGGTCCGCATCGCCCGCCTCGTTGGCAATGCGCGCCGCGATCTTGCTGATCATGTCCTTGAGCCGAAGACAACGCTGCCAGGATGGCAACTGCGGATGCGATCAATGCACGCATATCCACATTACATGGGGCAAAGGTGACTTTCTATGACCTATGGCAATTGGCATATGCGAATACACCCCGTGCCAAACGTGGAAATGCCCCCTCCCATGTCGGAAGGGGGCCGTGTTTCCGAGACCTAGGGCCCTTATGAGCTAGCCGCCGCCCTTTCCCGAGCCACCTTAAGGGACTCAGTGACTTCGGCCAAGAGTTCACGCGACACATTCTGCTCCTTGATCATCTTTACGCACCGCTCTAGTGCCTTCACGGCGCCCTCAGGGTTCTCACACTCCATCAAGGCGAGGCCCGCAATGTAGAGGCCGAGCGGATCGATTTCACCTGTGTCGCTGGCAATACGCGCCACGATCTGGCCGATCATGGCCTTGTTGGCTCCTGGCGCCTGGACCGCATTGAGGCAAAAGAAAGCCAAGTTCGTGCGTCCTTCGCGGCCCAGCTCAAACAATTCGTTCACAGTGCGCCGGAATCTCAGCGGTTCAGCGTCGATGTAAAGTTCGAGAAGCGTTGACTTGCGTTGGATTTTGAGTTCGGTTTCGCCTCCGCTGTCGGCACTCTCAATCTGGGATCGGCCAGCTTCACGATCACCGCTTCGATAAAGTTCTGCCCCCCGTTTCACCACGGCCATAAAGGCATCGAACTTGGCCGTCCGTGCGCGTTCCGCCGCGAAGGCAGTCTGGGCAGTAGCCAAGTCAAAGGTTCCTCTGACGATTTGCTCCAAGGGTTCATCCATGCTCATCGGATGGCCAATCCATTGAACAACTCCGTCATTGAGAATAAAGGTCGCCGGAATACCACGTTGGTCTGCGGCCTTCATCCAGGTTTCCGCCATGGTCATTCCTTCATCGAGGGCCACGTTGTAGCTCATCCGGTCGCCTTGGCCCTCCACAAACTTCTTAACCAAACCGGCAATATCATCGCCTTGTTCCCAAACGCTGACCCCAATCACCGTGACCTTGCCCTCGTACTTCTTTGCCAGTGAGGAGATGTGAGGCATGCTTTGGATACAAGGGCTGCACCAGGTCGCCCAGAACTCGATGACGAACACGCCCTTCGAAAGGTCGGTGACAGCCTTACCCTTCACAAACTCGGCCACTCTGAGCGGCGGTGCCGGTTCACCCGGACCTAGGCCTTGAGCCGAGGACAACGCTGCCATCAATGCAAGAGCGGATGCGATCACTGCACGCATATCCACATTATAAGGGGCAAAGGCCACTTTATTTGACCTATGGAAATTGATAAACGTGAATATAGTGCCCCTGGAACATGATAGTGCCCCGACCCAAATTGGGCCGAGGCACTTCTCTGACGGTCAGGCACTTACCAAGCGGGCTTGACTTTGCTACGAGCGTCGTCAGCGGCTTTGTTCAAGTCCGTGACGAAGGCGGGCGGATACTCACCAGCGGCCGCATAGCCTTGAGCTCGCTCGAAAGACCGTAATGCCGCTTCGGCGTTCTCGCTCGCCACCAGCGCCATGCCCGCGTAGTACAGCGCAATCGCATTGGTCTCGCTGCTTTCTCCGGCAATGCGCTCAGCGATCTTGCCCAGCAGCGCCTTGTTGCTGTTGGCTTGGCGGGAAGTGTTGTAGCAGAAGAAGGCGAGGTTCAGGCGAGCCGAACCACCTTCGGCAAACATTTCGTTGGCCAGACGGCGGAAACGCAGCGGCTCGGAGTTCACATACAGGCCCAGCAATGTCATGTTGCGTTGCAGGTTCAGGCCCGCATCGCCGCCACTATCGGCGTCCATGATCTGCGTGCGACCAGCTTCCATGTTGCCCTCGCGGTAGGCCTTCGCCCCGGCTTGGACAGCCCCCATAAAGGCAGCCATCTTGGCTTCGGCTTCCATTTCGGCCTTAAAGGCGGCCTTGGAGGCTTCGAGATCGAACGTACCCGCCACGACTTGCGCCAGGGGCTCATCCATGGTCATCGGGTGACCGATCCACTGCACCACGCCATCCTTGATGATGAACGCGGCGGGGATGCCGTTTTGACCGGCGGCCTGCATCCAGGTTTCAGCCATGGTCATGCCTTCATCGCGAGCCACGTTGTAGCTCATCTTGTCGCCCTGGCCGTCCACAAACTTCTTGACCATGCCCGCAATGTCGTCGCCGCGCTCCCACACGCTCACGCCCACCACGGTGACCTTGCCTTGGTGCTTCTTGGCAAGCTCGGAGATGTGCGGAATGCTGACAATACACGGTCCGCACCAGGTCGCCCAGAACTCGACCACGAACACTCCCTTCGAGAGATCCGTGACGGTCTGACCCTTCACAAATTCAGCAACTTTGATCGGCGGAGCTTGAACGCCCGGGCCGAGGCTCTGAGCCGATGAAAACGCTGCCAACAAGGCAACTGCGGATGCAATCACGCCACGCATAAGCTCATTATGCGTGGCGCGGTCATTTCGTTGCCATATTCGCCAAAGTTTCCGGGGGGAACTTCAAACGACGGACTTAGAGAGTGACGAGTCGGCCCCCTTCCTTGCTGCTGGTGACGGCCGCGTAACCCACGCGGTGGCTTTCCATCGCGTCTTCGAGCTTGGTCACCAGGAACGAGGGGTCATTGCGGACCACCGCTTGCGCCCAGTCGGCCGTCATGCGTTGGTCGCCGCCGCCGTGGCCGCTCAGGTCTTGGCCCGTGGCTTCCACGTCCCAGCGGATGCGCTTCTCGTCGTTGAAGGTCGCCACGTCCAAGTAGCGCTCGTCGCCCACGATGTCGCCCTTGGTGCCCATGATGCGCGTGCGGCGGCCGCCGTAGCTCGTCATGGCTTCCATGCTGAAGGCCGCCGTGGCTCCACTTCGGTAAAGCATGTTCACGACTTGGTGGTCGTTCACCGTGTTGTCGGCCTGGTAGACGCACTGGCCGTATTGGCCTCGGCGCAGTTTAGACCGGATCGATTCTTCGCTACGGTCCGGGGTTTCGATGTGGTGGGTGCTCCACCGTTTCTTGTTGACGTAAACATCCTCGGCGTGATAGATGCACGATTCCCGGTGCGGGCATCCATCCATGCAGAAGCGCGGCGCGCCCGCCGGGGCGTTGCGCTTGTGGAACGTGCGCAGGCCCCCAAAGGAGCTGACGGCCTTCACCGGCTCATCCATCCACCAGTTGATCAGGTCGAGGTCGTGGCAGCTCTTGGCCAGCAGGCTGGGCGTGGCCAGGTCTTCGCGCCGCCACGGGCCACGCACATAGGAGTGCGAGAAGTGAAGGTGCCAGATCGGCTCGATGTGCTGCACGCTCACCACGTCGCCGATCATGCCGCTTTCGATCACAGCCTTGATCTGCACGTTGAAAGGGCTATAGCGCAGCACGTGGCACACGCCCACGATGCGGCCCTTGGCCTGCGCAAGCTTGAGGATGTCGTTGCACTCCTTCCAGCTGGGAGCAATCGGCTTCTCCAGCAGAACGTCGTAACCCATTTCCAGCGCGCGCATGGTGGGTTCGTAGTGCATGCGGTCTTGGGTGGTGACGATGACGGCATCGGCAAACTTGGGCCGGTCGAACACGTGCTCCCACGTCGTAAAGGTGTTGGCCGCTTCGATCTTGTGGTTGTTCACGCAAGCGGTGCGTCGGTATTCCAGCGGCTCGGCGACGCCCACAATCTTGAGCGTGTCGGGCATCTGCCCGGCGTAGTAGCCGTAGAGTCCGCCGCGCCCGCCGTGGCCCAGGATGATGGCGGTGCAGGGGCGAGGCGCCGCGCCCAGCGCGGGGCGGTTGGGGGCGGGGAGCACGCCGTTTTCTTGCAGGGCAAAGAGTTCGCGCCCCGGGAAACCGAATGCAAGGGAGCCCGCCGCAATGCCGGCCCCGGCCAAAAGTTCGCGTCGCGTTACGTCAGGCACGGCCCTACTATAACGATTCGAACTCGAAGAATGAAATGTTGACGAAATTGTCTACATAAACTGGGCGATCTCTTCGAGCGGCTTGCGGGCGAGATCAGGCACAGTGGCGTCGGGGCTCGCGTAGCCCACGGCCAATACCAGGAACGGCTTCTCATTGAGCGGCCGCCCGCAGATGTCGCGAAGGAAAGTCATCGGCGACGGCGTGTGCGTAAGGCAACACAACCCCGCCCGGTGCAGGGCCTGGATGAGAAACCCCGTGGCAATCCCTACGCTTTCGGTCATGTAATAGTGCTTGTCCCGGGTGCCATCCTCGCGCACGCCGTAATCCTGGCGGAAGATGACGATCAGCCACGGCGCGTCCGTCAGGTGCGTTTTCACAAAGTCGGTGCCGAGCGGGCGCAGTGCCTCGCGCCACTCATCCGTAATGCGCGATTCGTAGAAGGTGCGCTCCTCTTCCTCCGCCGCTTCGCGGATGCGTTCTTTCATCGCCGGATCTTGGATCGCCACGAAGGTCCACGGCTGCTTGTGCGCGCCGCTGGGGGCGGTGCCGGCAATGAGAAGGGCGTGCTCGATGGCTACTCGCGGCACGGGGTCGGTAGAAAATTGGCGCACCGTACGCCGCTGGTCGGCCACCTGGTACTGCTCGGCCAGGCTTGCCGCCACCTGCTCGGGGGTCACTCGCGCGGGCTGGTAAGGGATGAAGCCATCCATGATGGCCTCACCCTACCTTGAATCGGCCTTGGCTCAGGCCTTGCCGGGGATGCCGGGTTCGGTCAGCAACGCCGGGTCCAGAACCTTGGCCAAGGTCGCCTCATCCAGCAAGCCCTGCTCGCGCACCACATCCGGGATGGACTTCCCTTCCTTCAGCGCCGTCTTCACCACATCAGCCGCCGTCTTGTAGCCCACGTAGGCGTTGAGCGCGGTGGCCAGCGACGGCGAAATCTCCGCGTAGTGGCGGCAGCGGTCTTCGTTGGCGGTGATGCCCACCACGCAGTTGTCCACAAACGTGTCAATCGTGTTCGTCAGGATCTGCAGAGCGAACTGCGCGCTAAAGGCCATGCTCGGCATCATCACGTTCAGTTCCAGCTGGCCCGCCTGCACGCACATATCGATGGCGTGGCACTGGCCCAGCACCTGGAATAGCACCAGGTTCATGTTCTCGGCCATGCTGGGGTTCACCTTGCCCGGCATGATGCTGGAGCCCGGCTGCACGGCCGGCAGCACGATTTCAGCGAGGCCCGTGAGCGGCCCGCTGCACAGCAGGCGCAGGTCGTTGGTGATGCGGGTGAGTTCCAGGCACAGCAGGCGCAGACCGGCCGAGAGCGAACCCATGCAGTATTGGCTTTGCATCGCCTCGCGCAGGTCGTCGGTGCACCGGAAGTTGATGCCGGTCTTCTCGTTCAGCGACTTGACGAGTTGGAAGCGGTAGTCCGGGTGCGTGTTCAGCCCCGTGCCAGCGGCGCTGCCGCCAATGCCCAGTTCTTCCAGGTCGCGGGCGGCATTCTCCAGCGCGCCCACGCAGCGGCGCATGCTGACCGCATAGGCCGTGAACTCCTGGCCGAGGCGGATGGGCACCGCATCTTGCAGGTGGGTGCGCGCCGACTTGAGGATGTGGTCGAACTCCTTGCCCTTGGCGGCAAAGGCATCCGCCAGGCGGTTCACCTGCGGGATCAGTTCGCCCAGCAGCATCCGCGACATCACGCGCATGCTGGTCGGGAAGGTGTCGTTGGTGCTCTGCCCGTAGTTCACGTGGTCGTTCGGGTTCACCTTGCTGTAGGCGCCCTTGGTGCCGCCGAGAATCTCTTCCGCCCGGTTGGCCAGCACCTCGTTCACGTTCATGTTAAAGCTGGTGCCCGCACCCATGTGGAAGACGTCCACCGGGAACTGGTCTCGAAGCTGACCCGCTAAGACTTCGTCGGCGGCCTGGATGATGGCCCGGCCGACTTCGGCATCCAGCAAGCCCAGGTCCGTGTTGGCCACCGCCGCCGCTCGCTTCACGTGCACAAAGGCTTCGATCATGCGCGGGTGCTCGGTCAGTCCGCTGATGCGGAAAAGCTGGCGGCTGCGCTCGGCCTGGCTTCCCCAATACGCGTCGGAGGGGACGTGAACGTCGCCCAGACTGTCCTTTTCGATGCGGGTGCTCATACAGATTCGAGTTTAGGCGAACCCTTCCCCACCGCTTGAGACAAAATGGGCCATGAGCCAGTTTTCGTACCAAGCCCTCTCCCCCGAAGCCATCGCCGAGGCCCTGGCCGGCGTGCCCGGCTGGGCCGTGGAAGGCAACAAACTCGTCCGCACCTGGACGTTTGAGAGCTACCCGCAAGGGCCGGACTGGGCGGTGCGCGTGGGCGAATTCGCCGAGGCGCTGAACCACCACCCGGACATCCTCATCGGCTATTGCCGGGTGACGGTGAGCACCACCACCCATGACGCAGGCAACCAGATCTCGGAGATGGACTTCGAGCTGGCGCGGCGTCTGAATGCGGTGGGATAAGCCTTTGCTAAGGCTTAATAAGCCTTCGCGAAGATCACGCGGCGGGCACTGGGCGCGCCCGTGAGCACGCATGTGCCCGGCGTTTCGTCGGCGGGGTCCAGCGGCACCTGCGGAATGCACCGGATCGTCGCCTTCGTCATTTCGCTGATGCGGTCTTCGGATTCCTGCGTGCCGTCCCAGTGGGCCAGCACGAATCCGCCCCCGCCTTCGCCCGAGAACTGCGCGGAGAACTCATCCCAGGTGTCCACGCGGTGGATGTTGGCATCGCGCATGGCGCGGGCCTTATCCAGCAGGGCAACCTGCATGGCGGCCAGTTGCGCCACGATATTCGCGGCGGCGTCGCCCACGGCCACGTTCACCTTTTCGTCCTGATCGCGGCGGGCGGTGATGACGTGCCCGGCCTCGAGGTCGCGGGGACCCATTTCCACTCGCACACAGGCGCCCTTGAGCTCCCAGTCGTTGAACTTGAAGCCCGGAGATTCCTTTTCACGGTCATCCACCTTCACGCGCACGCCCTGCGCCTTCAGGTCACCGGCCAGTTGGTCGGCGGCTTGCAGCACGGCCTCGCGCTGTTCGCCGCGACCGATGGGAATGATCACGACTTGCACGGGCGCGAGCTTGGGCGGCAACACCAGGCCCCGGTCATCGCTATGCACCATCAGCAGCGTGCCAATCAGGCGGGTGCTCACGCCCCATGAGGTGGCGTAAACGTACTCCAGCTTCCCTTCCTTGTTCTGGAAGGTCACATCGAACGCCTTGGCAAAGTTCTGGCCCAGGTGGTGGCTGGTGCCGGCCTGGATCGCGCGCAGATCTTGCGTCATCGCCTCGATGGTGTAGGTGTGGTCCGCACCGGCGAACTTCTCGCCGTCGCTCTTGATGCCCGCAATCACCGGCACCGCCATCCAGTCCTCGGCGAAGGTGCGATAGACATCGAGGATGGTTAGACTTTCCTGTTCCGCCTCCTCATAGGTGGCGTGGGCGGTGTGCCCTTCTTGCCACAGAAACTCAGCGGTGCGCAGGAACAGGCGGGGGCGCAGTTCCCAGCGCATCACGTTCGCCCACTGGTTGATCAGCAGGGGGAGATCGCGGTAGCTCTGAATCCAGTTCTTGTAGCTATTCCAGATGATCGTTTCGCTGGTCGGGCGGATGATGAGCTCTTCTTCCAGCCGCGCATCGGGGTCTACGATCACCCCGTTTTCCGAATCCTTCAGGCGGTGGTGGGTCACCACGGCGCACTCCTTGGCAAAGCCATCCACGTGCTCGGCTTCGCGGCTCAGGAACGACTTCGGGATGAGCATCGGGAAGTAGGCGTTCACGTGGCCGGTCGCTTTGAACATATCGTCCAACGCGCGCTGCATGAGTTCCCAAATCGCGTAACCATGCGGGCGGATGACCATGCAGCCTCGAACGACGGAGTTATCCGCCAGGCCCGACCGCTTGACGAGGTCGTTGTACCACTCGCTATAGTTTTCGTCGCGGGGAGTTATCCCGAGTTCCTTGCTCATCTGAGGCACTAGTTTATCCGGCGGCGGTTACGAGGGGCCGTGACGGACCACGCTCCCCGCGGTGCCAGGCCCAGGCCAGTACGGCGGCTTCAAAGATCTGCCCCGCCAGAATGGCGACCGACGCCCCCACCAAACCCGGCCACTGAAGCCAAATGCTGGTGACGAGGAATACCAACATCGAGGTGACCCCGGCGAAGATGGCATAGAGCCGCGACATGGTGCGCCCCACCCGGGTTAGCATCCCCCGGTAGAAGCTCATCACCCCGTTCAACAAGGGCAAGAGGGTGGCCATGAGGATGACCGGCAGCGCCCGCGCCGATTCCTCCGGCGACGACTTGAGAATGCCCTGGAACACGGCATGCCCAATGGGCGGCACGCTGAGAATCGCCAAACCCAGCGAAAGCGACAACCCCACCGTGAGACAGAACCGCCACAGCACGGGGGCGTCTTCGGCGCGGTCGCCGTGGGCGATGACGAGTTCAGGCAGCGCATGGGTGGCGGCGCGCATGAGCCAAATGAGGTTGAACGCGAGCGTCCACGCGCTTTGGTTGGCCACCGGGTCGGCGCTGCGACCGAGCGCCATGCTGATGGCCGGGGCCGAGAGCATGATGACCAGAGTGGTGGCGATTTGAGGGGCGTGGAACCGGGCAATCTCTCCGAAAGAGAGCGCCGGTCCCGTGGGTTCTTGCCGCATCAGTTGCGCCACGGCGGGTCGCGCCGCCCAGTGGGTATATGCCGTTTCGGCGATGACCGAAATGAGAAGCGCCCAGGCTACGGCATGCAGCCCCGGCAAGCCCAGGCCATAGGCTCCACCCGCCCCCACCGCAACCAGCACGACAATGCGCAGCACGGTGCCCACGCCGATGGCGCGGGTAAGCCCGGACCGAATCATGAAGCCGTGGTGGCACCGCCGCCAACCGATGAAGGCGGCCCAGAACAGCATGATCTGGAACGGGGTGCGCGAGGCTTCCACCACCGCGGCCGGCTGTGAGAGCCACTGAGTGGTAATGATGTCGAACAGCGGGGTGAACCCCACCAACCCGTTCAGCACAATGGTCACCCCCATGGTGAGGAGGCAAAACTGCCGGAGACGGACAACGTTGGCGGAATTGCGGCTGAGCGCCGTGGACGTGCTGAGGAGGTCGATGACCGGACTCTCGAAGAAAAGCGCCAGCGCCATCACCAGATAGAGAGCCGCCTTCGCGAGTTCGAAATCCGGCAAACCATTGAGGATGCGGTTGAGCGCGGGCTGCTCCAAAGCCATGAACACCCACGAAAGCGCCAGGGGCGTAAACAGCCGCGCCAAGAGAGGGGTGTTTAGGTTGGTTGCAGCACCCGGCGTCAAGCGTTTGGCTCCGCCCGGAAGGCATGCCAAGCCACTAAGGCCCAACTTGTAATCAAAAGTACACCCCCAATGGGCGTAATCGCCCCGAGCCGGCGCGGGCCACCTAGGGCCAAGCCGTACACGGTTCCGGCGAAGACGATGACTCCCGTCAACATTAGCGCAGACGCCCAACGGAGATCGAGTTTTGAACTCAAGATGCCGCAGAAAACGAGGCCAAGACCGCCCCACATCTGGTACGTCTGCGCCGTGTGCCACTGGGCGAGGGCGTTGGCAGTGAGGGTTTCTTTGAGCTCGTGGGCCCCAAAAGCACCCAAAGCGATGCCCAGAGCCACCACCACGGCACCGACACCCACCCAACGCATGGAACTAGTTTGGCGACTCGCCTCGTTCTCAAAGTAGGGCGAACCATTCGCAAGGGTGGTCACGTCCTGCACGTATCGGGGTCATGACTCCGGCAATTTTCAGGGTTGACAGGGTATTGTTATCGTGGTGGCGAGCCGCTACGGTTCGATACCAGGCCAACGGAAAGGTCATAGTATCGCAATGAAAAAGTTATTGATCAGCGCGCTGGCGACTCTTGGGGTCGCGAGTGCCTTCGGGATTCAAGGATCGTACGTCGCGGACGAGATTTACGTCAAGTTCGCCAACTACGCCAACGGTCGTCCGCTCAGCCCGACGATGAAGAAGTTCATCCTGAGCAAGGTAGGCGCCCAAGAAACGGCTTTCTATCCGCAGATCGGGTGGAGCCGCGTCAAGCTCAACGCCCGCGGCAACGTGGAAGCCGCCGTGGCGACTCTGGATAAGGAACGCTACGTACGCGACGCCGAGCCGGTGTTCATTCGCGAATTCAACGCGACGCCCAACGACCCGCTCTACGTGAACCAGAAGTGGCTCCGCCCCATCAACGTCGCGCCGGCTTGGGACCTGTTCAAGGGTTCTGACCAAGTGATCGTGGGCATCCTCGACTCCGGTACGGAACTGGACCACCCGGACTTGGAAAACAAGCTCGTGCCGGGCGAAGACATGGTGGACCTGGACGGTGACCCGTCGGACTCCAACGGCCACGGGACCGGTTCGGCCGGGATGGCCGCCGCTGACACCGACAATGGTATCGGCGTTGCCGCTCCGGGTTGGAACACCCTGCTCATGCCGATCCGCGTCGGTGACTTTGGCATCACCCACTCCGTCGAGGGCATCCTTTATGCTGCCGATGCCGGCTGCGAAATCATCAACATGTCCTATGGTGGCGGTTTCCGCCAACAAGCCGAGCAAGACGCCATCAACTATGCCTATGCACGGAATGTCATTCCCATCGCCTCGGCCGGGAACAGCAACTTAAAGGACGTACGATTCTATCCGGCCGGTCTGGATAACGTGGTCTCCGTTGGCGCCAGCGATGACTTTGACAAACGCGCTGACTTCTCCAACTACGGTGACTGGGTGGACATTGCCGCGCCGGGCGTGAATACACTCACGACGGCCATTGGTAAGAAATACGGTGGCTTCGGTGGCACTTCGGCGGCCGGTCCGGCTGCAGCGGGTGTGACTTCGCTGGTGCGTGGCTACGCTCCGTCGGGCACCACCAACACCCAAGTCATTGAATGGGTGAAGCAAGGTTGCGATGACATCGGAGACTGGATCATGCATGGCCGCGTGAACGCTCTGCGCTCCCTGCAACTGGTGCCGAAGTTTGAAGATCGTGACTACGCCATCGTCGGCATGGAAATGCTGTTCGGGACCAACACGGCGGGCACGGCTTCGGACCTCACCAACCTGGATAGCAGCGTGGCCATGTTTGCCGCCGCCAAGCAGCAAACCATGCGCAGTCCGGCGACCTTCACCGCTCTCGACTTTGACGTCAGCGCGGACGCCAGCCAAATCGACGAACTCAAGGTGACGCTGAACGCGTTCGTGAACGCCAACCGCGTCACGCAGATGATCTACGTTTGGGATCCGAGCCTGAACCGATGGCGCTTCGTCCGGGCCTTCCCGGTCAGCACCCTCTCGGCCAGCGTGGACAACGAAGCCAAGATCAGCAACGCGCAGCGCTACATTGATGGCAACGGCCACATCCGCATTGGCGTGCGGGCGTTCCAGCCGTTCGGTTCGGTCAACGAGTCCTTCAACTTCGTGATCGACCGCACCATGATCAGCGCCAAGCTGCTCATCAACTAAACCGACCTGCCACTTAGGCACCTTCCCCCGGCTTGCCGCGATACGCAAGCTGGGGGTTTTCGTTTGCCTCCGCGCGTTGCCGTCTTGGGGCAGGTTCTTGGTATGATTGGGGGCATTGGGTCCTTTGTGCGTGCACGCGGCCCATCTGGTTTAGGGATCACTCACATGAAGAATCTGCTTTTGACCGCTATGCTCACCTTGGGCGTGGCCAGCGCCTTTGGCCTGCAAGGAAGCTACGTCGAAGACGAAATCTACATCAAGTTCGCCAATTACGCGAACGGGCGACCGCTCAGCGGCACGATGAAGAAGTTCATCCTCAGCAAGGTCGGCGCCCAAGAAATGGCCTTCTATCCGCAAATCGGATGGAGCCGTGTGAAGCTCAATGCGCGTGGCAAGGTGGAAGCCGCCGTGGCCACCCTGGAGAAGGAGCGCTACGTGCGCGACGCCGAGCCGGTGTTCCTCCGCGAAGCTGTCGCCACCCCCAATGACCCGCTTTACGTGCAGCAAAAGTGGCTCAACCCCATCCAAGCTCCGGCTGCGTGGGACTTGTTCAAGGGCCGCGATAGCATTGTCGTCGGCATCCTCGATACCGGCGTGCAGTTGGACCACCCGGACCTGGAGAATAAGCTCGTCCCGGGTGAAGACCTCGTGACGCTGGATGGCGACCCCTCGGATGACCACGGCCACGGCACACTGGTGGCGGGCCTCGTAGGGGCGGACACCGATAACGGTGTCGGCGTGGCCGGCACCGACTGGAACGCCCTGCTCATGCCACTCAAGATCAATATGGGGGGCGGAATCTCGCACTCCGTCGAGGGCATTCTCTACGCCGCCGATAACGGTTGCCAAGTCATCAACATGTCCTACGGTGGCTTCTTCCGCAGCCAAGCCGAGCAGGACGCCATCAACTACGCTTTCAACCGCCAGGTCATTCCGGTGGGCGGCGCGGGCAACAACGGCATCAAAGACGTCGTGTTTTATCCGGCAGGTTTGGACAACGTCCTTGCGGTCGGGGCCAGTGACGATAACGACATTCAGGCTGGATTCACCAACTATGGCGACTGGGTCGAGGTGGCCGCACCGGGAGTCGCGACGCTCTGCACCGCACTCGGCTCGGGCTACAGTAGCCCCAGCGGCACCTCAATGTCTAGCCCCGTGGCTGCGGGAGTAGCGAGTTTGGTCTTGGGCTACTCACCTACCGGCACCACCAATGCCCAGGTCATTGACTACATCAAGCGCGGCGCGGACAACATCGGCGACTTTATCAAGCATGGTCGCGTCAATGCCCTCAAGTCGCTGCAACTGGTGCCGAAGTTCCAAGATCGCAACTACGGCATTGTGGGCATGGAAACCCTGATGGGCACTCACACGGCGGGCGCCGGCCCCGACCTTTCCGCATTGGATAGCAGTGTGGCGATGTTCGCGGCAACCAAGCAGCAGACCATGCGCAGCCCGGCGGCTTTCACGGCTCTCACCTACGACGTGAGCGCTGATGCCAGCCAGATCGAAGAGCTGAAGGTCACCCTGAACGCCTTCGTGAATGCCAACCGCGTGACGCAAATGATCTACGTTTGGGATCCGAGCCTGAACCGATGGCGCTTCCTCCGGGCCTTCCCGGTCAGCACCCTCTCGGCCAGCGTGGACAACGAAGCCAAGATCAGCAATGCGGCCCGCTACATTGACGGCAACGGCCACATCAAGATCGGGATTCGCGCCTTCCAGCCGTTCGGCTCGGCGAACGAAACGTTCAACTACGTGATGGACCGCGTCGGCATCTCCGCCAAGCTCCTCATCCCGTAAACCCGACCCGATCCCTTCACCTTCGTCCCCGCTCTGGACCTGATTCCAGACGGGGACGATTTGTTTTCGGATACAGTGAATCCATGCTTCAACCGCCGTTGCCGAATCCGGGCCGAATCCTGCGCGACCTCATGGCGTCGGGCACGGTGGTGATGCCCGGTGCCTACAATGCCCTCACCGCGCGTTTGGCCTGGCAGTGCGGAGCCAAAGCGGGCTACCTGAGCGGCGGGGCCATGGCCAATGCCCTGCTGGGAGCCCCCGATATCGCCCTTACCACGCTGGATGAGGTCAGTCGCACGGCCGCGCAGGCCTGCCAGGCCGCGCCCATCCCGCTGATTTGCGATGGCGACACGGGCTTCGGTGAGGTGTGGAACGTGCGCCGCACCATCATCGAGTTTGAGCGCGCGGGGCTGGCCGGTTTGCACCTTGAAGATCAAGTCTCGCCCAAGCGCTGTGGCCACCTCGGCGGCAAGCAAGTCCTCGAAACCGAGGCGATGAGCGAGAAGATTCGGGCGGCTGTGGCGGCCCGCCGCAACCCTGATTTTGTGCTGATCGCCCGGACGGATGCCTACGGCGTCGAGGGGATCGAGGGCACCATCCGCCGCGCCCAGGCTTATGTCGAAGCCGGTGCGGACGCCATCTTCCCTGAGGGTTTAAGTTCGGAAAAGGATTTCAAGACGGTGCGAGCGGCGCTGGGTAGCACCCCGCTTTTGGCCAACATGACTGAGTTCGGGCGCACGCCCCTTTTCAGTGTCCAGCAGTTCTCGGATTGGGGTTACCAGATGGTGATCTTCCCCGTCTCGGCCCTGCGGGTCACGTTGTTTGCGGTAGAGAGCTTCTACCAAGATCTGCTGGCGCAAGGCACGCAAGCCGAATGGATGGAGCGCATGATGACCCGCGCGGACCTCTACAAATTGGTCAACTACGAGGAGTACGAACGCTCCGACGCCGCCTGGCGCGACTTACGTTAAGTCCTCTTACGTTAAGTCCTCTTCGCCGTCGCGGTACATCGCGTCGTCGGGCATCGGCGTCATGTATTCGTCGTTGCCCAGCATGGCCTGCACCTGCACTTCGTCCACCAGGATCTCGCGGGGGCGAGAGCCATCCTTGGGGCCGACAATGCCGCGCTCTTCCATGGCGTCCAGCAGGCGCGAGGCGCGCTGGAAGCCCACCCGGAACTTACGCTGCAGCATGCTCGTGCTGGCGGCATTGCGCTCCACCACCCAGGTCACGGCTTCGGCCCACAGCGGATCGTCATCCATGCCCCCGCCGCCGCCGGCTTCGCCCCCGCGTTCGCTTCCGCCTTCCGCCACTGCAATGGGTTCCAGCACGTAGCGCGGGCCTTCCTGCTCGCGCCAGTGGCGGCACACCGCCGAAATCTCGCTCTCGCTAACGTAGCAGCCCTGAATGCGCATCGGCTTATGGGCGCCAATGGGGCGGAACAACATGTCGCCACGCCCAATCAGGTCTTCGGCACCGCTGCTATCCAAAATCGTGCGGCTGTCAATGGCGCTGCTCACCGCAAAGGCAATGCGCGAGGGGATATTGGCCTTGATGAGGCCGGTAATCACGTCCACGCTGGGGCGCTGGGTGGCAATGACCATGTGGATGCCGGTGGCGCGGGCCAACTGGCCAAGACGGCAAATGCTGGCTTCGACTTCGTTGGCCACCTGCATCATCAGGTCGGCCAGCTCGTCAATCACCAGCACGATGTACGGCAAGCGATCCTGATAGGTGGGGGCCTTCTCGTTCCAGCCGTCAATATTACGCACACCGGCTTCCTTGAACTGCAGGTAGCGGCGCTCCATCTCGCGCACCAGGGCGCGCAGCACCCCGGCCGCCTCCTTCACGTCGGTCACCACCGGGCACATGAGGTGCGGCAGCCCGTCAAACAGGCTCAGTTCCACCTGCTTGGGGTCAATCAGCACCAGCCGGCAATCCTTGGGCGTATTGCGCAAGATGAGCGACATGATGAGCGTGGCGAGCCCGATGGACTTCCCGCTATTGGTGGCCCCGCCCACCAGCATGTGCGGCATGCGGGTGAGGTCGGCATAGAGCGGCGCCCCGGCCACGTCCTTGCCCAGTGCCACCAAGAGCTTCTTCTCCTGGTCGTGGAACTCCAGGCTCTCGCACATCTCGCGCAGGGTCACGGGCTGGCGATTCTTGTTGGGCACCTCGATGCCGATGGCGTTCTTGCCGGGGATGGGGGCCTCCACGCGAATGCTGGGGGCGGCCAGGCTCATCGCCAGGTTGTCGCTCAGGTTCGTCACGCGATTGACGCGGATGCCGGGGCCGACGCCGAGTTCGTAGCGGGTGACCGTCGGGCCGGTGGCCACCTCCATCACCTGCGCGTCCACCCCGAATTGCTCCAGGGTGCTTTCCAGCACTTCGATGTTGCGCTGGACTTCCTTGGGGTCGCGCTTGGCCTTGGCCGAGGGCTCCGTCAGCAGGCCCATGCTGGGTAGCACGTAGCCTTCCTTGGGCATGGGAGCTTCATCCGCCAGCTGGGGCAGCGCTTCGGCATCCTGCGGGGCGGGCACCGGGCGGCGGGCACGCGACGGGCGCGGGGCCTCTTCCTCTTCGTCCATCGCTTCGGGGATGGGGCGACGCGGGCGGGCGGTGGTTTCAATCGGCAGTTCTGCCGTGCGTCGGCGGCGCGGGGTTTCGATCGGCTCGGCGTCCTCCGATTCCTCGTCGGCGTCTTGACCCTTGCGAGTGAGCAAGTCGCGCACCGGGAGGTCCACGACCAAAAGCAAACCAATAAGGCAAAGCGTCACCAATGCCACGGTGCCGCCTTGGCCGAACAAAGTGCTAAACATCCACCCGCCAATCGCGCCGACATAGCCGCCGGTGGTGGTGGTGGCTTCGGGGTCGAAGTAGTCACCCTGGATCGGGCGAGCCATCAGCCCGGTGACGCCCACCAACAGGATGCCAAGCCCCCAGGCCAGGCGTGGGTGAGCCACATGGGTTTTGCCGAGGATGAGGCGGATACCGCCAATCACCAGCAGGGCGGGCACCACCCAAGCCACGGGGCCGAGCATCACACGCAGGCCACCCGCCAGAGTATCGCCAAGAATGCCGGAAGAACCTAAACCGAGTGCGATGCCGACGATGACGCCGCTCCCCACCATGCCGAGTCCCCAGGCATCAATCGAGCGGGGAGATGGTGCGGGTGCCGCCGGGGCCATCTTGACGGCCGCCTTTGTGGGTGTTCCCTTCCGTGTTGGACCTTTTCGCAAAACCTGCCCTTCCTTGGGCATACGTTCACTTTACCAGGTTGGTTGAGGTGAGCGTTTAACGAACCGCCATCACCAAGCCCAGCATAGCCATGCAGATGATGAGCGCGGTGCCCCCGTAGCTCATGAGCGGCAGCCACAAGCCGACCACGGGCGTGACGCCAATGACCATGCCGATATTGGCAATGGTGTGGAAGGCCAACACCCCCAAAACCCCCATGGCCACGTTCTTGGCCATCGGGCTCTGCGCCGACCGGGCGATCAGCAGCATGGTGAAGAACATGCCCAAGAAGGCGATGAGCACCAAGGCCGCCCCGAACAAGCCAAACTGCTCGCCCACCGCGCTATAGATAAAGTCCGTATCTTGGAACGGCACATATCCGCCCTTCGTTTGCTCTCCGCGCAGGAAGCCCTCGCCCAAGACACCCCCGTTGGCAAAGGCAATCGCGGCTTGGGTTTGTTGATACTTGTTGCCCCCTTCATCGGGCTTCACCATGGCCAGTAGGCGATCCTTTTGATAGCCCAACAGCAAGGTACTGGCCACCATTACAAGCCCCACAAAGATCAGCACAATATGACGCCACTTGGCCCCAGCCGCTACCGTGATGACCGCCCAGATAACCATGATGGAGGTCGCCCCGCCCAGGTGGGGTTGTAAGAAGATCAGCGCCGCCACGGGCAGGGTGTGCGCCAGGGAGCCCAGCACACTGGAGAGTTGCTTGGGGTCTCGATCCGCCCGCGCCCAGTACGCCGAGAGCGTCAAGATAAAGAGAATTTTGGCCATCTCAGATGGCTGAAATTGAAGTGGCCCAATGTCAATCCAGCGCGTGGCCCCATTGCGTTCTTCCCCCATAAAGAAGATCGAAACCAGGTTGAGGAGATTAATGCCGTAGAGCACCGGCACAAACTGCGGAATCGCGTCGAGCCGTAGCCGCCGACACCCGATAAACGCCACCGTCCCCACCGCGAGGAAGAGGAGCTGCTTGCTAAACACCGGGTCGTCGCGATGGTGCTGAATGGCAAACAAGCAGACCAGGCCAAACAGCAGCACCACAAACGCAAAGCCCATCACCCACCGGCGCAGGGGCCGAGGGCCATCCTCTGTTCCCAGAGTGCCTTGGCGCATGCCGGGCAGGGCGGTGGTGCTCATGGAGACTTCTTGGCAGCGGGCTCGCGGGCCGAATCGGCCCCTAGTTCACGGCGGACAATGCCGTGGTCGCGGACCAGCCAAAACTTGAGCGTACGCTCGCGGCGGTCCTGGTCGTCCACCTTCATGGTGAGCTTAATTTCGATGCGAGCGGCATCAAATTGGCCGCCCACAGTATTGATGCGCTCGGGCGTGGCCTCAATCTTGGCTTCGCCTTCCACTTCGGTGGGGCCGGTTTTCCACTTCCCTTTCCATTCGCTGGACTTCGGCGCGGCAAACGGCAAGCTCACCAGCGGGATCGGCGGCTCGAAACTTTCGGCGCGCGTGCCCATAAAGGCCAGCCCGTCCACGCCCACACGGTAGCGCTCTTCGTCCACTTCTTGCCCGTGCACGATGAACACGAGGCGACGAATGTCACCTTCCTTGATGAACTTGGTTTCCACCGGGATGGGGGTGCCGGCCAGCACCAACGTGGCCTCCTTCTCCTTGAATTCTTCAAAGCCGAGCTCTCGACTATCGGTGATGGAAAAGGCCGCCGGGTCTTGGCCGCTGGCTTGGGGCTGGCACGTGCCTGCGAATGACGCTAAAAACGCCAATACGCCAAAACCAAGTGCCGCCCGTCCGTTCATGGTGTTCTTTACGTCGGGCCGGCCTTAAATGCCGTCAGTGTCCTTGATCTTCGGGTCACATCGCGTTCGGTGCGCACCGTTTCTTGCATCGAAACCAGTCCGATTCCCTTCGCATAAACCGCCACTTGGGTCACGCGGAGGAGCAGGTCACCCTGGCCGATCTTCATATCCATGGTGATTTCAATGCCGGGATACTCGTTGCCCAGCACCTTCACCGAGGCCAATCGCTTGGCGGTGCCGTCGAGCACCAGCCGCTCGGTGGTGCCGGACATCGGCACTAAGCCGTCGTAGCCAAACTTTTCGGTGTCCCCCAGGGGCAGCACCATGATGGGATAGGGCTCGACAATCGGTTCCGAGCGCGAGAGGGCGCCCACTCGAATGTCCTTGTCGCTGACGATGTAGAACGTGCGACCCATGAAGCCCGAACGCGTGTCGTAAGTGCCGATGGTCGGCAGCATGCGCCCCGGCTCCTCGGAGCCTTCTTTCTTGACTTCGTATTCGCCCTCGGCGCGGTCTTCCACTTGCAGGTTTAGCCGCTCGGCCGTATCGGTGTACGACCAAGAGGTGCCCTTTTGGAGGGGGAAATAGTCGGTCGCCCGCTCGGCCGCCGGAGCGGAAACGAGAGCGGACGACAACGACGCAGCGAGGACGAAGGAGATCATGACTTCGGCAGGATGAGGTTCATCACCATGCGGGCGTTGGCCTCGTTCGGGTTCGGCATGTCCAGCTTGACCATGCCCAGTCCCTTCACAAGCCAAGACTTCGCTTCACCGGTCACGGTGGAGCCCGCGCCACTGGCAGGGGTGCTCTTCATCGTGTACTTGTTCACGATGACCAGCGCATCGTATTCCTTGCCGTCCGAAAGCTTGATCTTCTCGATGGCGAGGGCTTCCCCGTTCATTTCAGCCTTGACTACGGAGCCGTCCGGCATCTTGAGGTCGAAGCTGGAGTTCCACTTCTTGCCCGGGGCCACGTCGCTCGGCAGTTGCAGAGCCGGCTTGGAAAGCTCGCCGCGACCCACCGATTCGGTGTAGATCCCATCCTTGCGGATGACCACGGTCTCGCTGCCCAGTTGCGCCAGTTCACCGGCACGGACCACGTCCACGCGGGCTTCACCGTTCTCCACGTTGAGGATGCGGACGCGCTCGGTGCCTTCGCCCTTCTTGTCCTCGCCCCAGTTGGTTTCGAACACCGATTCTCGGCTGCCCGTCATGCCGTAGTATTCGGCCGCGGCGGTCTTGAGTTCAGCCGGAAGTTCTACAGACGCTTCCAGTTCCGTGGAAGTGTCCGTCGAGGTGGATGAAGATTCCTTGCTGGGTTCCTTGGTGCCGGTATCCGTCGCCGGCGCCGGCGTCGAGTTTTGGCATCCCCCAATGAGGAGGCCAAGGGCGATCAAGAGCGTCCAACTTTGAATGCGCTTCATGACTTCAAATCATAGTCCTTCAGGCGCAGGGTTTGCACGATTCGGATGCCAGAAGGCTGAACGACCACCTGGCGGAATCGCACCATGCCCACGCCGGGAGACCAAAAGACCGTGCTGGTGCTGGCCACAAACGGGGGAACCGTCGGCAGGCTGGAGGAGAGCGCCGTGGCGGAGTCGCCGCTCGGGGCTTCCGTGGAGGCACTATCGTTGCTGGAAGATTCGGTCGAAGTTGCTTCTCCGGTCGTACCTTCGGTGCCGCTCGTGCCTTCGGTGCCTTCCGCTTCACCCGAACCCGAAGCGGGTTCCGTCGGCGTGCCGCTGGCCGCGCTGGTCACGTCCGTCACCCCGGCTTCGCGGAGCTTGGCGAGGGCGGCGCCCAGCGCTTCCACATCGTCACCCTGAGCCGGGTAAAGCAGAATCGTCTGCGTGCTGAAGGCCGGCAGCGTGCCGCGCTCCGTGTCCACCTGTTGCGGCCCCAGAGCCGTGTGCCGGACAATCATGCGGCGCACCGGGATGGTGTTGTTATCGGCGCTACCGGCCGGGAGCGGACCCGTGGTCACAAACTCCTGCTCTTCTCCCTGCTTGAGGGCAAACAAGAGCGAGGGCAGAGCGGGCGAGTAGTTCAGCAAATCACGCGAACCGGCGGTTTGGTAGATCCCTTCCGAGTTCACCATCCAACCGCTGCGGTCGGCCTTTTGCTGGCTGGCGGCTTCGGTCAGTTGGCCCGTTTCAGGATCGAGATCGGCCTCGCGGATGACATGGATCTCGGCGCGGGTTTCGCCGCCGTCCGTCGCGATGCGTTCCACCCGAAGCGTGATGTCCTCGGTGTTGGTCTGGCTCTGGCCGTTGGGAAGCGTTATCGCCACCTGGCTTTCAAAGGTCCAGGAATTTCCTTCCTTCAACGGGAAAACGTTGGCCTTGTCCACGGACGCGAGGTCAACAGGCTTGACCTCCTCGGCGGGTTTCGGCGTGTATCCGGAGCTTCGGTTGCCGCATCCGACAAGTCCGAGAGCCACGACAACAAAGAGGGGAGAAGCAAGGCGTGCGATCGTCATTTTGATTCCGAGGGTTGTGTAGTTCGCGTTGATGTCAAACGGTTGATGTCGTCAACCGCGTCGGCGGCCAGTTGTTCCGCGCCAACGCCACGAATGGTAACGCTCTTCTCGGCAAGTTCCGTGCCAATGCGCGGAGCGGCCAGCGCCACACTGTTCACCATAAACAGCAATTGGAAGCGAGGATGTTCCCGGCTGAACTTCCACAGCCGCAAACGTCCCTCTTCGGTGAGGTTGAGCCGGATGTCGGTTACCAGCTGGTTGTTGTTGCCCTCATAGGTGGACTTGGAAGCCCCGGTGATCATTTCGTCGTTCACCACCACAAAGGCGTTTTCCAGCACCCGGTACGGCTTGGCCGTGAGTTCTTTCAGGCGAGTCTCGCTAAACCGGCTGGCCAAAGAAGTGGCCAGGTTTTCCTTTTGGGCCGGCAGGGGGTTCCCGTCCTTGTCCGTGAGTTCGCCCCGCGTGCGCTTGATCTCCTCGTTGTACGTGGCCTGCATGGCCGCATCGGTGAGGAACTTCTCCGTGAGGCGGCGCCCCGCGCGGGTGGCAAACTGGCTGTTGAAGGACTCGCGGTAGATCGCATCCACTTTGGTGACCGTGCCGCCCACGTTGTATTCCATCTGGAACGGAATCTCGATGATGATGCCGTCAATCAAGCGGTCGAGGTCGAGCGTAGGCAACGGTTGCCCATCCAACGTCATCGATAGGGCTCGTTCCAGCTTCGGCTTCAGATTCGCGTCCCCTTTGAGCGCGCGTTCGATTTGATCCTTCGTCCAGATCTCCGCCTGGGCCGGAAACTCACCTTCATTCACGTCGTTCAGGCTCATTACGAGCTTGCCCAGGGACTCTCCATTGCCTTGCAATGCCCCGAGAAACTCGCGGATGAGGAGCTTCTTCTTGGTGATGACATCGTCTTCGTTCATCTCCGGGGAGTCGAGGTCCGAGTCGCTGAATTCGGCCAGCTGTGCCACTTGGTTGCTGACGATGATCCCGAAACCCGAGCCCGGATTGACGGCGACGATGTTGACATGCCCCGGCTTGATGGGGTCCATGGTCAGGTTGCGCAGCTGGTACTCGCCGAAGGCGCGCCAACCCCCGTAGCCCACGCCGACGACGGCGAGAAATCCAAGGACCAAGGCAGGCGTTTTCGCTTTCATACCAACTCTCGAGAGTTCAACATTTTACCGGTCTGATGGGTTCCCCTCGCGGACGTTGGCAGACGCCCGGTCCGGGGCGGAGCGCAAGGTAGCATTAGGGGGCGATGCGGGTCGAGGAGTTTGGCCAGAAAGTCAGGGCGGAACTCGCCAAAGCCGTGGTGGGGCAAGAGGACGCAGTCGATCTTGCTTTGGTCGCGCTTTTGGCCAATGGCCACATCCTCTTAGAAGGCCTTCCCGGCCTCGCCAAGACCTTGCTCGTCCGGTCTCTGGCCCTCACGCTCAACTTCGAGTTTGGTCGCGTGCAGTTCACGCCCGACCTGATGCCCAGCGACGTCTTGGGCGGCAACGTCTTCGATCCGCGCACAGTGGAGTTCACCCTGCGCAAGGGGCCAATCTTCTGCGGCATTCTGCTGGCCGACGAAATCAACCGCACCCCGCCGAAGACGCAATCGGCCCTGCTCGAGGCCATGGAAGAACGCGCGGTGACGATTGACGGTGAGCGCCACCCGCTCCCCGAGCCGTTCCTCGTCTTTGCCACTCAAAACCCCATCGACTTTGAGGGCACCTACCCCTTGCCCGAGGCCCAGCAAGACCGCTTCCTGTTCAAGGTCGTGATGGGTTACCCCGAGCAGGCGGACGAATTGGCGGTGATGCGGCGGTTCCACACGGGCTTCCGCGCCACGCGGCTGGAAGACGCCGGGCTCACCCCCGTCATTGGCCCGAATGACCTCGCCGCCCTGCGCGACCAAGTGAACGCCGTGGTGATCGAGGACAAGATTTTCGACTACATCTACAGCATCGTCAGCGCCACGCGCGGCAGCCGGCAAGTGCAAGTGGGGGCCTCCCCGCGTGCCAGCCTGGCCCTGGTGGCCGCGAGCAAGGCGATGGCGGCCCTGCGCGGGCGCGACTTCGTGATTCCAGACGATGTAAAGACCCTGGCCATTCCTATCCTCCGGCATCGCGTGCTCCTGCGACCTGAAGCCGAAGTGGAAGGCATCGGCGTCGAGACGGTGTTGCGCTCTCTCATTGACGCCCAGCCGGTGCCGCGCTAACGCTCGAATCTATGCGCGTTCTTGCCCCCTATCGCCGACACGGTGGAGCCGTCATGATGGCTCAGGCTTGGCAGGCCGCTCTGGCCACGCACGGCGTAACCCTGGACCTCCTCGACGTTTCGGAATGGATGCCCGAAGAAACCGGCCGCAAGGTGGACAAGGCGGTGAGCAAGCAACTGAAGGAGCGCGCCAAGGGCTACGACCTGGTGCATGCGCTCTCCTACCGCGTGGCGTGGGCGTGTGCCGAGGCGTTCTACATCCGAAGCCCATGGGTGTACACCGCCTACGATGTGCCCGCCACCCTGCACAGTGAGTTCATTGACCGGCTGAACGCCGCCCGCGCGGGCCTTTGCAGTAGCCGGGTGGTGCGCAAGTCGCTGGATAGCGCCGATGCGCTGAACCTCACCGTGGTCACGCCGGGGGTGCCGGCCGCACCGGAGGATGCCCCCAAGGACCGAGCGCTGGCCCGGGCGCGCTTTGGAATACCGGAGAATGCCTTTGTCTTCACGATGGTTGGGCGATTGGCCCGCGAGCGGGGCATGGCCCGCATCATCGAATCGTGGCGCGGGGTGCGCGTGGCCGAGCCCGACAGTTACCTTTTGATTTGCGGCGAAGGGCCGGATGCCCGCTACCTTCATCGACTTGCCCCCGATTACGGTCCGCAGATCCTCATCGAAGAAGACTTTGAAGCCCGGTGGGCGGCTTACGCCGCCAGCCAGGTGCTGGTGGTGGCCAGCGAAATCCAGGGCTACAGTTGGCCGGCCGCCGAGGCCATGATGATGTCCCGGCCGGTGGCGGTACCCAACGAGAGCGGCCTGGAAGACATGGTGTTGGTGGGCGTAAACGGGTGGCGCCACGACCCCATTAGCGACTGGACCGACACCATGCTGACCATTGCCAGCCGCCCCGAGCAGGCCGATGTCTACGGCCGGGCCGCCCTGCGCGAAGCCAGCCACCGCTACGAGCTGAACGCGAGCGCCGAACGACTCACGCGAATCTACCGGGAAGCCCTAGGCGAATAGACCCGATGCCGATTGCGGCAGGATTCTAGGGTCTATGCTGAATACGGCAGGACACCACGGCCGGTGGTAACGGAGGACGGTGCACGGACGCACCACCTGTCATTTCTTTTCTTCACCTCCCCCCTCCTGGCATAGAACTTGCCCACAATCGTCTCTACACCCCGCGTGGAGAAACTGAGATGAACCCTCTGTGTCTTGTGGCTTGTGCCCTTCTCGCCCCGTCGCCCACGGCTCCGAATGCCCCCAACGGCGTCTTGATTCCGCTGGAGCGCGAAACCTACGTGCGGCAGGTGCCATTCACTTCCTATCGCCTGGGTGCTTATGCCTTGGGCTATGAATTCCGCAAGGCCGACATGACCTATGTGGGCGACGCCCAAGCCCAGGGTGGCCGCCGCGCGGTGCTTCGCCTTCACTTCACCAACCCCACTGCCCGCAATTCGTTTGACATCATCCAGACGACGCGCAGCGGCGCCCTGACGACCGAGCAATCGGTGCGGCAAGTGCTGAAGCTCAAAACCTTCGAAATCCCGAACGACGGCACCATGACGATGGTCTATCGCCGCGCAAACAACGTGGAAATCGGCTTTGTGGGCAGCATCATCAGCGGACCCTCGGCGCAGCGCGTGCTGGATGCCATGACGCCCGCCCCGCGTAACTAACGCGAGACGGGCGCCTGCTTCTGATTTCGGTCGGCTTACTTGGGCAGCCGGGCGTTGACGGCGTCCCAGTCAATGACCTGGACGTAGGCCTCGATGTACTTCAGGCGGGCCGTCTTGAAGTCCAGGAAGTAGGCGTGCTCATACACGTCCATCGCCAGGAGCAAGGTGTGGTTCCAGGCCGGGAACGTGTCTTGGCTGTCGCCAATGTAGGTGTGGACCCGCTCTTCATCGTGGTCGTAGCCCAAGAACACCCAACCGCGACCGGCCATGCCCGTCGCCTTCCAATCATTCAGCCAGTGATCGAAGTTGCCGTAAGCATCGTTGATCAGGTCGCCCACCGCACCGGTGGCCGGGCCGCCTTCGCCGCCAATGGTTTCAAAGTAGACGTTGTGGTTGATGTAACCGCCGTAGGCAAACGCGTAGTTCACCTTCAGGGCGCGCATTTCGCTGTAAATCTGGTTCGCGGTCGCCGGATCGATGTCCATTTCGGGAAGCTTCGTGCGAATCTCGTTCGTCTTCCGGGCGTAACCCTGCCACAGGGCCAAGTGGGCGTCGTGGGTGGCCTTACTGATCCCCACTCGTTCGGTCGAATACACCTTGGCCGCATGGGCTTCGGGCACGGTCACAAGTTTCACTGCCATAAGGGTTCCTACGCCGCCATTCTACGGTAATCCGCAGGAACGAGCCCTTCTTCAGGCCCTCTTCTTTCAGGGCCAGACGAATTGTGGAAAAAACCCTAAGAATCAAGCCACATCTGGGGCATCTTGGGTGTAGCATGAAAGTAGGCCATGACGGAAGATATCTTTGAGGCTCTTAGTCACTCGCCCCGCATCGTGGAACGCATGCTGCGGGTTTTCCCAACCGATCGTCTGGACGACAAGATCCCCGTGGCGGATTTCTCTCCGCGACAGGCGGTGGCCATGCTGGCGGACGCGGAACAGGTGATCCTGGATCGTATTCGTGCGGCGCACAACAAACCCGGCACCATCATGGAATGGTACGATGCCGAATCTCGCAAGGACGAGCACCACTTCGATGATAAGAACGTGTTCCACGAAGCGGAGGTCTTTGAAAGCCGCCGCCAAATGACGCTGGCTTACCTACGTGGTCTCTCCCCCGCTGACTTCGACAAAGAGATCCAGTTCACGGGTCGCGAAGCCTTCACCATTGGCGAGTACCTCTCGCTGGTGCTGGCCCACGATATCGAGTTCATCGGTCACCTTTCCACGTTCCTCGCGACGGAAGTCGCGACGGTTTCTTGACCGGAACGTCGTCCGGAGATGCACCTCTACCCTCTGCGGGTGGGGGTGCATTTCTGTTTGCCGTACTCCCTTCTCCGCTCGGCCCGGTGCGGGTGACCTGGGGCGTCCACGGCCTGCGGGCACTGGCATGGACGGACGAAGAGTTGACGGCCGTGCCTGCCGAGATGGCGGACTTGTCCGCCCAGTGGAACGCCTATTGGGAAGGCTCCCTGCGCGACTTTGATGTCCCCCTTGAGCTGGTGGGCACCGAGTTTCAACGGCGCGTGTGGGCTTTGGTTTGTGATATCCCATACGGACAAACCCGCACGTATGGAGAGCTTGCTTTGCAATTGGGGGACCGAAACCTCAGCCGCGCGGTGGGCGCCGCCAATGGCGCCAACCCCGTGGTCGTGCTGGTGCCGTGCCACCGCGTGATTGGCAAATCGGGTGGCCTGACGGGCTACGCCTACGGCCTGGACCGCAAGGCCCGATTGCTGGCCCACGAATCCGGCGAGCGCTCGCTGTTCTAAACTAGCGGCAACATGCCACCACTCGTTGGGGCCTTCTTGGCCGCCCTGCTGGCCGCCATCGGCAATGCCATTTTCACCTACGGTAACAAAACCGCCCGCGCGGAAGATTCGCCCTTCGGCTTTGTGCTCCTCACGTTCCTCATCTCAGCGGCGGCGATGGCCGCGCTGATGGCGTTCCAGCCGCCCCGCGACCCGGTGGCCTTTACCAAGGTCAACATGGGGCCGGCGCTGTGGGCGGGTATCGGCACTGCCATCACCTACGTGGGGTTCTACATCCTGTACAGCAAGTTCGGGGCGTCGTTCTACGCGCTCTACGGCATGTTGGCGATGCTGACCACGTCCATCTTTTTGGCCATTGTCATCCTGAAGGAGCGGTTCAACTGGTCCATCGGCGTCTCCATCGGCCTGGCCGGGGTGGCGCTGGGCTTCTTCCTCTACGGCCAGCTGATGAACCAAAGAGCCGCCGAGGCCCTCACGGCCCCGACGGCTCTGGCGGGTGAACCCCCGGCTTAGCGCCCCTTGAACAGGCCGCCCAGGATGCCACGCACCACTTGGCGGCCAATTTGGCTGCCGGCGGCGCGCATCGTGCTCTTGAGCGCGGCCTGGAGCGGGTCATCAGATCGCCGGCGGGTAGTGCCGCTGGATCGCTGGCGCATCAGGCGTTCCTCTTCCTTCCGGCGCTTCTCTTCTTCCTTCATCGCGGCCACGCGCTGGGCTTCTTCTTCAGCGGCTTGGGCGGCTTCGTTGGCGCGCTTGCTCAGCACCTCGAAAGCGGATTCGGGGTCAATCTCGCGGTCATAAGTGGCACCTACGGGGCTGGTGTTCATCACCTGCTTGCGTTCTTCCGGCGTGGCCGGTCCAAGGCGCGAATGCGGCGGCCGAATGAGCGTGCGCTGCACGATGTTGGGCGTGCCCTTGGCATCGAGCGTCGAGACCAGCGCTTCCCCCACCCCAAGCTCGGTGATCACCTCCTCAGTCTTGAAGTTCGGGTTCGGGCGGAAGGTGTCCGCCGCGCTCCGCACCGCCTTCTGGTCGCGTGGGGTGAAGGCGCGCAGGGCGTGCTGCACCCGGTTGCCCAGCTGCCCCAGCACCGCATCCGGGATGTCGAGCGGGTTCTGGGTTACGAAGTACACCCCCACCCCCTTACTGCGGATTAGGCGCACTACCTGCTCGACCTTTTCCACCAGCGCCTTGGGGGCATCGGTGAAGAGCAAGTGCGCTTCATCAAAGAAAAAGACCAACTTCGGCTTGTCCAGGTCGCCCACTTCCGGGAGTTCTTCAAACAGCTCGCTCAGCAACCACAGCAGGAATGTGGCGTAGGTGCGCCGGTTGTTCATCAGCTTGTCGGCGGCCAGGATGTGGATCATCCCTCGCCCATCCGGCGAGGTGCGCAGCAGGTCGCGGATGTCCAGCGCGGGTTCGCCAAAGAACATGTCTGCCCCTTCCTGTTCCAGCACCAGCAACTGCCGCTGGATCGCCCCCACGGTCGCCCCGCTGACGTTGCCGTATTCGGCTTGGATTTCCTTGGCGTTCTCGCTGAGGAACTGTAAGATCGCGCGCAAGTCTTTCAGGTCCAGCAGCAGCAGGCCGTCATCATCCGCTACGCGGAAAGCGATGTTCAGCACGCCCTCTTGGGTTTCGTTCAGGTCCAACAGGCGGCTGAGGAGGAGCGGCCCCATCTCGCTGATGGTCGTCCGCACGCGGTGGCCTTGCTCGCCGTAGAGATCCCAGAAAATCGTCGGCGAAGCGGCGTACGTCAGCGTGCCCAGGCCGATTTGGGTGGCCCGCTCTTCCAGCTTCGGCTTGCCGCCGCCGGGCTGGCTCATGCCGCTCAGGTCGCCCTTCACATCGGCCATGAACACCGGCACGCCGATGGCGCTAAACTGCTCCGCCAGAATCTGCAGGGTCACAGTCTTCCCCGTTCCCGTGGCACCAGCAATCAAACCGTGGCGATTGGCCAACTTGGGCAGCAACTCCACCGGGCCTTCGCCCAATCCCACAAACATGCCTTCGCTCATGACTTTCCGGGAGATTACCGTGGTGCCTCCCCCGTTCTCTGCCGACAATGTCATGAGAACTACCATGTCGTACACGGTTTCTGTGATTGTTTTGGGAGGATGCCGGCCGGATGTGTTGCGCGCAGCCCGCACCCCGGTTTTGGATCGCCTTATTGCGCAGGGCGCGTGGACCATGGAGGCTCGCACGGTGGTTCCCAGCCTCACCTTGCCCGCTCTGACCAGCCTGATGCACGGCGTGGACGTGAACAAGCACGGCCTGCGCAGTGAGGAACCCGAAGCCCCGGTGAAGAACGGCCACAGCCTGGTGGACGCGATGGGACGCTTCCGCCGCCGCTGCGGATTCTTTATCAATGGCCCGGCCTTCCGGGATGCGTTCCAATCGCCGGGCGTGACCGAAGCCTATCTCCGCCGCGACTGCGAGAACCCGGCCAGCGATGGCCACATCATTGCCGCCGCGAAGCGAAGCATGGAAGAAGCGCCGCTGGAACTGGCCATGATCTACCTGGGGCACATGAAGGCCATGGGGCAGATGCACGGCTGGGGCAGTCCCCAACAGATTGCCGCCCTGGAGCAAGCCGACCGCCTGATTGGCGACTGGATGGAAGACGTAGACAGCTACGGCCTGATGCACACCACCCTGGTGGTGAGTGACCACGGCGGGCACGAACGCCAGCACGGCACCGGCCTGCCCGAAGACATGACGATCCCCTGGATTTTGCACGGCCTGGGCGTGAAGCCCGGCCCGATTCAGGGCCCGGTGCGCATCTTTGATAGTGCCCCCACCATTGCCAAGTTGCTGGACCTCCCCAACGACCGGGGATGGGAAGGCCAGGCCGTGGCGCAGGCCCTCGCCGCCTAATTTTCACGGCAAAAACAAGAGAAAAACCCCCAGTACCCGATGAGGGCCTGGGGGTTTGTTTTGCCAGCCAGTGCTTAGCGCTGAGCGATGGGCACGTAGTTCGTCACGCCCTTGCCTTCGTAGATGCACGAGGGGCGGATGAGACGGTTGTTGTCCAGCTGCTCGATCATGTGGGCGCACCAGCCGCTGGTGCGGGCAATCACGAAGATCGGGGTGTAGAGCGGGATGGGGATGCCCAGCAGGTAGTAGGCGTAGGCGGCCGGGAAGTCCACGTTCGGGAACAGTTGCTTCTCGTCCCACATCACCTTTTCCATCGCGTCGGCAATTTCGCCCCACTTGGTGTTGCCCATGCGCACGCCGATTTCCTTGGCGATCTTGGTGAGGTAGCCCGCGCGGCTGTCGCTCTTGCGATATTCGCGGTGGCCAAAGCCCATGATCTTCTTCTTGGTGGCCAGTGCGTCGCGGGTCCAGGCTTCGGCCTCTTCCGGCGAGTTGAACTGCATGAGCATGTGCATGGCTTCCTCGTTGGCGCCGCCGTGGAGGGGGCCCTTGAGGGTGCCGATGCCCGTCGCGATCCCGCTGTAGAGGTCGCTGAGGGTGGCCACCGTCACGCGCGCGGCAAAGGCGCTGGCGTTAAAGGTGTGCTCGGCGTACAGGGTCAGGCTGGCGTCCATCACCTTCACGGTGTAGTCGTCGGCCTTCTCACCGTGCAGCATGTAAAGGAAGTTGGCGGCGGTGTTCAGGTTGGCATCGGGGGCCACCGGCTCCTTGCCTTGCGAGAGGCGGTAACCCGCCGTCACGGCCGTGGCGGCCTTGGCGATGATGCGGACGGCCTTGCGGACGTTGGCATCGTGGTCGGTCGGCTCGGCATCGTAGTCGGCGTCGAAGGCACCGAGGACGCTGTAGGCCACCTTGACCTGGTCCATCGGGTGCATGTTCTTGGGGCAAGCGCGGAGGGCATCAATGACGGCACCCGGGAGTTCGCGTTCGGCGGCCAGCGTGGCGCGGAAGGCGTCCAGTTGCGCTTGCGTCGGCAGGTCGCCGTGCAGCAGCAGGTAGGCCGTTTCTTCAAAGCTGCCGTGCTCGGCCAGCTCGTGGACGTTGATGCCTCGGTAGGTCAGGCTGCTCGTTTCCACGTCGATATGGGAAATCGTCGTGATGCCGGCAATGACACCCTGCAGGCCGGGGCTGTAGTTCGGGTACTCCGTCGTTGCGCTCATGATTCGGTTGGTGGTCCGTTCGCCAATCTGTCTACGAGGCTCGGCACGTCAGCGTCCTTGCATAGAGGGCCTCCTTGCCCTGCCGATCCGTATGTCCCCAAGTCTACACCAGCGCCCTTGAGGGACCCAGGGGATGCCCGAGTATGCTGGCGGGCGTGATTTCGAAGTGGACGCAAGTCATCTCTGAACCACCAATGGTGAAGATTCCGGACGCTCTGGAGGCAGCGAGGGGAGAGATGCTGGATTCCCAGAACATAAGCGACCGAGACTTTCCGCTCAAACTTGTAAATGGAAGTCTAGTTTGCAAGACTTGCGAAGTCACCAAAGTTTCTGAGCGAGCCTTCCAAATCCACCTCGATCGCCCCGCCACTGACGTATGGATGGCCGACTGCGACAGCACCCACCTTCACTATGTGCACTCCTTAGATGAATACATGAATTGGATCCATGAGACAAAGAGCAGATCGTCTGGGTCAACACCAATATACAGAGGCCACGAACTTGCAAGTTACATTGTTGTCTCGACATTCGAGAGATTTAGAAACAGGTTCTTTAGAAATCAACTTGGGTATCCATTGTCGTTTAATGGGGACGATATTGCCGCATTAACAAACGCCGCAATTGACAGAGTGAACTCAAACTTCAGAAGACTTGCCGGAAGGATGATTCAAGAGTTCATATCTCTTTCCAAAGAGCCAATTTCCTCCTACGATCCGATCGAATGGTTGGTGTACGCTAGACACAGCGGACTTCCGGTGCCGGTAGTTGACTTTACGATGAATCCTCTTGTTGCCTTATACTTTGCCCTTCGTTCAGTTGACCCGGCAGCCAATAGGAACGAGGATTGTGTAATCTATGCCAGCTATTTGAGTTCGCGAAGTATCACCACACCTCAAACAGAAGAAGCCGTTGGGGACGCTATGTTCGGGCATGCTCCTGGAATGCGAATCCCATTACTAGATCACAGCTTTTCCCAGTCAAATACAACTGCGATCGTTGAAAATATCCTAGATCTTGAAGTTGGCGCGATTTTAAGCCCGAGAAGTTCTTCTTCGGCCTGGCTTCAGAAGAGTGTTCTCGTGAACCTCGGCAACAAGAGCTTCTATACACAAGACTTCGCAATGTCTCATTGCTTCATCCGCGACGAGCACCGAGCGGGTTTCCTACGGGATTTAGCTGCAATTGGGATTGACGAAACCTCCGTTTTTGAAACTGCGGAAGCACTCGCTATTTCGATCCAGCAACGACTGGCACTCGAGTCACTTCACGACATGCTGTATAACTCCTAATTGGTTCTAGCCCAATTGTTCGTGCTAAGATATGTGCTATGCAACTCGAACAACGACTCGCCCGGCTGGAACGCCAGAACCGCGTGCTCACCGGCCTGGTGGTGGCCTTGGTGATGGGCGTGGCCAGCGTGGCCATGATCGGCGCGGGCGACGGCCCCAAGGACATTGAGGTCCGCACCCTTTCCATACGCAACGACGACGGCCAACTCGTGGGCTACATGGGCGCGTGCGACAAGGGCAGCGAACTTGTCCTCTTCAACAAGAAGTCGTACACCGGCCTGCACCTGGAGGCCACCGAAGACGGCGGGATCATCACCCTGAATCACCCTAACGAGAACCCCGCCCTCACGCTCTCTGCCAACGAGGCCACCGGCAAGATCAGCGCCGCCAGCCCCGAAAAGGTGAGCCGAGGGAACTGGCCCTAAGCCCGCAGGACGAACCCCATGACTGCCCTGGCCCTCGCCTCGATCCTCTTTAGCACTCCCATGGACAACCCCCTGGAAACCCCGCGCCCCGAAACCCTCCCCGGCCCCTCCTTTGCCGCCTGGACGAAGTGGGACACCCAGGGCGATGCCTACGTGCGCACCCTGAACCCGGGCCGCCCCTGGACGGAGCTGGTGCTGAGCTGGAACGCCACCCTGGAGCCGGGCGCGCGGATTGATTGGTACGCCGAGGTGCCGGGCGCGCCGCAGCCCTACCACCTGGGCACCTGGGCCGAGAGCGCCGACCAAGGCCGGGGCAGCACCAACGGGCAGAAGGACGACTTCGGCGCGGTTTACACCGACACCCTGGTGCTGAACCAACCCGCCACCACCGTCACTATCCGCGCCACGATCTCCGGCGGGGCAAAAATTAAGTTTTCTAGCGTAGCCCTGACCTCGCCCAACGCCCCGCAAACCGAGCTCGAACCCAACCGCCGAGCCTGGGGCCGCATCATTGAAGCCCCGCGCTTGGCGCAGATGAACTACCCCAATGGCAACGTGATCTGCAGCCCCACCGCGCTGACGATGGTGATGAACTTTTGGGCCGACAAGCTGGGCCGCGAGGACCTGCGCAGCGACGTGCCCGCTACCTGCGAGGGGGTTTACGATCCGGGGTGGGAAGGCACCGGCAACTGGTCTTTCAATGCCGCCTTTGCGGGTTCGAAGCCCGGTTTCCGCGCTTACGTAGCCCGCCTCAGCGCTCTGCCCGAACTGGAAGATTGGATTGCCCACGGCTGGCCGGTGGTGACATCTATTAGCTACTCGCTGCTGAAGGGCGAGGAGAGACGCCGCCCCAACGACGGACACCTGGTGGTGCTGGTGGGGTTCACCCCCGAAGGTGACCCGATCTTTAACGACCCGGGCCGCAATGTGGTGCGCATGACGTACAAGCGCGCCGATTTTGAGCGGGCGTGGGCGCACAGTGCGCGCACGTGCTACCTGGTGTATCCCCGGCAGATGGTGCCGCCCCGATCTCGAACCGGCCTGTGGTTAGACCGGTTCGATCCCGAAGCTCCCGCGCGCTAACTACGCGCGGCCGTTGAGCCAGTTGAGGCGCATCCGCACCACGTGGTTGGCGGTGCCACGTTGGCGCCGGATTTCCACGCCCGGGGCGACCGCTTCGCCCACCGTCAGGCTCACGTTGCGGGTCTGTCCGTCCGCGCCCTTGACCACCAGGTTCAGCGTGTCACCCACTCGGATGTCTTCCATCAGGTGCTCCACCGCGTCCAATTGGTCGCGCATGGTGTCTTGGTCGAACTTGGTGCCGCCAATCTGGGTGATGACGTCATCCTGGTTGAGCTTGCCCTCGGCCAGCGGGCGCACATTGCGTACTTGCAGGCCGTCCTTATCCGGCTGCGCCAAGTAGACGAAGCCAATATCCAGGGAGCGGCGCTCGGTTTCGGTCCAGGTGAGGCCCAGCTTTTGGAGCTGTTCTTCCACCGGCAGGTAGCCCGGACCGTGGATGAGCTTGTCGTAGAACGGCGCGATGTCCGGCCCCGCCAGCTTGATCGTGATGGTGCGGATGGCGTCTTCGGCAAATCCGGGCTGGTCGTTGCGGTTCATGCGCCACAGCTCCAACATTACATCGTCCAGCGAGTACTTGTTGTCGGTGCGGTGGCGGATTTCGGCATCCAGGCAAAAGCCCGCCGCGAATCCATAGTTATAATAACTAATGCCGAAACCGTTACTATTCCCGCGCCCGTTGTTGGTTTCGCCCACGCGCCGGCTCGATTCATCCGGGCTGACCTTGCCCCAGTTCTCGTTGCGCCGCACCGCGTTGGTATTGCTGATGATGCGGTTGTACATGTCTTGGTCGTTGTGCTGGCCGCTGCGGGTGAGAAGCAAGTGGGCGTAGTAGTCGGTCACGCCTTCTAGCCACCACAGGGCCCCCGTCACCGGGAGCTTGGTGTAATCGAACGGGCCGAGGACTGCGCTGCGGATGCGCTTTACGTTCCAGAGGTGGAAGTACTCGTGGCTGAACACGCCGACCGCACCCTTGCCCATGCCCGCGCCGTAGCTGATTTGGGTGCTACTCAGGTGTTCCAGGCCGCCTGCGCCGTCGTGGGCGTTGTTCACGTTGAAGTGCCACACGTACTTGGTGTCCGGGTAGCCACCGAAGAAGTCGATTTGGTACTCGCTCATCTGCTTACAGGAGGCGATCAGGGCCTCGGCATCCACAAACTTGCGGCCCACCCCACGGAGGGCGATTTCGTGTTTCACTCCTCGGGCGGTGTAGGTCAGCATCTGCAGGTCGCCGGCGCTCACCGGGTTGTCGGCGAGCACGTCATAGGTGGGGGCGCGCCAGGGTTGGCCCGCCGGCACATCAGGCAGGCCGTGCGAGATGCGATCCCCCGCCGGAACATTGATCCGTAACGTACAGGGCTCTTGGGTGCGCCCTTCCACGTAAAGGTAGGTACTGGGGCCGCTCCAGTGCAGCACGCCGGTGGCGTCCTTGCTGGTCGGGACGGCGTAAGTGACGCGCACGCGCTGGCCGCGACGGGCCGGGATCGCCCAGCGATCCTTGTCATTGGTGGCCTGCACGGCTTGGCCATCCACGGTCACATTAAGGTTTTGCACGGCCGCAAAGTTGTCGCGGAGCACATAGGCGCCGGGCGCCCAATTGGGCATGCGGACGGCGGTGCCATTGGGAGAAGCCGCGAATTCGAGAGTGACAGTGAGCTTGTCGGCGGGGTTCCCGTAGGAAACGGTGTAGTCCACCTGAGCCTGGGCCACGCCGGCGGCCACCAGCGCTAAGGCAAGGAAAGATGCGCGCATCTCCCGCTTTTACCGCGAATGGTTCACGATCGTCACCGGTTTCTTGTTTTCGCCAATGGGCAAGGCTCCCCCTTGGCCGGCTTCATGGATCGAGACTTGGGCGGGATAAGGGATAGCCGCAAGATGGTCTAGCGGCCGCCACCCTGCGTACGTTTGTCTACGTATAATAGGGGTATGTCGATCGTTCAGTACGATACGCCGCTGGCCCTGAGCAAGGATTTCTCGCCCAAGGGCGACCAGGCCACGGCGATCGCGACCCTGTGCGATGGACTGGACAGTGGGTACCGCTACCAAACCCTGCTGGGGGCCACCGGCACGGGGAAAACCTACACCATGGCCAGCGTGATTGCGCAGATGCAGCGCCCCGCGCTGATCATTGCCCACAACAAGACGCTGGCCGCGCAGCTGTGCCAAGAGTTCCGGGCGTTCTTCCCCGATAACGCCGTCGAGTACTTCATCAGCTACTACGATTACTACCAGCCGGAAGCCTACGTCCCCCAAAGCGACCTCTACATCGAGAAAGATAGTTCGGTTAACGAAGAGATTGAGCGCCTGCGCCACGCGGCCACCCAGAGTCTACTGGAGCGGCGCGATGTGATTGTGGTGGCGTCGGTGTCGTGCATTTACGGCTTGGGTTCGCCCGACCTCTACGCCGAGAGCGTTATCACGTTCGAGAAAGACGTGGATTTCCCCATGGATCAGGCCATCAAGCGCATGATCCAAATGCAGTTCACGCGCAACGACATGGTGCTGGAGCGCGGTACGTTCCGGGTGCGGGGGGACACGCTGGAAATCCAACCCAAGGACGAGGAGATCGTGACGCGGGTGGAGTTCTTTGGCGACACCGTGGAGCGCATCCGGCTGGTAGATCCGCTCACCCAACAGACACTAGATGAACCCAGCAAGTGCTCGATCTTCCCCGCCACCCACTACGTCACCCCGTTCGAGAAGATCGACCAGGTGCTAGACCAAATCATCGAGGAGCGCGACCGGCAGGTGGCGTGGTTTGAGGCGCAGGGCAAGCTCCTGGAAGCCCAACGCCTGAAGCAGCGCACTGAATTCGACATCGAGATGATCCGCGAAGTCGGCTATTGCAACGGGATTGAGAACTACAGCCGCTACTTTGATGGCCGCCAGCCCGGCGACCCGCCCTTTACGCTGATCGACTTCTTGCCCAAGGATGCGGTGGTGTTCATTGACGAAAGCCACCAAACCCTGCCGCAAATCCGGGCGATGTACAACGGCGACCGGCAGCGCAAGAGCGTGCTAGTGGACTACGGGTTCCGCCTGCCCAGCGCCCTGGACAACCGCCCGCTCAAGTTCGAAGAGTTCCTGGAACGCACGCCGCAGGTGGTGTTTGTCAGCGCCACCCCTGGCCCATTTGAGATCGAAAACGAAAGCCAGCGGGCGGAGCAGATTATTCGGCCTACTTACGTTATTGACCCCGAAGTAGATATCCGCCCCACGCAGAACCAGATTGACGACCTGATCCACGAGATTCAGGAGCGAGTGAAGCGGAGCGAGCGTGCCTTGGTGACCACCCTGACCAAGAAGATGGCCGAGGACCTGACCAACTACCTCCAGGACGCCGGGGTGAAAGTGAACTACGTGCACAGCAACGTGCACTCACTAGAGCGACCGGAAATCCTGCGCGACCTGCGGCTGGGGGTCTACGACGTGATCGTGGGCGTGAACCTCCTTCGCGAGGGCCTTGACCTCCCCGAGGTCACTTTGGTGGCCATTCTGGATGCCGACAAGGAAGGCTTCTTGCGCTCCGGCACCTCGCTCATCCAAACCATCGGCCGTGCGGCCCGAAACGCCGGCGGCCGCGTGATTCTCTACGCCGACCGGGTGACCGACTCGATGCAATACGCCATTGACGAGACCAACCGACGGCGCGAGATTCAGCACGAATACAACGTGCGCAACAACGTGCAGCCCATGACGGTGGTGAAGGAAGTGCGCGAGACGGTGCGCGTCTACGACACGGTGAAGGAACTCTCGGCGCAATACAGCACCGACACCCGCGACGCCCTGAGCGAGGGGCAGTCTTTGCGCATTGAAGACATCCCCATCCTCATTGACCGGCTGGAAAAGGACATGAAGGACCTGGCCCGGGCGATGGAGTTTGAGAAAGCAGCGGCAGTGCGCGATGAGATCTCTGAGCTGCGCAAGCTGATGGGCCTGAGCGATGGCCGCATTGGGCAAGAGAAGCGCAAGCTGCCAGGCCGCGACCGTCGGTCGCGCTAATCCTGAGCGCATTCGGCGTAAGATGGAGCGCATGCGACTCCTCGTTCTCGGCGGCACCCAGTTTGTGGGGCGACATTTGGTGGCCGAGGCGCTTCGGCGCGGCCATGAGGTTTCTCTCTTCCACCGGGGCCGCACCAATGCGGACCTGTTCCCCGAAGCCGAGCACATCTTGGGCGACCGCCTGGAAGATGTGAGCGCCCTCACCGGCACCTGGGACGCGGTGGTAGACGTGAGCGCCTATGTGCCCCGCGCGGTGGACATGATGATGAGCCAGCTGGCCGGACGGGCGAGCACCTACCAGTTTGTAAGCACGATCAGTGTTTATGAGCCCGAGTTCACCGGCCTGATGGACGAGAATGCACCCCGCGTGCCGGCCCCCGAGCCGCCCACCGAGGAGATCACACCAATGACTTACGGCGCTCTCAAGACGGCCTGCGAGGACGCGCTGGACGCCTGGAACGGCCCGGTGCAGATCGTCCGCCCGGGATTGATCATTGGGAGCCACGACGCCACGGAGCGCTACCCCTATTGGCCGTGGCGCATGCAGCGCGGTGGAGACGTACTGGTACCGGAAACCCGCCAGCCCATCCAGTGGGTGGACGCGCGCGACCTGACCGGCTGGATGCTGGACCTGCTGAGCACGGATGCCACCGGGCCGTTCAATGCCGTGGGGCCGTACGACTTTACGACCCTGCCGGACCTGGTGAAGGCCACCCGCGACGTAGTGAACCCCTCGGCGAATCTGGTCATGGTGCCCGAAGCGGACCTGATCGCGGCGGAGCTGGGCGGGGCGGACCTGCCGTTCTGGTTTGCCGGCGCGGGCCGGGCGGGCATCATGCAAGTGAACAGCGACCGCGCCCAGGCGCACGGGCTACGTTATCGTCCCGTGGCCGAGAGCGTCCACGATACGCTCACCTGGTGGAACGAGACGCGCGGCGAAGCCAAGCCGAAGAACGGGTTAACCCCCGAACGCGAGGCTGAACTGCTGGCGCGCTTCGCTTAGGCTTCGGGTTCTCTCGGTTCCTCGCTCACCACGGCGAAGAGGCCCTCGCCCTCCGACGTGGGGGCGGGGAGCGACTTGGAGAGCACTTCGGGGAGTTGGAATGATGCCTCCACCGGGTCTTGCACGAGGGTCGGCTCGGCAATCTCCTTGGCGTGCTCAGCACCCAACTCCGCCATCTTCCGCACCCGAGGAATGAGGCGAGTGCGCAAGTTGCCCTCCATGTTGTTGTAGGCCTTGACGGCGGTGTTGAGTCCCTTGCCCATGTCAAGGTAATGGCCAATGAGAACCTGGATCGAATCGTAAAGCTGGCTGGCGGCGTTGTGCACTTCCTTTGCTTCTTTGGCGAGGCGATCTTGCTTCCAGCCGAACGCGACAGCCCTTAGGAAACCTAATGAGTTTTGTGGCGAGATGAGCATGATGTTGAGAGCCAGCATGTCCTCGACGAGATTGGGGCGCACATCCAGGGCCGCTCGGTAGGCGCTTTCGCTCGGCAAGAAAAGCCCGACTAGCTCTAACCCTTCCACGGACTTGCCGTAGTCTCGTTTGGCCAGGGCCTTGCCATGTCCCATGACCTTCTCCGCGAAGGTGACGAGCAAAGCGCGGCGCTGCTGTTCGTCGTTGACTTCCATGGCCTGCAGGTAGGCGTCCAGCGGGGTTTTCGCGTCGATGACAATGCGGCGTTCCCCGGGCAGCGTGACAATGACATCGGGACGACTATTTTTGTCTTCGCCCGGAATGTGCACCTGAGTTTCGTAGTCCACATGCTCCGCCAGCCCCGCGATCTCCAGCACTCGTTGCAGAGCCAATTCACCCCAGTTCCCCGCCGTGCCGGGGTCGCGCAGCGCGGTCACCAAGCGTGTTGTATTTTTATTTAGGTCACCATATAGCTCGTTCATCTGACGAATCTGCTCGGTGATCTCCGTCTTGTCCTTGGTCCGGTTCTCGTCCAGGGAGCGATTGAGTTCTTCCAACTGCTTCAGGCGGAGTTGGAAGGGCTCCATCGTCTCCTTGATGGCCTCTTGCCGCACCTTCAGGTCGCCGTCGGCGTTGTCCTTGAAGCGCTTCAGCAGTTCCTCGGCCTGGCGCACCATCTCGGTGGTGTTCTGCTTAAGGATCTCCTCGCTGAGGGCCTTGAATCGATCCTCCAGGGCCTGCTTGGCCTCCAGCAACCCCTGCTTCTGCTCCTCGAAGCTGCGCTCCCGCTCCTCTTGGGTACTGGTCAGGCGGGCAATCTCGGTTTCCCGCTGCAATCGCATGTCGGCCTCGGCCCGCAGATCCGTTTCCAGTTGCGCAAGCTTCGCCATCATTGCGTCCGCCTGCCGGACGCGCTCTTTCAGCGCCGCGCCCTGGATCTGGACCGCCTGCAATTCTTCGGTGCGCCGTGCCAGGTCCGTGCGGGCCGCCTCGGCCGCTTGGTTCGCCAGCCCCATCTCTGTTTCCAGCTTGGCCAGCTTCGGGCGCAAGGTCAGGAGGATCGCGCCCGCCCCCAGTAGCAAACCAATCAGTGCCCCCACAATCGCCGAGATCAAATCCACGTCCTCATTTTAACCCCATTTTGACAATGGATATGTAGACATGCGTCTATTTCCGGTGGTAGCATCCGTTACATCAAGCCCTGAGGGGCTGGATGGAGAGATTGAAATGAGTGACCAAATCCCGGGCCGCGCCCACGCGTGGCTCGAAATCGCAACCCGCACGCCCGATGCCGCGACCAAGTTCTACACCGAACTCTTTGGCTGGGGCACGGAAATCATGGACATGGGGCCGGAGATGGGCAACTACACCATGCTTAGCCACAACAACCACGCATGGGCGGGTGTCATGCCGCTCGAAGGGCCGCACACCGAGGGGGTTCCCCCGCATTGGGCCATCTATTTCAACGTGGACGACGTGGATGCCGCCGCCGCCAAGGCTGCCAGCCTCGGTGGGCAAATTCTGGCCCCGGCCTTTGAAATTGAAGGCGTGGGACGCACGGCCCTCATCCAAGACCCCTACGGAGCGGTCTGTTACCTCTTCAAGAGCGTCAATCCGAAGCCGGAAGAGTCGCCGGAAGATCCGGTCGCCTGGATGGAACTCTACGCCGGCGATAAGCAGGGCGCGATCGACTTCTACACCCAAGTAATGGGCTGGGGCACCGAGCACAGCACCGAGATGGACTACACCATGCTCAGCGTGGACGGCCGCAACTTCGCGGGCGTGATGGCCATGCCGGAAGTGCCGCCGCACTGGGGCGTCTACTTCAGTTCGCCCAACGTGGACGACACGCTGGCCAAGGTGAAGGCCGCCGGCGGCGACGCCATCATGGAGCCGTTTGATGTGCCGACCGTGGGCCGCATCTGCGTGCAAAAGGACGCCGAAGGCGCCGTCTTCTACACCATCACGTTCTCAGGGATGTGATCCGGAATCGGCGGATGACCCTTCCCCGCTCTCCGCGGTGGGAGTCTCGGAAAGGTTGTCCTCCGCGGGCAGATGGGCGCTCGCGTCCACGCGTCCATCACCCGTGGCCCCGGCGCGATTCGTGACCACATTCCAAATCACCAACAGGGCAATGAGAACGATGGTGCCCCCAATGGACATGAGCACCAGCGTCTGCTGAAAGTTGCCCATGTCTTCGGCGGTGCCGCTAATCTTGGCCCAGGTCATTACCCCTTAGCCTAGCGTGAGATTCTGCCGGACATCTGGACACCAGGGGCTTTCGGTCGCTACACTGTAGACATGCGCGTGACTGCAGACCTACTCCGACAACCCATCTTCCGGGACATGACGGCCGAACAGGTGGGCATCCTGCTGGACCTGAGCGATGAGCGGATCTACCGCGACCGCGACCCGGTCATTCGCATCACCGAGACCAACCCGGACCTCTTCATCGTGGCGGAAGGCGGTGTGGAAGTCCGCACCGCCACCGGCGACGTACTGGCCACCATGGGCCAGGGCAGCGTGTTCGGCGAGGTCTCCATCGTGGATGAAATGCCGGCCAGCGCCACCGTGTTGAGCCAAGGCATGACGCGCCTGAACGTGATCCACCGCAAGACGCTCCACGCCCTGCTGGATGGCGACCCCAAGATGAAGGCGCAACTGATGGAAAACTTGGCCCGCATCCTGGCTGGTCGCCTGCGCGCCATGAATGCGCACATCATGGTCGGCCGCATAGACGACTGATTGGCCCCCTAGCAAGGGCCCATTCGTCCCCACCATCCCAATGCTCGGCTGAATCTTGACATATAGTTCAAGATAGAAGAGGTTGATGATGAATGAGTTCATTTCTCGCGGCTACGCCCACCCGCACGTGCTGGTGAGCACCGACTGGGTGGCGGAAAACGGCTCGCAACCGGGCGTGATTTTGGTGGAGAGCAATGAGGATCCGTTGCTCTACCCTTCCGGCCACATCCCGGGGGCACACGAGGTGGACTGGACCCGCGACCTGAACGACCCCATCATCCGCGACTACCTGGACCAAGACGGTTTCCAGGCGCTCATGCGCCGCCTCGGCGCCACGGCGGATAGCCACATCGTGTTCTATGGCGACCGCAACAACTGGTGGGCGTGCTACGCCTTCTGGATTTTCACGCTGTTCGGCCACACCAAGTGCTCGGTGATGAACGGCGGACGCATCAAGTGGGTGAACGAAGATCGCCCGATTACGAAGGAAGTCCCCAACCCTACCCCGAGCGACTACGTGGCGCAGCCGCGCAACGACGCCCAGGAGCGCGCTTTCCGCGATGACGTACTGGCCCACGTCCGCGCTGGCGGCCAACTGGTGGACGTGCGCAGCCCGCAAGAATTCACCGGCGAGCGCCTGCATATGCCGGACTACCCGAACGAGGGTGCCCTGCGCGGTGGCCACATCACCGGGGCCAAGAATGTGCCCTGGGCGCGCGCCATCCGCCCGGACGACGGCACGTTCCTGAATGCAGACGAGCTCAAGGCGCTTTACGAAGGGGAAATTGGCCTGAAGCCGCAAGAGCCGACCATCGCCTATTGCCGCATCGGCGAACGCAGCAGCCACACCTGGTTCGTGCTCAAGTACCTGCTGGGTCACCCGCAGGTGCGCAACTACGACGGCAGCTGGACCGAGTGGGGCAACGCCGTGGGCTTGCCCATCGAACGCCCGTAATCATGTTGCCGCCGCGCCTGCAAGAGATCCTGGACGACCTCGCGTTCTTTACCGACCGCAGTGACCGCATCGAGGCCCTGATCTCGCTGAGTGAACAGTTCCGGCCCATCCCGCCGGAACTGGCGGAGCGGCCCTACGACGAAGCCAAGCGCGTGCCGGGATGCGAAAGCGAGGCGTTTGCGTGGGCGTTCCGGCAGCCCGATGGCACCTATCGCCTGGAGTTTGATGTGCTTAGCCGCCAGGGGCTCTCGGCCATGGCGCTGGGCTACGCTCTCAAAACTGGCCTGGACGGAGAGAAAGCCGAGGCCATCCTCGCGGTGCCCGAAACGCTGATCAACGACCTCTTCGGGGCCAGCCTCAGCATGGGCAAGACCATGGGCTTGATGAATACGCTCCGCCTCATCCAAACCCAAGTCCGGCACGCGGAAGCCGCCGCAAACGTATAGGCTAATCTAAGCCTATGATCTCGGCGCTGCTTGCGACGGCTACTCTGCCCTCCCGCTTTCAACTCGTGGCCCCGCTGGCACTGCCGCCCGTGCGGGTGGATACGCGCATGGCCAAATACGGCGTGGCGCAAGAGATGGCGGCGCAACAAAACTTGCAGGCCCGGATGCTGTGGATTGACGCCACTGCCAACCTGGATCGGGTGAATTCGGCCGAGAAGATCGACACCTTGGTCAACAAGATCGCGGATGCCGGGTTTAACACCGTGGTCTACGATGTCAAGCCGATCGTCGGCCGAACGACGTATCCCAGCGCGCTGGCCGACCGCTTGACGGCCTGGCGCGAGGCCCGCATGGCTCCAGACTTCGACCCCATGCCCGAGTTTGTGAAGACGGCGCGGGCGCGCGGACTTGGCCTCTATGTGGCCCTGAATGCATTCTCCGAAGGTCACCTGTTTGCCAAGCAACAAGCAGGGCCGAACTCGCCCTTCGGCGACCCGGGCTGGGGGTACCGCCATCCTGAGCTCCAGAGCGTCGTCTACGTCGCCTACCCCACTCTGGGTGGGCTGCGGTTGCATCCCTCGGTGGACCCCGCCGCCTGGGATACTCCACTGGCGCTTTTCGCCAAGATTCCAACCCAGACCATCACGGGTCCGACGGCCACCGTGGATGCCAACCTTAGGGTGATTGCCACCCAAGAGGGTCTCCCGGCCACTCTCGCTGCGGGCCAGCGCCTCTTGGTGGGGCGGGCCGCCGGCCACGGTTTCATCGCGTCCCTCGCGCCCGGGGCGAACCTGAGTCTCGGTAGCGAGGCGGCATTCATGCGCACCGGGGAGGCCGATAACCAAGTGCCACTGATGATGAACCCGCACCTAAAGGCCAACCAGGATCGCGCCATCTCTTTCCTCAAAGAACTCGCGGATAAGTACGATATTGATGGCCTGATCTACGACGATCGTCTGCGGTTCAATGGGATTGAGGGCGACTTCAGCGATGAAGCCAAAGCCCAGTTCGAAGCGCGCATCGGGCAACCCGTACGCTGGCCGCAAGACATCTACACCGTCACCTTCAATTCCGATCTCACGCGCGGAGTTCAGCCGGGCCGGTTCTACGATGCTTGGCTCGCATGGCGCGCCGAGGAGATGACCAAATTCGTGTTGCGGGTGCGTAACGAAGTCGCCACTCCCGCCAGCGGCATCCAGTTCGCCACCTACGTCGGTAGCTGGTACGGCGATTACCCGAAGGTCGGCGTGAATTACGGCAGCGACAAGCTCCAGGCCGGCTTCCCGTTCCTTACCCGCGATTACCAGGCCACCGGCTTTGCCCGGCACCTCGATTTTCTGATTACGGGTTGCTACTACCGCGTCGGCACGATTTACGAAGCCATGATGCGCGGCCGCCCCACCGGGCACACCGTCGAGGCCGCCTCGCTCATGAGCAACCGGCTGGCCGATGGCGACACCTGGACGTATGCGGGCATCATGCTCAGCAACTTCGACGCGCGCCCGCAGGATCTCCCCGCCGCGTTGCAAGCCGCCGCCGCCACCTCCCAGGGCATCATGATCTTCGATCTCAGCCACAACATTGATAAGTTCTGGCCATACTTCGAGCAAGGATTCCGGCATCCGGCCACCGCGCCCCACACTCGGCCCGACCTGCTGCGGCAACTGCGCCAGGCGCGGGAAGCCCAGCGGAAGCGCGGCGACATGCCCGCCCCCTTCCCGATGTTTGAAGGTGCAACCGGCACCGGATGGTAATTCCTGCCACGAAACGTACCGACGATTCGTTTGGAATATAAGCCCAAGTGAGCCAAAGCCCTCCCACGACGATTGGTAAGTACCAAATCATCCGGGAAATCGCCCGCTCGAACGATATCGTTTACGAAGCGTACGACCCCGCCATGAATCGTCGTGTGGCCGTGAAGGAGCTGGCGATGGTGCCTGGCGCAACCGACACCCAGCGGCAAGAGCGTCTCCAACGGTTTTTGCGCGAGGCCCGTGCGGCGGGTTCGTTGCAGCACCCCCACATCGTCACGGTGTACGAAGTTGGACAAGATGCCAGCGGCCGCCACTTCATCGCAATGGAGTACCTAGAGGGGCAAACCCTCCGGAACTTGATTGACTCCAGCGGGGCGATGAAGCCGAAGGACGCCGTCCACCTGGCAGAGCAAGTGCTGGAAGGATTGGCCTTTGCTCACGGGCGCGGGGTCATCCACCGCGACATCAAGCCGGACAACATCCAAATTCTGCCGGGCAACCGGGTGGTCATCACCGACTTCGGGATTGCGCGCCTGACCTTCGAGCCCAATATCACCATGGACGGGCAGGTGTTCGGCACGCCCAGCTACATGTCGCCGGAGCAGATCCACGGCGGTGATTTGGACGTTTCCAGCGACCTCTTTAGCCTCGCCATCATCCTCTACGAGATGGTGAGTGGGCGCAAGCCCTTCGCCGGCGACAACGTGGTGGCGATTGCCTATGCCATTGCCAACGCGAACCCGCCCATGCCGGCCGATTGCCCGCCCGCGCTGTGGCGCGTGATCGAGAAGGCGCTGCAAAAGACCAGCGCCCTGCGCTACCGAGGGGCGGAGGAGATGCTGCGCGACCTCAAGGCCGCCGAGGGCTCTCTGAACCAGCCCGTGGTGCCGCCGCCGGTGTCGGCGTCCAGCCACATCCTCGCCGGGCCGCACCAGAACCCCGCCACCGCGCACTTGGTGCCGCCGCCGATTTCCACCGCTGGCCTCACGCCCGCACAGGCGCAGCTGATGAACCAGGTCTACGGCCAGGCCTACGGGCAGAGTGCGGCCAGCCCCGCTCCGCAGTCTGCACCCTATGGGCAAGGCTATGGCCAACCTTACGGCCAGACCCCTACCTACGTGCCGGTGCCAATTTACTATCCTCCGCCGCCGCGTCCCATCACCATTTCGCCCGAAACCCGCTCGTGCATGGGCCGGTTTGTGTGGGCCGTCGCCATCATCGGGCTGCTGTTTGCGATTGTGATTTACGGCATCGGGGCGCTGACGGAGACGATGGACCGCAACCCCGGCGCGGCGCAATCCATCCCCACCACGCCCCAGCAAGCGCAAGCCCGATTGGAGCCCAGCCTGGATGCCGCCCGCGAGCGTGCGGAACGGATCATTGCTCCCCCGCCCGAAGCCCGTGAAGAAGCCACTTCCGGACCCACGCTACAAGATGCCGTGGGATTGGTCGCGGCGGCGATGGATGAGCCGAACCCCGCCCGTCGCGCCCAGCTGTGGAGCCAGAGCAGCCAGGCCTTTGTGGCTGTCGGCATGAGCAACCCGGAGGGCATGGACATCGTTTTCGCGCAGGCCGCCAGCGTTTACATGGGGGCGGCGGAAATGGGCGCCCAGGCCGGACGGTTTGATCGCGCCATCGAGGCGCTTTATCAGGCCGAGGGGTTCACCAATGGCAACCAAGACACGGCCTACGAGATTCAGCAGCGCATGAATCTTTATCGCGCCCAAATGTAAGGCCGCTCAGTCAATGCTGAGGAGCGCCCCGCCATCCACCGTCAGGTTAACCCCGGTGATGTAGGACGCGGGCTGGCTGCACAAGAAGAGGCCCGCCGCCGACACTTCTTCCGGGGTTGCCAGACGGCCAATGGGGATGCTCTGCCCGGCCTTCACCAGTTCTTGCTCTTCATCCGTGCCCGCCCGCTCGGCCCGCACCTGCGCCAGGTGCCGCTGACGGTCGGTCAGGGTATGTCCGGGCAGCAGGCCGTTCACCGTCACGCCGTGGGGGGCCAGTTCTCGCGCCTGCAGGCGCACCAGCGCCCGCAATCCGGCCCGCAGGGTGCTGCTGATGGGCAAGAGCGGCTCCGGCTGTTTGGCCACCAGGCTGGTGACGTGGACAATGCGGCCCCAGCCGCGCTCCTGCATCCCCGGGGCCACCAGCCGCACCAGGCGCACCACGTTCATCAGGGTGCTCTCCACCCCGCTTTGCCATTGCGCGTCGGTCATCTCCGTCCACGGTCCGGCGGGCGGGCCACCGGTGTTCGTAATCAGGATGTCCGGCGGGCCAAGGTGCGCGGTCACATCCGCCACCCAGCGCTCCAGGTCGGCGGGTTGGCTTACGTCCACAGGGTCAAACCGCATACCGTCGGGCAGGTCCACGGGCGTGCGGGCACAGACGGCGACGCGGCAGCCTTCGGCCTGCAAGCCCTCGGCCAGGGCGCGACCGATCCCCTTCGTGCCCGCGGCCACCAGGGCCACGCGGCCCGCAATTCCCAAGTCCATGGGTTCATGCTACCGGGTCGGTAGAATGCGGGTCGGCCCTGCGGAGGGGTGGCAGAGTGGTCGATTGCAACGGTCTTGAAAACCGTCGTCTCGCAAGGGACCGTGGGTTCGAATCCCACCTCCTCCGCCATTGCGCTGGATTCACGCTTCTTTCTTAGAGCGGAGCGAAATCAAGTTCGCCACCATCACGGCCAGCGCCACCGCTAGGCACAGCCACGGGAAGATCATCCGCCCCGTCCAGCCATCGCCCCCGGCGGGCACGCGCACCCGCGCCGTCAGCAGGCCCTGGTCGCGGTGCGGTAGCCACGACACGATGTTCCCGCGCGCATCGGTGATGTAGCTCCGCCCCTTGCTCCCGGCGCGCACCACCGGCAGGCCCGCCTCGATGCTCCGGAAAACCGCCCCCGGATACAGCTGCTCCCACGCGGGGGTGGCGGCGTACCAATCGTCAATGGCCTGCACCGTCAGCAGTTGCGCCCCGGCCTGCTGCTGCGCCAACGCGAGATCGGGGAAGAGCCCCTCGAAGCACAGCAACGGCCCCGCCTGGAACGGCCCCACCGGCAGGCTCTGCACGCGATCGCCGGGGGTCAGGTCCCCCGCCGGGAGGTTGAAGTTCTTGAGGAACGGCAACACGTCTCGCCCGGGCACGTATTCGCCGAACACCACCAGGCGGGTTTTGTTGGCGTGCTTCCACTGCATGCCGTCCCAGGAGTACGCGGTTTGGTAACGCTTGCCACCCTGCACCAGGTTGCCGCCCAGGATGACAGGCACCGCCGGGGGGTAGCCCAGCACCGCCGTAGGCACCACCGACTCGCTGGGGGAGGCGAAACCTTCGGGGAACACCACCAGTTCGGCTCCGGCCCGTTCGGCGTCGGCCATCAGTTCCGGCCCGGCCCCATCCAGACGGATGCGCTCCTCGTCCACCGGAGTGAAGGCTTGGTCCACCCCCGGTTGGGCGGCAGCGACCACGTGCCAGTTGCCTTCGGGGGGCGTGCTGGCCCGCCACCAGGAATAGCCAAACAAAGCGACGATAACCACGGCCGCTCCCGTGCGCCACCGGTTCATCGCGCCATCGGCCCGGGGCCAACGCCACTCGGCCAGCCACTGATTGACCAGCACCACCCAGGCGCCCACCAGGAAGATGCCGCCCAGCGCCGCCGACTGCAACACCGCCGGGAACGGCCAAAGCGGAGTGGCCATGTGCCCCCACGGGAAGGCGAGGCCGGGGATGTAGCTGCGGATGAATTCCATGGCCACCCACAGCAGGGGGATGGCCCATGCCCGGCCCTGGCGTTCCGCCGCGCCCATCCAGCTGGCCTGCAGCCAAAAGTAGCCCATGGCAATCGGCACCGTGACCACCCACGGCACGAGCCCGCTCACTAGGCTGCCGGTCCATTTATAGACAAACGGCACCACCCACCACATTTGGTAGCCGTAGGAAATCGCCCCGAAAACCAGGCCACTGCGGCGCACCGGGCGGGCTTCTTGCCCCCGAATGCTGACCAGCCAAGGCACCAACGCCACGAACACCAGCCACCGCAGATCGAACGGCGGGAACGCCAGCACGAGCAACACGGCCGAGAGGGCCGCCCCCGCGCTAGGGGAGAACGGGCGCGGCGGCTTCGACATGGGGTTCTTGATTGTAGCGGACCAGCCGCCACGGGGTGCGAGCGTTCCGCTCGAATTCGGAGAACGCGGCATTGCCAAATCGGAAGGAGAGCCCCAGGTGGGCGGGGGCCTGGAGCAGGGCCGACACCAACATCGCGCCGGTCATGCCGTGCGTAACGATGAGGACATCCTGGTGGTGCGGCAACTCATTGAGGAACGTCTCCGCCCGCTCCCGCACCATCAGTGCTGACTCGCCATTAGGGGGCGTGGCGTGCAGCGCGTAAGGGTCATCGGGGTGGGTCAGATCGTGCAGTTGCTGGCGCAGGAGATCGAAGTGCAGCCCTTCCCAGTCGCCAAAGCCCCGTTCCCGCAGGCGGGAGTCTTCTTGGATGGGCAAATCCCGGGCGGCGGCCACAGCGGCGGCGGTTTCGCGGGCGCGGCTCAGGTCGCTGCTCCAGATGTGGGCGATGGGGGCTTCAGCCAGCAGGCGGGCTAAACCCTCGGCCTGCGCTCGGCCCCGGGCATTGAGGGCGATATCGGATTGGCCCTGGGCGCGGCCCTCGCGGTTCCAGTCCGTTTCCCCGTGCCGGGCTATCCAGATTCTGCCGCTTGCCACCGTTCAATCTTGCCTCGCAGCCGCCCCCTCCTTGGGTACTCTCGCGCATCATGACTCGTCGCCTCGTTGCCGGTTTGATGCTTGTTGCGGGCCTCGTCCCTGCCCTTAACGCCCAGGAATCCCCGCTCACCGCCCCGCCCAAGGAACTTGACCAAATCAAGTGGATGGTGGGCCAATGGAGCGGCACGATGAGCTCCACCATGGGCGACATCAAAACCGTAATGGACATCCAACCGGCGATGGGTGGCCACTACTATCAGTTCAATTCCAAGAACACCCTGGGCGACATGACCATGGACGAAGTGGTCTATCTCACCTATGACCCCAAGATGAGCAAGTTCCGCATCTGGGCGTTTGCCAGTTGGGGCGGGCCCGCCCGCACCGAGGCCGGTGACTACAAGGATGACAAGCTGGTGACCGTGAGTGACCCCTGGGAAGTGATGGGGATGACCATGGTGAGCCGCAGCACGCTGGCGAAGGCCGAGGGCGACAAGATGGAGTTCATCTTGGAGTTCAAAGAAGGCGACACCTGGAAGAAGGACGGCGGCGGTCTCCTGACCCGGACCCGATAGTCTCCCCGCCCGCGCGGCGCCCCCCCGAAAGTCGCTAAACTGCAACCATGCGTGTCCCGTTCTTGGACATTCCTGGCCAGTACAAAGAAGTACGCCACCTGATTGACCCCGCCATTGCCGAAATCATGGAAACGGGGGCCTATGTTCTGGGCAAATGGAACACGCAACTGGAAACCGAACTGGCCCAGCGCCACGGCGTGAAGCACGGCATTGCCCTCAATAGCGGCACCGATGCCCTGCGCATCGGCATGCAGGCGGCAGGTATCGGCCCGGGCGATGAGGTCATCACCACCGCGTTCACCTTTGTGGCCACGGTCGAAACGATCGTGCAGGTCGGGGCGGTGCCGGTGTTTGTGGACGTGATCGAAAACACGTTCGACATCGACCCGGACCTGATTGAAGCGGCCATTACACCTCGCACCAAGGCGATTCTTCCCATCCATCTCTTCGGCCAGCTCTGCGATATGCCGGCCATTATGGACATCGCCCGGCGTCACAACCTGATGGTGCTGGAGGATGCCGCCCAGGCCATTGTCACCAGCCAAGACGGCGTGATGGCCGGGGGATTTGGCATTTGCGCGGGCGTGAGCTTCTACGTCACCAAGAACCTGGGGGCAGCCGGTGACGGCGGCCTGCTGCTGACCAACGACGACGAAGTGGCGCGCCGCAGCAAGAGCCTGCGCGTGCACGGCATGGGCCGCGAGCGCTACTACTACGACGAGATTGGCTACACCAGCCGCATGGCCGAACTGCAAGCCGCCGTGCTATGCGCCAAGCTGACCCGCCTGGACGCCTGGAATGAACGCCGGGCCGAGATTGCCGAGCGCTACCAAGCCGCCCTGGCCGATAGCAGCTACGGCATCCCCTACATCCGCCTGAACAACGAGTGCACCTGGCACCAATACACGGTGCGGCACGATGACCGCGACGCGATCATGGCCGGACTGAAGGAAGACGGGATTGACTCCGCGATTTACTACCCGGTGCCGCTGCACCTGCACGAACCGTACGCCCACTTCGGCGGCGGGGCCGGCAGCCTGCCGGTGACGGAGCGCGTGAGCAAGCAGTGCTTTAGCCTGCCGGTGGGGCACCACCTTTCGGATGAGCAAGCGGATTACGTGATCCAGCGGCTCCTGGCCCGCCAAAGCGTTACGGCCTAAATGAAGCTCCCCTACCCGGTCGTCCTGGCGAGTGCTTCCCCGCGCCGCCAGGATCTCCTGGGGCCGATTGTGGGCGAGTTTTCGGTGCATCCCGCCGACCTCGATGAGGAAGCCCTGGGCGACCCCGACCCCTGGGTGACGGCGCAACGCCTGGCCCGGGAGAAGGCTTCCGCTGTATTTGCGGCGCATCCCGATTCACTGGTGATTGGGGCGGACACCGTGGTGGCGCTTGAGGGTGCCAACGGGTGGGTGCAATACGCCAAGCCAGTGGACGAGGCCGACGCATGCCGCATATTGGGGACGCTGAGCGGCCAGACGCACGTGGTGGTAACGGGCGTGGCGATGCGCTGGCCCGGGGGCATGGCCGCCTTCACCGAGACGGCCCGCGTGACATTCCGGACTCTCTCCCAGGCCGAAATCCAAGCCTACGTCGCCGGTGGCGAACCGATGGACAAGGCCGGGGCCTATGGCTATCAGGGTGGGGCCAAGGCGTTCATCGAGAGGCTCGAAGGCGACATCAACACCGTCATCGGCCTCCCCACCGGGCGCCTGAAGCAAGACCTCAAGAACCTGTTTCGCTAGGCTTCTGCGGGTAGGGACGGCAGATCGGGTCGCCGATCACGAGATCTTTCCATTTCAGGATGGGGCTGGCGGCGTAGAACGATTCCGCCAGTGTGTAGCCCCGGGTGTAGCGATCAAAGAGCACCTGCGGATCGGCCATGGCAAACGTGTAAGGCTCGCTGACGTACCCCTTCACGCCCGTGACGCCACCTCGGATGAGGTCGGCAATCAGCGACTGCCCGCCTTGCGCGGGGCCGAAAGTGCGGGCGCTGGTGCTGACAAAGGTTTCCGCAATGGCACCGGGTTTGAACTTGATTTGCCGGTAGACATCGGCGCGGAAGGCGCCATCGTTGCTCCCCCAGCTCACGTAGCCCATCAGCGGCTGACCCGGGGCCGCGAAGGCGGGCTTTTCATCCAGTTCGGCATGGAAACCCCGCCGGTTGAGGTTGGCGACGGCTTCGGACATCCGAGTTTGCAGGCGGGCGTAGTCTTCGGTATTTCGATTGGCGGCCTGGTCGAAGAGGAACGGTCCCTTGCCCGCTTCGGCCTTGAGGGAGCGATCCACTAGAGCTTTGGCGCCGGCGACCGTCGGTCCGGTGAGGCGCGTGACGAGCCACATCGAGTACTTCTCGCTATTGAACGGCTCATCGGCCTGGAAGTAGGGGTGGACGGCCCCGTTCACATTCTCCGCGTTGATCGTGGTGATCGGCTTGATCGGGGATGGCACCCCGGCGAGCATGGAATCCACCGAGGGCCCCCACTTGTCGCCAATGCGGATAGGCACACCCTGGGTAAGCACGACGAAGTCGGTGCGCCGCCCAAGTTGCTTGATCTTCTCCCGGACCGGAGTGGCGATCGCACGGTCGAACTCCTCGCGGGAGATCTCCTCCCCCGGCGGGCACGCGATATGGATGGCCGCATCGGCGGGGATGCCGCGCTTATCCATGTAGTAGGCCCCCACGGCCTGGCTATCCGGGCTCTTGGTGTTGATCACCACCACCACCCGGCGCGTGTCGGGGTTTGCCGTCCGCGCGGCGGTCGTGGTGGACGGAGCGGGACTGGGCTCGCTCGGTGCGGGGCTACATCCCCAACCGAGCCCCAACCCCACCAGCAAAAGCGCCTTGGCCATGTCCGGATTCAACAATTAATCCGATTCCACAGTTTCCGCCGCACTGGGCCGGGCGCGCATTTTTGCCCAACTTCGCAGCAGAGCGATGTCCTCGGCCATCATACGGCTCAGCGGCACTTGGGCCGCCGCCTCGTCCAGCAAGTCCTTCATGGTCAGCTCTCGCCCTTCATCAAAGGCGTGGTGCAAGCCCCCGATGACCACTTGCTCGATTTCCGCGCCGCTGAATCCGCGCGTAGCTTCGGCCAGATTTTTGTGCTTAAACTTACTCCCTTTACGTCCTCGCTTCTCTAAGTGAATCTTGAAAATGAGGGCGCGGTCCTTGGCGGCAGGGAGGTCGATGAAGAACACTTCATCAAATCGTCCCTTTCGGAGAAGCTCAGGCGGCAGCGCCGTCACGTCGTTGGCCGTTGCCACCAAGAACACAGGCTTCGTTTTATCCTGCATCCACGTCAAAAAGGTGGAGAAAACGCGAGCCGTGGTGCCACTATCGCTCACTCCGCTGGAGCCCGTGCCCGCAAAGCCCTTTTCCAGCTCGTCAATCCACAAAACGCAGGGGGCCAAGCTCTCCGCAATCCGGATCGCCTTGCGCATATTTTCCTCACTTTGCCCAACCAAACCTCCAAAGATTCGGCCAACGTCCATCTTAAGAATGGGCAGGCGGTAGGCGTTGGCGATGGCCTTGGCGACCAAGGATTTCCCGCACCCTTGCACCCCCATCAGCAGTACCCCCTTGGGATACGGGATGCCGAAGTCGCGGGCGGCTTGGGTCAGGCTTCCCTTGCGTTTATCCAGCCACTCCTTCAGCAATTCCAGGCCGCCGACATCCTTCATGCCCTGCTGCACCGGATAGAACTCCAGAATCCCCGACTTGCGGACGATTTGCTTCTTCTCTTCTACGATCAGCGAGGGCGAAAGCCGCTTCTCAATGACCAAACTGCGGGCCAGGGCACTCTCAATTTCGTCGGCCGTAAGCCCCTGCGCCGCGTTCACAATCAGCTCGCGCTCATCCGGCTCTAGGTTCAAATCCACCTTGTCGTTGCCGGCCAGGCTGCTGATGATCGAATCTAGCTGCGCGTTGATGACCGTTGTGTCCGGCATCGGGAACTCGATCACCGTCACGTCCTTCTCCAGTTCTGGGGGCAGGGTCAGCATCGGGGAGGTGAGAATGAGTGTTTGCGCGCGGGTGCGCAGGCGGCCACTCAGGTCGCGCAACAGGCGCACCACGCGGTTATCCCGCATGTAGGGGTGGAAGTCCTTGACCAAGAACACCGTGTATTCCGGGGCCTCGTGCATTTGGGCCAGCACCTCCAGTTCAGCGGGCAGATTGCTGGTTTTGCCCGTGCTCAGGCCGGGTTTCAGGCCCTGCGTCACGCTCCAGGTATGCAGAGAGCGATTGAGCTTGGTGGCCAGTTCGGCCATGCCGCGCTCCACGCGGCGCTCTTCCCAGGTCGTGACCCAAACGATCGGGTACTTGGAGCGAATGAGGGTCTCGATCTCTTGAAAAGCGTCCATGGGCGTGGCGAAGGCTACCTAACCTCAGCTTACGCCTCCGCCCGCCCCGGGTTGCTTTAGGAGGACGAAGTGACCGAACCCAAGGCGATGGGCAGGGCTTCGAGGAAGCGGCTGACCTCGGCCGGCGTGCCAATGCTCACGCGGATGAACTCCGGCATCCCCACGCCGGTGCCCGGACGCACGATCACACCCTGGCGCAGTAAGGCTTCGTACACTGCCTTGGCATCCCCCACCTTCACGCAGGCGAAGTTGGCGTAGCTGGGCAGAACTTCCAGCCCCAGCCCGGCCGCCGCCGCGCTGATACGCGCCAGCCCTTCCTTGTTCACATCCTTGCTGCGTTGCAGGTGGTCGTGATCTTGCAATGCGGCAAGCGCCGCCACTTGGGCGAGCGAGTTCACGTTAAACGGCTCACGCGCCCGTTCCAGGGCGTCAATCAGCTCCGGCGCGGCCACCAGGTAGCCCAAGCGCAGACCCGCCAGCCCGTAAGCCTTGCTAAAGGTGCGCATCACCACCACCGGTCGGCCCTCGGCAATCAGGCTCAGGCCATCCGGGTAGCCCGGCACATCGGCAGCGTATTCGCGATAGGCTTCGTCCAGCACCAGCGCCGCCCCGGGGGGCATGCGGTCCAACAACCGCGTGACCGTCGCGTGGTCCACCAGGGTGCCGGTAGGGTTGTTGGGGTTGGCGACAAAGACCAAGCGGGTGTGGGCGTCGCAAGCCTCGGCCATGGCGTCCAGATTCAGTCGCCAATGTTCGTCCACCGCCACCTTAGTCAGTCGGACATCGGAGAGTTGGGCGGCGGCGTCGTAGCGCACAAAGGAGGGGTCGCCCACCACCACGTTGTCTTGCGGCTGGCCCAAAAACACCAAGCCCAAGAGGTGAATCAGCTCATCGCTCCCGTTGCCGAAGGCAAGCATATTGGGTTCCACGCCCAGGTGCCGCGCCAGGCCGTGCCGCAGCTCGTGCGCGGAGGCGTCCGGGTAGAGATGCATGTTGCGGGCCGCATCGGCCACGGCTTGTTGCGCCAAGGGCGAGGGGCCGAGCGGGTTCTCGTTGCTGGCCAGCTTCACCACGTCGGCCAGGCCGAGTTCGCGCTTGACCTCATCAATCGGGCGACCCGGCACGTAGGGCCGCATGCGCAACACGTTGGGTCGTAACCGAAAGCTCATGCATAGAATGGTGGCACACCCAGCAAGTAACGTTTAGGAATGGAGCGATCCCGCACTTTCTTCGTTTTGGCCCTGGGCATTGTCATCGGCGGTGGCCTCATGGGCACCCTCGCCCGCGCCGGGGGCGCGGCGGCTCAGAGCTCGGCCAGCGACCAGCAACTCAAGCGCATTGCGGACAGCCTGGAACGCATGGAGCGCAACGGCGTGACCGTGAAGATGGACAGCAGCAACAACAATGTGAAGATGAGCGGCACGATCACCGTCGAGCCGCCCAGCTTTGGCTTCCGGATTCGGAATGACTAATCAGCTCTCATCCAGGAACAAGGGGCGAGGGGCAACATCCCCTTCTCCCACCTGGATGGCCTGGCGGAGCATGGCCTCGGCGGCATCGGCATCCACCTCGCTCGCCGCGTGGATGGTGACGAGGGGCTCCCCGGCTTGCACCCGGGTGCCAACCGCCACGTGCACAGTAGCGCCCACGCTCGGGTCGATGGTGTCCTCTTTAGTGCGGCGGCCCGCGCCAAGATTGAGCACGGCATGCCCCACCCCGTGCGCCGAAACCTCCTCCACCGTGCCCGCTCGCTCGGCCACCATGGTGCGCTGCACTGGGGCCACCGCCCAGTCTTCGCCCTCAAAAACGGACCCATCGCCGCCTTGCTCGGCAAACCACTGGCGCATCACCTCCGCCGCGCGGCCACTGGCAATGGCCGCTGCCGGGTCGGCGTCAATGCCGGCCACGGCCAGGCTATCCCGCGCGAACTCCAGCAGCAGATCCCGGAATCGCGCCTCGGTCGGGCTCAATTCGGCACCCTGCACCACGCGGATGGCCTCCTTCACTTCCAGCGCGTTGCCCACGGCCGCCCCCAGGGGCTGGTCCATGTCCGTCACGCGCGCCACCACGCGCAGGCCCGCCGCTTCCCCGGTTTGCACCAGGCTATGGCGAAGGGTTTGGGCGGCCTGGAGGTCGCTCATAAAGGCGCCGCTACCGCACTTCACATCCAGCACCACGCACTCGGCCCCGGCGGCAATCTTCTTGCTGAGGATGCTGGCGGTGATGAGCGGGACATTGGCCACCGTGCCCGTCACATCGCGCAGGGCATAGAGCGCCTTGTCGGCGGGGGCCAGGCGGGGGGTTTGCCCGCTCAGGGCCAGGCCCGTGCGGCGGGCGAGGTCCAGCATGGCTTCGGGTTCCAAATCCGTGCGGAACCCCGGCACCGCCTCCAGCTTGTCGATGGTGCCGCCGGTCATCCCCAGGCCGCGCCCGGACATCTTCACCACCGTCATGCCGCACGCCACCAGGATGGGCAAGAGGGCGATGGTGGTCTTGTCGCCCACGCCGCCGGTGCTGTGCTTATCAAACCACGGATGCGGCAGGCCGGACCGGTCCAGCACTTCCCCGCTCTTCGCCATGGCGAGAGTGAGTTCGGCCGTTTCTTGGGTGCTGAGCGGGTTCAAGAACGCCGCCATCAGCCACGCCGCCAACTGATAATCAGGAACCGAACCATCCGCGGCCCCCTGCGCCACCGCCGCTAAGTCGCCAGGCAAGGAAGCCAGCCCATCCCGCCTACGGGCAATGATCTCGACAAAGTTCATGCGAGGTCCGCCGCCGTGAAGACGTAAGGCGGGCGATGGAGGCCGCGCTCGGTGATGATGCCAGTAATGAACTCGTGCGGGGTCACATCGAAGGCAGGGTTGAACACCGGGCACCCCTCAGGGGCAATACGCACGCCTTCAATCTCGGTGATCTCCTCCGCCGCGCGCTCTTCAATCGGGATATCGCGGCCGTGCAGGGTTTGGGGGTCAATCGTCGAACTCGGCGCGACCACATAGAAAGGCACACCAAAGCGCTCCGCTGCGACTGCCAGCATAAAGGTGCCGATCTTGTTGGCCGTGTCGCCATTGGCGGCGATGCGGTCCGCCCCGACAAAAATGGCGTCAATCTCGCCCCGGGCCAAGATGCTGGTGGCGGCGCTATCCGCGATCATGTGGAACGGGATCCCCTCCTGCATCAGCTCCCACGCCGTGAGGCGCAAACCCTGCATGCGGGGGCGGGTTTCGCAGGCGTAAACGTGGCGGATGCGCCCGTTTTCGTAGGCGGTGCGGATGACGCCCAGGGCCGTGCCCCACCCGCTGGTGGCAATGCCCCCGGTGTTGCAAATGGTCATCACGTTGGCCACTTCGGGCAGGCAATCGAGCCCCCAGCGCCCCATCGCCTGGTTCATGGCGCGGTCCTCTTCCTCGATGGTGACGGCTTCTTGCAAGAGCGCGGGGGCATCCCACGGCACCCGGGCCATGCGATCAAGCGCCCAAAACAGGTTCACCGCTGTGGGGCGGCTCGCGCGGAGCAGCGCGTCGGCGGCGGCCCGATCGTGGCCTCGCTGCGCGGCCAGCACCAAACCGTAAGCGGCGGCCATGCCAATCGCGGGGGCGCCCCGCACGGCCATATCCACAATCGCCTCGGCGACTTGCTCTACGGTTTCCAGCTGCAGCCACACCTCTTGGCCGGGCAAATGCCTTTGGTCCAGCAGAAGCAAGTGATCCGATTTCCACTCAAACGGCCGCAACATGTCCTCTGGGATACCGCGCGGGACCTCCCCGGGTGCGGGACGTAGAATAGAGAACCCATGAGCGTGGTGATTTACGAGCGGAACTTGATGTGGGGCGTGCGCCTGCGCAATGCGGTGGCGACCCTGGGGGTGCCCGTGTCCGTGCGCGACCACCACCAGCCCGAACCCGCCGTGGTGGCCATCGTCAACCTGGGCGATGCCCCCGAGGCCCTGGCACCGCTCATCGAAGCGTTGAAGGCGCAAGGCACCTACGTGCTGGGCCACGCCGGGCACAAGGAGAAGCCCTTGCACAAGCTGGGCAACGAGTGGGGCTGCCACTACGTGGCCACCAATAGCGAGATCGCCAACAAGCTGCCGAAGCTCTTGGCCCAGGTGCCGGCGCTGGCAGCTTCCCTGCCCGCCGCGACGGAGTAAGATCAGAGCATGGACAAGGTCGTTGCGAGCGCCGCCGAGGCCCTGCAGGGCTACCTTTTTGACGGCATGACCATCATGGCCGGGGGCTTCGGGCTCTGCGGCATCCCCGAGCACCTGATTCTTGCGCTGCGCGATTCCGGCGTGAAGGACATCACCGTGGTGAGCAACAACTGCGGGGTGGACGACTTTGGCATGGGCCTGCTGCTGCAAACCCGTCAGATCCGGAAGATGATTAGCTCTTACGTGGGCGAAAACGCGGAGTTTGAGCGGCAGTTTTTGAGCGGCGAACTGGAGCTTGAGTTCAACCCGCAGGGCACGCTGGCCGAGCGCATCCGCGCCGGGGGCGCCGGCATTCCCGCGTTCTACGTGAAGACCGGCGTGGGCACGCTGGTGGCCGAGGGCAAGGAGACGCGCGAGTTCAACGGCGAAACCTATGTGATGGAAACGGCCCTGCGCGCGGACCTCTCGATTGTGAAGGCGCAGCGCGGCGACCGCTGGGGGAACCTGCAGTTCCGGCGCACGGCTCGCAACTTCAACCCGATGATGGCGACGGCGGGCAAAGTCTGCATCGCCGAGGTGGAAGAGCTGGTGGAGATTGGGCAGCTGGATGCGGACCAGATTCACACGCCTGGGGTGTTTGTGGACCGAATTCTGCGCGGCACGGCCTACGAAAAGCGGATCGAACGCCGCACAGTCACGACCCGCAACGGCTGAGACTTCAGCTGCGTTTCTTCATTGAGGCCAAGCCATCGGAAGGGCTGGAGCACAATTGATTCATCGCCACAGGTTCCAGCCTGTACTTGCATGAGTTTTCTTGAACTCGAATCGTCCGGTGGCATCTTCCTAGTCGGCGTCCTGACCACGATTCTGGTGATGACCGGCATGGCCATTTTGGGCACGAAGATCGGCATCACACAGAGGGTTAGCTACTACTTTCGTGAGATGACGCACCTTGGCCACTTAAGTGCGCTTGTATTTTTTGCGGCCGCCCTCTTCTTCCCTTGGCAGTTTCCTCACCAGGCGTTACTGGCTGGCCTCGTTTTCGCGTATGGTCTCGTGAGAATCTCCCTCGACGATGCCAAGAACTGGAAACACGATAAGGAACAGTCCCTCATTCCTCACGATCAACTCGAAAAGCTCTCCGAGCGGGGACGCAACTGGCCCAATCGCATGTTCCTCTTTGGAACTGACCGCGAGAGGGTCCGACGCTTAAAGAATTATCACCTCCGTCTTGACGCCATCGCAAAGAGGCTAGAAGATGAGTTCGTTTACTACGAGCAAGAACCGGGGAAGTACCTCTGCCTCATTAGTACCGATCTAGCCGCAGTGTCAACGCAGGCGATCGTCTGGAAAGATCGAGTTCTCTACGATCAACTGCGCCCTTACTTTTTGAATCGCCCACTCATTCCCGATGAAGGACTTGAGTTCTTGGAAAGGCACGGGAGTCCAGAACTCTTCAAAGAAGTCATGGCCGCGGCCGAGGAAGGCCGCAAGCTAGCCCTCCTTTTCAGGTGCCACGAGGGCCGCTAAACGAAGCCCAACAACCCTCAGCGGCGCGAGCCGATGATATAGCGTCCATCCGGCCCCACCGCCACAATCGGCAGGGTCCGCGTGGTCTCAAAGAGCTCATAAGCAGGCTCAATCTCCCGCCAGAACGCGCGGTGCTCGGGGTGGCGCTCCATCAGGTCATCCCACGCGGCCGTCCCCGGCCGGGCCGGGAAGATATGCACCGGGATCTGCCGCTGGCCAGCCGCTCGCGCCCCGTCGGCCAGCACATAAATGAACTCAATCACGGGGTCCGTCATGGCCAGGCAGCCAATGCTCACCGCCCGTCCGTGGATAAAGATGTCACTGCCCGGTCGGTCGCGGTCGCTCCGCACCCGGTCGCTCTCGTTCGGATAGTTCAGCCCCAAAGACAAATGAAAGCTCGACTGCGGATTGAATCGGTCGATGTGATAAATCCCTTCGGGCACCTGCCGGTCGCCCTCGCGTCGCTTCGGCCCCGGACCGCCACTGGCCGCCGCCACGGGGTAGGTCTTGATCAAAGCCAGCCCGCCCGGGCTATCCCCGGCCCAGAGCTCGAGCTCCCGCTCGGCCTTGAACGCGCGCAAAAACACAAACGCCGCCGGGGAAGACACTCCCTTCGCGGCCAAGGCGGCACGGACATCGTCCCCCACGCGCTCCCGCGCCCGAGCAACTCGGTCGCCAGATTCGTGGTACTCAACGGGCGGAGGCGTTTGCGCTTCGGACATCACAGGCTCGGGCGAGGGGTCAGACACGAGAGGGCCGGGCTCGGGGGTCCCTGCGCGGCACCCCGAACCCAGAACCGCCAGCGCGATTAGCGCGCCAGCCCCACTTCTTTCAAGAATGCGGTGGTGGTTTCCCAACTTCGCTTGTCCGCCTGCTCATTGTAGCTGGAGCCGCCAATGACCGTGAAGGGGTGGACGGCCAGGTTGTAAATCACCATGCGGTAGTCGGCCTTGGCCGCCGTCATCTCGGCGAGAAATCCCACCAATTGATCCTTCGGCACCGCCGGGTCGTCCGCGGCGTGGTGCAGCATGATCTTGGTACCAATCGAGCCCGCGGCGGGGTTCGTTGCACTCAGCCCTCCGTGGAACGAGACCACGGCCTTCACGTCCGCGCCCATGCGGGCCATCTCCAGCACGGCCGTGCCGCCGAAGCAATAACCCATCGCCCCGATGCTGCTGGCGTCCACGTCGCCCCGGGCCTTCACGGCATCCACGGCGGCCTGCAGCCGCTTGCGGAACAGCGCGTTGTCACTGTAATACTTGCGGGCTTCAGCCCCGTTTTCGGCGGGCGTCGTCGGTCGCGCGCCGGCGTAGATGTCGGCCACCAGGGCCCCCATGCCCCACTGCTCGGCCACCATGCGGGCGCGGGTGAGTTCGTAACTGTCCGGGCCGTTCCAGTCGTGGACGATGATCATCACGGGCACGATGTTGCGGGTAGCGGGGCGAACAAAAATGCCTTTGCACTCCGCGCCGTCGGCGTCTTTGTAGGTCAGCGGAGTTTCAATCGGAGGCACCATGGCGAGGGCGGCGACAAACGGAAGAAGAGTCACAAAGGGTTCTACGCCCGGCTGGGGTAAGTTTTCGTCATGCCCCTCACCCGCGACGAACTGGCCAAGCGCGCCGCCCAAGAGCTCCGCGATGGATACTATGTGAACCTGGGGATCGGGATCCCAACCCTGGTGGCTAACTTCATCCCCGAGGGGGTGGAAGTGGTGCTGCAGAGCGAGAACGGGATGCTGGGCATGGGGCCGTTCCCGTTTGAAGGCGAAGAAGACCCCGACCTAATCAACGCGGGCAAGCAGACGATCACCGAGATTCCGGGCACGGCGTACTTCTCTAGCGCGGAGAGTTTCGCCATGATTCGCGGCGGCCACATTCAGCTCAGCATCCTGGGCGCGATGGAAGTGAGCGAAAAGGGCGACCTGGCCAACTGGATGATCCCCGGCAAGATGGTGAAAGGCATGGGCGGCGCCATGGACCTGGTGGCGGGCGTGCCGCGCGTGGTGGTGGTGATGGAGCACACCAACAAGGCCGGCGAAAGCAAGATTCTGCCCAAGTGCGACCTGCCGCTGACGGGCCAAGCGTGCGTGGATTTGATCATCACGGATTTGGCGGTGTTTGATGTGGCGCGGGGCCAGGGTCTGACCCTGATCGAACTCGCCGAGGGTGTAACAGAAGAGGAAGTGCGCAGCAAGACGGCCGCAAACTACACCGTATCGCCGAACCTCAAGACGATTTTCGCTTAAGGCTCAGGTCTGCGCGCGGCGCATCACCCATAGAAGGGCGGGGGCACCCAACAGGGCGGTGACGATGCCGACCGGCACCTCGAGGCCGGGGCGAATGCGTTGCGCCAGCAGGTCGGCCAGCACCAGCAACGCGCCCCCATAAAGCGCGCCCCCCAGGATGCGCGTCCGTGCCCTTCCCCCTAGGGTCAGCGCCGCCAAATGCGGCCCCACCAAGCCGAGGAAGCCGATGATGCCAGCCGTGCCCACCGCCGCCGCCGTTGCCAAGGCCGCCAGCAACAGCACAACCTGGCGATAGCGTCCGGCGGCCAGGCCCGTGGTGTGGGCGACATCATCGCCCAGGGCCATCACGTCCATCGCTCGCCCCAGGGCTAGCAGCCCGACCAGGCACCCCAGAGAGATTACGGCCAGCACCCCCACTCGCGCCCATTCGATGTTGGCGAGGCTGCCCAAGAGCCACATCAGGATTCGCCCAGCGTCCTGCCCCGCCAGGCTCAAATTCAGCGTGGTGAGGGCGCTCAATAAGGCCCCGATCACTACCCCGGCCACCAGCAGCCGCTCGGTGCGGCCCGCCGCCCGCCGCCCTACCAGCAGAAGGGCCAGCACCAGCGCCCCTACCCCTCCCGCCGTGGCCAGGCCCATGAGAACGAGACCCGACCAACCGAGGAGGATGCCGAGGGTGCCGGCCGCCGCCGCGCCCCCGCTGACGCCCAACACAAAGGGCTCGGCCAGGGGGTTGCGCAAAGTGACCTGCAGAGCCGCGCCCGCCGCCCCCAGTGCCATGCCCACCAGCAGGCCGGCTAGCCCCCGGGGCATGCGGATTTGCCAAAGCACTGTGGCCACCGTGTCATCGCCGATGCCGTTCGGACCCCGCTGGAGAGCCGCGAAAAACTCGGACGAAGTCATTGCCAATGACCCGCCCCAGGCCAGATGCAGACCCATGGCCAAGAGGGTGAAAAGCAGGAGTCCGGCCCAAGGGCTCAACCGTGCCGGACGGGGGTTCACGTGAGCAGGATACCGGTACAATCGGATTCGTGCCGACTCGTGCCCTGGCTCTCCGCACCGAATGTTTGGGTCCCTCTCCGACCCTCTCGATTTCCGCGCGCGCCAAGGCCATGAAAGCCTCCGGAATCGATGTCATCACCCTCAGCGTGGGTGAACCCGACTTCAATACGCCGGATCCGATCTGCGAGGCCGCCATTGCCGCCATTCGCAAGGGGCACACCAAGTACACGGCCAGCGCGGGCATCCCCGAGCTCCGCGCCGCCATTGCCGAGCACCTGCGCAGTTTCAACGGCATCGCCGCCGACCCCAGCGAGGTCATCGTCTCCTGCGGGGCTAAGCAGTCGGTCTATCAAACCCTGCAAGTCCTCATCAATCCGGGCGACGAGGTCATCCTCTTTGCGCCCTACTGGATGACGTATCGCGACCAGGTGAACCTGGCCGGGGGCACTGTGGTCGAAGTCGCCACCAGTGCCGCCAACGGTTTTGCGCCCTCAATTGATGACCTGCGCGCCGCTATTACCGACCGCACCCGCGCGATCATCGTCAATTCGCCCAGCAACCCCACCGGCGGCGTGTATTCGCGCCAGGTGATGAAGGAGATCGCGGCCGTGGCGCTGCGGCACGGCCTGTGGGTGATCAGCGACGAGATTTACGAGCACCTGATCTACGAGGGCGAGCGCACCAGCATGGCTGCGCTGGGCAAGGAGATCGCCGAGCAGACCATCACCATCAGCGGCTTTAGCAAGACGTACAGCATGACGGGGTGGCGCGTGGGCTACGCCCATGCCCCCAAGCCGGTGGCCACCGCTCTTTCCAACTTGCAAGACCAAGTGACCAGCAACCCCACGTCTTTTGCGCAGTACGGGGCCCTGCAGGCTCTGCAAACGCCGGCCGAGGAGATTGCCGCTATGCGCGAATCCTTCCGCGTGCGCCGCGACCTGATGGTGAAGGCACTGCGGCAGATCCCGGGCGTCTCGGTGGATGTTCCGGCGGGAGCCTTCTACGCGTTCCCCGATTTCAGTGCGTTCCTCTCGGAATCGTGCGACGACGTGCAATTGGTCAACAAATTGCTGGAAGAAGCCGGTGTGGCCACCGTTCCGGGTTCCGTTTTCTCCGGGCCGGGGCATATCCGCCTCAGCTACGCTGTGTCGCCCGATGAAATTGAACGGGGCGTGGCACGGATTGGCGAGGCCCTGACGCGATAAGTAACATGATTCCGAAGCCCATCCCCCTCAAGGACGAAAACCTCTTCCGCTTGGCGATGCGCCACACCAGCGCCACCAAGGACCCGGTGGGCGACAGTTACGAGCGGCTGGAATACCTGGGCGATGCGGTTTTGAGCCTGGTGGTGGCGGAGTATCTCTACGAACATCACCCAGATTGGGATCAGGGCTTTATGAGCAAAGCACGGAGCAGTGCCGTGCAAGAGGTCACGCTGTGCGAGATCGCCAAGAAACTCAAGCTCGACGAGTTCCTGGAATTGAGTGTGGGTGAAGAAATGACAGGGGGACGACAACGCCCCTCCGTGCTTTGCGATATCTTTGAAGCTGTTATCGGAGCGATCTATCTGGAATCGGGGATGGAGAAGGCCCGATGGTTTGTGCTGGAACAACTGCACGGCTTCCTTCTTCAAATTGGGCAAGGAGATGTAAACCCCCACGACTTCAAGTCGAAGCTCCAAGAGAGTGCCCAGGCGATCTGGCGCATCAGCCCGAACTATCGGGTGGCGCGAGAATCCGGGGCGCACCACGAGCGGAGATTTGTTGTTCAGGTACTCTTTGACGACGAAATCATTGGCGAAGGCACCGGACGAACCAAGAAGGAGGCTGAGCAAGCCGCCGCTCGGGAAGCCTTGGAAGCCATCGAACGAACTCAACGAGCCCGCGAAGTAGCCAAGCAAATTCACCAGGTTGTCCGGGAATTCTGACTTTAAATGGGCCGCATGTTGTCTAATTGTTTGAGGTTTCTAGCATTTCTGGCACGGATATTGTTCACAATCAGTTGTGTCAGCGTGTGCGGGTTTTGCGGCTTGCCTCGCTCAGGTTAGGAGAATCATTAAAAAATGACGTTGACGAAAAAAACTGTTCTGGTGGGCATCGTGGGTTTGGCTTTGGCCAGCTCGGCGGTGGCTCGTACGGAGCCGAATTCGTTCTTGAACAGTTCTGCCAACAGCCACCCGGAGTTGATGAAGCAGCTTTCTGAGGACGAGCAAGTGATGGACCGCTTTATGCGGCACTTCGGCATGACACGTCAAGAGGTGTTGGCCATGGCCAGCAACCTGCAGATGGCCCGCCTGCCGCAGGATGGCGTCTACCTGGTTTACAACGTGAGCCCGCAAGAAGAAATCCGAGCCCGCGTGATGTTCTACAAGAAGGGCACGCTGGTTTGGGTGGATCCGATGGGTCGCCCCGTGCTGAAGGTTAGCTGCGCGAACCCGATGATGCGCGGCACCGATGACGGCTCCAACCCTCTGACGACTACGATTGCCCCGACCTCAACGGAAGTGGTTCGACCGCTTTCCGGCGAACTAGGCGAAACGATCATCATGACGAACGAAGCCGACGTGGTGCTGCCAGGCGTACCGGAAGCCTCGCCGATGGAGTTCATGTCGATGGCCCCCGAAGCTCCGGGTCTCGTGCGATCTTCGAGCAGTTTTGGCTTCCTTTCCTTGATTCCGTTGGCCGGTGGCTTCATCTCGAGCCGCAACAATCGCGGTGGCGAGAACCCGGTGCCGGAACCGACCACGATGATCGTGATGGGTGGGGCGCTGGCCGCCGCTGCCATGCGACGCCGCCGCACCGCCAAGTAAAACAAGCGACTATCCTAACCTGGCCCCGCGCTTTCCTCTACGGAGAGCGCGGGGGTTTTTCTTTATCGGCCCTAGGAGATGGTGATGAGTATGGGCGAGGGCTCGGCGTTCAGGCACTCGTGCCCCTCGGTGGTGGCGCTCACGATGTTCTCGATGCGCACGCCGAGTTCGAGCGGCAGATAGATCCCTGGCTCCACGCTGAAGCAGTCTCCCGGCATCAGCACATCCCCGCTCCCGGGGCCAATTTCGGGGGCTTCGTGCACTCGACGGCCGATGCCGTGCCCGGTGCGGTGGTTAAAAAATTTCCCGAACCCCGCATCCTCAATCACCTGGCGCGTGGCGTGGTCCACGTGGCCACCGGTCACCCCGGCGCGGATGGCATTTCGCCCCGCCATGTGGGCGCGATACACCACGTCGTAAACTTCGCGGGCGCGGTCGCTCACCTCTTGCACGCCAATGGTGCGGGTGATGTCAGCCTGATAGCCCTCAACTTCGCAGCCAAAGTCGATGACCACCACGTCACCTTTGGTGAGCGGACGGTCGTCGTTCTGGTGGTGCGGTTCGGCCCCAGCGGGACCGGCGGCCACCTGGCAAAAGGTGGGCTTCCCTCCCCGGGCGGCCACCATGCCTTGTAGGGTCGCTTGGACTTCTAGTTCGGTTTGCCCCGCCCGGATAACGGTCAGGAGTTCAGCAAAGGCGTCGTCCACAATCTTGCCCGCCGCCCGCAGCTTGGCAAGTTCATCGGGAGCCTTAGCCCGCATCACGTAGTCCACCACATCGCTGGCCAAACTGAAGTGGCAACCCGGGCACTCGTGCTGCAGCGCGAGCAGGTGCTTGGCCCAGTACTCATCATCCACGGCCACGCGCAGGGCGCTTCGCTTGGCCAGCAGCCCGTGGAGAAGAGCGTACGGGTTCTCGCCATCGCGCCAGGGGTGGATGTCCTCGATACCGTGGCGGCGGGCCTGGTTCTCGGTCAGGGCCGGACACACCAGGACGGGAGTGCCCTCGCGGAACACGGTGAGGCTGAGGAAACGCTCGTAGGTGCCCTCTGCAAATCCGGTGAGGTAGTCCACCTTCACGGGCGAAGTGAGGGCGACGGCATCCACCCCCACTTCCGCCATTCGAGCCTGCACGCGGGCCAATCGATCCTGATTCATGCCGCCCTCATTATGGGCGAGGGCGGCCGGCGCGTGTCGACTAGAACCCGGGGTTCACCGGTAGCCCGGCCTTGCGGGCAAAGGCCGGCAGGTGCCGATCCTTGGAATCCGCTCGCAGCTTGCTGAACAAGCGGTTCGTGGCCTCAGGATAACCTTGCGTCAAGAAACCATCGTACAACTTGATGTTATCCACTTCGGCTTGGTAGGCGTCCTTGTACATCTCATTGAGGGTCGCGGGCATTTCCAATCGGCGATACCAGTCGGTCTTGGCTTCCTTTTCTTGGAGAGCGAAAGGGTTGGCGGTGGGCTTGTGACCGATCTGCTCCATGCGCTGGATGACCATCTGTGCGTGTTGGCGTTCCGCCCGGACGATGTTGCGGAAGGGCATGGTGTTGGCCCCCCAACGGTCCAGAACGGCTTCGTAGGTGCTGGTGGCCCGGTACTCGTCCAGCAAGGCGAGGTCGAGGGCTTGAGTTTCGGTCAAGGGAGGTGCGAGGGCGAGGAGAGCAAGCGTCAGTGTCATGTCTCTAGAGGGGTGGCGGGGGCGGAATCGGTTCAAGGGGTCCCAGCCCGCCCGGGGCTGGCGGTGCGCGGGGTATAGTTTGAGACCGAGTTGCCGGATCGTCTAATGGCAGGACAGCGGTTTTTGGTGCCGCACGTCTAGGTTCGAATCCTAGTCCGGCAGCCATTCTCTCCCCCTCCCCGATTTGGGCTATGCTACGCCTGAGGCCAGCACGCCATGGGTTTTCTCAAGCGCCTATTCCCGGGTAAGAACCGCACCCACTACCTCTCCAATGAGGAGATTGACGCCATTACCGGTCACTTCGCCAAGCATGTGGGGCCGGTGCGAGACATGGTGCTTCACGAGATCGTCTCGGACGCCCTGCACATTGACCTCCACGTGATCCCCGACGTGCCGGGCCACGACTGCGCGGTGGTTTTCACCACCGGAATGAGCGCCCTGCCCATGCCCCGGATTGAGCCCGAATGGCAGTTTGCCGAGCTCTTTGTGGTGCTGCCGAAAGAGTGGGTAGTGGGCAACAATCTGCAAACCGACGAAGGCTACTGGCCACTGGGCTTCATGAAGACCATGGCCCGCATGCCGATCTACAACAAGATTCCGGTCTATCCTGGCATCAGCATCCCCAACGGCGACCCGGCGGAGGAGTTCCCAGGTACGCAATTCACCGGTATGTTGCTGGATCGCGGCGACCTCTTCGGCCCGGATTTCGGCCGCGCGGAACTGGGGGGTAAGACGATCAACTTCTACGGCATGATGCCGATGCTGCGCAAGGAAATGGATTGGAAAGCCAATCAGGAGTCCCCCGCGATTTACTTCGCCGCTCTCATGCAACTGGGCGTCACGGAGCGAGAGCGGCTTTTGATTGACGTGAACCGCGCCTGCTTCTTCGATCGAATCCGCGACAACCAACCGAATGCCTGAAGATATGCTGCTTACGCTCCAAAGTCGATTCCGCGCTCAAGAAGCTTGGCACCCGGACATCGCCTGGGAGGAAGTGGAGGCAAAGCTCCGGGGCAACGCGCAACACTTCCGGGCACTCGAAGCCATGGAAGCGAGTGGGGGTGAGCCCTGCGTGCTGGGAACTGAGGCCGGCCGCATCCTCATTGGGGACGGATCCACCGAAAGCCCGGCTGGCCGCCGGAGCCTTTGCTACGACCACGCCGCGTGGGAAGCCCGCAAGGCCAATCGCCCGGCTGGAAACGCGCTCAGCATGGCCGAAAACATGGGCGTGCGGCTGATGACCGAAGCGGAATACTTCCGACTGCAGGCCCTGCACCCGGTGGACCTTAAAACCTCCAGCTGGTTAGCGACGGAACCCGAAGTCCGACAGATGGGTGGTGCGATTTTTGGCGACCACCGCTTTGGCCGGACCTTCATCTACCACAACGGTGCGGACTCGTATTACGCCGCCCGCGGATTTCGGTCGGTCCTCGAAATCTAGATCAATCCTCGTCGGACTTGATGATCGGGCGCCGCTTGCGCTTGCGCTGGGCGTGCTCCGACCGCGTGCGCAACACCAGGTGCTCCGGGTTGATGCACAACGGATTGGCGCACTCGCGCGTCACGCACATGCCCTCGGGTATCGCCCCGACATAGGCCATGTATGACGCCCGCGCCACCGAAATCCGCTTGAGATCGTTCGATTCGATCGGATCGAAAGTCTTGATCAGGCCCTCGCGATGCGGACGGCCCTGACGCCCGGGAGCGGAGAGACGGCCGGTCCACACCCAGCAGTCTGTCTCTTCATCCCATTTCACTTTTGCTTCAATACGCTCGCGCAGACGTTGCAATCTCGTCTCAACACTCGAGCGCTTCGGACCCCGTTTACCACGGGGGTCGATAGTTCCCACTCGATTATCTTAGAAGAAACTCATGACAAATTGCTCCCTTCCGGGCACGAAAATGCCTTCTTTCGTTGCACTTTTAGGGTCAATCTCGCGCGGATTACCGGGGCGGTTACCCGCGAGGATTATTCTGAACCCAGATTCCGCGCGATCCACCCCTGCGTGACCATGAGATCACCGGGGGTGAGACCATGCCCCGCATCAAACCGCGCGAACTCCACCTCGGCCCCATCGCGCCGGAGAGAGGCTTCGAGTTCAATGGCCCCTTCGATCGGCAGAATCGGATCGAACTCACCGGACGTGAGAAGCACCGGCCGTGCAATGGGCTGGGCCGCCGTCGCCAACGGGTCGATGAGCATGGCCCGCCACAGCACTGCTCCGGCGAAGAGATCCGGTCGCAACCGCAGGAGCTGGGTAGCAATGTTCGCCCCGTTGCTATAGCCCAACATGGCCCAGGGGCCGGGCAGTTCATGCTGGATTTCTTCGATCCACTCGATAAGCTCGGCAGCGCGAAAGTGGTAGTCCGCGAGGTTGAATCCGCCTTGCGGATACCGCTCGAACCACCGGGCCATGCCGTTCTCCAGCACCCGCCCCCGGGGGCTGATGATGGGGGCCGTGGGCACAAGTTCGCGGGCCACCGGCACCAGGTCGTGCTCGTCCGCACCCGTCCCGTGCAGCAGGAGCCAGGGGGTGCCGGTGCCAGGCAGCATCACGTGCGGCCAACTCACGGCAAGGTCACCCCGTGCGGCGTGCGAATCTTGGGCAGGCGCAATTCGATCTGCGGGCGATGCTGCTCCAGCCACGGCGGCAACACCAGCTTGTGGGCCAGGGCATCCGGCGCCTCGTCCACCGTCCAGCCGGGGCCGTCGGTGGCGATTTCGTACAGCACGCTTCCCGGCGACCGGAAGTACACACTCTTGAAGTAGAAGCGGTCGATCGGCTCGGTGGGCTGAAGACCAAAGGCAAGGGCCTCGTTGCGGGCCTGGAGTTCTTGCTGAGCGTCCGCGACGCGGAAAGCGATGTGGTGCACCGCCCCGGGGCCGGTCTTGGTGGCTTCCAGGTTCGGCGTGGTGAGGTCAATCAGCTGATGCGGGAGACCTTCTTGCACGGCCAGCCGCACGCGTCCATCCTCTTCACCCACGCGGCGGTAACCCCACCGTTCGGTGAGGAACGCTTCGGGCTGGGGCATGTTCTTCAGCCATTCCGTGGCACTGTGGAAGCCCAGCAATGCGTACTCCGCCGGCACATCCGAGACGTGCGGCACAAAGCGCGGGTCCGGCGTGCTTTCGATCAGCTCAATGTTGAGTCCGTCGGGGTCGGTGAGATGAAGCACGTTCTCGCCAAACCGAACCGAACGCATAGTTGGTACTTCGGCTTTGATCAGCCGCTCTTCCCAGAAGTCCAGGGAGCCCGGCCGCACGGTGAACGCCGTGGCACCGACGGCGAAGATGCCATTGCGGCCGTGGAACGCCTGCGGCCACGGGAAGAACGTGAGGATGCTGCCCGGCGTGCCGGCGCCGTCGCCGTAATAAAGGTGGTAGGTGCCAGGGTCGTCTTGGTTGACGGTGACCTTGACCAGCCGGAGCCCCAAGAGGCACGCGTAGAAGTCTACGTTGCGCTGCGGGTCGCCGCTCATGGCGGTGATGTGGTGGATACCAAGAATGCTCATGCTTTATTCAACTCTCCTTGCGCTTAGATAGTTGCGCGCGCAACTATCTAACGTGACTATGGGCCCGCCTGGCTCACAATGACACAATATCTGCATGTCTTACGCGCCGGGTTCGGAAACCATTGGCATCATCGGCTACGGCAACCAAGGGCGACCCCATGCCCTGAACCTGCGCGACAGCGGCCGGGACGTGGTGGTGGGCCTGCGCGAGGGGAGCCCGAGTGCAGAACGCGTGCGAGAAGACGGGCTGCGCGCGGTGAGCCTGGAAGCAGCCGCCCGGTGCGATGTGGTGGCGCTGCTGCTGCCCGATGAGCGCATGGGCGAGGTGTGGCGTGACCACGTGGCCCCAGTGGCCCGGGACGGACAGATGCTGATGTTTGCCCACGGTTTTGCTATCCACTTTGGGTTGATTCAGCCTCTGGCGGGGATGGATGTGGCGCTGGTTTCACCAAAAGGTGCAGGCAAATGGGTGCGGGCGATGTACGAGGCGGGGAGCGGGCTGCCGGCATTGGTGGCGGTGCACCAAGACGCCACGGGCCACGCCTTGGCTCGCGCCTTGGATTACGCCGAAGGCATTGGGGCGACCCGGGTGGGGACGCGCACAACCACCTTCCGGGCCGAGACCATCACCGATCTATTTGGCGAGCAGGCCGTGCTGTGCGGCGGGATCCCGGCGCTCATCCAAGCCGGATACGAAACGCTGGTGGATGCGGGCTACGAACCCGAAGACGCCTATCTGGAGTGCGTTTACGAAGCCAAGCTCATTGTGGATTTGATGCTGGCGCAGGGGCTAGCAGGGATGCGGCGGGCCATCTCCCCCACCGCCGCCTACGGCGGGCAGCGGGCATTTCACCGATTGGTGAATGACCAGACCCGCACCGAAATGAAGCGACTTCTCAATGAGATCGAGGACGGCTCCTTCGCCCAAGAATGGGTGGCAGCCGCCCCAGCAGGCGTACCCGTGCCCCCGGGGGCGGAACCCCTGGATGCCGCCCGCGCGAGCCTGATGCAAGAGTGGCCGGAATGGCGCCCGATGGGCGCCCCTACCAGCGCACCCCGGCCGTAAGCAGCGGTCGCTGATCCGTCCGGAAAGGAGAGGCCGGCAGGCCCGCGCCATTAAACAGCGAGGCCTCCGGAATGGCTGACCAACCGTAACGCACTTCGGTCGGGCGTTGCACCCCGGATGCCGTCAGGACCACGGTTTCGCCCTCGATGCGCGCGGTGGCATCCTTGAAATCACCACCGGCTTCGGCAATTTGGAATCCAGTCAACCCCTTCGGTCCGGCCTTCAGCCCCTGGGCATGGGCAAAGTGAACCCGCACTGCGCCCGCGAGCGTTTCCACCTTTTGGTAAAGCGGACCCGAGTACGCCATGCCCATGCCGTAGTCCTTGGCCAAGGCCCACGCCGCCAGGCGCCGCCCCACGTTGAACTTGTCGCGCGGGTGGATATCGGCGAGGTTGTCCACCAGGTCGGTGGTCACCACCATGCCCGTCTTAGGGACGGAGAGGGCTAGCCGTTGCGCCTCGCGCAGCTCGGCCGACTTCGCACTGCCATCGTAGTTATGGGGCGCAATCTGGACGAAGTAGAACGACATGTCGTCGTTCTTCCACCACCTTCGCCAGTCTTCTATCATCAGCGGGAACGATATCTGGTACTGCTCCGCTCGCCCCACGTTGCTCTCTCCCTGGTACCACAAGAAGCCCCGCGCACTGAACGGCAGCACCGGCTGGATCATCGCGTTATAGAGCGTGGAACCCCGCCAGTTGCCATTCCCATCCAGCGGCATTTGACCATTCGGTGAAAGCTTGCTCATTACCGCCGAGGGGCTCGTCCAGCGCTCCACTTCGGTACCGCCGTAGCTGGTGGTAATGAGTCCCACCGGGACGCCAAGTTCCTCTTGCAAACGCCGCCCAAACCAATAAGCCACCGCCGACCATTCCGCCATGCCAGCGCCCCCGGCGGCCTCCCACGGCCGGTCCACATCCGCCACCGGCACATTGCTGTGCCGTAGCGGCACAAAGTAGCGGCGCAACATGGGATTGTTGCCCTGCACCTCGGCCATGTTTCCACCCGGCCGACCGCCATCGCACTGGGCCAGCGTCCACTGCATGTTGCTTTGGCCACTGCATATCCAGACTTCGCCGAGATACACCTCGCGCTGCAGCGACTTGCCTGCTTGGGTCACCGTCAGCTTGAAAGGTCCGCCCGCCTTGCCGGTCGGCACCTTGGTCATCCAATAGCCGCTTGCGCCCGCCCGCGCCGTGGCCCGGGCACCCTCGGCCCAGCTTCCCTGTACTTCCACCGTCGTCCCCGGCGGCGCCCAGCCCCACACGGCCGAACGCGTTTGCTGCTGCAGCACTGCACCATCGGAGAAGAGAGAAGAGAGTTTCAGCTCGGTGGCTTGCACCGCAGCGAGGGAGGCAAGGAGAAGCGCCGTCACGCTAGCCCTTCTACCTCAGCCCTGCGCCAAAACGCGAAACTTAATCGCGATCGAGGCTATCCAGGTGGGTGGTTTCGATCCGCCGAATCTGGCGGACGGCGGAGCGCATGACAATGCTTTCCGTCTTGGCAAATCCTCGGCCGTAACGCACGCCCTTGAGCAGGTCACCGGTGGTGATGCCCGTGGCGGCAAATACCACGCTGCCCCGTGCCATGTCTTCCGTCACCAGCACCCGGTCGGGGTCGCCGTTCATCATGGTGCTGGCCCGCTCGCGGTCTTCCTCACTGCGGAACTTGAGCCGAGCCTGCATGTCGCCGCCGACGCACAGCACGGCAGCCGCCGTGATGACGCCTTCCGGCGCGCCGCCGATGCCCATCAGGCCGTCAATCCCACTGTCTTGGTCTAGCGCAGCAATGGCCACCGAAAGGTCACCATCCGGCACCAATTGCACGCGGCAACCGGTTTCGCGGAGTTCGCTGATGAGCGCCTCGTGCCGGGGACGATCGAGGCAGCCGATGATGAGTTCTTCGACATCCTTGCCCAGCGCCTTGGCCATCAAGCGCACGTTGACGCGCGGGGGCAGGGTGATATCGACAATGCCTTTGCATTCGGCGCCGACCACGAGCTTTTCCATGTAGGTGTCGGGGGCGTGCATCAGCCAGCCTTCGCCTTCGGCGGCGGCGGCCAGAACGCTGATGGAGTTCGGGGTGCCGTTGGCGCACAGGTTGGTGCCTTCCAGCGGGTCCACGGCGATCTGAATCTTGGGGCCGCCCCGGCCGAGCTTTTCGCCGATGTAGAGCATGGGGGCTTCGTCACGCTCGCCTTCGCCGATGACGATGGTGGCGTCAATCGGCATGCTGTCCATGGCCCGGCGCATGGCGTCGCAGCTGGCCTGGTCGGCTTCGTCTCTCATGCCCTTGCCCACCCACTTGGCGGCGGCGAGAGCGGCGGCTTCGGTCAGGCGGAGAAAGTCGCTACTGCTGTAGCCGTCCGTGGGCACCGAAGCATCGTTGGTTCGAGGCATGGTTGAGAGGATACCGGCACGTCCCGTGCCAACTTGCCTGGATTTTGTTTCCTTGACCTAAGTCCCGTGACTCATGGCGCCAATACTGAGGGGTATTATCGTGTCTCGCGTTGCCGCATAGCTCAGCAGGTAGAGCAGCTGACTGTTAATCAGCGGGTCGTAGGTTCGAGTCCTACTGCGGCAGCCACTTTTTAGGTTCAAAAGTCGTCCACGGGGCGGCTTTTTTGTTGCCCGCCACCCCGATTGGGAAGGTTTGTGGGAAGAATTGCGTCCACCAGCGGTCCCTCAAGAGGCGGAACGCCCACGTTTCGCGTCCGCCCCGTGCCGGTTAGATGTTCCACTTGCCAGGGACGGAGCGGTCGTACCCTTCCAGCAATCCGGCCTTCCCCAAGCCAATAGCGGCGAAGTGCTTCTTGGCCGACTTGATCTTGGCCAGCTCGGTCGGGCGGAGCTTCATGTCGTCAAAGGTGCTCTTCGTCTCCCGGATCAAGTAAATCCGCGGCTCGCCCTTCTCATCGTTCTTGATGATCGCCCAGTCCGGGTTGTAGAAGCCGACCGGGGTCGGGATGCGGAACTTGCTCGGCAGCTTCATGAAGAACCGGACATCTTCGTTCCCATCGAGGTACTCCGCAAACTGGCGCTCGGGGCTGTTAGGGCCTCCATCAAAGAGAACGTAGTCAAAGTCGGTCTTGTTCTCGTTCTGGACTTTGTAGAGCTGTTCAATGAACCGGACCTTCTCGTCGGCCCCGTCTTGCTGGAGCTCCCGCAGTTCATAGACGTAGCCAGGGATGCGCTCGTATTGAATGCCATCCACCACCAGCCTAGCGAGTTCATCCTGCATGCGCTTCTTGGCCATAGCGATGAAGTCGTTGGGGTTCCCAATGAACTCCTCCAGGCGCTCGCACTTCGTGAGGATGTCAATGATGGTGGCGCGGGTCAATGAGGTGGCCTTCTGGAGCTCCGCGACGATGTCGGGTAAGTCATAGGTGCCCTTCAGTTCCTTCTGGCCTTCGCGGACGACCGTTCCCTTTGCGCCACCCCGCTGGACTTTCAAACCGGCATAGGTGGCGACGATCCGCAAGGGGTCAATATGCGGCGCATCGTTAATGGCCCTCACGCAATTCGCAATAATCTGCTCTCGGTCCACGGACACCCGGTAGGTGGTCTTCCTTGCAATAGCCTCCCAGAACTCCTCGAATTCGGGCGTGCTGTAGACGGCCTTGTTCAATGTCCGCTGCCTCTCGGAAGACCCGGACTTCACGTAACGCTCGATGCTCGCCCGCTCAATCAGGCTGATGATTTCGGCCTCATAAGGTCGGTACTGAGGGGGAAGGTTGAGATCAAAGTCAAGTTCACCGGGCCGAAACTTGTCGGTCTTCAGTCCATCCTTGATAAAGCCATCCCGGACAAGGTGATTCCAAATCTCCACTGATTCCGAGAATCCCAGGGATTCATCGGTGGCGTGGCCATCGGCATTCAACTTGGCGATCTTCGCAAACTCGGACTGGCGGACTTGGCCGATTTCGACACCCGCCCGCTTGTACTCCTTCTGCAACGCATCCGCGAACGTCCGGTAGTCCTCGTTCGCCACTACCGTTAACGTGGCAACGGAACGGTCCCCGACCCTGATGTACCCTTCATCCGTCTTCGTCACGGGCAAGCGCAAGCCTCGACCGATGGTCTGCCTACGCTCCACCTCAGCCCCCATTTCACGTAAGGCGCAAATCTGGAAAACATTGGGGTTGTCCCACCCCTCCCGCAGGGCGGAGTGACTGAACACGAACCGAACCGGCTCATTCTCGTCCAAGAGGCGGGCCTTGTCCCGCATGATCAATTCGTAGGCTTCATCGTCGGCCTTTGTGCTACCGCTGGAGTCTTGGAACGTCGTCTTGCCGCTCTTCTTGATCTGCGAGAAGTAGGCGCGGCGGACCTCGTGCGGTTCGTAGGGGAGTAGCTCCTTGTATCGCTCGGCACGGTCACGCTCCTCAACGTAGACCTCATCAAACCACTTCACGAAATCGCCATTGGCGTTGTCATTGTTGGTGCCGTCGCCCATGTAACTGGCGACTTTGTCTACGAAGAAGAGGCTGAGTACCTTGATCCCCATCGGGCGCAACATCGAATCCTTTCGTAGATGCTCCCGGACGGTCTCCCGGATCATCTCCTTGTAAACGAACTGACTGGAACCGCCGATGCTTTCCCCCTGCATCAATGATGCGTGCTTCGTCAGTTCTATGCTCGAGGGCATGATGCTCATCTCGGTGACTCGCCAACCTTCGTAAATGGGATTGTCCGTCAAGCGCTTGTCGGAGAGTTCTTGATGCTGGCGTACGGACACGACCTTTCGCTCCAGGGTGCCGTCCGACTTGCGGCATGCCAGCTCTAGTCGGGCCACCCAGGGCGTAGACTTGACCTCGACGAGCTTAATGTAGGGGGTTGCGTCCGAGCCTAGCTGCTTCAGGTCCGCCACCACAATCTGCTTCACCAAGCCAAGGTCGTGGGCGTCCACCGGATCGAGACGATAGACGACGTTGCGCTGCTTCTTGTGGGTGGCCGAGTACCGGAGGCGGAACGCCGGGGCCAGTTCATCAATGGCCGAGCCGGAAAGCTCGGATTCCATGTTCTGGGGCTCGTCCATGATGACGATGGGGTGCGTGGCCTTGAGGAAGTCAATCGGTCGGAGGCCGTTCAGCTTGTCCCGCTCTTGGTGGATGATGCGGTTGTTGCGGTCGCCCCGGATGGAAGCGATGGTCATTACCAGAATCTGTACGTTGGTCGAAGTCGCGAAACTCTGCACCTCCTCCGCCGCCTCACCTCGGTAGACCGTGGCGTCAAACGGGAACTCCGGGTAGAGGTCTCGGAAGTGAGTTCGCATCAGTTGGATGCTCGTAGCGACCCCCTCCCGGATGGCCACACTGGGGACTAGGATGATGAACTTCGTGAAGTTGTATTGGCGGGCCAGCTCGAAGATGGTGCGGAGGTACACGTAGGTCTTGCCGGTGCCGGTTTCCATCTCAATGTCAAAGTCCAGCCCGCCCGGCATGAGTGCCGCTTGAACCTCTAGGCCGTTGCGGTCCTGTATGCGCAGCAAGTTCGCGAGGATGGTTGGCTTGTCCACCACGAGACGGTTGGCAACGGCCCCGACCTCCTGCGAGAGGTCCATCTCAAAGGCTGGATTTGGACCAACATCCTTGGCGAAGATTTCCATGCGAAGTTTATTGACCAAAGCCTCCCCATCCAAGGGCTGACCATCGAAGAGGTCCACCACGGACTGGATGGCCTCGATCTGGAAGGACTGCTTCGCGTCGAATTTGAAGCCGGTCCCGCTCATGCTTGCTCACCTTGACAAGCCGGGGAAAGGATGAGCCCGATCATGCCGTCCAGAGTTCAACCCCCTTGCTCTCGCAGAGTTGGGCGAGGTTGGTCTTGAGTTCGTCGTCGCCCTGGAAGGCGTCCTCCAGAACGATGATCTTGGCCGGTCCTTCGGCGACCAGGGCGCGGAGTTGGTCCAGCGTGGGCTTCACGGCCTCATCAAGATAGGCCAGGACCAGATTGTCTCCTACTACCCGGGTGTCCAGACCCGCAATCTCGGTGGTCGTGATCCGCTCCGTGAGGGAGTGCCCCTGCTTTAGCAAGAGTTCGGTCAAGAGGTCGTCTGGGGTGGCGTCGTCCTTCGCACTGTCACGAAGACTGAAAAGGTGCTCTTCTAGGGCGGTACGGTCCGTACTACTCGACACGTTCCACTTGGCCAAATTCGTGTCGGCAAGTTTGAAGGCCCGGTAACCGAAGTCCAGTTGTTGCCCAACTAGCCCAGTCTCTTTCCGAAGTTGATCTCCGGCAAGTTCAATCCGCTTGCGGGCAATGTCTGCCACCGTGGCAAAGCCAGCTTTCCGGGCCTCTGACCCTTCTGGCGTTGGTTCAGGAAGCTGGACTTCGATAAAGGCTCTTTTGCCACCGTCTAACGCGTTAGCAGCCATTACTGCATGAGCCGTTGTTGAACTTCCCGCAAAGAAATCCAATACAATCGAGTCCGCGTGTGTTGCAAGCTGGATCATCCGGCCTACTAGCCTCAGCGGCTTCGGAGTTGAAAATACCTCCGCCGCGCCAAAAAGGTTATTGATCTCCTGCTTCGCCTCTTGGGAATGCCCAACATCCTTGTTAGACCACCAGGTCCAAGGCACCGTCCCATTGGACTCAGCTAGATACGTTTTTCTCCGCGGAACCGAGTTACCGTCCGCTCCAAACCAGAATCTTCCGTCGGCCACTTGGGCTTTGAATACCGACTCGACATTCTTCCAACACCTACCTGCAGGGGGGTCGTATGTTGTACCACCCGGAGTGGTAATAGTGTACATCTGATTGGGCCTGTATCCTTGCGCCGTAAAGTCGGACGACACCCAAGGCCCCCGAGGGTCGTTGTCCGGATTTCTAAACCGAGCCTTCTGTTCGTCCGTCAGTTCTAACTTGCGCATAGACCTCTCGGCATGTTCTTTCATCCTGGAATACAACAGTATGTACTCATGCGCCTGGCTAAAGGCTGTCCGCATGTCCGGCGATGTCCTTTTCTGCCACACAACAATTGCCAGGAGATTGTCTTCTCCAAAAACTTCATCGCAAAGACGCTTTAGGTTGCTGAACTCCGTGTCATCAATCGAGACGAATATCACACCGTCATCGGACAATAGGTTTCTGGCCAACTTTAGTCGCGGCAGCATCATGCTTAGCCAGTTCGAGTGGTAACGACCCTGCGATTCCGTGTTGGTTGCTATTCGCATCCGTTCATCACTTACTTGCCGAGTCCACTCCAGATAAGTTTGCAGACCCTCGCGATAGTTATCGGGGTAAACGAAGTCCTTGCCCGTATTATAGGGGGGGTCGATGTAAATCAACTTGATCTTGTTGTGGTAGTGCTTCTGGAGGATTTTCAAGACCTCCAGGTTGTCCCCTTCGATAAACACGTTTTGCGTGGTGTCCCAGTCCTTGCTGTTGGCCTTGTCGGGCCGCAGGGTGGCCGTGGTGGGTTCTTGAGCCGCCCGCATGGCCCGTCGCTTACCCGGCCAAAACAAACCAAACCGCTCCGTCTCATCCGCTACGTCCTCGGCCAGCAGTTCTTTCAGTTTGGCCGTGTCAATCTTCCCATCCGCCACGACCTCGGGCATAAGCTCGGCCAGCTGCCGGGCCAACTCAGTGCGGAAGTTGGGGGTGTGGCTGGGCGTTTCGTGGATCAGTTCGTTGTCTTCCATGGGGGTCGTCGCGGTTGATGGGGAGTCTATCTCTTCAGACTGGTTCGTAGGGGCCAGAGCTAGGCGGTGATGCGCCAGCGGATGGCAAAGAGTTCCTCAACGTCCTGGGTGCCCTTCAGCGCTTGCTCGATGAGGTCTAGGAGTCGGTCGGCTTCTTCTCGGAGGCGCTTCTTGAGATCGCGGAACTCCTCGTCGGCTTCTTCCGCCCTTTGCTCCCATTTGCGGGCCTCCTTCTTATGCTTCAGTTGCTCCATGGGGTCATCGGAGAGGCGGGAGAGCTTGCGGGCTTCGCGCTCCTTGGCCTTGAACTCACGGATTTTGCCCTCGTGCTCGGCCTTACGGTCCTGCTGGTTTCGGTAGATCAGTTCTTCTTGCTGGTCGTAGTACCGGGAGTTGCGGCCCTGGACTTCGCGCTCCAGTTCGGCACGGCGCTCTTCCAGCGGCTTCACGAAGGCGGCGAGGTCTACCGGTTCGGCGGGGCCTTGGTCCGTGCATGCGAGATCAAGAATCTCGGAGACGTACTCGTGGTCCAGCCATTGGCCTTCATCGGTGACGGCCCCGGCAAGCATGTAGGACTCTGAGATGTCCTCGTGCTTCGCCTTCATCTTGTAGGTGACCTGACGGACGAGCATGGTGCCACTACGGCCCTCCAGGGCCTTGACGGCGCTACTGACTCTCTCGCTGGCGCTCAGACTGAAGGTGAGTTCGGCACTGGGCGTAGGGGCCTGCTTGGCGGCTTCGATGATGTGCTGGGCCAGCGGGCTGGCGTACCGGTACTGGTGGGCGTTATCGAGCGGCTGGGACTTGAAGAAGTACTGGCCGACCGGAGCATCCGGAACGGGGGCTTCCCGCAGGATGAAGTGGCGACCGTCGCCCTCGAAGGTGGCCTGATCCGTGAGTTGGTGTCGGGTGACGGCCAGGAGCAGCCGCTCAAACTTGTTGAGCACCTCTCCCGATTGGGCGTCATACGCCTTGAGCCGGTCCTGCACGTGGGGGTCGAGGTTATCGAAGACCTTGGCTTTGGCCGAGGCCATTTCGGTGGATATCTCGGTGGCGTACTGTTGCTCCAGTTCGTTGAACGCGGCGTCAATCTCTTCCGAGGTGCGGCAACGGTTGAGGATGCGGCTGATGACCTGCTCGAAGTCGAAGCCGTCTTCGATTGCCCCTAGAATCTGGTCGCTGGCCCCAAAGACGCTCTCAAACAGGCGGAACTTGGTGGTAAGCAGTTCGAGGATGCGCTGCTCGGCCACGTTCCCGGCATTGGAGAAGTTGACGACGACGACGTTGTGCTTCTGGCCGAATCGGTGGCACCGCCCGATTCTTTGCTCTACCCGCTGGGGGTTCCAGGGGAGATCGTAGTTGACGACCATAGAGCAGAACTGAAGGTTGATCCCCTCCGCCGCGGCCTCGGTGGCAATCATGATGGTGCCTTGGTCTCGGAAGTAATCCACGAGCGCCTTTCGTCGGTCGGCTACCGTGATACCGGTGATCAGGTCGCTGCCTTTGTGCTTCTCAAGCCACTCGCTGTAAATGGCGTTCGCATCGGGGCCAGTGTTGGAACCATTGAAGAGCAGAAGCCCCTCGCCTCTCCCCGTTGCGCGGAGGTGATCAGCGATGTACTGCTGGGTGATGGTGCTCTCGGTGAAGATGATGGCCTTCTCCGGTGCCCCAATCTCCCGAAGCTTCCCAAATCCACGGTCCAGCGCTTCATTGAGCTTGAGGGCCTTCTGGTTCACCGTGATGGAGCGGGCCAGGTCCACGAAGCCCCGGAGTTCTTTGACTTCGGCCTGGATGCTCTCGAACAGGGCGCGGTTGCTGAAGTCAAGCGGTAGCTGGGTGGCAGGCAGTTCCTCGATCTCCTCCAGTTCCTCGCTCGAAAGGTCTTCATCCAGAACTAGCCCGCCCCGGGCGTCGCGCCTTTGACCGGAGGCAAGCTCATCAGCAAGCCGGTTGGCGATCTTCTCCAACGTGCTGGCAACGGCAAAGGTGGAAGAGCCGAGTCGTTTGCGGATGATGAGGTCACTGAGGTGCCGTTGGGTGCTCGAGAAGGCATGGAGTTCGGCCCGCTGAAGGTAGCCATTGACCAAGGCATAGAGGCGGGCTTCTTCATTGGACGGGGTGAATTCCACGGTCAATGGGAGGCGCTCGGTAAACCGAATGTACTTGTCCGCATCTCTGCGCAGGGTACGCCGGGAGATGGCGGCAACACGCTCGGTGAGGTCGTCATTGTCCTCCTGGCGGTTCCTTACGTACCGCTCCCGGAACGCATCCAGCGAGTAGAAGTAATCGGGGGCGAAGACGCTAGCGAGGCCGTACAACTCCTCTAGCCGGTTTTGGAGAGGGGTGGCGGAGAGGAGGACCGTCTTTTGGGCACCGCTGACGATGTGGGAGACGGCTTCCCCCGCCCGGTTTCGCCCTGTCCAGTGATTACGGAGGCGGTGGGCTTCATCTGCCACCACGAGGTCCCAATGCCGCAGGAGGTTCGGCTCGTACCGCGTTGCGAACTCGTAGGAGCAGATCAGGACTTCATGGTTGGCCTCGGAGAGCCTCTGATCCCGGTTGCGAGAATCAACGATGCTGGAGGGGATGAGGAACTTCTCAAACAGTTCTTGCCGCCACTGCTGGCGAAGGCTAGAAGGCGCAATGATGAGGATACGGCGGCGGCGCTCGGCCCAATACTGACTGATGACGATCCCGGCCTCGATGGTCTTTCCAAGACCGACTTCGTCGGCAAGGATGACGCCAGGCAGGTAGGGGGTTTGAAGAGCGAAGAGGGCCGCATCAATCTGGTGCGGTTTTGGCTCGACTTGGGCATCGAATAGAAGACCCGCTAGCTTGCCTACATGATCGTTGGCGTAGCTCCGCTGGAGTTCGTAGGCGTAGTACTTCGCTTGATGATCAGAGAGTCGGCCCATGTCGCTTGATTGAACGGAGAGGTCGCCCTTGATTGAGGCGTGTTGCGTTCTACCCGACCACCGCCTCCGTTGTCGAATCTTAACGAAACCGCACCGAGGGCGAGTCCGATTGAGTATGTTAGTGGGCTATGGCAGTGTGGTTAGTCCGCGCAGGGGCGCAAGGGCAATTTCAGGAGAAGTTCTTGAGCGAGAACAGGGTTTACGTCACGTGGGATCGGCTCAACGTGGACCTCAAGAAACTTGAAAACCGTGATGAACTAATCGACGCGATGCGGGATCGGTACCCCGGGGTCAAGCCCAAGACTCTCATCAACTACGCGGGCCAGGTTTGGCCGTTTGCCTACGATATTCAGGTTGGTGATTGGGTGGTGTTGCCGCTGAAACGCGAGAGGGCCATCCAGATCGGTGAAGTCACTGGCGAGTACAAGTTCTTGCCGGAAGGGCCGGACCCGTACTTCCACTACCGAGAGGTCAAGTGGATTGGAGAAGCCGTGCCACGTAGCAGCTTCGGGAAAGACCTGCTCAACACCTTTGGCGCTTTCATGACCATTTGCCGCATCCAACGCAATAATGCCGAGAGCCGCCTGAAAGCAATGTACGCATCTGGCTGGGCCGCAGAGTCGCCCACGTCGGTGATCTCATCCGTCCCGATGGAAGCTGACGAAGACACTGTCCAGATCGACCTCGAGGAGCGCAGTCGGGACGAGATTGCCCGTTTGATCATCAGTCGGTTCAAGGGTTACGATCTGGCGCGGCTGGTGGAAGGAATTCTCCAAGCTCAAGGCTATACGACATATCGGTTGCCAGAGGGGCCAGACGGTGGAGCGGATATCTTGGCGGGGGCTGGACCCTTGGGGTTTGGCTCACCTCGTTTGGTGGTCGAAGTCAAGTCAGAGCAAAAGCCCATTGACCGGCCAACGGTGGACAAGCTGCTGGGCTCAGTCAGCAAGTTTGCGGCGAACGAAGGGTTGTTCGTCTCCTGGAGCGGGTTTAAGAACAATGTCCAGAAGGAACTGGCAGGCAGTTACTTCCGGGTGCGGCTATGGTCGCAGACCGAACTTCTCAATGCCCTGTATGACGTTTACGATCAACTGGACGCGGACCTGCGGGCGGAGATTCCGCTTAAGCGAATCTGGACAGTAGCCCTTCCGGAAAACGAGTAATCCCCTAATAAGGTGACCAAACAGGCGGAAGTTCGTTTTGCAAAACACGGACGAACGCCTGCGCACAGTTTGTGAGGGGTGGTAGCTGGATGATTCCGGAGAGAAATCCCTGGCGGATGTCGTCTCGAAACTTCTTGGCATCATCAAATGGCCAAAGGGCGCGCAGCTTCCAAATTGGCATCTCCTCCAGTGCGGCGGCAAACTCCTCCAGGCGCTCCCGGCGGTACCTGTTGACGGAGGGAGAGCGGTCCGCGGTGGATTCAGCCCAAAGGAATGGAAGCCAGCGGTCCCGGTGGCGTTCCCACGCGGAGTTGATGTGGCTCTGGCCCACGGAGACGAGTTTGAGCAGACCTCGGTCGGGGGTTAAGCCCTTGATGGCTCGGCTGCGGAACCGGGTCTCCAGGCGCAAGTAGGGATCGCGGCCCTCAACATTCCGGATATAGGCTAGTGTGGCAACGGATGCATTGGGCTTGTATCGGTCGGCTTGGAAGTAGAGCGAGAACTGCTCTCCGCCAATCTTGCGGACCTTCTGCTTTCCCCATGGAAGGGCGTACCAGCCGATCTGCTGGAGGGAATGGGAGTCGAACGGGATGTCGAAGTCAAACGCCACGTCCATGCGCGTGAAGTGCCAATTCTCCAGCGGCGGGGGGTTCTCAAAGAGGTGGTCGGCGCTCCGGACCAAGGCGATGGCCCCTTGCAGGGCATCTAGCTGATTGGCAGGTTGGGAATTGTCGCCACGGATCAGCCGGGGCAGTGAGCCATTGACGGAGATGCCAGGGATTCCCTTGCGGCATACGTTGGCTTGGACGCCATCCTCCAGCCAAAACTGCGACTTCTCGGAGAACCAGTACTGGCGTTTGAGAGAGTAGCCCCCGAGGGGGGCGAAGAGCCGGACTGTGTCCAGCCCGGCCTCCACCGACGACGAGAAGTGCGATGCCACGAGTTACTTTCGTTGGCGGCTAATGAACTCTGCGATATCTTCGGCCGTAATGCGCTTACAGCCTCGGAATTCAACGATGGGTAGGTCACCTGTGCGAATCAGGTGATACAAGGTCGTGCGGCCAATGCCGAGTTCAACGAGTGCTTGCTTGAATGAAAGTAATCGTGCCATGTAGCTCTTTCGTTGTTTGCCACCCTGGGGGGTGACTGATGCCCGTCTCCGGTCGGCTCGTCTCGGCCCGTTCGCTGAACGCTGCGGGCCGTCGGGTGCGTGCGTAGACTTGCATCTACTATTGTAACGGGTTTCGGACGTGGGGAAAACCCGAAGTCTTCCATCCAATGTGAAGAAACCGGGGGAAAACTGCCACATCATTCGATTGCCAGCCCATCCTCAGCACCTCGTCGCCAGATGATCGAATGATTGCCGGACCACATCATCGAGACCAATCAGTTCGGTGACTGCAAGCCGTCCCTTGGTATGTGGATTTAGGAAAATTGACCGGACGAACAGGGGACTTTGAACTTGAGTAGAGCTACCGTTAACGATTTGCTGGCACTTCGGATCGCCCCGATTCTAGCGCAATGGCCGGTCGGGGATACGTCTCCACGAATGCTCTCTTTCGGCCCTGATTGCACTCACTCTGGGCGGCTTGTGGTGGCGTTAGAATGGGAAAGTCACTTTCCACGCGTGTTAACAATCCTTAACCTAAGGCAAGGACCAAAGGGGCATAAGCAGCGCATCCGACTCTTCCACCGCCCCATGCCAAACGGGGGGTACCAGGCTTTCGCGGTGTGCCCGGGATGTCGGCAATTGCGGCGGGCTCTCTACTTCGCGTACGGCCTTCGGTGCCGAGAGTGTCTTGGCCTCACCTACCGATCTTGCCAAGAGTCACACGCTTTCGACCGGGTCGCGGCCATCATCGGCTTCTCCGCGGGCGTTAGTGGGCGAACGGTCTTGCGAGTCTTGAAGGAAGATGAGTTGGCCCAAAAACATGAGCGCCGGATTGCTGCCCGAAACGAGCGACGACGCCTGCTCCGGCAAAGGCAGGCGGAGAGAGCGCGACTCAGTTCGCCCTAGCAAAGGAGTCCCCATACGGACTGCACCGACGAAGCCAAACCGCTCTAGCCTTTTCGCTCGAGACCAGTCGTCATTCAAGGCTTGGTCACGAACCGGCGCTGAACAACTGGCTTCACGAGCACCAAGATCGCAAGCTTCTGTTCCGAACCTTGCCAGGTAACCTTAAAGGATGCGTCCTGCGGTTCTGGCGCTTGTCCTCTTGCTAATGATCAGCCTCCACGCCTGGCCCGCGGTGGCCCCGGACGGCGAGTCGGTCTACAAAGGTGCAGTCCGTTCCGTGATGACGCTCGAAGTGGAGACGACGACGGGTCAGAGAACAGGAGGCACTGCGTTCCTCGCCCTCCGTCGCGGGGTGGCGGTTACGGCTTGGCACGTCGTGAGCGACGCCCGTCGCATTAAAGCCCGGTTCTCGGATGGCCGAGAGACCATCGTAACGCGCATCCTAGATAAGGACGAGGAGCGAGACCTCGCCGTGTTGGAACTGGCGGATTCCGGCTCGCGCCCAATGCTTCGGATCGCGTCTGATGACCCTCCGGTCGGGTCTCGCGTTTACCTGCTTGGCGCACCCGAGGGCCTGGAGTTCTCCATCAGCGAGGGAATCGTCAACCAGATCCGTCGGCTCGACGGGACGAAACTGATCCAATACTCCGCTGCCACCAACCCGGGCAACAGCGGCGGGCCACTCTTAGACGCCAAGGGGATTGTCGTTGGAGTTTGCGTTGGGCGATTCCGCGATTCCCAGAACCTCAACTTTGCTGTCAAGGCCTGGTACGCCACGCAGATGAACACGGCGACGAACGGTCCTCGACCAACGCAAGCAGGCAGCCCACCACCACCTGTAAACCGACCAATCCCGACGGTGACCCGCGTAATAAAGCAAACAGGCTTAGTTTGGAGCGCAGCGTTCTCCCCTGACGGGAGGACGGTGGTCACCGCGTCGACCGACAAGACGGCGAGGCTGTGGGACGTCGCCACCGGGAGGGAACTTCGCGTCCTAACAGGACACACGGAATCGGTCATGAGCGCAGCGTTCTCCCCGTACGGGTTATCCGTCGTAACCGCATCCCTTGATGGGACGGCGATTCTATGGAATGTTGCCACCGGGAGGGAGCTTCGCAGCCTCAAGGGACACCAAAGTGGACTAGCTAGCGCGGCCTTTTCCCAGGACGGGAAGACGATCGTCACAGCTTCAGGGGATAAGACGGCGAGGATATGGGATGCTGCTACTGGGAAGGAGCTCCACGTCCTGAATGGACACACGAGTGCAGTCTTGAGCGCGGCGTTCTCCCCGGATGGGGAGATGGTCGTCACCGCTTCGAGCGACAAGACAGCGCGGCTGTGGAATGCGGCTACTGGTACGAAGCTGAGAACCTTCAGCGGGCACACCGGCTGGGTCAACTGCGCCGAGTTCTCCCCGGACGGCAACATGATCGTTACTGCGTCCGAAGATAAGACTGCCCGGCTATGGGACGTTAACACCGGGAGAGCATTGCGGACGCTCACTGGGCATCGTTTCTCAGTTTCCACAGCGACGTTCTCCCGGGATGGGAACATGGTCGCCACAGCGTCCGGTGAATCTGCGAGACTGTGGGACGCTACGACCGGAAGGGAGTTGCTTTCCCTAATCCCTGAGGCGATCACTGGTATCGATAGCGCGGCGTTTTCCCCGGACGGTAAGTTCATCCTCACCACTTCGCTTGCCGGCGGATCTGCGAGCATTTGGCTGCTCCCCGCTGGTTTGCTCCGTCGTTAGAATGGTATCCCCGTGCTCACGGAATAGAACCTCCGCCGCGGAGGCCAATCTAGCGCGGCCAGCCCACCGGCAGATAATGGACGCCAATGTGAATGTCCTTGCCGCTCATCTTGGCAAGGTGCTTGCCTCAATTGAATTCTTTGAACTCGCTCATCCTGCTTAAGCACGGCAGCTCGGTCTTGACACTTTGGCATCGACGCGCTTGGGCTCTAGCGCATCTTGGCCAGCGACGCACAAGTATGTCGCATGGTGTTCAAACGAATAAACATATGCTAATGGCGATTATTGACTTCAAGCCGCTTGTGAAGCAGCTCAGTTCACGACGCCAGAGCATGTTGCACACTCCCCATACACCAGGTCACCGCTCAACACTCGAATACAACAATTCGCGCAATAACCAAACTGGGCATGAAAGGCTGTAATGCTTCGTCGGATGAGATCGATGAGAACTGGAAGTCCTGCGGACGAGTCGAGGAGCTCAACGGGAATGCAGCCTCGTTCAGCCAGCGGGTAAAGCTTCGGAGAAACCTCGCTAGGACCCAACCATTCCCACCCCATCGGCCCGCCACAGAGTCCTTCCTTCTGCATTCCGAGAAGGGCGACCGGCTCATCAACCAGGTGAATCGTAACGTGATTCCAATGACCAATTTGATTATCGAAACGACTCCAAGCGGAAACTCGCTTGCAAGCGCTGCCGATGAGTTCGTGGTAGTTGACCGGGTAGAAAACAGGGCTAGGAAATGACTGACCGTCGACGTCTTCGTATCCGGATGGTAGGAGGGCTTGATCAACAGCCTTCCAGAATTCGTCCAGCAGGATCGTAAGAAGAAACTCAAAGGGGCACTCCATTCCGAGTCCGCCTCGTCCTTCTTCGATGTACTTTCGTGCCTCGTCCACATACTCCGAGATGCTGGGCATGACCCGTGGGAAGTTGCCCTCGAACGGGCTAATCCAGGGAGCCCAGTCGCCTGTATACGGTTTGGCCCAGTCGCCCACTTCTGCGAGAAGGCGCGAGACGTGATTGATCTGATCCGCGAGTCTCGTCAGTTGTTGGAGCGTACTGCTTTGCATTGTGATCCTCCGGCCCGTTCATGGGCGCGAAGTGCAGTTCCAGGGCGTTGACGACGCGTCTCTGCGCTTCTGCTGTGCCACGTGCCCTTTGAGTTTTGTCGTGAGCGGTATGTGCTCACTGTCAAGACTCTGATGGACCGAAAGAAGGTTACCATCGACGTCAAAGGTGAAGGGCGCGGCGGCTTGTTTAGGCTAGTGCTGTCTTACCTGCGGCACACCAACCGGGCTGCTTTGTCTCATTAGCGTAGGGCGGAGAGAGCGCGGTTGCACGCTCGTTCCTCCGATGCATCATGAGGACTAGTCAATGGCCCTGAGAGCGCGTTCTACGGCGCTGGCGACCCGCTTCTGGGACGCATCCACGGCATGGCCGTAGATGTTGGCCGTCAAGGCGATCTGCGAGTGCCCTAGCATCTTCTGGACGGCATGAAGGTCGCCGGTCTCGGCCAAAGCGAGGGTCGCGGCGGTGTGCCTCAGTTTGTGCGGGCTGACCGGCTGAACTCCGGCTTGCTCGCACAGCCGCATCAGTTTGGTTCGTACGTACTTGGGGTCGAGCCGACGACCGGCGGGATTGAGGAAGACGATGCCGTCCGGGTCGGGCTGGTAGGCGATCATGTCCCGGCCCATCAATTCCCTTAGCCGAGCCGCCAGGTCGCTGGAGAGGGGCAAGACACGCACCTGATTGGTCTTGGTGGTGGCGCGATATTGAAGTTGGCCCTCAATGCGCTGGAGTTGCCCGCGGATCGTGACGGTCTCGGCCTTGAAGTCGATATCCTGCCAGCGGATGCCACTGGCTTCGCCGATGCGAGTGCCGGTGGTGAGCATGAACATCCAGAACTCGGCCAGGTCGTCCTCTTGAGCGGCCTTGAAGAGCCGAGCGGCCTCCTCTGGCTTGAGGAACACTGCCTCTTTGGCCGGGGCCTTGGGGAGTTCCACCTTGCTGGCGGGATTCAGGTTGATGAGCCCCTCCTGGATGGCATCCTCGAACGCGGCATGGATGACGGCCCGGATGAGCCGGAGCGTGTTGCGAGAGAGGAGGGTCTCGCCAGCGCCCGAGCTTGGCCCGCGCGGGGTGACCGTTTGCTTGGCCTTGAGCGCGATGAGGTTCTTGATGTCGGCCCGCTTGATGTCTTCCACGCGCTTGGTGCCGAGGATGGGCGTGATGTGCTGGCGGACCAGCCACACATATTGCCGGTAGGTGTTGGGAGACCGGCTGGTGCGGATGTGCTGCTCGAGCCACTTCTCCAGGTAGGTGGCCAGGTTGCCCTTGGTGGATGGCACAAGGCGACCCTGTTGCAGCTCGGCCTGCATCTGCCGGAGCTTCTTGCGGGCCTCCTCGTGGCTCTTGACGCGGGCGGACCGGTACTTGGTCGCCCCGGTACTGGGGTCGATGCCGACGGCCAGCTTGACGCGGTATCCGTCACCGTCTTTGAAGAGCCAACCGTCGCCGTTGGGGCGTCGTCCATTCCTTGCCATGAGATGCCTCTGCAAACCTTCCCAGTGGGAATTATTGGGAAGGTTTCTGGGAAGAATTCTGGCACATGCAGACGAACACTGGCACCGCATTTAGCCTCAATTGGTCCCTCTGAACGAAAGCAAACGCACGCTCAAAAACACGATTCCCGCCAACTGTTAATCAGCGGGTCGTAGGTTCGAGTCCTACTGCGGCAGCCACTTTTTCCGTGGCTCACGGCGGCCAGCGAGGCACTCTCGCTCCCGGCTCCTGGCAGCGGCATGACCCCCATTTGATTCAAAGAGATCCTTCTTATTCGTCTCGATCAGATCAAACTTGCAAGAGATGGAGATAGAGGAAGTAACCCCGGCCGAGCTCGCTTCATACGGCCAGGTTCCCATCAGATTTTGGGTTCGGGAGCGATGGACGCCCACCGGTTTTGTGCCTGTGGCCAACCCATGGGAGAAGGAGTACGACGCACCCGGCAACCGCCCGCAGGATTGGCATCTCCATTTCGATCTCGCCCGCTGGGGGTTCTTGGTTGCCCGGTTCGAGGACAAGGTGATCGGGGGTGCCGCCATTTGCCGAGACACGCCCGGCGTAGACCTCCTTGAAGACCGCCCCGACCTAGCCCATGTTTGGGATATCCGGATCGATCCCCAGTTTCGCGGCCAGGGCATCGGGGCGCGACTGTGGCAGCAAGTTGAAACCTGGTGCCGCGCCAACGGAGTCAGAGAACTGCGCGTCGAAACTCAGGATATCAATGCGCCCGCGTGCCGCTTCTACGCCCGCATGGGTTGCGAGCTCCTGAGCGTGAATCCCGGTGCCTATCCCGAGCTCCCGGACGAGATCCAGTTGATTTGGGGCAAGCAGCTGGGCGCCGCGCCAGGCGACTAAGTCCCCGGCTTCGGGCGGCGCTTGGGGCCTTCCATCACGCGGATGATCGTGCGGGGTTCCACCGGGGTGCCGGCGCCTTTGGCCATCGCCACCGCCTGTTGCACCAGGCCGCTCACATAGTCATCCAGGTCGTCCACGTGGTTCAGGCGGATGTGCCGGATGCGCGCGCCCGTGCCCTTCAGCCGCCCCTCGGGGTCATCCAGCGCCGCCCCTTGCGAGAAGCCGATGTTCACATAGCTGGTATAGGCGGGCAGGTGGATGAAGTGGTCGGCGTTGCGATCGGTAAAGCCGTAGGCCACGCCCACCGCATTGGTGGCATCCCACACCGTCTCGATGCAGTCCGGCAGCATGGCCACCAGACGCTCACGTAGCGAACGAGCCAGCGCCTGGGTACCCGCCGGGTAGGGGGCCAAGAAGGTGACGTATTCCGGCGGTTCGGGGAGGATCATGACCCAAGTGTACGCGCTGTCCAACTTTAGCAAATACAAAACTCTCTGTCGCACCGCCCCGCCCCCATGTGCCACGCTAGGGTGTGCTTGCCGCGTGCCTAGCCATAGCCATCATCCCCCAGACTGCCACCCCCAACGTCCTCCTCATCGTGCTGGACGACGCGGGCTATGGCGACTTCGGGTTCACCGGCCACCCCACCATCCTCACCCCGCACCTGGACCGGCTGGCCACGCAGTCCGTCCGCAGCCCCCAGTTCTATGTCTCCTCCCCGGCGTGCACGGCCAGCCGCTACAGCATCCTCACGGGCAAAAACCCCAGCCGCTCCGGCTTCGGTACGTGGGTGCTGATGCCGGGCAGCCAACCCCACCTCAATCCGCAGGAGCAAACCCTCGCCGAGGTCTTCCACCAGGCCGGCTACCGCACCGCCCTCTTTGGCAAGTGGCACCTGGGCTTCCCCAATGCCGCCAACGGCCACACCCCCCTGGCCCTCCCCCGCGCCCACGGCTTTGATGAGTGGTTCGGCATCCCTTATAGCAACGATATGCGCGGCGGCGATTATCCGCCCCTGCTGTGGATCGAATCCACCCCCGGCGGCACCGAACCCGTGCCCGGCTACCGCGTGTATCAGCGCGAACCCGACAACCGGCTTTACACCACCGCCCTCACCGATCGCGCCCTGGCCTTTATGCAGCGGCCCGGAGGCCCGTGGCTGGCGTGCGTGTTCCACCCCATGCCCCACGTGCCGCTCACCCCGCACCCCCGCTGGGCCGGCACCAGTCGGCGCGGCCCCTATGGCGACGTGATGGAAGAGCTGGACGCCGAAATCGGGCGGCTGGTGCAGGAAGCCGAACGCCAAAACACCATCGTCGTCTTTACCAGCGACAACGGGCCGTGGATTTTGAAGGGGCTGGAAGGGGGATCCTCCGGGCTGTTTACTGATGGCAAGGGCAGCACCTGGGAGGGTGGCATCCGCGTGCCCATGCTGGTGCGGTGGCCCGGGCAACTGGCGCCGGGGGTCTATGCGGGGCCGTGGGCCAGCCCGGACCTGCTGCCGACCCTGACCCGACTGGTGCTGGGGAGGGCGACGACCACCGAGGACGGCGTGGCGGTGGACCTGGCGGGGGATGGTGCGGGGGACAGGTTATTGCTGTTCCACGGACCGGATAACACCGTGACGGCCGCCCGCTGGGGGCGCTGGAAGCTGCACCTGCGCTTGCTTTCGCAGGTGGGGGGCAAGTACACGGCCGATGAGCCGCCCTTGCTCTATGACCTGGAGGTGGACCCCAGCGAGAGCCGCAATGTGGCGGCCCAGCACCCGAATGTGGTGGCCGAGATGCGGGCGATGGTGGCGGCGCGGAGTCGGTGAGGGGGCTGGCCGTTGCAACCTTGAGCGGCTTGTTGAAATACTAAGAAGTAGCCCCGGCCATGATGTTCTCGACCTTCTTCAAATGGCTCGCCATTGTCAATGCGGGGGTTCAGCTCTTCAAGGCGTATCAGGGGCTCGTTTTGCAGCAAGGGGCCACCGGAAGCGGGCGCCGAGTGGGTCAGTATCTGGAGGGGGAGCAAGCCGTGCAAGCGGGGTGGATGCACCTGGGGGCGGCGCTTGTGTTTGGATTGATCGCCTTTGCGATTTGGTTTTGGTGGGAGCAGAACGAAGATTGAAGTATGGCAGTGGGGGGCGGCCAGGTGAGTGAGCCAGCGAAGACCGACGAGATCGTTCATCCCCGCACGGACTTCCGCGAGGCGATGAAGGCGGCGGGGGCCACCGACGCGGAAATTGAAGCGCTGATGCTTGCGCATGTGCGCATGGACGGATGGTGTGTGCTTGGATTCATTTGGGTGACATTGATTGGCTTCCCGCTCGTGAACCGTATAGTCGCTGACAATCCAGGCCTATCGACTGACCTGCGATTCGCATTGACCATAGGAGGGATGATGGCTCCGATGCTCGTCTACATGTTCCTACTCAATCGATCTGTCCGATCTTGGATATCAATATATGAAAGTCGCTTTGAATTGATGATCGCCCCGGGCATTCGATATCGGGCCTCTGAAAACACGTACGAAGAGTTTCTCTATAGATGGGTTGCCTTCTGGATTGTGCAAGCGATCTTGCTTTCTCTTTATAAATCGCCAAGTTTCGCCTTCATCTTTGGACTCGCAGCATTCAATGGTGCCGTCATACTTGGCACGATGCAGTGGAAAACAGGCTCCGTGCGCATTTCTGCGCCTGTAAAGTGGGGAGATGAAGTCTTCTTTCCCCACCAAATAAAGGCAACGGCCGGATCTGTGGTCGGTCAATTTCAGAGTCAAGAAAGAACATATACATGGGAGGAAGCCAAGAAAGAGCGCGCCCTCATGCGCGCTGATCGCGCGGCCATTCGAGCCTGGCGTGAAGGCCGACGCCCCAAGTAGCTTCGGGCTGACTAATTGAAGCCGAACCGATTAGCAAAGACAAACCACCCCCCTTGATCTCACGGAGGGTGGTTTCTTGATCGCAAGTTGATGATGCTTAGCGGACTTGTGCCTTTCGCTTGCGTCGGGCCATGGCCGCCAGACCAAGCCCAAGGGCCACCATCGTGCCCGGCTCCGGCACCGCTTGCACCCCTTCCACAAAGAAGCGCATGCTGTCGCTCGAGGTGGTGCCCGCCGGGAAGTTGGCCGTGCCGCGCAGCACCCAGTCGGTCATCGTGCCGTTGAAGGCGTAGTACGTCTTGGTGAATCCGCCGCCAGTGAACAGCCCTTCTTCCGAGTTGATATCCACCCAGCCCGACCCCGCGTTGAACATGATGTTGTCGAGGTTCAACGACGTGTCGGTGGCAAGCGAGCGGCCGAAGGCCAAGCCCACCAGGTCGTGACCGGACTGGAACACGGGCGCCCCATTCATCAGGCCATTGGTGGCCTCCGGTCCCGTCCAATCGCTACTGGAGAACAGCTTCCAAGACACGGTCTTGTTGGTGTTGTTCCAGCTCATTTCCCACGATCGCGGATTGTTGCCGTAAAACCAACCGTTACCAGGGTTACCACCTTGAATGGTGGAGAGACCTGCCAACTCTAGTCGAGCTTTTTGGTTGCCCGTGTTGGCGGTGCCGGTGCCGCGGAACAGGGTCGAACTCCCGGTCGGGTTCGGGCCCACTTGGACTAGTGACAGTGCATGGGCTGAGCCGACCATTGCGCACAGCGCAAATGCGGTAACGAATTTATTCATGATCCCTCTCGCCTTGCTATCGAGTTTTTTGGAGCCACACATGTGGCTCGCGTCAACAAGGCTACGAGGGATCTTACCCACAAGCCACAGGGACGATTATGCGCTGACATGAATACCAGTATTTCTTACAGTATTTCGTTGAACTTACTGAGGCACAATGATCGATATCTGCCTGCATTTGTGATCATATATCCGCAAGTTTGCTTAGGACAATAGTCCTTGATACTTATCGTCGATCCTGCCTCTACAGCTCGGTACATCCTAGCGCTTCAAAACCACTGGAGCATCGGGCCTTGCTTTACCGAGACAGCGATCGCTATGGGTGGAAAGTATTTGGAATGAGGAAATGCAAATTCACACCCCATCATTAGGCACCATTTAAAGAGGGATGCTTCATGGGTTTCCCAAAACATCATCTGTGCATCGATCATTTCTGGCAGATGTGCCAGTTTTTCCCACGTATATATACTATGGTTGAACTATATTTCCGCACGCGGGGATACAAGCTCGATACAATCATCTACGATGGCTTTTCCTATTCCAGGACGCTACTCAGCTCTCCTTACCGCGCTCGCAGTCCCCTTGTCGGCACAAGCCGTAGATATCAACGGTGGTACGTCCTGGTCAGGCTGGGATTACGTCGGCGACTCCCAGATGTCGGGCACTTGGGTCAAAGGATCAACGAGTCGGACCTTTGATATCCACCGAACCATTTTCGTACTCGGTAGCGGTCAAACTGTTGGCGGCAATCGGCTCAGCAGCGGGGCCGCAGGGAACGGCATCGACTATACAGGAGATACGTCGTCAAGTCTATTCACCGGCTCCTGGCAGGCTGGAGACCGTATTCTTGGCATTGGACTGCGATACACGGGTACGACCCGTGCCACCACATTCTTCTTTCACCGCGATGCTGGCGGAAACAACATCTTTGCTGCATCGAGTTTCGGAGCCAATGACGGCTACTTTAGCCACGATATCGGGGACACCTCATCCTACATGAGTCCGGAAACGAATGCCAATCGTGGTCGAGTGCGTCAGTATTCGGTTTGGAATGGCTTTAGCCAAAATGGATCGCCCGAAGAAGGCAACTTCACCACACCCTATGGCAATGTGCCGAACCTTGCGATGCCGACCCGAAGCTTTTCCGTCCTGGAATCCGGTTCGCTAAATCGAGTGACCAGCGTCCAATACTTCCTCAACATTGATGCGGTCCAGCGCTCAAACGGGGGCCTTACCTTTGGAGATGGGCAGTTTGGACCTTCCACCAGGTTCGGTTTTTGGGAAGGCGATCAAAGCAGTGCGGCGGGTGGTTTCACTCAGCAGATCTTTGCCGTGCCCGAGCCGTTCAGCATGCTGGCCCTGGCGGGTGGCTTGGCCGCACTGGCGCGCCGCCGCCGCGCGCGCTAAGCTCGCACCGAAGCCTGAGAATTCCCCTCTTCCCCTTCTCGGGAGGAGGGGATTATCTTTATCCAACCCAAACCCCCGCAAGGAAACCTCGCGCCGCTCCTTCCGGTAACTTCCCTGCGGACCATGCTCACTTCCCTCGCTTTCCTCCTGGCAGCACAAACCACAACCCAAACCCCCGCCCCGAACCTGGCCCGCTACATCTACCCGCTGGCCCCCAGCCTCCCCTGCCCGCCGGTGGAGATCGACGTCACCGATTCCCCCGAGAGCAAGGTGTGGGCCGAGCAAGCCGCCGCCCTGGTCCGCGAGTGGTACGGCCCCCTCACCCAAATGATGGCCACCGATGGCCGCCACCCGGTCACCGGGCAGCCCACCGGCCGCAAGTTCCAGCCGCCCGCCCGCATCACCCTGGTGTTCAAAAAGACGCTGAACGTGCCCGCCTATTGCAGCGGCGGCACCATCACCATCAATGGCGAATGGATTGCCCAGCGCCCCGATGACCTGGGCATGGTCATCCACGAGCTCAGCCACGCCATCCAGCAGTATCCGCGCAACGAAATCGACGCCGGCTGGCTGACCGAAGGGATCTCGGATTACATCCGCTGGTGGCGCTACGAACCCCAACTGCACGCCACGCGCGGGCGCACGGTGCCGGATTTCAGCCGCGCCAAATACACCGATGCCTACCGCACCACCGCCGTGTGGCTGGCTTTCATCGAGCAGAAGTACGACCGGCGGCTGGTGCCCACGCTGGACCACCACATGCGCTTGGGCAAGGACCCCATGCCGGTGTTCAAGGAACTGACCGGCAAGACCGCCGACGAACTGTGGGACGAGTTTAAGACGGAGTTTAAGTAGAAGATATCGAGCTTGGTGGGATTCGAGATGCTTCTAGCGTAGAATGGCGTCCCGGGGAAATCCAGTCTCGGGACATCTCCATCATGTTTCGCGAAAGGGTCGTCGAGTTGATTGCGGACGAGGCATCTGGGTGCCTTAAAGCGTTCGTACATACCGGGCGGATACGCCCCTACTACGCGCCTACAGCAGATTTCCAGAGAATCTGCCGCCTCATTGAGCGAATCAAATCTGTACGAGTACACGGGCATGTTTCACCGCAGCTTGTCGAGTCCATAAAGTCGGCACTTTCCGTGGTCGAGAGCATTGAGTTCGTTGGTTGCCCCTCGTCAACCTACAATTCAATCCTGTCATTTACCACAATCTTAAGACATCTCAACCTCATTCAACTCGACCTCTCGGAACTAAAGATGAATGTGAATTCAAACCTCTGGTCGGTGAGAATCAAGCAATGCGTCGGTAATGCCGAAAGGATCATTCCCATTCGTACGGCAGCACTAACACTAGTAGCTCCCTATGACATGAGTTTGCTCAAGTGTTTGCCCGCACCGACATCGAATCTCTTCATCGATGGTACCACTGGCATTGACGAGATTCACATGTCAGCTATACCAATGCCACCGAAGTTGTTTTGTTTTGTTGGCAACGATATCATTCTCGCTCTAGATGATCTGGATGTCATCCTCAGCTCGCATCCCAGCTACATTAAGCTGCATCAGTCTCGCATTGAGTTCGGCCATTCAACAGTTAGGCCTGAGAGAATCCCAGTGCGTAGCTTGGCTTTCAGTGACTGCAGAATTGACGCTTCGGCCCTTGTGGCTTTGTTAGACCGACTTGAAGACATCGAAGAACTGTCGCTTCCTCGTGTTGACTTGACCAGCCGTCTGCTAACCGAACTGAGTCGCTTTCCGAGTTTGAGTACATTGGGCCTGGAGAATTGCAGACTTCGTGCCAGGACTTACCCGACAGCACTGACATCGGTTCGTCATTTGTACCTTTCTGAGCATCAAGCCCGGTACAAAGCGGAGATGCAGACCCTCTTCCCTAACGCAGACATCGCCTAGATGGCCTGTCTGGGCCAAGGACCCCATGCCGGTGTTCAAGGAACTGACCGGCAAGACCGCCGACGAACTGTGGGACGAGTTCAAGACGGAGTTTAAGTAAGCGCGCTTATTGCACAATCAGGGCCGTGGCCCCGTTCGGGCTGGCCTGGCTGTTGTCGGCGGGGTTGCGCTTGCCCACGTAAACCGTGACCATCAGGGTTTTCTCGGCGGCGGAGCGCCCCTTCCGGCTGGACATGAACTCACCCGTCGCCAGCTTCTCAAACGGCTCGAACCCCAGGCTGGAAAAGAAGGCCGCGCCCGCGAGCTTGTCCTTCAGCGAATCCTGGGTTTCGTTGGCAAAGTAGTACATCGTCCAAGGCTCGCCCACCGGGCTCACCACGGTCTTTTCCGCGCCGACAAACACGGGGTCGCCTTCCAGCGGCGCTTGGCCGACGGTTTGGGATTGGCAGGCCACGGCCAGACCGAGCGGGAGCGCCAGGGCGGCGAGGAGGTGAGCTTTTCGCATGGTGATGCGGCTAACTTACCCGCTGGATTCCGGATTTAGGCGGGGCGGAGCGGGTGCGGTGGCGCCGGGGGACTACCGAGGCTGTCACTTGACCCGCGAGGTCATGGACGGTGGTGGAACGGCGGCCGGACGGCGAGGAGACGAGGGGCTAACTTGTCGTTGGCGTTAAGACAACTGAGCAACCTACGGAACCTTCAATAGCTGTCAAATCAGATCCCAGCTTGCCCTCGACAATTGAGATCGTTGAAAGAGTGCCTTTAGGAGCCCCTTGTCGGGCTCCCCAAAATGCACTCTCCTTACTAATTCGAAGCTCGGACCAGCCTCCAGCAGTGAAGAAGCTAGAAGAAAGGATCTTTGTTCTCATGGAGATTGCTGTTTCTTTCGGAAAATAATAGACTACCCATTTTTCACCGAATGATCGAACCTCTCTACGTTCTCCGCCGACAAATACGACATCATTCTCCTCTTCAAATAGAATCGTTCGCTTTGAAGTACATCCAAGGATAGCAACAATGGATACTAGACTAAAGAATTGCAACGTCCGAAGCATTTTGACACACCGTTTCAGATCCGCGCTTCGCGGCCCGTACGTTCCATTGGGAGATACGAAAAAGTATAGCACAGCCCGCGCGGCGGCCTACCAGCCGCGCGCTTCCGTGGGCGGAGCGGGTGCGGTGGCGCCGGGGGTCCACCGAGGCCGTCACTTGACCCGCGAGGTCATAGACGGTGGTGGACCGGCGGCCAAGCGGCGAATTCCATAGGCGAAACCACAGCTTCAACGCGCGGCCCAACATTCCACGTCGAAGCATGTGGACCCTCGCGTATCAATAAGCTGAGAGGGCATAGTGTCTCGCTTTTACCTAGTATAGTAAAAGAATACATTAGACCCTTCTGCATCCGGTTCTACGACTTCTCCGTCGTTGCCAGTCACGAAACCCCTGCCAATTGTAATCATCGTCGGACCACCGCCTCGCTCCGAATTCGTGGGAATAAGAACTATACGGTCAGAAGAGCGGGCATCATATTGGACCCACTCAAAGCCAAATGCGCGCAACTCACGCAAAATTGCTTGCTTAGTGCTGTCCACCCCTCTTCCCTTGACATTGTATCTTGCTAACGAGGAGTTTCCCGAGCGACTGGTATGTCGTTCTGCCCCAGACAGTATCTCCAGCCTTTCCACCAATGGGATTTCCGCTGCACTTGACGCCGGTTCACCGCAGCCCACCAGCAGCCAACCCAAAACCGTGATTCCCACCATCCAAGAAGCCCGCATGGTCTTTCCCCCAATTTACCCCCGAACGTAGGCGACCCACCGAGGCCGTCACTTGACCGGCGGGGTCATAGACGGTGGTGGGCCGGCGGCCAAGCGGCGAAGTGACGGCCACTTGCCGGTTCACTTCATCGAAGGTGTAGCTGGTGCGGTTCCCGAGCGCATCCACGTTGGCAATCAGGTTAAGAGCGTTGTAGACGCTGAGCGCGCATCTGGCCTGCTCCTAGTAGATGTACTCAATTGTGCATCCAGTTGCCTGCCCACCACTCGTCGAATCCTCTTTACCCCGAGGACGACCGGACTTAACGTTGATATAATCCGGGGCTCCTTGTCGTCTGGTGCCTTCAGGCACAAGCAATATGCTACCGTCCGCACTTGCATTACGTTTCGACCAAGACAAACCTTTCGCTCTTAGGTCGCTGACCAAGAGTTCTGCAGCCTGACTCGCATTTAAACCAGAAATGTAGTAGTCGACGATTGCGCCATCGGGCGTCTCAATGAGTCGTCTGTTGTGCACCGAGAGAATACTAACTTGTTCTTCAAGGGGCGTTGCTCGTTGGGTGTTACTGCCAGCCTGACATCCCACCAGCGGCCAACCCAAAACCGTGATTCCCACCATCCAAGAAGCCCGCATGGTCTTTCGCTCAGTTTACCCCCCAAGCCCAAGCTGTCCCCCAAGGGCGATGGCGGTACTCTGCGGGCGTGATTGGGTTGATCGCGTTGCTCGCCCCGCCGCAAGAGCCGGCCGCCTTCCGGGCGGTGTTCGAAGACCGTCCCCGCCAGCTCATCGTCCGCCTCCTCAATGAGCCCGGCGACGGGGGCATCTACGCCGTGTTCTCCCCGGATGTGTGCGCGGTGCGCCGGGTGTGGCACGGCCGCATCAACTACCGGGGCAAGGTCTACGATTTCAGTCAGGAGAACTCCTTCGGCGAGGGGCGCAGCCTCTACGAGGTCCCCAGCCAGGTGCTCGGCCCCACCGATTTCGGGCAACCCTCTTCGGCGGCCGACCCCGTCTGGCGCTTCACCCAGGTGGGTCACGCCGTGGAATCCCGTCCCTTCAACCTCGAGAACTGGGGGCCGCTCTACTTTGCCTTTGAAGAGCGCGGCGACACCGACTCGGTGGCCATCGAGCTTTCCGATGCCCGCCGCCAGCCCGTCTACCAATATCTCTCGTCCAACACCATCAGCGGCCCCAACGTGTGGCAGTGGAACTACAAGCAGATGCCCGCCCTGCCCGGCCGTTTCCAGGGGCAGATCCGCATCTCCGCCCCCACGCTGAAGGCCCCCAAGGATGTGCGCCGCGCCCGCCTGTTTGGCGACCGGCTGGCGTGGTTCCGGGGGGAGACTCCGGTGCCCGTGCAGTTCCGGGGCTACCACCGCGAGGACGACAAAACCACCATTCGGTTCACCGCCGATGCCCGACCGATTGAACTCACTATGACCATGGAAGGCTCCCTCCTCATCATGCGCTACCGCGCCACCGCCGCCGGCCCCGCGCTGACCCTGCGCACCTATCAACCCAATGTGCCCGACCCCACCCTGGGCGAGGCCGCCGAAGCCACTGTGGAGGTGCGACGATGACCACTGCCCTGCTGGCCCTGCTGCTGGCCACCCCCCAGGCGAGCGCCCCCGGCATGACCGTGATGGCCTGGCAGCTGGAGCAACCGTTTGGTGGAATCCCGCAGCTGGTGCAGGGGCAGGTGCCCAACGCTTACTTCGTTACGCCTTCGTTCCCGCTCAACGGTCCCTTCAAAACCGATGACACCCCGGTGGCCCAGAACTTCTACGCCGAGGTGACCACCCGCCTGCAGGTGGACCGCGCCGCCACCTACGATTTTGAGGTCCGCACCACCTCGCTGGTGCGCATGTCTCTCTCCGGGGAAACGATGCTGAACACCACCGACGGCACCTTCCGCCGCGAGACCGGGGTGTGGCGCGGGCAATATCGCCTCCCCGTGGGGCGCACCAACCTGAAGGCCTTCATCATGCACAACGAGGGCGATTTCAGCCTGGATATCCGCTGGAAGCGCACCGACGAAACCGAATATCGCGCCCTGGCCCCCGAGCTGCTGACCACCGACCCCGGCCAGACCTTTGTGGTGAACCCCGGCCCCAAGCGGGCCACCCTGGGCGCCCCCACCACGCGCCCCGGCGACCGCCGCCCGCTCACCGCCATCCACCCCAGCTTTGCGCTCGAAGACATTCGCGGCGAAGATTTCCGTCCGGCCGTGGGGGGCATGGTTTTCTTGCCCGATGGCCGGCTGGCCGTGTGCACCTGGGATGAGCGCGGCGCGGTGTATCTGCTGAGCGACCTGGACAAGCCGGGCCGGGCCAAAGCCCATCTCTTTGCCGAAGGCCTGGGCGAGCCGCTGGGCATCGCCTATTGGCGCGGCGACCTCTACGTGACGCAGAAGGGCGAGATCACGCGCCTGCGCGACACCAACGGCGACGACCGCGCGGATGAATACGACGTGGTGGCCTCCGGCTGGGGGGTCAGCCCCAATTACCACGAGTTCACGTTCAATCTGCTGCCGTTCCAAGGCTCGTTCTACATCAGCTCCAGCGTGCCCCTGCGCGGCGGCCACACCAACTACACCCCTTCGCAGAAGCCGGGCGAACCCGCCTTTTCCACCCCCGAAGGCCCGGGCAACCTCTATAAAATCGACCCCGCCACCGGCCTGTGGGAAGCGGTGGCGCGCGGCCTGCGCACCCCCAACGGCATGAACCTGGGCGTGGATGGACAGATGTTTGTGGCCGACAACCAGGGGTCGTGGCTGCCCGCCAGCCCGCTCTATCACATCCGCCCCGGCGCGCGGTATTTGCACCAAGAACAACCTTATGGTGATGCCGATGAAACCTCGGTGGCGGTGTGGTTTCCGCACGGCGAGATTGGCAACAGCCCCGCGCAGATGATCTTGATTCCGGATGGCCCCTATCGGGGGCAAATGCTGATTGGCGACGTGACCCACGGCGGCCTAAAGCGCCTCCAACTGGAGAAAGTGAACGGGCAATACCAGGGCGCGGTGTATCGGCACAGCCAGGGGCTGGAGGCCGGTATCAACCGTTTGGTGTGGGGGCCGGATGGCGCGCTCTACGCCGGGGGGATTGGCAGCAACGGCAACTGGAACCACCTGGGCCACAAGTTCGGACTAGAACGCCTGCGCCCCACCGGCAAGGTGCCGTTTGAGATGCTGGAGGTGGGTGTGCGCCAGGGCGGGTTCCAGGTGCAATTCACGCACCCGCTGGCCCCGGGCATGGAAGATCTACTGAGCAAAATCAAGACCAAGAGCTGGCGCTACGAGGCCACCATTGCCTACGGCGGCCCCAAGGTGGACGAGAAGACGCTCCCCATCACCCAAACGCGGTTGAGCCCCGACCGCCGCACCCTTTGGTTAGATATCGAGGGGCTGCAGGCCGGCACCGTGGTGTATCTGCACCTGGGCGACCTGAAGGGGCCGAACGACGAGTTCCTGTGGAGCCCCGAGGTGTGGTACACGCTGCAGCGCCTGCCCGGGGAGATCAAGGAAACCCCTCGCCGCCGGGAGATGTTTGCCGAGCCCCCCGCCGGGGCACAGATCCTCATTGGCAAGGGCGGCCAGGGCGACTTAAAACCGCTGCGTCCGGGAGTGGCCAAGTGGCCGACCGTGGGCGACGCCCTGGTGGTGCAACACGATCCGAGCGCGGACATCGGCGGATCGGACCACGTGAGCGGCCAGCCCCACGGCGATGCCTTGATCCACGTGGAGTGGCTGAGCCCCCCGGGCGGCCGGGTGGAAACCCAAACCAACGGCAATAGCGGCCTTAAGCTGATGAGCCGCTACGAGATTCAGATCATGAACGCCCCCGGCATTGTGGACCTGGCGCAGCCCGCCGCCAAGTTCAACGAGGCGGGCTCCATCTACCGGCAGACCGCGCCGGCGTTCAACCCCAGCTACGGGGCCGGGGTGTGGCAGAGCTACGATATCTGGTTCACCGCGCCGCGCTGGGAGGGCGGCCGCAAGGTGGCCAATGCCCGCGCCACGGTGTATTGGAACGGGGTGCTGGTGCACCGGGATGTGGAGATCACGGCCAAGACCGGCCTCAGCGAGGAGGAAGCCCCCGGCCTGGCACCCCTGCTGCTGCAAGACCACCAGACCGAAGCGGAGGGCGGGGTGATGTTCCGCAATGTGTGGCTGCTGCCTACGCCGGTGACTCGGGGGTTTGGGCCGCCGCTGCCGTGAGGGGGAAACAGCGAAGAACCAAGCAGACGGCTTCGGGTACAACCACTTATGTCTGGGATGGAAGCGACTATCTAGGAGAAATCAGCTGATGGCGACGACAAATTTTGAAATGTCCTTTGCCCCAGAAACAGGCGACTCTTCGCTCCGAAGCCCACAATTGTAAAGGTAGATCAGTATGTGCTTGAAACATTTTCTATGTGTAGGTTGTTTGGCCACGGTGCTTATTGCCGCATCATCTGCTAAGGCAACTATGCAACACACTGATATTGCGGCTGAGCTATCCAGATTTGCTGAAGGTACGATTACAATCCGGGCCCTGTTATCGACGCGACCTGGTATGACGGGTGAGATAATCCAGTTTGTTGATCAAAATCCTGACAGCGTTTTATCTACTTTTGGTGTACTGGCATTAGGAGGAAGTGACGAGTATCCGGTTGCTCTCGCTCTAGCGAAATGGAGCCAAGGTGATAATCAACGAATCAGAACAACGTCGGTCAGCTCAATGCGCACGATATTCAAACGTCAGATACCTCTGGGAGACAATGGGCTGGATTCGTTCACAGTTCTCCAGGATCATTGGCGGGAGTCCCTAGAGGGCTACGTGACCGAACGCTACCGACGAACAGACGATTTCTTGGCCTACGCCGCTGCTGAGATGCTCATCCTCCAAGGTGAGGTCGAGGATTCACAACTTGTTTCAAGGTACCTAGAGTGCAGTTTGATTCCATTTGTGTACTATCAGTCCGCCCTCAAACAGCTTAGAGAGAGTTCTCAGCCCTGGGCTATTACCTTACTCGATCGAGAGCGCCAGAAGCTCTCTGACCTCGCTGGTAAACCAGGGTCGAAAGAGCAAAGCGACAATGTGATGCTCAATCCAGGGATAGTAGGCTTGCAGTCTCTAGCCTCGTTCGCATGTCTAGGAGAAATCAGCTGATGGCAATGTCCGTGACGTATGCAACTGTTCATGGTCGCCTGGTGGAGGAAAACCGAGGCGGCGTGGTGACGGAGTACGTCCCGGACACGCTCGGCAACGTCATCATGACAACCAATGAATTGGGGACAGTGACCTCTACCACTACCTACTGGCCCTTTGGGGAAGTGCGCACGCAAACAGGGACCAATCCAAGCCCGTGGGGCTTCTGTGGCGTGTGGGGCTATCTTACGGATGCGGTGTCTCGGATGTACGTGCGCGCTAGGCACTTCCGAGCGGATACCTCCAGGTGGCTGACACTCGATCCGCTTTGGCCATCTAAAGATGCATATCATTACGTGCGAAACACACCGACATCTCTCATTGATCCTACTGGTTTGTATGAAATGGGGCCAGACCTAGGCGTTGGAGTGCCAACGTGGCCAGCATACCAGCCTTGGTTTTGGAATTACGGCAACTATTGCGGACTGCGAAACTGGATCAAGGCGAAACCATGTGAACTCCCTCCGGGCATCTTGTGTCTGGACGTAGCTTGCAAGGAACACGATGAGTGTCTTCATAAGGCGAACAAGTCGGGTGGCAACAATTATTGGAAGCCACCTGGCACGTCGTGCAATTGCAAACTACTACAGGACGCCTTGGTATGCTACCTTTTGCATTGTAGGAACGACAGTAGTTCTGGCCATTGCGGTGCAACAAAACAGCTCATTGCTGTATTTCAGATCATATGTACCGCAGGCCTCATCAAAAACAACCCCGTGCCTATATTGGTGCCTATATTGCCGCCTCCACCTCCTCGGTGTAGTGGAAGGATCTGCCCGACAGGTTCTCATCTTCACCCAGTAACCTGTGAGTGTGTATGGGAATAGAACCCACAGATATTATTATCAGAAGTTGCAAAAGCCGGTATGCCTACGGCTGGAATTGCACTATCTCCCGTGCAATTCAGGAGTACGCATTGCGATGACACATTTGTGATGGGGCCCCATGTTCTCGAGCATTATCAAATCTTTGCGCGCAAATCCAGACAGATGGCATCAAGCATTTCTGTGCAGTCTTCTAGGTCATACTTTTACTGCGGCGCTAGTATACGGAGGGCTGAACACCTCGCTTCGCGAAGGTATGCTTGCTGCCGACTTTCTTTTGAAATGGGGTGCTATATCTTTAACCCTACTCGCCATATGCTGCGCACTCCCGCGGCCAACTTGGGTGGTGTATCTACTGAGTGCTCTAACAACTGCTTCGGTATGTACCTTCGCCGTGTTCAAGGGGTTGGCCCTGTCTGACAATCGCTACATGGAAGGCATGATTTGGATTCCTTTTGCATTTGTCATGTATTTTGCAATATGCAACATGTCAATTTGTGGCTTCCATTCAATCGTTATCGTTCTACATTCCAGCAAGAACGCAAGGTGATAATTCTTGCAACAATCACATTTATGCTCTTGAGAAATGCAACACTATCGAAACCACCGCAGACTCGAAACACCTAAATTCTTCGCGCATCGGGGCCGTGACCACGGAGTTTGACTACGACAACTATGGCAACATGACGGTTGAAGATGCGAGTGGCACCAAGACAACCTACGCCTATGACCGTGAGAACCGCATGCAAACGATGCAGACTGCGAGTGGGATTTCCACTTATGCGTACGACGGCGATGGTTTACGTCGAAGAATCCAGGACGCAAGTGGTACAGTGACCATAGTCTGGGATGGTACGGACTACATGGGAGAGATTAGATAATGGCAATGTCGGTCCGCTACACCACTGTCGATGGGCAAGTGCTGTGCGAAAGCCGAGGCGGAGTGAAGACGCTCTTCATGCCGGACACCCTGGGCAACGTCATCGAAACCCGGAACATGGACACCGGAGCCCAGACCAGCTCCACCACCTACTGGCCATACGGAGAGGTGCGTACCCAAACTGGCACCAACCCCAGCCCCTTTGGGTTCTGCGGGGTGTGGGGGTTCTACACCCAGGCCGGGCAGTCCACCTATGTCCGCGCCCGCTACTACCGCCCCAACCTGGGCCGCTGGCAGACCGTGGATCCGCTGTGGCCAGATGAGTTGCCGTATGCGTACGCATCACTCGCACCAACTCGATTTGTAGACCCAACTGGCACCTTGCCTAGCATTTTTCCCCCTACGACCTGGCCATGCGCAGTAACGAAAGGTCTTATCTTACGTGAGTCATTTAAACGCTTTGGCAGTGAGGGCGACCACATGGTGCACTGTTATTTTTACTGCACCGTCAAGCGCTTTACTCTTTGCATCGTAAATGCATACGCGTCCGAGTTTGTGCAGCTGCTAATGAACCTATGCAGGCGTCTCGGCAAATATGACGCACCCCCATGGCTAGCGATTGTAATCCCTGGAGGGCCTGCCAGCATGCTTCCACTCCACCTGTGTAAGTGGTATAGGTCCAGGTTTATTAAATAGGGCCTCTCTGGGCGAGATATTGCTAACAACGGTATAGGGCAAAGGTGCGCTAATGTCCTATCCTGCGTTAGTTGCGAAGACTGCTGCCGAAGCAATTCGATCAAATTGGAAGAGGATGAAAGCAATGAATATCCTATATTGCCATGGATTGGAGAGTAATGACGAAAAGCTTGAAGCAGTGGATTGCTACAGGTACAGTACTGACTCTGGCATGTGTTACAGCATTTTTTGTTTTCGAAAGCTTTGCTCAGTTCCACGATGACTTTAGAAGCGAAGTCGCTAGTTGCGAAGGCAAGTACGTCGCGCATTGCCAGGTATTGAGTAAGTATACATGGACAAACTTAAAGGAACAAAAGCATGTAGCTTTGGAGACTCTAGGCAAGGACAGTTTTGTGCTGAAGACAGAGTATCTTGATGGCAACTACTACCTTCTGATCGAGCACGGAGTAGTTATTGGCTTAATCCCTCATCACGAAGCCATGGTAGAAGTGAGTAGGCTAGGTGCTCGCCGAAACCGATAAGATTCAGTCGAGTTCTTTTTGCGGTTGCCTCACGACGTCCGCTAAATCACTGCACCCATGAGAGGCATCCACAGCTGAGTTTGCAGGAAGGCACCTCGCCGCAGACCATTGACGTACAACGCGGCGCAGCGCCTGACAACCATGCAGAAAGGCACCACCCGCACCACGTATACGTACGACAACAACGGCAACATCACGGTGAAATCGCTAGAAGGCACCTCACCCCAAACCATCGCTTAAAGCTCCGTTGCCCGTCCCCTCACCCGCAGCGGTAACATCCACCTAGCCCGGCCCCGCCCATGAAGCTCTACTCCCCCGCCCTGCTCGGTGCCCCGCCCACGGTGATCTACGCCGGGGACGGGGAGTTCCGCGAAAACCGGCGCGAGTGGATCCAGGCCCCCACGCTCTGGACCGTCATCTACTATCACCACCAAAACACGGTCTATCTCAACCAGCGCGCCTTCCTCGCGCCGCCGGATTCGATGTGCATCTTCCCGCCCGGGTGCCGCGCGGGCCACACCCTCATTGACGGCGAAACCAGCCACATCTACTGCTCTTTCAACCTCCCCGCCACCACCGGCCGCCGCTACGCCATCCCGGTGCAGATCGAGGACGCCCGCGCCTACCTGCCCGCTCTGGAAAAGGCCTGCCAAGGCGTCAGCCAAGACCTGGACCACCCGCGCGCCTTCATCTGGGGGTTCCTCTTTGCCATCGCCGAGGGCGAATACGTGCTGCGCGAGCACGAGGCGCTCTACGCCGCCGAGAGTTTCATCCTCAACCACCTCGCCGACCCGCTGCGCGTGCCGCAAATTGCCGAGCACGCGGGGGTGTCGCCGCGCCAGCTGCTGCGCATCTTCCGGGATGAGCACCGGATGACGGTGCAGGAGTTCATCCGCGCCAAGCGGGTGCAAGAGGCGTGCCGCCTGCTGAGCACCACCAGCCGCACCATCAAATCCATTGCGGGGGCGGTGGGCGTGCCGGACCTGGCGCAGTTCAACAAGCTCATCCGGGCCGAAACCGGAACCTCACCGCGCAAGTTCCGGTCCACGCCCGAGCACCTTTAGGCGGGCTAAATCAAGCCGGAGTGGCCGTGTAGCCTTCTTCGTTCACGGCGGCAATCAGGGTGTCCACCGCTACCCCTTCGTGTTCAATCTGGGCTTGGCCGGGTTCCAGGGTCACGGTCACGGCGGTCACTCCCGCCACGGCTTCCAGGGCCTCGCGGGCGTGGCGCACACAGTTCTGGCAAGACATTCCGGTGATGCTGAGGGTCGTGGTCATAGTCGTTCCTACGCCTATCCTAACCCAACTAAGCCCAAGCCCCGGGGCCTTAGCCGAACACCAGAATGGAACCCAGGTGCCCGGTTACGCCCACCGCCACGGCCGCCAGCGCCAGCAGCGCCCAGTAGGGGATGCTCTCCGGCGTGCGCTGCCGCCGCATCAGGGTGGTGCCCACCATCAGCAAGAAGGCGATGTGCCCCATCACCAAGTGCCGGAAGGCGTCGCCTTCCCACCCATAGCCGTTGGCCAGGTAGGCCGCCCAGCCGGTGGCCATGGCGGGGATGGTCATGATCGTCCCGGCCGCCAGCGCCAGCCAGCCCGCCTCGCGCCACACCGAATTCTTACGCTTGGACCCCTGCCAATCCAGCAACGCCCCAAAGAGAAACAGCGCAATCGGGAAGTGGACAATGGCCGGGTGGAACCGGTGGTCCGGGATCATCTCCCCTTGCTCCTTTTCTTCCTCGTCGGGTTCGGTCTTGGCTTCAGCCGCACCCAGGGAGCCCTCGTCTACCGCACGCGCCCCTACCACGCCTGTGCGGCGTTCGGGCGGTGCTATCGCGTCCGGTTGCCCGGGCTTGCTGGCGGGGTCGTTGGGCAGGGTGTCCTCCCGGAACTCTTCCCCGTTGCTCACCCCGTCGCCGTCGGCGTCCCCATTGGCCAGGGCGGCCAGCAGGGCGGCGTTTACTTCTTCCTTGCCGGCGGCCTCCATCGCATCGTGCACGGCCCGGCCAAAGGCATTGCGGCGCGGCGGATTGGTGTGGCACAGGCTGCACCCCTCGGCCTTGGCGCGCTTGGCGGGCTCCATTTGGGGCAGTTTCTCGAGCTGTTCCAGAAACTCAGGCTTGCTCAGCCCCAAGGTCGCCAGGCTCACGGTGGCCAAAAGAGTCAGGGCGTAGCGCGGCGCCTTCATTGTAAGTCGCATTCTACGCCCCCTCTCATTGCGTTGGCAACTAGTAGGTTACGCGCCGGCCAGCGTCCGCTTCAGCCACTCGTCCAGCACGCGGATGACTTCGGGGTTGAATTCCGCCCCCTGCCCCCACCGGGTCATGCTGTCCAGCGCCGATGTGGTCTTAAAGAAGCCGTGGTCGCTGCCTTCCACCATCTTGTATTCGGCGGTGCCGGGGCGCACCCCGTTCACAATCCGCGCGATCTCTTCGTGATCCCACTGGGTGGCAATGAACTCATTTTCGCCCCACATCGCCAGAACTTTGGCGTCCACATTCAGCCACGCGCCGGAGAGGTTGCGGGCGGCCAGCTCCCGCCAGAACCCCAACCCCACCCCGCTGAAGGTGCGGCCATCGGGGATGTTGCCCCGCACGGCATCGGCCAGTTCCGGGCGCCGCTCAATCACTTGCTGCGGGCTCAGCCCTTCAATGAAGATATGGTGCGAAACCTGGGCCAGGTCGCGCAGGGCGTTGTTCACATCCCCCGGGGCACCCCCGCCCATAGCCATCTGGCGGCGCGAGTTCTCCAGCAGATACTCCGTATAGGTCTTGGTGAGCGTGCCGTAAACGGCCACGCCCGCCACCTTCTCTTGCGAGGCCACAAACGGGCCGAAGCAGCCCCCCATGCTGTGCCCGAAGATGGCAATGCGCTGCGGGTCTACGAATTCGAAGGTCTTGGCCAGGCGCAGGGCCTGCAGGTAGGCGTCTTCCTCTTGCCCAAAGCCGAGCTCACCGTAGGCCGGGCCTTCGCTGTCACCCTGGCCGGGCTTATCCACCCGGATAATGGTGTAGCGGTCGGCAAAGGAGGCCAGCACGTTGCCGTAGGCGGTGGTGGCGTAGTCGCCGTCAATCGAATACTGGCCAATGCCGCCGATCATGAAGATCGTGGGGTGCGGGCCGGGCGCGGTGGGGTGCGTGGCAATCACGCGGATGCGCTTGCCCTGGCTCACCACCTGGTCGTAATGCACGCGGAACCCGTCCGCCTTCATATAGGCGCGCGGGGCCAGCGGGGCGCGGGCGGTGCGGATATCGCGGCCCCGGATGTACTCTATCGCGACCTCTTGGCCCGTTTTGAGCGTGGCCAGGATGCGGGTGACGTCGGCGGCGGCGGCCACGGGCTCCCCGGCCAGCTTGGTCAAGATGTCCCCGGGCTGCAGGCCCCACTTTTGGGCACTGAGCCCCTCGGTAACGGTGCCGATGAGGACGCCTTTGGCTTCGGTGAGGCCGGCGTTCTGCGCGGTTTCGAGCGTGAGCGGGCGTATCTGCATGCCCAGGGCCGGGCGGCGGAGCAGGGGTTCGCCGCGCTCAATTTGGGCGAAGGAGAGAGGCGCCAGGGCCAGGGCGGCAAGGAGGATGAGGCTTCTCGGGCCGGTCATACGGCTTGATACCGGTTCCGGCCGCTGTGGGTTGCCAACTTCCCGCCGGACCTAGTCCATCCTGCCGCATAATAGGCCATGACCGCCGCTGGGATTCGAAATCCCGGAACCCCCCTGCAACGGGAACTGATCGAGGACATTGTGGTGAACCGCAGCGCCGCCGAGCGCCGCGCCGCCACCCTCCCCGGTCGTCGCACCGTCAAAAAGCAGTGGCAAGCCGCCTGGCTGCTCCGCGCCATCCAGTGCATTGACCTCACCACGCTGAGCGGCGATGACAGCCCCAGCAATGTGCAGCGACTGTGCGCCAAGGCCCGCCAGCCCGTCCGCCGCGACCTGCTGGAGCAGCTCGGCGTGGACCACATCCACACCGGGGCCGTGTGCGTGTATCACCAATACGTCAAAGAGTGCGTGCGCGCCCTGGAGGGCACGGGCATACCGGTGGCCGCCGTCAGCACGGGCTTCCCCGCTGGTCTCTCCCCGTTCGAACAACGCATCGAAGAAATCCACCGTTCGGTGGAAGACGGCGCCGCCGAGATTGATATCGTCATCACTCGCGCCCACGTGCTGCGCGGCGAATGGAACGCCCTTTACGACGAGATGGCGGCCTTCCGCGAGGCCTGCGGCGAAGCGCACGTCAAGGCGATTCTGGCCACCGGCGAACTTGGCACCCTCACCAACGTGGCCCGCGCCAGTATGGTGTGCATGCAGGCCGGTGCCGATTTCATCAAGACCAGCACGGGCAAAGAGCCGGTGAACGCCACCCTCCCCGTGGCCCTGGTGATGTGCCGCATGATCCGGCAATACGAAGCGCAGACGGGCGTGAAGGTGGGATTCAAGCCCGCCGGGGGCATCCGCACCGCCAAGCAATCCCTCGACTTTTTGATGCTGATGAAGGAAGAACTGGGCGACCCCTGGACGCACCCGGACCTCTTCCGCCTGGGGGCCAGCACGCTCCTTTCGGACATCGAACGCCAACTGGAACACTTCGCCACCGGCCGGTATTCCGCTTACCACCGCCACGCCATGGGCTAAATGCAATGAGTCAAGTCACCGATATCCTCCAGAACCTCGATTACGGCGTTGCGCCGGAATCTGCCCAATTGGCCGAAGACTGGCTGAACGAGCACGGGCGCACCTTTGGGCACTACATCGGCGGGCAGTGGGTGGCCGCTGACACCACCTTCGCCACCATCAATCCCGCCACGGGCACCGAACTCGCCCAAATCGGTCAAGGTACCGAAGCCACGGTTAACCAAGCGGTGGAAGCGGCGGGTGTTGCTTTCGGCACCTGGAATTCCCTCCCCGGGGCCGAGCGCGCCAAGTATCTCTACGCCATTGCCCGCCAGATTCAAAAGCATGCGCGCCTCTTTGCGGTGCTGGAGAGCATGGACAACGGCAAGCCCATCCGCGAAACCCGCGATGTGGACGTGCCGCTGGTGGCACGCCATTTCTATTACCATGCCGGGTGGGCCACCCTGGCCGAGGAAGAGTATCCGCACCACGGCCCCGTGGGCGTGTGCGGGCAAATTATCCCGTGGAACTTCCCGCTGCTGATGCTGGCGTGGAAAATCGCGCCCGCCCTTGCCATGGGCAACACGGTGGTGCTAAAGCCCGCCGAGTTCACCTCCCTCACCGCATTGCTCTTTGCTGAGATCTGCCACCGAGTCGGTCTCCCCAAGGGCGTGGTGAACATCATCACCGGCGACGGCGAAACCGGCAAGGCCCTGGTGGCGCACCCGAACGTCGACAAGATCGCCTTCACGGGCAGCACTGAAGTGGGCAAGCACATCCGGCGCAGCACCGCCGGTTCGCACAAACAGCTGAGCCTGGAACTGGGCGGCAAGTCGCCCTACATCGTTTTTGACGACGCCGACATGGACGCCGCCGTGGAAGGGCTGGTGGACGCCATTTGGTTCAATCAGGGCCAGGTGTGCTGCGCGGGTTCGCGCCTGCTGGTGCAAGAGAGCATCGCCGAAGAGTTCTGTACCCGCGTGCGGCGGCGCATGGCGCAGCTCCGCGTAGGGGATCCGCTGGATAAGGCCACCGACATCGGCGCGGTGGTGGACACCACCCAACTGGAACGAATTCACCAACTGGTGGAGCAAGGCGTGGCCGAAGGGGCGGAGAAGTTCCAACCCGAGTGCACTCTGCCCGCGCAGGGCTGCTTCTATCCACCCACGCTACTAACCGGGGTGGAACCGGCCAGCACGGTGGCCCAGGTGGAGATTTTCGGTCCGGTGCTGGTGGCGATGACGTTCCGCACGCCCAGCGAGGCCGTGGCCCTGGCCAACAACACCATTTACGGACTGGCCGGAACGATCTTTTCGCAGAACCTCGATATCGCCCACGACGTCGCCGCGCAGATCAAGGCGGGCGTCATCTGGATCAACGGCACCAACTTCTTTGATGCCAGCGTCGGCTTTGGCGGCTACAAAGAAAGCGGCTTCGGCCGCGAGGGCGGCCGCGAAGGACTGGAAGAGTATCTCGTCCGCGACCTCCCCACTGCCGAGGCACCCCGCCTGCCGGTCATCGACCCGCTGCCCGATGCCGACCCGGACATCGACCGCACCCACAAGCTCTACATCGGCGGCAAGCAGGTCCGCACGGATAGTGGCTATTCCCTCTCGCTGCCCCTCGCCACGGGTGGAATGGCCGATATCTCGCGTGGCAACCGCAAGGACATCCGCAATGCCGTGGAAGCCGCCGAAGCCGCTGCCGCCGGCTGGGCCAGCACCACGGCCTTCACCCGCGCCCAGATCCTCTACTACCTCGCCGAAAACATGCAGGGCGCCCGCCACCAATTGGTGGAATCGCTCACCGCCCGAGGCCAGCAGAGCGCCGAAAAGGAGTTCGATGCCACCATTCACCGCGTGCTGCACTGGGCGGCCTGGGCAGATAAGTACGAGGGCACGGTACACCAGCCGCCCCTGCGGGCCATGGTCTACACCCGCCCCGAGCCGCTCGGCGTCGTCGGCATCATCAACCCCGCCGCCCCCGCCCTACTTGGGTTCATCGGAGCGTGTCTGCCGGCGATCGCCATGGGCAACGCCGTGGTGGCCGTGCCCAGTGTGCACAACCCGCTCCCGGCCTTGGAGCTGTTCCGAATCATCCAGGCCTCGGATATCCCGGCGGGCGTCTGGAACATCGTCACGGGCCTCCCGGAAGAACTCGAATCCACCCTCGCCGGCCATGACGGCGTCATGGCCCTGTGGCACTTTGGTGAAGATGCCTCGCAGGCCAAAGCGGAACTCGAGAGCGCGGGTAACCTCAAGCAGATGTGGACCCCCAGCGGCCCCCTGGATTGGCACACCACGCCCTCCACCGAATGGTTGAGGCGCGCCACTCAGGTCAAGAATATCTGGGTGCCCTACGGCGCTTAAGCGAGCTGAACGTCAATCCGACGATCCGGGCTCTCAGGCAGGCACGCCCGGATCTCGGCCATCAGAGCGTCCACGCCCTCGGCAGCCACTCTATCCGGCAACAAAGGTGCTTGCACCACGTGGCTCACGCGGTCCGGGTGCGGGCCGTTGATATCTCCAAAGTCCACGTCCAGGGTCAGCACCACGTCGCCCTCGTGCCGGGCCAAGAGCTCATCCACCAACGACCGCACCGCCGCTCGCAGGCCGTCCGTACTCACGTCCTCGCACTGCCCAATGTACATGTTGCCGAATTGGTCGGTGGCTTCCCACTTCATGCCCGTGGTCTTACCCCACCCGACCATCCGGGCAAAGCATCGGTAGACTCACGGCATGAAGTTCGGTAACTTTCCTTACCCGACGCCCGTCAACGAACCCGTCCTGAACTATGCTCCCGGCTCGGCCGAGCGCAAGCGCCAGATCGAGGTGCTCAAGGAGCTAAAGGGCCAGACGGTGGACGTGCCGATGTACATCGGCGGCCAAGAAGTCCGCACCGGCGAACTCCTCCGCCTCGCCCCGCCCCACGAGCATGCCCACACCCTCGGCCACGCCCACCGGGGTGGTGCCGAGCACGTTAAGCAGGCCATTGATGCCGCCCTGGCCGCCCGCGCCCACTGGCAAAGTCTGAGCTTCGAGAATCGCGCCGCCATCTTCCTGCGTGCGGCCGAACTCATTGCCACCAAGTACCGCGCCTACATGAACGGCACCACGATGCTGGGGCAAAGTAAGAACGTCTACCAAGCCGAGATTGACTCCGCCTGCGAAATCGTGGACTTCCTTCGCTTCAACGTCCACTTCCTCAGCGAGATCTACAAGCAGCAGCCCATCAGCGGCCCCGGCGTCCACAACCGCGTGGAGTACCGCCCGCTCGAAGGTTTCGTACTGGCCATCACCCCATTCAACTTCACCGCCATCGGTGGCAACCTCCCCACGGCTCCTGCGCTCTGCGGCAACACCGTGGTGTGGAAGTGCGCCGACACGCAAATCTACAGCGCGCAGATGTTCATGCGCATCATGCAAGAAGCCGGCCTGCCGGATGGCGTGATCAACCTGGTTTACGCGCGCGGCCCGGTGGTCGGCGAGCAGTGCCTGGCCCACCGCGATTTCGCCGGCCTGCACTTCACGGGTTCTACCGGCACCTTCAATCACCTGTGGCACGCCATCGGCTCCAACCTGGATAACTACCGCAGCTACCCGCGCATAGTGGGCGAGACGGGCGGCAAGGACTTCGTCGTCGCCCACCCCAGTGCCGACCCCGATGTGGTGGCGACGGCCCTGCTGCGCGGCGCCTTTGAATACCAAGGTCAGAAGTGTTCGGCGGCCTCCCGCTGCTACATCCCGCGCTCGATGGCCGAGACCATCCGCACCAAGATGGCCGACGGCATGGCGAGCTTCAAGATGGGCACCACCGAAGACTTCGGCAACTTCATCAATGCTGTGATTGACGAGAAGTCGTTCGACAGCATCATGGGCTACATCAATGCGGCCCACACCGATGCCGACGTGAGAGTGCTGGTAGGCGGCAAGGGCGATAAGTCGGTGGGCTACTTTGTGGAGCCGACCCTCTTGGAAGCCAAGACCCCCGATTACCGCACCATGTGCGAGGAGATCTTCGGCCCGGTGCTGACCATGTACGTCTACGAAGATGACAAGTGGAGCGACACGCTGCGCCTGGTGGACAACACCTCGCCGTATGCCCTCACCGGGGCCGTCATCAGCCAGGATCGCGGTTCGGTGGAAGAAGCCGTGAATGCCCTCCGGCACGCCGCGGGCAACTTCTACATCAACGACAAGCCGACCGGCGCGGTGGTGGGCCAGCAACCGTTCGGTGGTGCGCGCGGCAGCGGCACCAACGACAAGGCCGGGGCGATGCTGAACCTCTACCGGTGGCTCAGCGCCCGCACGATCAAGGAAACCTTCGTGCCGCCCACCGACTATCGCTACCCGTTCCTGCAGAGCGAATAACCCGGGCAAAAACACAAAGAGAAACCCCCGATTCCCAGTGCGGGAGTCGGGGGTTTTTGCTTTAGCAGGTCAACCGCGAGGCTTACTTGCTGCGGCGGCGTCGCGCCAGGGCGAGAAGGCCCGCACCCAGGGCGATCATGCTGGCCGGTTCCGGCACGGCGGTGATGGTGAACGCCTGAATCCCGTTGTTGGTGTTCAGAGCGTAGAGGGTCACCGAGTTACCCGTGATGGTGCCGAAAGCAAGGTCGCTCGTCGCGTTGCCATTCGAGTTAGCCGCAGTCGTATTGTTCAGCGTCAGGATCGGAGTCAGAGTTTGGGTTCCGCTCAGACCCGTCACGTCGTAGATGCGCACGGCGCTGCTGTTCGCATCGATCGTGGCCATCAGCGTAAAGCCGTTCAGGCTCACGAAGTCCACAGCGGACTCACCGGCCGAAACCGTCGTCCAGCTACCGGCGAGCGTGCTACCGGTAGCGACTTGGTAGGGGTTACCCGCGCCGGTTTGCTTGCCCACCACGTTGCCTGCATCGTCATAGGCCAGACCCAGGCGGAATTGGCCGTTGGCCGTGCCACCAACCGAAATGCTGGTCGGAGTCAAATTCGTTCCGTCGAAGGCAAAGCTGTAGTAGCCGTTCAGGTCGGTAGCACCGCCGCCCTTGCCGCTCACGAAGGTCACCGAATTGCCCGAACCAATAATGTCCGACGCATCACCAAGTCGGGCGGTCGTTGCATTGGCAACGCTAAAGGTGTTGCTTAGCGTACCGGCTACCCCCGCCGCTTCGTTCGCCCATCGATAAACCTTGAAGGGACTCGCGCCGTTGGAGGTCGTAGAGAGGTTGGTACCAAAGATTTGACCATCCGAAGTGGCCATAACGGTGTTGAACCCGCGCGCACCACCCGAAACGCCCGTCATGTTGAAGAAGCCCGTGCGCGCGCCGGTCGAGCCATCGAGGATGCTCACACCCAGACCGTTGCCGAGCAGAACGTTGCCCGTCGCCGGGTTAAAAGCGATCGAGCGCTGGTTGCTGTCGCTGGAGGTCAGGTAGGAGATGCCGTTCTCACCCGGAGCCCACCAGCCGTCGCCGTTGAAGCCCCAAGTTCCGAGCGGAGCCGCCGTCACCTGAGCCTGCGAGGCCGCCGCGACTGCCAGCATGGCAAGCAAAGCAAAATTCTTCATTTGTTGTTCCCTATGGCTTCTGTACGCGCACGGGGCACGGAACTTAGCCGAACCCATTATGCTCGGACTCTCTGTTAAGGTTCTACTGCCAAAATTACGGGGACTAGGACTGCGGTAAAACGGACCCGATGTCCATCAGTCGGCGCGAATTGCTCAAACTGGCCGCCGGAAGCGCGACCGTGCTCTCTCTGTCCTCCCTCTCCTTCGGGCAAGGAACAACCCCGTTACGGATCGGCATCGTGGGCACCCACGGCAAAGGTGAAAGCAACCGCAAAGCCGCCGCTCAGTTCGGCACTATCGCCGCCATCTGCGATGTAGACCACACCCGCCTGGCGCAGGCCGCCGCCGACCACCCCGAAGCCGAGCGCTTCGTGGATTTCCGGGCCATGATCACCGATCGCAGCCTCAATTTGGATGCCGTCGTGGTCTCCACCCCGGACCACACCCACGCCGCCGCCGCCGCCCTGGCCCTGGCACGAGGCCTGCACGTGTATTGCGAAAAGCCGCTCACCCGCACCATCGGCGAAGCCCGCCGCCTGGCTCAACTCGCCCGCACCAACCGCTGCGTGACCCAGATGGGCAACCAGGGCGCCGCCGCCGACAACTTCCGCCGGGCCGTCAATTTCGTACGCGACGGAGGCCTGGGAGAGATCCGCGAAGTGCACTGCTGGACCGACCGCGCCAAGGGGTGGTGGCCCCAAGGTGGCCCCGCCAGCCCGCCCAAGCGGCACCCCGAATCTCTGGAATGGAGACTATGGCTCGGCCCGGCCCCCTATCGCCCCTTTGCCGATGGCTACCACCCGTTTGCCTGGCGCGGCCGCCGCGACTTTGGCACCGGCGCCCTGGGCGACATGGGCTGCCACCTCATGAACCTGCTCTGGCACAGCGTGGACCTGCGCTCCCCGCGCACCATCACCGCCGAGACGGGCACCTTTGATGTGGACAGCTTCCCCACCGATGCCCAGGTGCAGTTCGATTACGCCGACTTCGGCCTGACGTGGTACGAAAGCGGTCGCCGCCCCACCCCGCCCGCCGGACTGGAAATTGGCGGCAACGGCGGCCTGATTGTGGGCAGCCGGGACACGCTTTACTTTGATGATGCCTACGGCGCCGAACCTCGCTTGTTGAGCGGCAACCCCATCCCGGACATCCTTTTTACGAAGTCTCCCGGGCATATGAAGGAGTGGTTCGACGGGATGCAAGGCGGCGACCGTCCCTATTCGGACATCGTCCATGCCGGCGCGCCCCTTACGGAACTCTTATTGTTAGGCAACCTGGCAATCTTGACGGGCAAACCGACTCACTTGAACGGCCAGATCGGCCGCGCCGACCTGCGCGGCTACGAGGACTTGGTGAACCCCGCTCGCACTCCGGGCTGGGAAATCTAAGCCCTGCCCTAACGAACGGCAGGCTCCAGCAGGGTGAGGGTTTGCGCCGTGGCATCCAGGCGCGCCCGCACCCCGAGGGGCATGATGTGGTTATCCGCCACATGCCCAAACGGGAGACCGGCCATCGCCGGGACGCCCGCCGCCTTGGCCCGCTCTTCGTGCACCTGCTCCATCGAGAAGGTCAAGGTCGGGTCGTCCGGGGGTGGCTCCTCGCCCGGGCGCGGTCGCTTGCGGAAGTTGCCAAATACGATCCCCGCCGCCTCGGCGAGCCCGCCGTTCAGGATCAGCTGGGTCAGCATCCGGTCTACCCGATACGGCTCCTCGCCGATGTCTTCCAGGAAAACGATCGCCCCGGCCAACGAGGGCAGATAGGGAGTTCCGCACATCGAGGCCACCAGTGTCAAGTTGCCTCCCACCAGCGGGCCTTCGGCCACTCCCGGCACCAGCGTGCGGCGCGGCTCCGTGCTGGCGGCATTCTTCACTTCCCCCCAGGCCTCGGCCGCTAGGCACACGGGCAAGGTGCCACGGGCGTACTCCGTCCAACTTGACTCGGCGCACGGACCATGGAAAGAAACCACCCCAGACTGAGCCAAGTACGCCAGGTGCAACGCCGTGATGTCGCTGTAGCCCATGATCACCTTGGGCGACTTCCGCATCGCCTCGTAATCCAGCACAGGCAAAATCCGCATCGCCCCGTAGCCGCCCCGCAAACAAAAGACTCCCTGAACATCAGGGTCACGAATCACTTCGTTCAGGTCTTCGGCCCGCTCCGCGTCGGTCCCGGCCAGATACCCCCACCGGGCCAGCGCACGCTTCCCTAGCACCGGCTCAAAGCCCAAGCTCCGCACACGCTCGGCGGCGCGGTCCAGGTGCGCCTGGTCATCCGCCGGGCCCGCCGGACATACAATCGCAATCCGATCCCCGGGGCGCAAGGCGGGCGGGCGCAGCACTTCGTCTGGCTCCGCGACGGGGTCGCTTCCCATGCTCAATCCCACTCCCGCCAAGCCCAGTCCGGCGGCTCCGGCCAAGAATGCGCGGCGAGAGGTCTCCATGTCCCAAGGATACTCACGCCCTGCAACCGAGAACGCCCTCTCATTCGTCCATTCTTTCAAGGTGCTTGCCTCGTTCTTGTTCATCGCCGCCGCCCCGCCGGTGTTCACCGCTCCACCCATCGAACGATTTGATGGCCAGGGATGGGGCGAGATCCGCTTTGGGCAAACCACCGATGCCGAACTCAAGGCCAAGTGGGCCACGCGCAAGAGCCCGCTCCGTCCCGAAGCCATCCGCCTGGAGGCTCAAGGGGGCGTTGTCATCGACGTGCTGCTGGATGGGCGAGGGGGCGAAGCCAAAGCGCAAGGCATCCGGCTAGCCCTCACCAGCCCGCCCGACCTTCGCCGCATGGGCATCCTCTACGGCGACGAACCCGAAGTTCGCTACTTCAAAACCCGCTACGAGGGCAAACAGCTCCTGGTCTTTCCCGAGTCCGGGGTGTTCTGCTACCACGCTCCGGGCGAAGACACGACGATTTGGTTCCTCGTCCGGCCCGACCGGTTGCAGGAGGAACTCGAAGACACCAGCACCAAGCCCACTACCCTGTCACCCGTCCCCGACCCCGGCGCGGGCTGGGATCGCGTGGGGCGCTACGGCTTCACCGATGTGGATGTCAGCATCTCCGGCACCAACCGGCCCCGGGGCATCAGCCGCCTCACCGAAGATCGTGTGGAATGGCGGCTCGACGACGCCCTCCGCTCCTTCGGCGAGCGCAATCGTGTGCGCTACACCCCCGGCGAGTCTGGCCGCTACGACATCGAGATCAATGGCGGCAAGTGGGATTCCCGCGGTACCGCCGATTTCAGCGTGTCCGCCAGCCTGAGCGTGGACACCCCCTACGGCCGGGTAACCGAGAGCGTCTACGACAGTGAGCGGTGCGGGGGCAGCCTGGAGTCTCGCCTCGTCAACCTGGGTTATGGCGCCATCTACGAGCTTGAACGGAAAATGGCCCGCCGCCTCGCCAACCTCGGCCCGCCCAGCTCCACCGAAGCCGAAGAGGCCCGCATGCAGGCCCTCTATACCCGCCTCAGCCGGCCCTGAAACTTGCCGGGTCGCCATAATAGATAGTTACCCCTCATGGTGGAACCTCGTGGCGACCGATTGATTGAAGCCCGGGCTGCCTTTGTCTCCGATTTTCACCTTGGAGCGGCGGCCTGCAATGCCACGGCGATCCTCGACTTTCTGGCCCGGCTGCGCTGCGAGAAGCTCTACCTCATCGGGGACATCATTGACGGCTACGTGGCCAACCGCGAGGGCAAGTGGACGCAAGAGCACAGCAACGTCCTGCGCGCTATCCTCACGCAAACCCGCCACGGCACCCAGGTGTACTACCTGCCCGGCAACCACGACTCCTTCCTGCGCCGAGTCACCGGCATCGAACTCGGCAACATCCTGATCCAAGATCAGATCATCCACGAGACGGTGGGCGGCCAGAAGGTAATGGTGATCCACGGCGACCAGTTCGATTCCAGTGTCAACAAGTCCACCGTGTTGCCGCTCCTGGGCACGCTCATTCACGAAAAGGTCACGGTGTGGCAACGCACGGCCAACGAGAAACGCAATCTCACTAACCGGCCGCCGCACGACCTCCCCCGGCGCCTGAAAAAGATGGTGAAGCGCATCACCCAAAAGATGGCAAGCTACGAAGAGACGCTCACGGAGTTTGCGGCCGAGAAAGGCTGCAGCGCCGTCGTGTGCGGACACATTCATGCTCCGGCTCTTAAACTTGCCGAAAACGGGGTCTATTACATCAACACGGGCGACTGGACCGACCACTGCACTTTTGTTCTCGAGGACGACGCGGGCAACCTGCGCATCATGCAATACAGCGACACGCTGAATGGTGCGAACCCGCCCGCCGTGACGACACCATGAGCCAGCCCGACATCGCCCTGCGGCCCGCCAGCCGCATTGACCGGTACCTTCAGCTCCGGCGCTTTGAAAAGAGCGGTCGGTTCTACGAGAGGCTGGGCATTCGGCACATGTATCGCTGGTTGGTGGGCCTGGGTGGAGGCGCTCCCCTTCCTCCCGCTACCCAGCCCCAGGCGGTGGCCAGCGAATGGCTGCACCGCACCAAGAACGACGCCCGCTACTACGAAATCGCCAATCTCATCCGGGGATTACTGTATGTACCACCCGCCACGTTGGGCTTGTGGCGCGATGTTTGGCTTTCTACGTTCGTCTTGGTGCCGCTCATCACCTTCCACGCCCTTTGCGTACTCACGGAGCGGTACAAGCGGGCGCTTTGCATCGTCCACACGCCCGACCCGGACGCCCAGGGTGAACCCGGGATTGACAAGAGCAGCGGCTCCACCCCAGATGACGTGGTGGATCACTGGTGGTACACGCCCCGCAAATTTGAGACGCCCCGCCTGTTTAAGGCCCTCGGCATGGACCGGATCCGCGAACTCACCAAGACCTACGTTCAGAAAACGCGGGAGGAAGAAGGGTCTGAGGGGCCGGTGCAATATCTCGACCCTGGGAGCCGCGAATCGCTCATTCAGTTCGAGCGTGGCACTCGCACCGGCGAGTTCCTTCACCTCAGTTCGGGTCTCCTCAATGTCCCGCCGATTGTCGGCTTGCTGATGCACGGCCTCTGGTACGGCGCGGTTTACGTCTTTCTTATCTTCACCATCGATATGCTTCTCGTGATTCTCCAACGCTATCACCGCGCCCGCACGTACTTCCTCCTCCGTCGGGGGGGAATGGCGTGAAGATCGTCATCCTCACCGCCGCTACGGGCAACGGGCACATCAGCGCGGCCCACGCCATCCGAGAAGAAGCCGAAGCCCGAGGGGTCACGGCCCCGGTCATCGACGTTCTGGACCACACCCCCAAGGCGTTCCGGAAGTGGTTCAAGAACGGATACGAGATGCTGGTCCGTCAAAGTCCGGATACCTGGGGTTACCTATATCGCCGAAGCGACAAGCCGTCGAGCGAATATTACGTCCAAACGTTCCTAGACCATTACTGCACCCTGCCTCTGGCCAAGGTTTTGGATGAATTGCGACCGGACTGGGTGATTTGTACACATAGTGTTGCCCAACCTCGACTCAAGCGCCTGCGCAAGCGATTCGGTTTCAAAGTCGCCGTGGTCGTCACGGATCTCTACCCCCACAAGATGTGGCTGCGCGGCCGCCCCGACCTGTGGCTCGTCCCCGGGCAATGGACCAAGGACATCCTGGCTCAGCGCGTGCCCGGCAGCGAATCCCAAACCGTCGTCACCGGCATCCCCATCAACCGACTATTTGCCGAACCCATGGGTCGCGAAGCCGCCCGCGCCAAGCTCGGCCTCGCACCCAATGACCAAATGATCCTGCTTACCAGCGGAGGCATTGGTGGCGGCCCGCTCGTCGAAACGGCCGAAGCCCTCAGCAAGATCGGCGCGAAGATCATCACGGTCTGCGGACGCCACGATGGCAAGCGTCGCCGCCTGCACAAGATGCAGCTGCCCAACGTGGTGGTGAAAGGCCACGTGGAGCAAGAAGAGATGGCCACGCTGATGCAAGCGTGCGACATGATGGTGGCCAAGGCCGGCGGCCTGACGACCTGCGAATCTCTCGCCGTGGGTTGCCCGTTCATTGTTTACTGGCCGCTCCTCATCCCCGGACAAGAAGAAGGAAACGCCGAATTCCTAGACGAAACCGGCGCGGGCAAGATCTGCCGTACCCCCGAGGACTTAGTGCAAACCGTGCAAGACTTGCTGGCCAACCCCGAGCGACTCACCAAGATGAGTGAGATCGGCCGATCGCTTGCTCAGCCCACGGCCGCCACCCTCATCGTGGACGAGATCTCGCAGCGCACATCGTAAACAGGAGCCGTAGTTAAGGGTTCGTGCGCACATCGCGCAAGAACTTGACGTGCGTATCCAGGAACAGCCGGTTGCGCCCGCCAAAGTGCACGGCTTTGCCGCGCAGGGTCAAAGGATTCGGTGAAGTGGTGCGCGGGAAGTAAGGCTCCACCGCCAACTCCACATCGGCCACGCCTTCCGGAACTCCGATGAACGGGTTATTCGCCTCAATCAGGTCGGCCACCAAGGAGTCAGGGCTCTTGCCCCATCCGTTGTCCAGCGCCACCGTCGTACCGGCTTGGTCAAATCGCCACCACCACAGGTTCGTGCGGCGCCCGTCGGGCGTGTCTTGCCGGACCTGTATCGCATTGCCAAAGGTATCTCCCGCCGCCCGGAACCACCCTAAATCCCGGTTGCCCAGGAAGGGGCCAAAGCACTCCACCGCCCAGCTCCCCCGGGGGTCACTCGGGGGCCATCCGGTCCACGGCTTCCACCCCGTCGGGTGGCTCAATTTGAGGTCGCGCCGGTCCGGAAAACGGTCATCCTCGTCGGCCAGATACAGCGCGGTCGCCACCCCCCACTGCCGAAGCTGCTGCAGGCTCTCCGACTTCTTCGCCGCCGCCTTGGCGCGTTGGAACACCGGGAACAAAATCGCGGCCAAGATTGCGATGATCGCAATCACTACCAGCAGCTCAATCAGAGTGAAGGCCAGGCGTCTTGTCATGATGTTCCTCCCCCTGCTTCCACGAACTAATTGTACGGGGAGTTCCAGCCGACAATGTTAAGGGGCATAGACTCCAGGTGATTCGACACGCATGCCGCGCAAGACCAGGATGAAGCAGGGAGAGAAGCGAGAGTCCGCAACCAGGTTGTTGTGGAAGAGCGTCTACGCCCTCTGTGTCCTCTTGGGCTTGGTGACCATCACGCAGTTGATGAGCTACCTCACCACTTCGAACTCCGAAGAAAGTTGGTCGACGATTCTGGCCCAGCAGAGTGCTCTCACGGCCACGGCTCGTATCAATCAGTCCATCACCGCCCTTATCGACCTCGATACCCAAGGGAAACCCGCCCTCTCGCGAGGAAACCGCGAACGGCAACTGAAGGATCTGCAAAGCAGCCTGGCTACGCTCAAGCGATCGCAAAAGCGCACCGAGGCCAAGGCGGCCATCTCCACCCTCACCCAAACGCTTGAGAAGATGCGCCGGAGCGCCGATTGGAAAGCCGGCAAACCCTTGGATGAACGCATGCGGGTGTGGCTGATCAACGATGCCAGCCGCATTCAGTACGAGATCACCCAAGCCGCCCAGTTCGAAACCGGCAAATTGGTCCAAGCGGAAGAGAGAAAGCAACTCACCACCGTTCTCCTCCTCATTGGCTCGGCCTTCGCCGCCGTGGCCGGTACATTCCTGTTTGCCCGCCCAATGGCCCGCAAGCTTAGCGCGGTGTATCAGGAGCACGAGTTAGCAGTATCCCGAGTCGAGGTCCAGCGAGCGGAACTCCAAACCCAAAACATCAAGCTCCGCGAGCAAACCGCTCTGGCCGAAGAGCAGCGCCGCGATCTCAAGGAGCTGACCCGACTCTACAAAGCCAACGCCAATCAGTTTCAGTCCATCTTCTCGGGTCTGCCGGTGCCGTGCTTTGCCATGCGCCCGAACGGCGAGGTGTTCGAGTGGAACCACGCCTGCGAAAAACTCTTTGAATACGCCCAGGCCGAGGCCGTCGCCCGCAAGCCATGGGAGCAGATCTTCCATGGTGAGGACGCAGCGCTCATTCGCCGCCACTTCGATCGTGCCGCCGCCGGTTACCCCTCCATGCAAGAGGAAGCCGAAATCTCCGGGCCGGATGGTCAGCGCCTTTGGATTACCGTTCAATCCATCCCGATGATGGATATGCAGGGCCAAGTCACCGGGGTGCTCACCGCGATGACCGACCTCACCGAGCGCCGCAAGGCCGAACTCGGCCTGCAAGAAAGCCGCAACCTCATTGCGCGCATGATGGAAAGCAGCCCGCAGATTGCCTATGTGCTCAATCTGGCCAGCGGTTCCATTTGTTATGCGAATGGTCAGCTTGACAAATTGTTGAACATCTCAGTCAAGGAACTCAACGAGCGTGGGACCACGCTTCTTGAACTGGTTCATACCGAAGATTTGGAAGACGTGCGCAAGCACTACGAGGAGGTCCGGGTCGGCACTGACCAAGACATCCATACCATCGAATTCCGCATGGCGCGTATTGACGGCACCTATCGCTGGGTGCGCACCAAGGAAACCGTCTTTGTGCGGGATAACCGGGGCGACGTCACCCAGATTTTGGGTTCGGCGGAAGACGTCACTGACAAGCGCGCCGACGAAGAGCGTCTGCGCCTTCTCTCGGTTGTGGCCGCCCAAAGCGGCAGTGGCGTGGTCATTGCCCGCCCCGATCGCAGCATCATCTTTGCCAACCCGGCCTACGAGGAGATGACCGGCTTCCGGGCCGACCAACTCACCGGCCCCAACGGCAAGCTCCTCACCTCGCTCATCATCCCGGACCAAGAAGGGTGGGGCGACCTCAACGTCGCGCTGGACAAGCAGAAGGCGTTCTACGGCGAGTTCCGGATGGAGCGGAGCAACGGCCACGAGTTCTGGAGCGACTTCAGCATGACGCCGGTGCTTAACCAAGAGAACGAACTCACGCACTGGGTTGCCATCCAAGATGACATCACCAGCCGCCGCACCATCATGCAACAGATCGTGGTGTCGCGAGAACGACTCAACGTCGCCCTGCAGAGTAGTCAGTCGGCCGTATTCGACTGGGATCTCACCCACAACAAGCTCTATCTCTCGTTTGACTTCAACACCTTGTTGGGTTACGAGGCGAACCCGGTGGAGGATGGCGAATCATACTGGCTCAACCTGGTCCACCCAATGGACAAGGTCGGTCTAGAGAGCAACCTCAAGGATCACCTGAAGGGCAACACCGACATTTTCCGCCACGAGCACCGCCTGCGCACCAAGGACGGCACGTACGAGTGGTTCATGATCACTGGGGAAATTATCGATTCCCACGATCGATCCCAGCCCCGGCGCTTCATCGGTACGTTCACCAACATCACCGACCGCAAGCACAACGAGCAACGCTTGGCCGAATCGGAACAGCGATGGAACTTTGCGCTGGAAGGCTCCGGGGCCGGGGTCTGGGACTGGAAGATTGCCGACGCCACTTTGTTCCTGTCGCGCCAGTGGAAGAACATTCTTGGCTACGCCATGGATGAGATTCCCGACGACTTCAAGGTCTGGGAGACGCACATGCACCCCGAAGACCGGGCCGCGTGGTTCTCGGACCTGGAAGCCCACCTGCAGGGCGAGACCGAAATGCTCTCCACTATTGTGCGGATGCGCCACCGCGACGGGCACTATCTGTGGTGCCACGACCGGGGCAAAGTCGTCGCCCGCGACTTCGAAGGTCGTCCGTTACGCATGATCGGAATGGTCACCGACATCACGGAACAGAAGGTTGCTGAGCAGCAGGTGATCGAAAGCGAGGCCCGATTCCGCTCCGCGATTGACGCCCTTCGCGAAGGCTTTATCCTGCAAGAAAGCAACGGAAACATTCGTATGTCGAATCCTCAGGCTGCCGATATGTTTGATGTCGAGTTGCCCGTGCTGCTGGGCCAAAGCATCGAAGGCATCCTGGCCAATGCAGTCACCGAAGAAGGCCTGCCCTTCCTCCCCTCCGAGTTCCCCACCGTCATTGCGCTCCAAGAGGCGCGCGGGGTGCACAACGTTATTATCGGTCTCGAGGATGGCGGCCAAGTGAAGTGGCTGGAAGTCAACGCCGAGCCGATCTTCCTGCCCCAGGCCAAGAAGCCCTACGCGGCGGTGGCCCTCATCATGGATGTCACCGACCGACACCAGGCCGAAGAGTTCATCATGCTGCAGATGTCGCAGCTGAACGAGACGCAGTTGGCGCTAGAAGCCCGCTCGGCCGAACTCGAAACGGCTAACGAACGCCTCACGCGCCTGGCCAGCACCGACGGCCTTACCGGATTGATGAACCATCGCCGATTCCAAGAGGAATTGGAGAAGACCTTCGACTCGGCGCAGGCTAAGACCGTGCCGGTCTCGGTGGCCTTGTTGGACGTGGACCACTTCAAGCAGTTCAACGACACGTTTGGCCACCTTGAGGGTGACGAAGTCCTGCGCACGGTGGCGCGCATTCTCAGCGATGCGATCGGGGATCGCGGCACGGTGGCCCGCTATGGCGGCGAGGAGTTCATTGTGCTTCTTCCCGAGACCAATGGCGCAGATGCGATAAGCATCTTGGAAGAAGCGCGCGAGGCGATCGCCTCCTATCCGTGGACGCAACAACAGGTTACGGTCTCCGTGGGTGTAGAGACGTGCGAGTCACGCATGTGCCACGACCGGATCGCATTCGTCAACTTGGCCGACCAGGCTCTCTACGCCTCCAAGAACGCGGGCCGCAATCGCGTGACCCACGCGAAGGTTCTGGAAGAGAAGGCCGCCTAATCGAGCGGCCTGGCTTTCGCCTGCGCGGCATCCATTCGCACTAAACCACTACAGGGAGGCCGCCCGCCACGCGGCTGCCGCAACCTCATCGGGATCACCAACCGCCCGAAAGCGCCAACTGCCAGAAAATCCAGCCATCAAAGTGACCAACAAAGAAGCCCAAAACGCGGAAAGCGCCCTGGGCTTCTTTAGTTCTTGAAATGCTTGCGTCACGCGGCTTGGGGTAGATCCGTAGGAGCTGTCTCCGCCGCCGGCACACCGGACTTCGCCCCGCGAATGTGGGCGATGAGATCCGCCTGCGAATCCGCGCGGCGAGGCTCGCTCGGCAACACCGAGGCCAAATGCGTCAAGGCCTGAGCCGACGCACTCTTGGGGGCGCGCTCCAGCACGCCCTGGCGGAACTGCACCGCCTCAAGCATTCCCGGGTCGGGCGGAATGTTGCCCATCACGGCCAATTCTTCATTCAGGGCATGCGCCCACGCCTGCTTCACCTTCAATCGTGCTGGACCGAACATCCGGTTGCTGGTCATGTTCAGCACCGCCCGCCAGTTTTCGGGTACCGAGGCCGCCTGTCGCAGCACCAGCGAGTCCACCACGCAGGTCGGTTCACTGGTCAAAACCAAAAGGGCTGTGTCCGCCGCGCCGACAATGGCTACCGAGAGCGGATGAACTCCTGAAGCCGTATCGAGCACGACCATGTCGTAATCGAGGCTGGCAATTCGCTCTTTCAGTTGGGATTGCAGCGCTTCCGGCTGTCGATGCCCCCATTCTTGCCACCCTGATGCCCCGCCGACAAAGTCATGGCCCTCATTGATGGTCTGGGCGTTCGCTCCGCCCAGCCACTGTAAGAAATCTACGGTGGGATTCACCCCCATCAGGACATCCAGGTTGGCCATGCCCGTGTGAGCATCCACCAGCAGCACGCGCTTTCCTTCTTTGCGCCATGCCTGAGCCAGCCCAAGCGCAATCACGCTCTTGCCCACTCCTCCTTTGCCGCTGGTAACGGCCCAACAATGACCAGCCATTCTCGTGAAACCCTACTAAGAGATATTGGTCAGACGAGGGGCTGCCTCAACGGGCGCGTGCGGATCCTGGTAATTCTGCCGAAGCTGGTCTAAGACCTCCGGGAGCGGCTTCTCGATAATCTTGGGCTTCAATCCCGTGGCTTGGCCAATCATCGCGATCCCGATCTGATCGAGAGGCACGGCCGCGTGCAACACAATTTGGTCGCCTTCGATATCCACCGGCATGGCAAGTGCGGAAAGGGCCAAGGAAGCGGGCACCTTGAGCACTGCGTGCGGGTTTATCCCACTCGTCTCGCCCGTGACCTCCGGAGCCGAGACACTCGGTCCGGAATCTGGCTGAGACTTTCCTTGAAGCTCGGTCATGAAGCGAGCGGTTTCGCTCATTTCGCCACTCTCGACGAAGATGGGCTCTTCATCCACGTCTTCAGCGCGGGCTTGGGCTTCGGCTAGCAGGGCCGTAATTTCGTCTTCGGAGAGGATCATCCCTCCATCGCTGTGGACGGGTGCCGCCGACCTGGCGGGAGCGGGCTCGAACGCAAGCTCTTCCTCGATCTCCTTCGGGTCCTCGACCTCTTCTTGAGCGGCTTCGGCGAAGACATCCTCCAACGAGATCACCGATTCTTCGGTAGTCATCGCTTCTCCGGTCGTTTCAAGTTCTAAGGAGTTCAGGGCCGCGGCCAATTCGTCTTGTGCCATGATCGGCGCATCCGCGCTCACGGCAGTCCACGTCTCTTCGGCTTCGGCCGTCACTGCACCCAGCGCTTCGTCCAGTTCGCTCAGCACCTCTTCCGCCAGGGGTTCCACCGGCGCGGTCTCCGCCACTTCAGCGATCTCGGCCGCCTCGGCAACAATCTCAATCGGCGCTGGCTCAGCCGGGCTTTCCTCCTCTGCCGGAGTTGGCTTCAACGTCTCCAGGATATCGTCAATGCTTCGCGTTTCGTTCTCCGGGGCCGCGAGATAACCCGATAGTTCCGCAGTGTCCTCCGGCTCCGGCGCCGCCATTTCCTCGGTCGGTGCGGCCACGGCGACCACATCTTCGGCTTCCTCAGCCAATCCGGCCAAGGCCGCCCTCAAATCATCTTGGCTAAGGGCGAGACCCTCGCCCACCGGCTCCCAATTCTGCTCGTTCGGCCCAATCGGCAGCCCTTCCTCTTCGTCCTCGTCATCAAGCACCGGCGTGGAACTGCCCCAACCGACCGATTCCTCGGTCGACATTTTTTGCAGGGCGTGGGCAAAATCCCGCGTGAAATCGTCTAGTGAAAACTCGGCGAAATCCTCGCCTTCTTCCGTTCTCAGTTCGGCGGCCAGCGCCTGAATCTCATCGGCGAGTTCATGCAATGAAACTCCAATCCGATTGATTCGATTCCAAACTTCTTGTCGCCGCCGTTCCGCCATCAAGCACCAATGAGGAGCAAGAGCCACTCGCTCTCTTCTCATCATTGGCTCAATTCATCGTTTTTTTAGGGTTTGTCCTGGTCTTTTTGCTGGCGTTGGGCCCGTTCGCGGCGGCGCTGGGCGAGCCTCTCTGCGAGTTCCTGGTTGCCGCCCCCCGTGGGCGGTGGGGTGGCGGGTCGGCTCGGGGTGGCGGGTGGGGTCGGCCGAGGCCCTTCATCCTTGGGAGTCGCCGGGGTAGTGGGGGTCACCGGGGTCTGTGGGCGCGGTGCCGAGGGGGTCTGCGGCGTAATTCGTTGCTTGGCCGCGCGGAGTCGCTCCATTTGCGGGCGGGGGGCCGTTTCTTCGCCTCGCTGGCGTCGGAACCATGCCGTCAGCTCATTCCAAGGCACCACCAAACGCCGCGCCGCAATGTCAATCGGCAAGAGCGCGAGGGCAAATGCGAGGAACCACGCCCACAAGTCGCGGATGGATTCTCCCGGCTTGGTGGAAGGGCGGAACGCCCCGCGCGCATCCGAAAGCATCTGGCCGTCGGTGGTCTTAGCGATGGATTCCAGCAACGGGTCGTTCGGGCGGAACGAGCGGTACTCCGCCGGATAAGGCACGCTCAGACCGCTGGTGCTCACGCTCGCCGCCCCCGAGGCGGTGGGCTCGTTCACCGAAACAATGTAGCTCCCAATATCTGCCGCCGGGAATACGGCCTCATACTCTCCCGGCGCGACCTGGATGACTTCGGGCGAGACCGTGGTGCCGTTCGGGCCACTCACACGCACGTCCTCGGGCTGGACCGGCGCTGGTTCACCATTTGGTGTGCGCGCCAAAATCCTCGCCCGCGCCACGCCGCCATCCTGCCGCAGTTGAATGTCGTAATCGTTGGTCGTACCGCGCCGTACCGCCGCGCGTACCATCTGCGACCAGAACGGCACAAAGCCATCCCAGCCCACCCACCGGCGCGCCCAAGCGCTCTGCGCATCGCTCGTAAAGGCGTAGCTGGTGCCCAACCCGTAGCGCCACGAGGCCAGCAGCACGTCGTCCTTGGTGCTTTTCATGCTGGTACGGGCTAGGGGGCGCGGCTCGGCAAGGTTGTAAGCAAAGAGCGCCGGAATCTGGTTCGGCTCAATCCCGTTCAGAGCTTCCTCGCCGGGCATCACGCGCGGCACAAAGGTCAATTCTTCAATCGCCGAACGCGACATCATCGCCACGTCTTGGGTGAAGATCGCGGGCAACTTGCGGGCCTGGGTGACGAAGTAGTAGTTGCCCCCACCCGCTTTGGCCAGCTGCTCCAGGTACTGCACGTCCTTTCCGTCGCCAATGGCCACCACCGTTGTGGTGATCTTCTCGCTCAGCAGTTGCCGAGCCAATTGCAACGTGGTGCCGTGTTCGTCGGCGTCGTCGCCATCGGCCAGGATGATGAGGTGGCGGACCTTGGTGTCCTCGGCGCGGAGCTTCTCCGCCCCAAATTCCATGCTGGGCTGCATATAAATGCCGCCGCCGCCCGTGTCCAGCCGCCGAATGTTGTTGATCACCGCATTGCGGTCCTTCAGCTCTTGCATCGGGGCGACAAAGTCGATCTGGTCGGAGCTTCCCGCCACCCCCAGCCGGTCCACCGCTGAAAGCAGCTTGGCCGTTTCTTCCGCGGCGCGGGCCGCCAACTCAATCTTGCGCAGGCCATCTTCCACGGCGTTCATCGAGCCGCTGGCATCGGCGATGATGAGCACGGTCGTGCTCGGGAAGGTCTTACGCTGGCGCACGTCCAGCGAAACCGGGAGCGCCTCCTCAATGGGCGTGCGGTACCAACCGCCGCTCAGGAACGAATCCTCACCCCCCACCATGATGAGGCCCACGCCCGTCTCCCGCACCGCCGTCTGCAGGGCCTGCATTTGGGCCGGCAACCAGTGCTGCGCGTTTTGGTCATTCAGGATCACCGCGTCGTAGTTTTGGATATCTTCCGACCGTGTGGGTACCCCGTTTGGCCCCGCCAGGCGCACATCGAGCCCCGCTTCTTTCAGGGCGGTCACCAGTTCCGTGCGGCTGGTGTTCTCTTGCAGTACGAGCACTCGCGAGCGATCGCGCACGTTGACAAACGCCGCCCCGACGTTGTTGCGCACGTCGGCGTCCTTCACGGGCTCCAAGGTCACCCGGTAGCGCAGGAACCCGGCCGCATCCACCTTTTGGTCAAATGCAAACGTGGTGCGCCCTTCGTTCAGCGTCACTCGGTTACGTTCAATGACGTTGCCATCCCGGTCCAGGCTCAAAATCGCCTCTTGCCGGACGGTGCTATTCACCTCCACCCGGAGTTGGAAAGGCTCACCCGCTTGTCGCTCATTGGGGACAATCACGTCCGTCACCCAGGCTTCGGCGGTGCCGCTTTGCACCCCCAGCCGCACTAAGTCAATCGGGATACCCTGCGTGGCCGCCACCTGCGCCGCTTGCTGGGCGTCGCCCCGCGTCTCGTTGCCGTCGGTCAGCAACACCAGGCGGGGGGCTTTGCCCTCAGGGATGAGGGCCGTTCCTAGCCGGATCGCCGCCGCCATATCGGTGGCCCGGGCATCCAGTTGCGCGCGGGGCGCACCAATCAAGGGGCGCCCTGTCGGTAGCACTTCCACCGCCGGACGTCCGCCAAAACTCACCACACTCGCGCGGTCCTCGGGGTCCATCGCGGCGATGGAATCACGTATGAACTTCAGCGCCCGATCCCGTTCTTGCTCCTGGATCGAATCTGACCGGTCGAGCAAGAAAATGACCGCTTCGCCCTGGTTGGGTCGGCGAGACTGCGGCCCCGCCAGGGCCGCCACCAGCGCCAGCACCAGGAGCCCGCGCAGCACAAAGGCGGTGATCTTGCGCCCTCTCTGCAGGCCCGAAACTAACCGCCACGACCACCACAGCAACCCCGCCAATACGGGGAGCAAAAGCAGATACTCGGGAGAAGTCCACCGCATGGTTAACTCTTCCGGCCGTAAAGCCACCACTCCAGCACCAACAAGCTAATGGCCAGCAGGGCCACCCACCGCCAGACTTCGCCCCAGCGCACGCTATTCGACTTGTTCTCCACCGTCGTCCCGGCAATCACCAGGCCGTCCTTGGGGGCAAGCTCGCTCTCAAACTTGTCGCGGAACACCGCGCTGATCTCGTAGTTGTTCTTCCCGATGGTGAGCGTACTGGCCCCCACCCGGTCAATCTGCGAGACCACAATGCGGCCATCCACCGCCGGGATCGTGGTTTGGGTGGTGCCGGTCTTGAGCACCGCCGACGTCGCTTCGCCCGCTGGGAACCCGAACGTGCGCCCCGGCGAGACCACCAGCTGGTCCCCCACCGCTTCGCCGCTCACTTCATCCAACAGATTGGCGATGAAGATCGGGAAGCCCGGGGTCAGCGGCCAGTCGCTGGCCAGCGGCGCAAATCCCACCCGCACCACATACTGTTCGCCCTTCCGCTCGGTGATGGCCGCCCCGTTCTTAAACTGCGCAATCACGCGCCCCGCGTCGCGAGCCAGGGGGGCCGCCTCGGCCACATAAACCCCGTCCAGGTCCACGCCTTCCAGCAACGGAGAGGCCTCCCGACCCGCCCACTGCGGTTCCTTGACAATGCCTTCCCCGTTACCCCCGAACACCAGCACCGCCTTTGCCTTCACCGGCACTTCCGGGGTGCCATCAAAGACCACCAAATCGTAAGCCCCCTCACCGGGAGTTTCGCGGCGCTCTTGGTCGGGCACCGTGCCCGCCACATCGGCCACCACGCGCGCGTCCAGGGCCACCGCCCGCTCCAGAAAGAGGTTGCCCGGCGACACCAACAGCACCCGGATCATCTGCCGGTCGCTGGCCAGGCTGACCAAGCGATTGTCCGCCACTAGGTCATCCGTGGCCGCCAATTCCGCCATGAACGCCTGCGAATCCACCGGCACCTTGATCGTTCGCTCCAGCAGCTGCCCCGGGGCCAGGGCTTGCTTCATGCTGTCCACCACGGCCCCATCCGCTTTCAGCGTGAGCGTCGCCTCCACCGGCTCTTTGCCCGTGTTGCGGGCGGCGGCGTAAAGCAATCGCCCCTGGTTGGTGCGCGTGCTGCCCAGGCTTTCAATCGCCACATTGCGGCTGCGCGTACCGACTTTTTCGAACTCGACCGAGCTGCTCCCGGCGGCAAAATCCTTGACCTCGGGGAACACCCCGTCGCTCAGCACGATGATGCGCGAGCTACTCTGCCCCGCCACCAGTTCGGCCGCCAGACGCAGGCTTTCGCCCACATCCACCGGCATGTCATACCGGCGCACATCCTCTAGCGCCCGCAGCTGACTCGCCGAATCGTTGCTCAATGGAAAAATGACACGCGGGGTCGGGCCCGCTTCGATCAGCGCCACTTGGTCGGAGGGCGTCGTGCGCCGCAAGAGCTCCCGCGCCCGCGCTACGGCCTCACTAAATCGGTCCGGCGCCACATCCGTGGCCCCCATGCTGGCGCTGGCATCCAGCACGATCACCGTCGCCGAGCCGCCCAACCCCTGCGACGCCAACTGCGGCCGCATCAGCGCAAACACCAAGAAAAGCGCCGCCAAGAGCTGCACCAGCAAAAGCCACGAGAACCGAAGCTTCTGGAAGGGCGCATTCGCGCGGATCTCCTCCGGTTTTTCCGGCCACAAAAAGCTGGCCGGCACCACCACATCCTTGCGGCGCATCCGCAGCATGTAGAGCAGCACGATGGCCCCCGCCGCCGGCAAGAACCACATCCAGGTGCCCGGCGAAACGAAGTTCACGCCACCCACCCCTCTTTGCGCAGCACGCGGTGGAAGATGGTGTGCCAATCCATGTCCGTCGTGACCTCAGCGAAGCGCCCGCCCACCGCCAGGCTCACCTTTCGCACTTCGTTCAGGTGCGCATCCAGGGCCGCCCGGTAGGCTTCAATCGTGGCGCGGTTGGCTGTGATCTCGCGGGGCGGGCCCGTCTCGGCGTCCACCAGCCGCAAGTCGCCTTCCAATTCCGGATCGCGCTCTTCCGGGGAGAGCATGCACAGCGTCCACACCTCGTGCCCCCGCGACGCCAAAGCCCGCAAGGCCGTGGTGTACTGCGGGTCCATCGCGTCCGTCAGCACGATCACCACGCCGCTCCGCAGGTCCACCTCGGCAAACTGCCGAAGACTTTGCGCCAAATCATGTGACCGCTGATAGGGTGCCTTGGCGATCATCTGCGAGACGGCGGTGTAGCCCGCCCGACCCCGGAAGGTGCGCGTGGCCCGATGCGCTTCGCCAATCACCACCGGCCGCACGGCATCCCCACGCAGCAGGGCCGCCATCGCTAAGCCCAACCCCACCCGGCGCACGGCCCGGTGCTTCGTCGGTTCGCCGAAGTCCAAAGATCGACTCGGGTCAACCAAAAGGTAAACCGTCAAGTCCTCCTCGTCCTGGTAGGTCTTCATCACGGCCTGCCCCAGGCGGGCCATCACGTTCCAGTCCAGGTGGCGCAGGTCGTCGCCGTCGGTGTAGTCACGGTAGTCCGCAAATTCGATGCTCACGCCCTTGCGGCGGCTCACCCGCTCCCCTCGTTGCCGACCCGCAACGGTGCGCCTCGGTTGCAGACGAAGTGCCTGCACCGCTCGCAGTTCCGAGGGAGAGAGGAGTAAATCCACGAGATGGCAACTAGACGCGCAGCGGGTCCTTGTCTCTCAGGTCAGCGTCCAACAGCACGCCTTTCACAATCCGATCTTCGCTGACGCCGTCCGCCTCCGCTTCAAAGTTCAGCAGAATGCGGTGCCGCAGCACCGGCAGAGCCGCCTTCTTCAGGTCGTCCACCGCCAGGTTATAGCGGCCGTCCATCAGCGCGTAAACCTTGCCCGCCGTGACCAAGGCCTGCGCGCCGCGCGGCGAGCTGCCGTAGCGCACGTACTTCTTGGTGTCATCGCTGGCCTCGGGGGCATCCGGGTGGGTGCCCAGCACCAAGGAGAGGGCGTATTGCATCACGTCTTCCGCCACCGGCACTTCCCGCACAATGGACCGAAGCCGCAGCACGTCTTCCTTGTTGGCCACCTGCTTCACTTCCGCCTGCGCCGTACCCGTGGTGCGCTTCACAATCTCGCCGAGCGTGTCGCGGCTGGGGAAGCCCACTTGAATCTTGAAGAAAAACCGGTCCAGTTGCGCTTCCGGCAGCGGGTAGGTGCCTTCCTGCTCCACCGGGTTTTGGGTGGCCATCACCAGGAACGGATCATCCAATTGGTGGCGTTCCCCGCCCACCGTCACCGATCGCTCCTGCATGGCCTCCAGCAAGGCACTCTGCGTCTTGGGGGTGGCACGGTTGATTTCGTCAGCCAAAAGCAAGTTGGTGAAGATCGGCCCGCGCCGGAAGGCCAACTCCCGTCGCCCGTCGCCGGTGTCTTGCAGAATCTGCGTGCCCGTGATGTCCGCCGGCATTAGGTCGGGGGTGAACTGCACCCGCGCAAATCCTAAGCCAAGGGCTTCGCCTAGCGTACGGACCAGCAAGGTCTTGCCGAGCCCGGGCATCCCTTCCAGGAGCACGTGGCCCCCCGCCGCCAATCCGACGAGGACACCCTCGACTACGTCATCCTGCCCCGCAATCACGCGGCCCACTTCTTCGCGGACTCGGCCCAGGGTTTCCCTGAACCAAGTCGCGGCTTCTACCCCGGTATTCATGGTTTCTTCTGTAAGGAATCGAAGTACTTCTTCACTCGTTCTCGGTGCTGCTTGGGCACCTTGTTGCCGCTCACGGCTTTGTCGGCGTTCTGGCGATACTGCGGCAGCACCTGCTCGTACGGCACCGATGGCCCTTGCCCCAGCTTGGCGGGGGCGCGCACCTCAATGCTCTGCTCCGTGCCATCTAGTTCGCGCCGCTCACCAGTCACCCCGGTGCGCACGCCCTGCCCACCCGGCTCCACCGGTGTGTCGCGCAGGTTGAGCTTGCCGTTGGGGTCGCGTTGGCCGCCCGGGCCATTGGCATTCTGCTGAGGCATGCCCACGGCGTCCATCAGTTGCTGGATCGTCTCCCGGTTGGCCTGACCCGCCATCATCTGCTGGAGGGCACCCTGCATCTGTCGCTGCAATTGCGCCTGGGTTTGCGGGTCCAGCCCCTCAATGGCCTGCTCGATGGATTGCTGGAGCTGCTGTTGCTGCTCCTGCGACATCTGCCCCCCTTGCTGCATCTGCTGTTGCGCTTGCCGCAGTTCCGACATCGCCCGCATCGCCTCCTGCATCTCGGGGTTGTTCATCATCTGCTGGAGCGCTTGCTGGGCGGCCTGGCTGTTCTGGAGCCCCTGCATCAGCTGCTGCATCTGCTCCAATTGCTGCTGCATCTGCTGTTGCTGTTCGGGGGTGGGGGCGCCTTGCTGCTGAAGCTGCTCGGCCAGTTGCTCCATCATCTGAGGGTTCAGGTTGCCCTGCTCCAGCGCCTCTCTCATCATTTCCTGGGCGGCGTCTTGCAGAGCCTGGTTGTTCATCAGGGCTTCCAGCGCTTCCTTCATCGCCGGGCTGACATCCGGTTGCTGCGCCATCTGCTCCAGCTGTTCACGCACGGCCGGGTCTTGGGCCGCCGCCGGGTTCTGCATCGCCTGCTCCAGGGCCTGACGCTGCTCCGGCGTCATCTGCAATTGCTGCTGGCGCTGTTCGATCTGCTGGCGCTGCTCGGGCGTCATCCCGCCGGACTGCATCTGCTGTTGCAGTTGGTTCATCTGCTGCTGCAGGCGTTGCTGCAGTTGCTGGCGCTGAGAGTCGCTCATGTTCAGCAGGCGGTCGTCGGCGTTTTGCATCCCGGCCGCTTGCTTCGTCTGCTCGTTGAATCGGCTGGGCGGATTCTCGAACTTCTCCGCTTCCATCAGGCGGCCCAGCAGTTCCTTTTGGTTCGAATCCAGGTTCAGGTCTTCCACCTGCTCCTTCTTCAGCCCCGCCGCCTCGATGGCGCGGCCCTGGGCTTCACGCAGAGTCTCCCCGGCTTCGTCCAAATCTCGCCCGGCCGCCGAAAACCGATCCTGCGCCGCCGTCTCGGCTTGCTTGGCCAGTTCGTTGGCCTTCACCAGCGCTTGCTCGCGGTCGAGCTTGCCCCGCTCGAGTTCCTTGGCAAATGATTCAATATCCGTGCGGAGATCCTTCTCCATCGCGCTTAGCTCGCGCGGAGTGTTCTCCAGCCCCTCCTTGGCCACGCGACGCACTTCCTCGGCCCGGCTCGCCAGCTCGGCGCGCTCCTGTTTCTCGGCCGCGCTCATCCCGAAGTCGCTGCGCGCCCACGCGTAGGCACCCCCCGCGAGGATCAGGGCGCAAAGCGCACCCGTCAGCACCCGGTTGCCGCTCCAAGGGAAAACCGTCTGCGGGTCCAGCCCTTCCAACTTCCGCTCGGCATCCGCGCGTTGCGCATCCGCCCACGCGCTCTCCGGCGTGCTCATCGCCGTGCCCAGGCGATTCTTCAGCCCCGCACGCCGGTCAATGCTCCGCGCCAAATCCAGGGGAGACACGCGCCAGAACCAGCCCGCCGCCGCGCCCGCCAGGGTCAGGCCACCCACCACGGCCGTGGCCGCTGGCCAAGTGACATAGGCACTGCCAAAGCGGTCCGCCAACGCCCACGCCACCACGGCGAGACCTCCAATCGAGGCCCCCATCGCCGCGCCTTGCGTGGCCCGCAGCCGCCGTACCCGCTTTTCAAATCGGGTGAGTTCCAGTCCGGTGTTACTCATAAGACGCTCTGATGATCTTTCTACGTTTACGCTCGGCGGTAAAGAGCAAGATTCCGCCCAATGCCCAAAGGATCAAACCGTGGCCCAACACACCCGGGCCGTACTGCTGTTCCCCGTAGGCTCCGAGAACCGGGTGCCACGCCCACGCCGCCGCGTTCCCTTCGCCCCGCGTGATGATGCCAATCACCGCCGAGAAGATGATCATCACCAGAATAAAGAAGAGACCCCCAAGTCGGCGCGCGCCCGGCAGATTTCCGGTGGATAGCAACGATGCCCACCAGCACAAGCCGACCAGGAAGAAGTTGATGCCCCACCCCCAGGGGATGTAAAGCAATAGCTCGGGACTCACTCTCCCCGACGAGAGGAAAACGCCCCCGACGAAGCCGAGGGTCGCCACCAGCATGAGAGCCGTCAGGAACGGGAGCACGCTCGCCGGCGTGCCCTTAAACAGCATCTTGATGTTCCAAAGGCCGTTCGTTTGGTACTTGCGATCGCCAATGAAACTCCAGCACGCCAGGTAGTTCACCACCGTGATCGCCCCAAAGCCAATCAGGGTGTTGAAGGTGTTGCCCATGATCATCGCGGGCGAGATTCCGCCCCCGCGCATCCCCCCTGGCAGGCTGGCCACCAAGAACGCCCCCATCAGGCCAAAGAGCAGGGCCGCCACCAACGAGTTCGCCCGCAGGCGACCAATATCGGGCGTAAGCGTCGGAGCGATGGCCGAGGCCGCCCCCAGCATCATCAAGCGCGAAGCGAAGAGCGTCGTCACCGTGGCCAACAGTAAGTTCGGGGCCTGCCAGTTGCCCAGCGGGGTGGTGCCAAGCACCGCCCACTGCGTTACGCCCGGCGTCAAGACACCCCAGAATCCGAAACCCGGAGCGCCGCCGCCCCCTCGCCCAAACGCCATCGCCGCCGTCATGGCGCTCAAGATGGCGGTGAAGATCCCCACCACCACAAACGCCGCGTAAGCCTGGATGACCGCCGGCACGATCTTGCGCGTCATCACCCCGGTCACCAAGCCCAGCGAGGCCACCAACAAGCCCTGGAGCGAAATGCCAAAGAAAGTAGCCAGCAACTGGGGCCACGTGAAGCCGCCCATGAGGATGCCCACCGCCGCGAAGGGCAGCGCCAGCATCAGCAAGATCCACACGTACCGGTAGGCGCTCAGTAAGCGACCGACCAGCAGATACCGGGCGCTCACCGGCGCGCTTTGCACCAAGTCAATGCTCTTGCGATCGAATTCCTGGACGATAGATATCGCCGTGAGGGCCGGGGCCACCAGCAACACAAGGTAGCTCAGCAAGGTGGAGAACCCGACGAACAGCCCCACCAGGATGCTCTGCAGTTCGGCAATGTCAATCGTGCCCCGGCGCATGATCCCGCCGTAGAACGACCCCACCACCAACAGAATCAGGCCAAGGTAGCCCAGCCAAAACCACATGGGCTTCCAGCCACGCATTTGGCTGCGAAAATCGCGCACAAATATGGCGTTGCCCCGGTAAGTCTTGACCGTATCTTGCCACCAGGCCCCGAGCATGTTAGTTCAACGCTCCTTGGGTGACATTGAGGAACACGTCTTCCAGGTCCACACCTTCCTCTCGGACTTCCATCACCGGGTAGCCGGCGTTCACGATGGCGCGGACGAGCTCCACCTGGTTCTCATGCGAGCCGTCGAAGTCCACCTTCACCGTGGTGGCCCCCATCAAATAGGTGTTTTGGATGTTCGGCTTGCCGTGGAGCCACATGCTGAGCTCGGACGCCCGGTCCATCACCCGGAACTCCAAGACCTTGATGGACTTCAGCCCGCGGGCGATTTCGTCCACCCCGCCAAAGGCCAGCATATTGCCGCGCTCGATGATGCCCACCTTGTTGCAAAAGTCGGCCAGCTCCGGCAAGATGTGCGACGAAACCAAGATGATCTTGCCCATGCGACCCAGCTCGGCCAGCAGTTCCTTCAGTTCGGCGCGGGCGCGCGGGTCCAGGCCGCTCGCGGGCTCGTCCAGCAACAGCAAGGTCGGGTCGTGCACCAGGCACCGGGCCAGGCACAGTCGCTGCTGCATGCCTCGGCTGAGCGAAGCCACCATCGCGTCCCGCTTAAAGGTGAGGTCGGTGAGTTCCAGCACGTTGTCAATCACGCCCGGGCGATCCTTCACCGGCACCGAATACAGCGCCGAGAAGTAATCCAAGTACTCCCACACCTTCACGTCGTCGTAAAGGCCAAAGAAGTCCGGCATGTAGCCAATGCGCTTGCGGACTTCCAGCGGGTGCTCGGTGATGTCGAAGCCATCCAAACGGGCCGTGCCGTGGGTGGGCTCCAGCAGCGTGGCCAGCATTTTGATCGTGGTCGTCTTTCCGGCGCCGTTGCTGCCGATGAACCCGAACACATCGCCGGGTTCCAGCGTAAAGGACACGTCGGTGACGGCCGTAAACGATCCGTAGTTCTTGTGGAGATTCAGGACTTCGAGCATGGTGTTAGCCAGAGACAGCGGCCCCCGCCGCCTGGGTTTCCCGGCTCATGCGCCGGATCGCAAAGACGAGTAAGCCCGCACCGAGGGCTAGCTGCCAGCCAATCACAATGAAGCTGGACAGGGATGAGTATTCCGAGAAGCCCACGAGGGCAAAAAACGCCGCCATGGGGTGCCACATGCTGATGCCCGCCTCCCCCCAAAAGATCGAACTCAGGATGATCGGAACGATCAGATAGACCACGATCCAGAGCGCGAACGAGAGGAGAAGCGACGCCGCCACCCGCTGCGTCATGGCGCTCACCGCCATCGTCAGGCACATAGCAAAGAAGCTACTGGAGATGAGATAGCCCAGCAACGCCAGCATCACCACCGCCGCTGGGAGATTGTCCCCCCAGGTCAACCCGTTCTCCTTGAAGAACGCTCGCCCCAGGCCACTGGCCAGCAAGAAAACCGGCACGCACACCAGGATCGCGGTGATGGCGGGCACCGCCCGGGTGAGCTTGCCCAAAACAATCTGCTTGGCCGTCAGCGGGGTGGTCAGCAGAACCTCCATGCTGCGCTTCTCGCGCTCACGGGCCAAGGCCCCGTGCAGGGTGATAATGCTCACCAAGCCGAGCAGCACCCAGGCAATCGGAAAGGCCACGGTGGTGTCCACCAAAAACGAGTACCGCGCCACCGCGCCGATGATGCCCAGCACCACCACGCACACCGCCGCGATGACCAACTTGGCCTGCAGGTTATCGCCCTTCAGCCCCAGCCACCGGCGAAGCACGATGCGCGTTTCCGCCAGCATCGGGTTGCGCTCTTCCCAGCGCATCCACAGGCTCACTTTTGCACCTCCAGCAGCCGACCAGCTAGGGAGATCTCGCCCTTCACACTGGTGGCCCCACCAACGCCAAAGGTTTTGGCGTCGGGCGTCATCAGGGCCAAGAACGAACCCGCAGGCTGCGTGGGGGTGCGGGCTTCCACTTTCCGCACCTTCAGCTCGCCTCGCTCGCCCGGCTGGAGGTTGGTCAGCGTCATGTATTCCCGGCCCGACCAAATCTGCACCCGGTCAAGTTGAAAGGCGGTGCGGTTCACCAGCGTGGCCTTGCCCTGGCTCCTCTCCAGGACGAGCGACTGCGGATCCCAAGGCAACGTCTGCGCAAAGGCAAACTGCCGAATCTGCAACGCATTCGAGGTCACGCCCTTGGCTTCCAGCGTGCCCGTGTCAATCAGTTCGGCGGGCAAATCCGATTGCGAGTTCATAAACGCCGCCATCGGGTTATCCGAGCGCACCGGCCACATCGTCTCGATGCCGTCCAGCTTCCAATCGCCCTGCTGGGCTTGCCCGAAGTACAGCCGCTGGCGCCCCATCACCTGCATTTCTTGGCTCAGCGGGTCCACGGTCGCCATCCCGACTAGCACCGAGGCCGTCCCTGCCGTGGCCGGCATCCGAATCTGGGCGAACAGCAACCCGGCGAACAGCAGGCTGATCAGCGGTGAGGTCGTCCAGATCAGTTCGCGGCGATTGAGCCGGTGCAGGACAAAGAAGTTGAGCGGGCCGACGATGAAGATGTAAGTCAGCAAGATGCCCAGGAGCAGGGCAAAAGAGGGCGGCTTCACCTCCATATTGCTCCCCGAGACATCGTCCAGTGACGAAAAACCCGCGTTGCGGTCCGTTTCTCGCACGCTATTGAGCTTGCGGATGATCTCGCCCTGGGGGAAACGCTGCGCGTTGCCGGGCTCAAAGGGGTTGCTGCCGAGCAAGAAGATGCGCCCTTCGCCGCGCTTGCCCACCACGGCAAAGCCGTTCAAAACTTCTTCCCCGTTCGTCACCGTTAGTGGTCGCTCGGTGAGCGGCCCCGGTTGCAGGCCAAAGCTCGCCGCCCATTTGGGCTCGCGCGCCACCGGTTCGCCCGCAGTCGCAGGCCACCAGGTTTGCCAGCGCGGATCGCTCAAGATCGGCGCGGAGGCCCCCGTGGGCACCACCAGAGTCTTGCCCGCCACCACGGCCTGCTGCAGCGCCTTCACCGCATCGTTGCTCAGCCGGTCCGCGCCATCCCCCAGCACCACGTAATCCAGACCGTGGTAGGCCAGCCAACTATCCGGCGCATCCTCCGGCTTGACCCCCTGAGTGAGCGCGCGCAAGTTCGTGCGTTCGGTCGGGGCCGGCGGGGCGTCTCCATCACCGAGTGAGACCACGTTGTCCGTCCGCCAGGCTCGAATATCCGTTTCGTTGTCCGAGATTCCTAGAATCAGCCGGGTGTCGTTGCCCCCCCAGCTTGAACCCAACTCAATCGGATCCGGCTCAATCTGCACGCGGTAGTTGGCGGATTCAAACGCCACCGTCGGTCGGTTCCCGAATTCCGTCGGCAACCAGACCTGAACCTTCTTCTGCGCCCCCTGCGCCAAGTCCATCGGGTAGCGCATCTGGTAGGTGTTCGACCGCACGACGATCTGGCCCGCGCGGTTCGGACCGGGGTTGGTTGCCGTGATGATCAAGGGGGCCACACGCCCCTTCCACTCACCTTCGGGTGCCAGCGAGGTGGCCGTCAGGGTCAAATCGTTGGCCGCATGCGTCGCGGGCAGAACGAGGAGGCCCAAGAAAACCCCCGCCAATTTGCGCCAGAAAACTCGCTCCACCATGCCGACCTCTCAGTATTGCGTCTTGAAGGTGATTTTGGTTGCAGGGCCCTCGGTTTTCGGCTAGGGCTTGCGAAAAATCCCAGGACGTTGTATCATGCGGCGCGAACCCCTCGGGGTTTCTCGCATTTCGTGCCGTTGGCAAAGAGGCGAGTGAGGAAGAGAAGCATGAAGAAGATCCTGATGATGCTGGCCCTGGTCAGCGCTTTCGGCGTTGTGTTGACCGGTTGCTCCGGCAGCGCCCCGGCTGAAGAAGCCCCGGCTGCCCCGGCTGGCGGCGAAGCCCCGGCTGAAGGTTCGTAAGAATCGCACTGTCCCTGCGAGGCTTCGGCCTCGCCTGACCGCCCGGCGGCCCTTGAGGCCACCGGGCTTTTTCGTGCCCGCCGCTCTACTCGGTCAGGTCGCCGTGGCGAATCATGTCCACCAGGTCGCCTTCGGTGCGAATCTCGCCGCCGAGTAGCGAGCCGCAAATCTCGCCCGAGGTTTCTACGTGGGCACCGGGCAGTATCACGCAGTTCTCCAGCTTGGTGGCGTGCACGGTGGCCCCATCCCCAATCACCACATATTCGCCCACTTCGGCCTCCACGGTCGCGCCTTCACCGATCTTCGCCACCGAACCCGCCAAGAACCGACTGGTCTCCAAGAACGAAGGCAGCGTCCCCGTATCGAACCACTCACCCTCGTAAACCCCCGCCCGAACCACCTCGCCTCGGTCAATCAGCATCTGGATGGCATCGGTGATCTCGTACTCGCCCCGCGCACTCGGCTTCAGGTCGGCAAACACCGACCAAATCTGCGGGCCAAACACGTACATCCCCGCCATCGCCAGGTTGCTTTCGGGGTTCTGCGGCTTCTCCACCAGCTTCACAATGCGCCCGTCCACCACGTTGGCCACCCCAAACCGGCGCGGGTCTTCCACCTCCTTTACCAGGTTCAAATTTGCGCACGGCTCATCTTTGAACGACTGCACAATCGGCGCCAGTGATTGCCCGTAGATGGCATCGCCCAGGTACAGCACAAACGAATCGCCGTCCACAAAGTCCTTGCAAAAACTCACGGCATGCGCCAAGCCCAGCGGCTCCGGCTGCCGCACAAAGCTCAGCTGCACCCCAGAGGCCGCCCCGTCACCCAGGGTCGCCCGCATTTCCGGCTCATTCTCACCCACCACAATCGCAATCTCGGTGATGCCGCAGGCCTTCAGCTGATCGAAAGCGTAGGCCATGGTCATCCGGTTCGCCAAGGGCAGAAGCGGCTTGGCCACCACGCGCGTGACGGGATAAAGACGCGAACCTTTGCCAGCGGCAAGAATAACTCCTTTCATGTCGGGTGCCTCAATGACGACTTTCGTCCGTTGGTGAGTATGCCCCCGGGAACCGGTATTCTTCTGGGCGTGACACGGACGTCGCTCATCACCTGGGGTCTCGTGGCGTTGTTGGCGGGCACGCAGGGTGCCTGCAAGCGCCAGGCCGTGGTCACCCCCACCCCGCCGCCGCCGTGGGCGGCCTACACCCCCCGCCACGACGGCACCAACGCTTACGACACTTATCTGCTAGCCGGGCAAGACGCCCTCGTCCGCGCCCCCAATTCGGCCAAGGTCACGACCTGGACCAACACCACCAAGGACGCCCTGGAGCGCGCCCTCAGCCCGACTTTGGACAATCTCCGCACGGGGCATGGGCAGTCCTTCCGCAGCGAGGCCCGTCCCCGCCCGCTGGGGGTGGATGACCCGGTTTACAACGGCTGGCGGCTGCTGACGATCGCTTTGTCGGCTCGCATCGAGCGTCTCCTCGCCGAGGACAATCTCGCCGACGCCGTGACCTGGACAATGATTGCCACCCGCTTCGGGGCCCGTCTCTCTCAGACCGGGCTGGAAGGCGCAACCCTGGGGGTTGGCCTGATGGACACGGTGCGCCGCCAACTCGCCCCCGAACTGGCCCAGATCTCCGCCATCGACCTCCAAAGGATCGAGAACGAACTGAGCGAAACCCACCGCCAAGCACCCAACTTGGATGATGCCTTTGCCGCCGAAGCCAACCAGCAACAGCAGTTCATCAACGACCTTAGCCAGCGCAAGGGTGGCCAGGGGCCACTGCTCACGGAGCAACTCGGAAGCCGAGGCGCCCAGGCTGTCGAAACCTTCTTGAAGGCCGGCGAATCCGAACGCGCCACCTGGATCACCAACATGACGGCGGAGGCCGCCCGCATCCGGGACGAAGCCAACGCCCAGCGCAGCCCCGATGCCCCCACCCCGCCGCGCACCGAGTGGTGGCAAAAGGACCGCGGGCGCCCCTGGTCGCCCCTCACCCAGCACCTTTTGCTCGGCCCGCGCGTGCTCCCCGCCGTCGAGAAGCGCTACCAAAGCAAGCTGCGCCTGTTTGCGCTGGCGGCGGCGCTCCAGCGCCACGTAGTCAATGCCAAGACCGCTCCCGCCCAACTCCCGGCCCTCGAAACGGAGCTTCTCACCGACCCCTATTCCGGGCGTCCATTTATCTACCGAGCCGTGGGCCGTGAGTATCAGGTCTACAGCGTAGGGGCCAACAAGAAGGATGACGGCGGCGAAACCGACCGCAATGGCGAAGTGCCGGACGTCGCGCTCGAAACCCGCGCGTTTGGGTTCTGATTCCCGTTAGTTCGGGACGATCTGAGTTTCGACCTGAACGCGTTGCCGCCACATGCGGGCCGCCACGCCGTCGCAGTCCAGCCGTCCATCGGTCAGCGGGGCATCCAGGCTCGGTATCCCGTTCAGGGCCTCTTCGCTGATCACCACCGTGCCCGGTTCGGCCAGCTTTTGCAGGTGCGCCGCGATGTCAATGACGCTGGCAAAGTTCACCTGCTTCACGTCGTGGCCCGGCGCCATCACCTTGCCGCTGTGCACGCCAATGCGCAGCACGAACTCTTGTTCGAGCTTGTTGCGGAAGGCGTTGAACTCAAACAAACCCGACTGCATCGCCCGGGCGGCCTGGAAGGCCGGCCCCGGCAAGTCAAACGCCGCCGTCACCCCGTCTCCGGCCGTGCTATGCACACGCCCGCCGAACCGCCGCGTGATGTTCTCGATGTAGCGGTGGTACTCGGTAAAGGTGAACTCCGCGCTGAGGGCATCGGACTCCTTCTTCATGCGCGTGGAACCCACGACGTCAATGCTCAGGAAGGTGACGAACTGCTCCACCGAGCGCAATTCTTCTTGGATGGCCAGCAACCGGTGGAGTAGCTCCTGCCGCTCCTGCGCCGGGTCCTTCCAACCCATCTTCTTGCTGAGAGACGATCGAATCGCCCAGGCCAGCCCCCCAAAGGTGGCGCCGCCCGCAGCGAACGCCAAGATCGCCGCCCCGTACAGCCCCGGCACGTCCATGCCGGGCAGAAAGTTGATGAGGAAGACCGGGAACGTGTAGCTAAGGAACCCAACGATCGCCGAGATGGTGCCACTGGTAATCGCGGTGCGGGCTTCCTTGGCCTGGGTGCAGTTCCAGAGCGCAATCACGCTCGCCAACGAGGCTAAACCGCCAAACAACCCGGAACCATCCCGGAAGGCGTAGGCCATCACCGGCATCACCCCCGCCGCCAATCCCAGCCACGCCCCCGCCACGTAGTTGCGAATCTTGGGGTCAAAGGCCAGGAACGAGGACTTCATCCGGTCGAACAGTGAAGCCTTCGGGGAATGCATCGCCAACTGGGCGTGCATGCGGATGATCTCCGGATCGACCCCCGCCATTTCGGCCACGGCCAAAATCGAAGCATCATCCAGAGTGCCGCCCGCACTGCGAAGACGACTCGCCATCGCGAGCATCTCCTGAATCGCCCTTCCGTCAGGCGTCGATTCTTCGGGGCGCTGCATTTCTTTGATTCTACAGGTTTGTCCGGCCCTGCGTAAACGGGGCACGACTCTGAAATGCGTGCGGCATTAAATCCTTAAACGTGAACTTGGTGCGATTTCCATCTTCGGCCACCATCCACACCACCGCCTCGGGATCGGACACAAACTCGGCCATCACCGCCAGGCATTCCCCGCAGGGCGTTCCGCCATCTTCGGTGGCCACCGCCATTTCGGTCCACCGCCCCCCTTGGGCGTGAATCAATGTCCACAGTGCCACTCGCTCTGCGCACACACTGGCCCCGAAACTGATGTTCTCTATGTTCGAACCCGTACCCACGCGTCCGTCGGCCATCCGCACCGCCGCCCCCACTTGGTACTGACTATACGGGGCGTAAGCCTGCCCTCGCGCCGCCAGGGCCTTGGCAATCAAATCTTCACTCATTCAAACACCACTTCAGTTACGCCATCCCCGCCGGCTTCGGCGGAGGCCAGCGCGAACGACTTCACGCCCCGATGATTCTTCAGCCGTTGCCGCACAATCTCTCTTAGAACACCTTCGCCTTTCCCGTGCACAATCCGCACGCGTTCCACGCCGGCCAGTAGGGCTTCATCAATGAACTTATCCAGCATATCCGCGGCTTCGTCAGCACGGTAACGCCGAAGGTTGAGTTCGCGTTGCGCCGTCTGGGCACGGTGACGCATCATGGCTGCCGCTCCGGAAGGTGCGCGCTTCGGCTCGGGCTTCGGCCCGCCAATCACTTCAATGTGGCCCACGTCCACCATGGTCCGCATCGCTCCCATCTGCACGGCCACCCGCTTTCCTTGGGGAGGTTCAAGAATCGTGCCGGTCTGGCCCAAGCCGCGCACCCGCACCGTCATCCCCCGCTGCAAGCCCTCGGGCGGCGGAGCGATGGGCTTCAGCTTTGGCGCCTTCGGCTTCATCTCCTGCACGAAGCTGGTGCCCACGTTTTGCAGGTCGCGCAGCTTGGCGCGGGCCTTGTCTCGCCCTTCTTGGGTCGGAGACTTCCGCAGGTCCTCAAAGATCTCGGCCGCTTCCAAACGAATCTGGCGCAGCACCTCGTCCAGCTCCTTGGCCAGGCGCTGCCGCACATCCCGGCGACTGGATTCCAGTTGCTCCTCTTGCTCGGCCAGCGAGGCTTCTAGCTTCTTCAGTTGGCTGGCCAGGCGGTCGGCCTCGCTCTGCGCAGCCCGGGCCTGCTTCTCGGCTTGCTCCAGCTTGGTGATGGTTTCGGCAATGGCGCGCGACTCCGGTTGCACCCCCGCCTCCGCCACCTCGATGACATCATCCGCCACCCCGTACCGCTTGGCAATGTGGAAGGCGTAGCTGCTGCCCGGCACCCCCACCAGCAGCCGATACGTCGGCCGCATTGTCTTGCGGTCGAATTCCATGCTGGCGTTCATGAACCCCGGCGCGTTCGTGGCAAACAGCTTCAATTCGCCGTAGTGCGTGCTGGATAGCACCCGCGCCCCGCCCCGCTGGAAGGCCAACAAAAGCGCCCGCGCCAGGGCCGCGCCCTCGGCCGGGTCGGTGCCCGCGCCCACTTCGTCCAGCAGCACTAAGGCCCCCGGTTTCAACCCATTCAACGCCTCGGCCACGGTACGAATGTGGGCGCTAAACGTACTCAGCGATTGTTGAAGGCTCTGCTCATCGCCAATATCCGCCCACAGTTGTGAGAAGCACCCGAGGTGCATCTCGTCGGCGCACGGCATCAGACCGGATTGCCCCATGGCCACCGCCAACCCGAGGGCCTTCATCGTCACCGTTTTCCCCCCGGTGTTTGGCCCGGTGATGAGCAGCACATCGGTGCCCTCACCCAAATCCAAAGTAAACGGCACCACCACCGCGCGATCAATCAGCGGATGACGACCCTGAACCACCTTCACGCGTGGCCCCTTGAGCGGCTTGGGCAAGCACCCGCCCTGCCGCGAGCCCAGCCGCCCCTTCGCCAGGGTCAAGTCGAGGTCAGTCACGGCATCCAGCCCGTCCAGCAGCGGTCCGGCCACCGCCCCGATGGCCCCGCTCACGTCGGCGCGGATGCGACGTTCTTCTTCGCGCACCTGGCCCTCCACCGCTCGTAGTTCGTTGCCGATGTCCACCACGTCCTGGGGTTCTAGGTAAATCGTTTGCCCGCTGGCGCTGGAGTCGTGGACGATCCCCTTGATCTTCCCTCGGTTCTCCGCCTTGAGCGGCAACACGTACCGCCCTTCTCGCTGGGTGTAAATCGGGTCGCTGAGAAGCCCCCGGTTCGGGCCGGAAACGTAGCTCTGGATGCGCTCCAGCGCCCGCGCCTGCAGGGTCGCCCTTCTCGCCCGCAAGGAGCCCAGCTTCACACTAGCCTCGTCCTTCACTTGGCCTTCGGCATCGATGCACCGGTCGATCTTGGTGCGCAAGGTTGGCACTTCGGGCATGCGCTGCGCTCGAATCCGCAAAAGCGGGCGGTCATTGCGCTTGGCCAGCTTGGCCCGCACCGCGTCCGCAATCTCCAGGTAGCGCCCCACCCGGGCCAGCACTTCCCCTTCCAGCACGGCCTGCTTGGCCGCCAATTGCAGAGGTTCGGTGAGATCATGCACCCCCACCAAACTCGGCGGGCCCTCATCCAGCGTGGCCAGGGCTTCGGCCGTGAGGGCCATCAGGTCGGCCACTTCGGCCGGATCCGTAGATGGCCGCACGCGCAACGCGGCCTGACGACCGAGCGGAGTTTCGCACTCGGTCGCCAGCATCTGCAGGATGGCATCGAACTCGATGACCTTCAGCGCGTGCTCCATCAAACGCTATTGTGAAGCCTCGCGCTGATTTTCCGTGAGGTTAGGTTAGTCGCAGGCCCAGTACCAGGTGCCGTCGGTCGGGTGCGGGTCGCCCGACTTGTTGCCGTCCGGGTTCACCACGGTCTGGTCAAACTGCCCGGCGCCGGTCACAAACTTGGCGTGCCCGTCGGCAAAGATCACCGTTCCGCCGGTGGCGCTCCACTGCCGGTAGTAATCGCCATCCGGGAAAACCCCGTCGCAGTCATAGCCGTAGCGCGAGCAGTCCGGCTGTTCCATGCCGCTCTTGCGGGCAAAGAACGGGAACATCTCGCTGCGCATGATGCGGCTGGCGGCCGGATCTTCCATTTGGGTCTCCGTCACCGTCCACCCGGGTTGCCCAGTGGTGTCGTGGCCGTCGTAGCTCGCCGAATACCCCGGCACAAAGGTGTACATGCACTTGGTGTAGCGGTAGCTACTGCCATAGGCTTCGTAGTACGAAGACTTGCCCGTGGTGCGGTTGGCAAACGGGCCGCCCACGTCTAGGGGGCTCTTGAAGATGTCCTTGTTGCCCGTGTAGGGCTTCACTTGGGTCGCCACGCCCTTGTGCCCCGCCGTGAACGGGCTGGGCGTGGTTTGGTACGCCATGTAAATGGGCATGGTGTCGTCGTAGTCGCCGATGTACAGCTTCACCGCCATGCCAATCTGCCGCCCATTGCTGAGGTCGGCGGTGTTCTTGGCCGCCTCCTTGGCCCTGGCAAACACGGGGAAGAGGATCGCCGCCAAGATGGCAATGATGGCGATGACTACAAGAAGTTCAATCAGTGTGAACGCGCGTCGCATCTGTTTTGTCCTGGCCGACTCCCTACGCACTCTCGGGTGCGGTAGAGGAGCCCGTAGGTTCCGCGACGCGACCCGCAATCCCTCCGCCGGCATGACCCGGATCAGGTTCTAGGGGACAACCCGGCGTTTGCCGGTGAATCTCAGCCTTGCGGCGCCCCCTGCGGTTGGCTTGTCTGCCAACTCTATTCTAAGGCAAAACCCGCCCCCGAGTGCCCGGCATGCGAAAAGGGTCCCAAAAACAAACTGGCCCCGGACCAAATCGGTCCGAGGCCAGCGCTTCCCGAAGGGGGCGAGTCTTACGGGCAGGGGATCTGGTCTTCGCTGTCCGTGATGGTCGAACCCGGGACGCCGTGCAGGTCGTTGTACGGGTTGGTAGCCGTGCTGCTGACCGCTTGGAGCTCTTGGTTCGTAGCGCAGAGCTGGTCCGGCCCGCAGGTCGGCTCGGGGTTGCGCCAAGAGTAGTACGTCGCGGCTCGGCTACCCGGAGGAGTCGCGCCACCGTTCGGAACACCATTCCACTTGTGGAACTTGGCGTGCGAGTCAGCGTAGTTCACCACCAGGCCTTCGGCGTGGCGGGCTTGAGCCAAGAACGTGTAGTAGTCCAGCAGAGCGGCCGTCTTGATGTAGCCATCAAAGAACATGATCGTGCCCGTGCCGTCTTCCAGACCGGAGTGGTTGGAGATCGGGGTATAGCCCGACTTGATCGGCAGACCGCAGAGGTTTTCGGCGAAAAGACCGAGGTTCGCCACATAAGAGGCGCGCTCTACCTTGCTGGACTGGAGGCCCAGACCGTTCAGACGGGCTCGCCAGCTTTGCGGCGGATTGTCAGACGGGCTGGTGAGTATCTGCACATTCTTCATGTACGGGTCCAGAGCATCGTAGACGGAGAACACCGTCAACCCGGTTTGGCCCGGGCGGTAGGCACTCATGGGCATCTGGTCGTCGTAATCGCTGAGGTAGATCATGACCGAGGTCCCGATCTGCTTCATGTTATTGATCGACTGCGTCTTCTTGGCCGCGTCTTTCGCCTTTGCGAAGACCGGGAAGAGGATCGCGGCCAGGATCGCAATGATGGCGATGACAACGAGCAGTTCGATAAGGGTGAACGCTTTGCGCATTGGAATCAGCACGTTTTCGCGGCCAGTTGCCCGAAACGCGTAATGTGAGATATTACGCTATCCCCGCACTGTTCCGCCAGTCTCCCATTTGGCGGGGCCGCCCACTCATGGGGAGGGCCGGGTAAATTACCGGGCATGCGCTTCGGCCGGGCATCCTCACAACAGGACCGGTACGAACGCGAATTCCGCACCATCTACTCCGCCCTGTACGGCACCGCACTCCGCATGACCCGCGACCCGGATCGGGCTGCCGATCTGGTCCAAGAAGCCTCAGTTCGAGGCTACGAAGCCTTCGACAAGTTCGACGGACGCAACTTTAAGGCCTGGATGTTGAGGATCATGACAAACCTCTATATCAATCAGTACCGAAAGCTGTATCGCACCGCCGGACAGGTCTCACTGGAGGACGAACACGTCGAAGAAGCGGTCGCTCCCCCCGAAGAAATACCAGATATACAAATTTTTTCGGACATGCTGGAAGAGGAGGTCGAACAGGCCCTGGGCGACGTGCCCGATACCTTCCGGCAAGCCGTGATTCTCGCTGATATTGAAGGTCTTTCGTACGACGAAATCGCCGTGATCGTGGATGTTCCCGTCGGTACGGTGCGGTCAAGAATTGCGCGAGGGCGGGCCCATTTGCGACAATCGCTGGAACGCTACGCCATCGAGCGTGGTTACATCAAGAAGAGTTCGATCGATGAGTGACATCCGAGACCTGATAAGTGCCTACGCCGACGGCACGGCGACGCCCGAAGAGCGTGCCCACGTCGAGCGGCTGGCGGCCGAGCAACCGGAAGTGGCCCGCGAAATCCTGTGGATGCAGGTGGCACGCCAGATGCTGGCCGAGAAGTGCCGCACCGAAGCTCCGGAAGAACTTTTCTCCACATGCATGTCCCGGGTCCGCGAGATGGACCGCCGGCAGCGCACCGAGCGCACCGTCACCCGCCTGGCCCCCGCCCTTTGCGGCGCGTTGTGCGTCGCCATCATTGGCGCCGGGGTATTCAATCGGAGCCAAAACGGCAACACCCTGGGGGCCAACCAAGTCGCGAGCCTAATGACCGGGGGCGCCGCCGTCCGCGAACGCCAATCGGTGGATGCCGACCGTGCCGCCGACGCCTTCCGCGCCCTCAACGAGAACATGGGCGGGGCCGTCCGCCTTGGGGCCGTGCCGCAACTCCAACCGTGGAGCATCGAGCGGGGCTACCTCGATCGCCATCCGTTTACGCGGGTGCTCTTCCGCGATTCGCAAGGCGCGACCGTGCAACTGGTCGCCGTAGCCTCTAGTGGAGTCGCGATGGAAAACTGCGAAACCGTCGATTGCTACCGAATTAGCCAGATGAACGGGCTCACATGTGTGGCCTGGACCGAAGGCGAAACGACCATGCTCCTCACGGGTCCCTACGATCAGTCCACGCTGATGGCGCTGGGCAACGAGCTTCGCCAAGTTAAGAACTGAGCGAGTTCAGCAGCTGGAGGCATGCGCCCGCAGCGCAAGTGAAGGGAGAAATGGCAGGGGTGACAAGATTCGAACTCGCGACCTACGGTTTTGGAGACCGCCGCTCTACCAACTGAGCTACACCCCTGCGCGAACCTCTATGTTACCTCGGCACATGGAACCGATTCCTGGACCCACATCCCCGAAAGGGTCCTCCGCACCAAGTAAACTGCCCGCCGTGCTTACGCGGCTCACGTCCTGGCTTCTGCTATGCCTCCTGGCCTTGATTCTGGTCGGATGCAATTCCAACGAGGTTGTCATTGGCGGGAAGGAACGCACCAAGCAATACAGCACGGTGGTCTCGCTGGCCCCCAGCGCCACTGACTTCCTGTTGGTTCGCTTCCAGGCCGCGAACGTCCTCAAGGGCGTCACCGATGTGGACGACAGCCCGCTGGTGAAGGACAAGATTCGGGTGGTCAAGAACACCAAGCTCGACGCCGAGGCCCTCACCGCCCTGAAGCCGGACCTCATCGTCTACGACAGCCAACTGTGGACCGAGCAAGCCTTGGCCCCCGCCAAGGCGACCGGCGCGGAGATGGTGGACATCAATGTTCAGAGCCTCGACGCTTATATCGAAAAGTCTTACGAATTGGCCAAGAAGTTTGGCAACGAACTGAGCGCCAGCGAGTACCTCGACGTGATTGATAGTGCCCGCTCTTCTGTGCGGGGCAACTTGGGCACGCTGGCCAAGCCCAAGGTCACGCTGCTTCTGGTTTCCAATGGCTACATGGTGGCCGGCTCCAAGAGCATGGCCGCCGACCTGATCCGCAACGCCCAGGGCGAATTCATTGGCCCGGATTCGGTCCGCTACGAAACCGTGAACGTCGAGTGGCTGCTACAAAATCAGCCCGACATCATCTTTGTGCTGGGCGAAGGTGCCGATAAGGTCCTCGCTGACCCCCGCCTCGCTCCGGTTTCGGCGGTCAAGACCCAAAACGTCTTCGACATCAACGAAACCCAAATGAGCCGCTACACCGCCATTGACCGTCTTATTACCTCGATAGGCTCGCGCGTGGTGGAGTGGGCCAAAAAGAACCAAGGCAACTAAGGCACACCTTCCGCTCGGCCCGGGCGGGTAGAACCAAAGCCTATGGCGCACGCCGAAATCGGGGTTTTTGGAGGGTCAGGGTTCTACTCCCTGCTGGAGGATGTCACGGAGGTCAAGGTGGACACGCCTTACGGGGCACCCAGCGATGCCATCATGCTCGCCACGGTAGGGGGCCGGCGCGTCGCCTTCTTGCCGCGCCACGGCCGCCGGCACACCATCCCGCCGCATAAGATTAACTACCGCGCCAACGTGTGGGCCATGCACAAGATGGGCTGCCAAGTCATCGTCAGCCCCTGCGCGGTGGGTTCGCTCCAACGGCATATCGAGCCGGGTTCCTTCCTCGTGGCCGATCAGTTTGTGGACCGCACCAACGGCCGCGCCGACACGTTCTACGACGGCCCCATAACGGCTCATGTCAGCCCGGCCGAGATGTATGACCCCAAGTTGCGCGAGCTGATGGTGAAGACCGTCACCGAGCATGGCATCGTCTGCCACAACGGCGGCGCGGTGGTTGTCATCCAAGGCCCGCGCTTTAGCACCAAGGCCGAAAGCAAATGGTTCACGGACAGCGGGTTCCAAATCATCAACATGACGCAGTACCCCGAGGCGTATCTCTGCCACGAACTTGGGATGGCCGTGGTGAACCTCAGCCTCGTCACCGACTTCGACTCGGGCATCGTCGCCGATACCGAAGCGGTCACCGCCCACAACGTGCTGGAAGTCTTCCAAAAGAATGCTGAAAACGCCCGGCAGGTTGTCCTCAAGTTCATCGAGGCGCTCCCCGCCGACCTCAGTCAGTTCGGATATCGAGAAAATCTGCAATGGACCCGGGGCGACGGACACGCACAGAGCCCTTTCGACGTCCGAATCTTCGAATGATTGCGTCGCTTGGTCTCTTTATAAGCGCGATGGCCGTCTCCGCCGCGCAGCCCCGCGATCTCGTGTTGCCGGAGCCCACCCCCATTCCGGCCGCCGCCTGGCCCCTGCCTGGCAACCAACAGGCCACCCTGGGCGCTGAGACCTTGCGCTTCCAAGACGGGCAGATCGTGGGTCGTGTCCGCCAAGACGGGGGGTGGCTCGATGCCACCTCCCGCCCGGTGGATGCCAACGCGAGCCCCATTCGGATTCGAGTGGTGGTCATCACCCGCACATCGGTTTTGGTGCCCACCACCGCCGGTGCAGAAGTTCGCCGGGGCAACCTGGAGCAACCCCACCTCGCGACGATCCTGATGGGCCTGAGCCGGGCGCAAGCCATGCTCAGCGGGCTCTACGGTCGCCCGGTGCAGTTCGATCTCAAGACGGACCCCGTGTGGCACGGCATGGAGCGAGACCAAGCCTTTGGTAAGGAGTGGCTGGACGCGATACTCGGCCCGGCCTTGAACTTTGCGCCGTTCCCCACCGAAGGGCAAGTCGCCCCGGGCCCCTATGCGGCGGCTTGGGTTATCCACCCGGCCCTGCGCTCGGGCGTTGAGTTCCATACGGTGCGCGGCACCCCGGTCGTCTCTCTTCCCTATCACACCTACAGCCAAGGGCGGCACCCGCACGCGTTCGAATCCACCCTTGTGCGCCTCTTTGCTATGCAGCAGAAAATGGCGTACACCGAGGCTGAAGTTCCGGCCTGGGAGCCATTCGACGGCGACGCCCCCACCACCACGCTGGGCACCACGTTCCCCATTGGTCAGCGCTGGGCATCCCTGGCGGGTAGTGCCCCGCTCCCGCTTCCCGGACCGCGCATCAACACGCGCACCCTCGCCGCGATGGCGGGCGACGAAGATGTTGTGTTCGCCGGCGAAGGCCTTCCCGGCATGCTCGGCCAATTCGGGGCTATGTCGCTGGGTGGCCAGCATTTCCTTTTTGCCCGCCCGGGGTACGAAGATTTGGTCGCCACGCGCTGGCCGAATGCCACCGTCGTGGGTCATATCAAGGACTTTGAACGCACCGATCGCGTGCTGATCGTCTACCGGCTCCCTGAGCGGGCCATGGGCCTGACCGACGCCGAGATTCTTGGCCTGACCCCCCAGCCTGTGGCGGCGGCCGCCGAAGCCACGCCCCGTGCCTGGGGTTACTTCTCCGTGGCACCGAAGGCCGGCACTGCCGATGCCTTTACCATCACCCGCACCGACCCGTATCCGCGCGGCGAAGTGGTGTTGGGCAACCTCGAAGGCGACCAGGGCCTTGTCCGCCTGAACCTGCGGTTCGAAACCCCCGAGGACCGCTACGCGCTCCACCTCTATAACGGCGAGGGCAACCTCGTGGGCGAAGTGCTGCTCACCGGGCTAATGAGCCGCGACCTCGTGGCGGTGGCCAACGATCCCATTCAGTACAACCTCTTCGAGCGACGGGTGCCCGTCGACGGCCAGTGGCACGAGGTGAAGATTCCGCTTGCCCAGTTCCCGGGGGCCAAGGAGCTTCGACTCGGTGCGACTTCCCAAGGCCAACTCCACACCCGCCCGCAAGGTGCCTGTGTGGTCGAATTCACCCGACCGGTAGTCATCCCCGATGATGGCTCCGTAGCCGCCCTTCCGCGCTACGCGCCTCCGGCCCGCCCGTGGGAAGGCGTGGACGAAACCCAACTCGAACCCGTGGTGCGCACCATTCTCGGGGGACAAGATGCCACCATGTGGCCGTGGGCCCTGGAATTCATCCGGCAGTTCCCGCTGGATGACGGCGTGGCCCTCATCGGCCGCAAGACGACCGACCCCAACCCCATCATTCACCAGATGGCCATCCGCGCCCTGCTGGAGCAGCCGAATAGCGCCGAAGCCATGCGCGCGCTCATCGCTCCGCGCAACCCGGGCTACGCTCGCTCCCTGGCCGCCGCCACCTTTACCGGCCAATGGACGGCCACCGACATCCCGCAACTGGGTCAGGCCCTTGGCGAAAGCACCTGGTGGGAACGGTATCAGCCGGTCCGCGCCATTCAGCAAGTGGGCGGCCTCACCGCCGACGCGATTCTGGGGGTGATGCTCCAAGACCCTGACCATGCCGTGCGCTACGTCGTCGTCGATGGCTGGGTGCCCAGCACCGACCTGGGCTGGCGACGCATCCTCTTTGCGGCCGTCAATGACCCCAGCGAGGCCGTCCGCGAAGCCAGCCGCCTGCAACTCCTGAAGGCCCCCACCGAGGAACTCGTGGCTGAGGGCTTGGCGGGTGTGAATGACGAAAGCCCGGCGGTGCGCGCCGCCATGCTCAAGCAGCTCACCGTCGGCCAGCACCGCGACAAGTTTGTGCGCGCTCTGCGAGATCCGCACCCGATGGTGCAGGTCACGGCCCTCCAGGCCTTGCTGACGGCCGAACAGAACCCCACCGTGGAGGAATTGCGGCCGTTGTTCGCAACGGGTGTGCCCGACGTGATGCAGGCGGTGGTGCAAGCGCTACAGGCCAACAAAGCGGGCCTGACGGATGCGGACCGCGAAACCCTGCGGGCCACGCCGGTCAAGACCTTGCTCCCGGCGATTCAGCAAATCCTCGAAGGTCCGTAAACGGAACGAAAATTGCGTCCTTCTCGTTGGAACCACTAACCCATGTCGTTGCGTCGCTCGAGTCTTCCGGTTGCCCTCACCATCTGCGCCATGCTGGTGGCCTTGGGGGCGGGTCACCGCGTTCGGCAATCCATCGAGATGGGTTCGTGGGGGAGTAGCCGCCCGCTCGTCGAGAGCATGGACGGCCAATTGGCATCCGCCGAAATCAAAGGCGTCTCCCCGGACACCAAGGGCTTCTTTGACCTCATCACCCTGCTCGATACCGTCTACGTGGACGAGCTGAAGGACAAATCCGAGCTCGGAGCCGGGGCCGTCCGGGGCATGATCAACCGCCTCGAAGACCCCGATTCGCAGTATTACGACAAGGAAGGATTCGCTCGGTTCCAGGGTCGCCTGAAGGGTGAGTTTGAAGGCGTGGGCGTTGTCCTCCGCACCGATCTCAACCCCGCTGTCAAGAAAGCGGCCGAAAAGGAAGACGAGGAGGCGGGAGATCCGCTCCTGATGATTCCGGACCTGCTGATCGCCGACGTCATTCCGGATAGCCCCGCGGAGCAAGCCGGCCTCAAGCCCGGAGACCGAATCCTCGGTGTGAATGGCAAGTTCCTGCTCTCGGGCGGCGATGTGAAGGCCCTGCGCGACCTGCAGGAGCGAGCCGATGGCGACCCCAAGGCCGCCGAAGCGCTGGAGAAGATGCGCAAGAGTCTGGAGGACCGAGTGGAGGAATCCACCAGCATCGCCAAGGCCGCCGAGTGGCTGATGACGGGCCGCGAAGGCAAGATTTCGATGGAAGTGCAGCGGGGGACAGACGCCGCCAAGACGTTCAGCTACACCATCCCCAAGGGCGCCATTCAACTCCCCGCCGTGACCACCCGCGACGACGGCACCTGGTCGCTCAACCTCATTTCGGGCGCCAGCAAGGAGCTTGCCCTCGCTCTGGAATCGGGGGAACCCAAGGTGCTAGACCTGACGACCAACTTCGGTGGCGACCCGCGCGAGGTCTTGGCGGTGTTGCAACTTTTGGCTCCGGGGCAAGACCTGGGGGCCATTACCAATCAGGGCGGCCGCCAACTCAAGGAGCTGAAGACAACGGGCGAATCGAAGCCCATCGCCTTTAAGGTGCGGGCCAACAAGAACTTGCACGGCGCTCAGGCCATTCTCGCCCGGGCTCTCGTCAAGGCGGGGGCCACGCTCGAAGGGCAACTGCCCGACGCCCCTGACCATTGGATCGAGGCGTTTACTCTGGCCGATGGTAGCGGCTACACGCTCGTCACGGGTCTCTATGGCGACCTGAAATCACTGGTGAAGAAGTCATGAAGAAAGTCCCCGGTTTCCTGCTCGCCATTGTGGGCTGCGCCGCGATGTTCAGCGGCGGCTTCGTGTGGTCCGACGTGGTGGGCGGCCGCGCCCCGGCGTTCGATCGAATGAACAGCATTGGCCAGCCGACGCAAGCGGCGACGACCTTTGCCCCCACCGAGGTGTTCCGCCAAAACTTCGGCATCATCCGCGACCATTACGCCTTCAACATCAATGACGACGAGGTGCGCTACGGCGCGATGGCCGGCATGATGGCCTCGCTGGGCGACCCTCATACGGTGTTCTTCGAACCCCGCCTGGCCGAGAATTTTGCCGTCGAAACCACCGGCAACTTTGAAGGGATCGGCGCGCGCCTGCAGCCCAATGCGATGGGGGCCAAGATCGTGACGGTGTTCCGCGATGGTCCGGCCGATCGGGCCGGCGTGAAGGGCGGCGACATCATCATTTCGGTGGATGGCGAATCCGTCGCCGGCGTGAATGTGGACGACATCGTGAGCAAGGTGCGTGGCCCCGCCAAGACTCGCGTCATCCTGGGCATTAGCCGCGAAGGCGAGTCTCAGCCGCTTTCCATCACCGTGCCCCGTGGCCGGGTGGTGGTGCCAAACGTGGAGGACAAGATGATTGCCGACGGCACCGTGGGCTACATCTCCATCGCACAGTTCAGCGATGCCGTGAGCCAGCAATTTGATGAAAGCATCGAGCGGGTGCGCCGCGAGAATCCGGACGGCATTGTGATTGACCTGCGCGGCAATCCGGGCGGCCTGCTGGAACGCACCGCCGAGATGCTGGGCCGCTTTGAGGAAGGTGCCACTGTGGTGACCATGCGCAAGCGCGATGGCCAACCGGAAGTGGTGCGCAGCCCTCGGGGCCGCTCCCTGCGCTGGGAAATGCCGGTCGTGATTCTTATCAACGAGGCCTCCGCCAGTGCCAGTGAGATTTTTGCCGGCGTGTTGCACGATTACAACCGCGCCACGCTCATTGGCGAGCACACCTACGGCAAAGCCAGCGTCCAGCAGGTCTATCCAATCCGGGGTGGCTCGGGCGCGAAGGTGACGATCGCGCGCTACTACCTGCCCAAGAGCTCCGATATCTCTCGGCGCGTGGATGAGGATGGTCAGTACATCTCTGGCGGACTCGCCCCGGATATCGAGTTAGAACTTGACCTCAAGCCGGGCGGTTCGCTGGGCGACGAGAAGTCGGACAACCAACTCGCCCGGGCGATTGAGTTCATCCAAAAGGGCCGCTAAATTCAGCCCACGAGGAAGTCGGCGGTGGTGATGGGCAGCGTTTGCTCCAGGTCCACCGCCTTGACGATCTCGGGCTGATACGCAAACACCCGCTGAGCCAAAAACGCCGTGTGGTCTTCGCGCACCTGCGTCACCCCGATGATGGTGACGTAAGGCGAACACACAATCGCGTGGCCATCCCGCCGGTAAACCGCATCAAAGCAGGTGACATTCAGCAGGCCGGTCTCGTCTTCGAGGTCGAAAAACACCACCCGCTTGCCGCTGGGCGTGGGCGGGAAGCGCAGCCGAATGGGGTTGCCCACCACCATCACTTTCTTACCATTGGGTTGGCGGCGGGCCTCCCAGGTGGTGAGCCCACCCCGTCCGCTCACCCGCTCCCGCTCAAACGCCATGAGGTGCTGGTGCACATCCAGTCCTAGTAAGGCGCGCTCGCGGATCGCCTTCTCCTCCGGCGTGAAGTCCGTCATCTCGGGCAGGGTGGGGGGTGGCACATCCAGTTCTAACCCGCCCGAAACCGCGCCGCGCCACGCCAACCAGTCCGGCACCGCGCACAGCAACGCCCGCCGGTGAGGATGCAGGGCGTCCAGCCCCCCGCACTGGATGAGGGTCTCCAATTCATCGCGGTTCAGCGCCACCCGCCGCACAAAATCCGCCACCGAGAGGTACGGCTGCCCCGCCACAATCGCCGCGCGGGCGGGGGCACTCAGCCCCTTCAGCGCCGTCAGCGCCAGCCGAATCCCCCCGCTCGGCACCCCGAGTTTCGGGTCATCCTCGGCCACAATGTCCTCCACCGCGTAGTCCTCGGTGCTGCGGCTCACATCCAGCGGCAAAATTCGAATGCCCCGCGTGCGCGCCTCATTGGCGATGGTGCACGGGCCGTAATAGCCCGCCGGTTGCGCCTGCAGCAGCGCGGCAAAGTAAGGTCCGGGGAAGTTCTGCTGGCACGCAATGGAGCGCACCGAAATCTCGGCGAAGGCCAGCGCGTGCCCCTGCGCAAAGCCGTACCCCCGGAACCCCGCCGCCATATCCACCGCTTCGGCCGCTACCGCCTCGGTGTAGCCCCGGTCCACCGCCCGCTGGATCAGCTGGGGCCGCAGCACCTGCCCGTAATCCTCCCGCCGCCGCTTGTGGATCTCCTCCCGGATCTCCTCCGCTTCCCCGCTGGTGCACCCGCAGAACACCTGCAGCAGTTGGTCCACTTGCTCTTGGAATACCAAGATGCCGTAGGTGTTGCCCAGGATGCGCTCAAAATCAGGGTGGCTGAGTTGATAGCTCTTGGTGCCCCGGCGACGGCCAATCAGTTCGTTGATCTTTACCGCGCCCCCCACGCCCGGGCGGATGCCCGCCTGCACCAGGCTCGCATCCGTTAGGTTCATCGTTTGCAGGCGCATGTGGGCTTGCCGCATGGCGGGCGAAGCCGATTGCGGGATGCCCACCAGTTCCCCGCTGCGCATGGCCTGATAGGTGTGGGGGTCATCCAGCGGCAGGTTCTCCACCCGGAAATCTAGGTGCTGCAGGCGCACCCGCTCCTGCGTGCCGGAGAGCACATCTTGCCCGCGCAGGCACAGGATGTCGAACTTATCGAAGTAGTGCTTGGCGCTGCGCTTATCCCACTGGATGATGCGCAGGTTGCCGTCTTCCTGGTCGCCCGCTGACCACTGCACCGGCACCGTATCCGCCAGCGGCCGACGGGAGACAATGACGCCCGAAGAGTGCGCCCGGATATTGCGCGGCACATCCGCCAGCACCGTAGAGAGGCGGAACACCCACTCTAACCTTTCGGTGGAAATGCCACTGTCTCTCAGCTCGGGGCGTTCGCTGATGTTGCGCGCCAGGCGCTCCGGGTCAATCCCCCCGTGCACCCGCTTGGCAATAAAACCAATGGCATCGGTAGGCAAACCTAGCGCCTTGCCTACCTCCCGCAGGATGCCACGCGTGCCGTAAGCGCCAAAGGCCGCCACCGTCGCCACGTGGTCCACCCCGTACTGGTGGATCATGTAGTTGCGCACGTCATCGCGCCGGTGCGCCTCAAAATCCATGTCAATATCCGGGCGCTTACTCCCGTCATCCGGCAAAAAGCGGTCGAAGTGCAAGCGGTGCGTAAAGGCATCAATGCGGCTGATGCCCAGGCAGTACGCCACCGCGCAATCCACCACCGACCCCCGCCCGCTGAGCAGGATGCCCTGGTCGCCCGCCCACCGCACCAGGTCGGCGGCCATGAGAAAGTGCCCCGCAAACCCCAGCCGGATGATGCGATCCAGCTCCCCATTCAGCCGCCGGTGCAGGGCCTTGGTGGGGTTGCTGTGCCTCAGCGCGGCCCCGCTCATCACCGCCGCCCGCAGGGCTTGGCTCTCGTCGGCGGCCATGGGCGGCAGTTCCGTGCGCCGGGGCAGCAAGTCGTCGTCGCACATCTCCGCCACCCGGTGGGTGTTGGCCACCAGGTCGGGGCGGTCTTGGTAGCGCGTCAGCATCACGGCCGGCGGGCACAGGTAGCGCTCGGCATTCAGCGCCCGCAGGGGGCGGGGGCGGGGTTGCGGCTGGTCGGGGTGGCGCGTAGGCTTGCGCCCGAAGAGCTCTTCCACCGTAGCCAGGGTCGCGCTGCACAGGGCCACATCCTGCGCCGGAAACTGGTCCAACTCCGCGTGGGTCACCGGCCCGCCCGCCACCGGCGTCACGCCCAGCGCCTCGGCGAGTTGCAGCAGGCGGTAACTGCAGTTCCACTCCCAGGGTTCAAACGTGCGCTCCACTTGCACAAACACCCGCTCCCGCCCGTAGAGTTTCACCAATTGGTTGAGCCGGTCTTCCGCCTCTTGCAAGTTGCCGGCCTGCAGGGGCCGGTCCACCCACCCCGCGCTGCCCCCGGTGAGCACCAGCACGTCCTGCGTGTATTCCCCCAAGAGCGCCCGCGAACCCAGCGGATACAGGCGCGGATGCCGCAAATGGCAGTGGGTGACGAGGTGCGAAAGCGAGCGATAGCCCGCCGGCGTCATCGCCACCAGCACCAGGTCGCCGCCCTCCACCATCTCGATCGTGGTGCCAATCAGCGGCTTCACCCCGCACTGCCGCGCATCCCGCGCAAACTCCACCACCCCCGCCAGCGACATCCGGTCGGCCAGCAGCGCCGAAGGGATGCCCACTTGCGCCGCCCGCCGCGCAATCTCGGTGGCAAACATCACGCTCCGCCCAAAGGAGTAGCCCGAGACGGCGTGCAGCAGTGTGTAGTCCGTCGCCCCGCTCCGGTACTGCGGATACACGGGCTCGCGGATCATCCCGTTGGCCCGCCGCACCTTCTCGTCACGGGTTTTGCGCGGGCGCAGCAGCACATCCTCCCGGTGCGCGTAAGGGTCCACGTCCAGCGTCACCGGCGGCGCCCCGCTTACCAATCGCGAGAGCGGCGTGATGTCCTCGTGCACGCGCCCCCGGTGGTCACGCCAGCGCAGAACCTCGCGCGGTACTTCGCCTTCCCACCACGCGCCCACCTCGCGCCACCGTGCCAGGATCTCACGACCAGCCAATCGCGTCACTCCACTGGCGCAGCCACCGCTCGCGCCGACTGATCTCGATCTCGCACGCCCGCTTGATGGTGCCCACCCCCATCGCCGCCACCACCCGCGCCCGGGCCGTCTCGGCGGCATCCTGCCGCTCGGATGAACCCACCATTTGGTCGAGTTGCCTCTGCACCCGCTTCGCCCCCTGCAATCGAGGCAAAGAGAGCGTGGCGCGTACCGGCGGCCACGGCAGCCCCCGGTCCACCACTTGCCGGTAGAACACGCGCAACGGGTGCGCCTGCGCCACCGGCTTCGCCAGTTGCCGCCGGTACGTCACGGTCTGCCCCTCCTCGTTGGTCATCGTCAGCCACAGGGTGCTGGCCATGCGGTCGTGCCGCGCCAGGCGCAGGGCTAGGCGGTGCGCCATCTCATCCCCGGCCAGTTCCAGCGCCATGCGGTCCTCGCACCCGGCCCCGAAATCCCACCTTTCGGTGTAAGCCTCCGGCGGGTAGTTGGGTTTCAGCGCGCCGGGGTCCGCCCCCTGTGCCAGTTGTTGCACCCACCAGGCGCGTTTGCCCACCGCGCGGGTCAGCGCGGGCAGGGGCAGTTGCGCCACCACCCCCAGCCGCCGGTAGCCCAGCAGCTTCAAGCGGTCACGCTCTTCGGTCGTCAGCTCCGTCAGCCAGTCCACGGGCCAGCGTGCCAGTTCGCTCGCCTCCACCTCGCCGCCGCCGTAAACCCCCAGGTCCAGGGCATCCGGGGGCACCTCCACGCGCACGGCATCCGCCATCCAGGCTGCCCTGGCCAGTCCCATGGCCACGCCCCCCGGCCCCGACCGCCGCACCGCCCGCGCCATCTCCCCCGCCACCTCGCGCGGGTCGGGGTGGGCGCGCAGGTCCACCAGGGCCTCCGCCGGGCTGCGCACCACAATCAGGTCACTGTAGGCCAGCAGCGCCCGCCACCAGGTGGCCGCCCGCCGCCGCGCCTGGGCCATATCCACCGCCACGTATTGGCCATCCTCCCGCAAGATCGCCTTCGCATCGGCCAGTCCCCCACCCACTTGCACACCCCGCTGCAGGGCGGCGGGGGTGGCGTCGCGCACCGTGTCTCCGTCAAAGATCACGGTCGGCACGGCCGGGTCATGTTCGGCCGCGTAAAAGCCCGGGCGAAAGAGGCTGACTATCATATAGACTTACGTCTACTATTATGCGCATCTCGTCTGGTGATTAGTAGACTATTATCTACTATTTTTCAAAAGACGCGGGGATAACTCCGCTCCGCCCCGAGGGCTCACACCGGCAGGCCGGCGCGCCGATACCGCTCGCGCACTTCCGCCGTTGCCGTGGCAAAATCCACCATCGGCAGGGTCAGCGCCTTCGGCCCCCATCGCCGCACAAACGCGCCATCACGGTCGTAAGTGCGCGCCTGTTTCTCCACATCAAACACCCGGAACGGCACCGGATCGTGCCCGATCCCCGCCACGTACTGCCAGTTGCCGTAGTTGCTCGCCGGGTCGCAATCCACCAGTTGGGATTCAAACCACCGCGCGCCCCACCGCCAGTCCACCCCCAGCGTCTTCACCAAGAACGAGGCCACCACCTGCCGCCCCCGGTTGCTCATATAGCCCGTGGCCGCCAGTTCGCGCATGCACGCATCCACCAGCGCGTAGCCCGTGGTCCCCGTGCGCCAGCGCTCAAAGTCATCCCGGTCGCGCCGCCACGCCACCCGCGCCTGCCGGATCCCCCCGTCCAAGAACAAGTCCCGCCCGTGCGCCCGCGCCGACCAGTGGAAAAAATCGCGCCACAGCAGTTCAAACCCCAGCCAGTAGGTGCTCTCGTTCGCCCCGCGCTCCTGCTCGTAGCGCTTCACCTCGTGCCATACCCGGCGCGGCGACAACGCCCCGCACGCCAGCCACGGCGAGAACTTGCTGCTGTCATCCTCGTTCAGCAAGCCGTTCCGGGTCTGCTTGTAAACCGCCAGCCGGTCGGTCTGCCACAGGTAATGGTTCAGCCGGGCCAGGCCCGCGCGTTCACCACCCGCATAGCGCCCCGCCGCCTCCCGGGGCACCAGCGGCACCTCCCACGCCGGCTCGCACTTCACCCCCACCAGCCCCGTCTCAAGAACAGCCTCCGGGCGCACCCGCACCGACTTCTCCACCCGCGAGCGGTACTGCGTGAACACCCGGGGTAGTGCCGGCACCGCAAAGGGCAAATCATCGCGGTGATGCAGGGTGTCGGCCGAGGAAAACTGCACCCAAACCCCTTGCCGCCGTAGCCGCAGGGCCAGACGCTTCTCCAATTGCACCTCGTCCCAGGCGGGCTCCGTGTGCGCCCAAACCTGCTGCACCTCCCACCGGGCGGCTTCCTCCGCCACGATGGTTTCGGGGTCCCCCAACCGCACCCGCAAGGTCACGCCCCGCGCCGCCAGTTGATCTCGCAGGTCCGCCAAGGTCTCGGCCAAGAACCGCACCCGATGCGACCCCATCCGCGGCCAACCCAGTCGCGTCGTGCGCATCCAGGCTTCTTCCCACACAAAGAGGGCGACCACTGGGTGCCCCTTCGCCGCCGCCTGGGCTAGCAAACCGTGATCGTGAACCCGCAAATCACTACGGAACCAAAGCAAGACAGACCCGGTGGACATATTCGTACTCTCCTACGAAAGGTCCACCCGGGTCGGCGCGAGGAGGGAACGCGGCGAAGGGCTATTGCCGCGTTCCAACTATTTGCGATGACTAGGCGCTGGCTTTTTCGATCACTCGGCGCGAAAGCACAACCACTTCCCCGAGGTTCTCGATCTGGTCTTCCACCAGCATCGCGCTGGCCGAAACCTGCTGCACTTGCGCGCTCAGCACTTGCGCCGAGGCACTCATCTCTTCCGTCGAGGCCGAGTTCTCCTCGGCGATCGCGGCGAGGTGATCCAGCGAGCTTTCCGCCGACGAAATCTCTTGCGAGACCGTACTAATCAGCGCCAGATTCTCCGCCAGCACTTGCTGCACGGTGCTCATGGCTTCGTGCAGTTCGGTTTGCCGGGTCGCGGCGCCTTCGCCCAGGTCGGCAATCTTAGAGAGTGCCACGGTCGCTTCGTCCGTCAGCTGCGCCACGTCTTGCACGTCGTCTTCCGTCGTCATCATGGCCTTGCGGGTCGCCGCACTCTTGGTCAGCATGACCTCGATCAGCTCCTGAATCTCTTGCGTCTGCCGGGCCGTGTGCTCGGCCAGCTTGCGCACTTCGTCGGCCACCACGGCAAATCCTCGGCCGTGCTCGCCCGCTCGGGCGGCTTCGATGGCGGCGTTCAGCGCCAGCAAGTTGGTCTGGTCCGAAATCTCCTCAATGGTGCGCACAATATCGCTCACCTTGTCGGCCTGCTCGTGCACTTCCTTCACCCCTTCCGAGGTCAAGAGCACCGCATCCTTCACCCGCGCCAGCACTTCCACGCGCTCCTTCAGCTGGGTCCAGATCGCCCCGTGCTGGATGATCTGGCTCATGCTGGTGTCCATGTTCTCCAGCGCCACGACGGCTGTGCGAACCACATCTTCCATGCGCTTGGCACCTTGGTCCAGGCTCACGCCCGACCGCGAAATGCGCCGCATGCTTTCTTGCGCTTCGTTGGCCACCATGGCGGCATTGGTGGCGGTTTCGCCCAGTTGCTCCGTCACCAAGGCCAGGTCTTGCAGACCCGAGCCGGCCTCCACCGCGACCTCGCGCAGTTGCGAGCCGCTGGCCGAGAGTACACCGCTGATGTCCGTGCTCTTGCCGACCACGTCTTCGAATTCCGCCACAAAGCCGTACTTCACGTACGCTTCCAAAATCAGCGACTGGTCGAGGTTGAACCCCTTCTGCAACGCCGTCAGGGCTCGGTTGAGGTGCCACGGCTTCCACCAATACGCCTGCACAATGCGCCGCGTGATTACTTGGTAGTAAGTCGACATCGCGCCGAAGAACCACTGCGGCGAGAGTCCAATCCGTGCGTGCACCGCCCCGATATGCGAACGGCTTTCGAAGTAGGCTCTGTCGAACTTGCCTTCCAGCAGAGTCTCAAAGTAGACCGGGTTGGTCTTCTTCAGTCTCTCAACCGATGAGCCCGCGTTTTCGATGACGTCAATCGCCTCGTCAAACTTGCCCAGGTGGTCGTAGAACGCATCCACGATCTCGGTCATACGCCGCCCGATCAGGCCGCGCAGGCTGCGCAAGGCTTGTCGGTCAGCATCATCGATGCGAAACAGTTCAAGACGTTGCTCGTCTTCGAATGTCTTTTCCTTCAATGTAGTCTCCCCGTAAGGGAGACAAACTCCGTTTCCTCATTGGCTCCCTACTGGGAGATTTGGCAGGTCGCATAGCGATCTTTACCCCCCTACTTGTGCGGGGGATGAGCTAATTCTTGTACTTTGAGCTAATGACGAGCTTATGACGCGGGAACGGCGTCTTCCGGAAGCGGCATCGAGGCCAGCACATCGCGGGCATCCACCGGGTTCTCCACCGTCTCGTCCTTCAGGATTCGCCCGTCGCGGAACCGGAGGATCCGCTTACAGTGGTGGGCCACTTCTTCTTCGTGCGTCACGATGACCACCGTCTTGCCCGCGCGGTTGAGCTCTTGGAACAAGGCCATGATCTCCTCGCCCGTGCGGCTGTCCAGGTTCCCGGTCGGTTCGTCGCCCAGGATCATCACGGGGTCCGTGACGATGGCGCGCGCAATGGCGACCCGCTGCTGCTGGCCCCCGGAGAGTTCGTTCGGCTTGTGGTCCAGGCGCTGGCCCAGTCCCACTCGCTCCAGGGCAATCTTCGCTTGCGTGGAACGATCCTTCACCCCGGCGTATAGCAGGGGCAACTCCACATTCTTCATGGCGGTCGTGCGGGGCAGCAGGTTGTAGTTCTGGAAAACGAACCCGATGTACTTGTTTCGGATCTCCGCTAGGGCGTTGTCGTTGAGCTGAGAGACCTCTTGGTTGTCCAAGAAATACTGCCCGCCACTCGGTCGGTCGAGACAACCCAGGATGTTCATGAACGTGGACTTGCCCGAACCCGACGGCCCCATGATCGCCACGAACTCGCCTTCCTGAATCTCCACCGAGACATCCCGAAGTGCGTGGACAATCATGTCCCCCATTTCGTAGCGCTTGGCCAGATTTTCGACTTTGATGACGGTGTTCATGGACGATCCTAAAGGGTCAGCGGGGCTTACTCGTGCCGGAGGGCCTCGATCGGTTGCAGGTTACTCGCTCGGATGGCCGGGTACAGGCCAAAGAAAACCCCCACAACGGATGCAAACCCGAAGGCGCTGAGAATCGCGGTCTGGTCAATCACCGGCGGCACCTGAAGCAGCCCGGCCACAAACCGAACGCCCAATTGCCCGAGGATGATGCCGAGGAGACCCCCCAGCAGACACATCACCACGCTTTCCATCAAGAACTGCGAGAGAATGCTGCCGCGCGTTGCGCCGATGGCCTTGCGTAGGCCGATTTCCTTTGTGCGCTCGGTGACCGACACCAGCATGATGTTCATGATGCCGATGCCCCCGACAAGGAGCGAAACCGAGGCAATCCCGGCGAGGAGCAGAGAGAGCAAGCGGGACTGCGTCTGAATCGCCTCGAGCGATTCGGCCTGGTTAAAGACCCGGAACAGAGCCTCGCCCGACGCATTGCGCCGCGTGGAATACAGCACCTTCGTGATGTCGTCCAGAGTCACGTTCATCAGGTCACTGTTGATGGCCTGCGCCGTGATGTAGCTAATCCGGTCGCGGGTGCCCAGCAAACGGTAAGCCGCCGTGTTAAACGGGATGTAGACCTGGTCGTCCGGGTTCATCATCCCCGAGCCACCCTTGTAGTCCACCACGCCCACCACTTCGAACGGCTGGTCGCCAATGCGGATGGTCGTCCCCACGGCGTTTTCACCTTCGTAAAGGCGACTGTAGACCTCGTAGCCCAGCACGGCCACCCGGTTCTGCATGATCTCGTCTTCCTGAGAATAGAAGCCGCCCTCAATCATCTTGCGGGCGTTCTCGATGATCTGGATCTCAGGGCGCGCGCCAATCACGTTGGTGCGGTGCGTGTTGCCGCCGAACTTCACCGTCCCGGAGTTGCCGCCGCGTCCACGCACCACCGGAGTGATGAGCTGGACGTGGGGCACCATCCGCTCAATGCGCTCGACGTCGGAGAGGCGCAGCGTGCTGTCGTTGTTGTCGCCGCCACGGCCTCGCCCCCAGTCCGGCATCACCGAAATCCGGTTCGAGCCCATGATCTCCAGCTGCTCAAGCGACTTGCGCTTGGTGCCTTCGCCAATGCCAATCATGGCGATGACCGAACCCACCCCGATAATGACGCCCAGCATAGTGAGCGCCGACCGGAGTTTGTTCGCGGCCACGGCCCGGATGGCCATATCGAGGGTTTCGAAGATCATCATCGTCGTTGCGGTCCTTGTCCACCGGCACCGGCCGTAAAGCCGCCGCCCTGTTGCTGTTGCTCAATGCGGGCTTGGCGCTCGCGCAGTTGTTGCAGGTTGATTTCGGCGATGACAACTTCCTCGCCTTCCTTCAGCCCTTCCAGCACTTGATAGCCATCGTTGCCGAGTTCGCCCAGCTTCACTTCCCGTCGCTCGGGCTTCATCGGGTCGCTCGACTTCACGCGAACGTACGTCTTGCCACCTTCGCGCTGGACCGCTTGTTGCGGCACCAGCAGCACGTCCTTGATTTCGATCTGAATGAACTCACACGTGGCGCTCATCCCTGGCTTAAGCACTTGGTCGGCCATGGCCGTGCTACGCGGGGCATTGGCTCCCGCTGCTCCGGCACCGCCGCCCGCTCGGTTCCCGCCCGGCATACCGCCGGTTCGCGGTGTCCCCGTGGCGCCCGCACCCGGTCGTCCGGTTGCCGGTTGATCCGGAGCTGAAGTCCCTTCGGCACTCGGTCGTCGCCGACCCGAACCTTGTCCGGCGCCGGGGCCACCCTGGCCCTGCGGTCGTTGACCTTGACCTTGACCCTGGCCTTGAGCTTGGCCTTGAGCCGCACCTTCCGGTCGTCCGCCGCGATCAGCCTGCCGGCTGGTGGCACTGCCACTTGCCCGGCCGGCACCCGCCGCGCCCGGACCACCGGCCGCACCGGCACTCGGGGCGCCACCCGGGGCTCCCCCAGGGGCCCCACCGGGGGCACCGCCGCCCATTCCGGGGCGACCGCCTCCGCGACCCGATCCGGCTTCCTCACTCACGACTTCCACCCGCACGCGGATGTTCGTCACGCCGTTCTGGTTCACCGCGCTCGGGAATATCTTGCGGACTACGCCGCGCCATCGGCGTTGGCCGTAGGCTTCCACCGCAATGCGAACCGGCATCCCGATCTTGACGGACGAGATATCACTCTCATCCACATTGACCTCGACGAACATCTTGCTCGTGTCGGCGATTTCAACAATCTGCGCTCCTTCGGCAAAGGCACTCGTGGCGGGCGGCACAATCGTGCCTTCTTCAAGGTACTTCTGCGTCACCACCCCAGCGCGGGGTGCGGAAACCGTGGTTTCTTCAAGCTGTTGCTGTGCGTTCTGAGCACTCACCCGGCTTCGAACCGCACTCGATTGCGCGCTCTGGAGGTCGGCTCGGCGCAATTGCACGTTCGCGCGGTTGATTTCCGCCGTCTTTAGCGCAATCTCCGCTTGCTCCACCGCCTTCTGGGCGTCCTGCACATCGCGTTGAGATTGACCGAGGCGGATCTCACCGGCTTCGGTTTGCCGAAGCGAGGACTTGGCCTGATCCACTCGAGTTTGCTGGGTGCGCAGGGCAATCTCCAGTTCGCTTTCCAACGTGCTCATGCGTTGCTGGGCCACCAAGAAGCTACTGCGAGAACTCTGTTCGTCGCTCGCGGCCCGATCCAGGTCCGCCTTGCTGACATAGCCTAATTCGTAAAGCTGCTTCGCACGCTCATGGGCGGCCTGGCTGGTCTCGTACTGCGTACGCGTCCGCTCGAGGGCTGTTTCGGCATCTCGGCGGCGTTGCGGCAGGTCGACTTCCTTCAGTTGCTTCATCGCCTCTTCGGCGGCTCGGACACTGGCCCGGGCATTTTCCAACTGAGCCCCGTACGTCATCGGTTCGGCCTTCGCCGCTTCCTGTGCATTCTTCAGGCGAATCTTGGCCTGATCTAGTCGAATGCGCGCATCTCTAACCGATTGCTCGACGTCCTGGACCGTTCGGCTCGCCGTGATCTCGGCGGAGCGAACCCGGGCCTCGGCGCCAGTGAGGTCGGCCTGGGCCTGCTCCACGAGCGTACGCGTGTCACGGGGGTCGATAAGGGCGATAAGATCACCGCGGTTGACGACGGACCCTTCCTCCACAGCAAGCCGAACGACCGTCCCCCCCGCCTTACTACGAACCGTAACGCGGGTGAGCGGGACGAGGTTGCCCGTGCCACTGGTTGAGCGAAACAATTCACCTTTCGATACCGGAGCGTATCGAAATTCCACTTCGGCACCACCCTGCGTGTTGTTACGCAAGGTGTACCACCCGGCCGCCCCCAAGACGACCAGGGCTGCCACGACCCCTACTGTTGTTTTGTTCATTCCCCTACTGACTCTTCGACTGGCTCACCCGGAATCGGATCCCCGACGGCAAGGTCCAGTCGGACTTCGCTTATCAATAGGTCATACAGGCTTTGGACAAAATTTGTTTCCGCTGTCACCAAAGTCACCTGGGCGGTGAGCACATCAATGACGTCACCCGCCCCGAGCTGCAGCGACTTGCTGGCCGCGTCGTAGTTTTCCTGGGCAGCCTGCAATGCAAGCTGGCTGGCCTCAAGGATCAACCCGTTCTGGGCGTACGACTTGTAGGCGCTTTCCACTTCGGCCACCACATCGCGCTCGGTTTGCTGCAAGGAGGCAAGTTGGGCTTCCAGCGAGAGCTCGCTCCCGCGCACTTCCGCCCGGCGGCTGTCGCCATCGTAAACCGGCATGCTGGCTTGGAACACCAGTTGCGGGCGATCGCTCACGTCCTCGTTAAAGGTGCGCGTGTACTGCGCATTCAGGCTGTATTGCACGCCCACGTTCAGCTTGGTCAGCCGCAGGGCGACTTGGCTCTGCTCCACGCGCTTGCGTTGCGCCACCAGGTCGGGGCGGGTTTCCAGGGCCTTGTTCACCAGCGATTCCAGATCGCGCTCTTCCGGCCGTCGATTCGGGTCGGTCTGGGAATCGAGTTCCGGGAGTTCACCCGTGCTCCATCCCAGCACCGCCTTGAGGTTAGCCAGGCTATTCGTGACGTTATTTTGGGCTTGCAGCACGCTGGCTCGGGAGTTGAGCAGGTCGGCGCGCGCTTGCAACACATCTCGGCGCGGGATCGCCCCGATGGCCGGGTCGGCGCTGATTTCGGCTTGCTTCAGCAGTTCTTCCGAGCGCTTCAGTTGCGCATTCCGCACGCGGAACAGTTCCTGCGAGCGCAGAGCGTCATAGAACCGCTGGTGCACGTTGAAGAGCGTGGTCCGCAGAGTCTGGCGCGCACTGAGCAGGGCCACATCCTGGCTGAGCAGAACCCGATCGAAGCTGTAGCGTCGCTGGCCGTTGTCCAGGATACGGTAGTCCAGCGAGACACTGCTGTTGGTGCTGTTGAAGTCGGTGCGGCCTTGGTTAAAGCCGGTGTACCGCTCTTGCCAACCCGAGCTTCGTGAAAGGTTCGCCGAGACCGACGGCAAAAAGTCAGCCCGCGCCGACTTCACATCTTGCTCCGCCGCCCGCACGCTCAAGAAAGCACTACGAACGTCCCCATTGTTCTCTCGTGCCGATGCCAGGGCTTCATCAATCGTCAGCACGTCTTGCCCGTGCGCCAGGGCTGCGGCCAGTGCCAAGCACACCCACGACCAACGCTTCATTGTTCTCATTCACTCCCGAGGCTCCGCAAAACCGAAGCCATCCGTTGGTCATACCGGGTTGACCGGGGTTTCGGTTGCTTTTCTCGGGGAAACTCTCGAAAATTGGGCCCCCGCACCGCACCGTGCCAAAATCCATCTATGGCTGACAGTCCGGCAATGAGCCTCGAGCAAATCCGCTCCCTCCTCGAAGATCAAGCGTCCCTCCTTGACCACGAATGCAAGACTGTTCCGGCGTCTTCCCTTCACCAGCCCGGCCCGGACTTCGTGGACCGCATGTTCGGCCCCAGCGACCGCAGCATCCCTGTTTTGCGCAGCATCCAGCAGCTTCTGGGCACCGGCCGCTTGGCCGGCACGGGCTACATGAGCATCCTCCCGGTGGACCAAGGTATTGAGCACAGTGCCGGCGCCAGCTTTGCCAAGAACCCCGAATACTTCGACCCTGAGAACATTGTCCGGCTCGCCATCGAAGGCGGCTGCAACGCCGTGGCCAGCACCTACGGCGTGCTCGGCTCGGTGGCGCGCAAGTACGCCCACAAGATTCCGTTCATCCTCAAGATCAACCACAACGAGCTCCTCACCTACCCCAACAAGGCCGACCAAGTGATGTACGCCCAGGTGGATCAAGCCTGGAACATGGGTTGTGTGGCCATTGGGGCGACCATCTACTTCGGCAGCGACGAAGCCACCCGCCAAATCCAAGAAGTGAGCCAAGCCTTCGCCCACGCCCACGAGCTCGGCATGGCCACCATTCTGTGGTGCTACCTGCGCAACGACGCCTTCAAGCAAGGCAAGACGGATTACCACCTCTCCGCTGACCTCTCGGGCCAGGCCAACCACCTCGGCGCCACCATCGAAGCGGACATCCTCAAGCAAAAGCTTCCGGAAGTCAACGGTGGCTACGGAGCCCTCAACACCGGCAACTCCAGCTACGGCAAGATCGACAACCGCATCTACACCGAACTGTGCAGCGACCACCCGATTGATATGACCCGCTACCAGGTCATCAACGGCTACATGGGTCGCGCGGGGCTGATTAGCAGCGGCGGGGCGAGCGGCGCCAACGACTTCAAGGATGCGGTGGCCACCGCCGTCATCAACAAGCGCGCGGGCGGCATGGGCCTCATCAGTGGCCGCAAGGCCTTCCAGCGCCCGATGGCCGAGGGCGCCAAGCTCCTGCAAACCATCCAAGACGTCTACCTGAACGACCGCATCACGCTGGCCTAACGGTTGGCCCCATTCCGGCACCCCTTTGGCCTCCCGCCAAGGGGGTGAGTTCCCTACGGCACCCGGGATGCCCTTGGTATTCTCATAGCGTGGCAGACACCAGTTCTGGCGACCCGATTGTCAATCAGGCCGCGCTGATTCCTGCCTCGATTGAATCGCTGATCCGCCAGATTAGCGATATCACCAAAACCGAACCCCAGGATTATCCTATGGCCCAAGAAAAGTTTGATGCAGATGTCGTTGTCATTGGGGCGGGCCCCGGTGGCTATGTTGCCGCGATTCGCGCCGCCCAACTCGGGGCTACGGTCACGGTCGTCGAGAAGGAGTACCTCGGCGGTACGTGTCTGAACTGGGGTTGTATCCCCAGCAAGGCCATGATCGGCAGCGTGGAGCGCCTGAACGACGTGAAGCACGCGGGCGACCTGGGCGTGGTGGTGACCGGCGAAGTCAGCATGGACTTCGAGAAGTTCTCGGCCCGCCGCAACAAGATTGTTGAAACCCTGCGCGGTGGCGTCGGCATGCTGTTCAAGAAGAACAAGATCAACCACGTGGAAGGGTTCGCGAAGTTCGTGGATGCCCACACCCTGGAAGTCGAGAAGGACGGCAAGACGCAAACCCTGCGCGCCAAGAACTTCATCCTCGCCATGGGCTCCAGCGTGATCTACCTCACCATTCCGGGCCTGGAAGGCAAGCGCGAAGACGGCGTGTGGACCAGTGACGATGCCGTGACGGCCCCGTTCGTGCCCAAGCGCATGCTCATCCTGGGCGCGGGCGCCGTGGGCGTGGAGTTCAGCTACGTCTTCAACGGCCTCGGCACCCAAGTGACGCTGGTGGAAATGATGCCCCAGCCGATCCCGATGTTCGACGCCGACCTGGGTGCGGAACTCGGCAAGCTGCTGAAGCGCCAAGGCGTGGACCTGCGCACCAGCGCCAGCCTGGACAAGTGCGAGAAGACCAAGACCGGCTGGAAGTGCACCGTCACCAGCGCCGGCAAGTCGGAAGAAATTGAAGTGGACGTGGTGCTGCTCGGCGTCGGCCGCAAGGCGATGACCGACAACATGAACCTCGAGAAGATCGGGGTCAAGCTCCACCGACGCGGCGTGGAAGTGGTGGACGACAGCCTGCGCACGCACGTCCCCAACATCTGGGCCATCGGTGACGTCACGGGCCGCATCCAACTCGCCCACATGGCCAGCCACGAGGGCACCATCGTCGCCAGCAACATCGTGAAGGGCGGCGACCGCAAGGTGGACTACAAGGTGGTCCCCAACTGCGTGTACACCGTGCCGGAAGTTGCCAGCGTCGGCCTGACCGAAGGCGAAGCCAAAGAGAAGGGCTACGACGTGATGGTGGGCAAGTTCGCCTTCCGCCCGCTCGGTAAGGCCATGGCGTCGGGCCACCAAGATGGGTTCGTCAAGGTTGTCGCCGAGAAGAAGTACGGCGAAATCCTGGGCGTGCACATGATCGGCGCGCACGTGAGCGACATGATCCACGAGGGCGCGGCGGCCATCAAGCTGGAAGCCACCATCGAAATCATGTCCGAGATGATCCATGCTCACCCCTCCATGAGCGAAGCCGTCCTCGAAGCCTTCGAAGACGCGCACGGCATGGCCATCCACAAGTAAGCGTCCTGGCGCTAAGAATGAGAAACCCCCTTGGTCAAATTGACCAAGGGGGTTTTTTGTTGACCTTATAGGTTGCCCGTGAAGATGAACAGCGAGTGCACCTGACGGAAGCCCAACTGCAGGTTCAGCTGGTACATCGGGTTGTTCTCCTCGTTGTCGGTGTAGACAATGGTGCGGCCCATCGCCTTCATGTCCTGCAAGGCGTGGCACTTCAGCGCTCGGGCGAGTCCGCGACGGCGGGCCTCCTTCCGCACCCCGGTAAACCCGGTGCTCGCGCCCAGGTTGCCCGTATCGGCATGGAACGGCCGAACCTGTGACATCCCCAGGATCCGGTCGCCCTCCATCGCCACCCAGTCGCGACCCTGCCGCCCGAGCGGAGCCTTGAAGTAGTCCACGAACTCCTCGAAGGGCTCCTTCACGATGGGCGTCGGCCAGGGCACGTCCAGCATCGCTTCCCAGAACATGTCGTAGTGTTCGCGCTGGAGAGCCTCCGGCTCGTTCAAGAAGTCGAACCGACGAATGGTCACCCCCGGCACGGGTTCCGCCGGCATGTCCCACTCACGCAAGTCAATGGCACTCACCGGGTTTTCCTGCTTGAACTCCGCTCCTACCGCTTCCCAAGCTGATCGGAGTTCGGGGCGCAGCGACGAAGTCATCGCCGTGTAACTTCGGCTTCCTCGGTCGCGCCCCAGTTCCAACAGCCGCTGAACAAAAGCGTCAACGTCTTGGCGTGAAACCGATTCTTCGGTCATCACAAAGAGGAACTCCCGGCCCTCCTCAAGGGGATCCTCTCGCTCAATCGCAAAACAAGCGACAAGTTCACCCTCGGAAAAAACGCCCCAGCGCTGCTTTTCAAAGCGGGCCGGCAACATCGCGATCATCCCTTTCTGCTCTTCAAGCGTGACGGGGTTATCAGGGAAGTAGCGATTGCGAAGGCTGACAAGCCTGCGCAAATCATCATCAGATTCTAAAATTCGGTATTCAAACATGAGATCGTGGCGCGGCGCGCGCCAGAGGTCAGGGGCGGCACCGACCGCCCTCTGGCTGATCTCGTTACCGCAATGTGGTCGAAAGCGTATACCCGCCGGTCATTTCTTGGTTGCGAATCACCATCCAATCGCGGAGATTGGCGTCACTAACTCGTACCACTTGGGGTTGGGTTTCGGGGCCTGTGGCGCAGGCCAGGCCTTCCACTTGACCGTTCTTCACGGTCACGCCTTCCAGCCATACGGCTTCCCCATTGGGGCACACCACTTGCACCGAAACGTATTCGGCTCGCTCGGGGCGGGTGAGATGGCGTTTCAGCTCCGACAGCGAGGGCTTCGCCCGCTCTGTCGCCGATTCATTTTCCCGCTGGACTTCAACGCTTCGGACACTCACACAACCAGCCATCAGACCAGCCACGCCCAGAACGATGAAGGCACCCAACCGCACCTGCATGGCGCATATTCTGGGGTTCTGCATGGGCAAGTTCAAGCGAACCGGGACCCTCGCACGGCATTTCGGGTCCGTTGTCCCGCGTTAGGGTTGGGAATCCACTTCCGGATAGCGTCCATCTAGGCCGCAAGAACTACCCAAACCCAGTCGCCGACTTATGACATTCCGGTTGCGGGCCACCAGCCGGTAGCCGAGCTCCCACACCCAGATGAAGGGCGGCCACGCAATCCAACCAAGCCCCCGATAACCCAAAACTCGCAGCATCTTGAGCACGGCGCGGCCCCCGCCGCTCACCTGCCCTGCTTCGTCAATCCACAGCACCTCGCCCTGGGCGCGCTGGGTCAGGTCGGCACTCCAAACCGGGTGGGTGCAGTTTTGGTACGAGCAGATGACGATCCGCCGCTCAGTATCCTTGCGGCGCACCCATTGGGCCGTAGCATTGCAAATGCCACAGGTGCCATCCCAAACGAGCCAGGGCTGCGCCATTTCTGTTTCTTACCCCTGATCTTCTATCGCCGCAGGGCGAGACCCTGTCGCACCGTCTCGATCCAGCGGGCCTGTTGGCGTTGGTCCCCGGCGTAGAGGTCCTCGGCTTCAGCCCGTGTGATGGTAAGCCAATGGCGCACCGCACCCGGTCCGAGACGGCTGAGGACTTCGTCATCGGCGCGGATCATGACGCCCACCAGCGGGTAGCCGCCAATCGTCGGCCCGTCCGGGCCGAGGGTGATGGGCTGGCCATCCGGCGGGATTTCAATGGCTCCCGGCACCATCGGGCGGCTGCGACCGGGCGCGGGTGCGTCAAGCACTGGCCCTTGCCAGCGTAGGCCGACACGGTCGCTGGTGGCGCTGACGGTCCACGGCCCGGCCAGGATGGGGCACGGCTCCCCTTTGGGATACGGCACATAGCGCAAGACCTCCCCTGGCATGTCGCGGGGGGCAATGATCACCGGTTCCTCCCCCGGCCACGGGGCCACCACAAACCTGGGCGAACCCGGACGCGGCGTGAGTTTGACTTGCCCCTCCGAGATTTCATGGCGCACCTGGCCGATCACCAACACGCCGGTTTGAGGCAGCACCACCGAACGCCCGTAGACCTCAAATGCGCTCTCGCCAGGAACCCCCAAGCTCGCCAACAGCGCCCGCGCATCCGGCGACCACAGCCCGCCCGGTGGGAACCCCATCCCGCGCTTGCCCTTCCGCTCCCGGCCGGACACGACCCCCGGCCCCGTGTCCATCAATCCCATCGGCACGCTCGAATCTCATATCCCAGGTCGGCCAAGGTTGCCCGGGTGGCTTGCACACGCTCACCCCAGCCGGCTCGGTCGGTGTGCAGGCACAGCACCTGCACGTGGGGGGCCACCCGCGCCACCGCTTGGCGCACTTCTTCTTCTGTCTCCAGTTCTGCCCCCGGCTGCCCCCGGGGGATCAGCAGGCCATCCGGACGCACGCCCCGGTCGGCAAACGCTTCCGCTCGGAACTCCACGCCCGCCTCCCGGGCCACCTGGGCATGCGCATTGTGAGGCGAGCCCAGCAACCCCAGGCCGGTCTCGGCCAGAAGCCGATGCAACCACTCCGCCGCCGGGTCATCCTGGCCACTCTCGTGATAAAACGCGCCATGCGGCTTCAGGTACTGCGCTCCCAGGTCGCGCCACCCTTCGCACTGCTCCAAGAGCGACGTCAAAACGTCGCCCCCCACCTCGCGCCAGGGGCGGCGACCAAATCCTTCTCGATCGGGGTAGCCCGGATGTACCCCTACCGTCAGGCCGCGCTCAAGCGCCTCCCGCGCAAACTCTCGGGACTCAATTGGACTGCTCGCATGTGCGCCCGCCCCCACGTTGACACTGGTCACCCACGCCCAGGCTTCCTCGGGCCACGGCAGGCCCTCGCCCGCGTCCACGTTCAGGTCCATCGCCTTCATTCGCTCAGCTCCCATCGCACTTCATCGCCCGCTCTTAAGCGGACTTCCTCGGTCGCCTCATCCACCATCGGCACGAGGCAGGTGCCCACCGGCCACCAGCCTCCCGGGCAAGCCCGGGGATACACCCCTACCATGCCCTGCGCCAACGCCACTGAGCCAGCCGGAACCTGCGGGCGCGGGGTCACCCGCCGAGGAATCTCCGCCAGCGGCCCGGCCAAGCCGGTCATGTAAGGGAAACCGGGCTGAAACCCGATCGCCTCCACCACCAGCGGCGCCTGCATCAGGGCTTCAATGACCCGTTCGCGGGTCCAGTCCACCCGGGCCGCGACGTCGTCCAGGTCCGGGCCATCCCAGCGGACGGGCAACACCACTTCTCGCCCAGCCGAAGCCCCCAAACCTTCAGGCAACCCCCCAGGCAAAGCCCCGCCATCCTCTAGTTCAACTGCCACCGTACCGAAGGCTTCCCACGCCTCACTTACCCCCGGTTGCAAGGCCAGCCACGCCGCCGCGCCGCGCGGAGCCCCGACCCACTCCCAGGCACGGTCCCCCAGCGGTTGCCAGTCCGGAATCACTACGCCCATCGCCTCGCCTTGAGTATGGTGCAAGACCATGAGCGATGTCCCCTCCATCAAGGTGCCGGTGCAACTGGAAGAAGGCGCGACCCTGCCCCAATACCAAACCGCCGGGGCGGCGGGCATGGACGTGACGTGCACCCACGATGTGGTGCTGCAACCGGGGGAACGCGCCAGCGTGGGCACGGGCCTGCGGGTCATGATTCCGGAGGGTTACGAGATCCAAGTGCGCCCCCGCAGTGGCCTCGCCATCCGTCACGGCATCACCATGGTGAACTCGCCGGGCACCATTGATAGCGATTTTCGAGGCGAAATCAAGATTTTGGTGATCAATTTGGGGTCGGACGTCGTCACACTCTCCAAAGGTGAACGCATCGCTCAGTTCGTATTGGCGCCCGTGGTGCGGGCCGAACTAGTGATCACAGACGCCTTGGACGAAACGGAGAGAGGAACAGGCGGTTTTGGAAGTACCGGGAAGTAACGACATCATTTGCGATTTTTGCTTCGCAATGAACACCCAAGGGGCACAGATTTGCGGAGAGTGTGGGGCTCCCCTGGTGGAGGGCCAGGCGGCCGGCGAAGAGAGTGACCAACTGGTCTACCGGGATCTCGCTCGGGCCAACTTGCAACGGATGCGGGGCGACTACGCCGCCGCCCGTGAGACGTGCCTCAGCATCCTCCGGCGTTACCCCAACAACGCCACCACCCAGGGTTTGTTGGGTGATATCTGCCGCGAGCAAGGCGAACTCGGCCAGGCCAAGGAGTGGTACGCCATGGCCCTCGACGTGCGCCCGGACGACGACAACGTGCGCTCGCGCCTGCGCGAAACCGAATCGGCCATGGCCGCCCAAGAGGAAGCCCTGCGCGTGAAAGTGGCCGAGGTGCCCCGCACCGGGGGTCGGTGGTTCGTGGCCGGGCTGGCCGTCATCGCCGTGGGGATGGCCGGGGGCGCCTTTTGGCTGGGCAAGAACACCAAGCCCGCCTCGGCTCAACGCCCCGCTCCGATCCCCCTGGGCCAGGCCAGCACGAGCACCGCGATGGCCACCGAGGACAACACTTCCCCCTCCGAACCGCTGCCCACCGTTGGCCCCGAACTCGAGGCGGAACGCCAAGCGCGCGCTTTTCTGGCGGCGGAATGCCAACTCCCGGAGAGTCGCTTCCTTGATGTCGAAATCGACCCCCGAGGCAATGTGTGGCGCGTCACCGTTTCCGCTCTCCCCACCGATGCCCCCACCACGCTGGCGCTACAGATCCTGAACCCCGGGCTGGATGGTAATGACGCCCCGTCGATGATGACGGTGCGCCTGGTGCGAGACGGCAAGCTGCTCTACGCCGCCGATGGCACCCGCCAAGTGCGCGCGGCTCGCGGAACGAGCCTGATGGCCGCCGCTGACCTGCAGAACGTGTGGCCCAGCGGCACGGGGGCCTCGCCCAACCAACCGCCGCCCTCGAACCCCGCCCCGAGCAATCCGGAGGAACAATCGGGGACGACGGAAAGCAATAACCCCGAGACCCCGGCCCCGAATCCATCGGAACCGGGATCAGATACGGCCGGGAACTAGCCCCAAAGCGCGTCGGGACGAACGATGATCGTCTCGGCGCGGTCCGGCCCGACGCTTACCACTGCAATCGGCACGCCCGTTTCCTCGGCCACGAACTCCAAGAAAGTTCGCGCCTCCGCCGGGAGTTCATCCCACTGGCGGCAAGGCCGCAGGTTCCCCGACCAGCCCTTAAACGTTTGGTAGACCGGCTCCGCTTGCGCCCATTCGGCCATCGAACCCGGCAGCGACTTCGTCTCGCCGCTCGGAAGCTTGTAGGCCGTGGCCACGCGGATCTCTTCCAGCCCGCTCAGCACGTCCAGTCGGGTCATCACCCAGCCGCTCAGCGAGTTGATCGCCGCGCTGTGCCGCAGGGCCACCAAATCCAGCCAGCCGCACCGTCGAGGACGGCCCGTCACCGTGCCGTACTCGTGACCCGCATCGCGAATCGCCTGGCCAATGCTGTCATTGAGTTCCGTCGGGAACGGGCCTTCGCCCACGCGCGTGGTGTAGGCCTTGGCTACCCCCAGCACGCGGTCAATGTGGCGCGGCCCCAGTCCGGTACCCAGGCACGCTCCCCCCGCAATCGGGTGGCTACTGGTGACATACGGGTAGGTGCCGTGGTCGAGGTCGAGGAACGTGCCCTGCGCCCCCTCAAACAGGATTCGCTCGCCGGCCTGGTACGCCGAGAATAAGCGCGACTCGGCATCCTTCACATACGGGCGAATCTTCTCGGCGTAGGCCGCATACTCGGCGTGCAGGGCATCGAACTCGATCTCCTCGTGTTCGAACATGCGCAGTAGGCGATTCTTCACCGCCAGCACATCGCGCAGGCGCTTGGCAAAGATGTCCGGGTCCACAAACTCGCCCATGCGGATGCCGATGCGGCTCACCTTGTCGGTGTAGGCCGGGCCAATCCCGCGGCTCGTCGTGCCAATCTTGTTTTCACCCCGGGCTTCCTCTTCCAGCGCGTCTAGCAGTCGGTGGTAGGGGAACACCACGTGCGCGGCCGGACTGACAATCAGCTCGCCCAGTTCGGCGCGTTGCTCGCGGGTGCGGTCAATTTCTTCGATGAGGTGCTTGGGGCACACCACCATGCCGCCCCCGATGATGGAGACGGTGCCGGGGTGCAAGATGCCCGCCGGGATGAGTTGGAACTTAAAGGTCTGGTCGCCAATGATGACGGTGTGGCCGGCGTTGTTGCCTCCGCTCCAGCGCACCACGTAGGAGGCATCGCCCCCCAAGACGTCGACCATCTTTCCTTTGGCTTCGTCGCCCCACTGGGCGCCGACAATGACAAGGCTCGGCATTAGTGATTCACCTGCCTGAGGATCCGCAGGAACTCACCGCCGCCAGGATAGGCGATCAAGAGGTGAGCACGCCGTTGAGCCTTCTCTCAGAACTCCCCTATTGTAACGGAAGAATTTTGCCCTTCAGGGACCTGCCAAGTTAGAACTGGCCGTCCCACTGGTTAAGCTCCCGTACTTGCGGGTGATCCCAGTTGATAATGGCGACCGAATAGTCCACGGCTTCCCCATCCTTCCAGCCCGGACGAGACTCCACCACAATGGCGCCACTAGCCTTCAGCGTCGAAATCAGACTCTTGCGCTCGTACTCCGCCAGTTCTGGCAATTCTTCCCGCAACTTGTGTAAGAACGGCGACATCCAGACTTCGGGCTTGTCGCCAAAGTAACGCATCATGGTGCTGAGCGCAATCTTCGCGTCGGCATCGTGCACCGGGCGCGCATCCGGGAATTTGGTCGCCGGCGCGGCTACCGCCAATTTGTCCTTCCCGTGACCCGGAGTTTGGGGTCGTGCCGGGTTCACCCGAGTCTCCTTTGCTTCTTGGACAGCAATCTCCTCGCGGCTCATGAGCTTGAACCGCTGGGTCACCAGCTCGGTGAGATCGAAGAACCGATCTGCGCCGAGGATTTCTAAGAGGTCGCCGCTGGTGGCGTCCTTGAAGGCACTCACTAGCACTTCACGCCCTTGCGACACCACGTGCTTGATGACCGGAATGTAATCCCGATCGCCCGCGACAATCACGAAATGAGCGATGTCGGCCCGCACATAAAGCGTATGCATCGCGTCAATGCAGAGCTGCATGTCCGCCGCATTCTTGTGCTCGGTGCCAAGCACGTTGCGGGTATCGAATCCTAGGAGGTAGAGCTGGTTTTGCACCGTATCCGGCAACCGCTCAAAGTCGCCGTAGGCAAAGAGAATGATGGCGTCGTGGCCGTACTTCTCCTTCACCGCCCCTTTGAGTTCCCGTAAGGTCTCGAACATCGCCGAGACCGCATCCTCGCCCGGCTTCAGTCGCCGCTTGAGAAAGTAGTAAACGTTCTCCAGGTCCACAAAGATCGCCGTTCTCGGGGGCGATGCGAAGCTCGGCGATGTGAAGTGCATGGGGTTACTCTACCGGCCCTTACTCCACCGGTAACGTGTGGCCCATCTTGTCGCGCTTGGTGTCCAGATACTTGCGATTCTCATCGCGGTGCCCCGCCACCATCGGCACGGTTTCTGTGATTTCCAGTCCGAAGCCTTCAAGGCCAATGCGCTTCGAGGGGTTGTTCGTCATCAGGCGCATCTTGCGGATGCCCAGCTCATGCAGCACTTGGGCCCCCAGCCCGTAATCCCGCAAGTCCGCCTTGAATCCCAGCGCCTCGTTGGCCTGCACGGTGTCCAGGCCCTTGTCTTGCAGTTCGTAGGCGCGCAGCTTATTCAGGATGCCGATGCCGCGCCCTTCTTGCGCCACGTACAGCACGCATCCATGCCCGGCTTCCTCAATCGTCTCCAGCGCCAGCGCCAGTTGGTCGCCGCAGTCGCAGCGCAGGCTGCCCATGATGTCCCCGGTCAGGCAACTGCTGTGCACGCGCACCAGCGTCGGCTCGCCGTTGGTTAGGTCACCCTTGGTGATCGCCAGGTACGGCTCGTGGTCCACCTTGGCTTCGTAGGCGTAGAGCGTGAAGTGGCCGTAGCGGGTCGGGAAGTCAATCGGCCCGGCCACGCGCTCCACCAGCCGCTCCGTCTTGCGGCGGTAGGCGATGAGGTCGCTGATGGTGAGGATCTTGAGGCCGTGATGCTCGGCGTACGGGATCAGCCCGTCCATGCGGAGCATTTCGCCATCGTCGCCAATGATCTCCACGCCCACCGCCACCGGCGCGTAGCCCGCCAGCACGCACAGGTCCACGCTGGCTTCGGTGTGGCCGCTGCGGCGCAGCACGCCACCCTCTTCGGCGCGGAGCGGAATCACGTGCCCCGGGCGCATCAGGTGTTCGGAAGTGGCCTGCGGGTCGCAGAAGACGTTGACCGTCTTGGCGCGGTCACCGGCGCTCACGCCCGTCGTGGTGCCAAAGCGGGCGTCCACCGTCTCGGCCATGGCGGTACCGAGGCGGGCGGTGTTCTGCTTGGTCATCATCGGGATGCCCAGTTGCTGCAGGCGCTCCGGCGTGGTGCTGATGAAAGGCACGCCGCGCCCATGGGTAATCATGAAGTTCATGGCCTCGGGCGTGCAGTGCTCGCCTGCCATGATCAGGTCCCCTTCGTTTTCGCGGTCGGGGTCGTCCACTACGATGATCATCCGTCCCGCCCGGATCTCGGCCAAGGCTTCTTCCACGGTCGCGAAGACGGCAGTGGTACTCATGCTTTGATTCTACGGTGGCGAGCCGGGGCCACGTCGGTCCTCCCCCGACTTTTGCCGCTCGTGGTTTGTCGGTATCGCGATACGAAACAAAGAGCAACGCCGGTTCGTTCGGGTTCAATAGAACCATGCTTTCTTTGGCCCTGGCCCTGCTCACCCAGACCGCATCCCCCAACCTCACCGAAGGTGTGCAGCGGCTCCCGCTCACGGGCACCCCGGGCACGGTGGCGTGCGTGGGCCCGGGTTCATTCCCGGTGGTGACAGCCCGAGTGGACGGAGGACGCCTGCCCCTGCTGGCAGCCAGCAACGCGGGCGGGGCGCGGGTGGCGATTTTTGCCCACGGCGGCTACCTGAGCTTGCCCGAAAACGGGGACACGCGGCGGCTCGTCCGCAACCTGGTGCAATGGATGGCCAGCGGCCGCCCGCAGGCCCGGCTGGTGTGCATCCGCCAGGATGCGGTGGCGGGTTTGGCCCAGTCCCTCGCCTTGCCGGTGGAAAAGCGTAACCAACTCGGCACCCTCGACCCTCGCCGCGACATCTTAGTGCTGGATGCCCACGCGGTCAGCGAAGGAGATGTCCCCGCCCTCAAGGCCTTCCTCAAGGCCGGAGGAGCCTGGCTCACTGCAAGCACCGGCTGGGGTTGGGAGCAAATCAACCGCAAGACGGTCATCCACATGCCCGCCCAGGCCGCGCTGGCTGAAGTCGGCCTCGCCATCGGGCCGAGCACCATCGACGCCGACCAGAACGGCATGGTGGTGATCCAGCCTTCGCTCCCCTTGCACGCCGCTTACCAGGCCTGGGACGAACTGAACGGTGACCAAGCCGGCCCGGCAAGTGTGGTGCTGCTAGACGGTCTGCGAAGTGTGCGGCCCGACCATCCGCTGGTCAAAGAACTCCGCCGCCGCGACCAAACCGCTCCTGCCCTCCGCATCGGCCCGGACGCCAAGCTCCCGGCTCGCCAGGGCCTCGACCGGGTGCGCGCGCACCTGCACAATGAAAGCTGGCGCGGCCTACCTGCCGACCAGGTGCAGGCCCACCCCAGCGCGAGCCTGTACCCGGGCCAAGCCACCGGTGCGGCTCCCGCTTCGGCGACCCGCACGTTGCAGGGCCAGGCGGGCTGGAACAGCACCGGGCTCTACGCCAATGCAGGCGTGCCCATCACGGTGCAGTTTGCCAGTGCCGCCGCCGCGCAGGGCTGGCGCATCCGCATCGGTAGCCACTCCGACCAGGTGTGGCACCACAATCCGTGGAGCCGGTTCCCCCAGATTGACGCCGAGTGGCCGGTGACCGGCGAGCGCACCACCGTGGCCAGCGCTTTTGGCGGCCTCATCTACTTGGTGCGCGACGAAGCCCCCACCAGTGCCGTGCGGGTCACCATTCGGGGCGCGCATGAGGCCCCGCACTTCAAACGTGGCGTGACCACCGCCAACGAGTGGAAGCAGAATCGCGCCGCCCCCGGCCCTTGGGCCGAGATTGAAGGGGACCGCGTGATCGTCACGGTGCCAAGTTCTTCCGTTCGCAATTTGGAAAACCCCGAGGCCGTGGCCAAGCTGTGGGACGAAGTGGCCGACCACTGCGCCGACCTGGTGGGCTGGGCGCACCCCCGCGCCCGCAAGGAACGGTTCGTCGCCGACACCCAGATCAGCGCGGGCTATATGCACGCTGGCTACCCGATCATGACCCACCTGGACGTGGCCGACATGGTGGTGAGCGTGGCGGCTCTAATGAAGGATGGCAGTTGGGGCCACTATCACGAGATCGGCCACAACCACCAGGACGACATGTGGACGTTTGAGGGCACCGTCGAGGTCACGGTGAACCTGTTCACCCTCTACGTCTACGACAAATTGAACAAGGCCCGCCCGGCCGACCGCGCCTTTGATGACGCCAGCAACCTCAAGCGGTGGAAGGAGTTCAAAGCCAACAACCCGAGCCACGACAAGTGGAAGGGCGACGCCTTTTTGGCGCTGGTGATGTACGCGCAGATGCAGAACGCCTTCGGGTGGGAGCCTTACAAGAAGGTGTTCCGCGAGTACGATGCGCTGCCGCAGAATGAGCGCCCCCGCAGCCAGCAGGATCGCCGCGACCAGTGGATGATCCGCATGAGCCGCGCCGTCGGGCGGAACCTGGGGCCGTTCTTCGAGGCGTGGCACATGCCCATCACGCCGGAAGCCAAGGCGCAGGTCGCCAACCTGCCCCGCTGGATGCCCAACGGCATGGACTAGCTAGGATCGGCTGGCACATTCACCTTCTCATCGCTTCCGTTCTGAAGATTCGACTTCTTGAGCGATGAGAGGGTGAATCCCAGCCAGATCAGGTTGCCAACGAGGACCAGTCCGAGAACGATTGCGAAGGCGAAAAGTTGTTGCTCAGATTGGCGTAGCCGCCCTACCCCGGACAGACCCAAAGCAAAGAAAAGGAATACAACAGGGACCGCCTTGAACTTACCAAGCCCCAACCCGACGTTCGTAGCGGCGAGTGCAGCGCATAGGAAGAGCAATGTCCGCACCATGAACTCTGTACTTGTAACCAGTTCCCGCATTACAGCCCTCAATTCCTCTCTCAGTATCCACCCGTTTTCCGGGTGACATCACCCGCTTTTCGGGTGGATTTCAAAAATCGCTCCTCCAAAATGGACCCGGGCAGGTTGCCGCCCGCCCCCGCGCACCCCGGCCCCAACAGCGGTAATATCTGATGGGCCGACACTCGGCCCGGAGCATCCGATGGCCAAGTACGTTTTTGTAACCGGTGGGGTTGTGAGTTCAATCGGCAAGGGCATCGCCAGCGCCAGTGTGGGCCGGCTGCTCCGCCACCGAGGCTATCGCGTCGCGCCCGTCAAATTGGACCCCTACATCAACGTGGACGCGGGCACCATGAACCCCTTCCAGCACGGGGAAGTCTTCGTCACCGAAGACGGCGCCGAAACTGACCTCGACCTCGGCCACTACGAGCGCTTCCTGGACGTCGAGTGCTCCACCCTCTCCAGCATCACCACCGGCAAGGTCTACCGCAACGTCATTGAAGCCGAGCGGCGCGGGGATTACCTCGGTGCGACCGTCCAGGTCATCCCGCACGTCACCAACGAAATCAAGCGCCTCATCCGCCAGGTGGCGGCCGACACCGGCGCCGACGTGGTGCTGGCCGAAATCGGCGGCACCGTGGGGGACATCGAATCGCTCCCCTTCATGGAGGCCATCCGCCAACTCCGCAAGGAAGAAGGCCGCGAAAACACCCTCTTCATGCACGTCACCCTGGTGCCGCAGGTGGGGCCGTGGGGCGAAATCAAAACCAAGCCCACCCAGCACAGTGTCAACACGCTCCGCCAGATCGGGATCGCCCCGGACGTGCTGATCTGTCGCACCGATGTGCCGATGCCGGACGACGTGCGCGAGAAAATTAGCAACTTCTGCGACGTGCCGATGGAAGCGGTGGTGGAAAGCCGCAACGCCCGCAGCATTTACGAAGTGCCCCTGATGTACGAAGATTCGGGCTTTGGGCACCTGGTCACCGAGCGGCTGGGGCTGGAAGCCAAAGCCCCCGAAGACGCCGAATGGCGCCAGATTGTGGACCGCATGATCCACCCCAAATCGGCCTGCACGGTGGCCATCGTGGGCAAATACACCGCCAACGGAGACGCCTACAAGAGCATCGCCGAGGCCCTGGTGCACGCGGGGGCCGAAAGCAGCACCGATGTCCAAATCCGCTGGATTGAGAGCGACCAGTTTGAGAACACCGCCGAGCCGGCGCAACTGCTGGCCGACGTGGACGGCGTGGTCATTGCGCCCGGATTTGGCGGGCGAGGGATCGAGGGCAAGATTGCCGCCCTCAAGTTCGTCCGCGAGACTGGGATTCCGTTCCTGGGCATCTGCCTGGGCATGCAAATGGCCGTGATCGAATACGCGCGCAATGTGTGCGGCATCGAAGGGGCCACGAGTTCGGAATTCGACCCCTCCGCGAAGGAAGCGGTGGTGGACGTGATGCCGGACCAAGCGGCCGTGAGCGCCAAGGGCGGCACCATGCGGCTGGGGCAATACCCCTGCAACCTGGAAGCCAACACTCTGGCGCATAAGCTTTATGGTTCCACGCGCATTTCGGAGCGGCACCGCCACCGCTACGAGGTGAACAACAACTACCGCGAATTGCTGAAGGAGAAGGGTTTGACGATTAGCGGCGTCTCGCCGGACTACCGGCTGGTGGAGATGATCGAGCTGCCACAGCACCCGTTCTTCATTGCCACGCAGGCCCACCCCGAATTCAAGAGCCGCCCCAACCGGCCGCACCCCCTCTTTCTGGGATTGGTGCAGGCGGCGCAGGCGCACATGGCCCGGGCGACCTCGGCTTCGCTGGCGTAACCACGGGCGATCTCACTCGTTACACCTTGCAGTTGTTAAGATTTGGACAATTTTTGCCCGGAGCTTGACAAAGAGAGAGAGAGAGAGAGAGAGAGAGAGAGAGAATATATAGCCCTCATGAACCTGAAGTGGACCGCTCTGGCCGCTATGGCCCTCTTGACTCCCGCTGCCTTCGCTCAGCAAGGATTTGGCTGGGTTGTGACGCGAGAGTATCAAGAGCAATGGCAACAGTGGCTTATAACTGATACTTGGCTGAACAATGCGGCAGAACCTCTGATGTTCTTTCAGCGGGTTAGCCCTACGCCTCCGCACTCAGGCACCAACGGAGTTACGGGTTCCCAATACACGCTGTGTCCATGGACCGCGCAGTTTCCATTTCCCTACGCCCAGTCATACAGCCATTCATGGCAGATTCCCGAGCAGGTAGAGCTTTTCAACGCCAATACTGGTGAGAGCGGGCCGGCACCCGTTCCGTTGCACATCCAGCCCTACAGCAAGGTAATTGCGCAGTCTCGCTTTTACAAGAAGTGGGGCTATGAAACTTGGTTCTACAAGGAAGGAAGAGGAACTCAAGTTGAAGGAAATCCGGTGCCGCCGACAGATCCGGGCCCTCACACGCGTGAGGTGTTGATCAAGGACCCATTCCAGATGCGCATCCAAATCGTTCCACTCCAGTAGGCATTTCCTTAGGTTCGCGGGTATAGAATAATGCATCTTAATCGTCTGGGCGCGAGACGTACAGCATCGCTACTTCTAGCTGTCCTAGTGCCACTTACGGCACTAGGACAGGCCGAGTCCGCAGTCAGGAAGTACATTGTAAGGCCGCATACGTGGAATAATGTTAGTGTTGCCGTAGCCCAAAGTGAGTTCAATGCTGACTCCGGCAAGCCAGAGTTCCTGCAACGCTGGCTGAAGCTCTCTATCCAAGATGACTCAGAAGTATTCATAAGCACCGCGGTTCACGGCATAGCCCGCATTAGGTTAACGACTGCAATACTTAGCCGCGCTGAGTGGGTCTATGATAAGGAGTCCTTGAGAGCGACAGTACCAGATGATATTGCCAATGCACTTGCAACTTCTGACTCAATCAGTGAGTCGATTCGGAAGAGCTTTGGACCTGGGTTGCCTGTTATTCTAGAAGCAGGGTTAGGGTTCACATTCAATGGCCAGACACATGAAGGGCATATGTCGCTCCCTACTAAGCCGAGACCGAATGACTCTCCATTACCGCTAAAGTTCACTCCACCCTCAGAGGACGAGTTAAAGTCGCGACTGCCTGGCAAACCAAGCTTTGGACCAGGATATGAGATTGTCCCCGACGTCTTCGACGGCACCTACGACAGCCTGGAGGAGTACGCAAAGATTGCAGAGTTTGTGGCCGATTTCGCGAAGAGAGAGAGGAAGAAGGCTGAGGAGACTGCGCGCGGCTTGCTTCCAACAATTATCGGGAGCTTGGGTCATGAGTTGTTGGCGATGGACTTGAACAACGCTGAATTCGATAAGTTACCGGACCACATCAAGGACCAATTAGAGAGTGCAATCGAGCTGCAGCCTCAAAAATACGGATACTCCTCACTTGAGCAGTTTCACCGTGAACGCGACGCAGGCTTGCGCTTGAAGCTAGCGCCCGATATACGTATTATGCTTCCTTTCAAGCTCGAGCCAAGCGGCGCGACGGCAACCTACGCCATTCCAATCAAGCTAACACCATAGTAGTATGTTGCTGCCACACCTTCGCTAGAGCCTGCAGCTATCGCGGGTCGCACATTTGGCTCGAGGCAGCAGTATTGTTATTCGAATGATCGTTTTCTACTTCTCATTGCTGGGGCTTGGCGAAGGTGGACGAGACCCGAGCAAAGGTGACTACGCCGAAGTAACTCCGCTAAGAGTCATACGTAAGTATAATTGGCAGGCTCTCTTCGAGAGGTTGGGGATGAAGATGCGCAAAATAGCTTTAAGTCTGATTCTGTGGGCAATGGTCATGCCGTCCGCGATGGCGCAGCAGCCCTACGGTTGGCAAGTTCACGTTCAGTATTCGAGCTTCTGGCAACTTTGGAAGCCGTTAATGCGCATTGACAATAATTCCAAGGATGTGCCCCGGGTTGTCAAAACCCCAAGGCCGACAATCCCCTTGCCCGGCTCCAATCAGGTCACAGGCTCCAAGTTTCAGGGATGCCCGTGGTCCAAAGAGTTCGAGCAACTGATGGACGAACCCTACGCCATTGCTCTTCCCTCATTGGCCAAGGTGCTCCTTGTGGACTACGATTACGTTCTCATTGGGAATGCCCCGGATGAGATTGAAATCCCACCGCGAAGTCGCTTGGTCGTTGAGTACCGCTATTTCCAAACGAAAGGGTTTGAATCCTGGCATTGGGTGGAACCCCGGCCGGGCGATGAAGCCCGGGGTGTGAAGCCCGATCCTGCCAACCTCGGCCCGCACCGCCGTGAAATCAATCAGAAGTTCAATTGGCAGATGCGCTACAAGATTACGCCGCTCTAGGGCGCACGCAACCTACATCACTTCCGACGCCGGGTTCGCAAATCCGGCGTCTTGCGCCACAAACTCCGCATCCCCCGCCTTCGGCCGCACCCGCCGGTAGGTGCCGTTGCTCCGCAGCTCCCACGCCTGCCGGTTATCCTTAAAGCACGCATCCACCACCCCTTTCAGGTAGCTCACCTGCCCCCGCGAGCGCACCGGGGCCAGCACTTCAATCCGCCGGTCCAGGTTGCGGCGCATCAGGTCCGCGCTCCCCACAAAGCACTCCGGTTTGCCCCCGTTGCCAAAGTAATAGATCCGGCTGTGCTCCAAGTAGCGGCCAATCACGCTCACCACCCGGATGTTCTCACTCTGCTTCTTCACCCCCGGCCGCAGGCAGCAGATCCCCCGCACCACCAGGTCCACTTGTACGCCTGCCTGGCTGGCTTCATAAAGCGCCTGGATCACCTCCGGGTCCACCAGAGAATTGACCTTGAACGCCAGATACCCCTTCCCGGTCTGCCGGCAGATCTCAATCTCCCGCTCAATCCGGTCCAGAATCCCGTCCCGCACGTCAATCGGGGCCACCAGGATGTGGCTAAAGCTCTGCGGGCGCGCGTACCCCGTCAGGTAGTTAAACAGCTGCAGCACGTCCTCGCCCACCTCGGGGTCAGACGTAAACAGCCCCAAATCGGTGTAGGTGCGGGCCGTGTTCGGGTTGAAGTTGCCCGTGCCGATGTAGGTGTAGGTGCGCAGGCCGTCCTTCTCTTTGCGCACCACCACGCACAGCTTGGCGTGGACTTTCATATCCCGGAACCCATAGGTGACGTGCACGCCCGCGCGTTCCAGCGCCCGCGACCACACCAGGTTGTTGCTCTCGTCAAATCGGGCCTTCAATTCGACCATCGCGGCCACTTGCTTGCCCCGGCTGCTGGCCTCCAGCAAGCTCTCAACGATCGGCGAGGCCGACCCCACCCGGTACAGCGTCTGCTTGATGCCCACCACCTTCGGGTCATTGGCCGCCGAGGCCACAAACGTCTCCACCGCGCGGAAGGAATCGTACGGCATGTGCAAAAGCACGTCGCGCTCGCGGATGGTGTCGAACAGGGTTTCGGGGCTGCTCGTCCAGTTGGGGTTGTTGGGTACGACCGGGCGATAGCGCAGGCGCGGCCGGTCGAGACCGGCAATCTCCCACAGGCCGTCCAGGCCAATCAATCCCTCTACGCGCAGCACATCGCGCGGGTCCAGTTGCAGCCCCCGGCGCAGCACCTTGATCCAGGCTTCCGGCATGCCCTCCTCCACTTCGAGCAGCACCGGGTCACCAAAGCGGCGCTTTTGCAGGGTCTGCTCCACCATCGAGATGAGGTCACTGGCTTCCAGCTCTCGGATTTCAATATCCGCGTCGCGGATGACCCGGAAGCGGTAGCTCGCCCGGATTTCCATACCGGGGAACAGTGAATCCAGATGCTCGGCCAGCAGATCCTCCAGCCACACAAAGGTGCCCCGCAGGCCCGGCACCGGCACCAGGCGCGGCACCCCGTTGGGCACCTTCACGCGGGCCAGGCGCTCGCCGCTCTCGTCATTCAGCACCACCGCCAGGTTCAAACTACGGTTGCTGAGGAACGGGAACGACGCATTCGGCCACAACACCAGCGGCGTGCACAGGGGGAAGATTTCGCGCCGGAACCACTCCGCCAGCTTCTCCTGCACCGGTTCTTCCAGTTCGGTGGGGCGGCGCAGGCGGATGCGGCTTCGCTCCAGGCTGGCCCGGAATCCTTCCTCCCACAGCTTGGCGGCGCGGTCCCGCAACGGCTTCACGGCATCCAAAATCGCCTGGACCTGCTCCTCCGGGTTCAGGCCGTCCGGCGTTTCCTCGCTCAGCCCTTGCTCAATCTGTTCAAAGTAGCCCGACACCCGGACCATAAAGAACTCGTCCAGGTTGCTCTCAAAAATGGCGAGGTACTTCAGCCGCTCCAAAAGGGGGTGGCGGCGATTTTCGGCCTCGGCCAGCACCCGCTCGTTGAACCGCAGCCAGCTCAGCTCACGATTGATGTAACCCGGATTTTGCCCGGCCGCCGTGGAGTCAATCGTCGCCTCGCTCATTCTCGTCTTCCTTACGTCAGCACCGGGGTCAGGCGTCCCTCAAGCATCTCCGCGATGGCCCCTTCGCGCACGCCGTAGGCGCTCACCTCCATCGTGGTCACCGAGAGCCGCTCCATCAACGACCGGAATAGCACCGCGCCCGGCAGCAGGGTTTCGGCCCGCTTGGGCTTCACTTGGTAGCGCTGGCTAATCAGACTGGTGGTCAGGCGGCTGGTGTCCCACACCAGGTGGTCCAGTTCGCGCCAGTGCAGTTCGCGCTGACCGTCCGGGTGCATCGCCCGCCACAGGCCGCGAGCCACCCCGCCGCAGCACAGCAGGCGCGGGGCAAAGGCGGGCAGGTCCGCCCGGTCAAAAGCTTGCTGGATGGTGCGCTCAAGGTCCGAGAGCTGCGCGGGAGTGGACGGGATGGTGAGGTTCACTCGCGCCATCAGCGCCCCCGTGCCCAGGGGCAACGACCACTCGCGGCCCATGCCCGCGCCGTCGTATTCGGCCACCTGCAGGCTGCCACCACCGGCCTCGGCGAATACCGCCGGCATCACGGGGTCGGAATCCAGCAGCGCCCCTCGCAGGCCCAATTCGGCTTCGCGTCGGGGTGGAATGAGGTCTACCTGGATGCCCGTTTGCGCCTTGATCTGCGCCAATAAATCGTCGTGGTTGCGCGCCTTGCGCATGGCCTCGGTGCCAAAAACGTAAAGCCCATCCGCGCCCAGCCGCTTGGCTTCGCTTTGGAACCGAGTAAGCACCTGAATCACTTGCCGGATGGCGTCGGGGCTAATCTCGCCGCGCCGCTGCACCATTTCGCCCAGGCTCAGCCACTCGCTGTCGTTCACCAGGCGGCGGAAGCGCTTCTTGCTGGCCATGGCCACCAGCAGATGGATGGTGTTGCTCCCGATATCGGCTGTCGCCAAAATTTGCGCCATGGGTGCCTCCCAGTCTATCCGAGCGCCGGATAGACTCCGGGCCATGAGCCAAGCCCTTCAACTCGCGGTGCTGTGGGCCGCTGAGCTCCACGCCGACCAGTGGCGCGATGGCAACCCGCCCGTGCCCTACCTTTGCCACCCGCTGGAAGTCCTGCAGACCCTGCGGTACGCCAACGTAACTGACGAGGCCACCCTCATCGCGGCGGTTCTCCACGATATCGTGGAAGAGACCTCGGTCACCCTCGCGGACGTGCAAGCCCGCTTTGGCGACCGCGTGGCTGAACTGGTGGGAGAGGTCACCCGGGAGGAGCCCACCGCTGCAGAAACCGCTGGCATGGACGCCGAGGAGGTCTACGTGCTGCGCACCGACCGGCTGATGGCGGAGATTGCCCGGATGTCGCCCAGCGCCCACGCCATCAAGCTCGCCGACCGACTGAGCAACCTCCGCGAGGCCAAGCGCACCCGACCCTTCCTCAAGTACGACCGGTACCTCAACCAAACCCGCCGGATGCTCGAGGTCATCCCGGAGAGTTCGCACCCGCGTCTGTGGCGTAAGCTACACCGGAAGGTCTACGGCTAGGCACTCGTTGTAATGCAAATGGAATGCATTGCACTCCATTACCAGTTGTATCCCCCTCCCCGGATGGAGCACACTAGCGCCATGTCAAACCTGGCAAGACTGAGCCTGATCAGCATGGCGACGGTGGCCCTGGCGGCCTCCGGTTCGGCCATCACCTGGCGGCACGATGTGGGCGATACCGCGTACCGCAATTTTGCAAACCAAGTCCCGCACAACTCGGTGGGTCGCGTCCTTGCTACCTCTTGGTTCGGCAGTGGCACCTATCTGGGCCAAGGTAACGGGTTCCACTGGGTGCTCACGGCCGGTCACGTCACTTCCGGCACCACGATCCAAAATGTCCGCTTCGGTTCGCAGACGATTACGGCGGCCGGTAGCATCACCCACCCGGGCTACAACGCCAGTACGCTCGATTTTGACCTCGGCCTCGTGCGCTTAAACTCGGCCCCCACGGGCGTGGCCCCGGTGCGGTTCACCACCTTCAGCAGCCTCATCGGTCAGCGCGTCACCTTTGCCGGTTACGGCGGGAGCGGCCCGGGCAACAACACGGGCTTGATGTTTGACAACAACAATCGCGCCGCCGAAAACATCGTCGACTTCTCCTCCGGGAGTGGCGGTGGAAAGTTCTGGTTCACCGTCTTCACGAATCCAAACACGGGCACGGCCCTCCCGCTGGAAGGCTCGACCGCCGGTGGCGATAGTGGCGGTGGCATGTTCTGGCACGACGGCGCTGCTTGGCGCCTCGCCGGTGTAACGTCGTGGGGGACGGATAACCTGTCCCGCTATGGCGACCAAGCGGCTTACGTCGCTCTGCACGAGCACACCGCTTGGCTGGAGCAGCAAACCGGGATCACGGCGGTGCCGGAACCGGCTTCGATGGTCGTCCTCGGTGCTGGCCTGCTCGCCCTAGCTCGCCGACGACGAAAGCCGCAAGCCTAAGTCTCGGCTTAGGGAGAAAAACCAAATCCCCCGGTGCCTCATGGGCTCCCGGGGGATTTTTCTTTATGCCACATGCTCGGGAAGTCGCTCAGACTTCGAAAACACTACGGCAATCAGCGAGCGCCTTCAACGCGGGGAGTAACCGAGGTGGCTCTACGAGCCGTGCTTCTAACCAATGGTACTCAGACTCAGAAACAGCTATCGACGAGTAGTTCGAGTCGCCAGCTATATCCATTTCTCCATTTGTCTTTTCACTTTCGCGATCGGGCTTGCCCATAGTCGTCCTCTATTTTCATTCTACAGGACTGACCGAAGGTATCTACTCAGCTTTGGAGCAACCATAGAAAGTTGCGCCACCTGAAGTTACCGACCGCCCAAGCCGCTCAGCGTTACGCCCTCGATGAAGTAGCGCTGACTGAAGGCAAAGAGCGCCAACACCGGCGCCACCGACAACGTGGTGAACGCCATCAGCAAGCCCGGCTCGCCCGCCCGCTGCCCCTGGAACAGCTGCAACGCATACGCGATCGGCATGTTCTCCTGACTATTGATGTAAATCAGCGGCCCCATGAAGTTGTTCCACGCCCCCAAGAACGTCCAGATCGCCACCACGGTCAGCGCGGGCTTCACCTGGGGCAGCAGCACGCTCCAGAACGTCTTGAGATAGGTGCAGCCGTCAATCTTGGCGGCGTCTTCCAGTTCAAACGGAATCTGCTGGAAGAACGAACGCAGCAAGAACACGTTGAACGCCGAGGCAAAGAACGTCGGCACCCACAGCGGCAGCAGCGTGTCAATCCAGCCCAGTTGCCGGTAGATCAAGAATGTGGGCAGCAGGGTCACCGCGGCTGGCAGCATCATCGTGGCTAGCAAGACCTTAAAGAGCATCTCGCGCCCAGGGAACTTCAACCGGCTAAACCCATAGGCCACCACCGAGCACGACAGCACCGTGCCCAGCACGCTCAGCACCACCAGAATGAGCGTGTTCTTGAGATAAACGAGGCCGTTGTTGGCTTCCGGCGGCAAGAATTCCAGCGAATCGCGATAGTTCTCCCACCGCATGCCCGGCGTGCGCACCGGCTCGACTTCGGCCCGTGACACCACCTTCACTTCCCCCTTGCGCTCATTGGGCGTCAAGATGGAAACGCGGCGGCGGCCGTCCGGCAAGTCTTCCACCACCATGCCGGTGAGCTTCAAGTCTCCATCCGTTAGGGTCACCAGCGGGGCCTCGCTGGGCACCTGCTTCATCTGGTCCGGTGTCGCCTCAAAGGTGTAGCCGCTCACATACATGGGCCGCGTAATGCGGTAGAGATGTTTGCCGCCCGGGGCTCCGGCGTCGCGCACGGCCGTCACTGTCTTGCCTTGATACTGGCCCTCGAACACGGGGTTCTTGGGGTCCATGTAGGGCACGGTTTGCGTGCGCAGCGGAATCCACACCAACCCCTCCGTCGAGGCGATATCTCGGTCTTCCTTGACGCTGGTGACCAAGAGCCAAGCCAGCGGCAACATAAACACCACCGCCCCCACAAACAGCACCACTTGCGTAAGGAATCGGCGCGCCCGGTCGTGGCTTTCGGCGCTTCGCGCCACCCAGCCCATCACGGCGGTCGTGCCCAGGGTCACCGCGATGATAAAGCCCAAGGTTGGCGCCGTGAGCGTCATCCACCCGGTCAACCACCGGAACGGGTGCTTGAACACCATGATCCACGCCACGCAAAGGGCACCCACGCCCAGGCTGACCAACGCACTCATCCCGCGCCGACGTCGCTCTTCCGGCGTGATGCCCGTGAAGGCCCCGGTTCCGTGGCTCGCCGCCGCCACCGCGCAAATGAGTACCACCCAGCCCAGCGGGTGCATATCGGGCCAGGCCAAGGGCAGAGCCACGCCCTTGCCGCCGCCCGTGAAGACGTGAGCCAGGGCAAACAAGCCAATAGCCGAGAGCCCGGTGAGGGCCGCGCGCCGTAGCGGCCAGGCCGCCCGGGATTCGCGCCCCGCCGAGATCGCGCGCACCAGGTGGTAGATCCCCATGGCCAGCACGACCCAGCCAATCCAGTGAGCCAGGCTGCCAATGACGAACAAGAGTTCCTTCGGCATCAGTCGGCCACCTCGTTGTACACGAACTTCTTACTGAGCCGCAGCTGAGCCAAAGTCAAAACCAGAATCACCAAGAACACCAACCACGCCAGCGCCGAGGCGAACCCCATCTTAAAGTAGTTGAACCCGTTGACGAACAAGTGCAGCACCGGCGTGAGGAGCGAGTCGCTCGGCCCCGCCGAGCCCGTGGTGCCCCGGAACACGTACACCCGGTCAAACTCCTGCATCGCCCCAATCACGCCCATCACCGAGTTAAAGAGCAAAATCGGGGAAAGCATCGGCAAGGTGATGCCAAAGAACTGCCGGTTGGGCGAGGCGCCGTCGATGCTGGCCGCTTCGTAAAGCGTCGGGGAGATCCCCTTGAGGCCCGCGAGCCACAAAATCATGCCGCCCCCGGCTCCCCACAAGCCCATCACAATCAGGCCGGGCTTGCTCCATTCGGCCACCGTTAACCACCCGGGCGGGTTTACGCCTAGCCATGGTTGCAGGGTGTTACTCCACGCAAAGTTGATCAAGCCCTTGGCGGCGTCGGGGTTCATGATCCACCCCCACAGCGTGGCCGTGGCAATCACGGGCAGGATCGACGGCAGGTAATAAATCGCCCGGTAGGTGCGGATGCCCATCGAGGCCCGGTTCAGCAAGAGGGCAATGGCAAGCCCGGTCAGCAAGCCCAGAGGCACGCCAATCCCGGCGAGATAGAGCACGTTCCCGAACGCCTTCAGCACGTTGTCGCGCTCTTCCCCCACCAGCAGTCGGTAGTTATCCAGCCCTACCCAGCGGGCCTCACTCAGGACGTTGTATTGCGTAAACGAGAACACCAACGAGGCCAACATCGGGCCGAGCGTGAAGATGAGGAACCCAATCAGCCAGGGGGAAATTAGGATGTATCCCCACGCTGTTTCATAGCGCCCCATGCGCCCCATCGGCATGCGCCGGATGCGGGCGTAGCCCAGGCCCGCGCCCACCAAAAGCAGACCAAGGCCAAAGAACATCGGCAGTTTCAGGTCCGCCGTGGGCAGGGAATCGTACCGGTAATGCGCGTCGAGTTCTCGCTGTACCACGCGCTGGCCATCTTGGAGCGCCTCGGCGGGAGTCTTCTCCTTGCGGCTGGCAAACTCAATCGCACGGACGTGCTCGTCCCACAGGATCTGCCCCACAAAGGTCGGCGGGCGCACCCGGCCGAACTCGGACATATCCACGTGCATCTTGAGCGCGGCGGCAAATGCAGGCACCGCCGGTTTGAACTCGGCGTAGCTCTGGACATTGGTTTCGCGGTGCGCCTTGATGCGCGGGATGAAGTCGCGGCCCCGGGAGATATCCCAGTTCCGTTGCGCCCGGGTTTCCAGCATTCGCCCTTCTAGGCTGCAACTGAATTTGATAAACGCCCACGCGCCTTCGGCGTTCTTGGCCCCGGCCGGAATGGCGTAGCTGAAGCCCCCGATCCAAGTGATGAACGTGTCCTTTTCGTCGGCAAACCGGCCCCGCTTGTAGAACCGGTCATCCGGCACCGGCGGCGGCGCCACCCCAAAATCGAGGTCGGGGGCGTACCGGCTCATGTTGTTGAGAATCCAGTCCCCGTCCACCTTCATCACCACTTTGCCGAGGTTAAAGGGGTCGTTTTCGGCCCCCACAAACCCCGAGGTAAAGCGGTTGGCGTTGTCATAGCCGCCCAGCAGTTCGTAACCCTTGACCATAAAGTCCAGGGCCTCCACGGCTTCCGGCGAGTTCAAAGTACAGGTCCGCCCGTCGGGGCTCATGAACTGCGCGTTGTTCTGGAAGGCAAAGAGATAGAGCCACGTGTTGCCAAAGTTCGGCACCCAACCGGCGCGCTTCAGCGTGCCGTCCGGGTTTTTCTCGGTCAGCACCTTGCTGTAGGCCAGCACCTCGCTCCAGGTGCGGGGCGGCCGGTCGGGGTCCAGCCCGGCGGCGCGAAGATCGGCGGCCTTCTCCCGGAAAACCGCCTTGTTGTAATACATGATGCGGTCATCCGCCTCGGTGGGGATGCCGTAAATCTTGCCCTCGTACTGGGCCTCCTCCCAGGCGGCCGGGTAGTACTGGTCGGGGGTCGGCGTGAGCGGGTCTTTCCCTCGGTCGCGCTCGATGAGGTCGTCCAGGGGCATGAAAGCGCCACGGCTGGCCCAGTCGCTCAGCGTAAATCGGTCTTGGCGAATGATGTCGGGCGGCACCCCGCCCACAATGCTGGTCAGCAGCTTTTGGGGGTTCATCTCGCCCGCTCCCATGCTCAGGAGCTTCACTTGGTACTGCGGATTCCGGCGCTCGAACTCGCGCACCACTGCATCAATGCCCTTGCTATCCGGGCCGGGGGCCAAGCCCCACACCACGATCGGCGTGCGTTCGGCGGCCACCGCCAGTGTGGCCAACAAGGCTAATCCTAGCCCCCAGAGCGCGCGCGCGAATCGCATAGATGTGAATACCTTTGGGAGAAAACGAACGGACTCCTCCGCAAAGGAAAGAGTCCGTTCGGTGTCGGTACAGTTTACTGGCCTTGGCCAGCGCCCTGCTGTTGTTCGTATTGAGCTCGGGCGGCGGCTTCGCCCCCCGGCGCACCCTGGCCTTGCATGTACGAGTTGCCCAGTTGCTTCTGGACTTCGGTCTGCTTTTCGGCCAGTTCCTTTTCTTGCGGTGTCATTTGGCCACTGCCACCTGACATGAACCACACGCCACCAATGACGCCGAGGCCCACTACGATGAGAACGGGAATGGCCCAACCGGGAAGTTCAGCTTTCATGACTTACTCGCCCGGGAGTCGGCAAACGCCGTCGGCCGGGTTCCAGCCCGCGTCCAGACAGGAGATGCCCTGGTCCCAAATGCTGCCGGCGGGGGTGCCCACCCACCAGGCGGCCTTTTCTTCGTAGCCTTCCAGCTTGGTGCCGTGGCGGACGCCGTCGCTGGAGTTGCCGTTCATCTTGATGAACTTCACGTGGCCGTCGGCGTAAGCGTAGATCGCGCCTTCGCCGTACTTGTTGGCGATTTCACCAAAGGCCGAGCGCGGGTCCGTGGTCGGCAGGTCGTCGCGGCGGGTGTTGTAAGCCACCGTACCGACCCACCAGTCCAGGCTGGCCCACGGGTCCGGCTGCGTGTTCAGCGCCTGGCGCTTTTCAACCAGGGTCACCGTCGCGGCGACTTCCGGCGGCGAGGTTTGGCTGATGGAGCCGCGCCAAGAGGTACCCCAACCGAGGGTCGGGTTGATCTGCGGGCTTTGGAACACGTTGCTGGCCACGGCGTAGCCGATGCGCAGCTGGCCGAACGGCGTGTTGAACTTCGGTCGCTGGTCCTGCGTGGACACGAAGATCTGATAGTTCTTCATGTACGGCTGGATGATCTTGTCGAAGGACATGGATTGCGTCGGGTCCGGACCACCTTGGGCGGGGCCGAAGCCTTGGCGAACCTTGGGCGCGAACATGTCATCGTAGTCGGCCGAGTACATGATCTGGGCCAAGTTCATCTGCTTCATGTTCGAGACCGCTTGGGTCTTCTTGGCGGCTTCCTTCGCCTTGGCGAAGACCGGGAAGAGGATGGCGGCCAGGATCGCGATAATCGCGATCACGACGAGGAGTTCAATGAGCGTAAAGCCCATCTTTCGGTTTTGAGTCATTTGGATCACCTTGAATGAGAGCGGTTGCGAAACTCGCAGACGCATAGATAAATCACGGGAGCGACACCTCACCAGTGCGTGCCCGATGGACATGGCTTCGGATCTGTCGAGATTCGGCAGTATCGTCCGCAAGGACGGCGAGGCTGAGCGGCGGCATCTTGATGGAGAGCGATTGCTCTTCGACACTCACCACTCGGTTAGAAAGCAGATCAATTTGGGCACCTTTGGCACCCGGGGCGGCAAACGCGACGTTGCGTTCCACGTTGGAGCGATTGACGACAACAATCACTTGTTGGTTCTCATCGCCCCGGCGGAAGACCAGCGTGCGGTCCGCATCGTTAGCTTCAATCAAGCTCGGATCGCCGCTCTGTAGTGCGGGGGACAAACGGCGCAGGGTGGCCAGGGCGCGGTACTCCTGGAGGAACGGGTTTTCATTGGTGGCCGCACTCCACACCATGCCGCGTCGGTTATCGGGGTCGCGCCCGCCTTCCATCCCAATCTCTTCACCGTAATAGATGCTCGGGGCACCGACCCAGGTGAACTGGAGCCCTGCGCCCAGGAGCGCGAGCTTGGCGTCGCCTTCGCACAGCGTAACAAAGCGCGGCGTGTCGTGGCTGCTCAGCAGGTTGAGCATGTTGCGCGATACCGCCGAACCGTATCCAAAGTGCACCCGCATCAGGCTGCCCCAGAATTCGGTCGAAGTCGTGCGTCCGTTGGCCACGTATTGCACCACCGCATCGCGGAATTGGTAGTTCATCGCCGAATCCCACTGGTCGCCGCCCAGCCACGGGCTGGCATCGGTCCACACTTCCCCCAGAATCCAGCGGTCCTCGTCCTGAGTCTTGACGACCTTGCGGAAGGCACGCCAGAAATCCATTTCGACTTCATTCGCGACATCGAGGCGCCAGCCAGCAATGTCGGCCTTGGCCTGCCAATCGCGCACCACTTGCAGCATGTAATCACGAGCGGCGGGGTGCTTTAGGTTCACCTTGGGCATGGAGCGGAAGCCCGCCCAAGCCTCGTAATTCGGGTTCTCCTCGACGCGGATCGGCCAGGACTTGACGAAGTACCAATCCTTGTAAGCCGAAGCCGGGCCATTCTGGCGGAGGTCAGCGAACGCCTTAAAATCTGTGCTGGTGTGGTTGAACACGCCATCCAATACCGTGCGAATGCCTTGGTTGCGCAGGCTGTGCGTCAGGTCAATCAGTTCTTGGTTGGTGCCGTAGCGCGGGGCCACCAGCGCGTAGTCCGTCGTCTCGTAGCCGTGGTTACTCGGCCCGTCGAAGATCGGGTTGAGGTAGATCGCGTTGACACCCAGCTTCACCAAATGGTCACTGCGGTCGGCGATGCCCTTGAGGTCGCCGCCGTGGAACGACCAGTAGGTCGGCGGGGCATCCCAGGCGAGACTGTTTTCCGGGTCGTTCTTGGCGTTGCCGTTCTCAAAACGGTCGGGGAAAATTTGGTAGAAAACGCTCTGTTCCACCCATTTCGGCGGCGTGAGTGACATGAGGTTCTTGGGGGCCACAAACGGACCGTTCGCGGACTGGTAAGCATCCCGCTCCGCCCCGTCGGCAATCGCAAAGCTGTACTTGAGGTCGGCGCTCCGGTTCCACGGCGTGCTCCCCACCCAATAATCGTAAAGATCGTCGCGGCTGGCAAAGCTCATGCGGGCTTCGGGCTTCCCTTCGACCCTCAGGTAGACCACCTCGACATCCTGGCGACGCGTGCGCACTGTGAGATTCGCGCGCCCATCCGCCACGCTGAGGTACGGCAGCTTGGGCTCGTGCCGCACCGCCGAGAGCGTGATGGTGCCATCGTTGATGTCCGCCGGCACCTCGTACCCCTTGGGGAACACAAACAACAGCGAATTGATGTTGCCGTTGCCGTCGTCTTGGCTACGCACCTTGGGGTCAATCACCCAATCGCGCCCATCGAGTACAAACTTATATTCGTGCCGCCCCGGGGCCACCGGGATAGTGACCCGCCAAGTGCGGCCATCCGCCGTCTTCAGCGGCGTGGCGCTGGCGTTCCAACCATTGAAAGTGCCGGCCACGGTGACGCTTGTCACGGCGCGTTCCGCCACGAATTCGAACGTGTGGTTCACCTGGTCCATCGCCAGGAGCAGGAAGCTGGAAATCATGCCAACCCTCCCTGATTGAAACGGCTGGAACCACGCACCCGCAATGTGCACGGCACAATCTCGCGGACCGGCTCTTTCAACGGCGATTCATCCAACAAGTTCAGCAAGCAAGTTACTGCCTTCTGCACCAAACGATCGAGGTTAAGGCTCACCGAGCTCAGGCCCGGAGTCGTCAGATCGCACAGCCGCGAGTCGTTGAACGAGACAATCCCGACATCCTGCGGGCAGCGGAGGCCGGCCCGGTGGACGGCATTGATGACTCCCATTGCCATAAAGTCGTCCAGCACCACAAAGGCGTCCGGCCGGTGCTCGGCAAGGGCCATAGCGGCGGCGCAACGGGCATTTTCCGCCCCGAAGTCGGCGTGGAAAACCATCGGCGCGCATTCATGCGCCCGCATCACGCGGCGGTAGCCTTCTTCGCGGTCGTCGCTCACCGTCACGCCTTGGCGGCCGGCAATCAGCGCTACGCGCTGGTAGCCCATATCCACCAGGTGTTGGGTGGCAATTTGCGCGGCGTAAATATTGTCGTTATCCACCGACCACACCGGCTGCCCACCCGGGTTGCCAATAAGAACGAACGGAAACTGGTCTTCTTGCAACAGGTGGAGGCGGCGGTCGTTGAGCTCGCTTTCCACCAGGATCATCCCGTCTACCCGCCGCGAGCGCAACAGCTCGTCGTAAACGTCCACTTGGTCTTGGTGGTCGCTAATGACCTCGAGGGTGAGGCGGAACTCGGTATCCGTCAGGGCGTCCGCAATGTCGGCCACCAGGGCCGTGAAGAAGGGATCGTCCGCCAGGCCGCCGCTAGGGCGCTGCACGGCCAGCCCAATCAGGCCAGCGCGCTTCTTGCGCAGTGACCGGGCGCGAGCATCGGGGCGATAGTTGTGGCTCTCAATCGCGTTGATCACGCGATCGCGCATCGTCGTTTCCACGCGCTCATCTCCCGCCAGCACACGGCTAACCGTGGCTTGCGAGACGTTTGCTGCCTTAGCAATATCGAGTTGCGTGACCCTCATCTGCGAGTGCCTCATCCGGCTTCCGTGCCAGAATTCGTATTCCCATGATATTCCGAGGAATCTCGGAATTGCAAGAATATTTTTTGAGTTATCCCCGGCAAGTGTTCTAGGTTTAGCGCGGGAGGTTAATCGGACCCGTTGAGAATACGATGAACTCAGAACCCGTCAGCTTCACCCGATGCTCGTGCAATTTGAACTCAACGCCGTTCACTTTCACCTTCACGCGGCGGGCAAACCACAGGGTCGGCGTCACGCTTTCCCATCCGGATTCCGATTGTCGTATCGTGACCTCCGCGTGCTTGCCCGTTCCGTGGAATGAATACTCCACGCGGGTGGTCGCCCCAGATTGGTACGCCTCGGTCTCGGCATCATCGGCTTCATAAACGCCTTCTTGCGACCATTCCCCGGCCGGGTTGGCCACCAAGAAGCAAGGCGCAGCGAGGTCAACCACCGGTGTACGCGGAGCCTCGGCCTGAACCGGCACCACGTGCCCGCCCCGGACAAAGACCGGCGTATGCGAACGCGGGCAAGCCAGCTTCACCTCTCCACCGCCGTACCATTCGCCGTCCGCTAGGTTCCACCATTGGGCATCCGGGAGGTCAATCGAGCGCTTCTTGGCTCCTTCCGTCAGCACCGGCGCCTGCAGCAAGCTGGCCCCCACAAAGAAGGCGTCACTGGCCTCGAGATACTTCTCCTCATCGAACTCCGCCATCACCGGGCGCAGAATCGGCTCACCCAGCCGCTCCTGCCGCACAAAGCACTGGTACAGGTACGGCAAGAACTGGTAGCGCAGGCGAATGAAGTGTGCGATGACTTCATTGGCGCGGCCAAATCGCCACGGCTCTTCGTCCGGCGCACTCTCGTTGCTGTGGTTGCGGAAGAACGGGAACAGGAAGTTCGCCTGCATCCACCGGGTCATCAGTTCGGGCGTGGAATCACCTCCGAAGCCCCCAATGTCCGGGCCGGTAAACGGCATCCCGCTGAGGCTCAAGCCAAGCGACGTGGGGATACTTTGGCGGAGGTAGTACCAGTTGCTGAGGTTATCCCCGGTCCAGATCGCTCCGTACCGGCTGGAGCCCACAAACCCGCTGCGGCTCAGCAGGAACGGACGCACCCCCGGCTTTGCCTGCCGGAACGCCTCCACCGTTGCCATCTGCATGCCCAGGGCGTACTGGTTGCGGTGCCGGGGATGCGCTTCAGTGCCCTGCCTAAACCGCATCCCCGCCGGATCCACCGGGCCGGTGCTGGGGTCGTTCATGTCCACCCAAGCGGCCGCAAATCCACGCTCAAAGAAGGCCCGGGCGTGCTTGGTCCACCATTCCCGCCCTGCTTGCATGGTGAAGTCAGGAAACACCGTCTCGCCGGGCCACACCAGTCCCACGTAGGGTTCACCGATGGGGTTCTGGCACCACACATCCGCCTTAGTGCCATGGTCGAAGATGCTGTAGCCCGCTTCCTTCTTCACGCCGGGGTCCAGGATAGGCACAATGCGTTGCCCGCTCTCTAGGAGCTTGGCGGCCACCGGGGCCACCCCGTTCGGGAACTGCTTGTCGTCCACCGTGAAGATGCGATAGCCCTCCATGTAGTCCAGGTCCAGCCACAGCCCGCTGCACGGGATCCCTTCTTTGGCAAACCTGCGGCTCAGCTTCTCCAGGTCCTTTTCGCCGCCGTAACCCCAACGGCTTTGGTGGTAGCCCAGCGCCCACATGGGCGGGCGCGGCGTCACGCCGACGAGCTTTTGCAACTTCGCCGTGAGGGCATTGAGATCTGTATCCACCAGCACCCATAGGTTCGGCGGGCCGCATTCGGCCCCCAGTAACAGGTTCGGGTACGTCTCCTGCCACGCCACAAAAACGCGGGTACGGTCGTGCCCCGGAGTCTCCATATAGGTCACGCCCGGGTTGTGGATGAGGAACCCAACGTAGCCCCGCTCGGTGCGTACGATGAGGTACGGCGTGGTGAAGTAAGGCGGGTCGACCGGGTTTGAACCCCACTGCGCCCAGTGGAAGTCGCTCCACACGTCGGTGTTCCAATACTTGGTCCGCAGGCCACTCAGTTCAATGCGATCCAGCCACTTTTCGCCCATGCCGTAGTAGCGGGCTTCCGAGGACACGACGAACTGAAACATGTGGGCTTCCTCGCTCACGCCGAGGGCCATGCCCGGGGCAGATTCGAGCCAGGTTTCACCATCCGGACCCACGATCACAAAGCGATCCTCTTGCCATCTCACACAGCCTTCGCCCGCCTCGCCTGGGTTTAGACTGAGCAAGTTCGGGTCGGTGCCCCATCGCGCCTCGTCCGGGCTGACAATCTGGCTGAGACCCCGCTCGAAGGACCGGATTTCGAGGCAGAAGGAGCCCCCATGTGCTTTGGCCCATTGGCCGTCGTATTTCGCCCAGCTGAAGTTCGCGGGGTGCGGAAACTTGGTGAAGAACATGGATTCAGCGGAAGATATCCGAACCAATCCGGCCGGCCGGGGGACCGCATCAATTACCGGGTTTGCCGTTGCTCGTACTTTTACCGGTCCCAGAACAGCTTTTCTTGTGCTAACATGCCTTTACGGATACGTGAAAACGTATTCTCAACTCGGGCTCGTCCGCTCAACGGACCAGCTTCTAGGTTCAACGGAGAATGAATAAACTCGCGATTACCCTTCTCGCCCTGGGCGCAATTGCAGCAAATGCGGCCGCGGTTGTAGTGGATGGTACGGCCGAAGCTGCTTACGGCTCGGCTCTGTTCACGCAGCAGAACACCACCCAATTCGGCAACAACAACGACAACTCGTTCAACACCGCCAACGGCTCGGAAATCGACCAAGCCTTCGGCCTGAACGATGGAACCAACTTCGCCTTCACTGTCGCTGGCAACCTCGAATCGAACTTCAATAAGTTCGTCGTGTTCATCGACAGCAAGGCTGGTGGATTCAACACCATTAGCAACTCCAACGCGTCGAGTGACGACTTCGGCTGGCTCAACGGCAACGCCGCAGGCCTGACGTTCGACACCGGCTTTGATGCCGACTACGCCATCTGGATTCGCCACGACGGCACCAACTCCTTTATGACCTTCGCCGAACTCGGTGCGGGCGGCGACCTTGAAACGGGTGGCTTTGCGACCGGTTCGCTCTTCACGGGCGCCCTGACCAGCATGCGCCTCAACAACAGCAACGTGGGCGGCGTCGTGGGTGGCTCGGGTAACCAGTCCTCTCCGGACGGTAGCGGCGTGACCACGGGTTGGGAGTTCCAAATGGCGCTCTCCACCATCGGTGCTTCGGCGGGTAGCAACATCAAGGTGGCCGGCTTCGTCAACAGCGGCGGCAACTTCATGAGCAACCAAGTGATCGGCGGTCTCCCGCTGGGCACCGGTAACCTTGCCACCACGGGCAACGTGAACTTCAACCAGTTCGCGGGCGACCAATTCGTCACCGTGCAAGGCGTGCCGGAGCCGGGCAGCATGATCGCGCTGGGTGCGGGCCTCCTCGCCCTCGCTCGCCGACGCCGCAGCAAGTAACTTCCTACTCGGAACCCCGAGTCTGAAATCCACGTGATTCGGGGTTCTGGCATCCGCCAGGACCCCGATTGCGTCTTACCCCCACACCTCTCCAATGAAAAAGGCACTCTTCATCTTCGTCGGCATGATGCTGACCTCTCTGGTTTGCGCTCAGGATTACTTCCAAGGCCCGGCCCGGAGCCGCCTGGGGTCTTTCCAGTACTTCCATGTCGATATCGAAGACCCCGAAAGCGTGCTGACGGTGACCATGGACGAGATTGGCGAAGGGGTCGCCGACCTTTACGTCCGACACAATGCCCAACCGACTTTGACCCAGTGGGATGTGCGCCCCTTCCTGCGCCGAGGCGATGAGGTAGCGGTCCTTAACGACGCGACCACGCCCAAACTCAAGACCGGTCGCTACTGGATTGGCATCAGCGCCCGTGAATCCGCGTCCGTCATCGTCACCATTCAAAGCGAGCGCAAAGCAAGCGCCCGCCCCGGGATGGGAAGCGTCCCCTACAGCGGTGGTACGACCTTCCGCGTGTGGGCCCCCAACGCCCAGCGCGTCCACGTCGCCGGCTCGTTCAACAGCTGGAATGGCAACGCCGCCGAACTGGTGAGCGAGGGCAACGGCCACTGGTCACTCGACCTCCGCAATGCCGTTCCAGGCCAGGAATACAAGTACGTCATCCGCAACGGCACCCAAACCCTGTGGCAAAACGACCCGCGCGCCAAGTGGCTAACGAACTCGGTCGGCAACACCAAGATTCACAACCCCGCCTTTAACTGGCAGAACAACATCACCATGCCCGGCTGGCGCGACATGGTGATCTACCAAATGCACATCGGTACGTTCAACGACGTGCCCGGTGGTCGCCCCGGTACCTTCGATACGGCCATCAGCCGCCTGGATTCACTCCAAGACTTGGGTGTGAACGCCATCAAGATTCTGCCACCGCACGAATTCCCCGGCGACTTCTCCTGGGGTTACAACCCCTCCTATCCCTTCAGTGTCGAGGAAGCCTACGGCGGCCCCGACGCCCTCAAGCGCTTTGTGGATGCCGCCGCCGCCCGGGGCATGGTGGTGCTCATTGACTTGGTGCACAACCACTGGGGCCCGGGCGACATGAACCTCTGGCGGTTCGATGGCTGGAGCCAAGGTAACTGGGGTGGCATCTACTTTTACAACGACACCCGCGCCATCACGGCCTGGGGCGACACCCGCCCCGACTACGGCCGCCCGGAAGTGCGCCAGTACATCCGCGATAACGTGCTGCAGTGGCTGGAAGAGTTCCGTATCTCCGGCGTGCGCTGGGATAGTGCGCTCAGCACCCGCACCACGAACTGGGGCGACAACGGCGACGGCTGGAGCCTGATGCAGTGGATCAACAACGAGGTCAATGCCCGCCAGCCCTGGAAGCTGATGGTGGCCGAAGACCTCCAAAACAATCCGTGGATCACCAAGACCACGGGCACCGGCGGGGCCGGCTTTGACGCGCAATGGAGCCCCGGCTTTGTCCACCCTCTGCGCCCCCTCATGACCACCCCTAGTGATAGCGGGCGTAACATGAACGACCTCGTGGGCGCCGTTACGGGCAATTACAACGGCAATCCGTTTGAGCGGGTGATTTATACCGAATCCCACGATGAGGTGGCCAACGGCCGCAGCCGCGTCCCGCAAGAAATTGATCCGGGCAACCCGGGCAGCTACTGGGCACGCAAGCGATCCACCCTCGGGGCCGTCACCACGCTCACCGCACCCGGCATCCCCATGCTCTTCCAGGGCCAAGAACTCTTGGAAGACGAATACTTCCGCGATACCGACCCGATCGACTGGAATAAGGCCAATACCTACGCCGGCATCCGCCTGATGTACAAGGATTTGGTGGCGCTACGCCGCAATTTGGGTGGCAAAACTGCGGGCCTGGGCGGCCCGCATATCAATGTTTTCCACGTGAATCACGGGGCCAAAGTGGTGGCTTATCACCGGTGGAAGAATGGCGGCGTGGGCGACGACGTGATCGTCATCATGAATTGGTCCAATACTCCGTTCAACCAGTACCAAATTGGTCTCCCGCACGGAGGAAACTGGAAGGTAGCGTTCAACAGCGACTGGAACGGCTATAGCAGCGATTTCGGGAATACCTTTTCTCCAGATATCGTCGCCAGCTCCTCGCCCCGGGACGGTTTGGCCTATAGCGGTGGGTTCAACCTAGGTCCGTATTCGGCATTAGTCATTGTGCGACCCTAGAAAAGGCGTATCCTTGCAATCTTATGTCCGGGGACGCAGCCAGTTTTGATGCTTTTCGTCGGCGCCTGATCACGTCCTCGCGTCCGGTGGGTGGTCCCGCGCGCCAAGCGTGGTTCCAACAGTTTATGGCGTTTGTTCGTGCCAACTTCGGGGGTGCGGATATGCGCATCACCAAGCCGGGAGTGGCCGAGCGCATGTTCGGGGCGGAAATCGCCTTTCCTTTCGAAGCTCGTGCCATCTTGGTCGAGCAAATCACCGCCGCGGGTGGCAAGTGGTCCGAATCCGTGACCAACGAAGTCAAGGCCGTCGAAACCTTTGTCTACGCTGACCGCCTGGACGCGGTGTGCGAGTTCGCTCTCGAAACCGAAGAGGGCTACGTGACGGGGCGGATCAAGTTCCGCAACGCGCCGTTCTCGCCTGAAGCCGACCAGGATCGAGGCGATGAGCGCGAAGAGCGCGAACCGCGACCGAAGCCCGAAGCCCGCGAGGGTGAAGGCGAAGGCGAGGGCCGCGAAGATCGGGGTGACCGAGGCGATCGGGGCGACCGAGGTGGCTACGGCGACCGACCGCGACGCGATTACGGTGACCGTGGTGGTGACCGTGGCCGTGGTGGCTACGGCGACCGTCCGCCGCGCCGAGACTTTGGTGACCGCGATCGAGGTGGCTACGGCGATCGTCCGCGACGCGACTTTGGTGACCGAGGTGGCTACGGCGACCGACCGCAACGCAGCTACGGTGATCGACCGAGCCGACCGTACGGCGACCGACCGCCGCGCCGCGACTTCAATGACCGTGGCGGCGACCGGGGTGGCTTTGGTGGCCCGCGACGCGACTTCGGTGACCGAGGTGGAGACCGCGGTGGCTATGGTGATCGACCGCGCCGAGATTTTGGTGACCGTGGTGGCGACCGGGGCGGCTTCGGCGGCCCGCGCCGCGACTTTGGTGATCGAGGCGGCGACCGTGGTGGAGATCGCGGTGGCTACGGCGACCGACCGCGCCGCGATTTCGGAGACCGTGGTGGCGACCGAGGCGGCTTTGGTGACCGCCCGCGACGCGACTTCAATGACCGAGGCGGAGACCGCGGTGGGGATCGTGGCGGAGACCGACCGGGTGGCGATCGCCCGGGCAACGACCGACCGTTCTTCGACCGACGCCCCGGTGGGGGACGCCCGCCGTTCAAGGGTGGACGCCCAGGTGGTTCCGGCCGCCCGCCGTTCAAGAAGCGGTTCCGGGATAACGACTAACTCTTCCGGTACGTCGAGGCGTCCATCTCGCGTACCTCAACCGTGACGCCCACCCGGGCGTCGGGCCAAAGCGACCTCATGCATTCGTGCATGAGGTCGCCCATTTTTTGCCTGAGCTCAAGGGGGCGACCACTCAGCACCGCCACCTCGAGGTGCGCGAACTCGCCCGGATGCCCAGCACCGGTGGTATAAGTTTCGACCACGGTCAGGGCCGCCTTCACGGCCTCCGGGCGCACCGTCTCCACCTCACTGAATTGCAGCACCAGCGCCCCCAGCACCTCGTTGGGCGCCAGGGGCAAGGCCACGCCTGCGCTTAACCTAAGCAGCAGGTGCGGCATCTTCCAGTTCGGCGCGGCGGTTGCGCATGATCTCCGCCACCGAAAGCAGCACGCTCAGGAACATCGGACCAAGCATGACCCCGATCGGACCGAAGAACAGAACCCCTGTGATGAGCGCAAAGAACAAGCCCACCGGCGGCATGCTCGCCTGGATAAAGAACGGCCGCAGGAGATTGTCGATGTTGGAGAGAATCGCCATGCCAAAAATCAGCATCGCAATCGCACGCCCCGTGTCCCCTTGCAGAACGAGCGTGATCACCACCGGGATGTACACCGACGGCGGCCCGAGCAGAGGGATACACGCCATCACAAAGGTCAACAAGCCAATGAGCACGGCCCCTTTGATGCCGATGATGCCGGCAAACAGCCCCGCCAGCAAACCCTGAATGAAGGCCACGGCCACAATCGCCTTGGCGACCTCCTTGATGGTCGTCACCAGCCGGTCCAGAATCAGGTTGCCCTCCTCCCTCCGCACGGGCAACAGGTCTACTGCGGGCCCCCGCAGTTTGTGCCCGTCTCGCAGGGCATAGAACAAGGCCACCAAGCTCATGAGTGTGATGACAATGACGAACACCAGCTTGCCAAGGAACTCCGCCACCGGGCGCGCCGAATTTTGGGCGAGTCGCGTTCCGTTTTCTTGAATGACCGCCGCGAGGTCAAGGTCCTTGAAGCCTAAGGTGTTCAAAGTCGGCTGAAGCCGCTTTTGCGCCTCGTGGGCCAGGTTTTCCAGCGTCGTGCCCCGCGGTTCAGCTTCAGCATTAATTTCGGCCACCAGTTGCCGGGCTTCGGCCACGGCGATGATGCCTGCCGTCGAAAGCGGCCCCAAGACCACGAAAATCAGCCCCAGCACCGTGAAGAGCGGGCCAAGGGTGTTGCCGATTCCCTCCAGCGGGCGACGGCCCCACTTGATGGCCTTGTCATTCGGGTCGCGAGATGGGGCAATGATTGAAATCTGCTTCCGGTTGAAGTACGCCGCAATTCGCTGTGACGTCGGGTAGAGCAGGACGCCCAGAATGGCCGGCCACAAAATCGCCTGAATGAAGGGGCCATAAACGAACCCGGCTAGTACGAGGAGCGCCAGCAGGATGACCCAAAACCAGGGGCGGAACGCCGATGATTGATCAGGGGCGGGGGACTTCATACCGTTCTTTCACCTAACGAGACCCGCGCAAACTCGGTTGCGTTGGCCCGTAATTCTTCCAGCATAGCGGTTGCCGCCGCCTCGTCGCCCGGCTCCACCTGACCTTCGACCACTAAATCGCTTAGCCACTGCTTCAGGTTCCCCACCGCCGGGCCGGGCTCGAGCCCGCACAAGGCAATGATCTGTTCGCCGGTGAGGGGCGATTCGTAAGGGTTCTTGGCTTCCACCGGGGGTGGCAACGTGGCCAGCACCGCCCGCACATTGTCCGAATAGAACGTGCGCACGCCCGCCTTTAGCGCCCCCGCGTCGGCGTCGCACAGGCGCAACAGCGGTTCCAAGTTGTCGCCCAGGTCGCGCACCAGGCGCCGCGCGGCCGCCGGAGACACCTTCGGCATACCCATAAAGCGCATGTGGTGGCGGATGAGCGCACTGACCTGCAGCGCCTCACGGTGTGGGAACCTGAGCCTTGAGAGGATGGTCATGGCCATGCGCGCCCCTTCCATCTCGTGGCCGTAGAACGTGATGCGCCCATCCGGCTTGCTGCCCTTGGTGGCGGGCTTGGCGATATCGTGCAGCAGCGCCGCCCAGCGCACTGCCGCCTCGTCCCCGGCGGTGTTGTCCAGCGCGGCCAGCGAGTGGTGCCACACATCCAAGTGGTGATAGTCGCCTTGCTCACAGCCTTGGAGCGGCAAGAGTTCCGGCAAGAATTCCACCAGCAACCCGAGGTCGCTCAGGTCCTGCCAGGCGCGGCTCGCCTGCGGGTTGCGCATCATCTTCACCAGTTCATCGCGGATGCGCTCCTGGCTAATGATGCTCAGGCGACTGGCTTCGGCTTGGATGGCCACGGCCAGCCCCTCGGCGTACTGCAAGTCCAACTGCCATCGGAATCGTACGGCCCGTAGCATCCGTAGCGGATCCTCCCGGAACGTATGCACCGGGTCCAGGGGCGTGCGCAGGACGCCCACAGCGAGGTCCTCCCGGGCCATGCCCAGGGGGTCCAACACCTCGCCGGTGTAAATGTCTTGCAACAGAGTGTTGATCGTGAAGTCGCGGCGCTGGGCGTCTTCCAGGATCGTAGCGGGCTCCACTTGCGGCTTGCGGCTGTCGCCCCGGTAGCTCTCTCGCCGGGCCGTCACCAGCTCAATCTGCGCCCCCGACACCTGCACCATGGCCGTGCCAAACCGCTCGTATGTCACCGGCGGGATGTCGCTCACGCCGATGTCAAACAGATGCCGTGCCAGGGCCGGGGCGTCCTTCGTGGTCACCAGGTCGAGGTCCGCGCTCTCGCCCTTGCCCAGTAGGGCATCGCGCACCCCGCCGCCCACCAGAAAGAGGTGCCCCTGAAATTCAGGTACCGCTTGGGCGATGATTTGCGCCGGTCGCGGGATCTGCATGGCCCTATTGTAATCCCCTGTGGCTCCCCGCCAGGGTGCGCTGGCCTTAGGTCTGCTTGACCGATGCCCAGGGCGTGGGGTTTAATTGTCATTCCAGTGGCTTCGGCCATCCGAGTGGGGGATTAGCTCAGCTGGGAGAGCGCCTGCATGGCATGCAGGAGGTCAGGGGTTCGAGCCCCCTATCCTCCACCACTCTTTTCTCTATCTTTTTTGCAGACGCCTGCTTACGCGTGGCCGTCCTCATTTTGAATCTCTCCCCGGGCCCCCACGCGTGTAAACTCGCGCCGCCCATGGAGACATCCCAACGGGACGAACAGTTCTACCGATCCATGGTCCGCATGCGGGCCGTGGAGACGGAGTTGCTCGCCCTCTCGTCCGCTGGCCAACTGCGCGGCTCATTGCACCTCGCCCAAGGGCAGGAAGCACTCCCCGCCGGGGCCGGGGCCGCCCTCCGCAAGGACGACTACGTTACCGCCACCTATCGGGGCCACGGCTACGTGCTGGCCAAGGGGGGTCCGCTCCTCCCCATCATCGCGGAGATCCTGGGCAAAGCCGCCGGGCTGGGCGGGGGCAAGGGCGGCAAGATGCACCTCTTTGATCTCGAATACGGCATCCTGGGCACCAATGGCATCGTCGGGGCCGCCGTGGGCACGGCCGCCGGGGCTGCCTGGGCCGCGCAATTGCAGAAGACCGACCGGGTCGCTCTCACCGTCTGCGGCGATGGTGCTCTCAACCAAGGCCACGTCTCCGAATGCATGAACATGGCCGTGCTCTATCAACTTCCGCTCATCATCCTGTGCGAAAACAACCTCTATTCCGAAATGACGCCCCTTTCTCGCAGCCACGGTGATGTGAATCTAGCGGGCCGCGCGGCCGGGTTCGGACTGAACACCGCCCAGATCGATGGCAACGACCCGGAAGCGGTCTACCAAGTGATGAGCGAGGCCGTGAACCGCGCCCGCACGGGCGGCGGACCGACCTTCATTGAAGCCGCCACCTATCGCACCATCGGCCACTACCAGGCCGACTCGGGCATTGGCTACCGCACTGCCGAAGAGGTGGAAGCCTGGCGCGCCAAATCCCCGCTCGACCACTGGGCCGCCAAGCTGGGCAAACGCGCCCCGGCCATAGCCGCCGAAGAGCAAGCCGCGGTCCGCGCGGTCTTTGAAGAAGCTTGGGCCCTCCCCGGCCCCGACCCGCTGGCCGCCGGCACGCAGGTGTTCGCATGAGCCAGATGTCCGTGGTGGAAGCCACCAACGCTGCTCTGCGCCAAGAACTGACCCGCGACCCCAAGGTCTTCGTCTACGGCGAGGACGTCGCCCACTACGGCGGCATGTTCCGGGTTACGGATGGCCTTCTCCGCGACTTCGGCGCCGACCGGGTCATTGACACCCCGATCTCGGAATCCGGCTTCCTCGGCATGGGCCTCGGGGCGGCCATGGCGGGCATGCGCCCGGTGGCCGAGCTGATGTTCATTGATTTCAGCCTGGTGGCGATGGACCAACTGCTGAACAACATCGCCAAAACGCACTACATGAGCGGAGGCAGCGTGCCCGTGCCGCTCACCATCATTACCCAGGGCGGAGGCTATCGCGGCGCGGCCGCCCAGCACAGCCAAATGCTGGAAGCCTTGCTCCTCCACCTGCCGGGGCTCAAGGTCGTTCTGCCCTCCAATGCCGCCGATGCCAAGGGGCTGCTGGCCGCCGCCATCCGCGACGACAACCCGGTGGTGTTCATCAATCACAAGCAGCTCTTCGGGGCCAAGAGCGAAGTCCCCGACGGCGAACATATCGTCCCGCTGGGGCAAGCGCGCACGGTGCGCGAAGGGACGGACGTGACCCTCTTCACCTACTCGTACTTGGTGGGGATGGGCATGCAGGTGGCCGAAGAAGCCGCCGCCCAGGGGGTTTCGGTGGAAGTCGTTGACCTGCGCACTCTGAACCCGCTCGACTGGGATACCATCGCCGCAAGCGTGACCAAAACCCACCGCGTGGTCATTGCGCACGAGGCGCACATGCGCTGCGGCGTGGGCGTGGATCTCTCGCACCAGATTCAGTCCCGGCTGTTCGATGAACTCGATGCGCCCATCCAAGTCGTGGCGGCTCTGGATGCCCCCATCCCCTTCGCCAAGGAGCTGGAAGACGTGGTACTCCCCTCCCCCGCCCGCCTATTGGAGGCTTGCCTCGGGGCCGTGCGTGGGTGAGTTCGCCGGGAAGGCCGTGCTCGTCACGGGGGCCGCGCAAGGGATTGGCCAGGCTATCGCGGAGGCATTCCGGACGGAAGGGGCCACGGTTCTCGGGTTGGATCGCCAGGCTGGAGCCACCGAGATCACTTTCGAACTGAGTGAAGTGTCGGGCATTAATGCGCTGATCGACGGCCTCGAAACCTGCCCCGATGTGCTCGTCAACGCGGCGGGCATCTGCCACACCCGGCGGATGTTGGACATTGATCTTCCCTCCTTCGAGCAGACCTTCCGCATCAATGTGACGGCGGCCTTTGCCCTCATGCAAGCCACCGCCGCCCGGCTGATCCGCGAGGGGCGCAGCGGCTGCGTCATCAACATTGCCTCCAATTCCGGGTTCGTCCCCAAGCTGGAACAGGCCGACTACGGTGCCAGCAAGGCGGCCTTGGTGTCGCTCACGCGCTCGGCGGCGCTGTCCCTCGGCCCGAACGGTATCCGCGTCAATGCCATCGCTCCTGGCATCATTGATACGCCACTCACGCAATCCATTGCGGTGCAACGCGGCGAGGTGCGGGGCGTAGCGCCCGAAGAGACTCTGCGCCCGGTCATTGCCAACCTTCCCCTTGGCCGCATGGGCCAACCGGAGGAAATCGCGCAGATGGCGGTGTTCCTGGCCTCAGCCCGCGCGGCCTACATCACCGGGCAAACGATTTTGGTCGATGGCGGCCAATGGATGAGATAAACGATCATGGGATTTAACGGCGTTTGGCATGCGAGCTTCACGGTCAAGAACCTGGAAGCCAGCCTCGAGTTCTACTGCGGCCTGCTGGGGCTGGAGCTCTACCACCAGCAGGTGCAGCACAACGAGTACACGGCGAAGCTCGTGGGCTACCCGAACGCGCACCTCAAGGTAGCGATGCTGCGCATCCCCAACGCCTTTGTGGGGCCAAGCGGCCACCACCTGGAGCTGGTGGAGTACGTGCATCCGGCGGGCGAACCGACCGATGTCTCCACCAACCGCCCCGGTGCTCCGCACTTGGCGTTCATCACCGACGACATCCACGCCGACTACGCGCGCCTCGCGGCGGCGGGGGTGCGGTTCAAGGCACCCGCCCCGGTGGCCATCGAGCAGGGGGTGAACCAAGGCGGCTTTACCGTCTACTTCCTGGACCCCGACGACATCACGCTGGAAATGCTGCAGCCGCCCGCTGGCCGACCTTGGGGCAGCCTGAACGGGGTGGAAGTCCACCGGCCATGATCGAGCTGGTCCTGACCACTCGCGAACAGGACACGTTCGAAGCGGCCCTGGCCTGGCAGATTGAGGAGTTCCAGCGGCAACGCCCGGATGTGCGCATTACGGTCCAGCCCCGCCCAATTCATGACCACTACGTCGCGATGGTGGAGCAGGGCGGAGCGGCCGATGTGGACCTCTTTTTGTGTTGCACCGACTGGCTGCCGGACGCTGCCGCCCAGGGCCTCCTCACCCCTCTGGACGAGCTTTTCGCGGCCGAAACCCTGCCCGATTGGCCGGACGCCTGGCACCCCGCGATGCAGAAGCTCGTGGTCCAGCAAGGCCAGTGGGTGGGGCTGCCGTGGCACGACGGGCCGGAGGTGTTTATGGTGCGCACCGACTTGTTCGAGGACGCCCAAGAGCAAGCCGCCTTCGCCGCGCAGCTCGGCCGGCCTTTGCGGGTGCCCGCTACCTGGAGCGAGTTTGTGGAGGTGGCGAAGTTCTTCACGCGGCCGGAACTAGGCCAGTGGGGCGCGGTGTGCGCGGGGCTCACCGACGGGCACAACAACGTTTACGATTTCCTGATTCAGCTATGGAGCCGCGGCGGAACGCTGCTGGATGACCAACTCCGCCCCCAATTCCACGACGAGATCGGCGTGGAAGCCCTCACGTTCCTCTACGACCTCTTCCACCGCCACCGCGTGATTGCCCCCGAGTGCCTGGGGATGGGCAGCGTGGAATCGGGCGATTTCTACGCCCAGGGCCACGCCGCAATGATGTGGAACTGGTGCGGGTTTGCCGCCGTGTGCGAGTTGCCAGAGCTCAGCCGGATTGTAGGCCGGAACCGCTGCACCCGACTCCCCGCCGGTGACGGCCCCGCCGGACGTTCGGTGTCGCTCAACATCTACTGGGCGCTCACGGCCGGGCGCAACGGCCGCCACCCTGAGGTGGTGCGTGACTTCTTGGCGCACGTTTCCCGCCCCGTCTGCGATAAGGTGACCTCGATGGTGGGGGCCAACGGGACGCGGCTGAGCACCTGGCGCGACCCCGACGTGCAACAGAAATATCCGCACTACGCGATCATCGAGGACGTCCACAGCCAAACGCTCACCCTCCCGGCCATCCCCGCCTATACGGCCATTAACGAGGCGATTTCCCGAGCCGTGCACCGGGTGGTGCATGAGCATCAGCCCGTGGCCCCCAGCCTGGCGCGGGCCGCCCAGGAAACTACGAAGATCCTGGCCACGCCATGATTTCGCTGCGCCAAAACCCGGACCTGCCCGAGCGGGTCATCCCTATTCTCAGCATCGGGGCGGGGGGCATCGTGGAGAACGCCCACTACCCCGCCTACCGCCTGGCTGGCTTCCCCGTCGCGGGGGTCTTTGACGCCGTGCGGGAGCGGGCCGAACGCGCCGCGCAGATCGTCGGGGCGCCGGTGGTGGATTCGCTCGCCGAGCTGGTCCGCCGAGCCCCCGCCGAGGTCATCTACGACGTGGCCGTGCCCGGGGCGGTGGTGGAAGATGTCCTCGCCGAACTCCCTGATGGCGCCTTCGTTCTCATCCAGAAACCCCTGGGCGAAACCTATACCCAGGCGCAGCGCATCGTCGCCCAGTGCGAAGCCAAAGGGCTGCGGGCGGCCATCAATTTCCAGCTGCGCTGGGCGCCCTACATGCTGGCCCTGCAGGACGCCGTGGCCCAAGGTCTGCTGGGCGAGGTGTACGAACTTGAGTTCAAGATCAACGTCCTCACGCCGTGGGCGAACTGGAAATTCCTGGAATCCGCCCCGCGCATGGAGATGGTCTACCACTCCATCCACTATCTCGATTTCATCCGCCACCTGTGGGGCGAACCCACCGGCGTGATGGCACTCTCGCTCAACGATCCCTCGTCCCCGCGCCTGGAATCCACCCGCAGCACCATCAGCCTCAACTACGACCGCACCCGGCGGGCCACCGTGCAGACTTTCCACAACCACCAAGCCCCGCCCGGCCACGCCGAATCCTACTGCCGCCTGGACGGCACCCGGGGCTCGATGTGGGTGCAAATGGGGCTCAACCTCAACTACCCCGAGGGCGGGCCCGACCGGATCGAAATCTGGCGGCAAGGCGATGCCGCGTGGACGGAAATCCCCTGCGAAGGAGGGTGGTTCCCGCATGCCTTCATTGGCCCGATGGCGGCGATGATGCGCTGGCACGCAGGCGGCCCCGCCCCCTGGACCGAGGTGCACGACAGCCTGCGCACCATGCGCCTAGTGGAGACCGCGTATCGGTGCTCCGATGAAGGTGGTCGAAACCCGAACCTCGAAAGGTAAATTGCGGCCATGTGGAAATTTGGCGTGGTTGGTGCTCTCTTGTTGGCGACCCTCGCGGGATGTTCCGGGGGTGGTTAAGCGGCGTCCGGCGAGGCGCCCACGGGTGGAAATGCGCCCACCGCCGCAAAGAAGCGTATTGCCTTCATCCCCAAGGGCGCGACCCACGAGTTTTGGAAGACCATGCAGGCCGGGGCCGAGAAGGCCGCCCGTGAAAAGGGCGTCGAGCTGATCTGGAAAGCCCCGCTGAAGGAAGACGACCGCGCCGAGCAGATCAAGGTGGTGGAGAACTTCACCGTGGACAAGGTGGACGGCATTGTGCTGGCCCCGCTGGACGAAAACGCCCTGGCCGTGCCCGGGAATGAAGCCATCGCCGCCGGCATCCCCGTGCTGATCGTGGATAGCGGCATCAAGGGCCTGGAGCCCATCAGCTTCATCGCCACCGACAACTACGCGGCGGGCAAGACCAGCGCCGAGCGCCTGGCCAAGGCCATGGGCGGTAAGGGCAAGGTCATTGTGCTGCGCTACCTGGAGGGATCGGCCAGCACCATGGCCCGCGAGCAAGGCTTCCTGGACGGCGCCAAGGAGTTTGGCCTCGAAGTTGTCAGCTCCGAGCAGTACGGCGGCGCCACCCGCGAGAGTGCGCAAACCGCCAGCGAAAACCTGATTTCTCGGTTCAAGGAAGGCGACACGCTCTCCGTGCAGGGCATCTTCGCGCCGAATGAATCCACCACCTTTGGCATGATGCGCGCGCTGGAAGGCGCGGGCCTGCTGGGCAAGGTGAAGCTGGTCGGGTTTGACTCTTCCCAAGAGCTGCTAGCCGCCGTGCGCGAAGGCAAGATTGAAGGTCTGCTGCTGCAAGACCCCTTCAAGATGGGCTACATAGGAGTGACCAAGATGCTGGAGCACCTGAACGGCACCAAGCCTGAACCCAAGATTGACTCCGGCGCGGTGTTCGTGGACAAGACGAACATCGATTCCGAAGAAGTCAAGGCGCTGCTGCCCAAGTAATGCTGCGCGCGCACGGCCTGTCCCTTGCGTTCGGCGCGACCCTTGCCCTGCAAGACGTCAGTTTCTCGGCCCCGGCGGGCCGAGTGCTGGCGGTGATCGGGGAGAACGGCAGCGGCAAAAGCACGCTCCTCAAGATCCTGGCCGGTGAACTGCGACCGCAGGCCGGCCAGGTGGAGTGGAACGACCAGCCCTTGCGCCCCGGCGACGACCAAGTGCTGTTGGTCCACCAAGAGCTGGCCCTGTGCCCGGACCTGACAGCGGCGGAGAACATCTTCCTCGGCCGCATCCCCGGCCCGCGCTACTCCCCGGCGCAGTTGCAAGACCGCGCCCACGCCTTGCTAAGCGGCATGGGCTTCCCCGAGATCCCCGCCGCCGCGCCCACGCGCGCTTTACCCATCTCGCAGCGGCAGATTCTCGAGATTGCCCGGGCGGAGGCCCGCGACGCCCCCGTCATCCTGCTCGACGAGCCCACCAGCTCGCTCACCCAGGCCGATAAGCAGAAGCTCTACGAGCTCATCCGCACGCTCAAGGCGCGGGGCCGGACGATCCTCTTCGTCTCGCACTTTTTGGAAGAAATCCGCGAGGTTGCCGACGACGTGGTCATCCTGCGGGACGGTAACAAGGTGGCCGAAGGCCCAATCGGGGACTTCACCGATGCCGACATCGTGCGCCACATGGTGGGCCGCAGCGTGGATGACTTCTTCCCCCGCTCCGACCGCACGCGGGGCGAATGCCTTCTCACCATCGAGAACCTGACGGGCACCGACGACATGCCCCACCAGGCCTCGCTCCAGGTGCATCGTGGCGAGATTGTGGGCGTGGCGGGCCTCAACGGGGCGGGCCGCACCGAGCTTCTGCGCACCATCTTTGGCCTGCGCGAAGTTAAGTCCGGCCGCGTTCAGGTCAAAAATCTCGCGTCGCTCTCCCCCCGGGCGCACTGGCGCACCCAAACCGGGTTTGTGAGTGAAGAGCGCAAGCTCGACGGGGTGGCCACCGATCTCAGCGTGGCCGAAAACATCACCCTGCCCCGCCGCCAGGGTTTCCTCAATCACCCCGCCGAGGGGCGCAGCCTGGCCCAGCGCTGGATTGATGAGCTGGGCGTGAAATGCAAGGACCCCGACCAACCCCTGCAAGACCTGAGCGGCGGCAACCAGCAGAAGGTCGCCTTTGCCCGGCTGCTGCACGCCGAGTGCGACCTGTTCTTGCTGGACGAGCCCACGCGCGGCATTGATGTCGGCTCCAAGATTGAACTCTACGCGCAGATGGACGCCGCCGCCCAACGGGGGTGCGCCATCCTGATGACCAGCTCGTACCTCCCCGAACTCCAGGGCATCTGCGATCGTATCGCGGTGATGAATCGCGGGCGGTTGGTGGCGATTCACGACGGCCGAACAGTGGATTCGGCGACCCTCATGGCGGATAGCATTCAATGAAGAAAGATCACTCCTTGCCGATTCTCATCGGGGCCTGGATCCTCATCTACCTCGCGTTTGCCGTGGCCAAGCCGGGCGTGTTTCTCTCCCTCAGCAACGTGGAGCAGCTGGTGCGCCAGTCGCTCGTCATCGGGCTCGGCGCGCTGGGCATCACCTACATCATCGTGGCGGGGGGCATTGACCTCAGCGCGGGGTCGGTGGTGGCGCTGGCCACCGTCACCGGGGCCATGACTCTGGACCAAACCGGCAGCGTGGGGGCGGCCATCGGCGCGTGCTTGCTCACGGGGCTAGTGTGCGGCCTGCTCAATGGCGTGCTCATCACCCGGCTCGGGGCGGGGCCGTTCATCGTCACCTTGGTGTCCATGCTGGCCCTGCGGGGCGTGGCCAAGGGCATCTCGGGCGAGAAGCCGGTCTATCCCGAAGCCCCCCAATGGATCGGGCAGTTCACGGGGGCGCTGACCGCCGACAACCGCTGGATGATCATCCCGCCGGGCGGGTGGATCTGGGTGGTGTGCACGGCTGCCTTTGCCTGGGCGCTGCGCTACACCACCTTTGGCCGCAACGTGGTGGCGATTGGCAGCAATGAAGCCGCCGCCCGCGTGTGCGGGGTGCAGGTGAACCGCGTGAAGGTGGCGACCTACGCCCTGGGTGGGGCGATGTTCGGGCTGGCGGGGTTGATGTTGCTTTCGCGGACGCGCACCGGGGATATGAGCTCGGCGATGGGGGCCGAACTGAGCATGATTGCGGCGGCGGTGATCGGCGGGGCCAGCCTCAGCGGCGGTCAGGGCAACCTGGTGGGGGCCTCCGTGGGGGCGCTGGTGATGGCGACGATCAATATGGGGTGCAACACGGTGGGGCTCTCCAATTGGGTGCAAGAGATCCTCACCGGGGTGATTATCTTGGTGGCGGTGGCCGTGGACCGGCTGCGGGCACGGCAGTTGTCGGTGGCGGGGTAGGCGGGGCAAGCTTTTAACCCCAGTATTTCTACCAGTACTCCAAAAAAATCGCCTCCCTGGGCTTTTTTGCAAAAAAGTCGTGGGTAATATTCCCCCCATGGAACAGCTGAACAGAAAGCTATCCGTCCAGGTCAAGCTGGCAATCTCTGCGCTTGCCTTAGGCAACTTGTTGGCGTTGCCAATCATTGCACCCGCAACAAACGGCAGTGACGAAGCGAACAGTCAGTTTGTTTGTGGCCGTAATGCATAGCATTTCCAAACTGAGGAGGATACGAAAGCGTACCTCGCAGCCTCCTTCACTGCCAACGGAGCGGCAGAATTCATGAATCCCCCTGGAGGCAGCACGAACTGCGCGGACTGTAAGTACCAAGTAACTGGGCAGCAACACTGGTGCATGTCGCAGTTGCCGTACAAATGCCGGGAATTCCCCTTTCCCAAGTGGGAGTATAAGCGAACGCGAACTCGCAAGTTCTTTAAATGCAATGGAGTAACCCATGTTGCCTGCTATGCGTGGTCATCGATCGAGGGTTCCGATTGCTGTTCAGGTGCCCAGACTGAACCTGCATGTGGAGACATGAACTCCGTCCCGCCAGTTACACTGCCGGAATGCGCTTTGGCAGGCGAGTAGCATTCACGAAAACATGGGAGGGCATCGCAAGTAATGAAGTTGCATTTGATTGCAAGTGGCGTAACGGCTTTGTCCTTCCTTTTGCTAAGTATTCCGCAAATGAGGGCGGTAGGACCGGGTCTCGTATTCCTGTCTGCCGCTATTATTGGTGTGATCGCTTTTCTGGCCTCGCTCTGTCTCGCAAAACTTGCGCTTCGTATGCCGGTCACTGTTGCCTTTGCCTTGCTTTGCACGTCATGGGCTAACATCTATTTCTTAGGATATAGCATCGCATTTGTCACTGGAGCGACCTGGCTTTTGGCATATGAAGGAGGTCTTCGCTTCGTGCTCAGCGCCGTTCTCACCGCTGCAGCTACCCCGCCAATGGTTCACCGATGGTGGTCAATTGAGGAACGATCTTGAAACGCCAGGCATTTACAATCGTTGAACTGCTCGTGAGCATGGCCATCGTGGCAATGCTAGCAGGATTGTTGTTCGGCACTCACGTAGTTGCCAAACGCCACGCATTTCATGCATCCAATGCTGCACGTCTTCGTCAGATTGGTGTGGCTCTGGAGCTTTACGCGCAAGACCACGGGGCCATGCCGCTTCGCTCATTGCAAGCCATCGTGGATGCTCAATACCTCAAAGATGAACGGCTATTGAAATCGCCACTTGAGACCTACGCTGAAGGATACGCCAATCACGTTGACAAATGTCTTGGAGGAGCACGCATACAAGGGGGGCCCCGAGTACAATCAGATTTCCATCCATTTCGCTCTTGGCGGAATGCACCTTCCATGTACGAGCACTTGAAGGAGTGGAATGATAGCCCTGGATTAGCCGTGGACTTTGCAGTAGGGATCAAGGTTAACAAGGGGTGCTTCTACGAGTACGCTGGCAAGTATCATCGGCTTCAAGGCGATTTATCGGTTGTCCTGAGAGATCGAAGACTTAAACAAGAAGGACCCGGCTCTTATGGAACTGATTTTCGAAGCCTCTTTATTGATGAGTTTCCGGATGAGGCTTGGTATGATCCACTTAAGCAGGAATGATGGTACAGAATTTTCCTCTTTATTGGTGTTTTCTAGTGTAATCTTGAATTTCCAGAACTTGACTCAGAGCGTAGTTTAGCGTGAGCATATCTGGAACAAAACTCCAACGCGTCGCCTTTCTGAGAGCTTACAATTGGGCCACCATCCCACACGGGCCGGGGGTGTACCGTTGGTACTTCCCTCCCGAGGCCATCCACCAGCTAAAGATTGACGAGTACGCACCTGTATATCTGCTAAAGTTCCGCACCGCCCCCCACGGCCACGTGTGCCTTTACCACGGCATGGCCAACAGCCTGGCCCAGCGCATCCAGTGGCACGCCGCCCAGAGGCTGGCCCGGTCCAGCATGGCCTCGGGGTTCCTCTCCACTTTTCGCTTCACCCTGCTAGCTCTTAACGAATTCGACTACTGGCAAGACGAAGAGAAACTCAACGCCTACTTCGATCAACTCTGGGTGGACTGGCAGCCGGCGGAATCCCGCCCCCACGCCCTGGAACTGGAACACCAGGAGTTCCGGAGTGGCTTCCATTACCCGCTCAACATCCAAGGCAACCCCGCGCCGGAACTGGCGGCGTATCTCAAGTTCGTCAAGCAGACCCGCAAATCGTATAAGATTCTCACCCTGGGACAAAACCATGAGTGAGCGAGTCGTCTTCGTGTCTTGCGTTGGGAAGAAGCGCGCCCGCGCGTGCCCCGCCAAGGACATCTACGAATCGGCCTGGTTTCTCAAGGCCCGCGTCTTTGCCGAGCGAACGGGGCACCCGTGGTACATCCTTTCCGCCGAGCACGGTCTCTTGCACCCGGATACCGTCATTGCGCCCTACGAAAAGACTCTCAACACCATGGGCGTGCGCGACCGCCGGGCCTGGGCGGAGCGCGTGGGGGCCGAGATCGCGGCGGAAATACCGGACCTCAAACACGCCACCATCCTGGCCGGGGACCGCTACCGCGAGTTCCTCACCCCCATGCTCCAAGCCCGGGGCGTGCAAGTGGTCGTGCCGATGCAAGGCCTCCGCATCGGCGAGCAACTCCGCTGGCTCGACCGACACCACTAAGCGCGTTGATCTCTCGCGGACCGGATCGCTGACGTCACGAGAACGATCAATCCAATGATCAAGAGGGGCCAGGCCAGGATGAAAAGGCCACTGATGATCTCATCCACGCCCGTGTTCACGTTCTGTGGCCGATTGTTGCCCCCCATAATCTCAATGACGTACCCCGCCCGGCCGGTCAGAACTAGCCCAATGATAATCCCGCACAAGGGCGTCATCAGGATCGCCGTGGCCGTACCACCGTCATTCCCGGCCGCACGAACAAAGATGTAATACGCCAGCGCCACTCGCCATATGGCAACAATCAACAGGAACCACATGTTGATGTTTTGCGCCACGGGTAACGGGAACATCATTTCGACAGGGATGGCGTAAACCAACCCAGGTCCGCTGGTCATGGCGACTAGGGTGAGAATCTTCCAGTAGTTCAGTCGCTCATAACTTGCTAGCCACGACGTGCAGAACAAAATGAACGACAAAACGAAGATGTAAGCGACGGAGGGTAAGCCAGTCTTGGCAAACAGGGGTGCCTCGGGGAAATCCCAGTTCCTACCGATCCCCACCAACCAGGTCACGGCGAAGCCGATGAGAAAGTGCGGCAAACCCAAGCGATCCCACAGCTTATCGTCCGCCCGGAACGTGAGAAAGCGCAGGCAGTCCGTGAAGGCTTCTCGGTAGCGTTGCTTCTCAGTCATGGCGAGGTCGATTCCTATAGATTCGGGTTCGAATGGCGCGGCGGTGCTCGGTCGCTCGCACCGAATATACCGAACTGATTAGTTCTGCAAATTGATCTCGCAATTCAGTCGGAGAGAAGTTCTTGGGTTGAAAGTTGACATCAAACAAGGTGCACTTTTCGTACGCCAAGGGATCAAGAAGCCGGCCCTGCTTCCCTAGTTCTTGATGCAATTGCGTACCTGGGAAAGGCGTGAGAATCGTGAGCTGAACCTCGGAGAGTCCGGACTCTTCGATGAAATCTCTCGTTGCGGCAAAGGTATCCGGGGTGTCTTGATCGAACCCGAATACGAAGCATCCGTTGACACTAATCCCATTCTCTTGAATCGTGTGGATTTGCCGAAGGTAGCGCTCTCGCTGACGTTTCTTCCACTTGCCGCTATCGGTGCCGTGGTCCAAGCTCTCGGGAGAGATGGACTCCAGCCCCATCAGAACTTGGGTGCAGCCAGCCCGCGCCAGAGTTTGGACCAACTCAGGATCATCCCCCAGCGAGACATCGGTTTCGGTGAACCACTTGAGGCCAGGAAACTCGCTCATCACGGCCGCCAGCTCTCGTCCCCAACCCTTATTGACGAACGTATTGTCGTCTGCCAATTCGATGAAGGGCGCAGGCCACCGCGTGGTCACCGCCGAGAGTTCTTGACGGATGCGTTCTGCACTCTTTCGCTTGTAGGGGCTGATGAGCCGGCTCGCAGCGCAAAACGAGCAATCCAAGGGGCAGCCCCGGGTGGTCTGCACGGGAATGCGATTGTATCGGTCAAGGTCCAACAAGTCGAACCGAGGCAGGGGGGCGCTATCAAGAGGCTCGGTAGTGTGTAGTGTTCCGTACCTCGGTTGTAACTCACCCCGCTCGAAGTCGGCAATCACTTGGGGCCAAACCCATTCCCCCTGCCCAACCACGATCGCCGAGGCATGGCGTTGGGCTTCATCGGGGCGCGCCGAAACGTGGAGTCCGCCTAGGATAACTGGGATTCCATCGGCTCGCAACTCGTCGGCAAGTTGATAAGCCTCCTTAGCGCGAGCCGTGAGAAAGGAGAGAGCGACTAACTCAGGCTTGGCTGCCCGAATGGCTTCAATAGCTGCTTCGACTTCGCCATCGGCTTCCTGATAAGCCACTGTCCAAGAGGAAGGCGTGGCTCCGGCCAGCGTCAATAGCCCAAGACTGGGCATGGAAGCAATGACATTGCCGCGTTCAACAAACCCCGGAAGGGTCAGTCCGAGGCGCAGGAGATCCGTATCGTAGATACGGACCCCACTAAGTGCCACGAACAGGGCCAGCGGCATCAACAGAGTCTACCAGTGCCCCAGGCAGTGGTCGATTTGGATTGCGAACTAACTCACTATGTGGATGAAGTGAACTGCGACGCTCACTCAAGCCGAACTTAATCAAGGAAGAACGTCACCGGGCGACCCGCCCCCGCCACCAACCTGGCCGGGGGCTGCTTCTCCGAGTTCCATACCCTGATTCGCTAAGCGCGTGCCAGCTAAGCCTCTACCGTTGTAGCTTGGCAAGGCGCCGGGTCATCTCTGACTGCAGAGACTCGGTGACTCGCGGGTCAAAGCCGATCTCCGCCACCCGGCCCAGCCAAGGCTCGGCCAAGTCACATAGCTCCTCAATCATCCGCCTTGTCGCCGTCTCGGTGAGGCCGTAGATGCGGCCAAAGTCAATGAAATCACCACCGCGCAGATTGTCATTCTTGCCCTGAAGGAACAGGGCCATGTGTTGGTCCAACTGCTTGTATGGCAGGGTGCTCAAGAGGTCATAACCTGGGCTCAAACGCACAACTTCATCCCACAGCACGCTGACGTTTTTGGCGTGCAGGTCGCCGTTGCCAATGATGTAGCTGAAGGCCGTCAATCGCATGAGACGCTCAACTTCCACCAGGGCAGATGAACAATTGTCGGCCACGCGATCGGCAATTGCGCGCATCGAGGGCTGATACTTGTGTGCGGGCGGGCTATTAAGCAGTTGGCACCCATCTTCTATGTGCAGCTTCGTGACCCCTCGGTCTTTGCGGTCGAACCGTTGCACCAGCAAGCCGGGCTCGCCATCTCGGTCATGCACGACTTTCGCGCGATTGACCTCCAGGCGGCACCCTTTGGCCATCCGCAAGAAGAACTCCTCGTTCTGGACGAGCCGAGGAAACTGAGGCGGATTGAGCTTCAAAATCGCCGAGGGAACCCCATTGGCTCTCACTCCAAAGGCCACCGTCGCCGCCGAGACCTTCTCTTGGGCGCCCGGAATTGCGCTGTCGGCGTTGTCGGAAGCGCCAGCCCGGAAGAGCTCCCAGAAGCTCACCTGGCCAAGATCCTTGACCGCCACGCGGGCGCGTCGGGTACCAGGTTTCTCCCCGCTCGGCAAGACGGCGATGTCTCCAATGGTGTCCCACCCCACCCTCAGCAGGAGTTCCAAGGCATCATCCCGCGAGCGAGCGCTATCGAGGAGCAATTGCAGACGTGCGCCCTCGGGGAGCAGGTTGAGAAAAAAGTTCGGGAGTTCTGCGAAATCGGCCGTCTCATGCGGCAACGTTGTGGCGACCCAACCATGCGGCAAAGTCGCGCCCGCGATGGCGGAGAACCGGATGCCACGGGCATGCCTCTCCAAGCGGCCAATCAACTCCTGGCCTTGATAGACATCACCGGCGGTCATCGTAGATCGCCATTCCCTTGCTCGGCGAGTTCAATCGTCAATCCCAAGACACGGAGGATCGATAACAGAATCTCAAGCCGGAGGGTGGGCTTCCCCTTCTCGGCGGCCACCACTGAAGGCACCGAGCATGAGGCTAACCGAGCCACATCCGCTTGCGTGATGCGGAGCAGTTTCCGGCGCTGCTCAATCCTGACTCCAAGTTCTTTCGCATTCATTTTGGCAACGATCGTTTATATTATACGACGACCCCTGCCCAAACGCGAGGGGAATTCACACTTTTTTAAATGATCGTTGAAATTTATTGGGCATTCCCGCTGAATCCGGTGCTCCCGGCCCAGAACATCAACGATCGTTGAAGTTCCGGACCATCTTCAGCCCGGCTCACTTAAACCGAACTTCATCAAAGAAGAACGTCACCGGGCGACCCGCCCCCGCCACCGTGAAAACAAACCCCGTCTTCACCCGGCTCAGGTCTTTGCCGCGAAGGTCGATGGTGTAGCGCTTCCACTCCCGGGTCAGGGTGACTTCCAGTTGCCCCCGGCCCGTGTCGGGGTACTTCTTGTCGCTCCCCAGTATCCCGAACTCAACCTTCAGCCGCTCGCCCCCGGCCTCGCCCCGCATCCAGAACTCCAGTTCCTTCGCCCCGGTCAGGTTCAGCCCCTGCGGCTGATCCCCCCAGTCGTTCGGCGGGAACTGGCACGCCACCCCGGCCCACCCTGTGCCCGGCGTGTAGGTCACCTTGGCGCAGGCGGACCCGGCTTGCGGGCGCTCCTTCCACTCCCAGTCCACGGTCAGGCCGCCCGCGTTGCCCATCCAGCCGGAGGGCGCAAACGCCATGTCCGCCGCGCTGTTGGCGTAGACCACCAGTGGCAACCGGGCCTGCTCGCCCCCCACCGCCGCTGGCCCTTCCACAAAGATCGGCACGTTGGCCACCGCCGCCCCGCCCGCTTCATCAAAGACATAGGCGAAGATGCGATAGCCGCCCCCCGCCGCCGGCATCTTAAACGTCGCCGTCGTGTTCGTCGAGCTCACCAAGGCTCCGGGGTAGCTCTCGGGCACGGCTTCGTCGCGCCCCGCGGTCAGGCGTTCGCGGCCCTCGGCCGTCATGATCCACTGCACCTTCAGGGCGCGGCCTTCGGGGTCGCTGGCGGCCAGCGTGGCCCGCACGGTTTGGCCTTGGCGCAGGCGGTCGGCCTGGTCCACTTCTAGCTTGGTGATGCGCGGCACCAGGTTGGGCCGGGCCTTGCCGGTGTAGAACTCGGCCATCACTTGCGCAGATTCCAGGGGCGCTCCGTTCGGCAGAATCATGCCGAACCACGTGCCCGTGCCCTCCTGCTTGGTCCCCCACAGGAACGCATAGGCGCCCAGGCACATGCCGGGGTTCTTCACCACCGCATTCTCATACGACTTGCGGTAGTGCTCAGCCTTCTCGGTGCTGGTGGCCTCAATCGGCGCATCCCAGCGGGTCTTGGTCACCTCCCACTGCCCCAGGGGGCCGAATTCGGTGAGAACGTACGGCTTGGTGCCGCCGAGGTCAGCGTAGCGCTGGGCCAGCGAGGGCGCACCGCCGTAGCTATTGATGCCGATGATGTCAATGCTCTTGCAGATGGCATGGATGTTCTTCACCTTCTCCGGGCTGATGTCGGCAATCACCGTCATCGTCGGGTGGTTCGGGTCCAGCCGCTTACTCATCGCGGCGATGTCTTCAATCGCCCGCCACACCGCCGGATCATCCGGGTGGGCTTCCATCTCGTTGCCAAACGCCCACATCAGCAGCGCGGGGTGGTCTTTGTATTTCTCCACCACCTCGCGGCACATCTCAAACTGCTTCTTCACCTCGGCGGCGTTGTGGTAGTCGAACCCGCCCGCGTGTTGCAGCCAAATGCCAACGGTCACGGACAGGCCGTCGCGATGGGCTTCGTCCAGGATCGGGCCGAGGTTGTCCGCGCCCCAGGTGCGGAACGAGTTCACCCCGGATTCCAGCATCAGTTGCCGATTGCCATTGCCGCCCACGCCCCGGATGACGAACGGCTGCCCATTCTTGAGCAGTTGATACCTGCCCGGTCCGCCGACCAGCTCGACCTTGCTGGGGGCAGCGGAGGCGGTGGGCGCGTCGCTCGCGGCCACGCAACTGGTGGGCAACGCCAGCACGCACAGGCCAAGCACCCCCGTTAACCATCGCGAAACGTTTCTCAGCAACATGGCGGCACCTTACCCGGCCTATAGCTAGAGCTATCAAGTCCAAATCGCTACATGGCGGCACTTTCCCCGAGAATCTTTCGCCCCGGAAAAAAAAGTGTGGCAATTTGCGGAGACCTCCTGCAATAATCAGCGCCACGAAGGGTTGAGAAACGTTTCGGAGAACCAGCAGTGGCCGCCACCATCAAGGATATCGCCAAGCAACTGAACATTTCGGTCAGTACGGTCAGCTATGCGCTGAACGGCGGGCCGCGTTCGGTGCCGGATGATATCCGAGAGAGCGTCCTGCGCGTCGCCAAGGAACTCAATTACCGCCCCAACCGCGTGGCGCGGTCCATGGTCACGGGCAAGAGCGACACCATTGGCGTCGTCCCGCCCGAAGTCACGGACAACGTCTTCCTCAGCCCCTATCTCCACCTGGCCCTCAACGGCATCATCAACGAAGCCGGCCGCCAGCACCAAGACGTTCTCCTCTTTACGCGTTGCAGCGAAGTGGACCGCGATGAGCTCGCCTCAATTCTCGTAGACGGGCGCGTGGATGGCGTGATCTTCATTGCTCCGCACTTCAGTGAGAAGTCGGTGGAACTCGCCGCTTCCCTGCACTCCCCGTGCGCCACCGTCTCCGGGGTGCCGCTGGATGGCGTGCTGTCGTTCTCGGTGGATAACGAATCGGGCGTGGCCAGCGCGATGGGCCACCTCTATGAGCTCGGCCACCGCAAGATCGCCCACATCGCGGGCCGCCTGGACATGCAGGACGCCCTCGTTCGCTTGCAGGCGTACCAGGCGTTTCTGCGCAATCACCACATCTCGTACCGCGAGGAGTGGGTGGGCATGGGACAGTTCACTATTGATGGGGGCCGCCGCGCCATGGCGCAGTTGCTTACGCTCCCCGAACCGCCGACTGCCGTCTTCTGCGCTAATGACGAAATGGCCCTGGGCGCCTTGTTTGAAGCCCACAGCCGCCAAGTGCGAGTGCCAGAAGATATCAGCATCGTCGGCTTCGACATGACGCCCGGAAGCGAGAACGTCTATCCCGGCCTCACTACCGTCCGCCAACCCATCGGCGAACTCAGCGCCGCCGCCGTCCGTGCCCTTAAGGCCCTCATTGACGGCAAAGAGCCGCAAGAACCCACCGTTTTCCAGACCGAACTTATCATTCGCCAATCGACTACTTGTCCAAAGGAGCACAAATCATGATCAATAAACGTTCAGCCTTTACGCTGATTGAACTACTTGTTGTCATCGCGATCATCGCGATCTTGGCCGCGATCCTGTTCCCGGTTTTTGCCCGGGCCAAGACGGCCGCCAAGAAGATCCAATCAACTTCGAACATGAAGCAGATCCTCACGGCCTTCCAGCTGTACGTGGGTGACTACGACGACATGTATCCGAAGCGCGGCACCATGAACGGCAATGGCCAATCCTGGGCGACCGGTAGCTGCAGCGTGGAGCAATGGGGATGCCCGACCTGGGACAAGGTGCTCTACCCGTATCAGAAGAATTACCAACTGTTCGAATCGTCCCTCGACCGCTCCCCCAAGAAGCCGTCGAACCTTGGCGAAGTCAAGCGCTCCTACCGCGTGGCCAGCAACCTGATCCGCGGCGTGGGCGGCGTGAACACCTGGGGCGGCACGACCGAAACCCCGGTGACGGTCTACTCCACGACCTCGATCTCCGTGCCCGCCGAGAGCATCATGCTGACCGAGCAGCGCAACGAAGGCCAGTTCTACACCTGGGATTCGTGGATTTGGTCCACGTTCTGGGAGCACTGGGTATGGGGCGCCGGTTCCAGCAACACGCTTTCCTACAAGGACGTGAACGCGAACCAGCTGTGGTCCGGCATTGACTACGATTCCGGCAACGGCACCGCCAACTTTGGCTTCGCCGATACGCACGTCAAGTCCGTACCGCGCGGCTTCCTGTTCCGCGGTTACCGCCAGTCCACGGGTGTGGGCCAGCCGGAAAACCCGGCCCTCAAGGGCGTCTGCCTCGATGCGGATGACTTTGGCGGCGGCACGCCGGACAACGACTGCCCGCTGCCGCAGTAAGGCAGCCCTATCCCTCTGGAGCCATACCGCCTCGGTATGGCTCCGTTCCCTTTTGCGCAATTCCCATGAAAAAAGAGATTCCCTCCTGGGCTGTTATCTCCGCGATCGCGGTGGCCGCGATCATTGGCGTTTTCTTTGTCGTCCGGGCGGCTTCCGGCCCGCCGGAACTCCCGGCCCCCAAGATCAAGGTGAAGCAGGAAATCCCTGAGCACCTGAAGGGCCACATGACGCCCGAGATGGAAAAGGAGATCCGCGAGCAGACGCAAAAGTACGGCGAAATTGACCCCAATGCGCCGGCCAATAGCGGCCCGCCCGCCGGCCCGCCGACCGGTCAGTAACGCAAGAGGTTTCGGTGCGCGCGCTCCTGCGACTCTTCGGGGTAACCCTCGGGCTTGCCCTGGCCACGGGCATCGCCTTTGCCAAGCCCGTTGAACTCCGTCTCGTGGTATGGGAAGGAGACGAAGCGTTGCGCGTGCTCCGCGAGGTCACCAAGGACTTCGAGCGGGCCAACCCAGGTGTGAAGGTCAAGCTTGAGAACGTTGACTATCGCTACTACTTCCAGCGGTTGCTCTCGCAGGTGGCGGGCAACACCGCCCCGGACGTCGCGATCCTCGACCCGCAGAACATGCAGATGTTCGCCAAGCGGGGGGCGCTCCGGCCGCTGGATCCGCTCATCGAATCCACTCCCGGCTTTGCTTTGGGCGACTACTATCCGCCCATCGTCGATATCTTCCGGTATCAAAAGAGCCTCTACGTTCTGCCGCGCGACATCGCCCCCATCGGGCTGATCTACTACAACAAGCGGCTGTTCAAAGAGGCGGGGCTCGAAGAACCCGACGGCAACTGGACCTGGGATTTTGAGCCGCGCCCCGAACTCGGCAGCCAGTGCTTCACCTACTGCATGCAGCAGCTCACCCAAAAGGATGAGAAGGGCCGCACGCAGGTGTGGGGGTTTGCGCCCTCGTGGACCGGAGCCTGGACCGACACCGTCGCCTTCTCTTCCGGCGCGCGGTACGTGGACAACCCGGAGTCTTTCGACAAGCTCAATTTCACCGATCCCCGAGTCACCCGCGCCTTTGACTGGGTGGTAGAACTCGCCAACGAGAAGCGATGGCTACCCAGTCAAAGCGAACTCACGTCGGTGGTGCAGTCCACCGCCGTGGACCTCTTTATCTCGCAGCGCGTGGCCATGTACCAGTGCGGCATCTGGGATGTCCCCCGCATTCGCCAGGCCCTGAAGCCCGGTAGCGAGAAGTTCTTTGAGTGGGACATCACCCTCGCCCCCGGCCACATCGACCCCGCCACCGGCAAGGTGGTGCGGGCGGCCCCCTCCGGCGGCTCCGGCTACGCCATTCTCAACTCCACCCCCCACCCCGAGGAAGCCTGGAAGCTCGTCCAATGGATGTCCGGCGAACCCGGCATGAAGGCGATGGCTAAGGCGGGCCTTGCCCAGCCCGCCATCAAGTCGCTGGCGATGGGTCCGGACTGGATTCCCGGGCCGGACACCCCGATTGAGCAGCGTTACCCAGCCAACCGCATCGCGACGGACCAAGCCGTGCCGTACGTGGTGCTGCCCCCCACCGCCGATTACTGGGGCGAGGTCAGCGGCCTGGTGTTCTCGAAGACGGAGTCCATTTATTCGGGCTCGGCCACCGCCGAGCAGGCGCTCAATGAAGGCAACCGTATCGCCACCGCGCGCCTGGAAACTATTCTCAAAGAAGATCAACTACCCGCTTTCAATTGGAACATCGGCGGCGTGGTAGGGCTGGCCTTGTTTGCGGCGGCTCTCGCCTGGGTGTACTTCCCCGAGCGCGGCAAAACCCGCACGAAAGCGGAGAAGGCGGAAGGCCGCACTAGCCTGCTGTTCCTCGCGCCGTGGATCATCGGCACCCTGCTGTTCACCGTCGGGCCGATGATCTTCTCGCTCCTGATGAGCATTGCCAACTGGGACATCATCCAGCCCGCCGAGTGGCGCGGCATGGGCAACTATCAAGAAGCCGTGGCGCAGGATGCCCGGTTCTGGCAGACCGTCAAGGTCACGGCCGTTTACACCATCTTCTCGGTGCCGCTCGGCCTCATCGTTTCGCTCCTCCTCGCCCTCCTCCTCAATGTGAAGGTCAAGGGGATGCCGGTTTACCGGACGTTCTTCTACCTCCCGGCCTTGGCCAGCGCCGTCGCGTCGTCACTCATTTGGCGCAAGGTGTTCCAGCCCGAGGGCGGGCTGCTGAACGTGCTTCTGTTCGGCGCAGACGGCCAGCGCAACTTCCTTGGACTGGCGTCGTGGCTCGGCACCGACGGGCAACTCCCCAACTGGCTCGGCAACGAGCAACTCGCCCTCCCGTCGCTCATCATCATGAGCCTGTGGGGCGTGGGCGGCGGCATGGTCATCCTTCTCGCCGGGCTCCAGGCCATCCCCGATTTCTATTACGAAGCCGCCACCCTCGACGGGGCGGGGCTGTGGCAGAAGTTCAAGGTCGTCACCCTGCCCATGGTGTCCCCGGCGCTGTTCTTCACCCTCATCACCGGGGTCATCGGTAGCTTCCAGGTGTTTACCCAGGGGTTCGTGATGACCCAGGGCGGCCCCAACGACGCCACCCGGTTCTACATGCTCCATCTGTACGACAACTCCTTTGGGAATCTGCGGATGGGCTACGCCTCAGCGCTCGCGTGGCTGCTTTTCGTGGTGGTGCTTCTCGTCACCCTGGTGCAGTGGCGCCTCAACAAGCTTGTGTACTACGAGGGGGCGGAATGAACCCGAAACTCGGCGTCCGGCTCGGCAAAATCGTGGTGGCCCTGTTGCTGGCCAGCGGGAGCATTGTGTTCCTGCTGCCGTTCTACACCTCGCTTTCCATGTCGCTCAAGACGCCCGAGGAACTGGCCACTACCTCCGCCTGGAGCTGGCCCCAGCAACCCACCTGGAGCAACTACAGCGAAGTCCTCACCAACCCCAACGTCAACTTCCTGCAGCTGTTCCTCAATACGGTCATCATCGCGGGCCTCGCCACGATTGGGGTCATCGCCAGCTCCAGTCTGGTGGCGTACGCCTTCGCGAAGATGAAGTTCATGGGCCGAGATCGGCTCTTCGTCATTTTGCTCAGCACCATGATGCTGCCCGCCATCGTGACGATGATCCCCACTTACTTCCTCTTCAAAGAGTTGCGGTGGATCAACACCATCCTGCCCCTCACAGTGCCGGCCTTCTTTGGCGGTGGGGCCTTCAACATTTTCCTCTTGCGGCAGTTCTTCTTGGGCATCCCCAAGGAACTGGACGAGGCCGCCAAGATCGAGGGAGCCGGTCACTGGACCATCTACTCCCGCATTGTCATGCCGCTGTCGGGTTCGGCTCTGGCCACCGTCGGCATTTTCTGCTTTATCTACAACTGGCGCGACTTTATGGGGCCGCTGATCTACCTCAACGAACCCGAAAAGCAGACCTTGGAGTTGGGTCTGGCCACCTACAACTCCCTGCGCGCCGAACAGTGGCATTTGCTGATGGCCGGGAGTGTGCTCGTCACGCTGCCGCTCATCGTGATGTTCCTGTTTGGGCAGCGCTATTTCGTCAAGGGCATGGCCCTCAGCGGACTCAAGTAATCGAGCGTTATCAAGATGACATTTGGAAAGAACTTTGTGTGGGGGGCGGCGACGGCCGCGTATCAGGTGGAAGGCGCGGCGGCGCAGGACGGGCGCGGCCCCTCCGTGTGGGATGCGTTCTGCCGCAAGGCGGGCAAGGTCGCCGAAGGCGACACCGGCGACACCGCCTGCGACCACTACCACCGCTACCGAGAAGACATCGCCATGATGCGCGCCCTCGGGGTGCAGGCGTATCGGTTTTCCATCTCTTGGTCGCGCGTGTTGCCGGAAGGCACGGGCCGCGTCAACCACCAGGGATTGGACTTCTACCACCGGCTGGTGGATGAGCTTCTGCGCAACGGGATCGAGCCGTACCCCACCCTGTTCCACTGGGATTATCCGCAGGAGCTTTACCTTCAGGGTGGCTGGCTGAACCGCGACACGGTGGAGTGGTTTGGCGAGTACGCCGAACTCGTCGGGCGGCAACTAGGCGACCGCGTGAAGAACTGGTGGACCCTGAACGAGCCCCCATGCTTCCTCGGCCTTGGTCACGTCAACGGCATCCACGCCCCGGGCTTGCAACTCGATTGGCCGGACTTCTTCCTGGCCACCAAGCATGCACTGATGGCGCACGGTCGCTCGGTGCAGGCGCTGCGCGCTACCGCCCGGCAACCGATCGGCATCGGCTACGTCCCCATCAGCCACATCGGCATCCCGGCTGACGAGTCGCCCGAGAATATTGAAGCGGCTCGCGAGTTCACCTTCGGCGTGCCGACGGCGGACCGAACGTTCTGGTACAGCCGTCTCTACCTGGACCCCGTCGTGCTGGGTGAATGGCCGGAGGAGTGCGTGCGCGTGCTGACCGATCGCGGGCCGGAAGTGACGACCGAAGACCTGGCCCTGATGAGCCAGCCTATCGAGCGGCTCGGCCTCAATTTCTACGCCGCGCCCTACATCCGCCGGGGTGCCGATGGCCGGCCTGAGACCGTGGCGCTGCCGCCGGGGCATCCGCGCTCGGCCTTCGATTGGCCCGTGACGCCCGAAGGACTCTACTGGTCGGTGCGATTCCATGAGGAGCGCTACGGCCTGCCAACGATGATCGCCGAGAACGGCCTGAGCTGCCGAGATTGGGTCTCGGAAGACGGAGCCGTCCACGACCCTCAGCGCATCGACTATCTCTCGCGGCACCTCAAAGGGCTGCACCGGGCGGATGACGAGGGGTACCAGATTCAGGGTTACTTCCATTGGTCGCTGATGGACAACTTCGAGTGGGCGGAAGGCTACCGGCACCGTTTTGGGCTGATCCACGTGGACTTCCAAACTCTTCGGCGGACCCCGAAGGATTCGGCCGCGTGGTACGCGCAGGTCATTGCCAACAACGGCCTGTCGGCCCCCAAGGCAACGAGCACCCATGCGCTCGTCGGCACGAGGCCAACCCTCAGCTAAGCCGCCCCGTAACTTTGCGGGTTTTTGCTAACGATGGACTTTTGGTGGTGTAGAATATCCACAGGTGATCCGAAACGTTTCGCGAATCGTTTCGGTCACGCACTCTCTTAGAGGAAATTGAACATGTTCATGAAGAATTCACGAGTGGCGATGGTGGCACTTGGGGCAGTTATGGCCTCCAGCGCTTTCGCTAGCCTAACGACCTACAACCAAGACTTCGAAAGTCTGGCCGCGGGCAATGGTGGTGCCTTGTCCGGTGACGGTTGGAAGATTTTCGCCAACGTCTTTGACTCTGCCGACAACTACCTTTACGGCTACGGCCCCTTCGGTGCCCCCAATGGCGGCGCGGGCTTCTCGGCTATCGCCACGGGCGAAGCCGGGCCGAACCAGGGTCAGCAGTACATCAACACGTACAGCGACTACAACAACGGCGACCACGGCAACAACCGAAAGATTGAAGCCAACATCTTCCAAGAGCAGATCATCAGTGCGGCCGACCTCGGTCAAACCTTCACGTTCGGCTTCGATTACAAGGCGTCTTCGGGCTTCGGCCCGGGCGGTGCTTCCCGCACCTGGGCGTTCATCAAGGTTCTGGACCCAGCCAACGGGTTCAACCTGGTCGCCTTCCCGCGGATTGAAACCACGGCGGCTTCCACCTCCACTTGGTCGGAAGGCAACACGATCAACATCACGATCGACCCGTCCTGGACGAACAACATCCTCCAGTTCGGCTTCATGAACACGGCCACGGCCTACGAGCCGACCGGTATGTACTACGACAACGTGTCGTTCAGTGCCGTTCCGGAACCGGCTTCGATGATCGCCCTTGGCGCGGGCCTGCTGGCTCTGGCCCGCAAACGACGCAAGGCGTAAGCCTCTCTTCGCGTAAGAGATCACCTGGCCGCTTCTCTCCACCGGGGAGGGAGGCGGCCAATCTTGTTTCGAGGTAGAGGTCATGTAGATTCCCCGTACCTCCCCTAGGCATTTGCCGAGAATCTTATGCTCAACCTCATCCTCGCCTCGATCGTCCTATCCGGATGGCCGCAAACGGCACCGCCGGCCGAGCTGAAGGCCTTTGACGGCGAATGGATTTGGCAGGAAGACCGAACCCCCGGCCGTGCGCCCGAGCAGTTCAATCCCCCACTGTCTTCGCGATTTTCGCTGCGCGCCGAATCCGACGCGATGATCCTGGTGAGTGGCCACGGATCGGGGCACACCAATGTGCGCATCACCTTCGATGGCCGCATGACCGAAGTTGCGAATACCACTCCCGGTAGCCTCGCCCGCTATCGAGGCAGTTGGAAGGACGGCACCTTCACGTACGAAGTGGACTTCATCCGCGAAGCCGGGGGCACCCCGCAAAACCTGATTCGGCGCGCATTTACCCTCACCCCAGATGGCCTCATCGTCCGCTCGAATTTGATGGACGAAACGGTCGGGCTCTATAAGCAGGCCAAGGACGTTCCTTTGCCCGCCATGGCCAAGGCCACCATCAACGACCTCAGCTGGATGCAAGGGAACTGGTCCGGCATTCGGGGCACCGAAAATCAGATCTACTTCGAAGAACTTTGGAGCCCGCCCCGCGGGGGCTCCATGTTCGCCACGGCACGCACGGTCAACCGCGATCGACTCTCTGCGTTTGAATACTTGCGCATCCTGGAACGCGATGGCAGTCTCGTTTACATCGCCCAACCCGGAGGCGCCGCCCCCACCGAGTTCTATCTCACCGAGTTCTCGGCGTCGCGCGCGGTCTTCCAAAACCCGCGCCACGACTACCCCAAGCAGATCGTCTATGAGCGTAGCGGTGATGCCCTTACGGCCACCATTGGCTACCTGGTGGGTGGCTCTCCGCGCCGGTTTGAATTCAAGCGCCAAGCCTCGGCAGGGATTCAATAAGCGGGCGTCCAACCTTAAGCAACGAGAATCAAAATGAACTACAGAATCACCGAACTGCCTCAATTTCACTTAACGGGGCCGATGTTGCGAACTTCGGTCGCCGACAACGAAGGAGAAAAGAGCATCCCCAAGTTCTGGCAAAGCTTGATGGCCTCGGGGGAGTTCAAGACGATTTGTGCTCTCGCCCAACCGCAGGTCTTCCCCGACGGAACCACGTTCGGCGTCAATGCACCTGATTCTGAGAACGAAGACGGGTTCTTGTATTACGTCGCTGTGGAATTGGCACCGCTCACGGCTAGCGACTACTCCGTCGTCACGGTCGCACCTGGTCAGTGGGCCGTCTTCTCGGCCGTCGGCGAGCCGAGCATTGCCATTCCGGCTGTCTTCAAATTTGTGAACTCCGAGTTCTTTGCGAACTCGGATTTTGCTTCCCGCCGTGAGGAACCCGAACTCGAGGTCTATTCCGATGCGCCTATGGACGACAACTACGTCACCGAAGTGTGGTTCCCCATCCAACCGAAGACGTAGAGATGAGGTAGAGGTCACGAGGACGGTGGAAAGCCTCCTTCGCTACCTCCCCGAGTACCATGCAATTAGGTAGAACGCAACGAATGACCACTTTGCACCACTCTCTCGTCTTGGTCGCCGTCGGCGGCTTGGCTGTGGCCGGCCTGAGTGGTTGCCAGCCCACACTCACGGGCCCCAAGAGCTTCGCGATTGACGCCACCTCCCGTGCTCCCGACCGCGTCGTCATTCAGTCTCCCTACCGGTTCTATCACTTCGAGTTCCCCGGAGAGAAGGCGGAGGAGTTCTGCCCTCGCCTCAATCCCCAAGTCGCTAAGCTCACGCCGCCCTGGCCCACGTTTGAGTACGAGCAGAACCAGGCGGCCTGGGTTTCCCGCAACCCAGCGGGCGAAAAGAACAAGGGCCAGGCGTCGCTCGCGGTGTGCGTGGCGGGACAGCTGACCCCGGACGGTGGCTTTATCCCCGGCACCGACAAGTGGGGCGTCACCCTGCTGGTGCTCGAGAACCTCTAAGCAACGAGAAAGCTAGTCGGCGAGTCGCTGGTCCATCCACTCGTAGCTGACCTCCAGCGCGTCGGCCACGATCATCAGGTGCTCCGAGTTCGGCACCATCATAAACTTGCTGTCGCTTCGGTCCTTGAGCAGGGCTCCCAGCCGTTCGGAGACGGTTTTGAGCGCGCCCATCTCTTGCTCGCCCACCGCCAGGAATGTCGGCACGCCCTGGGCGGCCGGGGGCAAGGCAGCGCCCGTGGCCGGGGCGAATAGCACGATCCCGTTCGGCGGCGCCGTCAACCGGGCCAACGAGCTCACCGTGGCCCCTCCGCCCGCACTGTGCCCCATGATGAAGACGGTCTCGGGGGCCAGACCCCGCGCCTCTTGCAGCCACTTCAGGCAGTTGGTGGGTGCGGTCGGAGAAGATCGGGGGGTCATGAAAATCCATTCTCGCTTCTGCGCCAGTTCACGGGCCAGCCCCGCGCCGTAGCCTTCGTAAAACATGTTCTCGCTGCCGCCTGCCCCGTGCAGGGCAATCACTACCGGCGTCTTGGCGGTGGCCTCCTTCGGAATCCAAGCCCGGAAGACCGTGTTCTCCGCCTGCACCAGGGGCAGTTCCTCGTGGTTCTTCCATCCTTCCGCGCGGCCTCGCTCCCCGCTTACCAGCCAAGCGTGGGCGGGGGCATTCCATTCGTATTGACCTTCCCGAATTTGGGTCAGGGCCCGGGCGAGGGCCAATGTATCGCCCTGCTCCAGGGCCGCTCGGCGCGATTCAAAATCGCGCACCACACTCAGGGTGAGGGCGCGGCCCAAAGTCTCGGGGCCGTCCAACGTGATATCCCCTTCCCGATCCGGAGCCACGCCGGCTTTGGGGGCCGGGGGCGCGGGATCTCCCGAGCCGTACGCCCACGAATACACCAACTGATACGGCTCCCCAGGGGCCACCACGGGCGGCACCACCCGCACCCGCCAGCCGGCGCTGGGGCTCACGGTTTCGTTGCGCAGCGCGGCCTCGGCTTGGTCTAGCAGTTGGCACACTTGCCCGGTTTGATTGGCGAAAAACGCCCCCACCGCCCGCGAGAGAACGTCCACGGCCGCCCGTCGCCGGGCCGGGTCTTGCACCTGCCGCCAGGTGCGCTCCATGCGCAGCGTGCGCTCCGCCATGTCGGCACGGGTGGCCGGGGCGGCCGGCTGCGCCAAGACCAACGAAAGGGCCAAAACCATAACTCCATCATACGCAGTCGGCCCCCACCGTTACGCCCCCTCGTGTTGCAGCCCATTCAGTGACACAATATCCGTGTGGAATCGATGAATCACGAGGTGCAGGAAGAGCAAGCCCGGGACGCCATGCGCGCCTGGCTGGCCGAATTTGCCCCCCTCGTGATGGATCAATCTCAGCGTACTGCCACCGAAGTCCGGCAAGAACTTGACCTCATCGAGCGGCTCCAGGGCCGCACGTCCGATCTCGACCAGGGCAAGGGGCTCCTCACCCGCATGGATGACGGCGAGCTCATTCGCACCTACAACCAAGCTCGGGAGCAGATCCGCACCATCGAGCGCGACCTCCGTCGTCGCCTCGCCACCCTCGCTCCGGGCGACCCGAACAGCGAACCGGACTACGACGCCTTGCAAGAGCGCCTCGCCGAGACCGCTGCTCAGATTGAAGTCGGGGTCCCCACCTTTTCGGCCGACCCGAACCGGTTAGAACTCGCCAGTTCCCCGGCGCAGGTCGCGGCGGGCATCGGCATGGGAATTTTTGGCCTTGGATGGACGGCTTTCACCACGCTCCACGCGTTCTTCATGATCGGCGGGATGATGAAGGCGATGGGGCCGGTCGCCTTCGCCATGCTGGGCTTCTACGCGATTTTCTGGGCCGTGGGCGTGGGGATGTTTATGAGCGCCTTTAACATGGCCGCGCAAGAGACGATCTCACTCGAAGGTGACACGCTCACTATCACCAAGACCCTCGGCCCGATCCGAAGGGCCAAGCAGCACCGCATCAACCCCAAGTTGCAGGTCCGGATCGGCACCACTGAAAAACAAGTGAGCCACGGGCGCGGCCGATCGGTCCCGATGAAGGTGGCCGCGATCATCTTCACCAGCGAAGACGGCCGCCCCATTGCGGTCGCCACTGGCACCACCGATGCCAACCGCGAGGTGATGCTCCGGCAAATCCAAGCGCACCTGGGGCAAGAGGACACGTCCCCGGTGCCCCCGCCGATCCAGGACTAGCGCTTCAGTTGCAGGGCAATGCGCCGGAACTCGACCGGGTGGCTTTCGGACTGCAAGCTAATGGAGCCGCTCCGGATCAAACTCTCCGCCCCCGAGGCCGCCCAGGCCTTGGCGTCCGCATCATTCGGGTCCAGCTGGACCTCGCGGTAGCGGAAAACTTCCTGCCCGTTGATGTAGTGGACCACGTCCTCCGGGCCGTTCACATCCAGCTCCAGGCGCACCCACTCTTCCCCCCGGAAGGTCGGCGAGTTCGAGTTGGTGCAGTGCTGCCGCCACAGTTGCCCGTTGTACATCACGTTCGTGCCCGGCGTGCAGAGGTTGGCCGTCGGTCGGTCGCCCTCCTTGTCTCCGCCCAGTAACTGGACCTCGGCCGATACCGGAAAGTCTTGCCGCTCGCCCATCGTCTCGGGCGGCTGCCCGTGGATCATCACGCCGCTGTTCTTCCATGCCCAGCCCGGCCCTTCCGGCACCTGCTGGCCCACAAATCGGTACTCCAGGCGCAGCTTATAGCGACTCGCCGGGGTGCGGTAGAAAAGGTGGCCAAAGCGGCCATCAAACTTCTCGTAGCCGTCGTAGCGCACCACCAGGTTGCCGCCTTCCACGCGGAAAGTCCGCATCGGGTCCTCGCCCAGCTTGTGCCCCACAATCTTGGGCGTCCAGCCCTCCAGGTTGCGACCGTTGAACAGGCTCACCCACGGCGCTGAAGGTGCCCCCTGCACCGGAGCCAAGGCCGCCCCCGCTGCCCCCAGGGCCACCACAAAAAGTGCGAATCGCATAGCCTGAGGGTTTACCCGCTGCGGGTTCACGATTCGTCGCTCCATCGCGCGATCTCTTCCTTCAACACGGCCTGCATGGGCTCGCTCATCCCATCGAAAATGCTGACGCCGCTGGCTCCCCGGTGCCAGGCCGCGCGCAGCCCCGCCTGGAACTCCTCGGGCGACTTGAACGCCGGCATATAGAGCCCCGCCACCACCGGGAACCGCGCCGCCTGGATGCCCTCGCGCACGCAGTTGCCGATCCACTCCGTGTCTTCGTTGTAAAACGAGTGGTAGATCATCGGGGTCACAAAGTCTAGCGGCCACTTATCCCAGTCTTGGCGGCAAATCTTTCGGGCCATGCTGGGCGTCGGGAACACCGCCGCCGAGACCTGCTTGCGCGCCTGGTGCACCCGCTCGGTGACCTTGGTCACCAGGGCCGTGATCGCATCGTAGCGGAAGTGCAACCACCGCGAGTCCAAATCTGGCCGCTCCAGCTTCAGCGGGTCATCGCCATATCTCGCTCGGAACGCTTCCCGCGCCGCCTCGCTGTAATCAAAATCGTAGCGCGGCAGCTCTTCGGTCTGATCCAGCTTGTAGGTGTCCCACAGCGCAGTGGGCAAGATCACGTCCGGGTAGCGCACGTAGTCCAGGTGCACGCCGTCCACATCATCACGGAGAGCAATCTCCTCCGCCTTGCCGCAGATATGCTCCACCACTTCCGGGATGTGCGGGCTCACCCAGCGGTAGTAGTCCACGTAAGGCGGCTGGTCCACGCAGCTTTCGCCGCTGCGGGCCACCATGTACCACTCCGGGTGCTCGGCCATCAGCTTGGCGTCGCGCTGGTTGGTCGTCCACATCCACACGTGCGGCGAGAGGCCGGCTTCGCGGATCGCCTTGAGATGCGCGGCGTTCACCCCGCCAAGAAAAACGCCCGTCACCCCCAGGGCGGCGAGCTTTTCGTACTTGTCACCAGGTTCGGCCGGGTCCGCCCCGGTCCACACCCAAAAGCTCGGCTTCACCGCGCGAACTCCAAGTAGCCCCACATTTCGGGCTGGTGCATGTCCACCACGCCCTGCGGGCTCCACACCCAGTTGTCTTCCTTGGTGTCCGGCACTTTGCGGTACTTGCCGTTCTCCACCAGGAGCTGCCACTGCACGCGGCTGAAGTTGATGCGCCATCGGTCGCCCGGTTGCGGGGGCACGGCCACTTTGCTGATCTCCTTGAGACTGCGCCAGGGAATGTGAATGGTGCAGCTCCACCCCTCGTCCTCGTCGCTCGGGTCGTTGAGGGTGCCGTTGATCTTCACCGCCGTGCGCAGGCCTTTGATCTCCCAACTGTCCACGGCCGGGCCGCCTTCGCGGTAGGGGCGGGGCAGCAGCAGATCCCAGGTGGTGTTCAGCGCGTTCAGTTCCAGCTCGCCGTAGTTCAGGGCGTCGTCGTCCGGGTCGATGAACACTTCAAAGTCGTTGTCGTAAAAGATCACGCTGTCGTGCTCGGTCAGGGTGCCCCACACGTGGGGCTCCTCCATTTCCGCGCCGATCCAAAGCCCACTTTCACTCCACCCCATCTTGGCGCGGGTGCGAAATCGCGGCGCGGGGCGCTTATCGCCCTCGATGTCCACAAAGTCGTCCGTCCAGGGGCTCAACTGCCAGGATTCGTGGGAAAGATCCCCATCCATCGGCGGTTCTTGAAACCAAAAGGGGGCCACGTAAGCCTTCGGCGTATTCACAACCGTCATCTTGGGATCAAGGCGGTACTGCGAGTCAAGGATCGCGGCCGCGCGGACCCCACTGATGCCGTCGCGGAGCATCTCCGGCCCCACCACGAACACATCCGGGAACGCCGCCCCCGGCGTCCAGATCGGCAGTCGCGCCATCGTCAGCGCGCCCGCGCGGTCGGTGTAGCTCACCAGCGCCTGCATCCGATCCGGGGCACCCGGCACGGGGGAAATGCTCAGGCCCGCTCCTGCGCCCGGCAGCGGATCCGAACCGATGCGCATTTCGGTTTCCGAGTTTGCGGCGGCGGCAAAGGATTCGCTCTCAAAGTCCGGCCCGCCAATGTAGATCGGGTTCACGTTGCTGTCATCGCCATCAAACATGACGTTCAGGTCGCCGTTGCCCCGGTAGTAGAACGTCTCCGCCCAGAACCGTGCGATTTGGAAGGCGTAATCCCGTTGGTCGCGGTCCAGGTTCACCACTGTCGGGCGGTGATAGAACACGTCCTTAAACCGGCCCCCCCGTACGGCACTCCGTTCGTCGGTCGGCACTTCGTCTAGGCGTTGCCACTGGCCCGCCCCGTCGCGTCGCCAGTGCCCGGAAGTTAAAGCCTGCCCGTCCACCTTCATCGTCTCTCCCAGGTCCAGCGAGATCAGCGTGATGTTGGCCGTGGTCGCTTCGCCCTTGGCCACCGTGATGGTGCTGGGCTGGTACGGCTCGGCCTGCTGGTGCACCGTGATCCACCCAAAGTTGCCGTTGATGCTGGGGTCAATCGTGGTCAGCGTGTAGTCATCCGGTCGGTTGAGCGCGTTCGCCCGCAAGAAATCCCACATCGGGGCGTGGTCCAGGCAGTTCGCGCCGGGGGCCGGGTCGGTGTCGTACCAGTGGCCCTGGCCGGCTTCTTCGTGGAAGCCTAACGCCGGGTGCCCTTCCAGCGCCTTGCGCATGTTGCGCGCCTCGCTCACCGGCACGGTTTCGTCGGCATCGCCGTGCAGCACGTACACCGGGTTGATGCGGAGGTTGTCCTTGAACAGCATCGTGTCGTGGATTTGGCTCACGCGGTTCAGCAGCGCGCCCATCGGGTCGGTGGCGTCCCATCGTCGTCCACCGCCGTAGGTGAAGAACGACGCCCACCCTGCGCACGGCCCCACGCCCGCGAACTCGAACGGGAACAGCGCCCCGTTGATCCAAGACCCGTGGCCGCCCATCGAGTGGCCACTGATGTAAACCTCGTCCGGGTTCACGCCGGGGATTTCCAGCGCCAGGTCGCGCACTTCCAGCAGGTCCAGCCGGCCAATCTCCTCCCAGTCAAAGCCGTAAGGTCGGCGGTTGGTCGGGGCCACCACGTGCGCCCACGGCTTTGCCCCATAGGCTTGCGCCTGGCCCAGCGCTTCCACGCTCGCCCCGTGTGGACTCAGGATCACGCTCGTGGCCTTGGGGTCGCTGGCCGGCAAGTACCCGTAGTACTGCACGCTCTGGTCAATGCGGCTGATGAAGGTCACCCGGCGGGCTTCCTCTGGCTTCACGACCCGCAGGTTCAGTTCGGCCCTATGCAGCACTTCTCCGCCCTTGCGGAGGGTCAGCACCACCTTGCCGTCGGCGTCTTTGGGGCGCGGCACATTCACAGGCACCTTTCGCACGCCCAGCGGCCACAGATGCGGCACCTTGGTGGTGCGAGATTGCCCGCCGTGCTCGGCGGTGACTTCAACCCCCTCGCCCCATTCATCCTGGGCGTTGCGGATCACCACCCCGGCCCAGGCATCGCTGGCGGGGGCACCCGTCACCACGTCGGGCAGCGTCGCATCTCGCGTATCGAAGCTTACGGGAGCGGGCGGCTTGATGAGCGAAGCCCGCATTTGGCCGCGCCCAACCTGGAAGTAAAACTCGTTGGTGCCCGCCTTCAATCGCACCGGCAGGCTTAGGTAGCCGTAGCCGTAGGGGTCGCCCGCGCGGGGCTCCTCATTCACCCAGGTCTGCGACGTGCCGGTGGCCTCCAGCAGCATGATCTGCTCGCGCTCCGAAGGCACGGTGGCGAACACGTAGCCGTTCCCTCGGAACCAACCATCCGCCGCCGCCTCCACGCGCCGCCAACCTGTGGCCTCGCTCGGCGTCTTCCGGTCAATCATCCCCGCGATCACGGGATCCACGGCCACCGGCGTCCGGCCATTGCCAGGAACCGTGATCTGCAGGCCTTCCTTCAGGACAATCGTTTCGTCTTGCGGTTGCGCCATGGCCATGGCAACTGCCCACACCATCATGCGCCCTATTATGGGGTGTTGGGACGCCCGGATACCGACATGGCGAATCCTCGTCCGAAAATGCATGATCGAAGCCTAAGTTTCCCAGGAGCACCGAGATGCATATGGACTCACCCCGAGCCCGCCGCTTGCACCCAAGTGCTAGTCAAAAGGAAGCGTTTAGCCGCTCACCAATCGCTTGCCGTCCACCAAACGGTGGAGGGCGAGCGGGTTCGCGTCTTGCAGTTCCGGCGGCAGCAGCGCCTCCGGCGCGTTTTGCCAGCACACCGGGCGGCTCCATCGCTCGATCGCGCCCGTGCCCACACTGGTGCTACGGCCGTCGCTAGTGGCCGGGAACGGCCCGCCGTGGACAATGCTGTCGCACACTTCCACGCCCGTCGGCACTTGGTTAAAGAGCACCCGGCCCGCCTTGGTTGCGGCCACTTGCACCACCGGCTTGGCCGCCTCAAGGTCGGCACCAGTACCGTGGAATGACATCGTCAGCTGCCCACCCATGGCCCGGGCCACCGCTTCCGCTTCGGCCAAGTCCTGCGCGCGCACCCACACCGCACTCGGGCCAAAAATCTCCTCGTGGAGGTCGGGTTCGGCCACAAACTGCGCCGCCGTCACCTCAAAGAGGTGCGCCGGGCCATCGACAACCAGATTGACTCCATCCATTTGGTTACGTCGCTCCACGCCTTCGGAATAAGCCTGGGCAATCCCCTCCGTCAGCATCGGCGTCGGCACAAAGCCCGCCAGGCGCTGGGAAATCTCTTCCGCCCACACACTGGCTTCTCCCACCGTCACCAGCACGCCGGGGTTCGTGCAAAACTGCCCGACGCCCATCGTCAGGGCACCCGCCAGTCGCTCGGCCAGGCCCGCCGGATCACTCGCCAACAGTTCCGGGAGCAAGAATGACGGGTTCACCGAGCCCATCTCGGCAAACACCGGAATCGGCACCGGCCGCTCCGCCGCCCGCCGCATGAGGGCCGTGCCTCCACGGTAGCTACCCGTGAAGCCCACGCCCGCAATGGCCCGGTGGTCCACCAGCCACTCGCCCACCTCAATGCCCTGGTCAAACAGCATCGAAAACACGCCCGGATGCACGCCCACAGCCTCCGCCGCGCGCACGATCGCCGCCCCCACCAGCGCACTCACGCCGGGGTGCGCGGGGTGAACCTTCGTCACCACCGGGCAGCCCGCGGCCAAAGCCGAAGCGGTATCGCCCCCCGCCACGCTAAACGCGAGCGGGAAATTGCTGGCCCCGAACACCGCCACCGGCCCGATGGGCACCCGCATGCTGCGCAGGTCGGGCTTCGGCAGGGGTTGCCGGTCGGGAATGGCGTGGTCGATCCGAGCATCCACCCAGTGGCCTTCCCGGGCCACCCGCGCGAACATCCGCAGTTGGCCACAAGTCCGGCCCAGTTCGCCGCGGGCGCGGCCTTCGGGCAAGGCGGTTTCCGCTTGGTAGCGAGCCACAATCGCCTCGGCGTCGGCTTCCAGTTCGGTGGCAATCCGCTCCAAGAACTCCGCCCGCGCGGACGACGAAGCCAAAGAACTGACTGCCTCCAAAGCCCCCCGGCACGCCGCGTCCACATCCTCCCGGGTCGCGACGACGAACGCCCCTTCCAGGGCACTCCCGTCGCGTCGGTCCACCACCGAGAACGTCTTCTCCCCGCCACCCAGGCGGCCCGCCACCAAACTGCGCGTGTTCATCTCCTTTAACCTACGTCAGGGCGGTTGGCCAGCGCGTGCTCAATCACGGCCACGGCCGCGGCTCGCTCCTCGCCCACCAGTTCCAGGCGCGGGGCGCGCACGGTTTCCGTGCCCATTCCCACCATGGCCTGCGTCAGCTTGATGAGCTGCACAAACTTGGGCACCGTGTCCAGGCGGAGCAACGGCAGGAACCAAGCGTAAAGGTCATCCACGCGCGGGTCGTTGGCCAGCGCCCACTCCCATAGGCGCACGGATTCGCGCGGGAAGGCGTTCACCAGGCCCGCAATCCAGCCTCGGGCGCCGTTGCGCACGGCTTCTACCAGCACATCGTCCACCCCCACCAGGATGGCGAGACGGTCCCCCATCAGGCGCTTGATCTCGGTTACGCGGCGCACGTCCGCACTCGATTCCTTGCAGCTCACGAGGTTGGTGTGGATCGAAGCCAATTCCGCCATTTGCTCCGGCACAAAGTCGGTCTTGTAGGCAATCGGGTTGTTATAAAGCATGCACGGCAGCGGGGTGGCGCGGATCACCGCTTCCACGTGATAGCGCATCTCGCGCCAGTCCGTGCTGTAAACGTAGGGGGGCAACACCATGAAGCCCGCACAACCCAGGTCGGCGGCATCCCGGGCCAGGGTCACGGCTTCATCCGTGCTGAGGGCGCTGATGCCCGGCACGATGGGGTAGTTCGGGAACGACTCCACCAGCGTCTTCAGAATCTGTCGCTTTTCTTCGCCGGTCAGGGTCGCGCCTTCACCCAGCGAACCCAGCGGCACCACGCCGTGGCAGCCATTTTCCAGCTGCCACCCCACATGCTTGACCAAAAAGTCGTAGTCCACGTCACCCGACGCGGTGAAGGGGGTGGTGATGGCCGGAAGAACGCCTTGCCAGGGAATATTCATCGCCGACTATCTTACTCAGCCCCCACCCTCTAAGGGCCGCTAGCGGTCTAGTCGGAAGGGTTCCGGGTCCAAACTAGGCCAATGCCCGCCCATGAGGTCAGCCAGTATGCGCCCGGTGCCCGCCGCCAGGCTGATTCCCATCATCCCATGCCCGGTGGCCACCCAGGCATTGCCCAGGTTCGGCACTCGCCCGATGTAAGGCAAGCCGTCGGCGCTCAGCGGCCGCCATCCCGTCCACAGGGGTTGATCCCAGTCCGCCGAGGCCAAGCTGGGGAACACCCGCTCCGCCCCCGCCCGGATGTGGGCCACCCGCGCCGGGTCCGGGGCCTGGTGCGTCGCGCCGATCTCCATGCCGCTGGTCACGCGCAGAGCCTCGCCCATCGGGGTCAGGCTCACGCGGTCTTCCACGAGGAGTGAGGGCGTCGTCAGCCGTGCCCCGCCGGGCAGGGTGTAACCGTAGCCTCGCCCGGGCTGAATGGCCATGTTTACGCCCAGGCTACGCGCCATCCGGGCGGATTCAAACCCCGAAGCCAGCACCACGTGGTCGGCGCTCATCGCGCCGTGGTTGGTCTTCACGCCGGTCCAGCGGTCACCGCTCAGTTGCCAGCCCAGCACCTTTGTATCGGAGACTAAATTCGATCCCAGTGCCGAACGCATCGCCTGCACCCATTCGTGGGGCGCCACGTGAGCATCGTTGCCGAACCACACCCCGCCCTCGCACTGCACGTCCAGCCCGGGTTGTCGCCGCCGCACGCCCTCGGCGTCCAATATCTCCACGTGCAGCCCCAAGCGCGCGCCTTGGTGCCCGACTTCGGCTTCCTCTTCCAGTCCATGCGCGGTGCGGGCAATCATCATCAGCCCCTGTCCGCCCGGACGGGCCAGGTGCGAAAAGTCGTCCGCCCACCGTTCCCACTGGTCGCGGCTGGCCAGGCTCAGCCGCAAGAGAGCCTGCGTACGGGCCTGTTCATCCCCCGCAAGGCTGCTCAAGGTAAAGCGCGTCACCCACCCCAGCAGGTCGGCGTCGGGGCGCCACCGCACAGTCACCGGAGCCCCGCGCTTAAGCATCATGCGCAGGCCGGTTTTCAGGAACCCCATTGTCGCCAGCGGCACAAAGTGGCTCGGCACCAGCATGCCCGCGTTGCCGTGGCTCGTGCCCACCCCATCGGCGGGGCCCTGTTCCAGCACGGTCACTTGCCACCCGTCCCGCATCAGTTCGGCGGCCACGCCCAGGCCCACCAGCCCCGCGCCCACTACAATCGCGGTGCGCTTCACTCGGGCAGCCCCGCCACGTAGGGGTCGTCCGCAGCAAAGTGGAGAGTGCTCTCCGCCGTCACCCAGGCGCGACCCCGGATGCGGGGCACCCACCCCTCCGGCGTGCGGCGCACGGTGGCCGAAAACAGGCCACCCGTCACGCTCTCTTGCACAAAGACCTGCCCTTCCGCGATCTGGCCATCTTCGGCCAGACACGCCAGGTGGGCGCTGGTACCGGTGCCACACGGCGAGCGATCATCCGCCCCGCTGGGGCACAAAACGAACTTGCGCACGTCAATGGCAGGGTCCGCATGCGGTACGCAGATCTCCACGTGGTCAATCTCGCCTCCGTCGTCCCCGGTGATGCCCTGGCGGTGCAGTTCATCGCGGATGAGCGACGTCATCCTCAGAAGCTCACGCCGATTGGCCGGGATCAACTCCACCGGTGACTCGTGCAAGATGTAGAACCAGTTGCCCCCGTAGGCCACATCCCCGGTGAACTCGCCGTAACCCGGCACGGTGACTTTCACATCCTTCAGCGACCGCCGCGACGGGATGTTCTCAATCTCCACGCTGCCATCGGGGTGCCGCCACGCCGTGATGCGCCCCACCGGGGTCATCAAATGCCCTTCGCCGCTCTCCGGCCAGCGCCCCAGGTGCGCCAGCGCCGTCACCACCCCAATGGTGCCGTGCCCGCACATCCCCAGCGGCCCGGCGGCATCAAAGTAGATCACGCCGGCCACCTCGTCGCCCTCGGCCGGCCGCAGCCACGCCCCCACAAAGGCGTCGTAGCCGCGCGGTTCGGCCACCACGCCGCGCACCCAATCCCACTGCTTCATGACCAAGCGCTGCTCGGCCAGCGTCCCCGTCAGGTCCGGGTGGTCATCCAGGACGATCCGGGTGGGCTCGCCTTCGGTGTGCGTATCGAGGACGCGAAGTGACCGCATCGCGCGAGTTTACGCGAACCTAAGGCACCAGCCACTGCCCTTCCCAGTCCGCGCCGGTCCAGGTCCAGCCCGCCCGCCGGTGTCCGCTCACGCGGGTGTCCAGCCGGTCCATGCGGTCAATCGTCGCCCGCAGCAGAGCAAAGTTCACCCGCCCTGTTTCGCTTTCTTCCATCGTGGGTTCTCGGTCTACTAAGTCCAGCGGGTAGCCCGGCCCGGGCACCGTCAGCACTGTCCCCGGCCCCGCCGCCGCCAGATAGCACCGCCGCGCCAGGGGCTTGGTGCGCGCCCAGGCGGCCTCCACCTCCGCACCATCGCTCAGCAACTCCACCGCCCCGTACATCCGCACCATGCATCCACTCGCCGCACTGTAGAACACCCACACGCAGGGGCCACCGGCACGCGCCTGCTCCGCTTTGGGTGAGCGCGCATCCACGTGGCACTGCAGCCGGCGCCGCCCCCGATCCGCGTGCCGCAGTGTCACCACCCTCGCATCCACACCGGCCGCCCCCACCAGCGACAAGACGGGCAAGTGAAAAGGGTCGCGCCATTTGAGGACCCCACGTTCCACATCTCCCCAGGTTTCTTGGAGTAGCTCGGCCAGTTCCACGCCTCATTTTGCCAAAACCTAGTAAGTGTTCGGGAATCCCGCCGCCCAAGGGCTCCGACAACGGCAATGTGAGAAGGATTCGATCGCGAAAGGCGGGCATTAGCCTCGTCGAGGTCGTGACGGCGACGGTGTGCGTGGGGATACTCGGCGTGGCCACCATCGGCGGCACTACCGCCGCGAGCGCACGCCTGGATGAATCTCTCCTCACCAAGCAGGGTGCAACAGCCATTCAGAACGAGCTGGAGACCCTCAAAACCGCCGGTCGCATGGCCACGCTCACGCCTGGGCTCACCACCAAAGACGTAAACCTTGGCCCGAACACGGTCGGCACGATGACGATCGACGTGCGAGGTGATGTTCCTCCGCAACTTGCGGCCTATCCGCTCGAAGCGCTTGACGGAAATCCCAACTCGGTTTCCGCAATGGATGTGAGCGAGGCCCGGATCATGATCCTTCGGTGCTTTGGCAACAACGATCTCACGCAACGCTGGACTTCGCGCAAGCTGGATAACAACTCCGGCTTCGATCTGTACTTCGCGGAGCCCCTGAACGACCAAAACGGCGGGGCCGACCTGGTACCTGAGATCATCCTTACGGGCGGTATCGGTAACGGTCGAGTTGAATTACAGGCCATTGACGAATCAGGACAACTTCTGGGAAGTTCCTTCCAGGCCAAGAAAGGGTTTGTCGACTCCACGCCCCAGGGCTACTTGTCGGATGGTCGAAACAAAACCGTGAATATCGAGATCCTCGGAATTGACCTGTCTCGGGACTTCAACGTCACCCGGGTGGCGGGCGTGCGGGTCACCGTGCCCAAGCAGGAGACCTCCTTCAAAATCTTCGGATTCGACGGCCAGGACATCCAGGCCACCGTGGCCCCCACCTACGAGGTCAGCGGCCCGGGAACTGTCACCAAGACCGCCGGGGCCCTCATGCTCAATGGGCTCAAGTTTGGGTCCGAGTCGAGCAGCCGATTTGTCTACCCCGCTCGGGTTGAAAACCTCACTCTCGACACCGCTAAAGGCGACCTCCGATTTCTGAACCGAGCTTCTACGGTGTACGACGTTCTCATCAAGCTGAACTTCGACGCCCGCACCATCGTGGGGGCCAAAACCCGCACCGTCACCGTCGAATCTGCCGTGCAGTACGGCTCTGTGTATTTCTAAGCTCATGGCACACCGCAAGCGAAATCGAGGGTTCTCCCTCACCGAAACCGTCGTCACCGCCGCGCTCTCTACGGCCGTGATCGGTAGTTCCGCCGGGCTCTTTGCTTACACTGTCCGCCGGGTTCAGACCGAGTCGGTGGAGTTGGCCGTCGCCAGCCAAGCCCAAGAACTGGCCGACGAGATGAGTGCCCTGGTGCAAAATTGCGGCTACGTAAAGCTCGAATCGAGCAACGGCCAAGTCAGCCTGCTGGCCCTGGTGCCAAGCAACGATTTGGACACCGACGGAGACGGAGTGCCGGACACCGCCGCCCCCAGTTCCATCAGCCCGGCCGGGCACGAAATGTATAGCGCCACCTCCTACGAAGGCTTTATGTGGACGCTCCCCGCTGGCTCCACCCCCGGCAAGATCGAACGCCTGCGCAACAGCACGGAGGGCGGCAGCAAGAACATGTTGATCATTGACGAATCTTGGGCGAGCCGTGACGGCAAGCCCCGCTGGAACATGATCCGCAACGTCGAGTTCACTAGTGACCCCCTGCGCCGAGAAACGACTTTCACCATCACGGCCAGCGCCAACCTCTCGACGGGGGAAGCGGCCGATTCGCTGAACAACGGCAACGCCGCCGAATTCAAGGTCACGCGAGTTGTGAACTGGGGGTTGAGTAAGTGATTCGCAACCGTTCGCGACGCGGGGCGGCGCTGATTTACGTGGCCGCCACCGGCACCGGGATCACGCTGATGCTAGGGGGCCTGACCATGTTCACAGCCGAGGCTTCCCGCAAGGACGAACTCACCACCGAATCCGTGGTGGCAGCCGCCGATACCCATGCGTTGTTCGAGAAGGGACGCCTCATCGTGCGAGAAACTAGGTACACCGTGAACCCGGTCGACAACATGAATCTCGAGTTCGAGGGGACCAATGAGGGGGTGGGGCCCAAGAGTTCTCCCACCGACTTGATCCTGTCCGACCGGCCCCTGACTTCGTTGGAGCTCGGCTTGCTCCCGTTCGAACTCACGAATCGTCAAGGAAAGACCGGGGTCATGATTGAACCGGTAGACGATGCCACGTACCGGGCGGTAGTCAAGGAACTTGTCCTCGGGTTGCCGCTCGGCGATGCAACTGCTTTTGATTTCCCTGCCCACGAATTGAGGACGGCCCAGCAGAATGGCTACGCCTGGGTTCGGGGCGGCAAGCTTGGCCACCTGCGCACGGGGGTAAACGGCACCGAGACCGCCACCTACCGGGGGTCACGTAAGTCCACCAAGTTCGCCTCGGATGCCGAACCCGCCGTGAAGCGAGTGCACACCAAGACGGTGTTCAACGAGATGCCCGGGGGTGTGAATCTGGCGATCTCCATCAAGGGGCATCGCAGCACTTTCGCTCGCAATCGCGTGGTCGGCGTGCCGTGGAACTACTCGGCTTCAACTTCGCAGCTTGCGGTTCGCTCCAACACCTGGAGCGGAACTGGCCCCACGGCCGTGGCTCACATGGACCTGAGGCCAACCACCCCGCGACCTGCCGCGATCACGGAAGGTTTAGTGGAGAGCCGCTTGGGTCCGCAAGGCTTCCCCATTGCCACTGCGGAAGCTCGGTCCAGCGCGTCCCCTGTTTCCCTGGTCAGTGCATACGCCCCGACCACTTACGAACTCCTGTGGTGGCGAGCCGGCCAAACCGGCACCCGCCGCGTGGCCAATCCAACCCAAGGTCAGACTTCGGTTCCCTTTAGCTGGACCAACCAGAGTCTGCCCAACGATGCCGAGAACAACCCGCAGTTCCGGGCGGTCCACCTCTCGGGCGGATTTGAGATCACGTCCAGTGCGCAACGAAACGCCGTGACGATGAACCTCACCAGTCAGGACGACGCCTGGGTGTTCATCAATGGTCAACTGGCCATGGATATGGGCGGCCTGCACAGTTCCATGACCTCGACGCAGCTCAACCGAGCCCCCATCGTGGTGGGCAAGAACCGCATCGACATCTTCCACGCCAATCGCGGCGGGACGAGCACTTTAGGGTTCTTGTCCAACGTGACCTTCACGCCGGAGGCGCCCTTCACTCTGAACTCGGACCACGCTTTTGGCACCATGGGGGCCACGATCGTGGGGGGTGCGGTCAGCACCCACTCCGAGCTCGTGGACGGCGGCGAACTCGATGCCGATAACGTCGCCATCACGCTCAACCCCCCGGGGAACACGAGCGGGTCGTACTCGATGACCTACGATGCGGAGACAACCACTGGGATCGTGGGCAAGAAGTTTGGTCACGGAGCCCTCATGCTGTCCATCCATAGCACGGGCTGGCCAGAGATTCAAGACCTGGTCAGCATTAGCACCGGCGAAGTGCGACCGGAAACGGTGCTCCAAGCTTTCCAACGCGATCGAGCAACGGACAGTTGGCGCCCGGTGCCCATGGTAGCGGGGCAAGTGGTAACCAACGGCCAATTCCGGCGCATTACCTTGATGACCCGTCCGGAAAGTCTCACCGACCGCTACGTCTCGTTTGTGTTCAATCCGGATCTTGCGAAGTACGAATCGGCCGTGAAAATCACTCAAGCCAGCTTTGGCTACCGTGAAGGAGACCGCACGCTGCCGATTCTGCTCGCACCGCCGACGACCGGCACGACCGACTTCATCTTCTCGGTGGGCGGCGAGCTGCACGTCGAGAATCTGGGCAAGACCACGGGCGGCCTCTTTGCCTCCTCGCTCAAGATCACGGGCAATCCGTGGGAAGTGGTGGGTCACGTCAACATCAAACAGGGAGCCAATAAGTTCGCCAACAACCCCTTGCTGGTCATCTCGAACGGTCTCCTGAAAGCCGCCTCGCAGTCGCCGGTGCCCTTCGTGCTCAATGAGGCCTCCTTTGCGACGGTGGCAAACTCTCAGCTCAATGGGCCGGTCACTCTCTCGGGCGTTCTCAACCCGCCAGCGGGTGAACCCCTCGTCAATCTGTTGATCAATGGCGATGCGACGGTCAACGGCCTTTCGATCCCCACGGGCGGGACGATCTTTGTCACCGGGAATCTCACGATCAACAACAGCGTGACCACCGACGCCAACCGCAACATTCAATGGTTGGTGAAGGGGAACATCTTCGTGCCGGATACGGCTGTCTCGGGGTTATCCCTCCAGCAGCAGATCCTCTGTGCCGAAGGCAACATCGAGATCTACCGGCCCATCGTTTTCTCGGGGGCGATGAATACGAATCGAAATCTCAAGTGGATCGGAGCGGCCGGCCAAGGCATCAGTGCCTTTGCCCCGCTGCAGATGAATGGTGACGGTTTCTACTTCGATTAGGTGAAGGTTGCCCTGGTAACCCTACGGGGATAGACAAAATTCGCCGATATCAATCCTGGAGCAGTCTCGCTGCTCTGGGATTGTCTATTTATGGACTTGTTGGGCATGGCAGGTTGGGCAGCCGCGATCATCGGATCGGGGTGGGCCATCGCGTCTTCGGTACAGGGCAAACGCGCCCAAAACGAATACTCGCGCGAACGCCAAGCGAACGACACTTTCCTCCACGCGAGCCACGTCATTAGCGAATTCAATGCGAACGGCACCGCCCTGGCCGAAGCCCTGCGCGCCATGGTCACCGCCGCCGGAGCCGACTCCGGCTACATCATGCTGTTCGACCGCAACCAGCCGAAAAAGCTCACCACCCAAGCGGTCTACTCCTTTGACGATAACGACATCTTCCCCACCACCACGCTGATTGGCGAAGGCCTGGCGGGCACGGTGGCGCACTCGGGGCAACCTGCCCACTTCACGCGCACCGGGGGCACCGATGTGCTGCATGAACTGCCCAACGACACAACCGCCGCCATTGCCACGCCCATCCGCAACCGCCTGTTCCGCGACCAAGACCTGCGGACCAGCGATGTTGTAGGCGTTCTCGTGCTGATTTCCAAGAAGAAGAAGATGTCGTTCCAAGGGGAACGGCTGGACACCATCACGGCGTTGGGCGCTTTGCTTTCCATGGCTGTTTCCAGCCATTGGATCGGCACCCACCATCGCCTCACCCTGCTGGACACCCTGGTACTGATGGCCAGCACTCTGGAATCCCGCGACCGCTATATGTCGGGCCGCTCACAGCGCCTTTGTGACCTCGCCTTGCTGTTGGGCCGCAAGTTCGGGATGAGCGACGAAGCCCTGGAAGAGCTCCGGCTGGGCATGCTGCTCCAAGACATCGGCAGCATCAAGGTGCCGGACGCGATTTTGCATAAGTCTGGGCGCCTTATGGCCGAGGAGTTTGAGCTTCTCAAGCAGCACACCACCTTTGGCTACGAACTTTGCCGCCGCCTGATGATGCCGCGCGGGGTGTTGACGATTGTCCGCAACCACCACGAGCGCCTGGACGGCACCGGCTACCCCGACCAACTGAAGGGCGAGCAAATGCCCCTGGCCCTGCGAATTGCGGCTCTAGCGATTGCCTTTGATGCCATGGCCTCGCCGCGTGCCTTCCGCACTGCCTTGGACCTCGACGAAATCCTGGCCCAATTGAACCTGGAAGCCGGCACGCACTTCGACGCTGTGGTGGTGCAAACCCTGCGCGAGAGCGTGAACGACGCAGAGTTCCAACGCATCTACCCTGCGCTTTCGACCACCACCGAGAAGCGTATCTCGGACCTTGCCGCATGAAGCCGAGTCCTCACCTCATTGGATTGGAGCTTGGGGCGCACGCCCTCAAAATGGTGCGCATCGATTCTCAACGGCGCAGCAACATCCTCACGGGTGCCTGGCGCATCCCCACGGAGGGTGCCATGGACTGGCGTCGCGTGGACCACAAGTCACCGGCCTTTCTCGATTTGAAAGCCGAAGTCGCTCGCCTGGGGTTGAAGGGCCAGGATGTTTGCTTTAGCCTGCCGCCCGAACACACCGTGCTGCGATGGATGGACTTTGCCGGCATGGAGGAGGCGGACTGGAAGGACGCCGCCGCCCTGATGCTGCGCAAACAATTGGACGAAACCCAACCGTGGGAAATCGCCATCGGCACCGAACCCGACCCCGTGACCAACGAACGACTGGTAACGGCCATGCCGCGCGATTTGATTTTCCGCTACGCCGACGCCGTGCAGGGACTGGGCTTGAACCCCGTGGCTGCCGAACCCGAATCCAACGCGATTTTGCGCATTGGTGGCAGTGTCCTGCGCCGCCGCAGTCCGCTGCTTCGTGACGGCGCGGCCGTGATTCTCGATATTGGCTACCAGCGCACCCGTATCGACATGGTACGGGACGACAAGATCGAATTCACACGCGAATTCCGCTTTGGATCTCACCTTTTGATTAAATCCATTGCCAAGGAGCTGGTGCTGACCGAAGAAGAAGCCGCGCAGACGCTGGAGCACTCCACGGCCTCCCTCAGTAATCGAGGCTGGCTGCAGATTCCCACCCCGGGAGGCTTGGCGCAGATTGATGCCAACCCGCACCTGCAGATTCTGGTGCGAGAAACCGGTCGCCTGGTGCGCTACTTCCGCTCCATCTATCCCGAACGCAGCTACGCCGGTACGGTGGCCAGCTTGCTGGTGACAGGCGGCTTGGCAGGCCTGAACGGCATCTGCGAATACGTGGATCGCGCCCTGCAGATCGAATCCTGCCTGGTGGACCCGCTCTCGGTGGTCCGCATTGACTTGCCGGAGGATCAATTCATTCTCATGTCACGCGCACCGTACGTGTTTACGGTCGCCACGGGGCTCGCTTTAGCGCTACGAAATCGAATGGGCTTTGAGGAGGAAAGCAAACCAAATGGTTCAAAACGTATTCTCGCGCGGGCCGCGTAAGACTGCCCGATATTTGGCGCACACCAATGTGCTAGGTGGGTGGTTTGTATACTGCGCACAACGCGCGGCGCAGCGCCGCGCCCAGCAGCAACTCATGGCCGCCGGTGCCGTGTGCTTAGTGGCCGCGCTGGCTGCCTGCCTCTACGTCTTCACCGAGTCGGCCGCCGTGGCCCAAAAGCAGCAATGGGAGTTGCAACAGATCCAAAGCCAAATGCGCCTGCTCGGGGCAGGAGCCGAAGAAGCGACCGTGCAGCGCGAGTACCGCTCGATACTCTCGCAAAGTTTGGAAGCCAACGCGCAACTGCTTGACCCGCTCGCCATGACGCTCAACGAAATGCCGATGAGCTGCTGGCCAGAGCAAGTTACCGCTAACTACCAAGACGACGAGCCCCAAATCTCGGGCCGCGTGCTGGCTGTGAACGGAGAATCGAAGTTTGAGTTCGTCCGCGTACTGGAAGCCAACGGAGTGGGATTGGAAGCCAAGATCGAGTCCTTTGGTATGGAAATCAAAGAAGGCAAGACGGTCGAACGCTTCTCCTTTATCGTGAAGAAGTCCACGGAGGCCGCGCCATGAGCGCCAAAACCGCGCCCCATAAAGCCCCGGCCCGCAAGGGAAAGAAGCGCAATGCGCGCAAGCCTCTGCAGACCGGCCATGCCCTGCTTATCCTCTCCGGCTTCGCCTTTGCGTTTGCCGTCTATTGGGGTGTCAGTCAGTACCAAGCCTCGCAAAACATGGCCGCCCAGATCGAGAAGGAACGCAGCACCCTCGTGACGGCCAAATCCGACGCGGAAGCGATGGATGTGGAGGGCAAGTACCACCGCATTCTGGGCGACCGCATCGTGAAGGAATTCAACCGGCAACTCTCGTCGCTGGCCGTTAACCATTCGGTGCAAATTGTTCGTGGGGGCCAAGACGACAAGCTGGATCCTCGCATCACGCGCGCCGGCGGTCAGGGACCCGCCGAAGGCTGGGCCAACCTCACCTACGAGTTTGAAGTCGTCGGCGAAACCCGCAATGTCCACCAGCTGCTGCGCACTCTTGCGGAAGGCCCGATGGCGTTCGAATTTGAAGACATCACCTATCGCCGACGCAGCGCCGACCCCTTGCTAAAAGGGATCAACGCGCGCGTTTCCGTGCGCCTGGTCACCCGCCAGGGGCTGAGCAAGGGACCGGCGGGCCCTGTGAACCCGGCCGCAACGCCGCCCACCGGAGGGAAAGCCTGATGTCCGCCGGACGCGGCAAGGTGGGTCTCGTAATCGTCCTCGCGCTCGTCGCGATGGCGATGGCCAGCATGCTATTCCTGAGGAATCAACTCTCGAACGCGGCAGCCGCCAAGAACGCGGACCGCAAGAACTCGTCGTCCAGCGCAACGCCCAAAGACGACCCGAAACTAAAGCCGGCCCCGAACAAGAACCGCTTAGCGGTCTTGATCGTAGACCCCTTTGCGCGTTCCGCCCCGTACCAAACGGCCATCGCCGAAGCTGTTTCTACCAGCGGCACCGCCAGCAACACCGATGCGGGCCGTAATTTGCCCCCGCCGTCGTTCACCCCGATTGATCGGGGCGAATCACCGGTATTTCTCTCGCCGGTTGCCCTGCCGGGCTCCATCCCTACGGCCGTGCCCAGGGACAACACCCCGGTAGCTCCCGCCCAGGGCGAGGAAGGCGATGCGCCCCCGGCTGCCCCCATCCAGGTGCAAGTGCGCGGCATTGTCGGCGCGGATCGCCCGCGCGCATTTCTCACTGTCAACGGCTCCACCCGCACGGTGCAGGCCGGTTCAGATCTCGGTGATGGGGTGCGCATCCAGCGCGTCACCTCCACCCACGTTGTCATCGAACGAAACGGCAAGTCCATTTCTGTTCCCGTCGGAAAGGAAACATACCTGTGATCACTACTCTCATCGCGATGACCGCCTGGTGGCAAGCTTCCCCCGCTCGCGCGAGGATGCCCTATCAGCCCATGATCGTGGCTTCGGTGGCCGCTCCGCAAACCGTGGAACTGCCCCTGCCGCCGGTGGAAGAAAAGCCCTTCCCTTCGCTCAGCCAGATCGTGAGCGAAATCATGGCCACGCGTCAATCCAAGCCGGACGTGTCGCCCCCTACGGACATTGGCAATAGCGAAGCTATCGCCCGGGCCCAAACGACCTCGACGACGTCCACCACCACTTCCACCACCACGACCGATATCCGACACATCCCGTCGCCTCGCGATTTGCCCGTTCTTGCCCCGGACCCGATGCGCAAGAAAGTCTCGGCGCAGGTGCAAGACATGGACGTGGCGACCGTTCTCTCCACGCTGTGCGAGCAGGTAGGCATTAACTTGGTGCTGCAAAGCCAGAGCGACAAGAAGCTGACGCTGAACCTGAACAACACGCCGTTCCGCGACATCTTGACCACCATTTGCAGCCTCAGCGACCTCTACTTTGTCGAGACCCCGAGCATGGTTATCGTCGGCAGCAAGGATGCGCTGGTGGCCCGCTACGCCGAGGCTTTCTACAAGGCGTATCCGCAGTTCCGCCCGGCGGACAACGGGGCCATCGTATCCCGCACCGTTAAGTTGGATTACGTGGACGCAGTGGCCGTGGCCCAAGTGCTACGCGAACAGTGGAAGGAAGAAGAACTCAGCGTTTCCGTTGGCCCCTCGCACTGGACTCCGGAACTCATGGAAGCTTCCTCGGGCTCTGTGACCGGCATCAACGGTGCCGCCAACTCCCGTCCCCCGGCCAGCGGTGGCGGCGCGGGGAATGGCCCGACCGGCGATCCGGCCTCCAAGGTCGTCGTTCTGCGCGGCAGCCAAACCGTGATCAATCAGGCGCTCGAACTCGTGAAGACGATGGACTACGCTCGCCCGCAGGTGGTCATCAAGGTTCAGATTCTCGACATTAGCAACGATGCCCTGCAGAACCTTGGCCTCAAGTGGGATTTCGGCAGCACGGGCTTCACCGAAAACACCCCGCCGGGCATCGGCGTGATGCCGTTCCAACGCCAGGGCTTCAACTTCCAAGCGCAGATTGCCGCCTTGATTGATAATGGCGCCGGCCGCGTGCTGGCTGAACCCAATGTAAGTGTGCTGGACGGACGACGAGGATTTGTCCTGATCGGCGACCGCCTGCGCTACCCCGTGGCCACCGGCCTGGACGCCAACGGCCGCCCGATCTTTACGACCGAAGAGCAACCGGTGGGGATTTACCTGCAGGTGGCCCCCACCGTTGCGGCGGACAACACCGTCTCGATGTCGATCTATCCGCAGGTCAGCGCGGTCACGGACTTCCTGGATGTGCCGAATGTGGGCCGCTTCCCGCAGATCAGCACCCGCGAAACCCAGTCGTCCATTTCGGTCAAATCGGGCCAGACGATTGTCATCGGCGGCCTCATTCAAGAGCAGGACATAAAGAAGTGGCAAGAGGTGCCGGTGCTCAGCCGCATCCCCTTCTTTGGTGAGCTCTTCAAGTGGCGCAGCACTTCCAAGACAAGTTCGCAGGTGGTCATTAGCATCACACCGACCGTGGTCCGCCCCGAAGACAACCAACCCGAATGACCCCCGATCGACCCCATGATTGCTGAACGAACGATACGAGATATTGTTATCGAAGAAGGCTTTGTCACCGCTGAGCGGTTGAACGAAGTCCTGGCCTCGCGCACCGACTCGACAGAGAATGTGGGCGACCTGCTTCAGCGCATGGGTCTCATCACCGAGAAGCAACATCTCCAGTGCGTGGCCCTGCAGGCGGGGATCCCCTTTGTGGACCTCTCCAAGCTCGAAATTGAGCAGGATGTTGCCCGCAGCATCTCGCACCAGCTCGCTGTCAAGCACCTCGCCATCCCCATCGAAAAGACGGAGTACGCCGCCTCGGTGGCAATGTTCAACCCGCTGGACGTCGCCTCCATCGACGAAATCCGGGTCCAACTGGGCGTGGACGTGGACCCGATGTTCGCGACCGAATCCGACGTACGCGAGGCCATCTTCCGGGCATTTGGAAGCTTTGATAGCCTCTCCGTGCTCGCTGGTGAATTCGCGAAGGGCGTTGAGATCTCGACCAGCGACGCCGGGGCCGAAGACGACCAAACCACCATCAGTCTTAATGAGCGGGAGGATGGCGCGCCCATCATCCGCCTGGCCAACGCCCTGCTCGCCCGCGCCATTCGCGGCCACGCGAGTGACGTGCACGTGGAGCCCGGCCCGAACGACACGCGCGTGCGGTTCCGCGTGGACGGCATCCTCAGCGAAGTAATGACCATCCCCAAGGCCGTGCAACGCCCGTTTGTGTCGCGCCTCAAGGTCATCGCCGGGCTCGACATTGGCGAGCGCCGCATCCCGCAGGACGGTCGCTTCTCCGTCAGCCTGAGCGAAGGCAGTTACGATTTGCGTGTTTCCACGTACCCCACCGTCCACGGCGAGAAGGTCGTGCTCCGCGTGCTGGATAAATCCTCCTTGGCTGTGAACCTCACCACCCTGGGCATCCCGCCGCTTTCGCTGGATCGCATCCTCAAGCGGGTGGAGGAAAGTCAAGGACTGATTCTCGTCACCGGTCCGACGGGTTCGGGGAAATCCACCACTCTCTATTCAATTCTCAACCATTTAAATGATAACAGTCGGAACATCGTCACGATCGAAGATCCGGTGGAATACCAACTGGAAGGCATTGCCCAGGCCAACGTGAATGTGGGCGCCGGGATGACCTTTGCCAATGGCCTGCGCGCCATTCTTCGCCAAGACCCGGACGTGATTCTGGTGGGGGAAAGCCGTGACCCCGAAACCGCCAAAACCGCGATTGAAGCTTCGCTGACGGGCCACCTTGTTCTCACCTCCCTTCACGCCAACGACTCGATGGCGGCGGTTGTCCGTTTGGTGGAAATGGGTGTCGAACCCTTCCTTGTAAGCAGCAGCGTGACACTGAGTGTGGCCCAGCGACTGATGCGCCGCACCTGCTCGCACTGCGCCAAGCCTTATCTGCCGGATTCGATCGTTCTGGAGTCGCTCGACTTGCCACTCAACCGCGAGTATATGAAAGGCGAAGGGTGCGAAAAGTGCGGCGGCACAGGCTACCGGGGCCGATGTGGGGTCTACGAGGTCGCTGACATCTCGCAGCGCATCCGCCAGATGATCTTTGTCGGCGAGAGCACCGATGCCATCCGCCGCGAGGCTGTGCGCGGAGGGATGAGAACTCTCCGTCAAGACGCCTTGACCAAGGTACTGGAAGGGATATCGACGGTGGAGGAATTGCTCCGCGTCACCCCGAATGAAAGTCAAGAATGAGCGCCTACCGATTCAAGTACGTTTCACCGGATGGTGAAACGCATACCGGCCAGGTCCGCGCGGACAACATTGACCAAGCTACCGTTGAGCTTGCCCAACTCGGCCGCGTCATCAGTATCGTCCCGCTGCTGGAACAAGCGAACGACTTTGACGATGAGGATGACGCTCCGGCTTCCTCGAACCCCCTTGCCAGCTTAAGAAAGAAGAAGACCAAAACCGAGGACGTCATCACCGTCCTGCGCAACTTGGGCGTGATGGCCGAATCCGGTGTCCCGCTCAAAGAAGCCCTGGAGACCGTTTCTCTCGAAGCCGGCACTCCGGACCTCACCGAAGCTCTCCGCGATATCAAGGATCGCGTGATCGGCGGTTCGGCCCTGGGCGAAGCGATGCGCGAACACCCCAAGATGTTCGGCACCCTGGCCTGCAACATGATTGCCGTGGGCGAAGAAGGCGGCAACCTGGATAAAGCCCTCGGCTCTGCCGCCGAGCAAATGGAACGCTCCGCCGCCATGCGCGGCAAGGTCATCAATGCGCTGATTTATCCGGCCATTCTCACCGTCGTCTCGTTCCTCAGCGTGATTTCGCTAGTGGTGCTCGTGCTGCCGCAGTTCGTCGAGACGTTCAAGCAGATGGACATCGAGCCGCCCCTGATGACGCGCATGCTGATGGCCTTCGGCAACCTGTTCCGCCTATATCCCTTGGTGACTTTCGGTGTCTCTATTGCCGTATTCGTGGGGGCCAAGATCGCCTGGGCCCGAGAAGATGTCCGCCGGGCGGTTCTCGTGTTTGCTTTGCGCATTCCTGTGGTGGGCGAGCTCATTTTCAAGGTCGCACTATCCCGCTCCATCCACACGCTGGCCGCCCTCACCGGTGCCAACATTCGCTTGGTCGAGTCTTTGGAACACGCCGCCAATGTCTCCGGCTTGCCCAGCCTCGAAAACGCCTTCCTCACCGCGCAGGACGACCTGCAAAATGGGCAAACCCTGGGCGAATCCTTGGCTCGCACTGCCATCCTGCCCTCCACTCTGGTCCAGCTCATTTCCATCGGCGAACGCACCGGCCGTTTGGCCCCGCTGCTCGACCGCGCGGCCCTGCAAATGGAGAACGACGCCGATGCCCGTCTGAAAGCCGTCGTCAGCCTCTTTGAACCCATTCTCATCGTGGTGATGGGCGGTGTCATCGGGATGATCACCCTGTCGATCATCACCCCGCTCTTCAGCATCATGCAAAAGATCTAGACGTTTAGGGGCATGGTCTAAGAAACATGAAGCCACTTGCCAATACAATAAATGTGACTCGGTCGCATCGCGCTGGCTTCTCTCTGGTGGAGATGATGGTGGTGGTCAGCATCATCGGCATCCTCACGGCCATTGCTGTGCCTAAGTTCAACGATATTCAGCGGAAGAGTCGTGAATCCGCGCTACGCACCGATTTGCAGGTGTATCGCAGCGCCATCTACGTCTTCTACAGCGACACCGGACTCTATCCGGCCACACTCAGTGACCTCGCCGCGCGCACGGCTCCGAGTACCGGCCTGAATGCCAATGGGGCGACCCGCAGCTTGGTCGATACTTCCTGGCGTGGACCTTATGTGGAATCTGTGCGGTTCGACCCGGTGTCGGATCAACCGTTCCAATACTTCACGGCCGCCGGTTCGGTGGGAACCGTCAAGCCGTCTGCCCCGGGCAACGACTCGAACGGCACCCCCTTCAGCGATTATTAAGCCCCGGCTTCGTTGAGCTTGGCGCGCACGGCCTTGAGGGCTGCCGCCCGCACGGGGTCATCGGATGAGGTCACTCGGCCCCCTTCCTTCACGTCCGGTTCCAGCGGTTGCTTCTCCAGTCGTCGCCCCTTGGTGGTGATGTAGTCACTCACCGGGTACTGCAACGAGAAACCGAGCGGCAATCGCGCGTTCACACTGGCCAGCACCGCACCGGCCGAGGGTGAACCGACCAGAATCGCATCGGCGTTCTCCTTTAGTGCGGCGGCCGTAATCTCGCTGGCACTCGCCGAGCCGCGATCAATCATCACTGCAATGGGGCCCTTGAAAGGGTCAATCCCGCGCGGCCGGGTGCGTGCCCGCGAGGTCGTCCAGGTCGCCACGCGGCCCAAGTCAACCTCTTCGTTCGGGTGCGCCCGTTGCCAATCCGAGACAATGCGGCGGCTGAGGAACACGCCGTACTCTGTGTTCGGTGGCAAGATCAGCGAAAGCAGGTGGTTGAGGTTGCTACTGGCCCCCCCGCCATTGCGTCGCAGGTCGAGGATCAAGCCCTTCGCATCTTCCTCGTGCGCCCCCTTCATCAGCTTTTCGATGTTTTCGCGGCTATAGCCATCGGAGAACGTCGGTACGCGAAGAACCGCAATCTCTCCGACAATCGTGAGCGTCTCACGGCGGGGCGGTGCCTCTTGCACTAGCAAGAGAACGTCATTGACGGAGGGCAAGCTCGGCGCGGAGGCCACGCGTCCACTGCCCGGAGACAACCGAATGTGGCTGATACCGTAGGTTCTCAGAAGGCGATTGAGGGTAGCGGTGAATGCCGCCGGAGTTGAGGATCGCTCCACCATGTCGGATTCACGACGCACCAGTTCGGGCCAGGTTCCGAAGTCAATGTTCGGCACAAAGGCGCGCTCCACCAGCGTCTTGCCAATCGCGTCAATGACTTCCTTCTTCTGCGTCTGATTCAGCGTCGGCGCATCGGACTGGGCTTGGGCCAGCACCAGGCTGGCGGCAACAAAAAAGGCCGCCGTGCTTCTTAACCACTTCGCGTTCATTTTCTTCCTGGTTATACGAATGAGGAGCCGTCATCGACTCCTCACGTTCAATTCCAGGGAGTTTACTCGCCTTGGGCTTGACTGTACGAAACGACGCCGTCGAACTTACACAGCTGTTCCGTCTTCACAAAGTCCACGCCGGCTTGCGAGAACTTCCCAAGCAGTTCCACCACATCCGCGCTACTGATCGTGCCCTCGGTGGCCATGAATCGGCAGCGCCAGTGGTCCACCACCGCCGTTTCCGGGAAGCCGTCCGGCCACACCAGTACCCCTCGGTTGGTCACGAGCTTCAGCTTGGCTTTGCCGGTGGAAAGCGCGGCGATCTTGTCGCCAAAGGCCTGCTTGTCCGTGCTGCGATCGTGCACAAACACGTCGATGCCGACCACTTCCTTCTTCCCGGCCGGTCGTCGTTGCAAGCGCGGCACTGGCGAGCACACGTTGCGCTCCTTGTCGTATTCCACCGCCGCTAGAGTGGTGGGGCGCTGCCCCACGCGGGCCGCCACCGCATCACCAAACTCCTGGGTGCTCACACGCTTTTGGCTCACGCCCTCACGGTAGATGTCCGGCGTGTGAATGCCGTCTTCCAGCGTCTTCAGCCAGGCGTTGTGCACGGTCTCGGCCACTTCGGGCTGGCCAATATGCACCAGCATCTGCACCGCTCCCAGCAACAGGCCGCTCGGATTGGCAATGCCCTGCCCGGCAATCATCGGCGCGCTGCCGTGAATCGCTTCGAACATCGCGCACGACTCGCCAATGTTGGCTGAGCCCCCCAGCCCCACCGAACCCGTGATCTGAGCCGCGATGTCGCTGATGATGTCGCCGTAGAGGTTGCTCGTCACGATAACGTCAAAGATTTCCGGCGTATCCGCCAAGCGGGCCGAACCGATGTCCACGATCCAGTGATCCTTTTCGATGTCCGGATACTCGGCGCCCACTTCATCAAAAATCTTGTGGAAGAGGCCGTCCGTCAGCTTCATGATGTTGTCCTTGCTGAAGCACGACACCTTCTTGCGGTTGTTGGCCTTCGCGTATTCAAAGGCGTAGCGGACGATCTTCTCGGTGCCCGGCTGGGTCACCAGCTTCAGGCTTTGGTAAGCCTCGTCGGTCTGCCGGTGCTCAATCCCGGCGTAGAGGTCTTCCTCGTTCTCCCGGACGATGACCACGTCCATCTTGGGGTGCTTGGTCTGGATGATCGGGTAGTAACTCACGCACGGGCGCACGTTGGCGTAGAGGCCAAGCGTCTTGCGCACCGTGACGTTTAGGCTCTTAAAGCCGCCCCCCTGCGGGGTGGTGATGGGCGACTTCAAGAAAACCTTGGTGCGGCGGAGCGATTCCCAGCTGGAATCCGCAATACCGCTCGTCACGCCTTGGTTGTAAACCTTTTCGCCGATCTCGATGGTCTCGATCTCGATGGCGGCGTTGGCGGCCTTGAGGATCTTGAGCACCTCGGGCATGATTTCCGGGCCAATGCCATCGCCGAACGCCACTGTAATCGGAACCTTTTGCTCCATGGCGTTAGCCTAGCCGATGACGGCCCGGAATTGGCAGAGATTTAGGCTTTCAGCCGTTCCGCCATTTGCAAAAAGGCGGTGATGGCCCCATCACTCAGGGCTTTGGTTCGTTCGTTGGCCAGTTGACCGTCGGGGCCGTAGGCGCTCAATCCGCCTCCCACACTCACCTGCTGCGGCACCGTGATCGCCATCACCTCGTTCAGCACCTCGCGCACCACGCGCAGGGCGCGCAGGCCACCGAGTCCACCCGGCGAGGCACCCGCCAGCATCACCACCTTGCCCGCCCACACATTGGCCTGGCCGGTTTCCTGGTCGGTGCGGCTGGCCCAGTCAATCGCGTTCTTGAGCAAAGGGGTAATCGAAGCGTTGAATTCAGGGCTCGTGATGACTACGGCGTCGGCCGCGAGGATTGCCGAGCGTAGCTGCAGCACTTCATCCGGCAGACCGCTTTCGGCTTCCAAGTCACCGTCGTAAAGCGGCAGCGGCACTTCCGAAAACTCGAAAGTCTCCGTTTGGTGGCCCCGGGATTGGATTTCCCCCAGCAGGTACTTCAACAAGTGGCGATTCAAGGATTCTCGCCGCGCACTGCCGGCCAGCCCAAGGATATGCATGGTCGTATTCTACGGTCTCAAAGGCCGCGTGGTCCCGCCAGCAGTCGCAATCCGTTGAGGATCACGATCACGGTCGACCCTTCGTGCCCAATCACCGCGATCGGCAGCATCATCTCGGCCCGTCCTGGCACCAGGGCACCCCACAACACGCTGTTGAGCGTCAGCAATCCGATGATCACCCCGGCGAACACCAAGTTGGCGCGGATGGTGCGGCGGGTAGCCGAACCCAGCGCCATCAGGTCCGAAATTCGCTCCACCTTGTCGTCCATCAGCACCACATCGGCGGCGTTCAGCGCAATATCGCTCCCCAGGCCTCCCATGCCAATGCCCACGTGGGCGCGGGCCAGGCTGGGCGCATCGTTCACCCCGTCGCCGATGAAAGCCAGGGTCTGCCCCTTGGCAATCGAATCGGCAACCAGCTTCTCCTTGTCCTGCGGTAGCAACCCGGCGTGGACTTCGTCTATGCCCACCTGGGCGGCCACGGCATGGGCGGTGGCGGGCTGGTCGCCGGTCAGCATCGCAATCCGCTTAATGCCTCTCGCGCGCAGCTTGTCCAAGGCCTCCCGCACACCCGGTTTGGGCTGGTCGGCCATCGTCAGGGCCGCCCACTGATCGCCGGAGTTCAGGATCGCGATCGTTTCGCCCCGCTCAGCAAACGCCTTGACATGCTCCTCAAACTCGGCCGGCATGTTGTCAAAGAACCGCCGCTGACCAATGCGCACGACCGAGCCTTGCCACTGGGCTTCCACCCCTTTCCCGGGCACGACCCGCACGTTCTCTACGCTGGGCAAGGGCAATTCCCACTCGTTGGCCTTCTTTACAATGGCCGTGGCCAGGGGGTGCGTGCTGTGCTGTTCCAGCGCGGCCGCCAGGCCCAGCATCATGCGCGCGGCCTGGCTGGGGTCTTCGCCCGGGTGCCAGCACCCCGCGTCGTCTTTGCACACGCCCGCTCCCACCAGCGCCGGGCCGCACACGCAAATTTCGGTGAGGGCAAATTTGCCCTCGGTGAGGGTGCCGGTCTTATCTAAGAAAACGGTGTCGATCTTGCCGAGCGTCTCGATGAACTCCCCGCCCCGTACCAGCATGCCGCGCTGCGCCGCCCAGGCCAATGCCGAAAGCGTGGTGGCCGGGGTGCTGATGACCAGCGCACACGGGCTGAGCGCCACCAGCAAGGTGAGTGATGCAAAAAGCGCCGCCGGCGGAGCTTGCCCCACCGCCAACCGGATGCCCCAACTGAGGAGCGCTGCCCCCAAGACAAAGAACGTGTAGCGCTGGCCAAACCACTGGCTGATGCGCTCCCCGCTGGCCTTGTTCTCCTGGGCATCGTTCACCAGGGCCACGACTTTTTCCAGCATCGTGGCCCCGCTCGCCGCCGTTACGCGGATCGTCACCGTGCCCTCGAGGTTCTGGGTGCCGGCCAAGAGCCGATCCCCTTCCCGCTTGTCCACGGGCCGAGCCTCGCCGGTCATGGCGCTTTCGTCCGCTTGCGTCACGCCTTCGACGATCTCGCCGTCCAGCGGCACGCCCTGGAAAGCCGGCACGCGCACCAAGTCGCCCACCACAATTTCCCCGACGGGTACGCGGGTTTCGCCGTGGGCATCAATGCGGATGGCCTCGTCCGGTCGGAGCTTGATCAGCCCTTCAATCGCCGACTTCGTCCGCGCCATCGCGAACTCTTCCAGGGTGCCGGCCAAAGCAAAGAGGAAGAGCAAAACCGCCGCTTCGGTCGGGTGGCCCACAAAGATGGAGCCCGCCGCCGCCAGCAGCATGAGGATGTGAACGTCGAACTCCTTACGACGAAGTGAATCCCACCCTTCTTCCAGGGCGTGGACGGAGCCAAAGGCCACTGCCAACCAAGACGCCCACACGGGGCCTCCGAAAATGGCTACCGCCAGGCTCACGCCGCAGAGCGAAGTGAGAACGGTATGGATACGGCGATCCATACCGTTCAGATTAGCCGATTAGCTCGGATCGGTCGGGGTAGTTCCGGATTCGACCGCTTCAGCGGGCTTGCGCATGCGCCCGAAGACCTTGTAGAGGTCGTCGAAGATCGAATACGAACACGGAATGACGAGCAGGGTGAGGAACGTGGAGAGCAAAGTCCCCCCGATGATCGTGATCCCGATGGTTTCTCGGAACTCCGAACCCCGCCCAATCGCCAAGGCCACCGGCATCAGGCCGACCAGCAAGGCGATGGTGGTCATCATGATCGGGCGCAAGCGCGTCCGACCACTTTCCACTAGGGCGTCGTACCGAGGCAGACCCCGGTCGCGTAGCGTGTTGGTGTAGTCCACCAGCAAGATCGCGTTCTTACCGACCAGGCCGATCATCGCCACAATCCCGATCATCGCGATGATGTTCAGGGTCGTGTTCGTCAGCATCAGGGCCAGCAAGGCCCCCACCATGGCTTGCGGCTGCGCCAGCTGAATCACGAACGGATACAGCAGGTTGTTGTACAGCGCCGCCAGCACGAAGTAGACCAAGATCACCCCGAAGAAGATGGCCCCGAAGAGGTACCCCGTCTCCCGCTGCTGCGCGTCGGCCTGGCCCAGGGGCTTGTAGGTCACGTTCTCGGGCACCAGATTGTCTTCCATGAGGAGACGGTCAATCTCGGCCTGCACCGAGCCCGCCGCGTAGCCCGGCAAGAGATTTGCCGTCACACGCACCTCAGGTTTGCGGTCAACGCGGTCGATCTTCGTCACGCTTTCGCCCAATTCGATTTCGCTGATCTCGCTCACGAAGATCGGGTTCCCGCGCACGAAAGTTACGGGGACCTGCCCGAGCAAGGAGGGATCCGAGCGCTCGACTTGGTCCATCATCACCCGCACGTCGTACTCCAGGCCATTTTCGCGGAACTTCACGTCCTCATTGCCTTCATACAGCGTGCGCAGGGCGCCCCCGAGTTGCTGGGTGGAGATGCCTTCCAGGCCCTGACGAGCCGGGTCGGGGATCACACGAAGCTCAGGTTTCCCGGGCTTCGAAGAAATATCCGGTTGCACCACGCCCTTGATCTTGCCGGAAGCCAGCAGGTCACGCACCTTGATCGCGGTAGACAGCGCTTCCTCGCGTTCATCGCTTTGGAAACTGAGCTGAACCGCATCCCCAAAGTCAAAGTTGCTCGAAACCGCCACTTTGACCGTCGCGCCCGGCACCTGGCCGATGCGCTCCAGGAGTTGCGCGGCCACCGTCGTGTCCGGAGTATCGCGGAGGGGCTCGTAGTGCTTCGCCCACGGGAGCTTGTCTAGCAACGCCGACTTCTCCCACAGCACCACTTGCGTCCGCGCCACGTTCGGAGCCTGCGACCCCGCACCGAAACCGCCCGAGGCTGTCGAGCCCAGAGTGGTGTAAACGTAGTGGATGTCTGGGTGGCCCATCAGGCGCTGCTCCACCTGGCGCACCGCTTCACTGGTGCGCTCCAGGCTGGCATCGGTCGCCATTTCAATGTCGATATTGATGCGGCCCACGTCGCTCGGCGGCAAGAACGCGAACTTAAACACGTCGTCACCGCCCTTGTAGTAGTAGCGGTAGCCATAGCCCGCCCCCGCCGCAATCGGGAAGATCGCCGCAAAGAGCAGGGTCTTGCCCAGGATGCCCCAGGTGCCTCGGTAAGGCTCATCACCCTTCGCCTTCCGCACCCTGTTGCGAATGAGGTTGCCGATAAAGATCAGCAGACCAAGGATGATGGTCGGCTGTGCAAGGCCCATGCCACGCTGAATCGCCTCCATCCAGTGCTTGCCCGGATCATCCGGCACCAGCACCGTGCTTCCGCCAATGAACGCAAACGTCGCGAATAGAGCCGCAAAGCCCCCGCCGAACACCGTCCAGCGGTGATCCAAAGACCACTTCAGCACATTGGCGTAGCGATCGGCAAAGCCGTGGAAGAACCGGTTGAATCCGCGCGCAAACGCCGTCTTCGGATGCTCCGGATCCTCCCCTTCCTTAAACCAGCGCGCAGCCAGCATCGGCGTGACCGTAAACGAGACGATGAGCGAGACCAACACACAAGTGGCGTAGGTCAAGGCCAACGGGCGATAGAACTGCCCCACAATGCCGCCCATAAAGGCGATGGGGAGGAACACGACCACGTCCGCCATCGTGATGGCGATGGCCGCCGTCCCGATTTCGTTTCGACCATTGACGGCCGCATCAAACGGAGACTCACCCATCTGCAAGTGCCGATAGGTGTTTTCGATGACGACGATGGCGTCATCCACCAACACCCCGACCGCGAGGCTCAGGGCCACCAACGTCAGCGTGTTCAGCGTGAAGCCGAACAGCTTCACCATGATCAGCGCCGCGAAAATACAGATCGGAATGGCGATGGAGACGATGAGCGTGCCGCGCCAGTCGTGCAAGAACATGTAAGTTACGAGCATCACCAGCACGATCCCGAATGCGAGCGCGAACTGCAGGTCGAAGAGGCTCTCTTCGATCTGCCGCGAAACGTCCAGCGTTGGCAAGAACTCGATCCCGTACTTGGCCTCGATCTCGTCGAGCATCGAAACCTTCTTGCCCGGGAGTGGCTGACGGATGGCCTTACTGATTTCCACTGCCGTCCCCTCCTTAGCTTTCAGGATCGTAACGGCAACGGCTTCCTGACCATCCAGCCGGAAGTTGGTGCGCCGCTCGGCCACAGTATCCGAGACTGTCGCCACGTCGCCTAACTTGACCTGATTCGAAGTCCCCTCCGGGTTGGAGGGGTCCGAGATCCGCACGGCGAGCTTCGAGATGTCCTCCACCGTATCGGCCTCACCTAGGACGCGCACGTTGAACTCGCGATCCCCGTTGGTCATTCGACCGCTGGGCACGTTGAGGCTCGCCGATTGCAGGGCACTCTGGATATCCAGCACGCCCACGCCGTAACGCATCATGTCTTCGATGCGCAGCCGCACCTGGATTTCGCGGATGTCGCCGCCGGCCACACCCACCGAACCCACGCCCGGCACCCGCGAGAACTCGTCCTTAAGCTGGTTATCAATGATGGAGCGCATCTCCACCGGGCTCAGGCGGTCGCTCTTGGCCACCAGTGTCAGCACCGGGTCGGTGCCGGTGTCCACCTTGCCCACCACGGGGTCTTCGGCGTCCGTTGGAAGGTCGCGCTTGATAAGGTCAAGCTGAGTCCTCACATCGTCGATGGTCTCGGGTACGGAAGTTCCGATTTCGAGCTCAATCACGACGATTGACACCCCGTCTTGCGAAGTTCCGGTGATCTGCTGGACCCCCGAAATCCCGCTCACGGAGTCTTCAATGCGCCTCGTGACCAAGTTGTTGATTTCGTCCGGACCCGCCCCCGGGTACACGGTGGAAACCGTGATGACCCCGAAGCTCACGTCGGGGTTGAGTTCCAAACGCGTGGATCGGTAGGCGATGAAGCCCATTAAGAAAATGGCCAGTATCGCCATCAGCACCACGACGGGGCGCTTAATGGATGTGATCGTTAAGCCCACGTCGGATTACCCCTGGCTCGCCTCGGTGGCCGGCTTGGCTTCGCCTTCCGCTTCACCCGGAGTTTCCCTCTTCACCGGGTCGCCTGCACGCACCTTATTGCGGCCTCGGTCAATCACGTCGACGTTGGCCGGCAGGCCACTGACCTGCACCCGTCCGGCTTCGCGGACGCCTAGGGTCACGTTCACGCGAGCGGCCTTGTCGCCCTCAATGACGTAAACGTAGCGCTGCGTGCCTTCCGACATCACAACCGCTTCTGGCAATGACACCGCATCCTTCACCGAAGTCGCCGTGACTTCGCCGCGCCCGAACATTCCTGGCTTCACGCTGTTCGGCGGGTTCTTCACTGCAACACGAATTCGGAAAATGCGTCCCACCTGGTCGGCTTGTGGCTCAATCGCTTCGACGATGCCTTCTAGTTCTAAGCCCCGGATGGCGTCCACACGGACGACCACCTTGGAACCCATCGGAATCTGCGCGAGTTGCAATTCCGGCACTTCGGCCTGGAACACCAAGCCGCCATCACCGATGATCTGCGCCACCGGGGTGCCCGGCCCGAGCATAGAGCCTACCGAAGCCGGAACACCCTGAACCTTGCCCGCGTAGGGGGCACGGATCGCTGTGTCATTTAAGGCCTTCCGAGCAATCCGCACGGATTCCTCAGCCGCCTGCAGGGCGGCACGGGCTGCATTGGCCTGGTCCTGCGGGATCAAGTCAAGCTCTTTCTGCGCGCGCTGAATGCGGACATTCTCTTGGGCGGCTTTCACCGCTTCTTCGGCCACGCGGATATCCTCCGGTCGGACGGCATCCCGCACGATCTCCAACTGCTGTTGCGCCAATTCGTAGGCCGCCAGCGCGTTTTGGAATCCATTTTCGGCCCGCTCATAGTCCGCGCGGGCAATGGCCCCTTCGTTGTAAAGTCGCTCGGCCCGATCCCGGGCCGCCTTCGCCGTGTCCAGGTCGCTCTTGGTGCGTCGCAGATTGATTTCGGCTTGGTTGCGCTCTTCGCTGCGGGCACCCGCCTTGGCTTTGGCCAGTTGGGCTTGCGCTTGCGCCAGTTGGGCTTCGGCAGCGGCCAGCGCCGCACTGCTCACCTTGGGCGTGGCGGTCACGCTGCGCAGCGCCTGTTGTAGCTGGGCGCGCGCCGCATTGGCCTGGGCAACCGCTTGTTGTAGGCGGGCGGCGGCGTCCTCCGATTCCTGCACCGCAATCACTTGCCCGGCCCGCACGGCACTGCCTTCGCGGACGAAAACCGACGTGAGGCGCCCCGGCCCGGAGGCCCCGATCGTCACCACGCGATTCGTGGCGAACTTGCCCGTCACCGCCACGATGTCGGTCATGTCCTTGCGTTCCGGCGTAATCGTCGTCACCACCGTCACCGGGTTCGAAATGATCGCTTCCGTCTTCTTCGCTTGCTCCTGCGCTTCCTGGTCGCGGCAACCAACCTGAGTCACCACCAACGCGAGGGCCGCCAGTCCGGCCCCTAGACCTCTTGTCCAAGTTTTCATGATTGATTTCCGTTCGAGTTGGCATCAGCAATGGGTGCCGGGGCAGGAGGCTCAGCGGCCTCGGGGGCGAGTTTGTCGGTGCCAAGCGCTCGTTGCAACTCGGCCAGGGAGAGTCGATCCGCAAAGCGGGCATCGGCCACGGCCGCGGCGGCCGCGCGTTCATCGTTAATGCTCACCAGCACATCCAGCAATGGCCCCGCGCCTTCGTCGTAGCGGAGGTTGGCTAGGCGCAGGGCTTCCCGGGCTAGTTTCAGGCTGTTCTCGGCGAGAACCAAGGATGCGCGGGCACTATTGAGGTTCGTCAGCGCGGCCCGCACTTGCAGCACAATGTCGAGCGAAAGCTGCTCCTTCGAGATCTCCGCATCCACCGTATTGGCGCGGGCGGCATCGCGATTGGCGCGGCTACTGCCACTGTCATAGAGCGGGATGCTGAGGTTGATCAGCGCGAGCGTGCTCTTGCTGTCAGAGCTTCCCTCCGTCCCCACGACATAGGTTTGCTGCGCGCTCAGGGCGAGCGTCGGCGCGTAGAGCGTTTTCGCTTGATCCTCGAGAGCCAAGTAAGCCTGAATTTGAGCAGACGTCGCACCCAATTCCGGCCGCTCGGTCAAGGCGCGTTGCACAAGCGCGGAGTCCTCCGCCAAGTCTCCGGGCAGCGGCGCAGGAGCTTCTAGTTGGAAGTTAATGTCTCCGTCCGTCGCCATTAGGTTCAGTAGAGATCGCTTCGAAAGCTCGAGAGCTTGCTGCGCATCAAGAAGGTTTCGCTCGGCTTGCACCAGAGCGTTCTCAAGCCGCAAAACGTCGAATTGAGGCACCGCGCCCGCGTCAAAGGCGGCCTTGGTCTTCTCAAGTCGCGCGACTATGCCATTGCGCACTGCCGTCTGAATCTCGACGAACTCCTGGGCGCGCAGGGCTTGCAGAAACGCGCTGCGCACATCGCCGCGCACGCCATTGGCCGCCACAGCTTCGCCGACCTTGGATGCCTCAACAAACCAGTCGGTCGCCCGAATGCCAGCCCGAATGCGGCCACTGATGTCAAAAACTTTGCTCGCGCTCACCACCAATTGATTGAAGGTGTTCACGCGGCTACCACCGCCCGTTTCGCCGGTGCCGCCATCCTGGCGTGTGCCCCCAGTGGTGCCCCCGGTGGTGCCACCAAATGATCCTCCAACCGTGGTCGATCCGGCCGTGCCATCAAACCAGCCGTAGCTGCCGGAAAAAGAAGCACTAACGCCCAGGGCCGCCTCGGCGGCTCGGCTTTGCGCTTCGGCCCGGGCTGTCGCCTGTTGCGCGCGCCGCACGGTAAATCCTTCGGTCAGAGCCACGGTCACCGCTTCGTCCATCGTCAGCACGCCGTCATCCAGCGGACCCGCCGGGGCGGCTTGGCTCATCGCCACCGCCAAGCCCATGGCAATCCAGTTCATGGAGTCTCCTCCCCGGCTTCCTCATCCTGCTGGACTTTCATCGCCTGCTCAATCATCGCGCTGAGATAGCCCACCACCTGCTGCAAGGCGTTCACCTTGGCGACCATCAGGCCATCGACCTTGGGGTCCTTGCAAATGATCAACTTGTCGCCGGGCTGAATGTCTAGCATCTGTCGGGCTTCGGCCGGGATCACGATCTGGCCGCGTTCCCCCACCCGTACGGTGCCGTAAAAGCACGAATCCATCCACTGCTGCGGATCCATACTCTAAATCATACTTTTCATACATTGACCACAAGTAGGCCCTTGCGCAATACTGCGCCGGAGTCCGCATAGTCTCCGGAATCTCACGTCTCGCACAAAAAAAACCCCTGGCCGAAGCCAGAGGCTTTCTTAGTGAATCGAAACCGGAGTTCAGACCTTGGGCGGGCGCGGAGCGCGCGGCTCGTCCTTCAGGTCCACCACCACGAACGGCAGAAGAGCCATTTCGCGGGCACGCTTCACGGCCTGGGCCACCATGCGCTGCTGGCGGGCGGTGTTGCCGGTGGAGCGGCTGGGAAGAATCTTGCCGTGCTCGTTCAGGAAGCGGCGCAACATGGCCACGTCCTTGTAGTCCACCACATCAATCTTGTTGGCGGTGAGGAAGCTCACCTTGCGGCGGCGGCGCAGGCGCGCACGGGCTTCACCCGGTCGCCCTTCCGACATGTCAAGGCCGCCTTGATCGGCAGCGGGGTCGGCGGCATCATAGGCCGTCGGATTGTTCAGCGTCTTGTCTTCGCTCATGGAACCTCGCCCTCGTGGGATTGAGATGATATCACACTTGGCCGGTCGGCCCCCGGACCCCACCAAGGCCCCGTCCCTCTCAAGGTTACGGGCAATCCCCGTAGCCTTGCCCGCGTAAGCATGACGGACTTTGCCCTATCCGGGCTCACCCTGGTAGTTTCGCCACCACTCAGCAAACCCCAACCGGGGAACACCTCTCATGTCGGACACCGCCCGGTTCGACAACAAAACAAGCCAAGACCCAGGGGTGGTCCGATCTTCGCCGGTCGGCCACCCCCTTTCCTTTTTCTGGCCGCTATGGCGCGACGGCCAGCCACTCGTTCCAGCGGGTATCCGCCGCCCATTTGAGGCGTTCGTAATCCGGCCGGAGGCTGGGGTACAGGTCCTTGCCCATGAAGTCAATCGCCACGCCTCGGCTCCCGGCACTCTGGTTGTTGTGGCCCTCATGGATGATCGCGTTGTTGGCCGCCGTGATGACATCGGTCGCCGCCGCCTTCACCGGGGCCGGAGTGCCGGCTTCCGCGTTCAGGCGCGTGCAGATGTCAATCAAGTCGCGGTACACCCGCGTCGAATTCGGACTGTAAGCCTGCGCGTTGGCCCGGATCAACGGCACGATGGTCTGGAGGTTCGCTTCCTGCGCAATCAGGTTTGCGGCCAGGATGTCCACCGCCGTCGCCAGCGCCGGCAGGCGACTCGTATCAATCACACTCTGGGTGATCTTGCGGGTCGCGTAGGGCGGGTTGTTCACCATTGCCTCCACAAAGCCGAGCGTCAGGTCCACCGTAAGTGCGTCCGGATTGTCTCGGAATCCATCAAACACCGCATCGTAGGGGTAGCCATCCGCCGGCGGGCTCTCCTCGCTGCCCACCACGTAGAGGGCGCGGTTGCGGGCTTCGTAGGCCACTTCCACCATCTGCATCAGGCTCGCGTCCCAGGCCAGGATGTCGAATACGTTGGAACCCAGTGCTTCGTCAATCTCCCAGGTCTGGATGCTGGTGCCGTATTCGTCGTCGTAGCTAAAGCCGCGCGTACCGCCTTCTTCCAGGTTGCTGCGCTTCCAGCCGTTACCGTGGTTCCATACCACCAGGCAGTAGCGGTCGGCCGGATAGTTAGCCTTGCCCCAGGTGATGAAGTCGTTGAGAGTTTGCGGGTCGCCCATGTCGAGCGGCTGGCCGAGGCCGTTCACCATGTTGTTCTGCACGAGTTCACTGGCAATGTTGCCCGTGGTGTCGTACTTCACCAGGTACCGGCGCACGCCGTCGAAGCTCGAACTCGGGAATTGGTCGCGCGACTGCTTCCACTGCACCACAAAGCGGACGTCGGGGTTGTTCGCCACCCGCTCCATCTGGTTCACGTTGAGGTCGCTGGCCTGGAAGAGGTCATTGGCGGCATTGATGTAGACAAGTACGGTCCACTTGGAACGAGTGATGACGAGATCCTCGATCGTCACGCCCACCGAACCGTTCAACGGCCCTTCCGCCCAGGTAGAGGTGATGTTGGCGGTGCCCGCATTGACGCCCGTGACGACGCCCGCCGCGCTCACCGTGGCCGTGCCGGTGGCCGAACTCGCAAAGGAGATCGAACCCGGCGTGACAAAGCGCGCCGAGCCATCGACCGACCAAACCGTCGAAATCACGCGCCGCACGGCTTGCTCCTTCAGGGTCAAGCTGGTGGGGTTCAGGCTTACGGCCTGCGGAGTGGTGCCAAAAGACGTGTTAGCGTTCACTGTGTTCGAGCCCGTGCCGCAGAAGTCCAGCACCTGGCTGGTGGTGCCAAGTTCCGTGCCCGTGCCGCCCGCCGCCGCAAAGAGCCGTGCCCGGAGTTCATAGACCCCCGGCGTTAGGCTACTGGCGATGATTTGGCCCGTGGACTGGCTGGCTCGGTCCAGGCTTTCTGTGCGGATCACTTGGCCGTTGGCATCCAGCAATTGCACGACCTGGCTGGCCGCCGAGGGCGATGTTCCCCACGTCGTCCGATAGTTGAGGGTACCGGCCGGGGTGCCCGCTGGGCAGATGTCACCCAGTTGGCGCGTCCCCCCGCCCGTCGATCCGCCTGTGGTGACGCCACCGCCCCCACCGCCGCAGCCCGCCAAGAAGGTGGCCAGGCCCACCGCTACCATGATCCAGCCCGAAACTCGCATTTTCAAGAGGTTGACGCATTTCCCTCGGTCTTCGTTCTCAGTTGGCCTCTTGCTGGACCCGAAATGAACCGAAAACTTATGTAACGAGTGCCCGACGCCCCCCTCCCCCATGAACTGAAGACGGCACTGCTGGGTGCCGGCCTCTTGGTTCACGAAAACGATTGGTCTGACTATGGTCAAGGTTTCCCCCTTGAACTAGAAAGCCCGGACGGCCTCTCCTTGTCCCTCAGTCTCGACTGGGCGGCACTGTTCTCGCGGTTTGACGAAGGTCAGATTGGCGGGGCGGTCATAAAGGACACCGGCGAAGTCACGCAATCCTGGGGGTTAGCCCGCCGCGTGCCGGTGCTGGCCAAGGGGCAGAACATTTTTGAGAGCCCGGTTGGGCTCTTGGCCGAATCGGTTTTCCGGGGCTTCCCCTCGCACTTGCTGCTCAATGGCGTGCGACTGCTGGGAGCGGGCCTGCCCGCCCACGACCCCACCCACCTGCTGGTGCTGGTGGTGGAAGCCGCCGAAGAGTACGATGCCTGGCGCAAGGCCAGCCTGAGCGAGCGCAAGGCCGACGCCCTCAAGCGCATTGGCAAGGCGCTGAACATGAATCAAACCCAGCAGTCGCTGGCCGTGGCCGCCACGCACTCCATCGCTTCCGCGGCTGAGCTCGCCGCCGTGATGCTGTGGACGTACAACGAGGAGCAGAACGCCCTGGAACTAGCCGCCAACGTGGGCGCCAATCGCCAGGGGCTGCAGTTCTTTGGTCATCTCCCCTTGGGAGAGCACCCCAAGTGCTTGGCCGACCTGGTGGCGACCGAGCGCAAGCCCATTGTGCTGGCCCAAGCCGAAGATTCTCCGCTCACTGCCGAGATTGAAGCCAAGATCTGCTACCTGCCCCCCGGCGGCATCGTGGTGCATCCGCTCATCGTGGGCGACAACCTCCTGGGCGTGATTGAGTACGTCGGCCGCGCCGACGACACCGCCTTTGCCGACACGGTGGACCTCTACCAGACCATCAGCGAGCACCTGGCGCTGGCCCTGCACAGTGCCCACCTCTTTGAGGCGACGGAGCGCCTGGCCCGGCACGACCCCCTCACCGGGATTGCCAACCACCGCGCCATGCAAGATTTCCTGGCCGCCAAGGTGACCGAAAGCAACCGCAACAAATCTCCCCTAGGCGTGCTGATGATTGACGTGGACCACTTCCGCAAGTTCAACGAGGAAGAGGGGCACGACGCGGGGGACGAAGTGCTGCGCCTGGTGGCCCGCACCCTCCGCGACCAGGTGCGCACCTACGACCTAGCCGCCCGCTACGGCGGGGAGGAGTTCACCGTCATCCTGCCCGATCTGGACCAGCGCCGCACCGAAGAAGCCGCCGATCGCCTCCGCGACGCCATTAGCAAGCTGCAATACGTGAACGCCGCGGGTCAAACCCGCCAAATCACGGCTAGCTTTGGCGTCGCCAACTACCCGGCCAATGGCAACACGCCCAGCCTGGTGCTGAAGGCTGCGGACCTGGCGCTCTACGAAGCCAAGCGTAACGGCCGCAACTGCGTGGCCACCGCCACCCAGGCGCTGCCCAAGCCGCCCGAACTGCGCCCGTTCGATATGTCTCCGCTCAAGGGCCTGGTGCCCGCCGAAGCCCTGGCCGAATGCGCCCGCGAACTGGAAACCTACCGCCGTGACCTCGTGGCCCTCAAGCTGCTTGAGGTCTGCGGCACGGATGGGATTGATGCCCTGGCCCGCGCATTTACTTTGATGCTTCTGTTGCCGGAGAAAACGCCGGAGTGGGCGCTCGATCTGCCCCACGATTGGTCGGTGGCGCTCAACTTGGCGCGGGCTTTGGTGCACGCCGGACCGAGCAGCCGGGACTACCTTCGGGCCGGCGCCACCGTTTGGAACTACCGCCAAGGCTCGGAATCTGGGTTCTTGGACCCAGAATTCCTGTCGATCCTGGCCTCGCAGCCCGAAGCGGCTTGAGGACCACCAACGAATTGAGGCATAATCTCGATTCGCCCCACCGTTGGAGGTGTTTGCGTATGTATGCGATTGTGAAGACCGGCGGAAAGCAGTTCAAGGCCGCCAAGGACGAAGTGCTCCAAGTTGAAAAGTTGGAAGGCGAGCCGGGCACGAAGATTGAACTCGACGAAGTTTTGATGCTGAACAACGACGGCAAAGTGACCATCGGGAGCCCGTTTGTGAAGGGCGCCCGCGTGAAGGCCACGATCATCCGTCAGGGCAAGGCCAAGAAGATCGAAGCTTTCAACTACAAGCCGAAGAAGAACGTGCGCAAGCACTGGGGCCACCGCCAACCGGTGACCTTCCTTCGCGTTGACGAGGTCGTGGCGAAGTAAGCCCGATCCCAGAGGTAATTGAGAAATGGCACATAAGAAGGGTCAAGGTTCATCCAAGAACGGTCGCGATAGCAATTCCCAGCGCCTCGGCGTGAAGCGCTACGCGGGCGAAATCGTCAAGGCTGGCAGCATCATCGTTCGCCAGCGCGGCACCAAGTTCTACGCCGGCGCCGGCGTGGGCATGGGCAACGACCACACCCTGTACGCCATGGTTGGCGGCCAGGTGAAGTTCGAAACGCGACGCAACCGCAAGTGGGTGTGCGTGTACGAACACCAGACCGCGTAACGGTTCCCAATCGCAATCTGAGTCGCCCCTCGTCCCGCCTGACGAGGGGCGATTTTCGTTTTGGGTTCTTTGGTTGGTCTTAAACCAGACCCGCGCGCAGCAGATCCTTCAGCACCAGCAGCCCAATCGGGCGCTCGTGATACACCACCGGCATCTCGCCGATCTTGCGCGGATGGTTCTGGAACACTTCCAGCGCTTCAAACGCCAGCATGTCCTGTTCGATGGTGCTCGGGGAGGGCGACATCGCGTCCTTCGTCGCGGCGGTGCGCGCATCCTTTCCGCTCAGGAAGAAGCGGCGCAGGTCGCCGTCACTCACAAACCCGGTCAGGCGTCCCGCTTGGTCCACCACGCACGCCCCGCCAGAGCCCGCGCGCGTAATCACGCCCATCGCCTCCAGCAGCGGCGTCGTCTCGCCCACAATGGCCAGGTCGTCGCCGGTGCGCATGGTGTCAGCCACGCGCAGGGTCAGGCGGCGACCCAGCGCTCCCGCCGGGTGGAACTTGGCAAAGTCTTCGGGTCGGAAGTTCCGCGCCTCCATCACCGCCACTGCCAGGGCGTCACTCACCGCCAGCATGGCCGTGGTGCTGGTGGTCGGGGCCAGGTTGTGCGGGCAAACTTCGCGCTCCACGTTCACGTCCAACACCAGGTCGGCGAGGTGCGCCGCTGAGCTCTGTCTCCGCCCGGTCATCGTAATCACCCGCGCCCCGATCTGCCGAAACGATGGAAACAGCCGCACGAGTTCATCGGTTTCGCCGCTGTAGGTGTAAACCAGCACCAGATCCTGCGCCGTCACCATCCCCAGGTCGCCGTGCACGGCCTCGGCGGCGTGCATAAAGACGCTCGGCGTGCCCGTGCTGCTCAAGGTCGCGCTGGCCTTGGCCGCAATGTGGCCGCTCTTGCCCACCCCGCACGTCACCACCCGACCCTTGCACTCGTGCATCCAGGTCACCGCCTGGGCAAAGGCATCGTCCAGTCGGTCGGCCAGGGTCGTCAGGGCTCCGGCTTCGTCCCGCAGCACCTGCTGCAGTCGGGTCAGGTGGTCGGTGCTCACGGCGCGGCGTCTCCCTTGTATTGGTGCAGCACCGTGCGGCCAAACAGACTGCAGGCCCACTCCACCGCCACCGCAGCGGTTTCGTTGTTCATGTCGGCCAGGGGGTTCACTTCCACCAAATCCAGACCGACCAAGCGATAGGGATTGCTGCTGCTGGCAAACTGGCGGCAGAACCGTTCCGCCACCAGGTGCCCTTCGCGGTAGGTCAGCCCACCGCGCACGGCCGTCCCCGTGCCCGGGGCGTAGATCGGGTCCAGTGCGTCCACGTCAAAGCTCAGCCACACGTTCTTCACGTTACGGGCCGAGAGCCAGGCTTCGAGCTCATCCATCACATTGCCGATGCTCTTGTCGTCAATCTCTTGCATCGTAATGGCCCGCGCCTGCGGGATGTTCATCAGGTTGGCGGCTTCGCCCGGGTCCACATCGCGTAGGCCGATCCAGGCCACGGCTTTCGGCGTGTACGCGGGCATCACAGTGGTGAGAATCTGTTGCCACACAATATCGAGGTCGGCGCGACGGGCATCAGGGATGTGCGGGTTCGGGGCGTCGTCCACCATGCGCAGGGCCGCGGCCAGGGGCATGCCGTGCAGGTTGCCGCTCGGGCTGGTGGCGGGGGTGTTGAGGTCCATGTGGGCGTCAATCCACACCACGGCCAGGTCGCCTTCGGTAGCGCGCAGGGCCCCGGCCAGTGACCCCATGCTGAGGCTGTGGTCCCCGCCCATCATTAGCGGGATGTGACCCGCGCGGATGCTGGCTTCCACCTTCGGGGCCAGGGCTTGGTAGGCGCGGATGGCCAGTTGGGCGGTTTCGGCCCATCCCGGCAGCGGGTGCGTGTCTAGCGGAATCGTGTCGCCGCTATCCATCACCTCGTCCAGGCGGGCGAGGGCCTCCGGCATGCCCGCCATGCGCAGGGCGGCGGGGCCCAGCCGGCTACCCGTGCGGCGGCCGCAACCATCAAAGGGTGAGCCAATCAGCTCAATCATGCCCTTGATCTTACTACCGGGCCCGAATCCAGAACCGGGAGGCTCGGTAACCTCGCCCCATGAGTTCGCGCGTCGGGGTCTTGGCCATCCAGGGAGACTACGCCTGCCATATGCAAGTCTTTGCCGGGCTGGGGGCCGAGGTGAGCGAAGTGCGCACCCCCGAAGACCTCGCCCAGGTGGACCGACTGGTAATCCCCGGCGGCGAGAGCTCCACTGTGGGCAAGCTGCTAGAGCGCTATGGCACCGGGGCGGCCATCCGTGAACGGGCGGCGGCGGGCATGCCGATTTGGGGCACCTGCATGGGCATGATCATGCTGGCCAAGCGCATTGAAAACCGCACCCAGTACGCGCTGGAACTCCTTGACATCACCGTGCGGCGCAACGCCTTTGGCGCGCAGGTGCACAGCTTCGAAACCGAGGTGCCCATCGCGGGCTGGGAAGAGCCCCTCACCGCCGTCTTCATCCGCGCGCCCATCGTCACCGAGATTGGCGCAAACGTTGAGGTGCTGGCCCGCTACGAAGACAAGATCGTGGCCGTGCGCGAGGGCAAGCTCCTGGGCACCAGTTTCCACCCGGAGCTCACCGACGACACGCGTTTGGCCGCTGAGTTTCTGACCTACTAACCTCGCTCCGCAAAAAGAAAAAGCCCGGCTCCGTGGGGGCGGAAACCGGGTGTTATGGGGAGGAATGAAGCACTAGAATGACAATCTTAGGACGCAACCTCGCCCCGCCATGTTCCAAGAAATCCCAAGAATTCTGAAAAATTCTTAGTGGCGCCAGTAGATGCGCTCTTCGTCCGGCCCGTGAGTGCGGGTTTCGTCCGGTTCGCCCAGGTTCGGTTCCGCGCCGCCGTGCCACGGGATGCCCTCGCCCCACTCGGTCGGCGCGACGAACTGGTGCAGTTCATCCCACGCCCCGGCCCTAAGAAACTCACCCAATGTGAACGCCCCGCCCTCCACCAGCAGACTGGTCACGCCCTGCGCCCAGAGATGCGCCAGCACTCCGGCCACACCACCCCGCACTTCCTCGCGCAGCCACATCACCTCGCCCGGCGACTGAAACACCTGTTCACTCCCGCTGAGCAAAGATTGAGGGTCTAAGACAATCTTGGTCACGGGCCGCCCCACACCCGGCACCCGGGCATCCAGGCGCGGATCATCGGCCCGCACCGTCCCTACCCCCACCAGCACCGCGCCCATCTGCGCGCGGAGTTCATGGGCTGCCAGGCGCGCCGCCTCGCCCGTGATCCACTTGCTCGTGCCATCCAGCCGGGCCAAGTAGCCGTCCTGGGTGGTCGCAACCTTCAGTATCACGTAAGGGCTTTGCCGCCGGGCCGCCGTCAGCCACACCCGGTTGACGGCTTCGGCCTCGGGCAAAGAGATCTGGTCCACCAAAACCCCCGCCGCTCGCAATGCTTCGGCTCCGCCCTGCGCTCTGGGGTTCGCGTCGGGCACGGCGTAAACCACCCGCGCCACTCCTGCATTGAGCAGGGCCATGCTGCACGGCGGCGTGCGCCCATGGTGGTGGCAAGGCTCTAGCGTGACGTAAGCAGTGCCCCCCTGCGCCCGCTCACCGGCGGCCGCCAATGCCACGACTTCCGCGTGCGGTCCGCCCGCAAAGGCGTGGAACCCCTCACCCACCACCTCATTGCCGCGCAAAATCACGCAGCCGACATGAGGGTTGGGCGCGGGGTAACCCCCGGCCGCCAGTTCGCATGCCCGCCGCAGGGCTTCAAGGTCCTTCATTCGCTTCGGTTCGCCCGGTTCTGGTGGTCCTTCAGCGAACCTTCAATCAGATTCTTCAGCGCCTCGCGCTCCCCTTCGATGAACTCCACCCGGGCCTGCCGCGCAATGAGCATGGCGCCCCACGCCGCGCCCAGCCACACCATGGCCGTGAGGCTGAAGCCCACCAGCAGGCGCTGGCCATACTGCGCTTTCACTCGGGCCGGTGCATTCTGCGGGGGGACGTCGCGGAACTGCAACGCCAACAAAAGCAACCCGGCCAGGCCGGTGACCACCAAGGCCGTTACGATGACTTTGAGCCGCATGCGTTCCTTAACCTCGCCACGCCTTCGGCGATACTCGGGGCCCGCATCAAGTAGCTCCCGGTAACAAAGGCGGTGGCCCCGGCCGCCGCGAGCTCCACAATCGTCTCGTGGTCCACGCCGCCGTCCACATGGATTTCTACGTCCGGTCGCCAGGCCCGAATTTGCGCGATCTTCTCCAAAGTGCTACGAATGAGCGATTGACCGCCCCAGCCCGGGTTCACCGTCATCACCAGCACCGCATCCGCCAGGTCCAGCAACGGATAGATCGCCTCGGCGGGAGTGCCGGGGTTCAGGGCGATGCTCGCCTCCAGCCCACGCGACTTTAGCTCTTGCATCAGGCGATGGCTGTGGACCGTGGCCTCCACGTGGAACGCTATCCGCTCGCACCCGGCCTTGTGGAAGGCATCAAAGTGCAGCTCCGGCGTGTGCGTCATCAGGTGGACATCAAAGGGCAACGTCCCTTCGCTACGGAGCGAACGCACCAGGTCCGCCCCGAACGTGATCGGCGGCACAAACTGGCCGTCCATCACGTCAAAGTGAATCCCGTCCACGCCCGCGGCTACCATGTCCCGCACCGCCGGGCGGAATTCGGCCGGATCGCAAGAAAGGATGCTGGGCGTGATACGCATGGCGGTTAGCGACTCCTGGGCGTAGCCTCACTCGCCGTCTTGGTCTGCTGCGCCACAAACTCGCCGTTGTAGAACACGCGGAACGTCGCTTCGTTACCCACGCCCTCCGCCGTCACCGTGATGTTATCGCCGGGCGCGTGCTCCTTCTCGTAGACCATGCGCGTGCGCTGCTCGTCGGTCAGTTCCACGCGTACCAGCACCTTCTCGGTGAACTCCGTACTCAGTTGGAACTTGGCGGTGTATTGGTAGCGCTGGGACATCGAGTTATTGGAGACCCGACGATCGCCCGCACTCAGCGTGACCACGACGCGGGTATCGCGGCGCACCTTCTTCCCTTGCTCGGGCACCATCGAGACGATCATGCCTTCGGCCAGGTCCTTGCTCCGCACGCGGTTGGGGGATTCTTCCAGCGTCAATTCCAGGGCGTCCATCATGCTCCGCGCTTCGGCCATGGTCCGTCCTCGCAAGTCGGGGAGTTCCACCACGTTGCCCCCGGCGCTGAGCACCACCCCTACCGTGGAGTTTTCGCGGGCATTCTTCTTGCCCGCGTTCGGGTCGGACTTAATGACACTGCCGCGAGGCTGGGTGTCGCTCACTTCGTTCCGCACCACGGCCATATTCAGCTTCGCCTTCTTGAGGGCAGCTTCGGCCTCGGTGCGCGACATCCCGACGATGTTCGGCACGTCTACCAGCGGCGGCTTTTGCGAGTTGAAGAACAACCATCCGCCCACGGCGGCGAAGGCCGCAATGGTGCAGAGCAGAACCAGGGCGGTGAGACAAGCCGGGGCGCGATCGGGATCTTTCACTCGCTTCGTCTTCACTTTAGCCGGAGCGGGCTCGCCGGTTGCCTTCCCGGTGTCCGTCGATCGCTTGGTTTGCGGGTTCGCGACATTCAGCGAGGGGGCGACGGCCGGGGCCTCGTCCGCATCCCGGCTGACGGTGGGGCGGATTGGCCACATCAGCGGCCGGCCAAACCGAAGGGCATCGCTCAGGCTCTTGAGGTCCTGCTGAAGTTCGTTCACGTCGCGGTAGCGATCGCTGGGGGTGCGACTGAGGCACTGCTTCACCAGTTCTTCAAGCGCCGTGGGCACGGAGCTATTCAGTTGGCGGACCGGTACCCAGTCCCCTGCCGCTTGCTTAGCCGCAATACTCGTGGAGGTATCGCCCGGGAACGGCAACCGGCCCGTGAGCATTTGGTAAATCAGAACGCCCAGCGCGTAGATGTCCGTGCGGACGCTGGGCGAGGAATCCGTTTGCAGTTCCGGCGCCATGAAGGGGGCCATGGTGCGGTACACCGCCCGGCCGATCCGCTCGCTAGCGCCGTAGGCTTCCCAAAACCCGCCCATCACGAGCTTCACTTGTTCCTGGGGAGTGCAAATGACATTGCGCGCTGAGAGGTCGCCGTGCACCAACCCTGACTGGTGCAGAGCCAACAGGCCATCGCAAATGCCGATGGCGATCTCCAGCGCCACCGAAACACTGAAAGACGACAAGCGGCGCAGCCGATCCTCCAGCGTTACGCCGGGGGTGTGCTCGCACACCAGGAATGCGGGGACCTCATCCCGATTCCAGCTGTAGATCCGCTCGATGGACGGGCTGAGGACGCCCAGTTGCTTATCCATCACCACGCGAACCGCGCCCAGGAACTCCGTCTCGAGATCTAAGCCCGTGCGAATCGCCCGGACGGTGACTTCCCGGTTGGCCACGCGGTCCAGCGCCTTGTAGGTCTCAAAGACCGGCCCTTCATCCCCTTCTTGCAGCAGCTCGTAGCGCCCGCCGAGCACCGAACCAATCATGCCGAGCTTGACTCCTCATCGACGGGAGTGGATTCGGGATCGGACGAGGGCGATTTGGCGAAGCCTAGCGCGACGCCGGCCACCAAGAGAAGCAGCGCAAGACTGCGGATGGCGGGGACATCAATCTGCACGGCGTATTGCGCCGCCGTCCCATTAAAGAAATGGTACTGACTGGCGGCATAGCCCAACCCCAAGATCAGGGTCAACAAGATGACGTATCCGAATCGCAGGCGTTCCATCAGGGTTGCAGGGCTTTGCGAACGTCGTCAGCGGCGACGTCGGTGTGCAGTTTACACGCCCCGTAACCATGCAACAGAGCCAAGGCGAGGTGAGTGCCCTCGGCCTTTTTATCTTTGCGCATAAAGGGCAGCAAGTCCTCGAGGGAGAGGCCCGCCGGGAGGGCGGTGGGGAGGCCGTGGGCATGGCACATAGTGCGCAGATCATCCACTGCGTTGGGGGTGATGAGCCCGAGACGCGCGCTGAGTTGGGCTTCGGCCACCATTCCGATGCTCACGGCTTCGCCGTGGACATATTCCGCGTAGTTCGTCACGGCTTCCAGGGCGTGCCCAATGGTGTGCCCGAAGTTGAGCGTGGCGCGGATGCCGAGACGTTCGAATTCATCCGCTTCGACGACTTGCGCCTTGATGGCGATGCTGCTTTGGATGATCTCGGGCAGGCGTGGGTCTTGAGCGTTAAGGACGGGGGTGCGGAGGGTTTCGATCAGCTCGGGGCTGGCGATCCAGGCCGCTTTGATGACTTCGGCCATTCCGGCTCTCAGTTCCCTTTCGGGAAGAGTGGTGAGGGCATCGAAGGGCACGATGACGCTTTGCGGCGGCCAGAAGGCTCCGGCCAGGTTCTTGCCAGCGGCGAGGTCCACCCCGACTTTGCCGCCCACGCTGCTGTCCACCATGGCGAGCAGGCTGGTGGGCACCTGGACGAGGGGAATGCCCCGCATATAGCTGGCCGCCACGAACCCCGCCAGATCGCCCGTGACCCCTCCGCCTACAGCGACCAGAGTATGCGAGCGGAGCGCCCCGAGTTGGGCCAGTTGCTCGTGCAATTGGCCGGCCATCACCCAGATTTTGCTGGCTTCGCCGGCGGGGAAAGTGAGGCGGGGCAAAGCTTGAAGGTTCTCGGGGAGCAAGCGCTCTACATTGGAATCGGTGATGAGGATCGCCTTCTCGGGGAGGGACGACGCGACGTCGGCCCATTGCCCCCACGCGACTTGGTATTCACCGGCGTGGTGCCTTACGGTGAGGGCCATGCGCATGCCTCCATTACGTGCTTCGCCACCTGTTCGGGCTCTTCCTCCGTCACATCCACAATGCAATCAGCCTGAGAGTACAGCGGGGTCCGGGCGTCAAGGATCGCTTTCACGCGGTCTTGCCAGTCATCGTGGGCCAGGAGCGGCCTTCGCATCCGACCTCGCTCGAGCCGGGGGGCCAGGACTTCGAGACTTGCGCGTAGCCACACCACTTTGCCGCGCCGCCGCATCTCGGTCCAGTTGTCCTCTCTCAGAACCACACCACCGCCGGTGGCAATGACGCAAGCCTCGTCGGGGAGTTGTCGGAGTTCGTTGGCTTCGTGGTCTCGGAAGGTTTGCTCACCGAGCCGCTCGAAAAGCCAGGGCACGCTGTGCCCCAGGTTGCGGGCAATCACCCGGTCGAGGTCATGAAAAGGGACCTCGGCCAGATCGGCAATGGTGCGTCCGATGGTGGATTTGCCACTGCCCATCATTCCAACAAGAATCAGGGATTGCATGGATAAAAGGAAACGGCCTCCGGGATACCCCCAGAGACCGTTTGGATCAGTGACCGAGGCGGGACTACGGTCCGCCGAGGCCGTTCTCATCGGCCGCCACGATCTTGGGCGTGACGAAGATGATGAGCTCTTGCGTGTTGTAGGACTTGTTTTGACCGCGGAACAGGCGTCCGATGATCGGCAAGTCGCTCAGCAGCGGGATGCGGCTGGTGGAGACACGGTCTTGCTTACGGGTGAGGCCACCCAGAGCAATCGTTTCGCCATCCTTCACCGTGGTCACCACGGCCAGACCTTGGTTGAGGAGGTCGGGGATTTCCGTTCCATCCGGGCTTCGGCGGATTTCACCGAATTCCGACACCTGCGGGGTGAGGTACATGGTGATGGTGCCGTCGCCGTTCACGCGGGGCTTCACGTTAATGAAGGTGCTCGACGTGATCGGAATCGGGTTGAACGTGGTGGTGATCCCACCGGGGCCGTTCGATGTGGTCGCCGAGAAAATCGTCGTTTGGACCTGACTGAACAGGAACGCCGGTTGGTTTTCCAGCGTGCGGACGATCGGGGCGCTCACGACGCGACCGTTACCTTCGGAGAGGAAGGTGCGGAGGCGCGTGGCCACGTTGCCCGTGCTGTAGTTGATGAACACCGGGTCGCTGGTTCGAGCGAACGAACCGGGGCGGTTACCGGCGAAGATCGTGCCACGGGTGTAGAGCCAGTCGATACCGAGCGAGGTTTCCAGCGAGCGGGAGGTCGTCACGAATTCGAGCTTGATGAGAACTTGGCGCGGGGCCACGTCCAGTCGCTCGATGACGCCACGGAGTTCGCTGATCGCGTCGGCCGTACCGAAAACGAGGAGGCTGTTGGTCGCCGGGTCCCACACGACGCGGTCGATGCCTTCCGGCACGAGACCGGTTCCGCCTTCGAGACCGAGGTCGAAGTTACCGCCGCCGCCTTGGCCACCCTGGCCGCCGCCGCCACCGAAGTTGCCGCCGCCACCTTGGCCGCCGCCGCCACCGCCGCCACCCGGGATACCCTGGTTAGCGCCTTCCGTCGGAAGGGAGATGGCATCGCGGCCGTTGTAAACCGGTTGACCCATGCCAACAATGGTATCCGGCTTCGGCGGGGCTTGCATGCCTTGGTTCGAGAAGCCCAGAATCTGGTTCCCGAAGTTGAACATGTCATCCCAGTCGCTATTGCGGAACTGACCTTCCGACTTCTTGAGCAGGAAGAGCAAGTAGTCGGCACCCAGGTGATTGGCCGCAATGCGCTCAATCACGACCGGTCGCTTCAGGATCGGCGAGAGATCGGGGGAAACCGTCGTGCCACCGGATTGCGCCGGGGCCGAGCCCGGACGCAGGATCCACACGCCGCCTTCGTCTTGGACCGCATAGGCACCCGCCGCTTCCGCGATGTACTTGATCGCTTGTTCGGCCGTCGTGTCCTTGAGGGTCAGGGAGATTCGTCCGTAGGCATCCGACGGGCGAATGACGAAGTTCATTCCGGTCTGCTCACCCAGGGCGCGGACCGCCGCCTCCAGGGATGCATCCTGGAGAACGACGTCCACCTTACGGGAGAGCTGACCTTGGGCGAGAAGTGACGCCGCAAGAGTCACGGCAGCCAACGCTGTGCAAAGGAATCGCATGTTCATGAAAGGGTCGTTAGTTGTCGATTTTTAAGGGTTTAGCGTGCACCGCGGCCACCACCGCCACCGCCGCCGCCGAAGCCGCCGCCACCAAAGCCGCCGCCGCCGCCACCAA